>Ga0164243_10000014_pt1 | contig 491995 bp, 427 predicted proteins | sample OricompcompostOP_FD_108781 | JGI IMG/M metagenome (GOLD analysis project Ga0164243, IMG submission 108781) | Organic Plus compost microbial communities from Emeryville, California, USA - Original compost - Organic plus compost (OP) | ecosystem: Engineered > Solid waste > Mixed feedstock >... | reverse complement strand
CACCGGCACCGACTGGGGCCTGGCGAGCATTTTGGCCCACGAAGTGGGGCATCACCTAAACGGTCATACCCTGAAATCGGGTGGCAGCAACCACCGCATCGAGCTGCAGGCCGATGAGTTCTCAGGCTTCGTGCTGGCACGGATGGGTTGTAGCTTGGAGGATGCCCAGGCCGCGGTGAGCAAAATGCTGCCTGACGAGGCTTCTGCCACCCACCCGGCGAAAGCCGACCGGCTGGCATCCATTGAACGGGGCTGGCAGCGCGGCAGTGGGAAAACCATCAAGGTAGAGAAAATAGAGGAAGCCGTGGTGAAGAAGATCGTGGAGAACAAGGTGGATGAAAAGGAAGTCAAGAACCTTGTTACCTCCGAGCAGGTGCTGTCCCGCTACATCGATGCCATTGGTGGACAGGAAGCGATTGCCGGCATCAAAACGCTGAAAAAAACCTGCCTGAGCGAAAGCGAAATAAATGGCGGGAACATTACAACCATTATGGAGCAAGAATTTTTAACGCCAATCAATTATCTTTTCAAATCAGCCACCAAAATGCACATCAATGGAAAAGCAACAGAAATCACTAACTATACGCTTATTCTGGGGGATAATTTTTACCATAAAATGAATGAGAACGACAAGTGGGAATCCACCCTTAGAAAACTAAATACTAAGAACCCAACAAAACCCGACGTCAGTTACATTGGGGAATACGCTTGGTTGGTAAATAATATAGAGATCAGTTTTGAGGGGGTCAGGTCGCTGAACGGGAAGTCTTATTATGTATTGGAACTGCCGGAATATTCAACAGAATTTACGATAAATAATAAAGAAACAAAGTCAAGTTCCGTCATGCGAAATTTTTATAATATCGAAAGCGGCTTGCTCGAAATCTCTGAAGTCCTATCTAAAACCAATGGTACAAAAAGCAGCATGAAGCTATATTATTCAGACTATAGAGAAGTTGGAGGCGTATTGTTCCCTTTTGTTCAAAAAATAGAGAATGATAGTGATAAAAGCGAAGTAAATGTTGAATTGAAGTTTCAATCAATAGAAGTAAATCCCACAATCGATACATCAGTATTTAAAGTAGAATAACGAGGGTGTCTAACGGTTTTTGTTAAACTCCTCCATTGAATTCGCCTCTTAAGGGTGGATTGCTTTGGGAATTGTTGTGTCCATCTGGGTATAGCTGGTAGAGTTATAATCGGTGTTATAATATAGGCTTATTTTTTTACGTTTCATGATGACCTTTTTGCTGCGATACGATAAGCCTTAAAGAACCGGGATATAAACCCGTTTAAAGCTAACGTATGAACACAAGCAAATTCATGTGCGGCCTCTGTATCATCGCGATGATCGGTTGCAAAAAGGACAAGCCCGGGACAGGCATCAATGTCGAAAAGCCGGACATTCCCCATACTACACAATCCGTGACCGTTTCTTTTCCCGACGGTATGGAGATAAATTACGCCGATTTCAACTTGTTTTCTTTGGCGGACGACGCCAAGTTGGACGGAGCAGGCCAGGCGATGGCGGCTTACGACAAGGGCCGTACCAATATTGCCTGGTTGTTTGACCGGGATGACAACCTGGTGATGGCCGGTTTCGTGAATGACACGCTGAAAACCATCGACGCGGCCTCCACAGCCAAGGTGCTGCTTTACTATGCTTATGCCATGCCGATGCTCCCCGAGGGCGTGCAGCGGGATTTTGTAAACGGTATAGGCGGTATCAAGGGTGTCTCCGATTGGATAAGTAGGTTTACCGCCATCCTGAAAAATGACCGGCAGGCATTGGGCAAAGGCGTGTACCTGAACGCACTCGAACATACCGTACAAGGTATGGGCCAGCAAGCTGCTGCCCGATCGGGCGCGGGGAATACCGAAAAGGTGATGACCTCCCCGAAATCCGGCCCGCAGGCTGTCAAGCAGGCCGATATTAACGTGGTTGGCGGTGGCCAACGGAAGAGCGGCGTGCGGGTAAGCAGCGAGGACCTGAGCAAAATAACACTCACCAATCACTACCGGCGGCGGGCACACGCTTTTTTCTACAAAACCAAATTCAAAGACCTGAACGGTATGCAAAAAAATATCCTTTCGGAGATCAATGAAACGACATCAGCAGACAAGGATGCAGGCGTGGCTCCTGTGGAAGCCATTACCTCATTTACCGGAGTGGTGGGGATCTGGATTGAGGGCAAGGACATGGAATTTGCCGCCAAAGCAGGTGATCCGTTGGATTTCCCGTTGCAGGACCATGAGCTGGAAGCCACATATAAGGTACGGGTCGTGGGCCCGGGGAGATGGTTTCGGGGCACGCCACTCACCAATGCCGAGAAGCAGAAGATGAGTAAGTTAGAGATGGAAACGGTGGCGGTGGATTTCCTGATACCGGCGTTTGCCTCGTCCGTCGCCTCCAAGAGCGACTTCACGCCCGGACCGGGCGCCACGCAGGCGCAGCGCGAGAGCCTGGAGGCGCTTACGGAGAGCATACGCACCGTAACCGAGGAAATGATCAAAGCCATCCCCGGCGTGTACGACGAGATGCAGAAAGGCAATTATGCCGGAGCAACCAGAAAAGTGCTGGAAGCGGTGTATGCGGGCAATATAGGCGCTGCAAAGGATGGATTTGTGAAAGTGATGGCCATCCTCGCCAAGAATGCCGTGGAACAGGGCTTTTACGTCAGCCCGCAGTACGATGAAGTACTGGCGCAGAAGCGGATGATGAAGATACTCGAGCTAACCGATAACGTGCTGCAGGGGTCGGATTATTTCCGTATCGCAAACAGCATCGACAACTCAAAGTTTCTCGAGGAATGGGAGTTGCAATTGAAAAGCGGACAAGTAACCCTGCTGTTTGAGGCGGGACAGGATTCCGTGATCAATACCGCGGACGAAACCAAGATCAGGGCTGAAATCAAGAACATGGCCGAAACCGGGGGCGACCAGCATCCGTACTTTGAATGGAGCACCACGGGCAAGTACGGCAAGCTGGTGGACACCAAAGGGCATTCGGGAAAGGAATTTGCCACGGCCGACCACATCGTGAGCTACCAGAGCACGACGAACTCATCGGATCTGGGCGACGGCGACAACATCGACTACATTTACGTGAAAGCCAGCTTCAACAACGTACTGATCGGTATGGACACCATCGCTGTGAACGTGAAAAAGATAACCTATGAAATGAAACCGACCGATGGCGTGGTGACTGGTAGGAAACATGGCAATGCGGCGCACAATGTTACTTTACACCTGGCTAAGGTGATCACAGGCGTACGCGACATTCCGAACCATGAGACGCTCGACTTCAAAGTAGAATGGGGTACGAATGGAGTCTATGGTGAGCTGGTAGGTAATACAACCACCTACAACGATGATGACATGGTGTATAAAGCGACGAGTGACCAGGCGGGCGTATTTTATGAGACCATCACGGCCAGCGTGTATGCTAGAAACAAGGGCGAGACCGATTACTTTTTTTATGGCCGGGCCAAAGCAAGTGTGAAGATCGACAACGACCCGAAAAAGAAAATCATCTGGGTTCCCATGGATCAGTTCTACGGACATACTACCGAACCTTGGACAGCTGGCCAGACGTTGCACACCTGTATTTTAAGTAACGGAGTAACGTTCAAGCAGGATCCGGATGCGGAGTCGTACAGCCTGCTGTTTATGGATATGAAGAATGTGATAGGTGCTCCGAAAGGCCATTCTTGGAGGGCAGGCGCACCCTCGCCCTATCCGCCGAATGCAATACAAGGACCCGGTAAAACAGACGCTACCTATTCGGTTATCTACGCTTGGGGATCACGAAATTCTTATGACGGCAAACACGTGGAAGATATTAATGGGTATCTGGCCAAGCAGGGTGGCGCACGAATCACCATCACGCTCAAATAAGGCTTCCTGTACTTGTTTTTAATTTACACCTGCATGGTTAAGGAATAAGCTGTATATTTAGGGGCAAAATAACGCTATTATACACTATTCCTGTTATCCATGTCCGTCGATGAACAAGTAACGGCTATAAAAGCCAACGATGAACAGGTTATGCAACAGTTGTACGTGGGCAATTTTGACCGTGTAAAGCAGTTCGTCATGCGCAACAACGGTACCGCCGACGATGCAAAGGATATTTACCACGAGGCTTACCTGGCGGTTTGGCGGAACATCCGGATGGATAAGTTCATTCCGCGCCATGAAGGAGCGCTGGATGCCTATCTTGTGCAGATTGCGCGCAACAGATGGTTGGATCATGTGCGTACCTCGCGCTATAAGCTGACGGGTTCCTTAACTGCCGAGCATGAAGAGCTGATGACCTTTGAAGCCATAGACGATATAACAGAAAAGCGGTTGCAACTGATCAAGGCGCATTTCCGCACGCTTGGCGAAGGCTGCCGGAAGCTTCTTGCCCGTTTTTACTACAGGAATGAGTCGATGAGGGAAATTGCGGCGGATATGGGCTGGACAGAAGCGTCTGCCAAGAACAACAAATACCGTTGTATGGAAAAACTGCGCAAAATGATGAAATAAGATGGAGAAGAGGTCAAATATGACGCAAGAAGAGCTGGAATTGATGGAGCGGTTTTGGCAAGGGGCATTTGCCGATCAGGAAGAAGAACAGCGGCTACGGGAAAAATATGCCACCGACAGCGTGTGGCGGAACAAGGCCGATGGCGTCCGTCTTTTGATGCTGGGCATCCAGGAGGCTGCATTGGAGGACCGTATGGAAGACTTCCATCAGCAGGCTACAAGACCGGTGAAAAAAATCAGTTGGCTAAGGTGGGGCATCGCGGCCTGTCTGGCGGCTGCCGTGTCATTCGGGGCGCTACTTTTCTTTTCCAGATCGCCCGGGGAAAAATTATTTGCTGCGTACTACAAACCCGATCCGGGGTTGCCCACATTGATGGGGGTATCGGATCACTACGAATTTGAAAAGGCCATGGTATCGTACAAAACGGGCGATTACCAAAAAGCGCTGGCCGGCTGGCGACAGCTGCTGAGTGCCCAGCCCGGCAACGACACGTTGCATTTTTTTATCGGCTCGGCTCACTTGGCCGAAGGCCGTGCCGATTCGGCTGTTGCCTCCCTGAACCGTGTGATCGCTGTGCCGCAGTCCGCGTTCCAGTCCGATGCTTCCTGGTACCTCGCCCTGGCGTGGCTGAAATTGAACAATCGGGCGGAAGCGATCAAGGCATTAAAGCAGAGCAGGCATGCGTATTGCGAACGCTTGTTACAGGAACTAACGCGGTAATGCCATGATGAAGCGGGGGGCTTTGATTTGGGTGTTCGTGCTCTGTTGCGTTACAGGGCGTGGGCAGGTACCGGACGACGCCATCCGCGGCAACATACAGGAGCTGATCGACAGCGCAGAGTCTTACGGTACATCGGGCGACAATAAAAAGGCTTACCACACCCTGTTGGAAGCGCGGCGGTATGCAGAACAATCCAGAGAAGACCCTACAGAAGTCCGGATAACCATTGAACGCAACCTGGGCGAATATGCCCGGCGGATGGCGAACGTGACGCTTGCGCGGCAGCACTACCAAACCTCGGTTGCACTGGTGCAGCAGCAGAAAGAACCGGATTTTTATCAGTTGTACCAAACCTACACCTCGTTGGGAACCTTATCCTGGTACGCCTCAAAATTGGATAGTGCCGCGTATTTTTATGAAAAGGCCATCGGCGTGGTTGCAAAAATCGATAGCACGGCACTCAACACCTATTACCGCCGCGCACTGCTTTACAACAACGTAGCCGGTGTCTACAGTCTCCAGGGCAAAACAACCAAGGCCATCCAGACCATGGAAACGTGCATCGCTTTGCTGCAAAAATTCTTTGCGGCCGACGGATATGAAGCGGAGAAGAAGCAGGCTATCCCGCTGCAGTTCGAAGCCATTGACAATCTCGGCGGTGCATATAAAGAGCTGGGGAACTATTCGAAGACGGAGCAATTGTTGTTGTATGCATATGAACAAAAGCAAAAACACCTGCCACCGGGTGACCCCGGTGTCTTCATTTCGCAACTGTTGCTCGGCCAATTGTACCACGAAACATACCAGACCAAAAAAGCGCTTCAATACCTGCATCAAGGGCGCGTAGCCATCCAGGCAAGCGGGTCAGATTATTTGTTTTGGGATGCAGATGCATGTTATACCTTGGCGCTGGTGTATGAAAAATTGGATAACGGCCACCGGGCTTCCAGCTATTACCGGGAAGCCGATAGCTTGTATCACCTAGCTTTCGGCGATTCGTTTGATAGTTTCTACTTGGATTTCTTGTATAAATATGCTGGTTTCCAAGCGAAGAGCGGCCAATGCGCCCCAGCGATACAGCATGCCATGAGCACCTTAAAATATGTCACCGACGCGGGCAATGAACACTCCCTCTTGCCGTTTTATCAGTTGCGCAATCTGGCGGAACTCTCGCTGCAGTGCCAATCGTTCGACCAGGCAAAAACCTATGCGCGACAAGCGTTGGTACGCATCAATGCGTTTGTGGCGCAGAGCACGACGCTGGCTGATTCGATCAAGGTCGAGGGAGAAAAGGCAAAAGTGATATTACTACGCGCCAAAGCGGACTATGCCTTGTTAACCGCGCCCGATCCTAGCGCATTACAGCAGCTGTTGCAGGATCTCTACGAAGCGGTGGCCATGATGGAGCGTAAGAAAAGCGTGCTGACGGATCGACAGGATATCATGACGTTGATTGCGGACCACAGACATCTGACCGATTTTGTCAAGCAGCTTAATTTTGAGCTTTATGAAAAGACGGGCGATCGGAATTATTTGCTGCGGGGCCTAAATATGCACGAGGGCAACCTCTATGGCCGTATGCGCCTGCGGATGGATTACCAGAACAGTTTGCGCTTCGCGGATGTTCCGCCGGCCGTGTTGAATGAAGAAAAGAGGCATAAAGACGGCATGCAACAGGCGCTGCAACAGCATAGGGGTGGAGTGGAAACCCTTGCGGACTATCAGACGTCGTTGAACGACTGGCACGCGTTCCTGCAGCGGTTGGAAAAGCAGTACCCCCACTATCATCAGATGCGGTATGCGGAAAAAGCGCTCGACCTGGATCGCCTCGGGCAGTTGGTAAAGGCGGATATGACCATCGTGCGTTACCTGTTTTGTGGTGACGAATTGTTTGCATTTGTCATGAACGAAGAAAAGCACGCGCTGGTGCGCCTTGAAACCGCGGGATTGGCTGATCGGGTCCATCGCTTGCGTGATTTCGGAACCGACGCCGACGGCACGTTGAATGCCGCTTACGATCTTTATCGGATGCTTTGGAAGCCCATCGAAAATAACGTCTCGACGAAGCGCGTTACCGTTATTCCCGATGGTATCTTGTACAACCTGAGTTTCGAGATGCTTGCGCCGGTGGTTGCCAAGACACGTGTGGAATTTTCACGAAGATGCCTGCTGAACACCCATGCCATCGCCTACCACTATAGCTTGCCCGCCTTGTATCAAAGTGACGGGCGTGAAAAAATGAAAGGGAATTTCGTCGCGTTCACCCCTGATTTTTCCGACCGGATTAAGCGAGAATACCTTGCGGTCGCAGAAAAGGATTCGTTGAATTTAGATCGCGCTTACCTTTCGTTGCTGCCGCTCCCATTCACAGCTAAACTGGTCGCTAAGGTTAAGGGCATTTTCGGCGGGACGGTGTTTGCCGAAAGCCGTTCAACCTCCAAAGCCTTCCGTGAAGAATCTGCTTACCACCGTGTCATCCATATCGGTACACATGCTGAAGCGAATAACGACTATCCGGAGTATTCGCGGTTGATCTTTGCCAAAGACAGCAGCGACCCGAATGCGGACAACTCCGTGTATCTGCATGATATTTACAATGTTGATTTGGTATCCGACCTGTCGGTGCTGACGGCCTGCGAATCGGGCAAGTCGGGCTACCAGGATGGTGAGGGGATGGTTTCCATGGCGCACGCTTTCCGCTATGCGGGTAGCCGGAGCATCCTGACGGGGCTGTGGAAACTGGATGAACAAGCTACGGTGATGATTACCGATTATTTTTATATGAATTTGAGGAAGGGCTTGCCCAAAGATGAAGCGCTACAGCAGGCCAAACTTTCCTATCTGCAACATGCGGAAGGGCGCATGCTGTTGCCTGGTTATTGGGCAGGTCTGGTGATCATGGGGGATATGGAACCGGTTGATTTTCGTATCCCTTTTCGTGTTTACCGTTATTATTTTGGTATTGCTTTTCTGGTGCTATTAGGCGGTTGGTGGATTGGGTATTTGGTTCGCGGTCAAAGAAGGATCCCGTAAGTCCAGTTAATAAGGCCAAGTCCGCATTCGCTCCAGCTAGTACTTCTTTGTTGTACAGCCCATCTCCCTGTTCGCATGACTTTTCGCACTAGCAAATAAACTTAACACATTTTTCACTCCGATAGGGAGCTTTATTTCCTGTTGAGAATTTAAGCATTTCCTGAAAGTGCTGGGCATCGAATTCAAAGCATTCTCTTTCGTACTCACCTGGCAATGGGCTCTCCCTGCCTTCTACTTGGCAGATGGGGAACATAAGGTCATTGTAGAGTTCTTCGGTGCACACGGGTATCGCGACAAGCTTCATATCAAGGTCATGGATTACCCTAAATCTTTTCGGAAAATTACAAATATATTCTGCTATCATATAGGCTCAATATTTCAAAAAGAATGCCAAATGCACGCCCCCTGTTAGCTGTAGCAGGGGGGGTAAAAAGATTATCGCTCAAGTAAGCTCGGCTCACCTCTTAAACAAGAAAGCCCCCCTGTCGTGGCAACAGCCACTTTCGTCGAGCTTCATTTTTGCTTTGGCGGAGAGGATTGGCTGCGTCGCTCCATCCCCATGCTTCTGGCCGCAGCCATCCCTTTGGTGGGGAGGCTTCAAAACAAAATGAAGCTATACTCACTTCGTGAGCCTGTTTTGTCGTTTAACGCACCCTCGCTTAAGCAAACTTAGCTCGGTCCGTAAACGACAAAACCCGACTTTCGTCGGGCTTCATTTTTGCTTTGGCGGAGAGAGCGGGATTCGAACCCGCGGTACCGTTAAGTACACACGCTTTCCAAGCGTGCTCGATCGACCACTCTGACACCTCTCCGTATATTGGAGGGCGAAGTTACGGTTTATTCACCTTTTTTTAAAAGAAAATAAACACGATTTATTCAGGCACTGGCTGCTGACCAATTATCTTATAGCATGGATAAATGAGACCCTAACTAGAGTTCAACGGGTTTCATGCGTTTAGTGAGCAGTTGTATAATTAGCCAAGCCAGAAAATAAGCACAACCACAGATAATAAATAATATATTATAGCCAGCACTAATATTGCCGAGACCCTCATAGTACGCCAAAAGCGTTCCTACAAGCAGAGGGAAAAGCGTTGACGCTACAGATCCTGACATGCCCCCGATCCCTACCACTGAGCTTACCGCCTTTTTAGGGACTATATCAGATACGATAGTGAATATATTGGAACTCCATGCCTGGTGGGCAGCAGTGGCGATACTGATAATGATTACCGCTGTCCAGATATCGGTCGCCATCCTCGCAAAAAAGATGGGGGTTACGGCAATCGCCACGATCAACAAGGTAGTCTTTCTTGCTTTTAAAACTGGCCAGCCCTTTTTAATAAGAAAGGACGAAAGGTAGCCCCCGCCAATACTTCCGAAGGTAGTTGCTGTATAGACAATGGCCAATTCCAAGCTAGGTTTGGTAAGATCCAAGTGAAAGGTATCAGCGAAATAAGAAGGTAGCCAAAATAGAAAGAACCACCATATCGGATCAGTTAAGACCTTGCCAACAATAAATACCCAGGTTTGCCGCAAACCCAATAATTTTGTCCATTTTATTTTAACAGGAGATTCATTGGCCTCGGGCGCGTCGCTATGGATGAAATTAAATTCCGCTTCTTTAAGACGTTTCTGTTTAGAAGGGACCTCGTAAAATATCCACCAGAAGATTATCCAGATAAACCCGAGTGCTCCGGTAATCAAAAATGCTTCATGCCATCCGTATGCTCCGAGAATCCAAGGCACCAATAGCGGGGCAGCAACAGCACCGATGCTTGTACCCGAATTGAATATACCTGTTGCTAATGCCCGCTCTTTTTTCGGGAACCATTCAGCAACAGCTTTTACCCCTGCCGGAAAATTGCCCGCTTCGGAAAGACCTAATAATCCCCTCACAATCCCAAAACCCAGGGTGCTTCTTACCGCGGCATGCAACATGGCGGCAATACTCCATAATAATACGGAAATACCATAACCAATCTTGGTTCCGATTTTATCGATCAAACTGCCGAAAATTAGATAGCCTAAGGCATACATTGCAGCAAAAGCCATCACAATGTAGCCGTAATCGACTTCCGTCCAGTGAAATTCGGTTTCTAGCGTGGGTTTTAATAAACCGATAACTTGCCTGTCAACGTAATTAATGGTCGTAGCAAAGAACAGTAAAGCACAGACTACCCAGCGGTAATTACCAATTTTAGTTGTTTCCATGTTGTAAATAATCGGGTTTGTAAATATGCATTCTAGATAATTAATCGTAGATTAAAAGATCTATCAATGTTAAACATTTAATTTTACTTTTTAAACATATTAGGAGGATTTATCAGAAACTATCGGGGCATTCCGTTTTTTTATGTCCAGAATGACTGATAGACGCAATTGGTAAACTGTTTAGGGAGAATCTACAAACCGGATTTGGGTTTCTCGATATCGGCCGGTTTTGTGTTTGGTGAAACTATTTGAATTTCTTGGGGAGACAGGGGGATGGAAATCTCGTTTTGATCCAAGGCAATCTTTATGGCTTCCCTGTTTTTATAAAATACCGACCAAAAGTTGGCATTGCCTATCCAGGCACGGATAAGCAACTGTACGGAACTCGGACCGATATCATTGACCACTACTTCAGGGGCTGGTGTTTTCAGCACTAAATCGTCGTTGTCCAGTACATTCAAAATAATCTGTCGTGCTTTCTGGATGTCGGAATGATAGGAGATGCTCAGACTGTATTCCGCTTTCCGTTTATCACTGGAAGAATAATTCGTAATGACAGAATTTGCCAAAGGTCCATTGGGCGCATATACCATCATCCCCTTGTCGGTCCTTAATGTAGTGTATAAGATATCTATCTTTTCTACAGTACCTGCCGCATCATTGGTACTGCTCACATAATCTCCTATACGGAAAGGTTTAAATAACAAGATCAAAATGCCACCCGCGAAGTTCGATAAACTTCCTTGTAAGGCGAGACCTATGGCTAAACCGGCCCCACCCAACATGGCCAAAAAGGAAGTGGTTTTTATTCCCATAGTCCCCGCAACAGAAAGAAAAAGAGCAATATACAAGGCTATTTTCACCAAGCGTGATAAAAATACATGTAAAGAAGGATCCACATCCCGCTTTATAAATCGGGATTGGAGATAGCGCATGAACAATCTGATCAGCCAACTGCCGATAATAAGGAGGGCCAATCCAAGCAGGACCTTCGGAATCGTAATTAATAATAGGTCCTCCAGGTGATTGAGGAATTTCTCTGAAGCTGTCATGTGTTTTTTAACCAAAAATAACATTATCAGTCATATTTCCATAGATGTTCAAGCAGGTCTTTGTGTATCAGCGGGAATCAAATATACTGCCTCAATAACGACAATAGCTCATCCGCACTTCTCAATCCGCTTTCCCGCCATTTCATTTCCCCTTTGTGAAAAATAATTAAAGTGGGTACCCCTTGAATCCCGTACGCATTTGCGATTGCAGGGTTCTTATCAATATCGACTTTCAGCACGATAGCCTGCTCGCCGATTTGGGATTTTACCTCTTTTAAGATCGGTTTCATCGCCTTACACGGTCCGCACCATTCGGCAGAAAAATCAACGAGAACGGGTTTTGTACCGTTGATAATGGTTGAATAATCACTCATAAAGCCAAAACAATTAGAGATATGAAATGTTTCAAACTAAGATAAGAAACAAATTATTCTGATAGGGGAAGTCCTCAAAATAAATGCCCTTAATTTATGTATCTTTGTCGCAAATACCCGTAAAGGATGATTCAATTTTTAAAAGAGAGCACTTTTGTCGTAAACGATGTGATTAATGATGCTTGGGAGGTATTGAAAAAAAAATACTTTGCCATTGCGGGGTTATGCTTTCTGTTGTTTTTAACTTCATCGGCTTCGGGTATATTGGGTGCCACATTCAATGATGTCAACTTCATCTTGAGCATATGCATGCTGTTTCTCTTTGTCATCCTTTTTTTTGGAATTCAATTGACGCTTTTCAAACATATTTTTCAAATCCTTGACAAGAAAGACAAGGCTGTGTCCTTAAAGGAAAGCATACCGACAGTCCGTGAAATGATCTACTTTTTTACGGCAATGTTTATGGTATTGCTCATCTCGCTCATCTCTTATTTCTTGATTTCGGTATTGATCTTACCCCTTATCTACGCCAAGATTTCCATTTCCATATTGGTAAGTTTGGCATTCGGATTGGCTTTTGTTTTTATATTTGCCATGATGATGCGTCTGGCCTTTTTCCCTTTTTTCATCATTGATAAAGGAGAAAATCCCCTTAAATCCCTGCGCATGAGTCTCGCAATAACAAGGGGCAATTTCACGAAATTATTGATGATCTTGGCTTTCTTTGCGATGTTGAATTTATTATATCTGTACTTCAGTTACCGTGGCCTGCCCGTAATCTCCATCAGCTTAAGCCTGCTCAATTCTTTCGTTGTCATTCCGCTGTCAAGTGTAACGGTGGCCATTGCTTACCGCAAAATGATGCATGATTACCAAGGCTCCAGCGACCCCCGGATTTTGAAAAATATTCTTTAAACGTTTCTAATGGGATTAAAAGCGGCGTTAAGCAAAGTATTTGCAGAACTGATAGCCATAAAACTAAAAAATTGGAGGCATAATGCGGTTGTTATACAAGACAAGGTATTGCGCGACTTGGTCAATACTGCCCAACATACGGTTTATGGGAGGGAACACGGTTTTGAAAAGATCAACGACTATGCCGACTTTAAGAAGCGTGTGCCGATTTGTGATTACGAAGACCTTCGTCCCTATATCGATCGTATTTTGGCCGGGGAATCAGATGTGTTGTGGGAAGGGAAACCCATGTACCTCGCAAAAACTTCCGGTACTACTTCTGGCATAAAATACATCCCTCTTACCAAAATATCTTTGAAATATCAGATCGATGCGGCGCGGAATGCAATCTTAAATTACATTCATGAAACAGGCAATACAGACTTCGTGAATGGGAAGATGATTTTTCTTCAGGGTAGTCCGGCGTTGTCAAAAAAGAATGGGATTTCCTTCGGTCGCCTCTCCGGTATTGTGGCCCATCACGTACCTGCTTATTTGCAGAAGAATCGTTTACCTTGTACCCAAACTAATAGCATTGAAGATTGGGAAAAAAAGATAGATACGATTGTGGAAGAGACTTTCCACCAGGATATGCGCTTGATTTCCGGCATTCCACCTTGGGTACAGATGTATTTCGACCGCCTTTCCAAAAAAGCAGGTGGAAAAAAGATCAAGGACATCTTCAAGAATTTCAGCTTATTCGTCTATGGAGGAGTAAACTTCGAACCCTACCGGGCAAAGATCGAAGAAAGTGTGGGGAAAAGAGTGGATGCCATTGAGACCTATCCCGCCTCCGAAGGCTTTATTGCCTTTCAAAATTCCCAACAAGGGAAAGGTATGCTCCTGCTGCCCGACAGTGGGATCTTTTATGAATTTATTCCCGCAGATGAATACTATAATGAAACCCCAACCCGTATTTCACTGAAAGATGTGGAGCTTGGTGTGAATTACGCGCTGATTTTGAATACAAATGCTGGCCTATGGGGATATAGCATAGGAGATACCGTGAAATTTATAGCCAAAGATCCCTATCTTATCGTTGTTACCGGTAGGATCAAGCATTTCATATCGGCCTTCGGCGAACATGTCATCGCAGAAGAAGTTGAAGAAGCCTTGCTTTCGGTCGCAAATGAAGAAGGAATAGGTATCGTGGAGTTTACGGTCGCACCACAGATTGTTCCTAAAGCTGGGGAGCTGCCTTACCATGAATGGTTTATCGAATTTGAGAAAAAGCCCGATAATCTTTCTTCTTTCGCTAAAAAGGTCGATCTTGCCCTACAAAAGAAAAATGCGTATTATTATGACCTGGTTGAAGGAAAAGTTTTGCAGCCTTTGCTCATACGGTCAATGAAAAAAAACACCTTTATCGATTACATGCGGTTAACCGGGAAATTAGGTGGACAGAATAAGTTGCCGCGTTTATCCAATGATCGTAAAATTGCAGATCAACTAGAACCATATATTCTGTGATAAAAAAGAAAATAGCCATTCTAGGTTCAACAGGTAGCGTTGGAACACAAGCCTTATCGGTAATAAGGGCATTTCCTGACCGTTTCCAAGTGCAAGTACTTACCGCTGCCAATAATGCCGATCTATTGATCGAGCAAGCCCTCGAATTCTTACCAACGCATGTAGTCATCACCGGAGAAACCCATTATAGAAAGGTCAAGGAAGCTTTACAAGGTTCGGCGGTTACGGTTTTGGCGGGAGAGAAGGCCCTTTGTGAGGTGGTGCAGCTGCCAGCAGTAGACCTTGTGTTAACTGCCTTGGTGGGCTTTGCCGGTTTGGCACCAACCTTGGCCGCTATTGAGGCTGGGAAGAACATAGCCTTGGCCAATAAAGAAACGCTAGTGGTAGCGGGAGAGCTAGTCATGAGCTATGCAGAACAGTACCGAGTAGATATTTTACCGGTGGATTCTGAGCACTCAGCAATCTTTCAATGTCTTCTTGGAGAGAAAGATTCCATAGAAAAGGTGATCCTGACCGCTTCGGGTGGACCCTTCCGTGGAAAAGACCGGAGCTATTTGGAGAAAGTGACACCCTCACAAGCATTAAAACACCCCAACTGGAATATGGGGCAGAAAATTTCCATTGATTCGGCTTCCTTGATGAACAAAGGATTGGAAGTGATTGAGGCACACTGGCTTTTTGGCTTAGAAATGCGCCAAATTGACGTAATTATCCATCCACAATCTGTCATACACTCGATGGTCCAATTTGTAGATGGATCGATAAAAGCACAGATGGGTTTGCCGGATATGAAATTGCCTATTCAGGTAGCCTTTTCCTATCCCGATCGAATAAAAAACAGCTTTGAACGCTTCAATTTCATGGAATACCCGGAATTGACCTTCGAAAAACCGGATCTGGCTGCCTTCGCCAACCTGGCATTGGCTTATGAGGCATTAAACGAGGGTGGGGTAAAGCCATGTGTGTTGAATGCTGCCAATGAAGTAGTTGTGGCAGCATTTTTGAAAGGCGATTTGGGGTTTTTGAATATGAGCGATATCGTAGGTGAAACCATGGTAAAAATAAAGAATATCGCCGATCCGAAACTCAATGATCTTTTTGAAGTTGATCACCATAGCCGGAGGATAGCAGAAGAAATGGTTTTTAAGAAGAATTATCACATTTTATAATATATTGAATTAATCAGCATGGACGGATTGGTTATGGCAGGACAGATGTTATTGGGTCTGTCAATCTTAATAGTATTACATGAACTAGGGCACTTTTTGGCGGCACGGGCTTTTGGCATTCGGGTCGAGAAGTTTTACCTTTTCTTTGATGCTTGGGGAGTGAAACTATTTAAATTCAATTTTAAAGGATGTGAGTACGGCATTGGCTGGTTGCCTTTGGGCGGTTATGTTAAAATTGCCGGAATGATGGATGAATCCATGGATACAGAGCAGTTGGCGGGCCCGCCGCAACCTTGGGAATTCCGTTCCAAGCCAGCATGGCAGCGCTTAATTGTGATGTTGGCAGGTATCTTCGTTAATATCGTGCTTGGTATTTTTATTTTTTGGATGTTGACCTTTAAATATGGTGAATCTTATATTCAAAACGATAAAGTGGTACAGGGTATCAATCCCGGTCCTGTCGCCACAGAAGTAGGCCTCCTTCCCGGTGATCGGATTACGGAAATCGATGGAGAAAAGGTAGTCCGTTTTGAGGAACTGTATGGCACGAAAGTAATCATGGGCGGAGTAGACTTAACCGTTGAACGTGGGGCAGAAACCCTCTATATATCCCTCCCCAGTGATATCATCAATAAAATCGCCGATTATCCCGGCGAGCCCTTTGTCAGTCCGCGACGGTCATTAACAGCCATTGATTCCATTGTAACGGGCGGTGCGGCCGCGGCGGCCGGCTTCCATGTCGGCGATAGCGTAATGAAAGTAAATGACCAGAACGTTGTTTATTTCGATCAATTTACATCGGTATTAAAGAGCAGTGTAGAAGACTCTATTAGTGTTACGGTCAATAGGAATGGAAGCGTGTTGAATATTCCCGTATTGGTACCGGGGGATGGTATCGTAGGCATCGCTTTCGGGATCGGGCAAGACCTTCCTTATACCACGCAGATGTTCGGTCTCTTTGAATCCTTGCCAATAGGGGCTTCCAAAGCTGTCGGCTCATTGATCGATCAATCCAAAGCGTTAGGCAAAATTTTTACCGGGGATGTAAATCCGAGAAAAGCATTGGCGGGGCCTGTAGGTATCGCCCAGATGTTTGGTGCCGAGGTAAACTGGGTGAAATTTTGGACCTTGGTAGGCTTGCTTTCCATGGTATTGGCCTTGATGAACCTTTTGCCTATTCCCGGCTTAGATGGCGGGCATACACTGTTTTTATTGATAGAAATGGTACAAGGTAAACCTTTGAACGATAAATTTATGGAGCGTGCCCAGATTGTAGGATTCGTCATTCTAGTGACGCTCATGATTTTCGTATTCGGTAATGATATTTTAAAAATAGTAATGAAGAATCCGTAAAATTATTTGGCGGAAGAAAGGTATTTTAATACATTTGCATCCCGCAATAGCGAAGCCCAGGTGGCGGAATTGGTAGACGCGCTGGTCTCAAACACCAGTGGGAAACCGTGCCGGTTCGATCCCGGCCCTGGGTACAAAAAGACCTGTTAAATCGTTGATTTCAGGTCTTTTTTCTTTTTAGGGTGTAAAAAAGGTATAATAAATTTTATACTTTTTCCAGAATAAAATTCCCGTCAATTTATCAAATCTGAATTATAATTTATATTTGTACGTAAAGATTAATACAAACAGACAGCTTATGGAAGCTACCATAAAGAAAAGTGAAATCATAGAACAGGAAAAAAAGCTCCATAGTGCATCAAAGAAAGTAATATAAATGTACTTGATGAATTATTACATAACGATTTATTGTTTGTGATTCCAAGTGGCGAAGTAGTAACCAAAGAAATTGATTTGAAGGCTTATCGTGATGGAGTGTTAAAAGTTGAAGAGCTCTTTCCTGAAGTCGAAGCCCTACGTATCATTGATGATTTAGCCATCATTACATTAACCATGAAATTGAAGGGAAGAGTTGACAACGCACCGTTCGAAGCTAAATACCGTTATATCCGTTTTTGGAAGAAATTCCCAAGTGGTTTTAAAGTGATTGGCGGAAGCGGAATTGCAATTGAATGATAAACCTAAGCATTCTACCCTAAACCTTTCTTGCCCAAAGAAAATATCCTTAATGGAGGGGTAACTCTTTACTATATTAGAGGCATTCTAGATATGATTTCAACTGTTCTTCCCCAATTGTATCCAATAATTCCGTTATTCCATAATAATGGATGGCAGTCACAATATCGATGTGGGCCAGCAGGTCTTCGGCTTTCACGCCATCGATTTTCACTTCTAGGCCCTGGAATCCTGATGCCGGATCAATAGAAACCCCTTTCGCATTTTTTATAGAGAAATGCATCCTATAAGAATGGTTTAAGTTGACCTAAGCGTTGCTTAAAGCAAGGCATGAGAATCGTGTTGGATTTAACTGTTTCTTCATTCAATGTAATGTACCTTAAGACTTTTTCATTTATGCTTTAATAAGCGCACTAAGTATGTAAGAGTAATATTGCTGGATCAATTTCGATTAACGGTATAGAGCTTATAACAACATTATGTCATTGATATTTTATAGAATAGCAATATTTTGTTATTCCAATGTAAAGTATAGCATGTGAAACCAACTGGGGAAACACTGATAATAAAGTAAGCGCTTTTAAATCAGCGGATCAGTCTCATTATAAAGTAGGAACTTTTTAAAGAAAAGAGAAAACCATTGCGTTAAAGTTGCTTTACGCTACTACCGATAAAAAAAATTTATCCACAATTAATCATTAAGACAGATACCAAGAATATGTTATTATAGTATATTTTTATAACATAAATTAGTTATTCGTATGCGCTTGCTCCATGTTTTTAATTAATGGAAACCCATACTTTTATTACATTGGTCAAAACTTATGGAGAAAACCGACGCTATAGCCATCGTTTTTGATGACCACCTTTTATTTGCCGATTCTTTTTCCGCATTGATCGAGCGGTTGGAGCTCTTCAGTGCAGTGTTTACCCTGAGTGAGGAACGGGAATTAACAACTTTTCTTATTAAACACTCCCATAGACCCGTTTATTTGTTTTTGGATTATTTTCTGAAAGATAAAAACGGTCTCACGCTTATCAACGAGGCTAGGCGATTGAATCGACAGATTATTATCATTGTTATGAGCTCTCTTGTTAGTACGACAGCAGTAACAAATGTTCTGGATTATAATCCTCAAGGATTTGTCAGCAAATCATCAGGATTTGATACGATACTTCAATGCCTGACTACTATTGCACGCAACGAACAATATATCTGTCCGGTAATCCGAGAGATAGTTGCAAATGCTAATCATAAAATAAAAATACCCTTTACAGCCCGAGAATTGGAAATTTTGCAGTACTTTGCGCATGGATTATCTATTGCCGATACGGCTGAACAGGTACACCTTAGCAAACATACCATTGTAGCACATCGGCGCAAGATGATGGCAAAGGTAAACGTAAATTCGATTACGGAATTGTTGGCCTATGCGCGGATGCAGGAGTTAATTTAACAAGGGGGGCAATCAGTTAACTTTTACATCATGAATATGGGACTCTATCGGTTGACAAGGACTTTGGCGTCCCTCATGCTGTTTTTTCTCTTCATGAATCACAGCAAGATTGCGTGCGCTCAGGATGAACCGGAGGTACGGGCAGCATTTGACAAGCTGGCCAAAGCCTATCATTCAAACAGTATAACTACAGAGCAATACCTGGCTAAGGCCGATTCTGTGGTACACCAGTTTTACTCCGAGGGAAAGCATTTTGAAACCAAAGAATTAGTTGATCTCCTCCACTTATATGAAAAAATCGCGTGGAGCAACCCTAAACACGGAGATGGTCGCATAAGCTACTTCTATCTTTTCTTTAACAATGCACGTATGTTTAAACAACGCGGTGCCTCCATGTATTATGCTGAAAAGATCACTGAAGAATATAAGAAAAATGGAGAAGAACATCCCTTAATAGAACAATTGCAAAAATGCAAGATTTATCAGGAATTACGATTGTACGATAAAGTCGTTGAAGTATTTAATAGCGAGAAAAGCTTCTTAACGCACTTACCCGAACTCCTGAAACAGGATCAAGTTGATAATTCAGTAGGCTTAAACGCGATGTATATATTATCCCCCGTCATAACGGGGTATACGAAGATGAATGATACGGCGGGGGTGTACCAAATAGCACATTTGGCGAAGCAGATCGGCTCCACACTTCAATATAAGGGTTCGCTCACCAGAAGCCAAATGTTATACAATGACCTGTTGATGATTGACATTGCACATTCGTTAGCTAATTTTGAGCACAAATATGACAGTGCGAGAATCCTCCTAAACCGAATGGAGGCACTCAAAACCACTTATAAAGACCAAGTGACGAATTTTATCGATCTCAACTTGATACGTCTACGCATAGAAAGTTACCTTAATCTGGAGAACCAGGATAGTCTTCGCTCGTATATTGAGAAATATAGATCTTCCCCGGCATTCGGCAATAGCCAAAAGGCAGACCTTGCTGAGTTCAGTGGTAAATTACAGGCGTTGGAGGGTAATTACAAAGGCGCTTATGCATCGCTCAGCGGAGCATTGGAACTTGAACGGAATGTCCAAAGTGCTGTGATGGCAGAATCGAGTGATTTACTCTATGCCTATACCCAGGCAGAGCATAACGGAATTGCCCTTCAAGATACGGAAAGAGTGAAACAGCAGCGAACACTTTGGTTGATAGTCGTTTCATTTTCAGCATCGATTATTGTGCTGGTCATTTACCTGACTATGCTCCGTCGGAATAAAAAAGCGAAAAAACAGGTAGAAATCCTCAACGATGCGGCCAATATGCAGATCATCGCCCTGGAAGAAGCGAAACACCAAGCGGTAAAAGAAGAGCAAAGGCGACTTGGACAAGACCTGCACGATGGTCTTTCCTCATCCATCGCAAGCATTAGGCATCAATTGGAAATGATCAGCATGGATACCAGAAATCACGCCGTGAAAGAGAAGTTGGATAACTTGCAAACTGAGGTAGCGAGAGCTTATGCGGTAGCCAGAAACAAGAGCCATGAATGGTTCAGTGCCTCTGAAGAACAAGATGAACAATCTTTTGAAAAGCGGATCAAGCTGCTTACGGACATTGCTTTACCCGATAGCCGTTATCACAAAGAGATCCATATTGATGATCGTGCGCTACTACATGTCAATACGGACACACGGATTGCCTTGCTCCGCATCATTCAGGAGGCAATTACGAATGTCATTAAATATGCTAAAGCCAAAAATGTAGGTATCTTAATTTATGAGGAAAAAGATAGTCTGATATTGGCCGTCAAAGATGATGGGAAGGGATTGGATGAAAAACAATTAAGCAATGATAAATCAACAATGGGCCTGCGATCCATTCGCCGCCGTGTCGAATACCTAAACGGCGATATGACTATCCATTCGGATACGAAAGGCACTGAAATTGTAGCATCCATTCCCTTGATCTCATCCTGATGTCGGTCAAGCCTGTCCACTGCGTCTATTCCTTCCTCAGGACCTCACCGTTATAGTTGGAGGTTTCTTTCCCGTTCTCGATCGACACGGTTCCATTGACCAAGACATATTGAATACCCGCTGGGTATTGGTGTGGGTTGACGAAATCTGAACGGTCGATTACTTTCCCGGGATCAAATAAGACAATATCCGCTTTGTTGCCCTCTTTAATAGAACCCCTGTCTTTTAATCCGAGCCGTTGTGCAGGAAGATAGGACATCTTGGCAACCGCTTCTTCCATAGAAAGCACTTGTTTTTCCCTGGCATACCTCCCCAGTACCCGAGGGAACGTGCCATAGGCCCTGGGATGGGGATGCCCTTCACCTAATATCGACAGCTCCCCATCCGATGCGATCATGGTTTTGGGATGCTTCATAATCCTGATCACATCTTCTTCATTCATGGCGTGGAAAATCATGGCAGCGCCACCTTTCATTTGCGCTTCCAATACCAAATCCGCCCCCACTTCGGGTGTGGGTTTTAGTCCTTTCAGAATGGCCCAATCAGACATACGCTGGTTCTCCAACTCAGGCATCCATGACACTTTCGAGAATTGGATATTCTGGATATCGCCTGCTCCTCTATCATTCAATATATTTAAAAGAACGCCTTCCCTGATTTTCTTTTTGAGTGCCGCATCTTTCATCCGTTCCATGAATGCATCCTGTCCGCCAGCCATCGCCCATGCAGGGATCAAAATGGATATATCGGTAAAACTCGCGGTATAGGGATATTGATCGAGCCGGATATCCAGACCTGCGGCGTTTGCGGAATCGACCATGGCCAATGTCTTGACACTATTGCCCCAAGAAGGTTTTCCCACTACCTTATGGTGGGTCAGGACAATGGGGATGTCGGCCTTGCCGCCAATCGCGATGGCTTCACGTACAGCTGGAATTAGTCCCAATCCTTCTTCCCTTAGATGCGAGGTATAAAAGCCTCCGTGTGTCGCGGCGACCTTTGAAAGCTCAATCAGCTCGTCTACTTTGGAAAAAGCGCCGGGAAGGTATTTTAAACCCGTGCTCATGCCGAATGCTCCTTCCTCCATTGCATTTGCCACCATCTCCTTCATTTTTTGAAGTTCTTCAGGGCTAGGTTCCCTGTTTTCAAGACCCATGACCTCTTTCCTTATGGTGTTGTGCCCGATTAAATAGGCGACATTGACTCCTAAGGGATAAGTAGACAAGCTGTCTAAATAGCTGCCTAAGGGATAAGGGCTTCTGCCATCGGGACCTCCTAAGACGGTCGTTACACCTTGATGGAGGGCACTTAGTGCTTCAGGACGGGTTTTGATTGATTCAATATGGGCGTGCAGGTCGATAAAACCGGGTGCGATTGCAAGACCTTTCGCGTCAATGACCTTTTTGGCGTGTTTGTTTTTTAAGTCACCGATCGCAACAATCACGTTTTTATTAATCGCGATATCGGTCTGGGTTCCTGCTTTTCCAGTACCATCATATAGGGTGCCGTTGACGATCAATACATCGTATGTACCAGTACAGGAAGCCATCATCGCCATGAGAACGGGGAATAGCAGGCATTTTAGTTTAGGAAAGACCGTCATGTTTTTTCAATTAATTTGAACCTAATACTCCTGCACCAATACATCCGTGGGTATCTGCATGGATTCGTGAAGCCTACGTATCATGTTGATTGATAGCTTGCGCTTGCGGTTCAATATCTCGCTCACGCGACCCTTGAAGCCAATGACCTTCGCTAAGTCTTTGTTGGTGTAGTTCATTTGTTCCATACGGAATTTGATCGCCTCAATGGGGTCAGGTAGACCAATGGGGAAATATATACGTTCATAGTTGTCGATAAGCACCCCCAGCACTTCCAATTCATCTCCTTCCGGCGTTCCCACTTTAGCGTCAAAAATGGTCTCCAGCCTTTCCATGGCTGCACGGTAATCCTGCTCTGTTTTAATGGGTTTGATTTGCATATCCATTTTTATATTTTAGCTGCATCAATTTTATCATATTCTGCATGGGTTCCTATAAAACGTATCCAAACGGCTCCATAATCATAGTTGATCTTCCCTATAAGACGGTACGTATTTCCCTTGATATTAAACACCACCCTGTGGTCAGCCAGTATACTTGCACTTGGATATTCTGCCTTCATTTCATTAGGTGTACGCCAAATGCTTCGTTCTGCTTCCTGATACCAGGCCTTCAAAACTTGTTCACTGTCTGCATGTCGCTGCCAATAATGCCTTAGCGTACTTCTTGAAAATATTCTCATGCGATACAAAGATAGTAACTTGTTCCCGTATTGGGAAATTTCAACATTGGTTCGCCGTTTACCGGCTTAGATATTTTCAGAATACTTAACCTTTTTTTGCTTCCAATATAATATAAGGGGATAGCTGTTTGGAATTGAAAGGGACGATTTTTGTGAAGATTTTTCCCATCAGCCAAATTAGTTTTTTCAATGCACGTACGGCAAGGGGCTTATGCTTCTCATTTTCCAGCCATACACTAAAGCGGCCAAAATAAGCGGATTGTACGACGGTCATTCCCGCAGCCTTGCATATTTTTTCCAGAAAAGCGGGGTCCATACATTGTATATTATGTTTATCGTAGTTTTCCTTGTCAAAGTGTTTCTGGAACCACCCATTCAGCGACCTGAAATTAGGGAGGGTGATAAACAAGGTGCCGCCCGGTTTCAGGAAGGCGATGTGCTTATTAATAATATCCGCAGTATCCTTAAAATGTTCTATAAGTCCGCATGACAACACCAAATCAAAATGTGGTTCAGGGGTATATTGGAATAAATCGGTTTCTATGATGTGGATATCGTTTGGAAGGAGCTGATTGGCTGCCAATAACGCATGGGTGATTGGGCAATGTACAAAATAATCAAGCAGGGTAACATCAAGATTGAAATATTTCTTAAGGAATACCGAATAATAGCCGGGAAATCCACCCAATTCAATGGCTGTTTTAACGCCTTCTTGATCGATAATAGTCGCGAGCTCTTCATGAAACAGGTAATCTTCGGGGATGTCGATAGATAAATTGGTCTTGCTTTCCCAATAATGCACCCAAAACTCACGGTTGGTTAAGCGGTTATCCATCGTGTGATTGTCTTATCGGCGATTGTCTTCCAAAGGATGACAGTATTGCTGCGTGAAAAAAATGATCATGGCTTACAAAGATAATGCATTGTTCTATATTACAAACTGCGGCTATCTTCCAATGTTTTACCGGCGTGTCTTTGGAAGACAGATTTGGTAATCTCCTAAATTTAATTGAAATTGGATCTGCTTTCACCAAAATATTATCTTGGATATATGGGTAACTGTTTTAAATTTATATGGCTTAGCGCTATTTTTTCATGTGTGTTTTATTCACTTAAGTCTTCCGCACAACAGGAGAGCAAGGCTGCCATCTATCGCTTTGGTGCTGAAGAGGTCGAAGTCAATTCCAATTCGACGGAAATTGTTAAGGACGAACGCTTGGGCAACCAAAAGGGCATGACTTTAAAGTCGGGCGTTCCTTCCGCAGTTGATGGCGGACGAATGGAACCCGATCTTGTCTTTAAAGTGAAGCTGCCGAAAGCGGGCCGCTATGTCATGAGCACCTATGCGGTGACGGATGAGGAAGGTGCCGCCATTATGAAAAAAGCAAAAAGCAAGTTCGAATCCCTGTACATTAAAATACAAATTGACGAACGCCGCCCTACAAAACGTGTCGTGTATGTGCCGTGGGACCGCCCTAGACAGCGCTCGGGCAAATTTAACCTAGATGGTGGAGGACAGGAATTGAAAATATGGCTTCCAAGAGGTGTTCGGCTAGAATATGTTGAATTTACGCCCTATGTGCCGCCTGCCGTGCCTAAGGCGGCTCAAGATTATCAGCCCACGGTCGTGCCACCCTCCGACCACCCACGACTTTGGGTAAACAAACAATCTTTGCCGATGGTAAAAGCGCGATTGGAAATGGGGGAAAATCAAGCAGCATGGGAGAAGGTGAAAAAAGATGCCCAAACGCCCTTTATTTTCGAATTTGATCCGGCGGGTGAAGTTGCCTATAATGCCGATCTGGAACGGGCGGCAGCCACAAAAGCGTTTTATTACCTCATGAGCGGAGATAAGAGAATAGGCCGGGAAGCCATTCACCTCATGGGTGATTACCTGAAACATGTAGAATTTGGAAATATATTGGATATTACAAGGGAGATTGGGCGGGCTATCTTTTCTGCCTCGGAAGTTTACGATTGGTGCTACGACCTATTGACTACCGAAGAAAAGCAGGTTTTTTGTGAGCAGCTTATGCGCTTGGCCGATGATATGGAGATCGGCTGGCCGCCTTTCTTGCAGAAAATTGTGAATGGACACGGTAATGAAGCACAGGTTAACCGGGATTTGCTTTCCATGAGTATCGCGATTTATAATGAAAATCCCTTACCTTATCAATATTGTTCGTATGCAGTCTTGGAAGAACTGGTGCCCATGCGGAAATTTGAATACCAATCGCCCCGACATAACCAAGGTGTAAACTATGGCGCCTATCGTTTTGGATGGGAAATGCATGCCGCATGGTTGATGTACCGCATGTCGGGTCGGGAAGTATTCGATGAGAACATCAAGAATATTCGCAAATTCTGGCAATATATGCGGCGTCCTGATGGCCAGATGTTGCGTGATGGCGATGGTTTCAATGCAGGTCCCTCCGGTGAATTCTACTATTGGAAGTCGCCCTTAACGATGTTCCTATGCTACACCTACGCCGATGATCCGATACTGAAAGCAGATTTTGAGCGCCAGGGAGGGCTTCCCAATGATCCTGTATTGTTTCTTCTTTTGAACAACCCTCAATTGAAAGCTCAACCAAGTATGGAGTCGTTGCCGTTGACCATGGATTTCGGTCCCATTCTGGGTTCTATGGTCGCCCGTACGGGTTGGGATATCGGACTGAGCAGCAATGACGTGGTTGCCGAAATAAAGGGTGGTGGTTATCATTTCGGGAACCATCAGCACAGTGACGCAGGTGCCATTCAGCTGTATTACCGGGGCATGCAATTGGGTGATCTGGGTGTTTATAAATTCTATGGAACGCCTTATGACCTTAACTTTAATAAACGGTCCATCGCCCACAGCATGATGCTGGCGGTTGACCCGGCTGAGAAATTCCTTAAAACGGAATCGAATGACGGAGGAACCCGATTTAATCAACGGAACCCGAAAACCCCTGAAGAAGCGAAGGCAGATCCCTGGTTCAATAATGGGAAGGTGTTGTCTGCCGATTTCGGCCCTTCAAAAGTGCATCCCTCATACAGTTATTTTGCGGTCGACCTCACAGGAGCCTATACATCGAAGGTTAGTGCATATAATCGGGCATTCTGCTTTCTCAACCTTGACCGTGAAGATATCCCTGCCGCGATTATCTTGACAGATGACATCACGACGGCTTCTCCTGAAATAAAAAAATACTGGCAAGTGAATGCACTCAATGGTCCGCAGAAAACAAAGGATGGTATCGTACTTCATAATAAACAAGGCGAACTGATAGGGAAGACCCATATCAATATGTTATTACCGGCTCCTTCCGATCGTCAGGTGGAAATCCTCAGTGGAGCGGATGCCAACAGTTCCTTCGGGCATATTTATGAAACGCCGAATATAGGTCAACCTGAAGAAACTGGCCATCGCATTATGATTTCACCAAAAACGGCTCATAATAATGACCGTTTCTTAACCGTTTTTCAAGTCACCGCTGGAGATACTGAGCCGTTGCCGATTGAACATGCTGAAACATCGGTTGGGAATATTGTCTTCCTGGCCGACCGTGCGGTCAGTGTGCCAAAGGGTACCAGCTTTATTGATCAAGGCTTTACGGTTGACATTCCCCATAACCTAGTTTATCAAGTCGTCTTGACCGGAATGAAAGCCGGCAACTGGAATATAAAAAGCAATGATGGTAAGCTGGATCTGAATGCAGAAGTTGTCGCGGGGAAAAATACGATTTTTTTCAAAGGAGGAAAGGGGGAATATACCATACAGCCAAGATAGAGATGAGAAATACCCGGAAGTAGGTATTGTCATTGAACTTGTAACTATGAATATTTGTCACGAGCTCGTCTCTAAAGCCCAAAACTATCGTCATTTCGACTGGAGCGGAGCGAAATGGAGAAATCTATGGTTTTGATTGTCAAATTTTAGATTTTTCGACTACACTTCGTTTCGCTCAAAATGACGTAGATATTTACATTTGAGACAGCCTAACACTTATTCAATGTTGTCAGTAATCCAATAATGATCCGTTTCACTACATTTTTTATCACCCTGCTGTTTATCTTGCCCCTTCATGCACAGGAGGGGAAAAGAAGCCTCGAATTTAGTCCCCAACTTTCTCTTGCTACGTTTTCCGCCAATAACAATAAAATGTCGGGATCCGCTATCGGTGGTGAGTTAATCTATCATATTTATACAGAAAACAGTTCACGTCCGTGGATTAGAACACTTCATATCAGTAGCATAGACATCCTCTTTAACTATAAGAATATGAAGGGGGTGAAATTGGTCAATAGTCCTATTGAAGTTGGGTTTGGCGACTCCTACGCGTTAATGGGCGCTATCAGCCTGCCGGTCGTCAAGCGAGGAGGTACGGCACTCTTGTTCTCTTCCGGAGTCGGATTGGCTTATGCCGGAGAAACCTGGTTTACCAATGAGAACCCGATTATTGGCAGTCACCTCAACTTTGCCCTTAGCACTTCCCTGAAAATTAACAGTCCCATCACAAGAAGTACAAAGCTTTCTGCGGGAATTGACCTTTTTCATTACTCCAATGCCGGTGTGCGGGTCCCCAATAACGGCATCAACATGAGCAACCTAAGCGTGGGATTGATACAATACCTTTCTGTACAGGATGCGAAACCCGAGGTGCCTATAGCGTCGTATTTTGAATCACGATATAAAAAACACAGCGTCGATTTAGCGGTAAATATGGGCCGTCGTGGTGTATACCACAGTAAAAACGGTCTTTATAAGACGGGTTTATATGCAGGCTATAACTATCGAATAAATACCGTATTGGGGCTAAGTACCGGGATTGACGCCGTATATTACCATTCGGTATTTGATCCAAATCGTGAAGCGGAAACTTTCCAGTCTTATGCCACTTCTTTTCAACGATGGCGGGTGGGCCTAGGGCTCGGGCCCGATCTTTGGATGGGGCGGATCGGCTTCATGCTTAAGTACGGCTATTATCTCCATTATGAAAGTTTAATGCCTGTGAATACCTATTGGACTGCCGGCATGAAGTATTATATCCTCAATTGGGCGGCTCTGCAGGCCAAAACGTATATACACAAAGCCCAGGTAGATTTTATCGGATTCGGTTTTGTCATTACACCCTAAACCGCCAAGTTCGTTTTCCGTTTGACTGTTTTTCTTCACCGAAAGAAAATTCGCAGTCTTTTCCTTATCATGATTGTCTATCGCACCTTACAAACATTACGCTCTTGTCAATCATTCCCAACTCTTTCCAGTTTTATTCACCAACTTTGTACAATGAAATTATTGCTTGTAGAAGATGAAAGTGATTTACTGGAAGTGATACAGCAATCACTTGAAAAAGAACAGTATGTAGTAGAAACTGCCGATACCTATGCGCAGGCCCTTCATAAAATTATTTCTTTTGAATACGATTGTATTTTGCTGGATATCATGCTGCCCGATGGAGATGGACTTCACCTTTTAGCGGAATTAAAAGCGATGGATAAATCTGATAATGTCATCATTATTTCAGCCAAAGATTCAGTAGAAGATAAAATAAAAGGGTTGGATATGGGTGCTGATGATTATCTGGTAAAACCCTTTCATATTGCTGAACTCAATGCGCGGATAAAATCTGTGTTGAGAAGAAAGGCACTGAATGGTAGGGATACCCTCAAAGTGGGCAACCTGGGTATTGATTTGCGGGAACGACAAGCAGAAGTAGGAGACGTAGAACTTTTACTTAACAGGAAGGAATTCGATATTTTGAGTTATCTTCTCATCAATAAAAACCGGCTGGTCAATAAAGCTGCCCTTGCCGAACAGATATGGGGAGATTATATGGATGAAGCAGATGATTATGAATTTATGTATTCGCAGATTAAAAACCTGCGGAGAAAACTGAAGGAAAGTGATGCCGGGATAGAAATCCAGACAATTTATGGTATTGGTTATAAATTAATACCGGTATGAAACTGTTGAACTATACTTTAGGTTATCTTTCTATTGCTTTATTAGCCATTATCAGCGTTTGGGCAGTTGTGTTTTACCTCAACCTGATTGACGAAGTGCGGGATAGTTTGGATGATGGCCTTGAGAACAATAAAATGGTTATCATACAGAAAGTACAGAAAGACAGCACTACCCTCGCAAGGGCCGGATTTTCTGCACACAGTTATGCAATCAGGCAAATACCCGAAAGGCTAGGGTTGCAGGTAAAAGACCGCTATACGGATACCCTGATGTATACGCCTAGTGAAGAAGACCTTGAACCTTTCCGCATGCTCACTACTGCCTTTATCCACCAAGGCAACTACTATGAATTGAAGGTAGTGGCGTCCACCATTGAAGAAGACGACCTTCTTGAAGGTTTGTTATATAGTATGATATGGCTGTATGTTTTTATCTTGATCAGTGTCGTCGTGATCAATAATTTGCTGCTAAGGAGAATATGGACACCGTTTTACCGCTTATTGGATAAATTAAAAACCTTTAGGCTCGACCGGGATCAAAGCATTGAAACGACAACCACTCGGGTAAAAGAGTTTAAAGAACTGAACGAAACTGTTGATAGGTTGGTGACGCAAACCGTAAATACTTATCATAGTCAAAAGCAGTTCATTGAGAATGCGGCCCATGAATTACAAACTCCTTTAGCGATAAGTTTGAACAAGTTGGAATTGCTGGCAGAAAATGAAGATTTATCTGATAAACACCTCGAAGCAATCGGACAGGTTATCGAAACACTGCACCGGCTTAGCCGGCTGAATAAATCCTTGTTGTTGATCTCAAAGATTGAGAACAACCAATACGGAGAAATGACAAAAGTTTCCATCAACGAGATTGTGAAAACACTGATCAGCGAATACGAAGATTTTGCCGGAATAAGAAAAGTGCATATCCATGTGCAGGAAAATGCCGGATTAGATGCCTTCATGAATAAGGATTTAGCAGCGATACTGCTCTCCAACCTGCTAAAAAATGCCATCATACACAATATTCGGGGCGGTGATGTGCAACTCACCTTGAATGCCAATTCCTTAGTGATCAGTAATACAGGTATCGACGTTCCCCTAAAACAACAGAAGATGTTTAGGCGTTTCCAAAAAGAGAGCAATAAGAAAAGCAGCATTGGCCTTGGCCTGGCCATCGCAAAGGCCATAGCGGATTTGTATGACATGGACCTCAGCTATTCTTATTACCAGGAGCGACATGAGATGAAGATAAACTTCAAGAAGTCCAGGTAACTGACCCATTCCAGTTTCTTTTCAGATTTGGTCTTTTACTTTGTATTGGAATTATGTTAAACTATAAATGATAAGCAGATGAAAAAGAAATTAATAACAGCAGCATGCTTGCTTTTTTCGGGCTTAAGCTTCGCCCAGGACATTGCGGTACGTGATGTGCCCTCAATAGTGTTAAATTCTTTCACCAAGACTTTTCCAAAGGCCAATGATATCGATTGGGAAATGAAAGGTGAGGTATTTAATGTTGAATTTGAAATAGGAAGACGGGACCATGAAGTTTGGTTGGATCACAAAGGTACGATCGTCAAGCATAAAAAAGAAATCACTGCACGGGAGTTGCCATCGACCGTGAAAAACAGTATCAAACAGAATTATAAAGGCTACAGAATTGATGATGTGGAGCAGGTTGAAGAAATGAAACAGGTCTTATATAAAGTCGAATTAAAGACATTTACTGATGAAAAAGAACTTGTATTCGATCAAAGTGGAAAATTAAGCAATAAAAGACTGTAGAAAACCATGAGAATTAGCTATCATCTTGTAATTGCATTTGCGTTTACTGTTGCGGCCATGATGTCAAGTTGTGGAAAAGAGGAAACAATCATCGCAGGCGACAAATTGCCGATAGAGGCAAAGACCTATATCAGCACCTATTTTAGTGAACTGGAGATTACACAGGCAGTAAAAGACAAGGAAGGCATTGGGAATAGTTATGATGTATACCTTAGCAATGGCACAGTTCTGGAGTTTGACAATAAAGGTAAGATAGAGAGTATGAAGAGTACGGCAGGCTTACCCGGCAGTGTAATCCCCGATAAATTACTGGCCTATGTGAATACCCACTATCCTGCCGAACTGATAACAGAATGGGATATTGATAGGGATGACCAGGAGATCCAATTGTCGAACGGATTGGAACTGATTTTTACCAAAAGCGGGGATTTCATCAGACTTGATAGTTAATAGGAGGCTGTTTCAAAAGCCTAACACATCGTCATTCGACTGGAGCGAAGCGAAATGGAATTCCGTCCTCCCGACCAAGCGTGAAACGCGCACGGAGGAATCTAAGATAGATTTCTCGACTTCGTTGCACTGCGCTCGAAATGACGGAGAAATACAATCGCTGAAAGCTCAAAACTCACAGCTGATCACTAATTTTACCTCCGCCATAGGGGTAAGAGCGTAGCAGGTTGTCATACCGCTAAATAACAATCATTAAATTAAAAAAAATGAAAAAATTTAGCACGTATACTGTTGTGGTTATTCTCCTGTTGATTACCACGTTTGCAAGCGCTCAAAACACCAAGCTAGACCTTGGTATCAAGGCGGGGGTAAATTATGGAACACTTCCTTCAAATATGGAAGAGCTTAGTGATGAAGCCGGGAAGATGGGTTTCAATATAGGCGCTTTTGCCAGGATCGGCAATACGTTTTACTTTCAGCCTGAAGTAAATTTTTCCACGTTTAAGAGTGAATATACCTTCTCCTCCGAGAAATATCAACCGAAATTCAATCAAATAGACGTACCCTTGATGGTCGGCTATAACATTCTGGGCAATGATGGTTTTAAATTTAGGGTCTCGGTAGGGCCTGATCTCACCTACACCTTAAATACACCAGATGCCCCGCCGGCGAACGCTTATCAAGATTTTAATGTCGGTACCGTACTAAATGCCGGCGTGGATATTGGCCTGTTTACCATAGATGCCCGTTATAACCGGGGCTTAACGGAGCTAAATAAAAACTTAGCCCAAAACATCGGGGTTTTTAACCTATCGATCGGCTTTTTGATCAAATAACGTAGACCGAAAGATTTTTGAATGCAAGTCGAATCAAATACCTTTGACATTCATTCTAGCACTGCTTTGATAGAAAAGGAAAAACCTGAAAAACCGTTGTTGGCAGATGAAGCTTTTGAAGATATGTTCAAGGCTCATTATAAAGCATTGCATGCCTATGCCTGTACCATCCTGAACGACGAGTCGGCTGCCGAGGAGATTGTTCAGGACAGGTTCTTGAAACTTTGGGAAAAGCGGGAAGAGCTGACTATCCACACCTCAGTAAAAGCGTTTTTGTACCGCAGTATCTACCACGATAGCCTGAACTACCTGAAACATCAAAAGGTGAAATTGAAATACCAACAGCATCGAACGTATTCAATGAAAAACGAAACGGCACATTCTCCGAGCAATAAGATGCAGGCAAAGGAACTAGAGGAACGCTTGCATGCCGCATTAAACAGGCTGCCAGAAGGTTGCCGTACGGTATTCCAACTGAGCCGGTTTGAGGATTTAAAATATCGTGAAATAGCAGATCAATTGAATATTTCGATAAAAACTGTGGAAAATCAAATGGGAAAGGCATTGAAAAACCTGAGGTTGGAGCTGATGGATTTCCTGCCCATTCTTGTTTTACTATTAAATTGGATGAAGCTATGAAAGAGGATATGGAAGAGGTATTGATCAAATTCATATTGGGGGAAGCTAGTGGGGAAGAGAGTGAAAGGGTAAAAAGATGGATTGGCGAAAACCCTGATCATGCCAAAAAGTATGCTGATTTCAAATTGATATGGGAAAGCAGCAAACAGGTAATGCATAGCACTAAGGTAAACGAAGATGACGCTTGGGAACGTTTTAAAGAGCGGGTACGGGCAGGGTCTGACATTCACCCTATCTCCCGGAGACTGCTTTCTCCATGGTTGAAAATGGCTGCGATCTTCGTTTTGGTGAGCATTGGCTTATGGATAGCTTATACGGCGTTGGTCCAACCTGTGAACGATTCAACCCTGACGGTAGAAACAGCCAATGAAATAAAAATCGATACCTTATCGGATGGTTCCGTGATCACGTTAAACAAACATAGCAAGCTGAGCTTCCCTGCCGAGTTTGCTAGAAATCAGCGAAAGGTAACTTTGCAAGAAGGGGAGGCCTTTTTCAATATTGCCCCGGATGCCCAAAAGCCCTTTATTATACGCGTAGGGGAGGTTGACGTAAAAGTGGTAGGAACATCCTTTAATATTAAAACAAGACAAGATCATATGGAATTGATCGTAGAGACCGGTATTGTGGAGGTGAGCCAGGATGATATCGTGGTTCGCTTAAAACGGAAAGAAAAGATAGATATCGACCAATCGGCGAATAGTTTTAGGAAGTCAACCAATACCGATCAACTGTATCGCTATTATCGGAGCAAGGAGTTTGTGGCGGAAGATACACCGCTGTGGCGTCTGGTAGAGGTGCTGAATGAAGCTTATGAAGTGCATATCCGCATTGAAGGGGATTCCCTCCGGAACACCCGATTGAATACCACTTTTAAAAGGGAAGAGTCAATAGATGCTATTATGGATATAATAGGTGAAACCTTGCGGATTCAGGTTGACAGGCAGGGCGATCAAGTATTGCTGCATAATTAGTGTGTTTCATGAGAGAAGAAAGCCTAAAAAGAATAAGGTTTTGTTTTTTGTTGCTCTTTGTCGGGATAGGTTTTGCCAAACCAGCCTTGGCACAGCAATATTTATCCCAGCTCGTATCGATTAATATTCAAAACGAAAAACTGGGCGATGTATTGACGAAGCTCAGCGAAGAAGGGGGCTTTTATTTCTCATATAGCAGTAACGTTATTCCAAAGGATAGCTTGGTGAGTATACGTGCCGATCAAGGCCGGCTGGAAGATGTGCTCAACATCTTATTACAAGGGAATTATGAACTTAAGGAAGCACCCAATTACATCATTCTCCGCGAAGCCCCGAACCGATTGCGGCTGATCTCCGACAATAACATGGATGCTGGTCGGGTGTACTCCATTACAGGTTTTGTCGTGGACGACCTGACGGGTGCCAAACTTCCCAATGCCAGCGTCTATGAAAAGAACCTGTTACTTTCTACCTTCACGGATGAACGTGGTTATTTCAAACTTCCTATCAAGAACCCTGAAAGCAGTATCGCCTTGACCGTCAGCAAGGAATATTATCGCGATACGACAGTCATCTTGCTGGCACCTGTGCAGGTACAAGCGGGGAATAAATCAAAGCGCAGGTATGGCTATCGCCCCGGCGATGAGCTTCATAACGTGGAGCGGACAGCCATGGGGCGTTTCTTTGTTTCCTCAAAACAAAAATTGCAAAGCTTGAACCTGGGTGGTTTTTTTGCTACTACACCTTTTCAAACATCATTGACTCCCGGGCTAAGTACGCATGGTTCTCTCAGCGGGCAGGTTATCAATAAGTTTTCCGTGAATATCCTGGGTGGGTATACTTCCGGCGTGAATGGCGTTGAACTCGGCGGTATATTTAACATCAGCAAACGAGATGTAGACTATATACAAGTAGCCGGTGTATACAACTTAGTAGGAGGGGCGGTCAATGGCGTTCAGCTCGCTGGGGCAAATAATACGGTACTGGATAGTGTAAAGGGTATTCAGGTGGGTGGGCTTTATAACCATGTAAAGGGAAATGTTCGGGGTGTACAAATTGCGGGCGGACTGAATCTGGTAAAGAGTGATGTCACGGGCTTTCAAATCGCCGGATTGGGGAATAAGGCCGAGGGTACGGTGAGGGGGATACAAGTGGCGGGCATATTGAATTATTCTAGAAACCTGAAAGGTGTTCAGATTGGCTTGGTCAATGTTGCTGATACTTCTTCGGGAACGAGCATAGGCTTATTTAACTTTATTCGGGGTGGCTACCGGCAGGTACTTTTGTCCACCAACGAAGTCACCAATACCAATATTGCCTTGAAAACGGGAACGCCACGTTTTTATAGTTTGGTCATGGTTGGGATGAATGTCTCGGATGATGACAAGGCATATTCGTTTGGTGTAGGATTTGGGCATGATTTCGTTTTTAATGACCGCCGATTTCTTTCTTCCGTTTTTTCTTCCCAGAATATCTTTGCCGGCAATTGGAAAGAACTGAGCAACCTGTATCGGGTGAAAGCGACTTATAACCTTCGCCTTTCCAAACGGGTCGGCGTATATGCTGGTCCCTCTTTCAGTGTGTTTGTCAATGATCAGTCTGCTCCTGTCGCCGGTTATAAAAGTAACTTTTCCAATTACCCCGGCATTCGTTTCAATTCGAAAGTGAAGGGCTGGTTGGGCTGGGATGTGGGACTTACTTTATTTTAATTTCCAATAGGGGTCTTCCGGCTACTTGTTGTCTTATTTTTAAAATAAGACAATGAAATTAAATCCAATCCCTGTTGCATTCATTGCAACCTTATTCTTACTGCAATGCGCATTATCATCTACGGCGCAACCCGATGAGAAAAGCTCAGTCCACGTTGGTTTTGTATACCCTATCAGCAATCATGGAAACCGCGCCGCAGACGCTACCAATTCATTTTCTTTTCACCTTATTGCGGGTATTTCCAAAGCAGAGACTGGTTTTAGCATGGCGGGCCTATCGAATATTGTTAAGGAAGATGCAGCAGGCTTTCAGCTTGCTGGTTTCTCGAATATTATAGGGAGGAATTCTACGGGATTTTTGATGAGCGGTTTCCTAAATAGGTACGAAAATGGGCAGGGTGTAAACATTGCGGGTTTCTCAAATCTTGCGAAAGCTTCGACGGGTGGTTTTACCGTGGCCGGTTTTTTAAATAGTTATGAAAGTGGGAAGGGGATTCAGGTTTCAGGTTTCTCCAACCTGGCAAGCCAGGACATCAAAGGGTTTCAGATTGCAGGTTTCTTGAATAAAGCCAACAAAGTAAACGGGGTCCAACTAGCGGGTTTTATGAACATTGCTGATAGCAGTGATTACCCGATCGCCCTTCTCAATTGGATTGAAGATGGTACAAAGGCCATCGGATTAAGCACGGATGAAGATCAGATAGTGTTGACATCTTTTCGTTCCGGGGGCAGGGTTTTGTATGGCATTCTCGGGGTGGGTTATCAGGTAACAAACAAAGAGCTCAATTACGCCTTCGAAGGGGGGCTGGGTGCACACTTATTGGCAAAATCATCGTTCAGCCTGAATGCCGAGATTGCGAGTACGAACTTAGTCGACTTTGACGGTGGAACTTACTCGAAAGTAGCATTGCGGCTCCTTCCCGCCTATAAGTTTACCAAAAACATCGAACTGTATGCCGGTCCGACGTTCAACCACGTATATGCTGATACGGATGAAGGGGTGGGAATGATAAAACACGAGCTCTGGAAGCGCACTTATTCAGGGGGTGAAGTGGGTGCCCTCACCATCGGTTTTGTTGGTGGCCTGCAATGGTATTTTTGACTTTGATCCTTGCTTTGTAATCTCTATTTTTGCTAATCAATCAATAAGGTTAAACCAAATGGCCGCTATACGCAGCAATTACAAACCATTGATTCCAATGAAGACTCCTATACCAACTGCACTCACCAAGTATGTGTGGATGATCGTCCTCCTGATAGGCTTGTCATTCAGCAGTGCCAACGCGCAGCCTTTTCCTGATGGGGTTAAAAAAGTCTTGTTTTTAGGGAATAGCATTACCTATGCGGGGAAATATATTGTGGATATTGAAGCGTACTTGATGACCCACTATCCCGGTCAGCATATTCAAATCATTAACATGGGCTTGCCCAGCGAGACGGTTTCGGGGCTTTCTGAGCCCGGGCATGCGAATGGCGAGTTCTTGAGGCCCGACCTGCATAGCCCTTGACAGGGTGCTGGCTTTTGTTCAGCCTGATTTTATTTTTGCATGCTATGGTATGAATGATGGGATCTATATGCCTTTTGATGAAGGCCGGTTTTTGAAATTCAAGGAAGGTATAAATTGGCTGCATGAGGAAGCAGTGGCCTTGGGGGTTCCCATCGTACACCTGACACCTCCGATCTTTGATGAACACAAAGGTAAAAAAGAAGGCTACTCGGTGGTTCTGGATCGTTATTCGGATTGGCTGATTGGGCAACGAGAGGCCGAAGGGTGGGCGGTAATTGATATCCACTATCCGATGAAACGATACTTGGATGCCCATAGAAAAGTAGACCAATCATTTTCGATAGATGGTTTTGCCTTGGCGCACGATGGCGTTCATCCTGGCGATGTCGGACATTGGATGATGGCGAAAGAAGTACTGCTGTATTTAGGTGAAAGCGGGCTCGCTACCGTGCCTGATATCATTGGGGCCCTTGATCATCCAAACGGTCCTGAGATCCTGGCATTGGTTGTTGAAAAGCAAGGCATCATGAAAGATGCCGGACTTACGGCAGCGGGACATGACCGGCCGGGAATGAAAACCGGACTGCCAATAGAGGAAGCCCGTGCTAAAGCAAAGGAACTTGAAACCCGTATCCGGGAATTGATTAAAAAATAACCCTGTGCAATTTTTGAAAATTTTGCAGGGTGTTCCTAACGGCCTTCTTCATCTAATAGGCAGGTGTTACTTTTCAGGTATTTGATAACGATGTAACTGATCAGTGTTAAAGAGCAGGCAATCACCAAAAAGTAATTGTAATCGTTGTCTTTCTCAATGAATTCACCCAATAAATTAAACGATAGGAAGATCAGGAATATCGCCAGGAGGCCGTTTTTCTCTTTTTTTATTACCTTTTTCCAACTAAAGGGAAGGTTGGGTTTCTCAAATTTCCTGAAATTAGGAATAAAAGCCGGTGTTATGGCTGCCCAATGGGTATACGCGCTTCCGAATTTATTCCTTAGAAACTGTTCTTCGGCAAACATGATCCGCTCATAATAAACCCAATAAAAAAAGCAAAAGGCAATGATAAACCAGAAATTCCCTGTCAGCAAGGTCGGTCCCAACCACATGAAGAAATTGCCTAAATAAAGCGGGTGCCTCACAATGGAATAAATGCCACTGGTATTAAGACTGTCTGCCAGCTGACCTTTTACATTACGGCCAGAGGTATTCTTTGGTGTATGTCCTACGGTATAGATCCGAATAAATAGGCCAATGAAGCTAATGAACAAGCAAGCCATCTCAAAATAAATCTCATAATGCGTATCCTCCAAGAAAAATGTTTCCGGATAGATTTCTGTCCGCGCATACATGATCGTGCCAATAATAAGAATGATAATAGGGAGTGTACCCCTGTATTTGAAAAGCCAATTCCCTTGTTTTTCAAATTCTTCCTGTAATGCCATGTTTTGTTGCTAAGTATTTTTGTTTGTTTTATTTGAATTAGATTGTCCACTGATCGTGAACAAGGGCAACTAAGTAATAGCGGTCACCCACTTTTTCGTAGACTAAACGTAGTGCCCGCCAGTCCATCCCTCCGTATTTTTTATCAAAACCGGAGAAATAACTTTCTGTATAGACCGCGGCTGGATAAATCTGGGATATATTGTTAATGCTGTTTCCTTGCGCTGACGACTGGTTAACTGTTGTTTTTTCGGCATTTAGGAAATCGACGTCGTACACAAACCTTTGTAAGTATTCTTTCGTAGTCAATTTGATTTCCTCTCCTGTGCCGTCATAGACACCCCAATTCAACTTGGTATCTGCTTTCACTTGTTCCATGAACGCTGCTGATGTCATTACAATACCAGCTGTGGTATCGATGTAGGCATAAGGAGAAAAACGAATCCCAAGATCAGGATGTATGTAAGTAGAGAGCGTCGCATAATCCTTATTCTTAAGGCTGTTTAGTACCTTTTTGCTGAGTGCCAATAAGGTTGTCTCCTGAGAAAGAGAATCGTTGTTTACAATCAAGGTATCTGCATCCTTATCGTTTTCAGATGGCTTATTATTGTTGCATGCGGCCAATAGAGTTAGACCTGCGAAAAGTAAACAAATGACTTTCATATTACAAACATAATTAAATTTATAAGATATGCAAGCTTTAGGGTGAGCTGTCAGCTATGAGTTATCAGCTCATAGCTGAAGGCTGATTCCTGAAGGCTATCTAAGATCTCCATGCGCTCCTTTGACGCTTAGTCGAGAGGACACGTCTTAACCACCCAATACCTAACCCCTAACACCTCATACCCATTACCTCATACCCATTACCTCATACCTCACACCCAATACCCAAAACCTCTTAGCTGACAGCTGACAACTGATTCCTGACAGCTGAAAAAAAACCAATTAGGTTTTGTGGTTTTCATGAAAAGCATTACCTTTGCAATCCAAATTCATCCTAAAACTGCGGAAGTGGCGTAATTGGTAGCCGCACCAGACTTAGGATCTGGCGCCTCACGGCGTGGGGGTTCGAGTCCCTTCTTCCGCACTTGATTCCTCCCGACCAGTCTCGGGAGGTTTTTTTTTAAAGAACGAACAAAAAAGAGACGATATAACCACTATGAATATTTCACTGGAAAAAAGTAATGATCTGAATGCTGTCATCAAAATTGACATTGTACCTGAAGACTATAAGAAAGTAGTCGATGATGCCATTAAGAGCCAAGCAAAAAAAGCGAAATTGCCGGGTTTTAGACCAGGAATGGTACCTCCTTCCCATATCAGGAGAACGTATGGAAAGGCGATTTTATTGGATGAAATCAATAATATGGTAAGCAATGGCATTTCAAATTATATTTCAGAGAATAAAGTGGAAATCCTTGGGCAGCCTCTACCAAAAGAGGATGCCGAGAGCAAGGAATATAAATGGGATTTTAATGATGAGTTTAGCTTTCAGTATGAAGTAGGCTTGGCCCCTGAAGTGAAGATTCCTTTTACCGAGAAAACATCTTTGAAGGAATACGTGATCAAAGCAGATGAAGAAACCTTGGCTACAAGGATGTCAAGTCTTAGGAAAAGTTATGGAAAGCGCACAAATCCCGAGGTTTCAGAAGATGGGGATATGGTTTTCGGTGAGGTAAAACAATTGGCGGCAGATGGAGCTGAGCTGGAAGGTGGCATTTCCAATACCGCCTCCCTGCGCATTGACTTAGTTGAAGACAAGGCGATAAAGAAATCATTAATCGGCCTGAAAAAGGAAGATACCCTCGAAATTGACCTGAAGAAAGCTTACGATAATGAAACGCTCGCCAAATTGCTATCGATAAGTGAAGAAGAAGCGACTAACCTCACCGGTAATTTTAAGCTTACTGTCAAGAATATCAACCGTTTGGAAGAAGCCGATTTAAATCAGGAGTTCTTCGATAAAGTATTCGGGGAAGGGGCAGTAAAGAATGAAGAAGAGTTTAAAGCACGCGTGAAAGAAGAAGTGGAGAGTATGTTTGTTCAAAATGCCAACCAGAAGCTCCAGAATGACATGTACACACTAGGAATGGAAAAGGTGAACGTGGAATTTCCAGATATCTTTCTGAAAAAATGGTTGAAGGCGACAAATGAAAAGTTAAACGACGAAGAGATAGACGAAGGATATGGCGATTTCATTAAGAACTTAAAATGGACATTGATCGAGAATAAGATCATCCAGGAAAACAAGCTTGATATCCAATACGAAGAAGTTTTCCAGACTGCAAAAGACCGTTTGGCAGCGCAACTGCAAATGTACGGGCAACAATCTTTCAATGATGAGCAATTGGGCCAATATGCCACACAGCTGCTTCAAGACAAAGAACAAGCCAATCGGATATTCGATGAGGTGAAAGCGCTGAAAGTTTTTAACCACCTCAAAGAGAAGGTAAATGTGGAAAAGGAAGACATTGCCTATAATGAATTCCTGAAACTAAAATAGAAAGATCTTTTCTTTAAGGAATGTCATATTAGTAAAACAATATGACATTTTTTATGCCCCATAAATTGGCAATATGTCAGTATACGGCGATTCATCCCCTGCTGGCGTGCTTTTTGTCGCACATGTCGTAATCATAACCCCATGTTGATTTTAAAAAAACAACCTTAATGTATATCTTAGTCAGGATAAAAAAAATAAAAGATGAACATAGATAAAAACGAATTCAGGAAATATGCGATAAAGCACCACCGTATCGGAAGCCAACATGTTGATGGATATATATCGAAGGTGGGAAATGCAATTCCCTCGGCAATGACACCTTATATTATCGAAGAAAGGCAATTGAACGTCGCGCAGATGGACGTGTTTTCCCGCCTGATGATGGATAGGATTATATTTTTGGGAGATGCCATTGTAGATCCCATTGCCAACATCATTCAGGCCCAGCTCTTATTTCTGCAATCGGCTGATGCCTCACGGGACATTCAGATTTATATTAATTCCCCCGGAGGCAGTGTATATGCCGGTTTAGGGATTTATGATACCATGCAGTACATTGCTCCGGATGTGGCCACCATTTGTACAGGTATGGCGGCCTCTATGGCGGCTGTCTTGCTATGTGCCGGTGCTCAGGGTAAACGGGCGGCATTAAAACATTCAAGGGTGATGATCCACCAACCTTCGGGAGGTGCCCAAGGGGTAGCTTCCGATATGGAGATCAACTTACGTGAGATGTTGAAAGTCAAGAAGGAATTGTATGAAATTATCTCAAAACATTCAGGCCAAACCTTTGAATGGGTAGAGAAATCTTCCGATAGGGATTATTGGATGACCTCTGGCGAAGCCAAGGAATACGGGATGGTCGATGAAGTCCTTACAGGAAAAAAAGACGACGATGGCAAAAAGTAAAGAAATAACATGTTCATTTTGCGGGCGCCCCAAAAAAGATACTCAAATGTTGATCGGAGGGGAAAACGCCCATATTTGTGATCAATGTGTGGCGCAGGCGAGTGAGATCTTGGCCGAAGAATTCAAGACGCGGAAAGATAAGAACATTCAATCGGCCCTCGTTCTGTTGAAACCAATCGAGATTAAAAATCACCTTGACCAGTATGTGATCGGACAAGAGGATGCAAAAAAAGTCTTGTCCGTAGCTGTTTACAATCATTACAAACGCTTAAATCAAAAGATCGAAGTTGATGAAGTGGAGATTGAGAAATCGAATATCATTATGGTGGGCCGCACGGGTACAGGCAAGACCTTGTTGGCAAAAACCATAGCTAAAATATTAAATGTTCCTTTTTCCATTGTAGATGCTACCGTATTGACGGAGGCCGGTTATGTGGGGGAAGATGTGGAAAGTATTTTAACACGTCTTCTTCAGGCCGCAGATTATGACGTAACCGCTGCGGAGAGGGGAATTGTGTACATCGATGAGGTCGATAAGATCGCCAGGAAGAATGATAACCCCTCTATTACCCGTGATGTTTCCGGCGAAGGAGTGCAGCAGGCCTTATTAAAAATATTGGAGGGAACGGTGGTCAATGTACCCCCCCAGGGCGGACGTAAACATCCTGATCAGAAAATGATCCCCGTGAATACTTCAAACATTTTATTTATATGTGGAGGGGCATTCGACGGAATCGAGAAAATAATTGCTAAGCGGCTCCGTACGCAAACAGTAGGTTATAAATTACAACGGGAAGGTGCGGAGATTGATGTGGATAACCTCCAGAAATACATTACTCCGCACGACCTAAGGCTATTCGGCTTGATCCCTGAATTGATTGGCCGCTTGCCTGTCGTTACCTATTTGAGCCCCTTAGATCGCGACTCATTATTGAGCATCTTGGTAGAACCAAAGAATGCTCTGATCAAACAGTACGTGAAGTTATTCGAATATGAGAACGTAAAACTTGAGTTTGATCCACAGGTTTATGAGTTTATCGTGGATAAAGCGATGGAATTTAGTTTGGGTGCGCGTGGGCTTCGGGCCATTTGCGAAGCAATTATGCTCGATGCGATGTATGAAATACCATCTAAGAAACATAAGGCAAAACAGACCCTGAAGGTTACGCTGGAATATGCCAAGGAGAAATTCGAAAAGGCAGATGTGGAGAAATTGAAAGCGGCATAGCTTGTATGGTCAATCAAAAAGAGAAAGAAGTGGAGAGCCCCATAAAAAAGGGCTTAAAGACCAAAGAAGACATCGTCAAAAATTGGTTGCCCCGCTATACCGGGCGTCCGTTGGACGAATTTGGACACTACATTCTCTTGACTAATTTCTCGCATTACCTTGAGTTATTTTCCCAATGGCATAACCATGCACCCATTTATGGCCTTGACAAACCCATGCAAAGTGTCACGGCGGAAGGCATTACCATCATCAATTTTGGTATGGGTAGTCCGGTGGCAGCTACAATAATGGATTTGCTTTCCGCGATTTCGCCTGCTGCCGTACTTTTCCTGGGAAAGGCAGGCGCGCTGAAGAAAAAGAATAGCATTGGCGATATGGTACTGCCAATCGCCGCGATTCGGGGCGAAGGAACGTCGAATGACTATTTTCCCCCGGAAGTGCCGGCACTCCCGGCATTTGCCTTGCAGAAAGCGATCTCGACAACGATCCGCGATCATGAACTGGACTATTGGACAGGAACCGTATATTCAACCAACCGCAGGGTGTGGGAACACGACAGACAATTCAAGAAGTATTTGAAAGCTTTGCGGGCAATGGCAGTGGATATGGAGACTGCTACGATCTTCTCTGTAGGATTCGCCAATAAGATTCCGACGGGGGCATTGTTATTATTGTCCGATCAGCCCATGATTCCCGAAGGGGTAAAAACGGCAGAAAGTGATTCGAAAGTCTCCAGCGATTTTGTCGAAACGCACCTTACAATTGGAATTGAATCATTGAAGCAGCTTATCCATAATAAACTGACTGTAAAACACCTTAAGTTTTAATTAGAAAGCCATGTGGTACAATAATATCCTTGAAACAATTGGTAATACACCTTTAGTGAAGCTTAACAACCTGACAAAAGGTATAAAGGGAACCATTCTGGCGAAGATTGAAACCACGAACCCCGGCAATTCCATTAAAGATCGGATGGCAGTGAAAATGATTGAAGATGCGGAAAAAGCAGGCCTATTGAAGCCGGGAGGGACGATTATTGAGGGCACTTCCGGCAATACGGGCATGGGCCTGGCAATGGCGGCTATTATCAAGGGTTATAAGTGTATTTTCACAACGACGGACAAGCAATCGAAAGAAAAGGTGGATGCGCTGCGGGCTTTTGGTGCAGAGGTAATTGTATGTCCCACCAATGTAGACCCAGAAGATCCGCGCTCTTATTATTCGGTTTCTAGCCGACTGGAAAAGGAAACCCCCAATTCATGGAAACCCAATCAATACGATAACCTTTCTAATTCACAGGCGAACTATGAACAAACCGGTCCGGAAATCTGGGAGCAGACAGAAGGAAAGATCACGCACCTGATCGCCGGTGTCGGGACTGGCGGCACCATCAGTGGTGCCGGGAAATTCCTGAAAGAGCAGAACCCTGCAATCAAAGTTTGGGGGGTTGATTCCTATGGATCTGTATTTAAGAAATACAAGGAAACGGGCATCTTTGATAAAAACGAGATCTATCCCTACATCACCGAAGGTATTGGGGAAGATTTCCTGCCTAAGAACGTGGATTTTGACGTGATCGACTACTTTGAGAAAGTAACGGATAAAGATGCGGCTTTAATGACGCGCGAGATTGCCCTAAAGGAAGGGATATTTGTCGGTAATTCGGCAGGTGCTGCCATGGCAGGGCTTCTTCAGTTAAAAGATCGGTTTAAAGAGACCGATGTGGTGGTAGTGGTTTTCCATGACCATGGTTCGCGGTATATGGGGAAGATGTTCAACGAAGACTGGCTTCGCGACAGGGGTTTCATTAAAGATGAGAAACTGACCGTTCGAAAAATCATAGAGAAGAGGGGAGATCATGAAATGGTGACCATCGATGGTGGCAAAACGGTAATTGAAGCTTTTAACATCATGAAAACCTTGAATATCTCGCAGATTCCTGTCACCCAACAGGGCCTGATCATCGGCAAAATAACAGAAAGTGATATTTTGGATGCACTATTGGAGAACCCTGCCATCCGTTCAGGGAAAGTAGAAGAAATTTCCACGGCTCCTTTCCCTTTTGTTGACCTCAATGCTTCCATTGATAAAGTGTCATCCCTCATCAATAAAGAAAATGCCGCGGTTTTGGTTGAGGACGAAAGAAAGAACTTTGCCATCATCACCCAATATGATATCATTAACGCGATTTCCGCGTAGTGGGTTTTAGGTATTAGGTATGAGGCAGTAGGTCTTAGGCGATAGGTATTAGGTTTTAGTGGTTGGTTGGAGGCGATCAGCCTTCAGTTGTCAGCTGCCAGCCTTTTCCGTCATCTCGACTGGAGTCCATCCGTCATCTCGACCGTAGTGGAGAGATCTACCTTGGAGCAAATAGATTTCTCCACTCCACTACATTTCGGTCGAGATGACGGAATAATAATTGCATTTCGTTCGAGATGAGGTTGGCATGAAGTCTTCAAAAATATCCTGTTTTTCATTGCGAATTTCATAATGGTTAAGTAAAGGGGCATTGTAAAATTTGTAATATCGATAGCATAATGATTGCGAAATTATTAAAAATTTAAAAAAAGTGTATTTTTTTTGCCAATTTATTTGGTGTATACTTTTTTTATTGTTAATTTTGCTTTTGATAGATGGTTGAAACAGATCTTGCATTACATCGTTTATCTGTTTTTACTGCCGATCTGCAATGCATCACCGGAAAGAGCATGCGCTCCTGTCAACGGCATATGCAGCAGATCCGGGATATGTTTAATTTGAAAAAGCAGCAGCCCGTTACTGTTTTCCATTTTGCGGAATACCTCGATACTAACGTATCTCAGATAGCTGCTTTCTTAAAGATCTCGCGGGCAGTAGACCGATAAGATGAGCAACGGGGTTGCTCGGTGTAGAAACGGTTTCATGTTAAAAGCCACGGCGCTCTAATAGGTGACCGTGGCTTTTTTTATACCAATTTTTGTCCCAATGCTGTTCGGCGCCGGCTCAACTCCGTACAACTTTGGTTGAAAGGCAATTGGAGTTGAATCAATGTAAGTCGGCATTGAGACAAAGTTGTCCGGCATTGAAGCAAAGACAACCGTCAATGGCTTAATGGCAAACACCTTTAGTAGAATGTCGGTTGCATTTAGTATGAAAGCAATCGGCATTATGTCAACCGCAACCAACATTGAGCCAACTGCAATCGACATTGCCTCAACTGCAACTGCATTTACGTTAGCTTTGATCAGGTTTGGGACAAAGGCAGTTGATTTTGCCATAACTGCAACCGACATTGAGCTAAGTGCAGCCAACGTCGAGCCAACTGCAATCAAACATTGCCTCAACTGCAACTGCATTTACGTTAGCTTTGATTAGGTTTGGGACAAAGGCAGTTGATTTTGCTATAACTGCAACCAACATTGGGTTAACAGCAACCAACATTGAGCCAACTGCAATCAACGTTGCCTCAACTGCAACTGCATTTACGTTAACTCCGATCAGGTTTGGAACAAAAGCAATCAGAGTTAAGCGAATTCTGGTGCCATTTTACAACTACTAACCGGACAAAAGCGCCATTTTCGGACAAAAGCGCCAAAAACGTCAAAATCGGACAAGCTAATTTTTCTTTCTTCGGATCTTTGTATTGTACATCAGCGGTTGGTGTATGGTTTAATGAAAACAAAGATGATGACAAGTAGAAAGCACCCTTGCAGACCACCTTAACCTTGCCGTTTAAAGATCCTGACATTGGGTCTTTATAGGAAAAGGTTTATGTTTTATTTTTTTAAATTTTAATTTTTTTATTATGCAAAAGCGATACGCAATAATAGGTTTTGGTAGAATACTTGATGATGAATTGGCAACTTTAGGTCTTACGGTTATCACGGCGATGACCGCCAATCCGAATTTTGAAACACCCGTGCCGGCTTTGGAGGATGTGCAGTTGCAGGTCGACGATTTCCGCGAGAAGCTGGCTAGCACACGTAAGGGAAGCCCCTTGGATACCAGTGAGAAAAACCACAGCAGGCAAGTTTTGGAAGGAGAGCTCAAGAAATTGGCTTTCTATGTGAACACGGTAGCGGATGGGGAATTGCACATTGTTTTAAGTTCAGGCTTTCCGGCCAGGAAACTGCCTTCATCGATGGAGATCCCGGCTGTTCCCGAGCGCCTGCATTTGTCGGATACCCAACAAAGCGGACAGCTTCGTTTTGTCTTTGATAGCGTGAAGCATGCCTGGGAGTATGAATATACTTATACTACGGAGGTCGACGAAAATGGTGAACCGCTATGGGGGGAGGTGTTAACGACGACAGACTCCCGTAATAATGTAATTGCGCCGCTCGAAGCAGGCAGCATTTGCCGGGTTCGTGTGCGATCGCGGAACGGCAAGGGTTTGAGTGATTGGAGTGAATCAATTAGCTTGATGGCCCGATAGGAAGTAGGGGCTGTCTCAAAGATCCTTTTCATCATCCAAATTCTATACGTCCTTTAAGATAGGTATTAGGCTTTAGGTATTGGGTGAAATAAACGGTTAGGCTTTCGAGGCAGCCCCTTTTTATTCTATTAAACTACCTTTGGCACATTGACATCAACCCGCTTAATATCAGCACCCAAAAGCTGTAGCCGGGTTTCGATATCCTGGTATCCCCGTTCAATTTGTTCGATGTTATGGATAAGGGATTTTCCCTGTGCGGAAAGTGCAGCAATTAAGAGAGCAACCCCCGCACGTATATCGGGCGAGGTCATTTCAATTCCCCGTAATTGTACCGCCTTGTCCATTCCGATTACCGTTGCGCGATGTGGGTCGCAAAGGATGATCTGTGCGCCCATATCGATAAGCTTGTCGACAAAGAAAAGCCGGCTTTCAAACATTTTTTGATGAACGAGCACATTTCCTTTCGCCTGGATGGCGGTGACTAAAATGATACTCAATAAGTCGGGGGTAAAACCCGGCCAAGGGGCATCGCTGATCGTCAGAATCGAACCGTCAATAAAGGTGTCGATCTCATAATGATCCTGTGCGGGAATATAAATGTCATCTCCCCGCAAGCTCAACTGGATGCCCAAGCGGGAGAAAACGGAAGGAATGATGCCCAATGCTTCATAGTGGACGTCTTTAATGGTGATCTCCGAGCCTGTCATAGCAGCCAAACCGATAAATGATCCAATTTCAATCATGTCCGGAAGCATGCGATGTTCAGTTCCCCCCAACTGTTTTACGCCTTCTATCGTGAGCAGGTTTGAGCCAATTCCGGTGATTTTTGCCCCCATGCGGTTCAGCATTTTGCATAACTGCTGCAAATAAGGTTCGCAGGCAGCATTGTAGATAGTCGTGGTTCCTTCCGCCAATGTGGCGGCCATAACAATATTGGCCGTACCCGTAACCGAAGCCTCATCCATAAGAATATAAGCTCCTTTCAGGTTTTGGGCGTCAATGGTAAAGAAATGCGTTTCAGGATCGTAATTGAATTTCGCCCCTAATTTCTCGAGCCCAATAAAGTGTGTATCCAGTCGCCTGCGTCCAATTTTATCACCCCCCGGTTTAGGAATAGCCGCTTTCCCCAGTCGCGCGAGTAAAGGGCCGACAATCATGATGGAGCCGCGTAAACCGCTGCCCTTTGTTTTGAATTCATCAGTGTGGAAGTAATCAAGGTCGATTTCGGCAGCTTTAAATGTGCAGGTGTCTTTGGTTAAGCGGTTGACCTCAACGCCCAGGGCCTTCAATAATTCGATAAGCTTGTTGACATCTTTGATATCAGGGATATTGCTGATGGTTATTTCCTCCGGCGTCAATAAAACAGCAGAAAGAATCTGCAAGGCTTCGTTTTTTGCTCCTTGCGGGATAATTTCACCGTTTAGCTTTTTCCCTCCCGTGATTTCAAATGCATTCATTTCTAATATTTTTTCCCGTTGCCCCTCTTTTTCCCGTTTCCATTGGAAGATTTTCCGTTGTGTGATCTTGATTTATGTTGGCCCTGTTGGTTGCCGCCTTTCGAGCGGTTCCCCGGAGGCGGGGTTTTAAACTCAATTTTTGCCAAACTTACATTTTCGTCCAGAAGAAGCTCGCCATTCGACATTTCCTTTAAATCATCAATGATCTTATCGTCCGCCACCGAATCCTTGTTCCAGATTACATAAGCCATTTTCATGAAGTTGGCGATGGATTCGACCATTTGTTGTTTTTGTTCGGTATCCTCGATCTCTTGGGCCTTCTTGATCAGTTTTTCAACCGTTTTCCCATAATGCTTATACTTAATACGGTGTTGGGGATAGGCTAAAGTTTCTGGTTTGCTATGCAGGGCGCCGGGTACGGGTTTGGGATAGATGGAATCAACGTCAATCTTAAAATCCGAAATGATGTGTAAATGATCCCACAATTTATGTTTAAAGTCGGCCACATCACGTAAATGAGGATTTAAAAATCCCATTAAATCAATGACCACCTGGGCATACCTGTTTCGCTCTTCCCGCGTAGGTAAGGTGCAGATATAAGCCACCATATTCTGTACATTCCGGCCATACTCGGCTAAAATGAGCTTTTCCCTTGTACTATTATAGTCAAATTCCATGTAATATTGTTTGTATGATGCCTTAAAGGTTTAGAACGGGTAAAATAAGGATTTTAAGGCAGATTCTTTTGTTAATTTATAATTCTGAGTTTTGCAAATTTAAGCAACAATTGCTTTTGTCCCAACTCTTTAAAGAAAATAGTGGCTTTTGTGTTCGGTTTGCTCCCTTCAAGTGTCAATACCTTGCCGAAACCAAAACGTTCGTGCTCCACTTCCATTCCCACTTGTAAATTCGTGGTATCTGAAGGGGAGAAGCCGGGAGTAGGGACATGTGCCTTGGGCAGGAGTGAAGTTGTTTTCCGAATGGTTTTCGGTTGTGGTTTGGAGAAGGAATCCTGTTGCCAGCTCGTGCGTTCGCTTTCGAAGGACGAGCCCACATTTTTATACTGCGAGGGATTGAAATCCAAATCGAGGTATTGTGGATCTAATTCATCGAGAAAACGGCTAGGTTCGCAGCTGCTTAATGATCCCCATTTATACCGTGAAGTAGCATAAGATAAATACAACTTCTTCATGGCACGGGTGATGGCGACATAAAACAGCCTGCGTTCTTCCTCCAAGTCGCTCCTCGACCCTAAGGATCGCTGTGAAGGGAATAGGTTTTCTTCCAATCCCACTACAAAAACCTGGGGGAACTCCAATCCTTTTGAAGCATGGATGGTCATTAAGGAAACGGTATCGGCATTGGGGTCCTTGTCATTATCCTCATTCGTCAATAGGGCAATATCCTGCATAAATATGTCTAGCCCTTTCTCCTCAATATCTTCCCTTTCGCTGAATTCCTTGATCCCGTTCAATAACTCCTGGATGTTTTCATAACGGCTTAGTCCCTCGATGGATTTGTCGTCATAGAGGTCTTTCAATATCCCTGAATGCTGTGCAATGTGCATCGCTGCATCAAAAGCACTGTGGTTTTTGGCAATTGCCTGAAAGCTTTGGATCAGTAAAGCAAAAGGGGCAACGGTGCCGGCTGTCCGGCTATCGAGGTGTTCGGCGGGATTGCTGATCACCGTCCATAAGGAAATGTCTTTTTGATCTGCGGCAATCATAATCCGCTCTATCGATGTATTGCCTATCCCCCGGCGTGGATAATTGATGACCCTCTTTAAGGCTTCTTCATCATTGGGATTGAAGGTTAGCCGGAAATAAGAGATCAAGTCCTTGATTTCCTTCCGTTGATAGAAGGATGTGCCGCCATATAATTTGTAAGGGATGTTGAGCTTCCGAAGGGATTCTTCCATTGCCCGCGATTGTGCATTCGTACGGTATAAAATGGCGAAGTCGCGATAGGGAAGCTGTTGGGAAGAGCGGTTTTGGACGATCGTCTCCGCCACGATTTTGCCTTCTTCATTATCGCTGAATGCACGCAAAACCTTGATTTTATCGCCCGGTTCATTTTCGGAAAAGACGTTCTTCTTAAGCTGGTGTACATTTTTAGCGATGATGCTGTTGGCAACACTTACGATATTCTGCGTCGACCGGTAGTTTTGCTCTAAAGTGTATACGTTCAAATCCGGGTAATCTTTTTCGAAGTTCAGGATGTTCTGGATATTTGCCCCGCGGAAGGCGTAAATACTTTGCGCATCGTCGCCTACCACACAGATGTTTTCATGGATGGCGGCAAGCTTCTTTACAATAAGATACTGGGAAAAGTTGGTATCCTGATACTCATCCAACATCAGGTATTTGAATTTATTCTGATAGGTGTATAACACCTCGGGATGCTCCTTGATAAGCACGTTTGTTTTAAAGAGCAGGTCATCGAAATCCATTGCACCTGCTTTGAAACACCGTTGGGCATAAGTCTGGTAGATCAGGCCGAGGTTGCCGCGACCCGCAGCATGGTCTTCCGCCTGGATCTGTTCATTCTGAAGATATTCAGTCGGCGAAACCAAGTTATTCTTGGCATGGGAGATGCGGTTGTACACAAAATTGGCCTGGTATAGTTTATCGTCCAACGCCATTTCTTTCAAAATGGTCCTGATCAAGCTCTTCGAGTCGTCGGTATCATAGATGGTAAAATTGCTGGGGTAACCGAGATGATGGCCTTCTCGTCGCAGGATCTTGGCAAAAACAGAGTGGAATGTTCCCATCCAGAGGTTTTTAGCTTCATCACCTACCACCTGAACGATCCGTTCACGCATTTCGCGTGCCGCTTTATTGGTGAAGGTCAATACCAGAATATTGAAAGGATCGACCCCACTGCGTATAAGATGGGCTACCCGGTAAGTGATCACCCGTGTTTTTCCGGAACCAGCACCCGCCACAATCATCACGGGACCTTCAATCTGTTCGACAGCAGCTCGTTGGGATGGGTTTAATCCTTGTAAATAATCCAAAATTGTTGCCTCTTTTATTCGTGTGCAAAGATACGAAATTTTGGGCTTGGAATGAACTGGAATGCTGTTTTTGTCCGATCTATAGCCGTCTTCCCGCTGCACTTTTCCTGACAGACTGCGACTTCTGTTGCTTCATTTCGTGCTGCCTTTCAAGATACTCGATGATTTTGGATCCTATGTCCTTCTTTGTAGCCCGCTCGATACCCTCCAAGCCTGGCGAGGAATTGACCTCCAGAACCAGGGGGCCTCTTTCTGACGGTAGCATGTCTACCCCACAAACCGTTAACCCCAGTTCCTTGGCGGCCCGTAGCGCTGTGTTCTTTTCTTCTTTTGACAGTTTGATCAAGGTTGCTGAACCCCCACGATGGAGGTTCGACCGGAATTCCCCGTCTTTGGCAGTGCGCTTCATTGCACCTACGACTTTTCCATCGATCACCAAAGCACGGATGTCGGTACCACGTGCCTCTTTGATGTATTCTTGAATGAGGATGTTGTTTCCCAATGAAAAGAAGGCCTCGATTACCGAGCTGGCCGCTTTTTTCGTCTCCGCCAATACCACGCCTATCCCTTGTGTTCCTTCTAAAAGCTTAATCACCAGGGGTGCGCCGCCTACCATCTGTATCAGGTCATCCACATCACGCGTATTTCTGGCAAAGCCGGTAATGGGCATGCCAATACCGGCACCCGATAAAATTTGCATACACCGCAATTTATCACGTGATCGCATGATGGCCTGACTGGGATTGGCAGAAACGATGTTCATGACTTCAAATTGCCTGACAATGGCCGATCCGTAAAAAGTAACGGAAGCCCCGATGCGGGGAATGATGGCATCGATATCTGATACATCCTGCCCGTTATAATGAATGCTCGGCTTTCCCTGTTTGATGCCTACATAACATTTGCGGTGATCAAGGACAACACATTCATGTCCTCTTCTTTCAGCTGCCTCAAAAAGTTTCTTTGTCGAATAAAGGGCTTTATTCGTGGATAATATGGCTATTTTCAAAATTTTGTAGAATAAGGTTTTCTAAATCAGGAGAACAATTATAAGGGAAGGCTTGTTTGCCCGGATTAAAGTTTTGTTTTTTTTGTATGATGCCTGCCTAAGTTGGAACGGCTTACATCCACCAAAAATTTTTTGCGGATGAAACTCCTTCCCAATAAGACCGGAAATTCCATATTGGAACGGTCCCGAAGCGAGATTTCCATCTCATAGTCGTGGTCAAAGAGACGGACAATGGTATTGACCACATACCTGTTTTCTTCCAGTCCGAATGAATTTTTAATCTTTCGCTCATGGTGAAAAGGCAGGGTGAAAGTCTGGTTCGCGGTACTTATGGGTGTGAACTGTACGTATTGGCGCCGTCCTTTTTTTATTAACTGGATATTTTCGCAATGTAACACCGAGGTTTTTGCACCCGTATCAATTTTTGCCGGAACTTGAAAAAGTCCAAACTCCACGAAATCTATTAATTCTTTCCAGCCAATGGTTTGCATATACGTAAATTTATGGGTGCAATGTCCGAATAATAAAGGACTAGGAATAGGTAAACGTTCCAAATTCTGATTCGATCGTCACTTTTTTCCGTTCCGCGGTTTCGACATAGCCCACCTGTTGGGCAGCAATACCAAAACGTTCTGCAATACCGATGATATCTTCGGCAATTTCTGCGGGAACATAAATCTCCATGCGATGCCCCATGTTGAATACCTTATACATTTCTTCCCAGGAAGTGCCCGATTCCTGATGGATAAGTTTAAATAGGGGAGGTAATGCGAATAAGTTGTTCTTAACAATATGCAATTTATCAATAAAATGGAGTACTTTGGTTTGCGCACCACCGCTACAGTGCACCATTCCGTGGATTTGAGAGCGATAACGGTCGATTATCTTTTTAATAACGGGAGCATATGTCCGGGTAGGGGACAAGACAAGTTTACCTGCTTCCATTGTTTCGCCGTTGCCGATATCGATTTTATCGGTCAAGCCTTTGCTTCCTGAAAACACCAATTCCTCGGGTACGGCCGGATCAAAACTCTCGGGATAGGTCTCCGCCACCCATTTATGGAAGACATCGTGGCGCGCGGAAGTAAGTCCGTTAGAGCCCATTCCGCTGTTGTATTCTGTTTCATACGTTGCTTTTCCTGAAGAAGCCAAGCCAATAATGACATCGCCGTTTTGGATGCTATGGTTGGAAATGACGTCGCTGCGTTTCATCCGACAGGTGACCGTAGAGTCCACAATAATGGTACGCACTAAATCGCCTACATCCGCCGTTTCCCCGCCCGTGGAGTAGATGCCAATTCCCAGATTCCGTAATTCTGCCAGGATCTCTTCCGTGCCGTTAATGATTTCCGCGATGACCTCACCGGGAATGAGGTGTTTGTTTCGTCCGATGGTGGAGGAAAGGATGATGTTGTCCGTGGCTCCTACGCAAAGTAAGTCGTCAAGGTTCATGATGATGGCATCCTGCGCAATGCCCCTCCAAACGGAAAGATCACCGGTTTTTTTCCAATACACATACGCTAGGGACGATTTTGTGCCTGCCCCATCGGCATGCATGATGTTGCAATAGTCAAGGTCCCCTCCTAATAAATCGGGAATAACCTTACAAAATGCTTGCGGGAATAATCCCTTATCGATATTCTTAATTGCATTATGCACGTCTTCTTTTCCGGCGGAAACACCACGTTGATTGTATTTTAAATCTGACATCGACGCAAAAATACAATGTTAATTTGATAATGAGGAAAAAGAAAAGAGGTTGTTTAAGAAGTCTATCCGTCATCCTGAACTCGGTTCAGGACCTTTCAACTACTTGCCGGGTCTTATAAGATTCCCGATCAAGTCCGGAATGACAAGGGCTTTAACTTCTTAGACAACCTCTTTCGAAAAGGATGGAATGCCGCCTATTTTACAAACAATAACTCCCTCAATTTAGGAAGCGGCCATTTTCGGTCATCGATTATTTGCTCCACTTTATTGATGTGATAACGGATTTTATCAAAATGTACTTTTACCTTTTCATCATAGGCAATGGCTTTTTCGCGGAAGTCTTCCAATAGGTTCGCTTTTTTTCGATCCTGGCGCATGGCTTCGGTTACCTCAATGATGGTGTTGAGGTGCAAGGTAATGCGTTCAACTAAATCTTGTTGAGCGCTATAGGTTTCCTTGGGGAGGCCAAGTTCTTTCAAGCCTTTGACGTTTTCGATGACTTCATTCACGTAAGATATGCCCGCCGGTACAATCATGCTGTTCACAATCTCACCAATGACGCGCGCTTCAATCTGTATCTTTTTAAAATAGTTTTCCGAAAGGATTTCGTGGCGTGCCAGGGATTCGCGATGCGACAAAATGCCCAACGATTCAAAGAGTTTTATTGACTTCTCACTTTCGTAAACGTCAAGAGCTTTCGGAGTGGTTTTAATGTTGGATAAACCACGTTGTTCAGCTTCTTCTTCCCATTCCTTGCTGTAACCGTTTCCTTCAAAACGGATGGCTTTAGATTCTTTGATGTACTTCCTTATGACATTTAAAATGGCGAGGTCCTTCTTGGTGCCCTTTTTAATCAACTTGTCGACATCGTTCTTGAATTTGATTAATTGTTCGGCAACAATGGCGTTTAAAACGGTCATCGGACTTGCGCAGTTCATGGAAGAACCAACGGCGCGGAATTCGAACTTGTTGCCTGTAAAAGCGAAGGGTGAGGTCCGGTTCCGGTCGGTGTTATCCAGGTTTAGTTGCGGGATTTTCGGAATACCGTGCCATAACAAGCTTTCAGCCTTCACGATCTTTGCAATGCGCGGCGTTTCAATCTCATCAAGGACGGCATTGAGCTGGCTTCCCAAGAAAATAGAAATGATAGCAGGCGGAGCTTCGTTTGCTCCCAAGCGATGGTCATTGCTCGCACTCGCAATAGAGGCCCGCAATAAATCGTTGTGTTCAAAAACCGCGCGGATGGTATTGACGAAAAAGGTAAGAAACATCAAGTTTGTCTTGGGGGTTTTACCCGGTGCCAATAAGTTTATCCCGGTATTGGTAATCAAGGACCAGTTGTTGTGCTTTCCGGAACCATTGATGTCCGCATAAGGCTTTTCATGGATAAGCACTTTGAAGTGATGGCGCAAAGCCACTTGTTCCATTACGTTTAGCAACAATTGGTTGTGGTCAATCGCCAGGTTCATTTCCTCGTACATAGGAGCACATTCGAATTGTGAAGGTGCAACTTCATTATGGCGGGTCTTAAGAGGAATGCCTAATTTCAATGATTCGTTTTCAAGGTCAACCATAAATGCCATTACCCGTTCGGGAATAGCTCCGAAATAGTGGTCGTCTAATTGTTGTCCTTTAGCCGACATATGGCCAAATAAGGTTCTGCCGGTTAATTGTAAATCCGGCCGGGCATTAAACAAAGCCAAATCCACTAAAAAATATTCTTGTTCGATGCCCAACGAAGCTACTACCCGGTCGATACTCTTGCTGAAGTATTGGCAAACATCGACCGCGGCTTTATCGAGTGCATTCAACGATTTTAGCAAGGGCGCCTTGTAGTCAAGTGCTTCCCCGGTATACGATAGGAAAACAGTGGGAATACAAAGGGTTTTTCCCCCGGCAGTTTCAAAAAGGAAGGCCGGAGAGGAGGGATCCCAACCCGTATATCCGCGTGCTTCGAAGGTATTCCGGATTCCGCCGTTAGGAAAACTGGAGGCATCGGGTTCTTGTTGGATTAAGGTATCGGCGTTGAACTTCTCAATAGCGGCACCATCGTTTCCGGGTTCGAAGAAAGCATCGTGCTTTTCAGCAGTACTGCCTGTAAGAGGTTGGAACCAATGGGTATAATGCGTAGCGCCATGCGAAATTGCCCAGCTCTTGATGGCCTGTGAGATGTGTTCTGCTAACTCACGGTCAATAGCCTCGCCCGTTTGGATGGTAGTCAGTAGTTTGTCGTACGCATTCTTAGGCAAATAATCCTTCATTTTTTTGATGCTGAAGGTATTCTTTCCAAAGAAGGCGGAAGGTTTGCCCTCAGGAGTACTAAATCGTTCCCTTTTGCGGGAAAGGGCTGCTTCGACAGCAGAAAATCTTAAGTTGACCATCTTTTTGGATTTTGATTTGATCTTTTTTGTTATTTTTTAATTGAACAATGCAAAAATCAGTATAAATTTTTATTATTTTATATTTTTTTTATAAAAAATAACGAAATGAGAGCATTTTTTATGCAATATGCTATTTTTTATACCCTGTTTGTTATAATTTAATGTTATTTGAATTGTTTTTCGAGTTAAATTCACGAATCAGCTAGGGAAGTGGATTTACTCGACCGGGTTACGAGAGTCTGTTTTGTACGGCGATCCCTCTTTTCTGCAAAGCCTGGGTAAGCGATCGCCATTTTCCTTTGCTGAAAGCATTCGAGGCATAATAAAACGTCTGGTAATCGTTCGTTACAATCCGCATACCAAACCGAATATTCCTTCCCATGCCGTGTGGATGAATGAGTGTCCCTTTAATTTCATTTAAAGGATAAACCCTTAAGAAACCGAAGAGGAACTTATTCCTTATCTCAAGTTGGTGCTTATCCACCACAAAATAGTATGAGATCCTGCTGTTTAGGTAGTAAGCAACGATGCTTACTGCCAAAAAGAAGTAAATAATATAAGCAGGCTGTTCGGTGTTGAAAAACAAAAATTTAAACAGGCCAACAAGCGCCATAATAAGCAAGCCCAAATTTAAAAGGTGCTGTATGGAGGTGAAGACGTTAAAGTCAAAAATTTCCTCTTGCTCTGTTTCGGCATTCACTTGTTGCTTTTCACCGGTATACCCATTCTTGTTAACGTGCTGTTGATCGATGTTCTCCAGGGTTTGGAAAAGCATAGGGGCTTCCTCATAGTATTGCTCTGCTATAAATCTGCTCGTTCCATTTAACAGATAAATAGTGGCGCCGTAAAATCTTTCATAAAAGATGCGACCGATGTCGATGATTTTAATGCGTTCGATTTTTGAAAAAGGGATGATATCCTTTCCAATGGTGATCTGTTCAGCATCAAAAACAATCGGTTGAGTGGCTTTCATAGTTGCTCGACGCCATTTGACAAAAAAACCGATCATCAAAAACGCAATAAAACAGAAAACAACAAGCATTCCAATCCACTTTTTCAGGAAAAGACCCGACATAGGATGATGATCTACATAATTAGTATAAAAAAGGGTGCCGGTAACGCCAATGACCCCTAAAATGAACAATGCCATCCAAATAGTGTATCGTAATAATTTCCTTGATCGGACAAAAACGTTAGGCTTCTGGTCTTTGGCTAAAGGTGTCATTGTAAAGCTTTGGAACAATATAATGGTTGTTTACGAATTTGGAAAATTATTTTCGTTGTGGCTATGTCCTACCTATCATATCCATCCTTTTTCCAGTCCCAGTTTTATAAGTTGTAACACTGAACCCGTTCCTGTTTTTCTTAAAATATTTTTTCGATGGGTGCTCACTGTATGCGGACTTATAGCCAGCATTTCGGCAATCTCCCCGGTTTGGTGTTCTTCGATCAGTAACTGGAAGATCTGCATTTCCCTTTTGGTAAGTATGCTTTTATGCGGAATCGGTTTTCCAACGGGTTGTATGTCGATGTAGGAGGGTTCTCCCTGCATGCCGATAATGGACAGCACCATTTTATTGGTCTGTTTGAGGTGGGAAATGTCTGTAAAAATGACGAAAGTGCGTAGCACCGCACCATGCTCATCACTTTGTATCACTGCTACCTGCTGCAGAAGTCGTTTATACTGGCCATCTTTGCAGCGAATCCTGAAATCATAGCGCGTTTTATAGTTAAACACCTTTTCCGGGGGCAGATTTTTCCAAAAATCGGTAATGGTGGCTTCAAAATTCAAGTAAGTCGACAAATCATCCGGATGGATGATTTCTAAAAACCTTTCCAGCGTAAACTCTTCGGGGGTGTAACCTGTCAGGTCGCTGATGGAGGGGTTGGTGTATTCCATGCGCATTTCGGGCGGACTGAATATAAAATAGCAATAATCACCCACTTGGAACAGGTTGAGCATTTTTTTGTAGATTTCTATTTCTACGTTGAGCTCTCCCGGCTTTTTGTACTGTCCGATTTCTTTCCAAATCTCTCCGGCTTTTTTGAGTACATGTTTATCCATTCGGAAATTTTTGATTGAAGGAGTCCAAATTAAACAAAAGATGACAATCTGTTATGAAAATTAGCGAAAAAAATACCCTGCGGAGGTGATATTTTTCGTTTGAATAGATTAAGGACCGGCGCATCCGTATTCACAGACCGCGGGTACCTTCTCCATGAGCTTAGATTCGTAATCGTAGGAAAATGTCTTTAACCCGTTGTGCTACGCTCAACATGACGTAAAGCCCGGTTTTTATTCACAGCGCACAATGGGTGTCTTTACTAAAAGGATAAAATAGCCGTTCGTTAATTTTACTTGGTATTTGTTTAGTCTAATAAACAATTTATGTTATTTTTGTTTAGTGTGGTAAACATTTTTGGGCAGGGCTATTATCCCTTTTACAGGGAACAACCCGACCTTTATTTCCAGCGTTTGGGTGAAGTGGTGAACATGATTCTTGAAATTGAACTGCCATTGCTACGAAATATCGAGCTGGCCTATATTTCCAAAATCAAGCAACTCTTGGTAATTATCGCGGAATCGGTTCCTTTCGTTCCTAATATCAGTAAACTAAGTGACAAAATCGGGATCAATCGCGTCACATTGCTTTCTTACCTGCACTACTTGGATGAAATCGGACTTAGCTGCAACCTGTATAAAAATGCAGGAGGTATTAGCAAACTGCAAAAACCTTCTAAAATATACCTGGATAACCCCAACCTAGCCTACCTGCTTGCACGCAAGAATGTCAACCGGGGAAATCTAAGGGAAACTTTCTTTGCCAATCAGGTGCGATACCGACATAGATTAAGTTATACAGACCAGGGTGATTTCCTGGTGGATGAAAAATTAACCTTTGAAATTGGTGGTGGGGGAAAAGACAACCGGCAAATCCGTTCATTGGAAAATGCTTACGTGGCTGCTGATGATATAGAATTCGGGTTTCGAAACACGATACCGCTATGGTTATTCGGATTTCTGTATTAAATAATGACAAAACAATAAAAACTAGTTATCGACATTACATTGCTATTCACCAAAAAGCCTAACTTTCGGTGAATTAATTCACCGAAAAGCATTACTTTTAGTGAATGACGTAGGTGCATTATGGGAGAATTTTCTCGTTTCAGAGAGGCTCAAGCACAATCATTACCACCGAAAATACGGCAATCATTATTTTTGGAGGACCAAACAACAACAAGAAATCGATTATGTGGAAGAATCGGACGGGAAGATTACCGGTTTTGAATTCAAGTGGAATCCCAAAGCCAAAGCATCCATTCCGGCTAATTTCGTCAAGGCTTATGATGCCACTGTCGAGGTTATTTCCAAAGAAAATTTCAGGGAATTTGTCGGGCTCTGAAGCATCAGGGCAATTGTATATATCGTGCAATTTGCATAAGTTTGCCAACCTGTTCACCTGTTAATTCAATACCTTGGAAAATCAAGAATTAAGCACGCTAGAGACCGCTCAACAATTGGGTTTGCTACCAGAAGAATTTGACCGTATAAAAGAAATTCTGGGACGTACCCCGAATTTTACAGAGCTGTCGATTTTTTCTGTAATGTGGAGCGAACATTGTTCGTATAAAAACTCGATTGTTTGGTTAAAGACCTTACCAAAAGAAGGTCCGCATATGCTTGCTGAAGCGGGTGAAGAGAATGCCGGCCTGGTTGACATTGGGGATGGGTTGGGAGTTTGTTTTAAAATCGAGTCGCATAATCACCCTTCTGCTTTAGAACCTTATCAGGGTGCTGCGACCGGCGTGGGCGGCATTAACCGCGATATTTTTACCATGGGTGCCCGTCCGATTGCCCAATTGAATTCCCTGCGTTTTGGCGACCTGAAGAATGACCGCACGAAATGGTTATTGAAAGGGGTAGTGAAAGGGATCGGTGATTATGGGAATGCATTCGGTATCCCTACCGTTGGCGGGGAATTGTTTTTTGACGAGTGTTATCAGGTAAACCCTTTGGTAAATGCCATGTCGGCGGGGATTGTGAAAGCCGGCGAAACAGTTTCCGCAACCTCTTATGGGGTTGGAAACCCCGTCTATATCGTGGGGTCTGCTACGGGAAAAGACGGTATCCATGGGGCGGCTTTCGCCTCAAAGGATATTTCGGAAGATTCGGTCAATGATCTACCTGCGGTGCAGGTAGGAGATCCATTCCAGGAAAAACTGCTGTTGGAGGCTACTTTGGAGGTCATTAAGACGGGTGCAGTGATTGGAATGCAAGACATGGGGGCCGCGGGGATTATATGTTCCAACTCTGAAATGTCGGCAAAAGGGGAACATGGCATGCGCATTGACCTCGATAAAGTACCTACCCGCCAACAAAATATGAAACCTTTTGAGATCTTGTTGTCCGAATCGCAGGAGCGGATGCTGATCGTCGTTGAGAAAGGACGTGAAGCAGAAGTGGAAGCAGTTTTCGATAAGTGGGATCTGAATTGCGAAATTATTGGGGAGGTCACCGACACGAAACGCCTGGAATATTATGCAAACGGACAATTGGTGGCCGATGTTCCTGCCGATGATCTGGTATTGGGCGGTGGAGCACCTGTTTATCATAGAGAGTATAAGGAGCCCGCTTATTTTGCCGAAAACCAACGCTTCGATATAAATGAGGTGCCTTTGCCTGAAGATTTAAGGGAAGTTGCCCAGCATTTGATTGCGCACCCAAATATCGCGTCCAAGCGTTGGGTAACGGATCAATATGACTCCATGGTAGGTACCGCTAACATGACGACCAACCAACCCAGTGATGCTGCCATAGTAGCTGTAAAAGGAACGGATAAGGCCATTGCATTGACCATCGACTGCAATGCGCGGTATGTCTATGCTGATCCGCATAAAGGCTGTGCCATCGCGGTGGCGGAAGCAGCAAGGAACATTACTTGTGCCGGCGGGGAACCTTCGGCCATAACAAACTGCCTTAATTTTGGCAATCCCTATAATCCCGAAGTGTATTGGCAGTTCGTCAATGCCATTAAGGGGATGAGTGAAGCTTGTCTGAAGTTTGAAACACCGGTAACCGGAGGGAATGTCAGCTTTTATAACCAATCCTCGGATGAGGGTCCGGTATTCCCAACACCTGCTATTGGTATGTTGGGTGTTCTTCAGGATGCTTCGAATATGATGACGCTTGATTTCAAGGCAACTGATGACCTGATTTACCTGATCGGTGAATCGGTGAATGATATCGCTGCGTCGGAGTACCTGGCTTCTTACCATAAGATCAAAAAATCACCGGCACCATATTTTGACCTGGAAAAGGAATATGCCATGCAACAAGTGGTGAAACAACTGATAAAGGAGAAGCTGATCGCTTCTGCACATGATGTTTCTGATGGCGGCCTGTATATCGCACTAATGGAGTCGGCCATGGCGGGACATCGAGGCTTTGCCATTGAAACCGATAGTGATATCCGGAAGGATGCCTTTTTATTTGGTGAGGCCCAGGGAAGGGTAGTGGTCAGTGTGAGGCCGCAGGACCAAGAGGCCTTTGTAGAGCTCATGGCAACTTCGGAGGTAGAATTTTCCTATTTGGGTGTTGTCACCGCGTCGGGAAATGTCGTCGATGATGAGCTGTACGATACCACGGTTCATGCAAAAAGCGTTTATGATAATGTCCTTCACGGCATTTTGGGAGAGTAAGCTTATCCATTGAGTTCCGCAACTTTTCAGTTTAAGCAATTTTCAGTACATCAGCCGGAAGGGGTTATGAAGATCAATACCGATGGGGTGCTGTTGGCTTGCTTGGTGGAATGTGCGTCACCGAAACGGATTCTTGATATCGGCACGGGGACGGGTGTGATGGCCTTGATGCTAGCCCAGCGGTTTGGAGATGCGACCATTGATGCCATCGACCTCAATCCGAAAGCTGCAAAATGTGCGGCAATGAACTTTTCGGCATCAACTTTCGCAAACCGGCTTCGTTCCTATGAAATCGGATTTGAAGAATACTTTCCGGACCATGCCTATGATTTAATCGTCATGAATCCACCCTTTTTTATCAATTCATTGAAGAACACGGATCAGGGAAAAACCATGGCTCGGCATGCTCCACTTGAACTCTTTGAGGCTTTGTTCAAGAAGAGTAGCACATGGTTAACAGATGGGGGCAACTTTCAATTGGTTTGGCCACCTGCGCTAAAAGAAAACTGTATAAAGAAAGGCTTTGTAGACCAATGGGTCATTGAAGATGAGGTTTTTGTCCATTCATTCGAGGATTCTCCCACCATCAGGGTGATCAGCCGCTTGGGCAAGAAAGAAGTGAATTATCAATGCCGTGATTTTAATATTTATCAAAAGGAAGGTGTTTATTCGTCATCCTATCGCCAGTTCCTTCAACCTTTCTTTCTTAATTTTTAGTATCTTCATACATGAAGAAAATCGGACTGCTTTCAGATACCCACGGTTACCTTGATCCGGCGGTTTTTCGCTATTTTGATCGATGCGATGAGATTTGGCATGGGGGAGATTTCGGCACACTTGAACTTGCAGAGGAGCTCGCCGCTTTTAAACCACTGCGGGGAGTGTATGGCAATATTGACGGGCAAGAATTGAGGGTCATCTATCCTGAACTATTGCGTTTTGATTGCGAGGGCCTGAATGTGGCGATGCTTCATATTGGAGGTTATCCCGGGCGCTATCAACCGAAAGCTAAGGTTCTCATGCTTGATAAGCCACCGGGGATTTTTGTTTCAGGCCATTCTCATATCCTAAAAGTAATGTACGATAAAACCTTTGGGTGTTTGCATTTGAATCCTGGCGCGGCTGGTAAACAGGGCTGGCACAAGGTGCGGACTTTGCTGCGTTTTGACGTAGTGGATGCCACAGTCCAACATCTTGAGTTGATCGAATTGGGGAAAAGGTGAAAAATATTCGATCTATTTCTCAAAAGGTTTGGGGATGCAAAGAATAGAACTTATTTTTGTCAGGGAAACTAACCCCCGAACCTAAACAATTATGACCCAAGTGACCACCCTTGGCCAGTTTATTATTGAAAAACAGGCCGATTTTCCCTATGCTAAAGGCGAATTGTCAAGATTATTACGTGATATCGGTATCGCTGCCAAGATCGTTAACCGTGAAGTAAATAAAGCAGGCCTTGTAGATATCATTGGCGATAATGGAACGATAAACGTACAGGGAGAGGGGCAAAAGAAGTTGGATGTTTTTGCCAATGAGCAGTTTATCTCAGCCTTAAGGAGTGGCGGTGAATGTTGTGCGGTGGCCTCTGAGGAGCATGATGATTGTATTTACATTAATTCTGGCGTATCTAAGAATGCAAAATACATTGTGGCTATCGATCCACTTGATGGGTCATCCAATATCGATGTGAATGTATCGATCGGAACCATCTTTTCCATTTATCGAAGGAAAAGCAGTTCTGGTACGGTGAACATAGATGATATCTTGCAAAAAGGGACCGAGCAGGTTGCGGCTGGTTATGTCATTTATGGTTCTTCTACCATGATGGTGTACACCACAGGGAAGGGCGTAAACGGCTTTACATTAGATCCTTCTATCGGCGAATTTTGTTTGTCGCATCCCAACATTACTATTCCAGAGAACGGAAGAATGTATTCCATCAATGAAGGAAACTATGTCCATTTCCCCCAAGGAGTAAAAGATTATATCAAATATTGTCAAGAGGAAGATACCGCTACACAGCGCCCTTATATTTCGCGCTACATCGGGTCTATGGTGGCCGATATACACCGTAATTTACTCAAAGGAGGAATCTTTCTTTATCCTGCCACATCTTCAAACCCCAAAGGGAAGCTAAGGTTATTGTACGAGTGCAATCCCATGGCTTTTATAGTTGAGCAGGCGGGTGGTAAAGCCAGTAATGGGTCGATGTCTATTCTTGAAGTCGAACCCAAAGAATTGCACCAAAGGAGCCCTATTTTTATTGGTAATCCCGAAATGGTAGAACGGGTAGAACGATTACTGGCGCGGAAATAAGTGATCGTCTTTACGAATACACATTCCGGTGGTGAGTGTGCATACCAATGATTCGGTATAGTTGTAATTAATTTAACATCAGATAATATTAGGATTTAGGAAAATTTAATTATAAGTTTATCTTGTGAAGCATGGTTGAGGGGTCGGGCCATAAATTAGTATTCATATGAGGGACCTTGACGAAAAATGCTTGCTTGAAAAATTGAACTGCGGGAGCTATCGTGCCTTTACCGTTTTATATGAAAGATATTGGGAAGACCTTTTTCTCTATATTCAACGGATTATAAATAATGAAAACGACGCAAAAGATCTTGTTCAAGATATCTTTTTAACCATATGGAGTTTAAGGGAGAAATTACAACATGTACATTCCTTCAAAGCTTATACGTTAACAATAGCACGACATAAAGCATTACGTTATATTAAGAAACATCATAGGACAGAACTGATAGATGGATTTGTCTCTTTTCTTGAAGACAAAGAACCAAATGCATTAGATCTGTTGATACGGAATGAGTTGGCCGTATTTATAGATGGAGAAGTCGACAAGATGCCTGATAGGATGCAGGAAACCTATCGAAAAAGTAGAGAAGAAGGGTTATCCAACAAAGAGATTGCCTTGTTGATGGAAGTCAGCGATCAAACGGTTAAAAAACAAATTAAATATTCCTTACGATATTTACGATTCGGGCTTTCAAAGTTTCGAATCCTGTTCGCTTTTTATTTTCTATTTTGAATTATTGAACGTCTTTAAATCATTCGATTACAATCTTTCTGAATGAATTTTTTTAAGGTTTACCCCCAATAGCCATAAAAAGACTCTTAGTAAGTAGATATATTGGTGCCCAAAATAACCTTCGTTGTAATATGAAATTGAATAAAAAGAGAATATATGCTCTTATTGAAAAATATTTAAACGGTACCAGTAATCCGGACGAATTAGAATGGATCGAAAAGTGGCTTGATCTTCGTTCAAAGCAAAGTGAATGGTCTTGGAGAGATAAGAATCATAAAGAAGAAGTCAAGAACGAGATTTTTGAGCGTATAAACGATAAGGCCAGTCCTTTTCAACCAATAAAATTCTCTAAGGATACTTGGAGATACTGGCGAGCCGCAGCTGCGCTATTGGTTTTAGGGTTGGCTTTTAGCGGTTGGTTTTTAATAAAGGATAAAGAAAACAGGCAAGTACACGCGTTTAATCAGTCGGTAACACCTGGGACTAAGGCAGCTACCTTACAAATGGGAAACGGGGAAATTATCTATCTGGATGATAAAGAAGAAGGTGTATTAAGCCAAACGGCTGATATTGAGATTAGTAAACGTGACGGAGGAATAATTCAATATCATTCTTCAAATAAAGATTTACGTGGTAAGGTTCTTGAAAATAAACTGTTTATTCCTAGAGGAGGACAGTATAAGATTGAGCTTTCAGATGGAACTAAGATTTGGTTGAACTCAGAAACCGAGTTAGTGTATCCCACACGGTTTGTAGGAAATGAAAGAAAAGTGAAATTAATTGGTGAAGCCTATTTTGAGGTTGCGAAAGATTCTAATCGACCATTTATCGTCGAAAGCGAAAAGATGGATATTTTAGTTACCGGTACAGAATTTAATGTCTCTGCTTATGGTGGATCGTCAGAGACAACCACTACCTTAATAGAAGGAAGTGTAGTCGTTCATGGGTCAGGTAAAGAGAATATGAAACTGGTTCCCGGACAGCAAGCCTATCGCAGAACGGATCAAACAGGTTTTGGGAAACGTCAGGTAGATGTAGATGTCATTATTTCTTGGAAAAGGGGATACTTCTCTTTCGATTATCAGATCCTTGAAGAGGTGATGGATGAGGTTTCTCGTTGGTATGATATTGAGTACGAGATTATAGGGCAACCTAAGACACCCGAGAAGCTGGGAGGAACCTTTTCACGAGGTAAAAGTTTGGATGAATTGTTGACCTATTTGGAACAATTGGTTAATGTAAAAACAACAAGAGAAGGAAGGAGGGTAATACTTATGTATTAAAGGATTATCTGAAAAAAACAAAAGCCTTATGTGTTTGCGGCACATCCGGCTTTTGAAAATGTTCGTAGAACATTTTAAGGTTTAAATAAACGTTTTACTCATTTTTTAAAACCAATTACAAATGTATGAAAATTCTGCAATAAGTGCTCCTTATTTTCGGTGGAGGCGTTGTTTAAAACAACTAATCATGTTAAAATTAACGTTGTTTATAAGCTTGGTTTTTACATTCTCGGCCAGTGCAAATCATGTGTTGGCTCAAAAAGTAGATCTCAAAGTTGAAAACAAGCCACTTAAAGATATATTCAGGATGCTGAAGGAGCAAACAGATATTGATTTTCTTTATACGGAAAGACAGCTGATGAATACCAAATCGGTTAGCATTGATGTGAAACAAACAACATTAAGAGAGATATTGGATATCTGCCTTAATGGTCAAGGTCTGACGTACTTGCTAAAAGATAATACAGTATTACTGAAACGCACCGCTAATATCCACCGGATAAAACATACTTCCGTTGAAAAGGAAGAAGAGTCTCAACAACGTATAATTACGGGAATGGTGACTGATGAAGAAGGTGTTAGTTTAATCGGGGTAAGCGTGAAGGTGAAAAATTCGACTCAAGGTACTGTAACCGATAAAGATGGGAGATATTCGCTAAAAATAAACAGCAATGATGCTGTTCTTGTTTTCAGTTTTATCGGATCTGCCACTCAGGAAGTGGCTATTGGAGATCAGGCGATTATCGATATTGTGCTGCAATCCGCTAATACAGCGTTGAACGAAATAGTTGTAACCGCATTAGGTATAACGCGCGAGGTAAGGTCTTTAACTTACAGTACGCAAAATGTAAATACAGAACAATTAATCAAGACAAGGGAGCCGAACATTATGACTGCTTTGCAGGGGAAAGTCGCGGGTTTGTCCATAAATGAGTCGCAGAGTGGGATAGGTGCTGATACCCGTGTTGTTCTTCGGGGTGATCGTTCTTTCGCGGGGGACAGTCAGCCTTTATATGTGGTGGATGGCGTACCTGTACGAGGCAACCCCGGACAGCTTAACCCCAATAATATAGCTTCTATTAACGTATTGAAAGGTCCGAGTGCTTCCGCACTTTATGGGAGTGCTGCTCAAAATGGCGCAATCATCATTACCACTCTTTCGGGCTTGGAAGGCGAAGTAAAGATTAGTTTAAATAGCAGTTATATGGTCCAAGACCCCATTATGTCTTATCAATTCCAGAATGTATATGGTCAGGGAAATGGTGGGGAGTATAGTAAAAATTCAGAATTTTCATGGGGACCTAAAATGGAGGGGCAATTAGTTGATCATTGGTCCCCGGATCCTGCATTGGCTGGTACTCAATATGCTTTTTCTCCTCAGCCTCATAATATCAGAGATTATTTTCAAAGAGGATATAATAACGCGACCAGTTTAACAGCAAGTATAGGTGGTGAAAAGACCCAAGGAATGTTTGTCTATACATTAACAAGTGGGGCTGGAACTATATCAAGTAATGGGTTGAAACGACATAATATTTCATTAAGGGTAAACAGTCGACTTTCCGACAAGCTTTCGTTGGATACCAAGCTCGAGTATATACGTCAAAAGTATACCGGCGAAATCAGTACTTTGGGTTATGGCGGCAATGTCGGGCAGATTTATACCGTCCCACGCAATATTCCTACAAAACAGATGGAAAGGTTTGAATATGTTAGTCCGGCAGGTACAACTCTTCAACATTATTGGAATCCGGGTTCAACGGTTAATAAGAACCCATATTGGACATTGAACCGGAACCTTAATGAAACTATTGAAGATCGTGTGATGGGTATGGCTTCATTATCTTATGATTTTTCTGAAGAACTCAAGTTTATGATTCGATCATCTTTTGATGAAACAAGCGGAAGAGATGAAGAGAAGATTTTTAACGATAATTATAATGTAGGTCAATTTGGTTATTATAGTTTAGGAAGAAATAATGGTATGATATGGACAGGAGATGCGCTCTTATCATATTCTAGAGAATTTACGAACGATTGGAGTATTAACGGTAATATTGGTGGCAATATCGAGCAACAGCGAAGTAGCTCACTGAACAGTAATACAGATAGTCGGTGCTGCCTTATTGTACCTAACCTTTTTTCTTTATCCAATACGCAGAATGTGATATCGACCAATAGTATCGGAGCACCAATGGATATCCATTCATTGTACGCATTTGGAAATATTGGTTGGAAGAATGCACTTTTTCTTGATTTTACGGGCCGAAATGATTGGAGTTCAACGCTGCCGGCCGAAAGTCGCTCCTACTTTTATCCATCTGTTGGTGTGTCTGCGATTCTTTCTGATTTGATCCCCTCCTTTCCTAAGTTATTTTCATTCGCGAAAGTAAGGGCTTCTTGGGCTCAAGTAGGTAATAGTACGTCACCTTTCAGGTTAGATCGTTATGCTACTTTTCAAGGTGGAGGGAGAGATGGTTTCTTACAGATAAGCGGAACCCTTCCCAATGAGAATCTACGACCTGAAAGTACGGAAGCCTTTGAGGTAGGGTTAAATTTGAGTTTTCTTCAGGGTAAATTGGGGATAGACATGACAGCTTATAAAACGAACACCAGGGATCAGCTATTCACAATAACCCTTCCAATAGGATCGGGTGCGACCAGTTATTTCACCAATGGTGGGGATGTGGAAAACAAAGGCATGGAGATTCTTTTAACGGCGATGCCAGTGCAATCCAAAGCTTTAAGATGGGATGTCAATATGAATTTTGCCGCAAACCGTAATAAAGTTCTGGCAATTTCAGATTTGCGAAAGAAGATAGAAGTTGGCAATTATACGCTTGAAGAGGGCGAGCCATTTGGGAACATCAATGCAATTGGATTTTTGAAAGATGACCAGGGGAGGGTAATTGTTTCAAATACGGGTATGCCTCGATTTACATCCGGACCTACAGTTTTGGTGGCTAATTACAATCCGGACTGGATGGGAAGCATGATGAATACCTTAACCTATAAAAATTTTAGTTTATCTTTTTTGATCGATCATCGGCAGGGGGGGACCATCCAATCATCGTTGATTCCAATTCTTTATTATAGTGGTGTATTGGAGCAAACGCTTCCGGGCAGGGAAGGCGGACTTATCTTTGGTGATAATATATTCCAACATGAAACCGCTGTCATGGAAGATGGATCGCCCAATACCACCGCGATAAATGCTGAAACTCTTTGGGTAGGTCTTGGAAGCAGAACTAACCTTATTGGTGAAGCATTTATACAGGATGCAACAAATATGCGTCTTCGAGAATTATCTATCGGCTTTTCACTTCCAAAATCGATACTGGAGAAATTACCTGTTTCAAATGTGGACTTTTCAATTGTCGGCAGAAATCTGTTCTTTATTTATAGGGCATCGAAAATGTTGGATGCAGACTTGATGACCGGTACGGGACCAGGGTCATTGGGAACACAAGCCAGTACTAGACCTACCTCGCGAACTTTTGGCGCTAGTCTTCGAGTAGATTTTTAAATTGACTATTAAAAGAAATTCACCATGAATACGATAATGAAATACTTTAATGAAGTAGGTATTGTTCTTTTGTCCGGCATTCTTATCAGCGTTGCGTCTTGTTCTAAAAATTTTGATGAGCTCAATACGCGTTCCGATCAAATAAATGTTAAGAGTTTGAATGTCAGTTTACTTGGACAGGCTTTTGCACAAAGTCAGTATTATGGATGGTATACTGATTTTCAACAGAACCAAAATCTCTATGCCGATTTATATGCACAATATTATGGTACAAACGTCACCTATTTTAATTCTGATCAATATAATGAACAAAGTAATTGGACGAATAGCACATGGCGTGGTTTTTATGGTACGGCGGCGCCGCAACTCCATTTTGTAGAGCAATTTACAAAAGAACATGATATGGCTTTGGAGAACGCAATTGCCAAGGTGTGGAAAGTACAACTCTATGGTAAAAGAACGGATTACTGGGGACCAATTATATATTCTCAATTTGGTAATGGAGAAGTTCAAGTGTCCTACGATTCACAAGAATTCATATACAAAGACTTCTTTAAAACGCTTGATTCAGCGGTTGCAGTTTTAAAACAGAACGCAAGTAAGACCGTTTTCTCTTCTAGTGACCTGTTATACAATGGGGAAGTTGACAAATGGCTGGTATATGCAAACTCCTTGCGCCTTAGATTGGCATTACGTGTCGCTTATGTGGAACCAAACTTAGCGCAGCAAGAAGCAGAAAAGGCTATTCTTGATGGTGTTATGTTGGAAAATTCAGATAATGCTAATCTGCTCACTACTGATCTCTCAAAAAACCAAATGGGTGTTATTGTTAATTTTGGAGAATTCAGGATGAGTGCAGCAATGCAGAGTGTTCTAGTCGGGTATAATGATCCAAGGATAGCTGAATATTTTAATGAGGCCATAAATAACGGTGAGTATATCGGAATAAGGAACGGCCTGCCCAGCGTTGAGAAAACTGCACCAAAGGAGAATTATTCTGAAATTGATACCAAGTGGTTTATTGAAGGTAAGGGCGGAACAAATCCGCCATACAAGGTAATGTGTGCCGCAGAAGTATATTTTTTACGGGCAGAGGGTGCTTTGCGGGGTTGGAATATGGGGGGCACAGTGAATGAACTTTATAATAAAGGAATCAGTACATCCATTTTAGAGTGGACAGATACGCCGGCTTCCCAAATTGAAGAATACATCACCAGCACAAATATGCCGATTGCAATCAATGATAAATGGAATACACCGGCAATGACTGATATTCCGGTACGCTATCAAACAAACGGCAGTTTTGAGAAACAGCTTGAACAAATCATTACTCAAAAATGGATAGCACTCTTTCCCGACGGTTGGGAAGCTTGGACGGAACGTCGACGAACGGGCTATCCGGTGGGATATCCTATTATTGAATCGCTGAATCCGGATGTTCCCGCCAATGCAATAATGAGAAGGCTTAAATTTGTTGCATCGGAGATTACCACGAATGCACTAGCAGTAGACGATGCGCGGAAGTTATTAAATGGTCCTGATAATAACGCGACAAAATTGTGGTGGGATGCGCGTTAAATCAATTCGACGACGAGTTGACATGCCTTTAGAGTTAAAATAGGTTTGAAAAATAGAATTAGACACACTTTAAATTAATAAAAATGATTAGCAAGAAAAGTTTATCAATCGTCATGCTGTTTGTTATGATAGTCTTTATTTCATGCAACAGTAATGCGCAGGAAGAATGGCCACCTGAACTTCCGACAGCGAACGAGAACGGCGTAGCCACTTTAAATAATCCGGATCTCATCAGGATGCCGACTGCTGTGAAACGTATTTTGGATTCAACCTCACATGCACAATTGGATGTTGCGAAAGAAATACCTACCATTGAATTGGCCTATCATAATGATTTGCCAAATGCTGCGCTGAACGGTACCGGTTGGTCATCATGGGGTGATATTTGCATAGCAAGTGACGGAAAAGTCTATTCAGGAATCGGTAATCATTGGAAGACCGATAAAGGGGAAGCTTATATTTATTGTTGGGATCCAGCTCAGAAGACCTTAAAAAAGATTGCCGACTTGAATGCCATCACTAATGCAGGACCAAATGAAGTGCGCTTTTCGAAAGTACATGCGCATATTTTTGAAGGTGCAGATAAGAAAATCTATTTTACAGGGACACTCGATGATGGTGGAAAGGCTGGCAATAAAGAGATGCTTGAGTTATGGACGGATCATATAGCTGGAGGCAAACTCTTCCAATATGATCCGTCCACAGGTGAAACAATCGTTTATGCAGATTTTCCGAAAGCAAGAGTCACTGCAACGATAAAGTACGATCCTAAACGGAATATGATGTATTGTGCCCTTGAAGGTGATCCCCAGCAGTATGGAAAAGCAGCATTTGGTGTTTTTGACATGGGGAAAAAGGAATGGATTTACGAAAGCTCTTCCGGACAAATTACACGGGATAGAAATATCATGATGGATGCCGAAGGCAATGTTTATTTTAATGGACCCGAGAGCCCGGCTCATACAGGGGTTCGGTTAAGGGCATTATTGGCACAGTGGGAGAAAAATCAGGTCGACTATAAAGGAGACCAAGGGGCGTTGATATCGGCGACGATGATTCCTAAGACAAAGGCGAGACTTAATAAAAATGCAGATGAGTATACGACCCTCTGGAAATATAGTCCCGTAACTAATATGATTACCCCTACAAACTCTTATTTCACGAGCGTTGGACTGCGATCTTCTACCGAAGAATCGAAATCGGGATATATTTATGGTTCGACGATGGGAGGTGAGTTATTCAAGTACGCACCTAAGGAAGACGAATTAACGATACTAGGAAGTAATTTTTTGGTGGATGGAGAGTATATTACGGTATGTGATCTTTCCCCAGATGAGAAATACCTTTACTATCTTCCGGGGGCACATGGCTCTGCCGGGTTCTCAGGTACACCCGTTATTCAATACAATATCGAAAGTGGTCGGCAAAAAGCATTGGCATTCTTGTCGGAATCCATGAATAAAACATTCAATTATTCACCCGGCGGAACGTATGGCATAAAGATTAGTAAAGATGGGTCCATATTATATATTGGTTTAAATGGAGCACCTTCCGACTCGTTGCGGCCAAAAGAACTTGGCCGGGGATTTGGCCTGACATCTTTTGCGGCTTTCCATATACCCGCAGGCGAGAGGAGCGTTGAATAGCTACTCGTATTTAGTGAGTATTTTATAGAAGGTAAGAAGAATATGTAGCGAAAGTAACCATTCCCTGGAAGTGCCGCGTATTTGAAAATTTAACCTAATTTATCATGATGAAATACATTGTGTCATTATTATTCATTCTTTATGGCAGCATGATTTCGAGGTGCCCGGTAATCGCCCAAGAGCAGGACCTCATTAAAGATGCGAAGATAGCGATGCGGACTGCCGCAAAGTTTATGGTCGAAGAAGTCAGCACGAATGGCGGCTATGTAGACCGCTATCTTGCTGACTTTTCCCGCCGTTGGGGAGAATTGGAAGCTTATAAAACCATGATATGGCTGGAGGGATCTGGGGGGACCGTGAGCATGGGCGATTTATTTTTGGATGCGTATGAAGCTACGGGGGATGCGTATTATTATGAAGCCGCCGAGAAAGTAGCTAAAGCTTTAGCTTGGGGACAACATGAGTCGGGAGGATGGAATTATTTTATCGATTTTGCGGGAGACCGCTCTGTCAGAAAATGGTATCAAACGATTGGAAAGAACGCATGGGGTTTTGAAGAGCATAATCACTATTATGGCAATGCGACATTTGATGGAGGAAATACGGTGAGGGCCGCTCGGTTTTTATTGAGAATCTATCTCTTAAAATTAGATCCTGCCTATAAATTGATAATGGATAGAGCGATCGATTTTGTGTTGAAAAGCCAGTATCCTTTAGGCGGATGGCCTCAGAGATACCCTATAATGAACGACTTTCCTCACGGAGAGCTTGAAGATTATACGCCGTTTTACACCTTTAATGACGATGTAACATCAGAAAATATCAATTTTTTAATTCAATGCTACGTTGCACTCGGAGAAGAACGTTTTATTGATCCGATTAGACGGGGAATGCAGATCTATTTAATTACACAACAAGCAAACCCACAAGCTGGTTGGAGTAAACAACATAATCTGGCATTTGAGCCCGCTCATGCCAGAACCTACGAACCAGCTGCAATTTATCCTGATTTCACCTATGTAAATGCGAAATTATTGTTGAGGTTTTATGAGTTAACAGGAGATAGGAAATTTTTAGCAAGGGTGCCCGATGCAATAAGCTTTCTTGAAAGTGTCGGGCAAAAAGATTCGGATGGGAAAACAGTGTATCCTTTATTTATAGAGCTAAATACGAATAAACCATTATATCCACATAGAAAAGGAACGGGGGTTCGAGACGGCGAATACTGGCTGGATTACAACCCGGAAAATATTATCCAACATTATAAGGGAAGATATATTGATATCGATTTCTTAAAAATTGAATATGAACGGTTAAACGCGCTATCACCTACAGAGGCTACAAAGAATTCTCCTTTAAAAAAGACGAATCAACATCAATCTGTAGACCTTGAACACGGATATCTGAATCATTCAAGTGGAATTAATAGAAAGACCTCGGTTGCTGAAGCAAGGGAAATTATAAGAAGTTTGGACGAACAAGGTCGCTGGCTCGTTAGACATCAACAGTACACGCTTCCTTATACTATCTCCGAAAAGGGAGAGGAGGCGAATACTGCTAGAAGGAGTGATGCATTGGGAGTTGCCATACTTGATGCGACAGATCGACAATATATATCCACGCGGACATTTATAGGGAATATGAGGTTGTTAATTGATTTTATAAAAGAAAATACGTGATATCTAGCCCACCGCAGGACGCTTTCGCTATTTTCCATATATCAGTAGGGCAGAAAACGGTATCGAATAGCGATTCGGAGTGGATAGATTTTTTTAACCCGGATGGGACTTATTTCCTTTTTTAGGTCATGTATATATCACGTGACCGAATGGATAAGTCTTATTTTATAAAATTACTGCAAAAATATGAACGCGGAACTGCTTCAATAGAAGAATGTAAATTCTTATTGGAGTATTATGACCGCTTTGATTCGGACCCTGATATCCTGGTTGTGTTAAGTGCCGAAGAAAAACAAAAGTTGAAGATGCAGATACAGGACGATATCTGGTCTGACATCTATCGCGTAGAAAAGGAAAATATTCGGAAGTTTTTTTGGATCCGTGTAATAAAGAATGTAGCTGCTGCTGCAATTATCCTTTTGATCTGTGCAATTGGTTTATTCTACTTCGGAAGGTATTCTTCCCCTGAAAACAGGATACAAAAAAGTTCAATTGTAAAGACAGAAGGGGTCGTGAAGCATCGTTTAATACGATTGCCGGATGGAAGTACGGTTATCCTTTATGCAGGGAGTAAACTCAATTATCCTTCTTCTTTTGATGGGTTTGAGAAACGTGAGGTCTATTTGGATGGCGAAGCCTATTTTGACATCAAGCATAATGACGAAAAGGCATTTATTGTCCACGCCGGAAAATTGGAAACAACAGTGCTGGGCACTGCATTTAATGTGAAGGCATGGCCAGAAGAGGCGGATATCTCAATAACCGTGGCGAGAGGTAAGGTGAGGGTGGACGATAACATGAAGCAAACGATCGGTATTGTCACCTTGAATGAGCAACTGACATATAATAAGAAAGAAGCAGAAGCTGTACAACACAATGTAAATACAGAAACTTTCACCGCATGGAAAGAAGGAGATCTCCTATTCGATGATGTCACCATTGCTGAAGCATCAGAATTGCTTGAAGAACGTTTCAATGTGGAGATCACCTGTACAGATGATCTGGTAAAGTCAAAGCGCTTTACAACAACTTTTTTGAAGAATGAGAGTCTGGAACAGGTATTAAAGAGCATATGCGCTTTCAATGATGCCTATTATCAGTATGATAAAGAAAAGTCAATAGTTACTATCCATAATAACAACAAACCCAATGATGCTGTAATTTATGAGAATCTTAAATAACTTAAAACCGCCTTAAAATTTAACCCTCTGGAAATGTCCGCGGGTAACGGAAATCCCAGAGGGAAAATCAATTGCTACGACTGCTATCGATGCAATTGCATGTGTTTTAAATTTCACTTCCTTGGGGAAGCTATTAACTAAATTAAAACGAAACAAAGCTATGAATTTTTTTACAATTCTTGCTCGTGTCTATCAAGATGATACAACTTTGATAGAACAAAGAAACCGAATTACTGACCTTGTCTGTCGAACGTTTATGCAAATTGGTTTGATTTCATTGGCGATACTAATCACGAGTGTTCAGCTGTTTTCAGCAGCACCTGTCAAAAGTCAAACCATTGAAGAAGTCGAGGTAAAACTGGAGCTGAATAATGAGTCCTTGTTAAAAGCTTTTAAGTTAATTGAAGAGCAAAGCCCTTTCATTTTCATGTATCGAAAGGAATCTATAAAAAATATCCGTAATCTTCGGGTTCCTGCAAGCAAGAAATCTGTAGCCGAGTTTCTGGAAACCATATTGGCAAACACTTCCCTTAGCTTTAAACAATTGGATAGCCGTATACTTATTACCCCTACTGATAAGATTGCTAAAAAGGGTTCAGTAGCGCTTTCCGAATCATCAAACGAACTTCTCAAAATGCAGGAGATCATAGTTAGCGGTCGCGTGACTGATGCTTCTGGAGAGGCCCTGGTTGGCGTAAGTGTGATGGTAAAAGGCTCTTCCGGGGGTACTACAACAGATGCAAATGGAAATTATTCCATCAGTATACCCAATCAGAATGCGGTATTGACATTTACCTATGTCGGCTTCCTGCGTCAGGAAATACCTGTGGGTGACCGTACTTCCTTGAATGTATCCATGCAGGCTGAGCAGCAAACATTAAATGAAGTAGTTGTGACCGCTTTGGGGATAGAGCGTGAAGCTAAATCACTTACCTATAGTACTCAAAATGTCAGTACTGAGGAAATCACTGAGGCCAGGGAGGTGAATATCATGAACTCACTTCAAGGGAAGGTAGCTGGCCTATCCATAAACTCGGCCGGGAGTGGAGTAGGAGCCGATGCGAGGGTTATTCTCCGGGGAAACCGCTCAATTTCAGGGGATAGCCAACCGCTATATATCGTTGATGGTGTTCCGATTAATGGTAACCCTACCGATTTGAGTTCAGATAACGTTGCTTCTATTGATGTGTTGAAAGGCCCGAATGCAGCAGCGTTATATGGTTCTGCTGCACAGAATGGGGCCATCATCATTACTACTAAGCAAGGGAAAGCCGGTGAGGTGAGCATTAGTTTGAATCATACTTCTATGATGCGACAGCCCGTTCTGCTAAATAAGATGCAGAACGTATATGCCCAAGGACAAGGAGGGGTATATGATAAGAATTCTGAATTTTCATGGGGACCAAAGATGGAAGGACAGATGGTAGACCATTGGTCTCTTGATCCCGCAGATGCAGGCAGTCAATATGCGTTAACACCACAACCTGATAATAATATCGATGCATACCAGACCGGAATAAATACCGCTACTAATCTATTGGCCAGCATCGGCGGAGAGAAAACGCAAACAGTATTCTCATATACCTATACAGATGCGAAGGGGATTCTGCCGGGAAATGACTTAAACCGACACAACATATCGCTCAGAATCAATAATCAATTATCTAGTAAGCTCGCGTTGGATAGTAAAATAGAATACATGCGCCAACGGATTGAGAATGGGTTCTATGGCAATCGATATAATCCATATCGGATGATTGACAGAATTCCAAGAAGTATTCATACTGAACATTTAAAGAATTTTGAATACACGGATGAACTGGGCCATGTACGCCAAAATTATTTTAATCCGGGATCTGCCATCGGTGGAAATCCGTATTGGATATTAAACCGTACGCCAAATCAGCATGATCGTGATCGAGTGATCGCTATGACGTCCTTGACTTATGCCATATCAGATGATTTTAAATTTATGGTCAGGGGTTCCTATGATGGTGCAAATAATAATAACGAGGAGCGGTTATATAATGATAATTATGCGAGTGCACCAGATGGGCAATTTAATGTAAGTAAGAGCAATGGTCAGGAATTTAATGCAGACTTTCTACTGTCATATACGAAGGATGTCGCGGAAGACTGGAATATCGGGGCTAATATTGGTGGAAATCTTAAAAAGCTACGGGGAACAGGTGTAAATTCCAGTACTGGGGTGGCAATGATTATTCCCAATTTCTTCACCATTTCAAATACCAATTTTCCCACGACAAGCTATAGCCCGGGGTCTGATCAAGATATACAATCGCTGTATGCCTTTACCACTATTGCTTGGCGAAATGCGCTTTTTATCGATTTAACAGGTCGGAATGATTGGAGTTCAACCTTACCCGCCGACAATAGATCTTATTTTTATCCTTCGGTGGGTTTAAGTGCCGTGCTGTCAGATTTGGTTGACTTACCTGATTTATTTAGCTTCACAAAGCTGAGGGCTTCTTGGGCACAAGTCGGTAATAGTGCCCCTCCCTACATGATATACCGTACAGCGAGCTTTTCGGCCGGTGGAAATAACGGCTTTCTTGCAGTGAGCCCAACCCTACCCAATACGAATCTACGTCCCGAGATGACAAAATCGTTTGAGATTGGAGCCGATATACGCTTCCTTGAGAATAGATTAGGGCTTGATATCACGGCTTATAAAACAAATACCAGTAACCAGTTATTTACGGTAGCCTTGCCGGTTGGATCGGGGGCGAGTGAATTTTTTACGAATGGGGGAGATGTTGAAAATAAAGGGATAGAAGTACTGTTATCCGGTAATCCTGTAAAACGAGAACAATTTAGATGGGATATCAATCTCAATTATGCCGTTAACCGGAATATTGTTAAAAAAATATCAGACGAACGGCCTCGGTTAAATTTGACCCCTAATGGTTTTTTTAGCAATTTTATTATTGAAGAAGGAGAACCTTTTGGGAATATTTACTCAAGAGGCTTTCTTAGGGATGAACAGGGGAGGGTTATTGTTGCTGATAATGGTTTGCCGAGAATAACACCCGGACAAACCGTTTTGGTGGGTAATTTTAGTCCCGATTGGACTGGGGCGATCACGAATTCTTTTTCTTATAAAAACTTTAGTGCCAGTATTCTTATCGAACACCGGCAAGGGGGTACTGTTGCTTCCGAGACCAACGCTATTTTATATTCCGATGGTGTTACAGAGCAAACACTCAATGGGAGAGAAGGAAATCTTGTTTTCGGGCAAACTGCATTTTCAAACGAAACCGCAGTTTTAGCAGATGGTTCACCCAATACCATTCCTATCACATCAGAACTTTTGTGGAGATCGATTGGTGGAAGAAATACCCCCGTTGGAGAGGCATTTGTAGACGATGCAACAAATACGCGTCTGCGAGAGCTAACGATTGGGTACACTTTCCCAAAATCATTGTTTGAAAAGACGCCTATATCTGATATAAAGCTATCCCTTGTAGGAAGAAACCTATTCTTCATATATCGGAAATCCGAGAATTTAGATCCTGATTTTATGGGTGGTACCGGTCCTACTTCCGAAGGTACCCAAGCCTTTACACCAGCTACTACACGATCCTTTGGATTAAACTTGAAAGTGGGTTTTTAACAGCCTATTAAGTCAAATTGATAGTAAAAAGACTGATTATGATGACAACTAATATTAAGAACGATAGGTCAATGGTAATTGGCTTATTGATAACACTTCTAAGCCTAGGGGGCTGTACCGATAAATTTGATGAAATCAATACACCCAAGAACCTTATCATTGCGGATAAGATTGACGTGACCTTATTGGGGCAGGCTTTTGCGCAAGCTCAATTTTATGGTTTAAATGGAGATAATCAGGCGTTTCAACGTTCGCATAGCCTTTTCTCCGATGAATATGCTCAATATTTTGCTACAACAGAAGCAAATTTTGATTCCGGTAATTTTACTGAAGTACAATCCTGGACCAACCGGTATTATAATGATGTGTATTCAAGAGCATCTCCTCAACTGTTATTCGTGGAAGATTATACTGAAAAGAATGGATTGGTCTTGGAAAATGCCATAGCGAAGGTATGGAAAGTGGAAATGTACCATCGGATTTCAGATTTCTTCGGACCGATCATATATTCCGAGTTTGGCAATGCCCAAACCAGTGTGAATTATGATTCGCAGGAGGACGTTTATCACGATTTTTTCAAAACATTGGATGAAGCTACCGCGGTGTTGAAGCAACATAGTAGTGAAAAGGCTTTTATCGCAGATGATTTATTGTATGAAGGTGATGCGAGCAAATGGCTTGTTTTTGCTAATTCATTAAGACTGAGATTGGCTATGCGAATCGTCTATGTCGAACCTGAACTGGCCAGGCAAGAAGCTGAAAAAGCTGTTGCCGATGGGGTAATGATGAACAATACGGATAATGCCATGGTGAAGACCAGCCTAAATTCCTTAAACTTCTATGCCGCAATTACCTACATTGATGAATTCAGGATGAGCGCTACCATGCAAAGTGTATTAATGGGATTTAATGACCCGAGGGTGGTTGATTATTATGAGGAGGCTGAAGACGGAGGCGGTTATAAAGGAATACGAAATGGTCTCCCACGTTTAGAAAAGGGTGCTTTCTTAGAACCCACTCATTCGTTTATTGACATAAAATGGCGACCCATAGCGAGAGGAGGGACCAATCCCCCATTAAAGGTGATGAGTGCTGCAGAAGTCTATTTCCTAAGAGCCGAGGGCGCATTACGGGGTTGGAATATGGGTGGCTCAGTGAAGGACTTATATAACGAAGGAATCAGGACCTCCATGAGAGAATGGGAGAACTCTTCCACTTCTAATATTGAAGCGTATATAACAAGTACGAATACGCCAATGGCAATTAATGATAAATGGAACACCCCGGCAATGTCTGATATTCCGGTCCGCTTTGAAGAAACAGGCGATTTTGAAAGAAAACTTGAACAGATTATTACCCAGAAATGGATTGGGCTTTTTCCAGATAGCTGGGAAGCATGGTCAGAACGCCGGAGAACAGGTTATCCTGTAGGGTTTCCTATTATTGAATCGTTTAATCCAGATGTGAGCGAGAATATGATCATGAGGAGGTTAAAGTTTACTACGGGTGAACATTCCAATAATGCTGTAGCCGTGGACGCTGCAAAAGCGCTTTTGAATGGTCCAGATGAAAACAGCACAAAACTCTGGTGGGATGCCAAACCCTGATGAAGAAATCAGCAGGCTGCCTGCAAGATTTACTGACACTATTAGCCTATACAAATGATGTTCGCGAAAATCTCATTGACTATTGTATTTTATGTTTTGTGGGGAGGTATTGTATCTGCCCAGTCTTCCAAGTTGTTTGTCCAAGCGAAACAGGCCATGTTGGATGCCACTCACTTCATGGTGGATAAAGTGAGCACTAACGGCGGGTATGTCGGCTTATACCTTCCCGATTTTTCGCGTCGATGGGGCGAATTAGAGGCGTATAAGACAATGATTTGGCTGCAGAGCCCTGGAACGGTAGATATGGGCAACCTATTCTTAGATGCTTATCAGACTACCAAGGATGAATATTACTATGATGCGGCGGAACAAGTAGCAAAGGCTCTAATTTGGGGACAGCAGGATAAGGGAGGGTGGAATTACATGGTTGATTTTGCAGGGACAGCCTCCTTGAAAAACTGGTATAATACCATCGGTAAAAATGCCTGGGGATTTGAAGAGCATAATCATTATTACGGAAATGCTACCTTCGATGATGAGGTTACTTCACAAGCTGCGAAATTCTTATTACGAATCTACCTTGAAAAATTAAGTACAGCGTTTAAACCGGCATTGGATAAAGCAATCGATTTTGTTCTTGAAAGTCAATACCCGCTCGGGGGATGGCCGCAGCGATATCCTTTGATGTCTGATTTTCCTCACGGAGACCTAGCGGATTACACCTCTTTTTATACCTATAATGATGATGTGATCTGGGGGAATCTTGATTTCTTAATAGCCTGTTATATTACCTTGGGAGAAAAACGTTTCATCGATCCGATACGGCGAGCGATGAACTTCTATCTCATTAGCCAAGTAGGAAATCCACAAGGAGGATGGGGACAACAATATGATATGGAGCTTAAACCTGCCCATGCCCGTACTTATGAACCGCCTGCACTTCTGCCAGGCCAAACGTATCGTAACGTGATGTTGTTGATGCAGTTTTACGAATATACAGGCGATCGGAGATTTCTTTCCCGAATTCCAGATGCTATCCGTTGGCTTGAGAGTGCCCGATTGCCTGAAGGAGAGACTGAAAACGGTAAATATACCCATCCTGTATTTGTGGAGATGGGGACAAATAAAGCCTTGTATGTACACCGAAAAGGTACAGGGGTCGCGAATGGGCATTATTGGTGGGATTATCGCGATGAAAATCCGTTATTACACTATGGTGCAAAAACCAAGATCAATATTGAGCGCTTAAAGGAAGAGTATAATAGAGTAAATGCGCTATCGTTTGAAGAAGCGACTAGAAATTCTCCCTTACTAATAAAGCAATTTTCAGGTGATAAATTACCCCAGTCGTATTACAAAACCGCGGAGGTGCGCGCTACCTCCCATGTGGATGAGTCGCTCGTGAAAAAAACCATTGATGCATTAGACAGTCAGCACCGGTGGCTCACTAAACACGAGTGGAGCAGCCGCCCTTATTCACTCTCTGCAGCAGGGGTGGAAACGAATACGGCCCGCTATAGTGATAGTAATGGTAAAGCCCTACGCGATACCACTGAACAGCAATATATCTCCATACCCGAATACTTAAAGAACATGCGTGTATTGATCGGTTATGTAGCAACGCATCAGTAAATGCAATAGATAATAATAACAAACTTATGTTAAAGTTTTCTCTACTCGTTTTAACAGGGATAATTTGTTTTTGGTCCGGGGTTATGGGTCAGGAAATAAAGAACGGACCTATATTGGACCTTCGTAAATCCCCAGTATCTTATCATATGTCATTTGATGACCGGGATTTTTTTGAAGAAGATTTTATCGAGCGCTCCGGTAAGAAATCCATAAATGAACGGAAGATTGATTTTCCGGCAGGCAAGTTCGGGAAAGGTATCCGGATGAATTTTATCCCAGATCCTCCTGATGCAATTAATTTGTCGGGTATTGACCTTGATCTGGTTACTGCTATCATCTTTAATACAAAACCGGGAAATACAATGGGATACAATGAACCCTTTATATGGGGTAGTGGTAGGATAAGTCCGCGTTTAGGAGCAGTTGCTTTCTGGGCAAAAGGAAAACTTCCTTTTGCCGGTGCCCTCTTTGAACAGTCGACGATCTCCTTTGGACGCAAGGAACGTGACCTGATTGGGGTGATGGTAAATGATAAAAATAAGCTTTCGGCTTATGTGCGCGATGCTCGTTATGTGAGGCACGAGCTTTCTTCTGACGCGGAATGGGATGTGTCAAGGTGGAATCATGTGGTATTGAACTGGGACTGGGCAAATGGAATGGAGCTTTGGCTTAATGGAGAAAAAATAGCGTCCTCTTATGGGACGGATGGTTGGTTTGAAACCGCTCCTCCCGGACTTTTTCATTTACCTGCTCCCGGCGTCTCGTACGACGAACTTTATATAATGGATCGCCCTATTTCCCAGTCTGAAATTAGAAAGCTGATGCTGTCAAATAGTCCGCCGAAAGAAGAATCTCCTGTTTTTATACGTGAAGCATACGATTCAAAACGTTTGGCACGGTATAGCGGAGCTGATGAAAGCGATGAACTTCCCATCGCTTCGCCTGGTCAGGTAATGACGGTTGCCGAGGTTTGGCCTACGGGTGCGGGCGACGGACATATCCCCGGACCTTATAGTATTGATGGGCGTAATGAAATGGCTTGGCCGCATGAATATGCCGTTTTTACCATTATTCCGGGAGATGGCGACTTCCACGCCGAAAAGATTGATATTAAAACAACACCGGAAGAGAAAGTAAATTATGTGGTGCTGACTGGCAACTTAACCAACGTAACCATGCAAGCCGGCTCGGGAACAATGGAAAACCCGGTAAATTTAATAAATGTACCAGCAGGCAACCGATTCTTTTACGGGGCAACTGTTGCCACCGATGCCACGATCTTCAGAATACCTTTTACAGAAAAGTGGGGCACACCTGATGATTTTAATGGCGACATAAACTTGCCTCTTTCTGGGGAAAAACGGATTCAGGATGTGGCCTTGTATCATGTGGGTTCAGAAGCCAATACCCTTCACAAACCCAAAGGCGATAAGTTTACAATCAACGCTTCTGGCTTGAGTCTGGACCAACGTACACAATTTGCTATTCATGCACTTACCGCACGTGATGAACGTCAGATCGCAAGCGCGAGTGCAGAACCGAAAGGCGAGCAACATTTTTTTGATATCGGCGCCTTTAGCCGTTTATCAATTTTGAGCGAGCCTTATCAACAGGAAAAAGGTGTTACAGCGCTTACCCTTTCATTGCCAATAAAAACAGTAAAAGAGGAAGAGGCACTTTATATACGGGTAAGAGACCCTGCTGTGCCATCTCGTTTATGGAATCAATTTGCTGTAAAGCTCAAAGGTTTTGATACTGGATACAAGCGGCTCCTACTCACTATAGACTTTCAAGATTTAGTGCTGACCGGCGGCGACCGGCTTTGGGTAGACCTGGGATCATGTGATAAAACTGAAATTAAAATTGGTGATGAAGAAGATCCCGCAGAACTTTTTGTGGACGCCGCCAATAGCGAGCTTACAGTGGATGCGTATGTTGAAAAAGAACTGATATCGGCCAAGGCACAATATGCAAAACAATATGAGTTCATGCCGTGGCAATTTACAGGAAGAAAGGTGTCGCTGGAGGAGCCTTATTGTTATGGTGGATCTTTTGATATGCTTATGCCTGCCTTGGCAGTTTCAAGAGTTCAACCAGATAATTTTCTGGCGAAGTACCTTATCAAGATGAGTGGCCCGGATTTTAAAGATGGGAAACGTATAGAACCTGAAAAAACCGAATTAATTAGCTTGACCGATCCTTATGGTGCACCAGATTGGGCAGTTTATATGCGGGATTTCAATAAAAAACGGTGGGCAATGGTCGATTGGTGGGTAAAACAACAAAATCCCGATGGACAAATAGGGGGTGGGTGGAATGACGATACCCTTTTTGGATTGATGGGTTTGGAAGACATTATTTTAGATGGAAATGAAAAGCTTCTTAAGTTAACAAATACCATTCAGACCAAATTTGAACAGACAAGAATATATAAGGACGGCTATTGCAATATTTATCCAATAGACCGTTTGCATACTGCCGACTTTATCAGTGAGCGATACAATACCGTTGTTAACAACCTAGGGCAGGCATATGCGGCAGAACGGGAAATGGAATCTGCTTGGCGTTTGGATAAGCCAGATAAAACACCCATCAACTACGCAGACGGTATTGCTTTTAAATCATCTGTAAATGTTTTGAACTGGTATTGGGGAAGAGATGTCCCCAAAGAGCCGTACCTGTCAAAGTCGCTCGAAGAACTGACCAAGGAGTTCAGGTTATATACTTCCGTTTTTGACGATTACTCATTTTACCGCATGACGGAGTCGAGGGTAATGATTGACGATTTTGTCCCCTATGGTTCGAATTCTATGTATACGTATATGTTGGGGGGTGTAAGGGGCACCCGCCATGATGCTCACCTTAAATTGGCGGTAACTTGGCCATCAGGAGGTGGGCCCGATATGGCACGTGTCATTCTTAAGGCGGATGATACTTCCCTCAGTGCTTTGGTCTACTCCTTTGACCCGGAGGTCCACCACTTGCAAATGCGTCCTTGTCGCCTAGATGATGGTTATTATAGAATTGGTCTTTATCCTGTCTCTAAAGATACCGTATCCTCAGGAACACCTACCTGGGTGATTGAAAAGAATCTTTCACGGTTTGATGTGGTCGACTTACCCATTCCGTCCCGTACTTCTATGGTCGTCAAAGTGGAGCAGATAAAAAATGTTCCACGGCCGGAAAATATTGCCGATCTCGCTATTGATCAGGGAAGTATCGTTGCTGAGGGTAAAGCGATCATGGCGACGATCCATAACCTGGGGAATGGGAAAGCCGAGAATATCAGGGTTAGGTTATTAGATGGAGAGAATGTGCTACAAGAAAAAACAATCGCTCAATTAGATGCACCGATTGATTTTGTAGCTAAGCGGACTGAAGTTAGCTTCGACAATGTGCCTCGATCAGAAAGATTGAAAATCGTTGTTGATCCTGAGAATACAATTCAGGAAATACTCAAAGAAAACAATAGTGCGTTTGTCTTTCCATCTCCTTAAGCCTTTTGAAAACCATATTAATGAGAATAGTAATAACATTTCCTTTGCTGTTAGCTGCCTGCCTTGTTATGGCTGCTTCTCCGGTCAGTGTATTCATAAATAGACTTGAATCATACCATGCTGATCTCCATGATTCAACCAGCACTATTGTGCTGGAACCTTGGAGCTATACCGAAGATTTCGAAGACCGTGCCCTCGGCGCATGGGCATCTTACCCCCATTGGCAGGATCTCGCGTATGACCAGAATTTCAGGGTTAATGAAATGGTGCCCGGAGATCCCAATATTTCCATTGAGCAAAAAGTGACTCCTTATACACATGTTGATAATTATGCGGGTGCACAAAAGCTACTGGATATGTACCTTACCCCTGAATCGGAGATTAGTTTTAGATACTACCTGAAAACCAATCTTCCCGTTGCGTTTTATAAAATACGGTTTGCCGCTGGCAGTTATGGGAAAATTGATGTGACACTTCCTCATCCTGAAACGAACAAATGGGTGGAGGTGACAATTGGTTTTGAAGATTTTGTTCGCGAAAACCCCGCCATCGCAGGTAAAAATAAGATCAAGGTTAATGCGCTGGCATTTTTGGCCAAGATTTCCAAAGCCGATCCGGCTATGCCCATTTACTTCGGACTGGATGATGTATCGTTCAAAGGTGCGCGTGCTGCTGAATTCCAATTCGCTGAGCCGGCAATGTACAAGCTCCCTGAATTTAAACCCTATATTCCTAAACAACATTATGCGAAGGATGATGTCTTGCATCTCAGTGGGAAATGGCCGATCGGTGCAAAGAAAGTTACCCTTGATGTTGTCTCTTTTATAGATAAAAGCAAGTCGCTTTATAAGGGTGAGTTGAAGAAGGAAAAGGACAATTGGATTTTGGGATCAATGAAGCTTTCCTTTCCCAATGGGCTTTATCTTGCAAAGCTGACTGCTTTTGATGGCATTAAGAAACTATCAGAGAGTGAGTTTACCATTCATATTGCTCCAAAGAATATGGCGGGAAAACATCCGCGTCTTCTTTTTGATGCAGATAGCAAAGAAAGAATAGATGAACGGTTTAAGGAGGAACGCTTTAAGACTGTATACGACGATATTCTTAAGAACGCAAAGAACCAGCGTGATCGTATTCCGCTATCGAGTCTTATTTTTGACCTTGATCAATTTCCGGACGAAAATTGGCTCCCTACCTGGGATGCCTGGGGCAATCATCTATTAAACACTAGCGCCGCACTGAGATGGAATGCGATGGCTTATGCTTTCCATGGTGACCGCGAAGCAGGTAATTATGCGAAGAATATGTTAGTTACGCTCGCGGGATGGCCCAATTGGACACACCCTTGGCAGACGAAGCGGGGGCGCTTTGCTGAACACCGAACAGGCGACTGGTCGCATCGTGTAGCTGAGGCTTATGATCTTACCTATGATTTGATGACGCCGGAAGAAAGGGTAAAAGTACGTAAAGCCATTATGAAGAATATTGTTGAAGGCGTACATCGCACTTATGTCTACAATAACAACATCACGGGTAATACATCAAATTGGATCGCGATGACAGTCGGTGGTTCATTAATGAACATGGCTGCAATGTATGACGACGGTCCTGAAACCAAGAATATGGAACCGTATTTTACCGGCGCTATGCTTAAATTCTATCGCTTTATTGAGGATGTTACGGATTCAAAGGATGGCGCATGGGGAGAAAGCCTGGGTTATAATAATTACAGCTTTTCCAATATGTCATATAGTGTGCCGTCACTTAAAAATGTATTTAATATCGATGTGAGCAAACCACTTGTTGGAACCTATAATGAATATATATGGGCGGGAATAGTTAAAGATAGAAAGTTTTTTTATTTCGGTGATAATAGTCGGCCTCATCTGGATCCTATCCCCAATTGGGCTTTTCTTCTCCATATGCGTAAAGAACCGCGTCTCGCCTGGTTTTATAATTACCTAAAAGAGGAAGAGTCTTTTATGGATGTGCTTTACGATACCAAGGACATTCCTCAAGACAGCCCTTTTGACGAAAATCCCGTTAAGGTTTTTCATGAGATCGGAACAACGGTTTTCAAAGGTGGATGGGATAAGGATGACCTGTCATTTGTCATGCGTACGGGACCTTTTTTCAATCACCAACACCTCGATCAGGGAAGTTTTTGGCTTGCCGATAGGGGAGTTGTCTTTATTGAAGAGCGGCATGGCAGTACCTACTATGACGATCCGCTCTACCAACCCTGGTACATTCAACCTGTGGCCCATTCTACTATTCTTATCAACAAAAATCATCAGAGCCAACGCATAGGTGATAATCCGAACTTTGCTTCCGGTTTCAACGATTATGCGTTTATTGCAAGTTTTCTTGATGGTCGCGATGCTGCTTTTTCAAGCGGTGATATCGGAAAGCTTTATTGGGGGAAAGTAAAATCCTTGCGGCGAAATGTTCTTTTTCTTAAACCCGGAACATTGCTTATGCTAGATGTTGCTGTCCCCACTGAGGATGATGTTGAGGTTGACCTGCTTTATCAAACCGCTCATCTTAAGGATATTCATGCAGATCAAACGGGTTCCAAGATTACGAAAGAAGGCGTTACGCTCAACATCATGCATTTGGCACCTGGCCATGTGGATGCCAAAGCGGTTGAGACGCCACACTATCTCTATACACTACGGAAAGATAAGCCCTTAATAAAAGAAGGGATGCTCATGGTTTCTTCTCGGACAGCAGGTAAACCGCTTGTTCTGGCAAATCTTTTTACTAGCACGGAGGAGGGCGCTTTTCCGGATGTAAGCAGTAAAGTAGGAAATGGTTTTGTGAATGGTGTAGCGTCAGGGACAAATTTCGCTTTTTCTACAGAACCCCAAAATTTATATCGATTTGATAATATAGAGACCGATGCCTTGGCGCTGACCTGGAATGCAAACCGGGTATTTGTCGCTTTAGCTACCGTTTTTATGAATAAGGATTTCGTAATAACATCAGATACGCCGGCAACATTTGAAATTGTTGGCGATACCGTAAGTTATGTTCGGGAGGTGAGCGGTAATTTCACGATCCGCAAAACAAATAAACCGGTATCAGTTAAAGTCAATGGAGTAGGTAGTAAAGATTATAAGTATGATGAGAAAAAGCACATGCTTGTTGTCGAAGTACCCAAAGGACAGGGTATAATTGTAGTAAAATAATGACTTATGGAGACCGCTTAAGATTAAAAGGACAAATTGCGATATCCTTCATTTGGATTTGACTAGTTAATTCCTTAGATTTATAGAAGATGATTTTCGCCGTAACCTGAACCTGAACCCGAACCACGAAAATTAACGATCATCACAATAAAAAGTATATATGAAGAAAAAATTTACCTCTTCAGAAGACTCTTTACTATTGCTGGAAGTTCAACAAGGGAGTCAGGATGCCTTTAACTCTTTATATGAAAAATATTGGGAGCACGCTTATTCTTCGGCTTATAAGCGCTTGGGGGACAGGGACCAAGCCAAAGATGTGGTTCAGGAAATTTTTGTCAGTATATGGCTCAAAAAAGAGGTTCCTATTCTTAATTTGCCTGCCTATCTCACAATTTCGGTTCGGAATCGTGTATTTAAGTTATTGGAGAAGCAAAAAGCAAATTGCCCTTTCTTTGATGGTTTGAACAATGTTTTCACTACAAACGTACAGGCAGACGCGGATCTATTGTGGAAAGAATTTTATAGGGCTTATGAAGAACTCTTAACTTCTTTGCCTCCCAGACGTCAAAAAATTTTCCGGCTTCACTACCAGAAAGATATGCCAACAAACTACATAGCCAAGGAACTGGGAATTTCCAGAAAAACTGTCCAGAATCAATTGGGCAAAGCGGTAGAACAATTACGTGTTTCCATTTTACAGCTGTTTATCGTATTGATATTCATTTTGCTTTAAGACCCCAAAGAATCGACGAGGCTGTACCAAAAGTCTATCCCGTCACCCTGAATTTAATTACCTACGGTGAGCTCGCACGCTCGGTTCAGGGTCTCATCATAAGGGGTTGCGCCTATTTAAGATTCCGAACCGCTTGCGCGAGGGATTATGATACAGCCTCATCCTTCAATTAATAAAGTTGCAGGATGGGACTTTTATCGATTTTAGAGTCTTATAAAATAGGAGGTAAACCTTCATGCCAGACACACGTAAATAGCAATAATGAAAGGATGAGTCATGCCGGAAAAAATAAAAATACATAATGGACGTATTATCACACCTTATCGAATAATACCTGACGGAACGCTTGTTGTAACCGGAGATCGAATTACTGCGGTGAGCGAAAAGCCACTGGATGTTCCCGATGCAATCGAGATTGATGCCAAAGGGCAATACATTTCTCCCGGTTTTATTGATATTCATGTGCATGGAGGTGGGGGGCATGATTTTATGGATGGTACCGTAAATGCTTTTCTAAGAATAGCTGAAACGCATGCCCGTTATGGTACGACATCCATGTTGCCTACTACGTTAACAGCTGAAAAGGAAGATCTTCTTGAGACTTTGGACGTCTATAAGTTAGCGGATAAGCAAAACCGCGCTGGAGCTCAATTTATTGGTATTCACCTCGAGGGCCCTTATTTTGCAATGAACCAACGAGGTGCGCAAGACCCACGTTATATCCGCAATCCAGATCCAATAGAATATCAGGCTATCTTATCACACTCATCAGATATTAAACGTTGGAGTGCTGCCCCGGAGCTGGAGGGGGCCATTGAATTTGCCCATTATCTTCGTTCAAAGGGAGTTTTGGCTGCCATGGCCCACACGGATGCCATATACGAGGAGGCATTGATCGGTTTCGAAAATGGCTTCACGCTTGGCACCCATTTTTATTCTTGCATGAACGGTGTAACCCGAAAGAATGTTTTCCGGTACGCTGGTGTAATTGAAGCGGCCTATCTCATTGATGAAATGGATGTGGAAATTATCGCGGATGGTATTCATCTTCCGGCTCCTTTGCTGAAGTTGATATACAAGTTAAAGGGCACCGACCGCATAGCCCTTATTACTGATGCCATGCGTGCCGCAGGAATGCCACCGGGAGAAAGCACCTTGGGAAGCCTGAAAGATGGCTTAAAGGTCATCGTGGAAGATGGGGTCGCCAAATTGCCTGATCGAAGTTCCTTCGCTGGCAGTGTAGCTACTACCGATCGCCTCGTCAGGAACATGGTCAATATGGCCAATGTTCCTTTGGCTGATGCGGTCAGGATGATGAGCAGAACACCTGCGTCGATTATGGGAATTGAAAGCAGGAAAGGTTCATTGACTCCAGGAAAGGATGCCGATATCGTCATATTCGATGAAGATATTCAAATACAGGCAACATTGGTAAAGGGAAGGCTGATTTACGAAAAACCGGCAAAGTAAAGTGAAAGATTGAATAAAATACATAGCTAAACAATTGATATAAAAATTAGATAATGAGAGAGATCACAAAAGACAAGTTGAAAGTTAGAATATTTGAAAGCAGGGAACTGATGGGTAAAGCGGCTGCGGAAGATTTTAGTAACAAATTACGGAAAACATTGCAAGACCATACATTTGTGAATGTGGTATTTGCTTCTGCCCCTTCTCAAAATGAATTTTTAGCCAACCTGTTGTTGCAACCCATTGAGTGGGAGAAGGTGAACGCTTTTCACATGGATGAATATATCGGGTTGGAGAGAAATTCACCCCAAAGCTTTGGGCGGTTTTTAAAAGAAAGGTTATTCGATAAAGTGAACTGTCGTGAAGTTCACTACCTTGATGGAAACGCCACCGATCTGGAAAAAGAATGTGAACGTTATGCTGAACTATTGAAAAAATACCCAACTGATATAGTTTGTTTAGGCATTGGAGAAAATACACACCTGGCTTTTAACGATCCGCACGTGGCCGATTTTAAAGATACAAAAGTGGTAAAAATCGTTGATCTGGATGAACAGAACAGAATACAGCAGGTAAATGACGGGGCTTTCGAAACCCTCGAAAAGGTGCCTACACATGCCCTTACCTTAACCATACCGGCATTGTTCAGGTCAACGTATGCCCTGGCGATTGCCCCAGGAGATAAAAAGGCACAAGCTATTTACCACACCGTACATAGCGAGGTTCAGGAGCATTATCCTTCTACTATTTTACGCACGCATTCCAACTCAGTACTCTATGTTGATACCCTCAGTGCAGCAGAGTTGTAGCACGCTAACTTGTATTATTCGATGATCTTGCATTAAAAATTAAATTATGAAAAAGGCAATACCCGTATCCTCCCTTACCCCCCGGGATGTCAGATTGGGAATTGTAATCATGGCTTCATTGTTTTTTATCTTTGGGTTTACCTCTTGGATAAATGCCATATTGATACCTTATTTTAAGATTGCATTTCAATTGACGCACATCCAGTCTTATTTGGTAACCTTTGCTTTTTATATATCTTATTTACTGTTTTCTGTTCCATCATCGTACCTGTTGAGAAAAGTAGGTTTTAAACGGGGAATGATGGTGGGGTTCTGGACGATGGCCGTAGGGGCATTTTTGTTTGTTCCGGCAGCCATTACCATGACCTATGCTGTTTTTTTGTTGGGCCTGTTTTCAATCGGCGCCGGTCTCGCTTTGCTGCAAACAGCCGCTAATCCTTACATCACCATCTTGGGTCCAAAAGAAAGGGCAGCCCAGCGTTTTAGCATCATGGGTATCTGCAATAAAGGTGCTGGTATTTTGGCTCCCTTGTTGTTTGCTGCGGTAATCTTCAGGACGTCTGATAGCGAAATGTTTGCCCAGCTTCCGCAAATGGGAGAAGTGGAAAGGAATGCCGCCTTGCATGAACTGATACAACGGGTAATTGTTCCTTATGTTTGTGTAGCGATCGTACTTGTTGGTCTCGGGCTTATGATCCGTTATGCTCCACTACCTGAAATTGATACCGAACATGAAAGTGAGGAATTGGCGAAAGCCAATGCGGAAAAGAAGACCGTTATGCAATTTCCTCATCTGGTTTTAGGGGCAGTCGCTTTTTTCTTGCACATTGGTGCCCAAACTATTTCCATAGACACCATTATCAGTTATGCGAATTCAATGGATATAGGTTTGCTTGAAGCGAAGGTATTCCCCTCTTATACCTTATTTGTCTTCATATGCGGTTACATTTTAGGCATTGTCTGTATCCCTCGTTTGGTCAGTCAGCTGAATGCGTTCCGGATAAGTGCCATTTTGGGCATCGTCCTCACTTTATTGATTGTGTATGGAAATGGTGAGGTGAATTTTTTGGGCCATCGTGCTGACATATCCATTTGGTTCATCGTACTTTTAGGTTTGTCTAATTCCGTAGCCGATATTGTGATATGGCCGTTTGCATTGGATGGTTTGGGTAAGTTTACAAAAGTGGGCGCTTCTTTGCTCACAATGGGATTGGTTGGAAATGCTGTTCTTCCGCTTGTGTATGGTTATTTTGCTGATATATCAACTACCCGCCATGCCTATTGGGTATTAATGCCCTGTTATTTATTTCTTGCTTTCTATGCCTATCGTGGTTATCGTATAAGAAAATGGTCGGTGTGAAGGTAATCGGGTTCCCCATTTTTAATACTAAAAAATAAATCGTACGTTCGTATTTAATGAAGAATTCATCGTTTTTATAACAATTCTTGGGTTGAACATGCCGACTTGCCCCAATCTAATCTCACTAAATGAATAAAACCATGGATGCAAAAACACCAAATCCCTCTTTATATAATGTCCCTTTTAGGACAGATCAATTTAATGATATGCCTTTCCATGCATTGGGGAATTCCGGGTTACAAGTGCCCAACGTAGGTTTAGGAACCTGGAAAGTGGGTTATCCGGAAACGGGTGATGGATCGAGGGTGGATGAGCAGACTGCTTTTCAGATTTTCGATCGTGCCATTGAGTTGGGGGTAACAATGTGGGATACTGCCAATCGCTATAATAATGCTTCGGGTAATGCAGAACGTGTTATTGGGGGATGGCTAGCGAAAAACGAGGATCAGCGGCGGAATGTGGTTATCGCTACCAAACTCTTCGGCGGGATGGATGGCCTTACGCCAAATCATTCGGGCTCATCCAGAGGGAATATCTTGGAGTCGGTATACGCGAGTTTAGAGCGTATGCAGACTGATTATGTCGATTTGCTTTATTTTCACCGCTATGACCCACATACCCCCATTGAGGAAAGCCTGACCGCTATTGAAGATCTGGTGCGCCAGGATCTGGTGAGGTATTTCGCGGTATCGAATTTTACGATTGAGCAGTTGGATAGTTATGCGGCGGTCAATAAAAACCTATCCATCCGTAGCCGTGTCTTAGCGGTTCAGAATCAATTTGACTTGCTGAATGGTGAGCCAAATCCTTATGAAGGGGTATTGGAGTATGCCTCGAATAAGGGGATATCTTTCATTGCATGGAGCCCGATGGTAAGGGGCCTTCTCACAGAGAAATACCTCGATGCGTCGAAAGTAGGACCGGGGGATCGTCTTTTTGATGAAGGAACAATGGAAAAGGATGTAACCCCGTCCCTAATGGACAAGGTACTTCAATTAGCTGCTTTGGCGCATGGCTGGGATATGGAGTTAAACCAGCTGGTCATTGCTTATATGCTCAGCTTGCCCGGAATGGGGCCTATTATTCCTTCCTGCTCGAATGTGGCCCAGTTGGAATCGAATGCCAAGGGTGGAAAGATTGTCTTAACCGAGGAACAAAGGGAAAAGGTAAAGAGTGTACTGGTTGATCCTTTCCCACGGTTTTAAAGCGTGCTCCCTTCGTTGAAAAATACGTATAAGCCGTCTTTGCCGGCTACAATAATGTCTTTCCGGCCCGTCTTCCTTAGATCGGCGATCACAAAATAAATTCCGGCGCCTTTTCCTTCACCGGCGGGGCCATAGCTGATTACGTTCTTGGTAAACGATTCGCCGTTCCATTTATAGTAATAGAGGCCGACGGGGTCATTTGCACCGGGATCGTTACCATTATGCGCACGATATCGTTTTCCGGTGATGAGTTCATTTTTCCCATCACCGTCTATATCTTCCCATTCCATCGTATGGAATTGCGAATTGAAGGGGTCGATCGGGTGCCTGATCCATTCACGGTTTCCATCTACTGATTTCTGTTCGTACCAATCCAGTCCGTAACCGTGTCCCTGCCCTACGATGAGGTCGTTTATACCATCTTCATTCACGTCGGCAACGATAATGGGTACGCTTGCATCCCCGAAGTCGAATTCGGCGTGGAGCTTCCAGGTCGCTGTTAAAGGATCGGCAGGTGCTTCAAGCCAGCCGCCCGCAAGGATGATATCTCCCCGGCCATCCTGATTTATATCACCAAAACCCAGTCCATGTCCTTGTGTCGCAGCAATTTCTGTTTTTATGAAGTTGGGCATCCCTTTATTTTGGGAACTGCGATCTAATTTGTAAAACTTTAAAGGGTGACCGGGGGTATTGGGAATAATCTCTACGAGGCCGTCCTTGTCAATATCCCAGGCCCGCACAGATTCCACGTTTCCCGTTTCGTCAATGAGGTGTTCTTTCCATTTTCCGGCACCGCCAGGGTTTTCCATCCACTGGAGCTTTGCACCAAACCAACCACCTGTAATAAAGTCCATGCGGCCATCGCCATTGACATCCAAGGGGATATTGGCGAAGTCATCCCAGTATTCTCCCACCCGTTTAATTTCAGCTATAAATCCCCGCTTGATGAAGTCGGGGCCTTCATACCAGAAGGCTCCGGACACTAGATCGAGGTTTCCGTCACCGTTTACATCAAAAACCCCTACGGATTCATACGTCTCCGATGCAATCATCTTCTTCGTGAAATGAATCGGGGCAAGGGACTTTTGTTTGGGTACCTGTGCATGGCCTATCACTAGCGATAGGCCGCAAATAACGGAAGTCAGGAAGCTATGCTTGAACATGTAGAAAAAGCTTGTTCTATTCCTGCTTGATCCGAAGATTGCGGTATTCTACTTTCATGAGGTGGCCTACATGAAGCTGAACGCCCAATAAGCCTGCCGACTTGCGGTTAACGGTGTCATTATCCGTCACATCACTCATTAAAACACCGTTAATATAATGCTGCAAGCGATTGCCCTTCACGATTAAATGACATTCATTCCAGTCCCCGCTATGGATCAGCGTTTTCAACGAATCTGAACTTCCTAAGGAACCATCCACAATAGCGGCGGTCCATGCATTCCCTTTGCTCGCACCCTCTTCAGATGTGGGGATTGTGACCTGCTGTCCGCGGTAGCCTAAGGTTGTCCGCCCCCGTTCTTCATAATTTTGACCCGTATAATTGTTCGCTCCGTCAATATCGGCTTGGTAGCCTTTTAATGCGTAGGGCACTCCCTCAACTTCTTCACTGCGGTAGTTGATTCCGCTATTGCCTTGTGCGGAAATCTTGAATTCTACTTTTAGTTCGAAGTCAGCGGGTTTTTCCTCTTTCCAGATCAGAAAAGTATTGTTCTTCAAGGGAGGAGCCGACGGTGTAATTTCACCAATCAGGATGCCATTTTCCATCCTCCAATAGCTTGTGTCACCCTCCCAGCCGGCTAAGCTATTGCCATCCAGGAGATTGACATAGCCTTCCTCATCTGGAGGGGAAACGCTTTCGCTGTCTTTTGACGCATTGGAAGAATGACAAGCACTACTGAAGATAAATAGCGGGAGGACTAGCGCACAGAGGCGCAAGGGAAAAGTTAAAAAACGGCGCATATCGATCGGGTTTGTTTCTGTTTGGGATTTATTGTTCGTTCCATTGTACATGTGTTTCTTTCCAGCTTTTGGAATTGGCTGATTCAATGACGGCTTCGCAGACCTTTTGGGTCTCTAGGGCATCTTTGAAAGTCGGTGCACAGGCGCTATTGTTTTCAAGGCTCTTTAGGAAATCGGCTACTTGGTGTACAAAACTATGTTCATAGCCGATGCTTAAGCCGGGTACCCACCATTTATCCATGTAAGGCTGATCGCCATCGGTAACATGGATAGACCGCCATCCCTTGACTTGGGAATCATCCCGGTTGTCAAAGTATTCAAGGCGGTTCAGATCATGCAGATCCCAGCGGATGGAGGCATTTTCTCCATTGATTTCAAAGGTATATAAGGCTTTATGCCCACGGGCATAGCGTGTGGATTCAAAGAGACCTAATGATCCGTTGTCGAAATGGCAATGGAAAATACAGGCGTCATCGATGCCTACCTGCTGGACTTTTCCTGTTAATTGGTGCATGCGTTGTTTGACGAAGGTCTCGGTAACGGCGGATACATCGCTGATTCCCCCATTGAGCCACATGGCGGTGTCAATACAATGTGCCAATAGGTCACCGGTAACCCCTGAACCGGCTACGGCCGCATCCATACGCCAGGTTCCCGTACCTCCTTGTGGTAAGTCTGCATTGATCGTCCAGTCTTGCAGGAAATTAGCGCGGTAATGAAATATTTTGCCAAGCTTCCCTGAGTCGACAATTTGTTTCGCCAAGGTAACGGCCGGAAGGCGGCGGTAGTTATACCAAACGGTATTTTTTACCTTGGCTTTTTCGACGGCATCGACCATGCTTTGTGCTTCTGCCAGGGTGCGGGCAAGTGGTTTCTCGCAAAGGATCATCTTACCTGCGGCGGCTGCGGCAATAGCAATCTCCGCATGCAGGTCATTGGGTGTACAAATATCGATGGCATCAATGTCGTCACGGGAAATGAGGGTTTTCCAATCTGTTTCATACGATTCATAGCCCCATTGTTCGGCGAATGCCTTGACATTTTCTTTGCTTCTTGCACAAGCCGCTTTCAATACGGGGCGGTGAGCTAATTCAGGGAAGAAGTTGCTTACCCGGTTGTATCCATTAGAATGGGTCCGGCCCATAAATCCACAGCCTATTAAGCCAATTCTTATTTCTTTTTTTGCCATAATGTTTTTCTGTTTTTTTCTTTGTTAGAAGCGCAGCCCCTACAAACAGTATATCATTTAATCAATAACCTCAAAAACTATGCTTCGTGCCAACCGTGTTTCTGGCGCACTTTTATCATGGCGCCGAGGATATCATTCCAGGTTTGCTGCTTCTGCATTACTTCATTTGGGAACATGCAACCATCCCAGCAGATATGTTTAAAAGCTTTGGTTAATTCGCCATTCTCATCCCGCAACCAATAGCCTGCATCGTGTGAAATATCCAGTCTTCCATTGGGGTCGGTCGCCAGGCAATGCCGGCCTGTTTTGTCATGGGAGCCGGATCCGAAGACGGTTCCGTCGTTCTGCGCTACATGGAAATCGATGGTCCACGGGCGGAGTGCGTTTGTAAGGGTTTTCAATCCTTCATTCAATGCGTCGCGGTCGCTCCAATCAAAGTCTTTGGGTAGAATACGGTCTTGCGGACTATTGTAGCCCAGAAGATAGAGTAAGGTATGTGCCATATCGGCTTGAAAACCCATATTCGGGCGGTCGACGGCTTCCAGGGTATCGATCATCGCTTTCCAGCTGTGCATTCCGCCCCAGCAGATTTCCCCCTCTGCGGCAAGGCTTTCACCATAGTCGGCCGCCACATCACAGGCCTCACGAAAGGTTTCAGCAATAAGCTTGGTATTGTTTACTGGATCCTGGGCCCATAAATCGGGTTTGCTTGCCGAGTCTATCCGCACCACACCATGGGGACGAATGCCCAACTCCCTCAGTTTTTGTCCGAAACGTGCAGATTTGCGGACCATATCAACAAATAAAGATCGTTCTTCTTTGCTGCCCATTGCGGGCCCGCCCCAGATAGGGGCCACCAGGGAACCGATTTCGAGGTTTAAGGCGGCCACTTTATCGGCAAGCCGCTTTATGCCGTCATCGCTCATGTCCAAATCGATATGGGGATCAAAAAGACCAATATCAATGCCATCGAATTTTATACCGTCTACTTCCGCGGCAGCGGTCTTTTCCAACATGGTATCAAAGGAAATAACGGGTTCTGAATCGGGTCCTTTTCCCACAATCCCCGGCCAGGTGGCATTGTGCAGCTTGGGATAATTGTTCTCATTCATACGTCAAAATTTTAATGCTATAACAAAAAAGACTGGTGTTCTATGTTTTACAGGCTTAAGTCAGGGTTTCCAGGACCAAAATGCTTAAGCATCACGATGGGGTCACTGGCAGATGAATTTACGATTTTTACACCTTCTGATGCGGCCTGCTCACTGATGAAGAATTCATCGTTCGTCAATTGGCCATAACGGATCAATGCCGGGGTTTCGATGTCCCAAACGCCCATTTTTCCGTGACCTTGCATCATGATCATACCATAGGCACCCCCGTCTTTAATGGTGACCGTGGCTCCGGGCAAGACTGTCAATTCTTTTGCGCTAAAGGCATCAGATTTATAACAAATCCAGTTTTCAATATAGCCTTCAGCTTTCATTTCTTCCAGTGGCCGGACAGGTCTTGGGGCCATAAAGCGGTTCGTCATCATATCTGGATCGAGGTTGAGCTCCCAATCGATCACATCCAACAGGGCATCGAAATCACCTTTACTTTCTGCCGGGGTACCGTTCCATAGTAGTTCTTCCGGGATAATGGCTTCATTGACCAGGGATTGGTACATCGCAAAAACATCCGATGCTTTTTGAGGTTCATAGGTACACATGCTGCCGGGAGCGTGCAATAATCCAGGCGGAACATCCCAGCCTGTACCTGGATCAAGCTGGTAAGCTTGCGAATAACTGGTAATCTTGTTGTCACCCCTTGTGAAATTGACCAGGCATTCGCGGATTTGTTCTTTTGTCGTTCCGGGGGCAAGGCCCATAAAGGTGTAGGGGAAGTCCCCGCCGTGATTGTTCAGTTGTGGGGGAAAATAATAGGCTTCCGGTTTGCCCTTCTGACCGATCAGCGCAGCTTTCTCGTCATTGTGGTGGATGTGATGGGGGAGTGGTCCCATATTATCGAAAAACTTCGAATACATGGGCCAGCTTTGGTGTTCGTTCCACAAACGATCACCAATTAATTGTCCCTTAAGTTCATCAACCGCATCCCTAAGTAGAAATTGTTTTTCTTTTTCACCATCCTTGAAAACAACGGCACTTAGGCCTTCATTCTCCCCTGTTAATGGACCGTTTTTTGCCGGTGTGGTGGAGGAAAACCACCGTTCGTCAATTCCGCCGCGTTCTCCACCCAATACGTAGTAGTCGTCGGGATGTAATTTGATTCGTCTTCCCGGCACACAAAATGACCGTGGCACCCAGGTGGGCGCCAAACGTAGAATACCTCGTCCTTGTTCCAGGGCTTTCGCTGCAATAGTTGTCTTCTCCATTCGTAATAAAAGTTTTTTGTTATTGCTTATTTCATCTGTTTATTTTTTACTTTTTTTGACAGATGGATCCTTTAATGATTATTTTAATCATATTGGGTTCTTATTAAAAAATCTTGAATGCTTTCCGCATCACTTAACACGGTCAACTCTATATCATACGTTTTCTTTTCACCGGCTTGGAGAAACAGGAGTGCCTGTTTTTCCCGTGCTGCTTTTTGCCCGATTGGCGGATTGGTGCCCGGCTCGAGGCCCGTTACATATTCCCCTTTTCCCCAGTGCTGCCAATTGGTTAACCAGGGCAATTGTTTCTTCTGGAAGGTCAACGTCAGTGCAATGCCGAGCTTTGCATTGTAAAGCCCACAGCTACATTCACCTGATTCATCAGCTTTTGGTTTTATAAAAACAACTTCCTCCCCTCCGCCGCGATGGTCCTCCCTGGGGGCTGGGCACTTGCGAAAATCATTTCCTTCCGTGAATATCTTATTGCTATTGTCGCTTGTTTTCGGGTACCATTCCCCTTGCCATAAGATTTCTGTTCCTTCATCTACCAGTGGCCAGCCAAAATTGAAGTGGTAAAGCAGCATGTGAGGACTAGGTGTATTGCCCCGATTGGTCACCTCATCGTGTATCTTGATGGATGGCTTTCCAAGGGTTCCTGAAAGTGTTCGTATTAATTCAAGCTGCGTGCCCAGTGGTTGGCTTTGTTTTATCCGGCCTGTCATGCTCATCTCCATTTTTCCGGATAATGGATCGGGCTGGCTAATGGATAGCAATTCGGCAGGAAGATTACTTATGGGGCCGTGCAGGCCTCTCTGCCCGTGCTCATCCGATTCCGGCGAACCGACATGGTCCAATCCGCAGGTAGCGAGCAATCCTCCGCCAAATGTTTTGATCCAATCGGCATCCCTATTAGAGAAAGGTTGAGGAGCGGTAATGCCTAAATGGCTCAGCCAAGCAAGACTGTGCTGGTTATAAAACGCATCGGCAATATCCATGGCCCTGTCGATGACGACTTTATACCGCAAGCCGGTGCCGGTATTGATCCAGGCAATGCGTGTACCTCTCGCGGTCCCGTTATCAAGTATAGACGTTTCTATTCCCCCTAACTGAGCCGGGTTGGATACTTTGTCTTTCCAGCTTTGGTTTTTCATGTAAATTCCGCTTATAGGTTTTTCTTCGTTTTGTATGCCGATTGGTAAGGGCAATTTAGGATTAAAAATTGTATTGACCATCATGTAGTGTCCTGCTAGATGCGGTTTATTCAGGTTTCAGACACGGTCTGACAGCAGGATGGAGCATGACGGAATAAAAAGATTTAGTTAACATCTTCGTATAGCTTAGTGGCGATTGAAATGACGAAACCATTAAATTAATTTTTTATTTTTATCGAATGATGTATAAATACGTAGCCTTTATCCTTAGCGTCGGTGCTTTGTTAAATTTGACAGCTTGTTCCGAGGCTGAGAAAACAACACCCAAAGAGGAAGTAGATACTAAGATTTCCAAGATAAATGTACCGGAAGGTTTTGTTGTGCAACATTTGTACAGCCCCTTTGAAGCTGATTCAAGTTCTTGGGTATCGATGACCTTTGATGATAAGGGGAGGTTGATCGTTTCGGATCAATATGGCGCCCTGTACCGTGTGGAAGTGTCACCTATCGCGGCTGACTCTCTGATTACTGAGGTGAAAAAGCTAGCCTATACATTTCAGGATTCAACGGGAAAGGACAGTCTGCAAATGGGTTATGCCCAAGGTCTGTTGTGGGCGCATAATAGCTTGTATGTCATGGTCAATAACCATGTGAATGATAAATTCAAACGGCCAAGCGGACTTTACCGGCTTCAAGATACAAACAACGACGATACCTTTGATAAGATCGACTTTCTAAAGGCTATGAAGGGCAACGGCGAGCACGGTCCACATAGTGTAGTTTTAGGACCGGATGGGGAATCGATTTATGTTATTTCGGGAAACCATACTGATTTGCCGGAAATGGATCATTATAGATTGCCAAAAACATGGGCACGCGATAATTTATTCCCTTTAATTAAGGATCCACAAGGTCATGCGAATGATCGGCATGCTCCCGGTGGATGGATCGCCAAGACGGATTCAATAGGAAGCCATTGGGAACTGGTCAGTGCGGGTTACCGAAATGCATTCGATCTGACTTTCAATGAGGAAGGGGAGTTATTTGTTTATGATTCTGATATGGAGTGGGATATCGGCATGCCATGGTATAGGCCCACACGGATTTGCCATGCGATAAGTGGGAGTGAGTTTGGTTGGCGGACAGGGAATGGCAAGTGGCCTGCGGAGAACCCGGATAATCTACCTGCCGTGATCAACATCGGTCAAGGATCGCCTACCAACCTTATTTATGCCAAGGATGCTTATTTTCCTGATAAGTACCGGTATAGTTTATTGGCGTCCGACTGGAGCTTTGGTATCATTTATTCGATCAGGCTTGTTCCCAAAGGGTCGAGCTATGAGGCGGAAGCGGAAGAGTTTTTATCGGGTGCGCCACTCCCTTTGACAGACGGGGTGATCGGACCGGATGGCGCCTTGTACTTCATGACGGGTGGTCGTCGGCTCGAATCGGATCTCTACCGGGTTTATCATAAGGATTATGAGAAAATAAAGAATAAAAAAGGTTCTGCAGAAGAGAAGGGTACAGAAGGCGATATCATACGGCGTAAGATCAGGAAGGAAATTGAACAGTATCATGTAGAGGCAGGCCAAGAGGCGGTTGATTTTGTTTGGCCTTACTTGGCGAACAATGACCGCTTTATACGTTATGCCGCCCGTGTGGCTGTGGAACATCAGCCGCTAGTATTATGGAAAGAGCGGGCCCTGAAAGAGAAAAATGCCCAGGCAAGGATACAAGCCCTGATTGCGTTGGCTAGGGTAGGAAAGGAAGACGTGAAACCATCCCTTCTAAGATCATTGTCGGCCATCAAGATTTCCAACTTGTCAGAATCTCTCCAGTTTGATTATTTAAGGGCGGTAGAATTGGCGTTGACACGTTTTGGAGTGCCCCAGCAGCAAGAGAAAGCGCAGATGCTTGCTTATTTGAGTCCGCATTACCCGGCAGCGAGCAATCTTTTAAACCGGCAGTACAGTAAGATCTTGGCTTATTTGGACGACAGTACTGTGATCCAAAAGACCCTGGCGATGTTGCCCGAGGCGAAAGATGACAGCGTCGGGAAAAAACTAGTCTCGGAATCGTCAGATTTGATTTTCCGAAATCCCCAATATGGGCTGGATATAGCGGGGATGTTGGAGAAAACCCCGCCAGCGCAGCAAATTTACTTAGCTACTGTGATCAGCCAGGACAAAGAGGGCTGGGATGATGCCCTAAGGAATGATTATTTTAAGTGGTATTACAATGCTTTTCAATATAAAGGGGGCAATAGTTACATTGGGTTTATCGATAAAGCGCGGAAGTATGCCTTGGCCAATGTTCCGAAAGAAAAGTACGATGCGTATAATACGCTGTCGGGAGACTCCCTGTTGAATGAAACGGGTAAAAGACTTGCGAAAGGCGAAGGACCTAAAGGACCAGGTAAAGCGTGGAAGCTTGACGATGCCCTGAAAGTTGTTGACAGCAGTAAAACCCCAAGAAATTTCAAACAAGGCGCGATCATGTTTGCTGCGATCAATTGCCAAACCTGTCACACGATGAATGGGGAAGGTGGATCCGCCGGACCGGATTTGACGAGGTTGGGAACACGTTTTTCCGTGCGCGATATGCTGGAATCCATTATTGAACCCAGTAAGGTTATTTCTGATCAATACGGGGCGAAGGTTTTCTACCTTAAGGATGGTACTTCCATCTTTGGGAAATTGATGAACGAGAACAAAGACACCTATTTTATATCGCAGAATCCTTATGCTCCTCGCGTTTTGAAGGAAATTCCTGTCAAGGATGTATTGAATGTGAAGGAGTCGGAAGTATCGGTCATGCCGCCGGGCTTGATCAATAGCTTAAATGCGGAAGAGCTGAAGGATTTAATTGCGTATTTGATGGCTGGAGGGCAGGAAGACCACGAGGTGTATAAGAAAACGGCGGATTGATCCTGAGCTGATATTTACGTCATCCTGAATTGATATTTACGTCATCTCGACCGTAGTGGAGAGATCTATTGATTGATTGAATAACAGATTTCTCCGCTACACTTCGTTCCGGTCGAAAGGACGTACCCCGTCATCCTGAGCTCGACTCAGGATCTGTTAAAGCACTTGTCCTAGATATTGGCAGATTCTGGATCAAGTCCTGAATGAACTGCGTTGTGCTCATCCACTCTACAAGAAGCTGGCTGTTGATCGCTGAAAGCTGACGGCTGATTGCTGAAAGCTCTTCCATTTTTTACATAAAAAACCTATCTTGTTTGTTCTTTTATAGAACATGAGCAAACTAAACAGAAGAAAATTCATTAGCATGACGGCAGGTGCCGGAATAGCCACAGCCCTTTGGACCCCTTTGTTGAAAAAAGCCCTAGCTGTTCAGGCCAATAATGCTACCCGCTCCATCAAGGATGTGGAGCATATTGTCATCCTCATGCAGGAAAATCGATCATTCGATCATTATTTTGGTACCATGAAAGGAGTGCGGGGTTTTGGCGATCGGTTTCCCATACCCCTGAAAAGTGGGCAAAGGGCCTTTCACCAGTCGGATGGCCAGCAGGTTATACCACCCTATCGGGCACATGGCAAAACCTCCAATGCGGCACTGGTTACCGGCACGCCCCATAATTTTTCAGACATGCAAGCAGCTTGGAACCAAGGAAAATACGGCTTTTGGCCCTTGTTTAAAACACCGTATTCCATGGCTTATTATACACGGGAGGAAATACCCTTTCAGTATGCCATGGCCGAAGCATTTACGATATCTGATGCCTACCATTGTTCCGTTGCTACCGGCACCGATCCCAATCGGATTGTTTTTTGGTCGGGTTCTAACTTCGATCCGGAAAAACGTGCCGCGGGTATCAACTGCACGGATGCGGATTCGGAACCTGTTAATTTGCGTTGTTGGATAAAAGGAGGATTGCCCGAACCGGGTTATACTTATAAGGGCAATGCCTTTCATTGGCCGACCATTCCTGATGTGCTGGAGGAGGCGGGTATCAGTTGGCGGATTTACCAGAATCCCAATGACAACTGGACCGGCGCCATGCACGGCTGTTTGGCGTTTAAAAGCTTCCGTGAGGCCAAACCCGGCTCTCCGATATACGAGAACGGCATGCGGCACTGGACATTGGAAAATTTGAAGAATGATGTACTGAACGGCACCTTGCCCCAAGTAAGCTGGGTATTGCCCTCAAAAAAGGATTCTGAACACCCCGGGGCCCCCTCAAGTCCCTACCGGGGAGCAGATTTCACCCACGCAGTATTGGAAGCCATCACTTCCAATCCAGAGGTATGGAGTAAAACGGTTTTCTTCTTGACGTTTGATGAGAATGATGGTTTCTTTGATCATTTACCCGCCCCTGCTGTGCCTTCTTACAACCTGGATAATACCCTCGCGGGGAAATCGACCCTCGATCTGGCAGGGATGTATTTTGATAATAGCAAGGGTGAAAAAGATTATCTTGAAGAACGGGATACCATATCGGGCAACTTGCGCCCTTGGGGATTAGGACCCCGCGTGCCGATGTATATTTTGTCGCCCTGGAGCAAAGGAGGCTGGGTAAATTCGGAAGTAGCCGACCATACCTCTGTGGGACAGTTTATTGAGAAACGCTTTGGGGTGAATATTCCGGCGATTTCTCCTTGGCATAGGGCGGTAAGCGGTGACCTGACTTCCGCATTTGATTTTGTTACGCCTAATGACCCGAAATTTCCGAAGATGCCCGATACTTCCCACCCCGAAATTCGTGACGAGGCTTCCATGCGTCTTCCGAAAGCCGTTGCACCGGCAATACCTTCCCCGCTTTTTCAGGAAAAAGGCACGCGTTATTCAAGAGCCCTTCCTTATCGCCTGCATTGCAGGCTTCAGGTAGCAAAGAAAGAAAATAAGCTTGTGCTGTTTTTCGAGAACAAAGGAACTGCGGGTGCCGTATATCACGTATATGACCTCAACGATTTAGACCGTATTCCCAGACGTTATACCGTGGAAGCCGGCAGGTCCCTGAATGACGAATGGCCGGTACATGCAGAAGGCGGTTATGACTTGGAAGTTTTCGGTCCGAATGGTTATTTTCAAAAGTTTTCAGGAAATAGCCACATGAATGAACCCTTGGTTGAGTTGGATTATGACCATAAAAAGGGCGGAGTAAGAGTCAGGTTTGGGAATAATGGCGATAGTACGTTGCGTGTAAGCATTTCATCCATATATAAACATATAGAACCAATAAGTGTGGACATCGCCGCCGGTGTCAATAAGAAAATGAACTGGCTGTTGGCCGATAATGGCAATTGGTATGATTTTACTGTCGCGATGGAAGAAGGCTATCTGTATCGCTTTGCCGGACGGGTAGAGACGGGTAAACACAGTGTAAGCGATCCTGCCATGGCAGCAAATCTCCCCAATGCTTAAATTCTTTCCAGTTTGACAGGATAGGTTTTCCCTGAATTCCATTGGGGGACATAGACATTCTCATCACTGTCTATACATACGTCATGGGGATGTAGAAAGACCTTAAGGGAATCATCCTTTTTCTGCTCTTGCAGCCTGTCATCCTTGTAAACCGGTGCCGTTCCGCCTGGGGTGGAAATAACCCGGTCGTGTTCGTCGAAAATGGTAATATATCCTGAATTGAGAAGGCTCTCGGAAGTACTTCTAAAGACAGCGGCGTAAAGGTTTTTTCCTTTTAAAACAGGCCGGCATATAAACGAACCCGGAACAGGAATGGTAGCAATATAATGTCCATCCAGCGTGAAACGTTTGAGGCACATATGCGACCGGTCTGTGATCAGGAGTGTGGGGTTGCTGGAATTTCGTGTATCAACCAGTATGCCATGGCAGCATCTGAAATGTTCATTTTTATCTCCCGTGCCACCGAAATGACGTATGTATTCCCCTTTGTGGTTGTACTGCGTGATCAAGTTCTTTCCATAGCCATCTGCGACATACAGGTCACCATTGGCAGGGTTAACCGCAGTTTCCGTCGGCTTAAACTCCTCAGGTTTCGTGTACTGGGAAACGTCCTTGGGGTAGCCTAGCCTGAGAATCTCTTTTCCTTTTAAATCAGTTTTGACCACAAGGTTTCTATCCGTGTCAGTAATAAACAAAAATTGTTCTTCCCCTTCATTACTGATCGTTAAGCCGTGTCCGCCGGGATAGCTATTGCCCCAAGACCCCAGGAGCTTACCGGAGCGGTCGTATAATAAAATGTTATTGCGGATTTCATTCGTGAGCAATATCAAGCGACCCTGTGCATCTTCGACCATCTCATGGCAGTCGTTTACGGGTTTTTTCCCCGCGTCTAACACACCCCAGCCTTTTACTAGGCGATAGCGATGGGATTGATGTCCTAAGGTAATTTCATCGTTGAGGCCCATCTATGATTACAGGCTTTCACGGACTTCCATCAAGAAGCCTTTCAGTTTTTCCAATGAATCAATGACACGCTGGTTCTCCCGTGCTTCCGTTTTATTGGATTTTAAATAATCACGTGCCCCTTGCAAGGTATAACCTTTGCCTTTTACCAAAGAAAAAATGATTTTGAGGTTGGCGATATCGTCCGGGGTAAACAGTCTATTGCCTTTTTTATTCTTTTTGGGTTGAATAATATCAAACTCTCGTTCATAAAAGCGGATTTGTGAGGCATTCACGTTGAACATTTTGGTTACCTCACCCATCGAATAATACAATTTGTTTATTTCTCGTTCTTTGTAAGGCATGTTTGAGTCATGTTATTTAACAATCGGGTTTCCTTCTGCAAGTTAATCAAAAGATTGGTTAAATTGTGAAGCGGCTTTTACCATACTGACATATTCGGTCGGAGACAAATCATTATAAAAAAAACTTACAGGATTGACCGGACGTCCATTTTTAATGACCTCATAATGCAAATGAGGACCGGTAGAAGACCCGGTATTGCCCACATAACCGATTAATTGTCCCCTCTTTACTTCCTGTCCTTTTCTTACCACGTAGCGGCTCATATGGCCGTATAATGTTTCATAACCGTAACCGTGGTCAATTTTTAGCATAATCCCATATCCCCGTTCTACCCCCGACTCGACGACCTTTCCGTTTCCCGTGGCATAAATCGGTGTCCCTATGGGGGAAGGGAGATCAATGCCGGTATGTCTTCTTTTGATCTTATAGATGGGATGCATTCTCAGGCCAAACCCTGAAACTGCATGTTGCAAGTGTTTTCCGTTTATAGGTTGTATGGCTGGAATATTCGCCATCATGGCGGCATTCTTCTTGGCTATTTTGGATAATTCCTTATACGAGTTGGATTGCACATAGAGGCTCCGCGCAATATGGTCCAGTTTTTTTGCACTTTCTATCATGATCTCCGAGTTGCGGAAGCCGTTGAGGTTTTCATAGCGGTTTACCCCTCCATAGCCTCCTTTTCTGATATCTGAGGGAATGGGATCAACCTTGAAGATGCTGCGGTAGATATAGTCGTCCCGTTCTTGCATATCCTCCAATACGAGGTTGACTTTGTCCATACGATCTTGCATGATCTCGTATTGAAGCGTCAATTGGGTTAGTTCCCGTTTAAGTTGCTTCTCTTTGGGAGAATCGATCAGCGCAAATCCGATATATAAAAAGACTACTGCCAGCAAGAGGGAACAGCCAACAAGACCCGTAAACCGTAACATGGTTTTCCAACGGCTCGTTTTTACTTTCTCATATGTTAAGGTGTGGGAATTGTAATAATATTTCGTTTTGGCCATTTGTGGTAATTAAATGAATGGTTATTAACGCTGAATTTACAAAGATAGCTATTTATAAGAGTAGATTCTGTTAAAAACTGTTATAATTTTAAATTATAGGCGGTAAAGCGATACCTTTGCAACGGTAAGCCGCGATGCTGATATACTGAAAAATGATGCAGGCATAACTTGTACATTTTCATTATACGTTTTTATGGATTAAAAATTATATTGCAAACCATTATTTTTTTACATGACCAGCAACCAGATAAGAGAAGCCTTTTTAAACTTTTTTCAAGATAAGCACCATCATATTGTTCCTTCGGCTCCTTTGGTAATAAAGGACGACCCTTCGCTCTTGTTTACCAATGCGGGAATGAATCAGTTCAAAGATATTTTCCTGGGCATTAAGCCAGCCCAATACGACCGGGTGGCCGATACCCAGAAATGTTTGCGGGTGTCAGGGAAACACAATGATCTGGAAGAGGTGGGCTACGATACATACCACCACACCTTATTTGAAATGTTGGGCAATTGGAGCCTGGGAAGCAAGGACGCTTATTTCAAAAGAGAGGCGATTGCCTGGGCTTGGGAGTTATTGACAGACGTATATCAGCTGGATCGGGATCGCTTGTATGTCACCATTTTTGAAGGGGATGAAGGGGATGAGCTTGGGGAAGATATTGAAGCGCATGACATTTGGAAACAGTACCTTCCTGAAGAGCGGATTATCCGGGGCGCAAAGAAAGATAATTTTTGGGAAATGGGCGACACCGGTCCTTGTGGTCCTTGTTCCGAAATCCACATTGATCTTCGCTCCGAAATAGAAAGAAATCAGGTTGCCGGAAAGGAATTGATCAATCAAGACCATCCGCAGGTCGTGGAAATCTGGAACCTTGTTTTTATTCAATATAATCGTACCGCAGATGGCAAATTGCATCCATTGCCTCATAAGCATGTGGATACGGGAATGGGCTTTGAGCGGCTGTGCATGGCTTTACAGGGAAAACAATCCAATTACGATACCGATGTTTTTCAACCCCTGATACAGTTTATTGCCCGGCAAACCGGTACCGCATATGGCGAAGATCAGCAAAGCAGTATCGCTATGCGGGTCATGGCCGATCATATACGAGCCATTGCCTTTACCATTGCCGATGGCGCATTGCCTTCCAATACCGGCGCAGGCTATGTGATCAGACGTATTTTACGTCGTGCCGTCCGCTATGCCTTTACTTTCCTCGACTTAAAAGAGCCGTTTTTGTACCGACTGGTTGACGTTCTTGGGGAACAGTTTGAGCAGGTATTTCCCGACTTTTATGCACAAAGGGAATTTGTTAAAAAAGTGGTCCGGGAAGAAGAAAGTTCATTTCTTCATACCTTATCGGCGGGGATAAGCCGCTTTGAACGGTATAGCGCCGAGCATCATACCATAGCAGGGAATGTCGCTTTTGAACTCTATGATACTTTTGGATTTCCGATTGATCTGACCCAGTTATTGGCGAAGGAAAAAGGCTTGTCGGTCGATATGGAAGGATATCAGGAAGAACTCCGGAAGCAGAAGAACAGGTCGCGTGCGGCAACGGCAGTCGTTGCAGGAGACTGGGTAGTGTTGGATGGCCGGGCGTCAAACGATTTTGTAGGCTATGATGATTTACTGGTACACACCCACATAAGTCAATACCGTGAAGTGCAGACCAAAGGAAAAAAACAATATCAAGTAGTTTTGGCAAGCACGCCGTTTTATCCCGAAGGGGGCGGACAAGTAGGCGATACGGGAACACTGGATTTTGGTGATGAAAAAGTAGCCGTACTTGATACCCGGAAAGAGAATAACCTGATCATTCAGGTGGTCTCTAAGCTTCCTGCTGCCATTGATCAGCCGGTTGTTGCTTCCGTAGATGCAAAAAAGCGTTTTTATACGGCATCAAACCATACCGCCACCCACCTTCTACAGGCAGCCTTAAAAGAAATACTTGGCGACCATGTACAACAAAAAGGGTCTTTGGTCAATGAGCGTTATCTCCGTTTTGATTTTTCGCATTTTTCGCGCTTGTCGGATGAGGAGATCCGACGTGTGGAAATCAGGGTGAATGAAAAAATACGGGCGAATATCCCCTTGGAGGAACAGCGGTCTATTCCTCTAACGGAAGCAAAAGCCTTGGGGGCAACGGCACTCTTCGGTGAAAAATATGGCGAGCAGGTTCGCATGATTACTTTTGATTCTGCTTATTCGCGTGAATTGTGCGGGGGAACCCATATTGCCGCTACGGGAATGATCGGCTTCTTTAAAATAACGGCTGAAAGTGCCGTACAGGCTGGCGTGAGGAGGATAGAGGCAGTAACCGGCGTAGAGGCATTGAATTACCTGTTTGAGCTGACGGAGAATGCCAAGGAGCTGAAAGAGCTGTTAAAGAACCCGAAAAGTGTCGTTGCCTCGGTCATGGGGTTGGTAGAAGAGAATCAAAGATTAAAGAAGGAAATCGAGAGGCATCATGCGGAGAAGATTTATACTTTGAGGAATACATTATCGGAGCAGGTAGAACGGATAAACGATGTCAATTTTCTTGCGAAGCAGGTCGACGTTCCAAGTGCTGAGGCACTAAAGAACCTCTCCTTTGCGTTAAAGGATAATGTCGATGATCTCTTTGTCGTATTGGGGGCCGATATCAATGGTAAACCCCTCCTTAGCGTGATGATCTCGGAAAGCGTGCTGCGGGATAAAAAGCTCAACGCAGTGGATGTTGTCAGGGAATTGGCTAAAGAAATCCAGGGTGGGGGTGGCGGACAACCTTTCTACGCAACAGCGGGCGGAAAAAACAGTGCCGGGCTTGCTAATGCTTTAGGCAAGGCCCAACAATTGGTAATAAACGCTACATCATGAAGTTTCAATTAATTAAAGATAGGATGAAAAATATAAAGTTGGCTATAATTGCTGTGTGCTTTTTAGCTTCATGTGCTAACAAAGATCAGTTTGTATTGAACGGTACCCTCAAGAATGCGGGTGACCTGAATAAGGTGCTTCTTTATGAAGGAGATGCAGTCGTTGATTCTGCATTTTTGAATGAGAACAATGAATTCCGTTTCCGTCGGACAGCCATAGAACCGCGTTTCTATTCGTTAGTAATCAATGAGAACCAGTATCTTCTTGTGCTGGAAAATGGGGATAAGGTGAATTTTGTCGCCGACTTTGCGAAAGATCCCCAACAGTACACCATTACAGGTTCTGCGGTTTCACAAAAGATTCAGGAGCTGGGTGCCATACAGCGGGAATACAATAAAAAGTTAAACGATATTGAAGCAGAATACAGCGAGAAGGTGAAAGCTGACCCTGCTAATGAATCCGCAATCCGCGAAAATTCCTTTGCCAGCTACCAGAAAGTGCTTGATGAATCCTCGAATGCAACCTTGGCATTTGCGAAAGAGAATAAAGGTAATTTGGCTGGTTTTTACGCGATGCTCTCCCTGGATCCAGCACGCTATGAGCAGGAATTGATAACATATGCCGACAGCATCGCCAGTAAATTTCCCACCAATACATCGGTTCAGTCATTTGTCAATCACATGGCGGAACTAAAGGTGCTGAGTGTGGGGCAGAAGGCACCAGATTTTGAATCCATAAGTCCGGAAGGGAAAGCCGTTAAGCTGTCTGATTTCAAAGGGAAATATACCTTGCTTGACTTTTGGGCCTCTTGGTGTGGGCCTTGCCGTGAAGAAAATCCCAATATTGTTGCCCAATACGATGCTTTCAAAGATAAAGGTTTCGATGTATTGAGTGTTTCACTGGATGATAACCGCAGCGCTTGGTTAAACGGAATCAAAGAGGATAAACTAACCTGGACACATGTTTCCGATTTACAACGCTGGAATAGTCCCGCTGCTCAATTGTATAAAATCAACGCTATTCCGGCTTCATTCCTTATCGGACCAGATGGCGTGATTTTGGCGAAAAACCTAAGAGGAGATTCCTTGGAGGAGTTTTTAAGCCAACATTTGAATTGAATATAGGTTTTTTGCACGACGGTCGCTTCGGCGCGTTCGCCCCAATGCAGTCTCGTGATGACACCAAAGTAATGTCAAAAGCGAACTTGAATTGATACGGGATTTAGCCATATTAACAATTTGTTAACGCTATATTAATACAATAGTTTTATTAAGGTCATACTTTCGCAAAAAACAATGAGCACAATGAATGTTTCGAAGGCTAAGATTTTAGTGGTTGACGACGAACCCGATATCCGCGAATTGATTGAATATAATTTAAAGAAGGAAGGTTACGAGGTTTTCACGGCCGTAAACGGACGTGAAGCAATTGATCAGGCAATAAAGCATTTACCGCATCTGATTATATTGGATATCATGATGCCTGTGATGGACGGGATCGAGGCATGCCGTTTGATGCGCAGCATGCCCGAATTTAAAAACACCTTTATGGTGTTTCTGACAGCTAGAAGTGAAGAGTACTCAGAGATCTCAGGCTTTAATGTAGGTGCCGATGATTATATCGCCAAACCGTTAAAGCCGCGCGTGATCATCAGCCGCATCAATGCCATACTCCGGCGGAAGCTGGAAAATAATGAGGAAGATACGAATAGACTTGAAATTGCCGATCTTGTCATTGATCGGGATGCCTTTTTGGTATTTCGGGGCGATGAGAAGATTGTGCTGGCAAAAAAGGAGTTTGAAGTTCTTTATTTGCTTGCGTCAAAACCAGGGAAGGTATTCAACCGCGATACCATTTTGAAAAACATTTGGGAAGATTCTGTGATTGTTACCCACCGCACGATTGATGTCCATATCCGTAAATTGAGGGAAAAGCTGGGAAGCAAATATGTCGCTACTGTGAAAGGGGTGGGGTATAAATTCAATACAGATTAATCCTCATCCCGGGAAAGCCAGGGGATCTATTGTTTTTTATCGATGAAGTCCTGACCAATCTTTTCAAGTTCATCGAGATCAAAAGGTTTCTTTAAATAATGGTCCGCTCCTGCTTCCTGTGCCAATTGCGGCAAGTTGCTGTTCGCGGAAAATAAGATAACAGGTATATGTTTGAGGTGATCGGTTTGTTTTAACAACTGAGTTGCCTTAACCCCACCAATATCCGGTATCCAGTTGTCAATTAAGATGATGTCGGGCTTTGCCTCTTCCACTTGCTGTATGATGTCATTGCAATGCTTTGAAGTGGCGACATGGAAGCCCATACCCTCAAAGACGAAGGTGCAGAAATAAAGAATGTCGGCGTCATCATCCAGGATTAAAATATTATTGGCCATAATCGTTGGTTATTCCATATCGCGGATCAATATCCGCCATATGAGGTCGAACGTACTACATGAAATGTCGCAAGGCATTTCCGAATAAAGAGCTCCAATCAAGCATTTATCAGATTGTAAAAAATACCCATTCCTGTTTTTGCGCAAAATTGATTCCAATTTGTCCTAAATTAAAATTAATTGAGGTGTTGTTGCTGTAATTAATTGATAGATAGTATTTTGCCATAGGTTGGATAGCAAAAAAGATACAGGCGTCTTCGAAGGAAATCCAGTGAAGTATACACCTTCATTAAAATTTGTACTTTTGTGGACAATGGAATTAGAAAAGCACATAAAGAAATTCCCAAAGTTCAAAGACACTATTGTATTTGAGGATGAAAACCTGATTGTTATCAATAAACCTCCCTTCCTTACCTCGTTGGATGAACGAGAAGGCGGTGAATATAGCGTGATACGGCAGGCAAAACAATATTGTGAAAGTGCCCAATTGTGCCATCGACTGGATAAAGAGACCTCCGGTTTATTGTTAATCGCCAAGAATCCCGCGACCTATCGTTTGGTTTCCATGGAATTTGAACATCGTAAGGTAAATAAGGTTTATCATGCGGTGGTTGAGGGAATCTATGCGTTCGACAAGCTAGAGGTTGTTCATTCCATCTTAAATCAAGGCAATAAGAATGTAAGTATCGACCGGGTGAACGGTAAAAAGGCGTTGACGGTCTTTCAGTCACTACGCTTCTTTAAGCATTTTACCTTGGTGGAATGCCGGCCGGTTACGGGCCGTATGCATCAGATCCGGATTCATTTGGCTACGCAGCATGCCGCCATTGTTGGTGATACCCAGTATAGGGGCAAACCTGTTTTTTTATCACAGATCAAGCGGAAATTTAGCTTAGGAAAAGACAAGGAAGAACAGCCTATAATGAAACGTTTCGCCTTGCATGCGAGGGAACTTGAGCTGACACTAGCAGGAAAGAACCATAAGTTTGAAGCACCCTACCCAAAAGATTTTGCGACGTTGTTGAAGCAGCTGGAACGATATGATAGTTAGAGGCTCCAGTTTATGAGGTGTAACCTAAAATCTTCAAAACCTGTTTGCTATTCTGCTCTTCGCCAAATACCTCAAAATTAAACGTCTCATCCCGGTTTCTTCGAATGATAACCTGTTTCGGGGAGGGGAGAAGACAATGATGGATTCCACCATAGCCACTCAATACTTCTTGGTAGGCACCCGTATGAAAGAATCCTAAATATTGTACTTTCCGTGTTTTTGGCATAAAAACGTTGTTCATGTGGGCCTCTTGATTATAATAGTCCTGTCCATCACACGTGATACCACCTAAGTTGACACGTTCGTATTCTGAATCCCAATTGTTAATGGGTAAAAGAATATATTTTTGGTTCAGCGCCCAAACATCAGGTAGGTTGGTGATGAACGATCCATCCAACATGAGCCATTTCTCCCTGTCATTCTGTTGCTTGCGCCCCAACACCTTATAAAGAATCCCTGAAGCTTCCGCCACGGTATACTTGCCAAATTCCGTGATGATATCCGGTTCGATGACCTCATGAAAGGCGCAAATCTGTTTGATCCGGTTGACGATCTCGTTGACCATGTATTCATAGTCGAAGTCATGGACCAATGAATCCTTGAAAGGCATTCCCCCTCCAATATCCAGGGTGTCAAGGTCGGGGTTGATTTTTTTGAACTTGCAATAGAGGGTCACATACTTTTCAAGCTCGTTCCAGTAATAAGGGGTATCCGAAATTCCGGAATTAATGAAGAAATGCAATAATTTTACCCGGAAATTCGGATTGGCAACAATTTTATTGTTGTATAAATCGAGTACATCTTCCATGCGGACACCCAACCTAGAGGTGTAAAATTGGGAATCGGGTTGTTCTTCCGCGGCTATCCGGATACCAAGGTTGCATGGGGTATCCAGTTCCACTTCATCGTCATAAAGATTGAATTCCTCTTTATTGTCCAATACAGGGATAATATTCTTGTACCCATCATGCAACATATCGACGATATATTGTTTGTATTGATAGGTTTTGAAGCCATTGCAGATTACGGTGATGTCTTTATTGACAACGCCTTTTTTTTCCAGGGCATCGATCATAGGCATGTCAAAAGCAGAGGATGTTTCCAAGTGGATGTCATTTTTTAACGCTTCTTCCACAATATGCCTGAAATGGGAACTCTTCGTACAATAGCAATATTTATATGAACCCCGATAGTTGTTTTTCAGAATGGCAGTCTGAAAAAGGATCTTGGCCTGTTGGATTTTCTTGCTGATAATGGGCAGATACGTAAAACGCAAGGGTGTACCATAAGTTTCTATCATTTCCATCAGATTCAGATCGTGGAAATAAAGTTCGTCATCAATGATGTCGAATCCGTCTTGCGGAAAACCGACGCTAAGGTCAAGAAATTCCTGATAGGTCTGCATTTTTTTTTAATTTTGGCAAAGATAGGTTTTCATAGGCAAAGGTTGAACGAATCAAACCTAAAATTCATAAATTCTTAAAAATAGGGTATGCTGCTTCTCAAAGGTTTATGCTTGATTCCGGTGGCAATCTGTCAATCGTCAGGGACAGGCAGGTATTCCAAGACAAACGCTTTTAAGTGAAATGCTAGCATGCGGGAGGACGGTATGAAGGAAATAAAGTTGATTGAAGTAAAATCAGAACTAGGTGCGGGTACGCATGGTGCGAGTATGGGTGTTGACGCAATAAAAATTGCCGCGCTTGATTTTGGAAGCCGGTATTTTAAACAGTATGCTTCCGTGGAGGTGGAGACAGAAAATCATTTGTTATTTGAAACCAGTGGTTCCCCCTATGCGAAGCGGATTTCAGGCGTACTGACCATGTGCGAGCGGGTGGCCGAAGAAGTGCATAAGGTGATTGATGCCCAGCAGTTTCCTTTGTTGCTTGCCGGCGATCATAGTACTGCCGCCGGAACGATTGCAGGAATCAGGATGGCCTATCCCAAAAAACGACTTGGGGTAATCTGGATTGATGCACATGCCGATGTCCATTCACCCTATACGAGTCCGTCGGGAAACATGCACGGCATGCCGGTAGCTATTTCCCTTGATGAAGATAATTTAAGTTGCAAGATTAACCAACCCGATCAGGAAACACTGAACTATTGGTTTCAGCTTAAAAATATTGGGAATTTGATTCCTAAAATCAGCCATAAAGATATCGTATATGTTGGCGTCCGGGATATTGAAGCACCGGAAGCGCATGTGATCAACAAGAACGGAATTAAGAATATTTCGGTGGAAAAATTTCGGGAAAGGGGTGCAGAACGAATTATCAATGACATAATTCCGGCCCTGGAGCATTGCGATGTGATTTATGTTTCCTTTGATGTGGATGTGATTGATTCGAGAATCTCGCGTGGAACCGGTACACCTGTAAGTGGTGGTTTTACCGAACGCGAGGCTGGAAACCTGGTGACCCGTCTTTGTGCACACCCTAAAGTGTGTTGTTTCGAAATGGTCGAAGTAAACCCTACCTTAGACCACGAAAACCTGATGGCAGAAAATGCCTTTGAAATTTTGAGCCGTGCCACGAATGCACTGGTAAATGGTTAATGACAGCTAAATAAATGAATATACAACATTCTTTGATCCATACAACGATACAGGCCGTAGCAGCACTTTATCAAGCAGAACTCCCCGAACATCAGATAACGCTTCAGGAAACCCGAAAAGAGTTTGAGGGTCAGATTACCCTTGTCGTGTTTCCTATCACCCGGTTTTCTAAAAAATCACCGGAGCAAACAGCAACAGAAATTGGGGATTATTTGAAGAATGCGGTGACGGAAGTCGCAACTTTTAATGTCATCAAGGGCTTTCTCAACCTAAGTTTAACCGATGACTATTGGTTTGTACAATTGGAAAAAACAATATCACAAGCAGATTTTGGGCATTTTCCTGCCAACGGGAAAAAGATCATGCTCGAATATTCTTCGCCCAATACCAATAAGCCCTTGCACCTCGGCCATATTCGGAATAACCTTTTGGGGTACTCCGTTGCCGAAATCCTAAAAGCTTATGGCTATGAGGTAATCAAAGCCAATCTGGTGAATGACCGGGGAATCCATATTTGCAAATCCATGGTGGCTTGGCAGGATTTCGGAAATGGGGAAACACCCGCATCTTCCGGTTTAAAAGGGGATCATTTGGTGGGGAAGTATTATGTGATTTTCGATAAGGTATATAAAGAGCAAGTTGCACAGCTGATCAAAGAGGGAAAAACCGAAGAGGAAGCTAAAAAGAATGCACCATTAATGGTGAATGCCCAACGTATGCTACAACAGTGGGAAGCGGGGAACGAAGAGGTTATGACCTTATGGAGAACCATGAATAGTTGGGTATATGCCGGTTTTGAGCAAACTTATGAACAGCTGGGAGTGGATTTTGACAAGACTTATTATGAATCAGATACCTATTTGTTGGGTAAGGATATCATCGATGAAGGTTTGGAAAGCGGTGTATTTTTTAAAAAGGCCGATGGTTCGGTATGGATTGACTTAAGTAAAGAAGGGCTCGATGAGAAATTGGTGCTGCGGGGGGACGGAACTTCGGTTTATATCACGCAGGATCTTGGTACAGCACAGTTGAAATATGATGATTTTAAGATGGATGAGTCGATCTATGTGGTGGGAAATGAGCAGGATTATCATTTTAAGGTGTTATTCTTGATTTTGGAAAAACTTGGAAAACCATGGGCAAAAGGTCTTTTCCACTTGTCTTACGGGATGGTTGACCTTCCTTCGGGTAAGATGAAATCGCGGGAAGGTACTGTTGTGGATGCGGATGATCTCATGGCAGAAATGATTAATACGGCCAAAAGCCGGACCGAAGAGTTGGGAAAAGTAGCGGGTTTCTCCGCCGAAGAGAAACAATCATTATATACAAAAATCGGACTGGGAGCCTTAAAATATTTCCTGTTGCGGGTAGAGCCTCAGAAAAGGTTATTGTTCAATCCCGAAGAGTCGATCGATTTTCAAGGGCATACGGGTCCTTTTATTCAATATACCCATGCCCGTATTCAGTCGGTATTGAAAAAAGCGAATTATCAGCCCTCCACGATTCTTGAAAAACCCAACATGCTTAAGGCGAGCGAGTTGGACCTGATTCAATCATTAAATGAATTTCCTGCTGTTATTGAAAGTTCAGCGAAGGCATTCAGTCCGGCCCAATTAGCCAATTATATCTACGAAACAGCAAAACTATATAATAAATTCTATCACGAAGAAAGTATCCTAAAGGCTGAAGACCCGCTTGCAAAAGCATTTCGCCTGGCTTTATCGGCATCGACGGCTTCTGTCATAGCAAAAGGAATGAAGTTGTTGGGAATTGATGTCCCAGAAAAAATGTAATGAGGGTAAGGTCTACTATAGGAAAGCGGGGCAATCAGTATTGATAAAAACCCTGACCGCTCTTTTTTCCTAATTTACCGGCATTAACCATGTTGACTAGAAGTGGGCAGGGAGCATATTTGGGGTTGCCAAAACCCTGATGGAGGATGTGCAAAATTGCCAGGCAAACATCTAGGCCGATGAAATCCGCTAACTGGAGTGGTCCCATAGGATGAGCCATTCCCAATTTCATAACCGCATCAATTTCAGCTATGCCCGCTACCCCCTCATAATGGGCATAAATGGCCTCGTTGATCATAGGCATTAGGATCCGGTTGGCAACAAAACCGGGATAATCTTGTGCCTCAACCGGCTCTTTCCCCAGCTTTCCAGCAAGGTTCATAATCGTTGAAATGGTCTCCTCTGAAGTAGAGTAACCACGAATCACTTCAACAAGTTTCATGACAGGCACGGGGTTCATAAAGTGCATGCCAATCACTTTATCGGGTCGCTGGGTAGCCGATGCGATCTTGGTAATGGAAATGGAGGAGGTGTTTGAAGCCAGGATGGTTTGCGGACTACAGAGGCGGTCGATATCCCTGAAAATATCGAGTTTGATTGCCAAGCTCTCTGTTGCAGCTTCGACAACGAGGTTCGCCCGCGAAACCCCTGCTTGTAAATTGGTGCAGGTCGTGATGTTCTTCAGCGTTTCTTGGTAGGTTTCATTATTGATAACTTCCTTCCTCAATTGCCTGTCGAGGTTCTTCCGTATGGTGTCAATAGCCCCGCTAAGCACTTTCTCATCCGTGTCGATCAAGGTGACCTGAAAACCATGCTGGGCGAATGTATGGGCAATTCCATTGCCCATTGTGCCAGCTCCGATCACAGAAATAGTTTGCATAAGCTTAAATTGGATGAGGTAAAGGTAATAAAAAACGACCTGCTATCACAGCAGGCCGTTCGATTGTCAAACCTAAACCTAAACTAACATTCACTATTATTCTTGATCTGTTTTGGATTGCCCTGTCCGAGACCGTCGGTCTGATTTGAGCGAATCCGCTTTTTTATACATACCTGGCTTGCGTTTAAAACGTTGCCGTCTTCCTTCATTTGCTTCTGCACGTAATTCTGTCCATTTTTGGCGTTGCTCAGGTGTTAATAAGCTATCGATTTTTTCACGGTCTTTCACCATTTCTTCCCTTATAGACGCCATACGTTCATGTTGATCTTTCCGGTTGGCCGTGCTCTTTTGAAAGCGGTCAAGATAAATGCTGTAAACTTCTTTCTTTTGCTCCGCCGTTAACGCCAACTGGTCGGCCATGCGTTGGCTCATCCGTTCTGCCCTTTGCGCGGGAGAGGGGGGTGTTCTTCGGTCCTGTGCATGGCTATGTGCAAGGAATGCAACCGATAAGCATGCGATAATCATTAACTTTTTCATCTTCGTTGGTTTTAATGAATAGAGCATTTCTTTCATTAAAGGTTTAAAAATGAATTGTTAATTAATGTTAAGAAAATCAGTGACCGGATAAGCCCGCACTCAGCTGCCTTCCCCTTTTAAATCGGAAATGTTTTTCTGCATTTGCGCCATCATGGACGTCAGGTTTTCCAAGGTGGGTGCGGCGGTAGGTTCAGGGAAATCCGTACTAATGAAGGCCTTCGCTTTCCATACCTCCAAGATATCTTCTGTCTCTACCCAAAAGGGTTCATAGCTCTTATTGTCCGATATCAATTTCAATCCTTTATCGGCTTTAAACTTAAATGCCACCCGTTTATAAACCACCCCATCTGATTTCGATACAATGACGTAAGTCTTTCCCGGCTTGATGTCAAACCAGTCTTCTACATATTCCCCGATGATGATGGTACCCGATTCGAGGGGAAGCATGGAATCGCCTTTTAGTTCAAAAGCACGGTAGCTTCCCTGTTTGAACATAGGAAGATTAAAACGGGGAAGTTCACTGATATATTCGGGATCGGCATAACCGTTCAAATAGCCGGCACTGGCTTTCACAGGGACCAGCTCGATGTTTTCCCGGTCGTTTTCATCCACCGTAATGCTTAACACCCGTACTGCAGATCCCTTGCTCTTGGGTGTAGGTTTCCATTTGTCATTGATGGTTTCATTTACCAATTCATCCATGGTGAGCCCAAAATAATCGGCCATCTTTTTCAAAAGTTCGTATTTTGGTTCCGCCCGGTCTTCCTCATAGGCACCCACCAATGAACGTTTAATGTCCATACTATCTGCAAATTGCTGTTGGGTCTGCCCTTTTTTCTTTCTCAGGTATTTTAGGTTAGCCGCTATTTTTGCCATGTAAATTTAATTTTGTTTTTACTAAAACAATTAGTATTATTGTGCCAATAAAGTTAGTATATATTTTTGGACTTACAAAGAAATACGCTCAAATTTTTCAAAGATGAAGAAGTATGTATATATCATGACCGATTGCAATCGTAAGTGTTTACAGGTAGGTATGACGGATAATATATTGAGAATGGTCAAACTTCAGAAAGAGGCTTGTGCCTTATTCTTCAATTCGAATGAACAGGTGTCGCGTTTGGTGTATGTAGAGGAGTTTATTTCGGAGGAGCCGGTCTTGGAGCGGCTTAGCCAATTGCAAGGTTTTACACGCGCCCAAAAGGAACGGTTGATCCGGGCGGCGAATACCAATTGGATCGACTTAAGTTTGCATTTTGAGGGTGGGCGTCCCCCTGAAAGAAGCCAACGTCTTTGTTTTCGGGAAAAAAGACATAATTCACACGAGGCGAATTATGTCTTTTAGAAGGAATTATTTTATAGAAACGGGTATAGAAAGTTTTTCCCAATCCAATGAAAAACCCTTATTGTTAATTCTGTAAACCAATCTTTCCTGATTTGAAGATAAGGGTTTGGGCTGAACCATTACCCGAAGTTGGTCTTTTGATTGATCGTATTTATAAGCACCCCATTGTTCGGCTACTTTATTGAAAATAGCAGTCCATTTGCCATTTTTAGCTGGGATAAGGAAAAAGGAATATTTGCCCGCGGGAAGGGATTTTCCTTCTACCGCCAAGGCTTTATCGGTTTCAAAGGTGGTGGCGTTGTTTGCGCCCGCCCTCCATACAGAATCGTAAGGCACCAATTCGCCCCATATCGTTCGTCCTTTCACACTGGGACGATGGTAATGTATAGTTACCTTGGCATCTTTAATGTTACCGCTTACATTTTGTTCGGGACTCGCTTTGGGTTTGGCATCTTGCGCGAATGTTGTTGAGGAGAAGAGAACAGCTACGAAAAGAATAGCTGCATTTTGGATCTTTTTTTTCATGGTGCTATTTATTAATTGGTTAATGAATCTAGTCTTTTATTGCTCGTTATGTTGTCTTTCGGAACCTAAGAAAAGCCAATCCAAAGATACTAAAAAGAAATACAGCTGCGGCACCAATAACGTTTAACCATAAAAAAGAAATAATGTCGAGGTTATAGATGGCGATTACTGTTGCTTCGGCCAGGATAGCTGCATAAAAAACAATGCTTCCTTTTACTTTTTTATAATAGAATGCTACTAAAAATATACCTAAGATCGGGCCATAAAATAGTGAACCCAATATGTTGACAGCTTCAATCAACGAACCCATTTGTGTTGCGAACATCGCAACACCGATGGAGAAGATTGTCCAGGCCAGTGTATGTAGGCGGCCGTGAAGCAATTGGTCTTTTCCTTCGAGTTCGGTTTTGTTAAAGATCAATTGAATATCCTGAAAGGAGGAAGCTGCCAGGGAGTTTAAAGCTGCTGAGATTGAACCCCAGGATGCCAGGAAGATCACAGCGAACAACAAGCCAATGAGGCCTGCCGGCAAGGTGTTTTTTACAAAGTACAGGAAGATATAGTTGGTATCGGTTTTCTCTATGCTGATATTCTTTTCATTAATTGTTTTTTCCACCTGTCCATGCAGTGTTTTGATGGCGGCCTGATTAGCCGTATAGGCATCAATTGTCTTTTGGATTTCCGGCGAACCTGCATCACGTTCCGCAAGGAGGGTTCTTGAGAGAATAATTTGTTTTTCTTGGAGACGATGATGTTCTTCGCTAAGGCGACTGGCTTCGTCGGGATGATGCTGTTCCAATAGCTGGAATGACTGCTCATTAAAATAAACAGGGGCAGGCTTGAGGGCAAAAAAAGCGAAGAGTAAGGCCCCGATCAAGAGGATGGCAAACTGCATGGGGATTTTCACCAATCCATTTAACAACAAGCCGATCCTGGAGTTGCGTGTATCCTTTGCGGTGATGTACCGTCCCACCTGACTTTGGTCGGTCCCAAAATAGGATAGGGCGAGAAAGAAGCCTCCAATAAGGCCGCTCCATATATTGTATTTGTCCTGCCAATCAAAATCGGTTGTGATCACATTTAGCTTTCCTGATTTCCCTGCGAGGTATAGGGCATCATCAAAGCTATAACCGTCCGGCATGTTGGTAACCAGTAAATAACCTGCAAAAGCCATGGTTCCCAAAATGATGAGAAATTGCAATTTCTGGGTGTAAGCCACCGCCTTTGCCCCACCTGTATAGGTATAGACCAATAGGAGACCGCCGGTCAATATATTGGTCAGGTAGATGTTCCAGCCCAAGATTGTGGATAGGATGATACTCGGCGCATAAATGCTGATCCCGGTCGAAAGCCCCCTTGACAATAAAAATAAGAAGGAAGTCAGTACACGGGTTTTTAGATCAAAACGCTGTTCCAAAAATTCATAGGCTGTAAAAACATTCAGTCGCTGGAAAATAGGAATAAAGGTGACACAAATGACAATCATCGCCAAGGGCAGTCCGAAATAATACTGTACAAAGCGCATCCCATCAGTATATGCCTGACCAGGTGCTGAGAGGAAAGTAATGGCACTTGCCTGGGTAGCCATAATGCCTAATAATACCACGTGCCAGGGCAACTGCTTATCGGCCATCAAATACGATAAGGCATCTTTTTGACCCCGGCCTTTATACGTCCCATAGACAAGGATGATTACCAGTGTTAAAATAAGTACTCCCCAGTCGATACTGCTCATGCCCAATAGCTAGTGAATAGGTAATAGAATACAATTTGTAGCAGCAGGGAAGCTATCAATAACAAGTACCAGATATTCCAGTTTTCTCCATCTTTTCTTCTCATTTCCCTATGGATAACATATTGAAAAATAATTTCGTCGCTCCGATATGACCTATTGGTAATTGCCGGAAAAAGGACAAGGACGTATAGATGTAGTTTCCCTTTCCGTATTTTGTGTATAAAACCGCTCCTTTCAGGCTTTGCTCACCCATATCGTTCATTTCGAACAAAGGTTCGTAGCGGTCATCCCAATCAGATGGAAAGTATATTCCCCGCTCTTGCACCCAATGATGGAAATCATTTTTGGAAATTGTATTCGGGTAATTCAGGAGTGGATGTTTCGGGTCTAAAAACGTTACATCTGCATCCTCTTCCGCGACACGTCTGCTGTTGATGGAAAGGGGATACGGGCCGATTCTGTCGGTCAATAAGTGTTGCGATTTATTGTATTGCATAATGAGGGTGCCCCCCGCATGGACATAATCGAGCAGAACGGGAAGCCAACGTTTTGCCTGGCTGTCAATATTCAAGATACGGATACCGGTAACAATGGCGTCAAAACTCCGGAGCTGGGCTGCATCTGAAAGGTCGCTTTCTTTCAGTATGGTTACATCAAGGCCCGCCAAACGAAGAAACTCAGGTATCAGATCGCCAGCACCTTCAATATAGCCGATCTTTTTTGCTTTAACGGCAATATCTCCTTTGACGAGCTGCGCAGATGCAGCTGTGAAATATTGTAACGTCGGCAAATGGCTGTATTGGATGAGCTGTTGATCTTTGGAAAACACCTTGTTTTCTACACGGAGTTCGGCATGAAGTTGGGGTATTTCGAGGCGATCGATCCTTTCAGGGGGGATCGAGAAATGCAATGTGGTGTCTGTATCCTCTCGCAATGTAATGCCTGTTTTCGAAGCAATGGCTTTCCCTGCCGATTTTAAGGCAAGTGAAGCATTCGAAATGTCCTTGTTGGTACGAAGGTTTACGGCAACATCCAAGGTTGACGCAGTGGTAAAGAACAGGGGTTGAAGAAATTTAACATTCACCGCCGGAACCACTCGAAGGCCTTCTATGACGTCCCCTTTAACGGGGTCCAATTCTTTATGGGACAGCGGTATTTTTACCTCAAAGTTCTCATCACCTAATTGGAGCGTCAGCAAAACATTTAAAGATGCGGGCGCCACGGCCGATCCGATTAGCGCAGGCTTATCTACTTGATAAAGAGTAGAAGTAGCGGACGGTTTTTTCAACCAATAGGGTGCTGAGATTTCCGCATTTTCAGGGATATTCACCCGATGGGAGAAAGTGGTCAGGGAATCGTTGAAGAGTTGCCTGTCGATGAATTCTTCCTCATTCAGCCAGTTTACTTTCAATAATTTTACCGGGATTTCCGAGCGGGTAACGACCCTTAACTCGAAACCTAGGGATTCGCCTGCGGTAGCTTCCGCCTTATCGGTGACCATTTCGGCCATTAAACCTGCGCAGCTAAGGATAAGCTTGTCTATTGCCGCGAGTTTATCATTGCGGAGATCATTATCATCAATCGCCTCCACTTGCTTTTTGAGTTTCAGGAGGGCGGGAATGCTCAGATCAGGGCGTTTAAAATCAAAGTCTTCAAGGATTGCCGAAATCACCCGATCAATATCGGCCCTTCCGATGCTTGTCCACGATGTATCGATACCGTCAAATAGGGAGGAGCGGACAGGATCGCCGGCGACAAGTGTAAAATATTCTGTCTTTAGTCCGGGTATGGATTGGGTACCGGCGCCCTGGCTTTTATGTAAACTCCGGCTTTTGCCGGCCAGCTCACCGTATCCCATACCTAGCAGTGGATCGTATTGCCCCGTGGTAACCTTGAATTGATTATTGTCTGTCGTATTTATCCGCCCGAAATTATACGTATTCCATAAAAGGCGTTTGGCTTGCCAGGCCTTATGGGATTGGTTCATGTGGTAATTCTTATCCCCAGCGGCTTTAAACGCCTTTTCGGCAATAATAGCCGAGGCGGCATGCTGGCCATGGCCAGCCGCGCTGGTCGGGGGAAAGCGGCATATGATCACATCCGGTTTAAATTCCCGGATTACCCGCACCACATCGGCAGTGATCGTATCGATGTCCCATTGTTTAAATGTATCTTCCGAACTTTTGGAAAAGCCAAAGTCGATCGCGCGGGTGAAATATTGCTCGGCACCGTCCAGTTTGCGCGCCTCTAGTAACTCGTGGGTACGGATCAAACCCAAAGCCGCTCCCTGTTCACTGCCCAATAGATTTTGGCCTCCATCACCCCGTGTTAAGGAAAGGTAGCCCGTCCGGATATGTTGATCATTCACCAACCAGGAAAGTAGGCCTGTGTTTTCATCGTCAGGATGTGCCGCCAAATACAATACCCGCGGTAGGGTGTGGAGCATCTTTATATCCTTATAAATGGAAGTGGAACTTTCCGGGCGGACCTGCTGGGAATAGGAAAAAAGAGAAAGCAAAAGGAAAATAAAACAAATGATATAGTTGCGCATAGAAATGTGAGCTAATTGTTTTATAAATTGAATCCTTAAAAATAAGGATTTCTTTTAAAGAAGGGTCATCTTAGGTCAAATTTCGGATAGTGTAGGCTATTGAAGGCGTGATTGTTACAGCGAGCTTGGGCTTGTATCGTTCAAGTTAATTTTTTACTGATTGAGAAGTGTTCGGCGGCTTTAAAAAATACCCGGATGGTTAATCCGGTCTGCATGTGTGGATTTACCGGGCATTTCGCCCCTCTTTCCTTTTTCTGGCAAAGGCTCTCCTGTTTTCCTGTCGTACCAGTCGGCCGTTAATTTTTCCGGCAGTGAATCCCCGGTTTCGCGCTGCCATTGCCGGAGTATTGTTCTTAATGCCGATACCGTGGCATCGTATTCGGGTACATTAATGAGGTTCGATACCTGCAGGCTATCCTTTCGAAGATCATAAAGCTCTTCTTTGGGGCGGGGTACGATAAAAACGTCCCCTTGCAGGGGACTTAGGTTTCCCTCCTGATGCAGCTTTCTTAACGATGTTGAAGAAGGGCTACGGTTCGCATCAGCCGGCCCACTGTTGTCGAGTTCTGGCCGTTCATTGATGATGTAAAGAAAATCCTTTGTTCGCACTGCCCGCTCGTAAGCTTCATAATCATGCCAGTTATGTTCGGCAAAGATATAATTCCGAAAGGGGGCAAATGGTTCCGAAAATAAGTGCAGCAAGCTTTTCCCTTGCACGCTTTTGGGTGGTTTTATGGAAGCTGCTTCAAGCAGAGTGGGAGCTATGTCAATGCTGCTGATGAGCGCGTCGCAAATTTCACCGGTTTTTTTTATTCCATTCGGCCAGTAGGCAATGAAAGGTGTTTTTATCCCCCGGTCATAGAGGCGGGTTTTACTGCCCGGGAATGCCCGTCCATTATCTGCCATAAAAATGATCAGGGTATTGTCGGCGATACCCTGCTTTTCAAGTATTTCGATTAATTCGCCGACATACGTGTCTAAGCGGGTAATTTCGTTATAATAAGAAGCTAGATCTTTTCGTGTCTCCCAAGTATCTGCCAAGCTTGGTGGTACATTTACCTCATCGGGTTGATAAGGGCTCGGAAATTGGTTGTCGTCAGACCACCGCCGATGTGCATCATAAGGGGCCAGCCAAAGGAAGAAAGGCTTGTTTTTGGGTCTTGACTTTATGATGTTGACCCATTGCTTTTCCCCTCCCTCACCGTTATCCTGCTTGTTCAAAAAGAGGGAATCGTAGGCCCTTTTGGTTGCTTCTCCTTCATGCCACTTTCCGACGAGGGCAGAATAATAGCCCTGCCTTTTTAGTAATTCAGGAAAATAAGTGAGGTGTGCGGGTAAAGGGGTATGTAATTCTGCAGCGCCGGTATTATGCGGATATCGGCCGGTCAGTATGCTGGTGCGACTTGGGCTGCAGGAGCTCGCTGTCAGGTAAGCATTTGTAAAACGGAGGCCCTTCTTCGCCAAACGGTCCAGATTGGGGGTCCGGATTGCTTGATTTCCATAACAACCAATATCATTCCAACTGATATCATCCCCAATAATGAAGATGATATTGGGCCGGGAAGTATCAAGTTGTGCGAACGTACCCATCCATGAGAACAACAAAATGAGGAGGATCGAGCATGGACTGATCCTCATCGCAATTCCGGTGAAGAAAGTACGATTCTGGCAGATGTGCCGGAATCGTTTGGGCTAAAAATCAAATAGGTCATCAAAAAAAGATTTCTTCTTGTAAGGTCTCTTTTTATATCGTTCGTCTTGAGAATGCCGATCCCCGTATTTGTTGTAATCTTTGTCGTAATTTTCTTTTTGGGAATAATGATCGGCTGAGCGTTCTATGATCTTATCCAGTTCTCCCCGGTCAAGCCATATACCACGGCAATTTGGACAATAATCGATTTCTATTCCGTTTTTATCGCTCATGAGCAATGTTTCGTTACAGCTTGGACATTTCATTGGGATATATGCTATGTTTAATAAATTATTAAACCCCCAATTTATACATTCCTTAAAATATTCGACTGTAGCATGAGGAAGGAATTCCATTAATGACACTTAGATGACGCCCCGAAAAGCGTTTAGGTGATGTTGATCACGTTGATAATTTGATGTATATCAAAACGGGGCGTCATCGGTAGTCGTACCTTTGGATAATAAAAACCAATAATCATGGAAACAAAAAACGTTGAAATTGTAGTGGCACCCCGGGCACCCCATTTTGTAGGGGACGGGTTTCGGGTCCATAATTTTATTCCGAGCGGATACCACTTGGATATGGAGCGTATGAACCCTTTCATTATGCTGGATTATAATTCGAAGTTCTATTTCCCGCCGACGGATAAACCTAGGGGAGTGGATGTGCATCCACACAAAGGCTTTGAAACCGTTACCATTGCTTATAAAGGTAAAGTGGCCCATCGTGATAGTGCAGGCAACAGCGGTATTATTGGTGAAGGCGATGTGCAATGGATGACAGCCGCATCAGGTATTTTGCACAAAGAATATCATGAAGAAGAGTTCAGCAGGGCGGGCGGTGATTTTCATATGGTGCAATTGTGGGTAAACCTGCCGGCAAAAGACAAGAAGTCGCCCCCCAAATACCAGGAGCTTGTTCATGAAAAAATAAATAAATATGAGCTTCCTGAAAAAGGAGGATTAGTAGAGGTGATTGCAGGGCAATATCATGGTGTAGTTGGCTCAGCATCGACCTTTACCCCGCTTCACCTTTACAATGTCAGGATGAACAGTGGCGCTAACGCGGGATTTTCTTTCCCTGCAACATATAATACCGGTTTGCTCGTCGTAGAAGGAAGCATCAAAATAAATGGTAGGGAGAACGTAGCGGTGGATCATTTTGTATTGTTTGAGAATAAAGGGGAAACATTTACAGTGGAAACACCGGAGAATGCAACGGTATTGATGTTGAGTGGCGAGCCAATTAATGAACCGATTGCCTCCCATGGACCTTTTGTAATGAATACCAAAGCAGAACTGATGGAAGCATTTGAAGAATTCAACGCGGGGAAATTTGGTGCTATTGAAGACTGAGTATAGCATACCTGCCCCTCAACAACTCTCTTTGCCATTCGTGGAGAGAGTTGTTGCATTTTATGCTATATTTACGACAGGTGGGCTATCGGTCTCCGGAGGCTTCTTAAACAATATATTAAATGAATCACTATTTTAAATTTTTGTCACGATCCATGGTCAAGGCGATAATCTTATTGTTTTCCTTATTTGTAGCATTGCCGTGGATCGCCTGTACTAACCCTGTATGGGCCCGTGATGCTGACACTGCCCAAGATACATTGGATTTGAAAAATCCTAAACAGCCCTTGAATTTTGAGCTGGGTCCCCCTAGCGAATTAAAATGGGAAAAAGGGCCGATATCATTGGGTATGGTGATGGATCTGGACTTGGTTTCTCTTTCAAGCACGGCGTCGCAGGACCTGTTGATCAGCCGGATATGGGATGGACTGCATATCTTTCGTTCAACAGATTTTTCCGAACATGATTTGTTAAAACCATCTCAGTTTGCGGGAAAAGCGGGAATATTATTGTTTCAGGCGGTCGATTGGGATAAGGACGGGCTTATGGATTTGATTGCGGCCAACCGCAATGGTTTCTTGTACCTTATTCCCGGTAAGGGACCTTCATCGGCTATCCAGTATGACCAATCGGTTTCGAACGTCATGCGGGACGCTTCGACGGGACTCCCTTTTAATATACCCTACGAAAATCCCAACCATCCCAAAATAAATGACTTGGGTGGTTATCTTGATGTACAGTATTATAACTATTGCTATCCTAAAATCTATAGTACCAACGGTTCAAAGTACAAGGATTTAATTGTTGGGGATTGGGGCGGGAACCTTTGGTGGCTTCAAGACCAATCGGATGGAAATGGCCAGCCTTCTTATGAGGGTGTAGAGTACACGAAAGAAAAAAGCAGTCAGAAAACAGGTATGCAGTTCCAGAAAGATTTGGGGCTCAATTATGTGAAACCTGCCGATAAGATAAACGATGAATCTGGCCAGCCTTTTCTTCTCGGTATTGGAAAAGCGGAAGCGTTGATCTATCAAGGTGCGAATACCCGGCCGATTATGTATCTTGACGAGTCGGGGGTTCCGGGTTTATTGGTCATGGCGGGAGCGATCAAACAGCAACTTTTTTTTCTAAAGCGGGTCAATCCCCTCAATGAACGCAAACCTGTATTCAAAAATATGGGTGAAGTGCATATTAACGGACTGGATAGCACAACAATGAACTTCCATTCCATGATCACCTTGTTTGAAAAGGAGGGCAAGAAAAACCTGTTGCTCGCCACCGACAATTATCTTGCTTTGATTGAAAATACTGGTTGGGAGAACGGCCTGCCACGTTTTACGTTCCGCAAGTGGATGAGTGGGCCCAATGCACGCGGGTCGTTCTATGCATTCAATGATATGCTTACCGATAATCAGGGGAAGCGTTATGTGATCCATTTCGCCGGAACGTATTGGAACATGATTCCGGTGAAGAAGAATGGGGAGGGTATTCGGCTACAGTATACCGATTCCCTCCGCTTAATGGACCAGCACGGCGTATTCCGGGTAGACGGTGAAACCGATCCCCAATTGGCCCCCGGATGGGGATATCATCGGATCACTCGTTGGGATTTCGATTATTCTGGTCGCAATCACCTCATTGCCGCTACCGACAAGGGAGAACTATACCTTCTCCAGGATGATCCGGCGCTAGCAAAACCCGGTAAGTTTATCTTCCGCTCCTCAGGTCCATTGAAAGATTCGTCTGGCAGTCTGATTAAAATCCACAACCGGGCCAGCGCTGCAAGTCTTGACCTGAATGAAGATGGGCGTGAGGATTTGCTGGTAGGCGGTATCAGTTATCAGTTGGGTATAAGTCTGGATCCCAATCCCGGTGGCGGGGTATATTACTTATTGAACCTGGGGAATGATGCCAAAGGGAGGCCGATCCTGTCGCCACCTAAACCCATGGATTTGGGACCCGATTTTAAGCCAAGGATGAACAGCCATATCAGTTTGCAGGCTTTGGATATTGATCACGACAATGAAAAAGAAATTATCATCGGCTTACAAGACCCCGGATGGGATGGCAGGATTTATCGCAAGATAAAAGGTGAAATTGCGCTGCATGATACTGGTTCGCGTGTACCAGTTAAACCCATTAAAGAGTATATACTGGATATTGATGGCGATGGGAATTATGATTTGGTGAAACCCGGCGATGAAACCGGTGTGGGATATTATCGAAAATTGGAAAAACGCTGAGAACACTTTGCCGACATAAGCTTGTTTCTTTATGGTAATACCTATCTTTGGCATTTAGTGATGCGGCGCATCGCAATGTGTTTAATTATCCGATCAAGCGAACCAACTACCTTAATTGAAAATAATTGAAAAAACTACTTATTGCCTTTTTGGTCTGCTATGGTTTGAATGCGGATGCACAGGTAGACGAGTCTAGGAATTTTGTTTATTTTTATTCCGATTCGGTTTTGTACGTCAAGCATGTGCGACTTCGAACAGATATTTTCAATTCATTGAAGCTGAATGCCGATTCCAAGCGTCTTTCTTTGGAGCAAGTGAAGTTCTTCAACAGTGATGGAGGTTTCTTTGCGAATACCAAGGAACTGAATGCAATCCGGACCGTTGAACTTGCGGAAAGGGTAGTGGAGGGGAAAATTAATCTTTTTCAGGAACGGTCTTATCGCAAGTTTTCATCTAATTGGGGGCATGTTTATCCCGACAGAAACCGTGACCGGGTTGATATCAGGATGTATTATAACAAAGGCTATGATGATCTGAAAAAGGTAAATTACAGAAATCTGAAGACCGATATGGCCGATGATGCAAACAGCTTGGATTTACTGGAAGGTTACCGGAAAAGCACGAATACGAGCAAAGCCCTGTATGTCGCTGCCGGGGCATCGATTGCTGCGGCGGTGATCACGTTTCTTGTCAAGTCAAACGATAAAGGGAGCCTATCCCGTGATCATCATTTTGATCAATTCCCAGACGTGAAAAGGAAAAGTGCAAACTTCACATCAGGCTTTCTGTTATTGGGGGGCGGGGTAGGTTTTGCAATCGGCGGCTATGCTGTAAACGTCGCTGGCTTAAAAAAACTCGAAGCAGCTGTCGACACGTACAATAGGTAATTTCCTAAATTATAGATCCTTTACCTATGTTATTCGCTCCGATGACTGTCGAAAATCCGGATAACTATTCAATAGCATTTATTATTTAATTATATAATGCTTACCTTTGTGTACCATTATGTGTACGCAATGAGAGTAATAGTAGAGACAACCAGCAGGCAATTCAGAGAGCGTCAAAAAGATTTTTTTGATATGGCTGACAAGGGGAAAAAAATAGTCATCAAGAGAGGCAGCAAAAAGGCATATGTACTTACTCCTGTATCTGAAGATGATTTGTATTTCACTCCCCGAATGATTGAACGTATAAAAGAATCGCAGCAGGAAATTAAAGAGGGTAAAAGTATTATTCTTAAAACAAAAGAAGAATTAGACGCCTTTTTTGATGGCCTGTAAACCGATTGAATGTACACAATTATCTTATCCCGAAAGGCTAAGGAAGACCTTAAATCATTAAAGAAATCCGAGCCGCAAGCATATAAAAAGGCTCGTTCACTCATTGAAGAACTTGCAGAACACCCAAAAACAGGGCGAGGGAAGCCACAACTAAAGAAGTACGATTTAGAAGGCTTGTACGCCCGTAAAATCACGGACAAACATAGACTTGTTTATTCCATAGATGATGAAATCGTAACGGTCTATGTCATTTCGTCCAAAGGGCATTATGACGATAAGTAATACGGAAGTAAGGGTAAACAAATCTTATACAAAGTATTTTACCGCTGAGATGATATTCTACTGATGTGGGCAGAACGCTTTTAAAACTCCACCTTATGTTGAGGTGTCGTTTTCGATAGTAATGTGGAACGGTATCCCGCAATAAATCTATATTGTAGCGTTTCGTTCATGCTGTCCGTTCTAAGAGCATTACTAATCAAACTCATCGCACATATGAAACCGTTATTTTTATGTTTTTTCGTAGGAACCGTAGTCTTGACCTCCTGTTTAAAAGAACCCGTAGAACCCCAAGTAATTGTTGAACCACCGCAACCCGTAGAAGTAAAATTAGACAGCATTGTACAAGGAACGTTATATAATGTGACAATAGGTGATGAAGCAGAAAAGGTGTATAGTGACCTGCAACAATTTTCCGAGACAGAAAAGCCAATTGCGTATTTGGGTATCACGGGGCAGTTTAATACCAAGCTGCACGATTTGGAAAACAGGATCCCGCTATATAGTGCATTGATTCTTGATAGAAAGCCCAGTTCCCCGGAAGGCGGACAGATTTATTTTGAAGGAAACGTGATCAAGTCCATTTATAGCAGGAATGGTATTAAGCTTCAGACATGGCCCAACTCTTCATCCACTGCTTTAAAAGTCGGCGATATTGTTGATACTGTGTATGATAAACTGACGAAGTTGCACAGTGAATCCCGTTATGCAGGTCTCTTTGCCTACATCGGTATGTTTGATAAGAATATTGAGACCGAGTTTGATCCTATTCAGGAAAAATCGACTTTATGGCAGTTTAGTATCGCCGAGGACGATAAAAACTTTATTCGCATCGATTTGGTCTTCGAAGACGGGATATTGACAAAAATAAGGTCAAGGCATGAACGGTACTTGTAAGGACTTTTATAAATACTCTCAAAAAGCAATCGAATAAGCATCGGAATCAATTGGTTGCAAGCTGGAACCAATCGATTTTGTTACATACCCAATCACATATGCGCCGGAATCGATCGTTTGCTGGCAGAATCAATCGCATGCGACTCGAAAGTAACGGCATCCATTGCCTATGCGACTGCAAATTTTAGCCCATTTTGCAAGGAGAATTGGATTTTATTTGATTAATATAATATTAATGATATTTTTGGTTCTTGGTATTCAGCGAGATAGGATACAAAGATCAAGTTGTTTACATAAACCAAGATAACCTTAATGATGCTCTGCTATGTTAACAGGAAAAGTACATGACGTTCAAGACGGGTCGCTGCTTGCTGAACTGAGTGAAGGGAATCAACTTGCCTTTGACATATTATATAAAAAATACTGGCGTGGTGTTGTTGATGAGGCCTACAAACGTCTTGGCGATAAAGATCAGGCCAAGGACATCGCCCAAGAAGTGTTTACCTCCATGTGGACACGTGCCACTAAAAAGCCGATTGAGAATCTTCCGGCTTGGTTGTATACGGCCACTAAAAACAACGTATATAAATTAATGCAACAACAAGGTCGTTTCGTATCCATACCCGACCTGTTGACCGAATTGGAGAGCTATGCCGATCGTGCGGATGCGATTATCTTGGAGAAAGAACTAATTAGGGCGTATAACGCCTTAGTGTCATCGCTTCCAAACCAACAACGTACCATATTCAAGCTACGGTATCATGATGAACTTCGCCCCGATGAGATCGCTGCCAAGCTGAACCTTTCCCCAAAGACCGTGCGCAACCATCTGGGAAGGGCATTGACCAAGTTTAAAACGACGTTTATGTTGCTCCAATTGCTTGCAATCCTCGCAGATAAGTAATTTTAATAATCGGTAAACCTTGTATAAATAATTTTGTACTTACTGGGCAATATGTAAGATTTCGACTCATGTAGAAAAGACATGCATGGATCGGTCATATAAATATGAGAAAGACTTAAGCAGCTCTGGCTTGGTTATGAAAACAGCTTGGCTTATTTCGAGGTCTTGTCGAAAGATGATGTTTGTCGCTATTTGTTGCGCTTTAACCTTGTTGATGGCCGGTGGGACTGGTAAAGTGAGCGCAGCAACTCCAAGACCGGTAGACATATCGTTGCGCCCCTTGGAACGGGAAACCTCTCTGGATGGGCTGACAATTATTGTACCTACCGACCCCGAATGGCGTAAAGTAGGGGAGCAATTGATAGCAGCAATAAAGTCGATCGGGGGAAGCCGCATCCACTTACAGGAGGCGGATGAAAAGCTGCCGGAATTGTGGTCGGGAAACACATTGCTGATCGGGAACCTGGGAAACAACGGCTATATAAGCCGGCTATATGGGATGAGGTATGCATTTGCTGATGCCGTTTACCCGGGAAAAGGAGGCTATCAGCTCCATACTCTCGTGAACCCGTTCGGGCATGTGGGCAATACGATCATTTTGGGGGCGAGCGACCTGTCCGGTTTGCATAAAGGGGCAAGTCGCTTGGCGGAAATCCTGCGTTCCGCTGACCAAGACCGGCTCCCCTGGTTGCACGAGGCTGACCTTGCTGATTCTATCGGCGGGATATTGGGCTTCCTTCCCAATGTGGACGACTTGCTTTCCAAGTTCTCACCGGAGGAGAACAATTACAATACCACGTTGACCGTATTAAAGCAGGCAAGCATAGCCGGGGAAAATTTCCATCTTACCGGCAGCAGGGCAGCAGGCTTATACTACAAAAAAATCATGTTGTCCTTTGCAGATTTTATCAATACCTATCCAGAAGCTGCTAAACGGCATTTAAATAATGGCAAGAATATATGGACTAGGGGGCATGCTTTTTATGCAGCATGGACAGTCAACGAACCTTCGCCAATTTTTACGGAGGAAGAACGTAAACGCATCGTATCGGCTATCTATGTGGTGGTTGCTGCAAATAGCAATGACCCCTATCTTCCAAAGGCTTCTTTGCATGCTCCGCGCAATAATCACGATACCTATCCTGCCCTGTCACTCATGACCGGCGCTTCTTATTTTTGCGATTATTATCCCGAATTGTTATCTGTAGCGCAAGGCTGGTATGACCTCGGCAAGTTGATGTTCACGAATAATACGGCGGTCATTTCGCGGGATGATGGTTCAGATTATATGATGCATGTGCCGCAGACATTATTGGATTATGCATTGATCGTTGGAGATCATGAGATCATGGATTATGGCTTGCGTGCCAGTGCGGATTTACATGCTATCATGGTAGATAATCTAGGGGTTATGGCGGGAGGAGGTGATATGGTCGCCTTTGGCAATAGCAGTGCCTTGCATTTTGGGCACTCCGCGATCATGAACGCCGCGGCTTGGTATTATGGGGACACGCGATACCGTAATTTGCTTGACCGTGTTCGGTATGGTCCTTTTCCTGATCAGGCAATGAGTGATTTGAAGCGGCCTTTTCATCGTTATAAGACAACGGTGAAAGGGAATTCTGGCGAACAAGAACTGAATCAACCGCTCGTACAGGCTTACCCCCTTGATGCCGGTGTCTATGATGATTTGATGAATAGAGCTCAAGTGCCCATCGCTGTGAGGCAGTATGCTAGCTTTCATAAACTAGGGTTCCGCCAAGGGTTTGGATCAGGCGATTCCTATTTGCTGATTGATGGAACTGCTGCCGGAGCGCACAATCACGAGGACGCGAATACGATCCTGCGCTATACCGACCATGGCCGTATGTTCATAGATGTACGCGACTATATCGAGCGGGGTCCGGAACATAAAACGGGAATGGTTATTATCAAGGATGGTGTGCAAGATATGAAACCATCCTTGGCCAAAGTAGATTGGATCGGGGATGTTGGCGGGATAGCGATCAGCAAGACGACATTGCCAGATTATAGTGGTACTGATTGGCAAAGAACGGTTATTAGTCCGGGCGGGACGTTTTATTTGATCTGTGATCAGGTTAAGATAAAACAGCAAGGCAGTTATACGCTCGAGAACGTCTGGCAAACATTGGGAGATTTGAAGGTGTTTCCCGATCGGTTTCAAGTGGAGCAGCAAGGTGTGACCATGACCTTGCAAAGCCTGGACGATTCGGAATTGCGTACCTACAGCCGACCCAACCATTTCAAGCAATATTACCAGCGCCGCGTTCCTTATCCGTTTGCTAATGGGGAGAACGTTTTGCGGGAGGTCAAAAAGGAGGCGGTCTACGATGAAGGCGACTCTGTACGTTTCATGAATATTTTATCCAGTACCGCTTCTGACAAACCTGTTGTGGAAGCGGTTCGGATCAATGAACACGCCGTGAATTTGGTGGCACCGGAGGGTACTTGGTTGGCCATTTGGGGAGAACATGCGAATACGGAACAATTTCAATCGGATGGTACGTTTTACCTCATGAACGGTCATCGCTTACTGATTGCAGGGGCTAGGCACATCCACTTCAGATCGCTCGAATTAAGCTTCGACGAACCTATCCTGTTCGGGCTCGATGCCGATTCGATGACTTGGACAGCATATTCGCTCAAAAAGGATTTGATCTTCTATGATGAGAATGGCGATCCGTTTCCAGAGGGGATTGTGCGTACAGGAACGCACCGTCTCGGTATGGCTATGCTGACCGCTTTGCAGCGGCAGTTGACTGTTGAGCGCGTCGTCCCGAAAAAAATCATAATACCTTCGGTCAATGGCAGTCCGACCGGTTGGCGTGAACTATATGCGTTTGATAGCGAAGTTGCAGCCTCCACGGTGGCTGATCTTGACGGAAATGGGAGTGAGGAATTGATTTTAGGCGGATCTGATGGCGAGGTTCGAGCATTGAATCAGGATGGCCAGTTACTGTGGCGTTATGAAACGCACAGTCCTATCAACGAATTAACCGTGCAGCAAGTTGATGGCAAACCTGTAGTGACCGTTGCCAACGAGAATTGGCATGCCCACGTACTTGATGGGGCCGGCAACTTGATCTGGTCCAAACACTTTGTGCTGTCCCGACCACAGTCGCACGGCAATTTGATCGGCATTACCAATATACGTATGGCCTATGTAAACGGTTATGACCGAGAGCCATGGTATATGCTCGCTTCTTCCTTCAATCACCTTTATGGAGTGGACACAAAGGGCTATGAAGTATATAATCAAGAAGCTTATCATTATGGTATTATCGACATGCAATTTGCCGATTATGGCGGTAGTGGGAAAGATATGGGCGCATTGGGTATGGAATATTATTTTCCGGCCCTATTGACCGGCACTGGACCAATTAGCCGGGTTGTGATTCGCGTACCTGGATGGAAAGTGGTACGTACGGTGCCGGGTGCCAATCCTCCATCAGTGGTCATGGGAACCAAGGAACATACCGTTCATTTGCTGCGCTACTCAGGAAACACTTTTCAAGAGCAATGGAAAGTCAATGTCGGTGGAGAGGTGAACGATATAATAGCGGGTGATTTCAAAGGTACGGGGTCGGTGGAGTTGATAGTAGGCTCCGGCGGTCATCAGGTCTACTCGTTGGACGAAAGAGGCAAAGTGAACTGGCGGACGGCCGTTGGTGATCGGGTTTTGAAAGTGAATGCAGTCTTCAAGAATGATGCCGTGCACTACTTGGCCGGCCTTGACAACGGTCAGCTGGTCCAACTATCAAAGAAAGGAGAAATCCTGTCGAAGACCCGTTTTCCGACCAACATTCAGAACATCTTGACTTCCGATAAGCGGGATAGCGCGTGGATCGTTTTACAAAATGGCGAAGTATATATTGACGATAATGAAGGAAGAGGCCGCCGATAAATCAAGTATATCATACAATTAACCAGTTATATCAATCAAAATTCAGGTCTTAGAAAATGGCAACAATCGATTACGTCGTATTAGGTATTTATTTTTTTGTATTGCTTTCCATGGGCGTATGGGGCTATACCAAGGTCAAATCATCTGCAGATTTTTATACAGCAGGGGGCAAGTTGCCTTGGTGGCTGTCGGGCATTTCCCATCATATTTCCGGTTATAGTGGCGCTGTATTTGTGGCCTATGCCGCGGTTGCTTATACACATGGATTTACTTTGTATATATGGTGGGCGGTAAGCATCGCCATCGCGATGATCGGTACCACGTTCATCATCGCACCGAGATGGGCACGGTTACGATCGAAAGCAGGAATCCAATCTCCCACAGAATACCTCGCTACTCGCTATAACATACCCACCCAACAGGTGATGGCGTGGAGTGGCGTCATTATCAAGCTATTTGATGTCGGGGCAAAATGGACAGCCATAGGGGTTTTATTAAACGGATTTACGGGTCTTTCCATTAGTTCAGGTATTTTAATTGCCGGGGCGGTCAGCATGATTTATATCACGATAGGTGGTTTGTGGGCGGATGTGGTAAACGATCTGGCGTCGTTCATAATTCAGGTTGTTGCCGGTATTTTGATGGTAGTAATGATCCTGCTAGAGTTAGGGGATGGTATAAACGGAATATTTACGATGTGGGACAGGTTGCCGACGTCACATTCTCAAGCGTTCAATCATCCCTATACACCGGCATTTGCGATTTCATTTATGGTAATCTGCTTCTTTAGTTTCAGTGGCGGAACCTGGCATCTCGCTACAAGGTTTATTTCATCTGCTTCGGGGACGGAAGCAAGGAAGGCAGCCACCTTATCCATGTTTTTATATCTTTTATGGCCGTTGGTATTATTTTTCCCCATGTTTGCAGCACCGATATTCCTGGAAAATCTGGCGGATCCGACCAAATCTTATCCGCTCTTAGCCTTGAAGTTTTTGCCTCCCGCCATGATAGGCCTCTTGTTAGCCTCATTATTTGGAAATACCTTGGCGATGTGCGCCGCGGATGCGAATACCATATCAGCTGTTATCACGAGGGATATTATTCCCGTAATCTATAGGAAAATCCGTGCATATAGTGAGAAGAAAATGTTGTTATTAGCCCGTGTTACTACCTTTCTGTTCATTTTAATAACACTTATAATCGCTTTTCAGTCAAAATCGTTCGGCGGTGTATTTGGATTGATTATTTCGTGGTTCTCTGCACTTATTGGACCTGCCGCAATTCCTATGATTTTGGGGCTTTTACCTGCTTTCAAATATAGCGACAGCAGGGCGGCGCTATTATCTATTTTTGGAGGCTTGCTTGCCTTTATCATTACTAAAGTTTTCAGTGATGGCAATCTTGCCCTTGAAATTGCCGCACCGGTTGTCACATCGATGGTCATATATATGGGTTGGGGTATCGTATTCAAAAGAAAGTTGAAACCCGAGGCTGAGAAGCTGTTGACCTCTTTAAACAGCGATCATTAATCCGCATCCATAAACATGCCCGATAGGTGATTGTAGCTTTAGGAAATTTATTTTTATTCCGACTGGGCAAAAATTGTGGATTGTGATACATGTATATAAAGCGCATATATGGATCAGCTTAAAAAGGATCAATTTCTGGAAATCCTTAAAAAGTATCAATCGGGGAACGCCTCTAAAGAAGAGGTGGAATTTCTGGATGCTTATTATAAGGCTTTTGAGCCGCGAGAAGGATTTACGGATGATTTGAAAGACGAAGATCGCCTTGTGTTGGAGGCTGACCTCATGGCTTCCATAAAGAAGAATACAGCAAATGGGCCGACGCCTATAAAAGATATACAAAGAAAGCCAATTTTAAGGTGGGAAATTAAGGCTGCCGCAGTAATTATCCTACTTGGTGTCGGTCTGCTTTATCACGTTTCAATGAATCGCCCTACGCAAACGACGACAGTTGCAATACAGAATGATATCGCACCAGGTGGCAACAAGGCTATTCTTACTTTGTCCGATGGGAAAAAGATTAGTCTGACGGATGCGGGGAATGGTAAAATAGCGGAAAGCTCGGGCATTAGGATTACCAAGGCTGCCGATGGGCAATTGCTATATACGATCTTACCTGAATCCGGCACTTCTACCAAGGGGTACAATACAATAGAAACGCCGAAAGGGGGGCAGTACCAGATTACTCTTCCCGATGGTTCAAAGGTGTGGCTCAATGCTGCTTCTTCACTGACCTACCCGGTCAGTTTCGCTTCTCTTGGCAAACGCAAGGTGGAGTTAACCGGCGAAGCGTATTTTGAAGTGGCGAAAGACAAATCTTCCCCATTTTTGGTGGTCACCGATAATCTAGAAGTTGAAGTATTGGGTACGCATTTTAACGTGAGTAATTATAAGGATGATGAATCTGCTAAAACTACACTTATAGAAGGAAGTGTAAAGGTATTAAACCCCCTGTCAGATCATTCACAACTTTTAACACCAGGACAGCAATCCATTATCCAGGGGGCGGCGCAAACAATTAGGAACGTTGATACCAGGGAAGCGGTAGCGTGGAAAAATGGGAACTTCCGCTTTGATGATGAACGTCTAGAGAGTATCATGCGTAGAATCTCCCGATGGTATGATGTCGAGGTGGTATGGCAGGATGCAGTGGTTAAAAATGAGCATTTTGCTGCCGTTACAACCCGCTTTGCCAATGTATCCCAATTGTTGAAAAGATTAGAACAAACAGGTGATGTTAAATTTGAAATCGAAGGTAGGAAAATCACAATAAAGAAGAAAGACAAACTAACCTTATAATTTTATTTAAAATAAATCAATTATGAAGATCAATAATACCTCTTAACAGTAAGGGCGATAAGTAAATCAGGAACACTTGCGATGTTCCTGATTAATAATACTGTAAAGCCTAAAAAAGCAATTTGACGATCACATTTTTTAACTAAACAGAGACCAAATGTATAGAAATTTTACCAGAAATTCTTGTAGATCCCATGGCTACATGTCCCAAATCTTTCTGATGATGAAGATGACGGCTATTCTTCTTTTTGTTGCGCTGCTTCATGCGAGCGCTTCAGGGCTTGCCCAGAAAATAACCATTCAGCAAAAGAATGTTACCCTAAAGCAAGTATTTAATGAGATCAATAGGCAGACGGGGTATAATGTATTCTGGCCTCCCCGAGCAATCGAGGGTCAGCGGGTGAATGTCGATTTTTATAATGAGCCTATCCAGCACGTGCTGGAGGTTTGTTTGGATGGGCTGCCTTTAACCTATAAAATCGAGCAAAAAACCATTATTATAAAAGAGAAAGTATCTCTATCGCCGGAAAAATCCAATGAAATCGTTAAAGACATCGATGTGGGTGGCAGCATTACGGATGAAAAAGGTATGCCACTTCCCGGAGCCACAATACGGGTGAAAGGGACAGACAAGGCGGTGATTGCCGATGTAAATGGAAACTTTCGTTTTGCCGACCTGAAAGAGAATGCTGTATTGGTCATTTCTTATACCGGCTTTATTACAACGGAGGTTGCAGTTAACGGGAAGGCTTCAGTTGCTGTTATTTTAAAGGAAAATGTAGCAGATTTAGAAGAAATCGTGGTTATCGGATATGGTTCCGTTTCCAAACCCGATCTCACCGGCTCTGTGGGTGTCGCTCCTATTGAGGACATGTCAAAGGCACCGGTAGGTTCTTTTGCAGAAGCATTAGCCGGTCGGATAGCTGGTGTACAAGTGAATGCCAGCGACGGTCAACCGGGGGGAGGAATCAATATTACGATTCGGGGTGCAGGTTCGTTGACACAGGATACCTCCCCCTTGTATGTTATTGACGGGTTCCCTGTCGAAGATCCCGATCCGGCAACCTTAAATCCGGAGGAAATTGAATCCATGACGATCCTAAAGGATGCATCCTCCACAGCTATTTACGGTTCCAGGGGAGCGAATGGCGTAATATTGATTGAAACAAAAAGGGGTAAAACGGGAAAATCCGTTGTTAGTTTGAGCAGTTCACTTGGTTTTCAGGCCACACCCAAACCGATGGAACTCATGAGCCCCTATGAGTTCGTGAAGTACCAAACAGAATTAAATCCCAATACAGCCAATACCAGGGCTTTTTTTGCAAATGGCCAGACTTTAGAGAGCTACAAAGACAGTGTGGGGGTAGATTTTCAGGACCATATCCTGCATACGGGAGCAGTGCAGATCCATAACCTGGCATTGAGGGGTGGAAATGATCAAACCAAATACTCGATTTCCGGATCGATATATGATCAGAACGGGGTTATCATTAATACCGGCCTTAGCCGTTATTCCGGCAGGATAACACTTGATCAGCAGGTAAGCAAGAAATTAAAAGCCGGCATTACTGCGAATTATAGCAATGTTGAAACCTTTGGACAAATAATTAACCAAGGTGCGGTAAGTGCCAATGCCACAACCTATGTATTGGCGCGGGCTTGGATGTACAGGCCCATATCAGCCAACCCGAATCAAGACCTGCTGGAGGATATGATTGATGATGGCGCAAATGCCAGTTCGGATTGGCGGATCAATCCATTGATTGACCTTCAAAACCAGCACCGGCTTTACAGAACGGAACTTTTGGTGGCAAACGGATTTATAAGCTATGACATCACCCCCGACCTTACCTTTAAATCAACTGCGGGCATCCGTCAAAATAAATTGGTTCAGGAACGTTTTTATAATTCAAAAACGGGACGAGGAGCCCCTTCGCCGGGAAACCTGAATGGCATTAACGGATCAATAGCGAATATATTTTCAAGCGGTTTTGTGAATTCCAACACGCTTAACTACAAGAAAACAATTAATAAAGACCATACCATCACCGGACTGGGCTTGTTTGAGGTAAGCAGCCTTAATTCATCCCGGAATGGATATAGCGGGCGGTTTTTACCGAATGAAAATCTTGGGATCGACGGTTTGGACGAAGGGGTTGTCTATGATCCTATTTCCAGTTCAAGCCGGAATACTCTGGTTTCTTATGCCACCCGTTGGGATTACAACTATAAATCTAAATACCTTCTTACCGTAAACTTCAGGACCGATGGGTCTTCCAAGTTCATCGACCATTGGGGCTACTTTCCTGGCGCAGCAATCGCTTGGAATATGCATAAAGAAGGGTTTTTTAAGAAAGCGTTTCCGGCAGTCTCCACTTCAAAGTTGAGAATGAGCTATGGCAGTAATGGGAATAACCGAGTTGGGGATTTTGACTCCTACGCACGACTGGTGCAAACCATAGATAGTTATTCTTTTAATAATGCGTACCCGACCTATGCCGTGGATGTTTCATCTGTAGGAAACCCCAACCTGCAATGGGAAAAAGTAACTACTATAGACCTAGGTTATGAGCTTGGTTTATTGAAAAACCGGATTTCCTTTGAGTTCGATATCTATCGGAAAACGACAGAAAACCTGCTCTTAAACGCAACATTACCGCCTACTACCGGCTTTAAGTCGGCCGTCAAGAACATCGGTAAATTGAGGAATGATGGTATGGAGTTCACCCTGAATACCTTCAATGTTTCGACTAAATCCTTTCAGTGGGAAAGTAATTTCAATATCAGTTTTAACAAAAACCGTATCATGGCGCTGACGGAGGGTCAAAGGAATTTTGCAAGCATCATACCTTTTCCAGCCTTTAACAGACCATTGTACCTAGCTGAAGTAGGGGAGCCTGCGGGAATGATGATTGGCTATGTATGGGAGGGAAATTACCAATTTGAAGACTTTGATAACCCGTCACCGGGTGTTTATATCCTCAAACCTTCTGTTCCATCCAATGGTGCGTTGAGAAGCAGTATCCAGCCGGGTGATATCAAATACAGGGACTTGGATGGGGATGGCACCATGACAGATGCCGATATTACCTTTATCGGCCGTGGGCAGCCGATCCATGTCGGGGGCTTTTCAAATAACTTTACCTATAAAGGATTTAACCTGAACGTATTCTTTCAATGGTCGTACGGGAATGATGTCTACAATGCGAACCGGCTGTTGATGGAGGGCACTGCTGCCGGTTATATCAATAGCAACCAGTTCGCGAGTTATGCCAACCGCTGGTCACCGGAAAATCCCACAAATGAACATTATCGTACCCGTGGATGGGGTCCGGTTGGCTTCCATTCATCCAAGAATGTGGAGGAGGCCTCTTTCTTGCGGTTAAAAACAGTAGCGCTCGGCTACACCATCCCTGCTCGTTACATAGAAAAACTATACTTAAGTAATTTGAGCTTAAGTTTAGCGGCCCAGAATTTAGTTACCTGGACAAAGTATTCCGGGATGGATCCCGAGGTATCCACGCGCAACAGCGTGCTTACCCCCGGATATGATTATTCCGCTTACCCAAGTGTACCAACCATTACTTTTGGTTTGAAAGCTACGTTTTAGAAATTCAATAAAGACAAACAAAATGAAAAGAAAATATTATTTACTCTGTTTAATTTGTTTACTAAGCCTGGGAGCATGCAAAAACTATCTGGACCCAAAACCAACCGATTTTCTCAACCCCGAGGCTTATTATGAAACTGAAGGTCAATTGCAATTTGCGCGGGCGATGGCCTATAATAACCTTGGCGATCCCCGATTGTATGGCCGGTCCGCGCTTGACCAATATGGCTGGGAAGGCGATGGGGGCTATATGGGAGTAGCCTCCCTGACAACGGGCCCATTCAACTACTCTTATAGTGCAGGAGATACCTATGTCGCCAATTTATGGTTCACCCTCTACCAGGGTATAAACCGTACGAATGTGTTATTGGCAAATGTAGATAAGAATACGGAAATTTCCCAGTCCGTTAGGGATAATATACGCGGCGAGATGCTATGCCTAAGGGCTTTCTATTATTTCACATTGGTGCAATATTTCGGGGGAGTTCCCTTAAAAGTAGAGCCTACCGTTTCAGTTGTGGACGTCAATATACCGAGGGCTACGGTAAAAGAAACCTATGCGCAGATTATCGAGGATCTTGAAGCCGCGGAGCCACTTGTGCCGGGTATTGCCGAATTGGGCTTTGGAGGCGCAATCAGCAAATCAGCGGTTCGTGGCTTATTGGCTCGTGTCAACCTTCACATGGCTGGAGAGCCGCTAAAGGATGTGTCGCGATATAGTGAAGTCATTAAGTGGTGCAAGGCAGTAATGGAGGATAGCGAGGCCGGACATGAATTAAATCCAAATTATCCGCAGATCTTCATGAACTTAGCGGGGGATGTCTATGATATCAAAGAAAGTATCTGGGAAGTAGAATTTTTCGGTAACCGCTTGGATCAAGATGTTGAAGCCGGCAGGCAGGGGTGGATCAATGGTATGCGCACACCCGGAACGAATGTTGAAAACGGTAGGGCCGATGCCTATATGAGGATAACTTCTAAGTTTTATGATGCGTTTGAAGACGGTGATAACCGGAAATGGTGGAATATCCCACATTTTGTTTATCCCGCTACCGGTGCTAAGGGCGTTAAAACCATGCAGGCATTGCCCGCAAATCAAGACGTTAAAAACAAAAAGTACCCCGCAAAATGGCGACGGGAGTACGAAACTTATTTACCTAAGTCTCCCAGTTTTACACCTCAAAACGTTCCCCTTTTAAGGTTTACTGATATTTTGTTGATGTACGCCGAAGCAGATAATGAGATCAATAATGGTCCGAGTGCAGAGGCTATCGAGGCGGTTAACCGGGTAAGGAGAAGAGGCTGGTCAACCGGCATTAAAACGATTACTGTAACCAATGGCGGTTCGGGTTATACTTCAGCACCGACAGTAAGCTTTTCTGAGAGCGAGGGCAGCGGAGCATCGGCAACAGCTAAAATATCTGGTGGAAAGGTTACCGCTATAACGCTAGACCGTGATCTGACAGCTACTACCTTTTTTCAGGAAGGTGAATATACTGCCGTGCCAACAGTAACGATTTCGGGCGGAGGTGGAACCGGTGCAGAGGCAATCGCAGAAGTGCACAGCAAAAATGAGGCAGATCTAACACCGGAGCAAACCGCGTCTAAGGAAAGTTTTCTTGCCCTTATCCAAGATGAAAGACTGCGGGAATTCGGTTTTGAAAATTTGAGGAAAGGTGATTTGCTACGCTGGGGCATATTCTTGCAGGTTAATCAAGACATGGGGAACAGGATGCAGCAAGAAAGTCCCGGACAGTTCTTTATCAAGAACTTTACCAATGTAACTGAAAAAGACCTATTGATGCCTATTCCCAATAGTGAACTGACGACAAACTCGGCAATGGTCCAAAACCCAGGATGGAACTAAAAAAGAAAAATCATGAAATTTAAATATCATTGTATTGCAGTTTTCGCGGCCTTTCTACTGGCGGCCTGCGAAAAAGAGATTACGGTCGATGCCCCTTCTGATTTTGCGGTAACGACTGAAAAAGCCACCTACAAGGCGGGCGAGGAAGTAACATTTAATGTACATGGAGATGCTCAACGAATTTCGTTTTACTCAGGCGAGACCCAGAAAGATTATGCTTTTAAAGAGGGGCGGGTGATCGATATAGAAGGGGCAGGCGCAACGATGGCTTTTCAAACGAGTGTTCAGGTAGGTGCCCAAGACGATCAACTTTCCGTCTGGGCATCTACGGATTTTAATGGGGATTATACCTTTGAGAATGTAAAGGCAGCCAATTGGACGGATATTACCGAAAGATTTGTATTGGGTACGACTACCGCTTTTCGCGCATCGGGAACGAAAGACATTACCGACCTTATGGTAGCGGGGAAGCCGATTTACATCGCCTTTAAGTACATAACTAGACCCCAGGCTACGAACGGACTGGCGCGTCAATGGTTCATCCAGTCGTTCGCGATAACCAGTAAAAAGAAGTTGGAAGGTCAAGCATTAACCATAACAGATCAATTAGGGGCAGCGTTCAGGATCGTGGATGAGAATGCAGAGAACGCTCCGGCACGACCTACCGTAACCGATACAAGGGTGACGCTCTACGGAAATGAATTCGAATACGCTGCTTTGGCAAAATTTGATCCTGAGAACCCCATTTATGATCCCTTGAATCCGATTTATGATCCACTTAGTCCATCGTATCGACCCACAGCAATACGGCCTGAATTCGTCCCCTTTGACCCTGATAGTCCTTATAACGATCCATTAAGCGAGCACTGGGCAATCAGTAAGCCGATATATGCGGATAAAATTGACTTAGGACCAGATTGGTCCACCTCTATTAAAAGCCCGACAGATCCAGAACTTGCGGTATTTCGGTACACTTACGAGACGCCGGGAACCTACAAAGCTGTTTTTGTTGCCTCGAATAATTCAATAGACCATGCCGCAAGCGTGGTTAAGGAACTTACGCTAACAATAGTTGCTCCGTCGGACTAATAAAAAGAGTAAGCCAAGAAAAATTAATCATCTATCTATCACCATAAATAATCACTATGCATAAAAAACAAAAATGGTTTCTGTTGCTCGTGTCGTTTCTCTGTATTTCGGGGATCAATGCACAGCCGGTTACCAATATCTCAATCAAGGCAATTGCAGGTTTGCAGTTCGATGTCGTCAGGTTTACGGTGAAGCCGGGTTCACAGGTGAAAATCACATTAACTAATACCGATGATATGAGCCATAATTTCCTGATTACAAAACCTGGATCTCGATTAAAAGTTGTCGATGAAGCCTTAAAGCTGGAAGAGAAAGGCCCACAAATGAATTATATTCCCGAATCGCCCAATGTACTTTGGTCTATTCCGGTATTGTCTCCTGAACAGAGTCGGTCCATCACATTCACGGCACCGAAGGTAGCAGGAGCTTACCCTTATGTATGTACCTATCCCGGACATGGATACATCATGTATGGGGTGATGTATGTTTCTGCAGATGGCAAGATGCCGCCGATGAAAACGGACCCGAATATCCCACCTTCGCGACAGCAGGATCCTGACCCGGCAGAAGCAGCTAAAAAGAGGGATGTCCATAAAGAACATCTTCCGAAAAAGGCAGCTTTGGAACATCCCTATGAGTTGAAAGCGCCTTATTTATACCGTACCTTCATGGAAGATGCCAGTCCGGCAGCAATCGCGGTAAGGTTAACGGATAATCTTTCTTACTGTTGGGATGCCGGCAGTTGCCGTTTACGCTACGCGTGGTCGGGTGGCTTTATCGATAACACGATTCTTTGGAAAGGACATAAAGACGCCAATGCTGAGATACTCGGAACAATTTTTTACCGGGATCAGAGTGTTTATCCACTTCGCATAGGAATGCCGGATAGTATTCCGGTGGTTGATTATAAGGGGTACCGCTTGGTAGACGATTATCCGGAGTTTCATTATACAGTGAGCGGCACGGATGTTTATGAACTCGTATTGCCAAAAGAAGATGGCAATGGGCTTGTGCGTACGTTCAGGATCCCGGATGCCGGGGATACGGTTTGGTTTGTAACCGGTGCCATTGAAGAATCCGCCGAATTCACATCGTCGGCAGGTGAGTGGGAAACAGGAAAGCTAGCGCTTAACCCCCAACAGGCCCGTGAATTCACGGTTACCATGACCAATTATTCATTAGTTTATAGCCGGAAAAAGAAATAAGACATGATCATGAAGAGAATAATAGGCATTACAATATGTTTTGTGATAGCAGTGAATGCGACATTGTTTGCTCAAGATCGGGTTAAGGGTGCGTATCGTGTTGAAACGATCACTTTGCCAGAAGGATTAATGGGTGAAACCGGTGGTGTCGCTTTTTTACCCGACGGTCGCCTGGTAGCCTGTTTTATCCGGGGTGATGTAATGATTTATGATCCAAAGAGCAAAGAATGGCATGTATTTGCAAGAGGTTTGCATGAACCTTTAGGCATTCTCCCCGTCAGCGAATCTGAATTTATCGTTATGCAACGTCCCGAGTTGACACGGGTAAAGGATACGAATGGAGATGGCCGGGCTGATGTATATGAAAAGATAACCGACGATTTTGGGCTATCGGGCAATTACCATGAATTTAATTACGGTCCCGCCAAAGATAAAGACGGAAATCTGTATATTGCCCTGAATACCGCTTCTCCCGGGGGAAACGTGAAACCTGACATTAGAGGGGAATTCAATCCCTTGGGAAGGGATAAGCAAAATGGTATCTATGAAATGTATTCTGTGGTTCCTTATCGGGGCTGGGTGATGAAGGTTACACCGGATGGGCAGATCCATCCCTATGCATCAGGCATGCGTTCACCGAATGGCATAGGCTTTGATGGCCAAGGCAATTTATTTGTAACGGATAACCAGAGCGATTGGGTGGAAACAGGTACTTTATATCATGTAAAGGAGGGTGGCTTTTACGGACATCCGGCAAGTTTGGTATGGAAAGAGGGGTGGAATAGAGGTACCCCATTGGCACTACCTGTTGAAGAGCTCGATGCGATGCGGACAAAAGCCGCGGTTCTTTTTCCGCAGGGGATCATGGCCAATTCACCCTCCCAACCGGTATGTGATATCACGGAAGGGAAATTTGGTCCGTTTGCCGGGCAACTGCTGATTGGAGAAATGAACCGGGACCGGATTGTGAGGGTGATGTTGGAGGAGGTAGGAGGGCAACTTCAGGGAGCATGTGTGCCATTTATGGATGGCCATGGCTTAAGGAAAGGCAATAACCGGATGGCATTTGCACCGGATGGCAGCTTATGGGTAGGGCAGATTGCCTTTGGATGGAGCGGGGATCAGGGGATACAGCGGATTGTTTACCAGGGTACACCGCCAACCGAAGTGTATACCATGAAACTTACGCCTGAAGGGTTCGATCTTACCTTTACCCAGCCGCTTGAAAAGTCTGCGGCGCTGAAGCCCGATAATTATAAATTCAGGCATTATTATTATCCTTATAAGCGGAAAAGTGTGAGTGAGGGAGCAGACGTTTCAGAACAGAGGGATATTCAGGAGATCGAAGTTACCGATGTCCGACTTTCAGAAGATCAGAAAACCGTATCTTTAACACTTGGTTCATTGAAACCGGGATATGTATATGAATTGAAACTCGGAGATATAACCAGTACTGAGGGAGTTTCCTTGGAAAATAAGCTCATTTGCTACACGTTGAACAAGCTGGTATCCCGTGCCGGCCCAAATTAATTTTTGTGAAGAAGAAGATGATGACTATCCACCGAAGAGGTTTTATTAAAAGAACAGCCTTTACAGCTGCCGGTTTAATGCTTGGAAAACAGGCCGCATTTTCAAATGTGAAAAATGAACGGTTTGCCCCGACAGGTGGTGCGGGTGCCAATCCTTCTTATGACCTTATGAAAGAAGTGATGAAGTACCGAAAGGTTGACGCGTATGGAAATGCGTATGCACCTGACTCCGCTGCATCGAAGGCCCAGATTGATTTTGCCGACAGGTTAGGGGTTGAGAAATTGTTTATTGCGAGCCCGATAGCGGTTAAAATGGGCAAAACGCCGGATGAAATAAGGGCATATAACGATCATGTCCTGACCGCCGTAAAGCAACATCCCGATCGGTTAATCGGGCAGTTTACCATACATCCGGCTTATCCGAAAGAGGCGTTGGAAGAAATGAAGCGCTGTATTGATCTCGGAATGGTAGGGATGAAACTTTATAACCAGGTGAAAATAAACGATCCGCTATTTTACCCGATCCTGGAGAAGTACATCGACTATAACATGATTATCCATGTACATGGGGAAAGCCAGCTCGGCGTAGGGGGGTATCGGATGAAGTATGATGTGAAAAATACACCTACCATTTCTGTTCCAGAGGAGTTTGTGGAAGTAGCGACAAGGTATCCGGAAGCCATGTTCCAATACGCGCATATTGGTGGTGGCGGCGATTGGGAATATGCCTGCAAGGTGTTCAGGAATCATGAGAATATCTATGTCGATACCGGTGGGAGCAATAACGAAGAAGGAATGGTGGATTTTGCGGTGGAAACCTTGGGTGAAGATCGTGTATTTTTTGGATGTGACGCCTCTTATTTTCAGGGAGTAGCTAAGATACTCGCATCGGCACTTACGGAAAAACAAAAGAAAAAAGTATTTTTTGATAATTATAATGCCATTCTAAAACGATCAGGCAGGAATTTTTAATCTATCAGTAGAACCCTATTGAGTTTGTACTGATATAAAGACAGCAAAATTAAGACGATTATATACAAATCAACTGATACGTCATCGCGAGGACGGACTAACGTCATTTCGACCGGAACGAAGTGGAGTGGAGAAATCTATTTGTTGCAAGGTAGATCTCTCCGCTTCGGTCGAGATGACAGCTTCGGTCGATATAAACACTAGAAATCAACTATAAGAACTATATAAATTATGAAAAAAAATCAAAAGAAATATGTTTTGCGTATTGCGATTGTCGCCCTTTTATCCTTGGTGATGATCGAAAGCATCCATGCCTCAAATTATGTTAAGATTGCGACTATAGGCAATAACCGGATCAGGGTGTCTGCTGCTGACAAAAATAAGGATATGCAGGCAATTGTTAAACAGGTCATCGCCTTATGGAGGAGCCAAATTGACCAGGTACTTCCAGACAAGCCAGATTTAATTGTCTTGCCGGAGAATTGCGATCTTCCCATAGGCTTTAGCCCGGAAGAGAAGTTGGAATATCTTAAAACAAGAAAAGAGCAGGTTAAGGATTATTTTGCCGCTGTGGCAAAAGAAAACAACTGCTATGTTGCCTACGGCTCTTTGCGTTTGGGTGACGCGGGAGAATTTTTGAATTCGGGGATGTTATTGGATAGGAAAGGAGAGGTTGCGGGTATTTATATCAAAAATTTCCCCACAATCGGTGAAATTGAGGGCGGAGTGAAGTCAGGGACGGAAGCCCCGGTTTTTCAATGCGATTTCGGTACTGTGGCATTTGCCATTTGTTTTGATTTGAATTTTTCTGAATTACAGGAACGCTATAAAGCGGCAAAACCTGATATTATTCTATTCCCTTCAGCCTATCACGGGGGTCAAGTACAAGGAGAGTGGGCATACCAGTGCAGATCTTTCTTTGTTGGATCAATAGGCAGTGATCGTACACCCTCTCAAATACTCAACCCGGTTGGTGAGGTTGTTGCGAGTAACACGAATTATTTTAGGTTTACAGTGGGTACCGTAAATCTCGATTCACGGGTTGCGCACCTGGGTTATAACTTTGGCAAATTGAAAGCCATGAAAGAAAAGTATGGTGCTGCGGTGACTATTTCTGATCCCGGGAGACTGGGAGCGGTTTTACTTTCCTGTGAGGATGAGAACCTAACAATGGATCAAATCGTCAAGGAGTTTGATATTGAGTTGATCGATGCTTATTTTGACCGATCTCGTAAGGTAAGGCTCGAGTCATTAAATAATTAGTTTTTCCTCAAAAGCAAATTCGAGAATTCTGAATAACTCATCCTTAGTGATTCTAATAGGGGTGTTTCAAGAATATAATTGCCTGATAACAACCAGGAAGGGGTTGCTGTTTAATCAGTCAACAGCCTGTAAAAGAACAAACCATGTCGAAATTTATTAATCGAAGAAAATTTATTACAAGTACCGCGCTTTCAGCGGCAGGTGCCATGATTTCGGATCGTATTCTTGCCGAACCGTCTGTAAAAGAAGGCTCGATGTCTACGGCCGACCAGTCCCCGACAGATTTTAACCTCATGAGGGAAGTGGCGAAATTCCGGAAAATTGACGCGCATGTCCACGTGAGTTTGGGCGGTGGGAATTTAGAATACCAGAAAAAGTACGCTGAAACCTTGATGGAATATGCAGATCGGATGAAGGTGGATAAGCTGATCCTCTCAAAGCCGGTTACGAAGCGCATAAATGGAGGTGCGGATACAAGTGTTGAATCTTTTATCCAGCACAACAACATCGTTCATGAAATCGTGAAACTTCATCCCGACCGTTTTGCCGGTACGTTTACCTTCAATCCGGTCCACCACAAGGAAACGATGGAAGAAATAAAGCGCTGTGTGGACTTCGGGATGGTGGGTGCTAAGGTCTATTTTCAAACCAAAATAAATGACCCGTCCTATTATCCGGTGGTTGAAAAGTTCATCGACCTCAACATGATCATTCATTCCCATGCGGAAGCACAGATCGGTGTCGGTGGATTGCGTATGAAATACAATGGCTTGAAACCAGCAGGTGTATCTATTCCGGACGATTTCGTTGATATCGCGAAAAGGTATCCCGAAGCGATGTTCCAATATGCACATATCGGCGGTGGCGGCGATTGGGAATATATGTGCAAAACATTGCAGAATAGCCCGAATGTCTTTGTCGATACTTCTGGAAGTAATAACGAAGAGCACCTGATAGACTTCGCGGTCCAGCATCTGGGGGAAGACAGGTTATTTTTTGGATCAGACAATAGCTATTACCAAGCTGTGGGGAAAATCCTTGCCTCAAACCTGACCGATAAGCAGAAAAGAAAGCTATTTTTTGAAAACTTTAATAACATATTAAGAAAAGGAGGAAATAATGTTAATTGATATCAATGCATATGTGGGCCACTGGCCGTTTCAACAGCTAAAGTACAATACCTGCGAGGCTTTGCACGAGCGGATGAACAAATTCGGGGTTGATGTTTCTATCATCAGCAACCTGAATGGTATCTTCTATAAAAACACGCAATCTGCGAACCTTGAATTATACGATGAAATCCGCTCCCATAAGCGTTTTGGCGATCGTTTCGTTCCTTTTGCAGTGATCAATCCGATCTATGCAGCCTGGCGGGAAGACCTGGAGACCTCCATTAAAAAATTAGGAATGAAAGGAGTAAGGATGTATCCCAAGTATCATGACTACGAGATTACGGACCCTCAAAGCATCGAACTGGTAAAGCGGGTGCGTGACCATGGATTACCGGTCGCTTTTACCTTCCGGATGGTAGACAGCCGGCAGCGTTCATGGATGGATATTGATTATGTGACTGGAACGCCTAAAAGGGAATGGACCATGAAGAATATCATTCCGATTATAGAAGCTGTTCCAGATGCTAAATTTATGATTTTAAACTTTGCAAGCGGCGCTGCGTTAACCGAAGAAGAGATGAACACCTTGAAAAAGGCAGATGTTCTGATTGACACCTCAGGCAGAACGATCAGCAATATGAGTAGCTATATAAAACAATACGGGAAAGAGAAATTTGCTTTTGGTACCCATTCGCCGATTTTGGACTATCTGTCGGGAATGTTGCGCATCGAGTCCTTGAGACCCGATGAGGCCGACGAGACCACCAAGGAACTGATTCGTTCGGGGAACGTTAAAAAAATGCTTTCATCCGTATTATAGCTTATCTATATTCACAATTAACTGTAATAATACCATGAAAAAAATTAGTCTTGCGTTGCTGTTGCTTTTGGGCGTCTCCTTCAGCTATGCACAGCAAGTACGTCCCTATAAACTATCGGAGCTTAATAAGAATGGCATTCCGGCTTTACTTGAGGGTATCGAAACACCGGAGCAGTGGGATCAGAAAAAGGAAGAGATCCGCAAAGTATGGCTTGAATATATTGGGGAATTACCGGAAAGGCCGGCGGTGCAATACCACGTTGTTTCTGAGACCCAGATGAGCGATCATGTTCGTCAGAAACTCCTCATCAATACCCTTTATGATGATACCATCACCGCTTTTCTTTTGATTCCTAACAGTGCCAAAAGCGATAAGAAGAGAAAATATCCCGCCATATTGGCGATGCATCCCACAAATGCGTTGGGCAAAGCATCGGTCGCTACAACCGAAGGTCCGCCAAATCGTCGTTATGGCTATGAATTGGTTTCCAGGGGATATATTGTGCTTGCACTAGATGATCTTACAGCAGGGGACCGTATATATCCGGGAGAAAAAGCATTTCGGACGGCCCCTTTTTATCAAAAGCACCCTAATTGGACCATCATGGCCAAAACGCTTGTCGACAATATGCAGGGCTTGGATTTCCTGTCTCAACATGACCGGGTAGCCGCCGACCGTATCGGGACGATAGGAGTATCCCTTGGCGGATATAATACTTTTTTTCTTTCATCAATAGATCCACGGATAAAAGCAGTAGTATCGGTATGCGGTCTCAGTACATTTACCGGCGATCCAAGACCGGAGCGGTGGGGCCAACGCGATTGGTATACCCACTTCCCCCGACTTACTACCGATATCAACAATGACCAAGTGCCCTTTGAGTTTAATGAGATTGTGTCGCTTTCAGCACCAAAACCGATGTTCTTTTTTTCTACCCAGAACGATCGTATCTTCCCGCATTGGCAGCAAATAGGGGAAGCATTGAAGGATGTTTATAGTTTGTATGATTGGTTGGGCCATGCGAATATGTTTCATTCGTTGATTGGTCCGGGTGGGCATGATTTCCCGCCGGAAATACGCGAACTATCCTATGATTTTCTGGATCGGTATTTAAAAAATAAGCACTGATATGCACAGCTATTTCAATTATCATTAATCGTTATACAAATGAAGAAATTAAATCTTACGCGGAGACGCTTCGTTGCTGCGGTAACCACTACATCTGTTGCAGCGGCATTTTCGAATGCCTTGCCGGCTTTTGGCACTGCTACTAAAGATCGAGGCAAATTGGCTATCCTTGGCGGATCTCCGGTCCGTACAAAAGGGTGGATTAATTGGCCAGCGGTATTGGCAGATGATAAGGTTATTAAATCCCTGCTGGATACCACCAAAAGTGGAAAATGGAGCCGCATCCAAAATGCGGCGAATGGAACGGTGGCTACTTTCGAGCGCGAATACGCTAAAATGCTGGGCGTCAACTATTGCGTGGGAACGGGCTCTGGAACCCAAGCGCTGAGCACCAGTGTGGAAGCTTTGGGCATAGGACCGGGTGATGAAATAATTACCTCTCCATATACCGATTTCGGAACCATCTCTGCGATCATTGGAAGCCGGGCACTTGCCGTTATGGCTGATCTGGATCCCGAATCCTATCAGTTGGATGCGGCGGATGTGGAACGTAAAATCAATAAGAATACGAAGGCGATTATGCCCGTTCACATGATGGGTATGCCAGCAGAGATGGATCGCATCATGGCGCTGGCGCAAAAGCATAACCTCAAGGTTATTGAAGACGCATGCCAAGCAAACTTCGCACATTATCAAGGGAAGCAGCTTGGGGCCATTGGCGATCTGGGATGTTTTAGCTTTCAGGCCAGCAAGCAGATTTCTTGCGGTGAGGGCGGAGCGGTCATTGGGAATAATGAGGGGTTAATGGATAGGGTTTATACCGTGCAAAACCATGGAACCGACCGCCGGGGAAAGAACGTTACCATAGGACCAAAATACCGGATGAATGAATTTGAAGGTGCGGTATTACTTGGCCAATTGGCTGGTGCAAGAGAACGTTTTGAGCTCCGGAATGAGAATGCCGCGTACCTGAGTGCTAAACTAAAAGGATTTCCGGGTATCGTTCCCCAAAAACAATATAAAGGGACAGAAAGCAGCGGTTACTACCTATACGCAATGAGCTACCATAAAGAGCATTTTAATCGTGCTGACCGTAGCGTATTCCTAAAAGCGATGGCGGCAGAAGGAGTAAGTTTAAGCCCTTATATTACGGGCCTGCATACCGAGCCGTGGGTGGATCACATTTTAGGATTGAACGTATATAAAACCATGTATTCTTCAGATCGGCTTAAGCAGTTCAAGGAAGAGACCCTCAATTTACCCAATTGCGATCGCGTTGGTCAGGAGATGTTGGTGTTGAATGGTTCTAGGCAACTTCTTGGAACGAAAGCCGATATGGATGACGTCATTAATGCGATTATGAAAGTGCATGAAAACAGGGATAAGCTCAATGACATTAAGGTGTAAATCCTCAATAAATTAGAAATGATTTATCGGTAGAGAGGCACGCGTTGGAAATTTTGAAAGGCATGCAAAGAGGCCGTCTCAAAAGCCCAAAACTATCGTCATTTCGACTGGAGCGGAGCGAAATGGAGAAATCTATACTTTGATTGTCAATTTTTTTGATTTTTCGACTCCACTTTGTTTCGCTCAAAATGACGTAACTATTTACATTTTGATACAGCCTCTTTAGGGAGTTTGTGCCGATACTACCCCGATTTGAGGGAGTATAAGCGATCGCTTCCGAGTCAAACCCAATCGCTTCCGTCTCACAAGCAACCGCTTGCGGATCGGAAGTAAATGCTTCCGCATCGAAACCAATTGCTTTCAGGTCTAAAGTGACAGCTTGCAACTTGGAAGTAACCGCTTGCGGCTTATCGGCGGTTGCTTCCAGCGCGGGAGTAACCGCTTCCGTGCCAAACTTAACCGCTTCCGTCTCACAAGCAACCGCTTGCGGATCGGAAGTAACCGCTTCCGCATCGAAACCAATTGTTTTCGGGTCTAAAGTGACAGCTTGCAACTTAGAAGTAATCACTTGCGGCTTATATGCGGTTGCTTCCAGCGTGGAACCAACCGCTTCCGAGTCAAACCCAATCGCTTCCGCTTCACAAGCAACCGCTTCCGACTTGGAAGTAATTGCTTTCAGGTCTAAGGTGACAGCTTGCAACTTAGAAGTAATCACTTGCGGCTTATATGCGGTTGCTTCCAACGTGGAACCAACCGCTTCCGAGTCAAACCCAATCGCTTCCGCTTCACAAGCAATCGCTTCCGGCCTGGAACCAATTGCTTCTGTGTTAAACTCAATCGCGTCTGGTGTAGCAGTTTTATCTTTAGACCGAAGATGCTCGATGAATATGCCCGTATCAATTACCATTGTTGTGGCTTGAAGCCCCCAAAGGCTTTTCTACTCTCTTCCAAGATATTGACGTCTTCATCAGACCAAGTAGTTACCTTAGTCAACTTTTTTTTATAAATGGATGAGTTAGATTTGCTTTCCTGTTGAATGGTCACACCCAATCCTTTAAGTATTTGCTTTACCAAAGAACTTTTACTTGCGGGAATATTGATAACTAATCTTTCCATGATAACAAATTTACAAAATTTCCGCTAAATAATTGATGCTAACAAAAAAACCGTAAACCCAACATACGTTGAACTTACGGTAAGTTATTTGTACCTAGGGCGGGAATCGAACCCGCACTCCTTTAACAGGAACAGGATTTTAAGTCCTGCGTGTCTACCAGTTCCACCACCTAGGCATGGCACTAATTTAAAAATCCCTTCCTTATTATTTTGCAAGAAAGGGATTCCGAACAGAGCGAAAGACGAGGTTCGAACTCGCGACCTCAACCTTGGCAAGGTTGCGCTCTACCAACTGAGCTACTTTCGCGTTTTTTATTTGGTGAATGCAAATATAGGCAGTTTTGTATTGATATCAAGTTTTTTTTGAAAAAAACGAAAAGCATTATAAGTCTTTGGTATTCAATAGGTCAAAAATTAATTCATTTTCATAGCCTTTTCCTGCTGCATAGCCAGCAAGTTTCATTTTACGTTTATAAGGATCTTTCTCGGATAGGGAAAGGGCTTTCTTTTCAAGTAGATTGGTAAGGGTTTCTGTATATGACTCTGCATCAATCTGCGCCAATGCTTCTTTTATTAATCGGGGTGATACCTTTTTGAGCTGGAGCCCTTGCCTGATCTTTATTTTCCCCCAGTGTTTCATCCTGAACTTCCCACTTGCATAGGCATGGGCGAAGCGTTCTTCGTTGATGAAATTGCGGGTGATCAAGTCGCTTATCACATCCTCTACCTCGGCAGAATGAAGTCCCCAACTATAGAGCTTGTCGCGCACCTCTTGTTGTGAGCGTTCTTGATAGGCACAAAATCCTTCAGCTTTCTGATAGGCCTGGAGTTTTGTGAAAACGGGCTTCTTCCGTGGCGTTTGCTGATCCATACTTGATAAAATTGGTAAAATTCACATAGATTCCCAAAAAATGATGAAATTCGTATCAAAATGAAGGAGAATTACACGCTTGAGGATATTGCTGAGATCATCCACGCTGATGCGCGGATAAGTAAAAAAGGTAGGCTTATTTTTCTTTTAGCTTATGATAGTCGCAAGATTGCACATCCTTCACAAACCCTGTTTTTCGCATTGAAAGGTAGTCGGGATGGGCACGATTTTGTAAAAGACGCATACCATAAGGGTATACGGAATTTCGTTGTTGAAAAGGACCGCCTGCCTCTCGGGGACTTTCCGGAAGCTAATATATTGGAAGTCGATGAGCCTTTACATGCCTTGCAAAGGTTGGCAGCATATCATCGGGCGCAATTCAATTATCCGGTAATTGGCATAACCGGCAGTAATGGCAAGACGGTTGTAAAGGAATGGCTCAACCAGCTCCTTGCGCCGGACTTCTCCATCGTTCGGAGTCCGAAGAGTTTTAATTCCCAGATTGGGGTGGCGCTCTCGTTATGGGAAATGAATGATACGCATAATTTGGCTATTGTGGAAGCAGGGATCAGTAAACCTGGCGAGATGGATGCCTTAAGGGATATGATTCGTCCTACCCTCGGTGTGCTGACAAATATCCGGCAGGCACATCGGGAGAACTTTTCGTCGAAGAAAGCAAAGACAGGAGAGAAGCTAAGGTTATTTCGGGAGACGGGGCTTGTTGTCTACTCACCAAAGTATGTGCCGGATGGGTTGCCGTTTTTGCCTGATCGTGTTTTTACATGGGCTGAAAACAGGGATGCGGATCTTGAAATACTTGAGTTTAGTACCTCGGATAAGCATATGCAGCTTATTCGGGCCCGTTTTAAGGGTGATCTTGTTGAAATAGAGATCCCATTCCACGATGCTGCCTCGATAGAGAATGCGATTATCTGCTGGTCGGTCATGCTGGTTCTAGGCATCAAACAGAAAACCATTGTGGAGCGGATGAAGATCTTAACACCCATAACGATGCGTCTCGAACTTAAGAATGGCTTGAATAACTGCTCGGTAATTGATGATTCTTATAGTTGTGATGTTTCGTCTTTGGCGATAGCTTTGGATTTCTTGCAACAACAAAATCAACATCAGAAGCGCACGGTTATTTTATCGGATATTCCTGAAATAGGGAATCAGAAAGAGATGGTTTATACGAAAGTGGCACAGCTTATTCAAAATAATTCTATTCCCCGCTTTATTGGTATTGGCCCTGATATCAGTCGTTTTGCTGAAAAATTTAGTCCGACCGCCCTGTTTTTTCCATCTACGGATCATTTTATCGCGGCCTTGTCTTATTTGTCATTTCGGGATGAGAGTATTTTGCTGAAAGGTGCGCGGAAGTTTGCTTTTGAGAGAATCAGTCGCCTTTTATCGGCCAAGACCCATGAAACTTCCTTGGAGATTAATCTGAATGCCTTGGAGGCCAATCTTAAATCTTACAAAGCTTTATTGAATCCTAAAACAAAGGTGATGGTGATGGTAAAGGCCTTTTCGTATGGAAGTGGAAGTTTTGAGATTGCCAATGTGCTTCAGTTTAACCAGGTGGATTATCTGGCCGTGGCTTATGCGGATGAGGGAATTGTTTTGCGTAAGGCTGGTATCTCGGTTCCGATCATGGTCATGAACCCCGACCTTTCCGCCTTTGAATCGTTGATCGAGTATCAGTTGGAACCTGAGATCTTTGGTTTGGACCAGTTGAGGACCTTCGCGTCGATAGTAAAGGCAAAAGGAGTTGTTGGATTCCCGGTGCATATCAAACTGGAAACAGGGATGCACCGATTGGGCTTCGAGCCTGCTCAGTTGTCCTCGATCATTGTGTGCGTGACGGGCAATAACCACTTGCGGATCGCCAGTGTTTTTTCACATCTTGCAGCGTCCGCAAATCCTGCGCATGATGCCTTCACCCGCGAGCAGATTTCTACATTGAAATGTTTTTCTGAAGAATTGGCAAAAGCGATAGATTATCCATTTATTACTCATATCGCCAATACGGCTGCGATTTCGCGTTTTCCTGAAGCCCAGTTTGATATGGTACGCTTGGGCATTGGCCTGTATGGGATAAAAAGTGCGGAAGAGGATCTTTACATCCAACCAGTGGCGACATTGAAAACGAGTATTTCTCAGATCAAAGCGATTAAGGCCGGGGATACCGTGGGTTATAACCGGAATGGAAGCTTGGCAAATGGTGGAATGATTGCAACGGTAGGGATTGGTTATGCCGATGGGTACAACAGGCGTTTTGGCAATGGGAAAGGAACAATGAGGATTAAAGGTGTCAGTGTGCCGACCATTGGAGATATATGCATGGATATGTGTATGTTGGATGTAAGCGGACTGGATGTTAGGGAAGGGGAGGAAGTGGTTGTCTTCGGGGAAGAGCCCAGGGTTGAAGCACTTGCGGAGGCAATTGGAACTATTCCGTATGAGGTATTGACAGGGGTTTCACAGCGGGTGAAACGGATCTATTTTTATGAATAATTTGCCTTCTTTTATATTCCCTCATTCCTTAACTTTGCAGTATGTTGCGAAAATTACTTCGTTTATTGTTTAATTATTTAATTAAAGGGGCAATCGTTTTATTACCTCTTGCGGGTGCCTGCTTTTTGATATTTTGGGCGGTATCGAGTATTGATTCAGCGCTCAATTTGAGTAATTTATTCTGGGAAGACACCTCTGGTAGGCCGGTTTATATTCCAGGGTTAGGCATTCTGACCGTTGTATGTATTCTCATTTTTGCTGGTTTTTTGGTAACGAACTTTGTTACTGCTCCGATATATAGCTGGTTTAACCGTTTGATAAACCGGATTCCACTTTTTAATACCCTTTATTCGTCCATTAAAGATTTTACGGAAGCTTTTGTTGGTGATGAGAAGAAATTTAATGAGCCGGTCATCGTGGAGGTAAACGATAGTGGTTTGAAAAAGATCGGTTTTTTAACGCAACGGGACTTGTCGGCAATCGGACTGAAAGATGAGGTACTGGTTTATTTTCCTTATGCTTATTCCGTGGCCGGACAGGTGAGTATCGCGAAAGCGGAAAAGGTGAAGCCGCTGAACATGAGTGCAACCGATGCAATGAAATTAGCGGTATCAGGGGGGGTAAGTGGTTTAGAATAAGCGTTCGGCACAGATGGTCTCTAAATTGCCATCGATCGTTGTGCAAAAGAACAGGTAGACATCTCCGCCATCTTCAATAGCGTGTTTTTTTCGTATTTCTTTTGTTTTTAATGGGAAGTTCCGGGAAATGATGTTTGCTTTCCAATGTTGTTTTGTTTTCTTAAATGCGCCGTACCGCTGGCTTTCCACTACCTTAAATCCCCTTCCTGGGAATTCCTTTATTTCCTCCTTACTGGTATAGAGATGTGTATGTTGGTGAAGCTTGCGAAGGTTGAACCTTTCCGCGATTAATTTGAACCCGCCTGACTTCATAAGGGCCGCATCGGGCTCAAAAAGGTATTTTTCTGGGATGCCATAGTTGACGGATGCTTTTTTTTCTTCTTCCGGGTAAAAGGAAAAATGAAAATCATGGGCATTCCCTAGTCCGACGGCATGGATACTCGCTGCCTTTTCAAAGTCTTTTTCAAGGAGGAAAAGAATTTCCCGGCATTCGTTTTTTACACTTAGAATGTGGATTTCTTTTACGTTTTTTAGCGCAGTAAGTGCGGCGGATATATCCAATAAGGGTGCGGCTTTGATCAGCAATTGATCAACTCTGTGCAAGATCATTTCCTGAAGATCAACAATATTGGGTTCGCAATCGTTTAAGTGAAATACTTTCCTTTTTTTTACCCTTCTGGAAGGGTCAATATACGCGAGGTCAAAGCGGCTCGCTTTCCATTCCTTTAAACATTTTAGGCCATCGTCATTGACGAAGGTAATGTTCGTCGTGCCCAGCAAACCTGAATTGTGTTGGGCAATGGTAGATAGTTCTTCGTTTAATTCACAGTGAACGACACTTTTAGCGACACGGGAAAGGTAATACGTGTCTATGCCAAAGCCTCCCGTGAGATCGATAAGCTGGGCGTTTTTTTCAACGAAGGTTGTTTTGTATGCAGCGGTTTTTTCGGAGGAGGACTGTTCCAATGAGAGGGCGACTGGATAATAAATGCCCTTTGTATTGTACCATAAGGGGAGTTTTTTTTGTATTTTCTGTCTTGAGGCGATCTGTGAAGCCAAGGCGGTGCTGCTGACCTCGGGAAACGGGCTTTTCTTCAAGGCAATTTCTACTGAGCTCGCTTGTGGGTTTTCGTGCAGGAAACTTTGCACCTCATTTGAAAGGATGGCTTGGTTCATTTCTTTTCATTAAGGTTCGGATTGGATCAACATTTGGCATGTATAGGAATCCTTGACCTCTAGAATGATTTTTTTGTTGACCAAGACCCGGTCAATGGTATCTTGGTTATAATAGCGGATGGTAACCAATTCCAGATCGTCTTGATGGGTAACATCAAATCGTTTTTTTAAGTCCTTGATTAATGTGGATACCCGTTCTTCCTGGGCGTCTACACTGACCGAGAAGCTGACGGCACTATTGTGCATCATATTTATTTTTACTTTGTTTTTATGGAAAAGGTTGAAGATATGACTCAGGTTGTCTTCTACGATAAATGAAAAGTCTTTCGGTAAAATAGAGATCAATACTTGGTTAACCTTAAAGATGAAGGAAGGAACAGGAAGATCTTCTTTTGTCTTCCTGATGCAGGTTCCATCATGATCCAGATCGGAGAAAGAGCGGACATACAGGCTAATTTCTTTGTTTTGCAGGGGTTTGATGGTCTTTGGATGAATAACTGTTGCCCCGTAATAGGTCAGCTCAATGGCATCTAAATAGGAAAGTTCGGGAATGAGTTCTGTTTTGCTGAACCATTTCGGGTCGGCATTCATTACTCCGGGAACATCTTTCCAGATGGTCACCGCATCGGCGTTTAGACAGGAGGCAAATATAGCGGCGGTATAGTCAGAGCCTTCGCGCCCCAATGTGGTGGTAAAGTTCTCTGATGTGCCCCCGATGAAGCCTTGGGTGATAAGGATGTGCTTTTCCAATAAGGAGGGAATATTTTGCTGGATGTTCGATTCTGTTTTTGTCCAGTCAACCCGCGCTTCACGGTAGGTATTGTCGGTCGCAATATAATTGCGGGCATCGATCCATTTTGTTGGTAAACCTTGATCGTGTAAATAGGCATGTATTATTTTTGTCGAAGCCAGTTCACCGATGGATACCATTTGGTCGTATAAATAATCGTAGTGGTCTTGGGGTGATTCGTCGATGATCCAATCGATCTCCACAAAGGTATTTGCAATCTCGTCATAAATGGGATGGTTTTTATGTTCAAAGAGATCGTTCAAGATATGCTCATGGTAAGATTTTATCGATTCGAAGATATCTTGCAGAGAGCTGTCTTGCCGCACATAGGCATTCAGCAGTTCTTCTAAATTATTTGTTGTTTTCCCCATTGCAGAGACGATGACCAACAAGGGTCCGTTCTTCTTGCATTCAATAATTTTGTATAGGTTCTTAACGCCCGCTGCATCTTTAACTGAGGCGCCGCCAAATTTGAATACCTGCATGCTTTAATGTTAGTTTAATTCTTCCAGCAATTGTTTTCCATAGGGTGTGAGTAAGGTATCAATAGCCGAATAAGGGATGAGGAGCTTGGTTTCTCCACTTACATAGGGCTTAATTTCGTAGATGCTGTATATAAAAAGCAAACCTTCCTTTTGCAAGATGAAATTACGAGGTAAGGCAAACTTGTCATCTTTAAAAAAGTAGTTTTCGCTTAACGATGTGGTATCCTCTAGGTTTTCCTGCTTTCTGAAAATGCCTTCGGCAATTGTTATCAATGTTGCCAGGCGACTTTCGTCTATTATTTCATCCAATAGGATTTCTTTGTTCGTGGAGATATCGTAGTTGTAATACCGGGTATAGTAGTTCCCATGTGCACCCCCCATATATTCATAGAAAAAACTGGTGAAGCCAATGTAGCTGGGGGTTTGAACAACGACGGAGTCTGTTTCTTCCCGAAACCACGAACGCTTGAATTCTGCCTGTTCATAGAACTTTTCATAAGCGTCGATGAACTCTTTTCCCATCTGCTCCAATGATGTTTTACCGGAATCAAGCACTAAATTCTCTTGCACGAATTGATTAATTTGTTGATCTGCAAATTCAGGGTAGGTACTGAGGAAATAAGCAGTATCAATTCCCTGATCATGCTTTACGATTTTTTCACTGCTGACCTTAAAGGTTTTATATTCATAGCTAGGAGGTTCAACGTTAGACTCTGTTTGAGATTCTGGTGATGGTGAGCATGCGGACACGATGCCTATTATATATAAGGGAAGAAGGATATTTTTCATCTGTTTATAATTTAATCTTCAATGGTCAGATGGATTATTTTAATTCTGTCGGATTCCTGGTGATTGATTGTTATTTTTATTTGTCAATGAAACATTGAGCCAGCCTTTGTCAAAATCCGCTTTATATTTTTGGTAGAAGCGAATAGCCGCTGCGTTCCAATCCAATACTTGCCATGTCATGCCAGAATAATTACGTGTTTTGCAAGTTTCCCATACCTTATTGAAAAGTATCGTCCCCAAGCCCTTTCCCCGCATTTTTTCCGTTACAATAATGTCTTCTAGGTAAAGCCTGCGTCCCTTCCATGTAGAATACCGAATGTAGTATAAAGCTAAGCCATGAATAACAGCATTACTTTCTACGACGAAAGCTTCCCATACTGGATTTTCACCAAAGCCGGCATCTTCAAATTCTCTCAGGGTGACAGTAACTTCATCGGGTGCCCGCTCGAATTCGGCAAGTTCTTGGATAAGTACCAACATGTGTCCGCAATCTGCTTTCTCAGCTTTTCTTATTACATATTCGTTCATTCCGTTTTGTTCTTCCAATGTGGGGTTACACGGGCTCCAAAAATGAGACTTCCCACACGCACCATGGTACTGCCCTGTGCAATGGCGATTTTATAATCAGACGACATCCCCATTGAGATTTCCTTGAATGCCTTGTCGTCAGCGAAGAAACTTTGCTTGATTCCTGAAAACAAGGTTTTCAGCTCATAGAATTCTTCCTTGATTACACGTTCATTTTGTGTATTGGTAGCCATACCCATGAGGCCGACAATCCGGATGTTCTTTAGGGAACTAAATTCATCGCTTCGTAAAATATCAATCAGCTCATCGTATTGCAGCCCATGCTTCGTTTCTTCACTGGCAATGTGGATCTGGAACAAGCAGTCGATAACACGATCGTTCTTTTTTGCTTCTTTATTGATTTCCTTAAGAATTTTTAAACTGTCGACAGAATGAATTAAGCCGATAAAGGGGGCAATGTATTTTACTTTATTGGTTTGCAAGTGGCCAATTTGATGCCATATGATATCTTTGGGTAGTTTCTCCGCCTTTTCGAGCAATTCTTGGACTTTATTTTCGCCAAAATCTCGTTGTCCTGTTGCGTATACTTCCTTAATTTCTTCTACGGACTTGGTTTTGGAAACGGCAATAAGCTTTACACCTAAAGAACTGAGTTCGTCTTTTAACTGTTGAACTGTATCTGCTGTTTTCATAGATTGGCCTCCTTTATCCAATTGCACTTAATTATTTTGTATTTTTGCTGCTAAATTACGAAATGCAACGGTTTTTAGCGATTTTACTTATTACGATTTTTTTTGTTGCATGCAAAGACAGTGTGCCGGAAGAGATTATTCCTGAAAGCAAGATGACCGATATCTTGTTGGATTTACATGTGGCAGATGGTTATATGCTGTATGGCTCGGCCGCATCAGAGAATCGACATTGGGATTATTTTTCGGGGATTTATAAGAGATACGGTACAGATTCGGCTTCTGTTAGGAAGAGCCTTGAGTATTATGCTTCTCATCCGCAGAAACTGCAGGACATCTATGCCGAGATTTCGAAACGTTTGCATGCCATGGAAACGGGGATAAACGAAGAGGAACGAAAAAAAGGAATTGCAATATATAAAGCAGATTCGGTAAAACGGAGAAGGGTCATGGATAGTATTTATTACCAAAAACGTGATTCTATCTTATATGGGAAGGGTATCGACCACGCTCTCGTAATAAAGGCGGATTCCTTGGATTCTACAGCTTGGTCCTTGCCCGGAGAGCAATTGAGGGTGGAATTGATTCTTGGCTATCCCCTGCCCGCCAAACCGAAGGCTCCAGGATCTTCCGGAAAACCAAAAGTATCTGAGCCTGTTGTGAACGGAACCGGCGCTAAGCCGAAACTTGTCCCAAAGAAGGTGCCGAAATAACATGATATATCCTGAGAACGCAGCGGAGAAACTAGGCTTTTTAGAGATTAAGGAGCATCTAAAGGCAAAATGCCTTAGTGAAATGGGGCGGGAGATGATTGGCCGGATACGGCCCTTAAGCCAATATGATCAGATCGTAAAGTTTCTAAGGCAGACCCATGAATTCAAGGAGATTATTGAGAATGACACCGCATTGCCTATCGATCATTTGTATCCTATAAAAAGCTTGGCGGAAAAAGCAAAGGTTGAAGGTGCGTTCTTGGTGGAAGAGGAATTTTTGAAGATACTCTTATCCTTGAAAACGGTGTTTGCCGTCATCGGATATTTCAATGAACGGGTGGGGAGTTATCCAGCACTTGAGGCATTGTTTGAGCATTTGCCCATGGAAAAGGGTATGCTGACAAAGATTGAAGCTATTATTGATCCCTTAGGTCATATGAAGGTAAATGCCTCTCCAAAATTGCAGCAGATTACGTCAGACATTTCAAGATCGGAGAGTGAGGCCAGGAAAAAAATGGACCGATTGCATAAGAATGCCCAACAGATGGGATGGACGGCAGAAGGAAGTTTGACTTCCCGGGATGGACGTTTATGTATCCCCTTGCTCGCCGAAAATAAGCGGAAGATAAAAGGCTTCATTCATGATGAATCCGCGAGCGGGCAGACCGTATTTTTAGAACCTGAGGAGGTCTTTCACCTGAATAATATCATCCGGGATCTGGAGTTTGAAAGACGGCGGGAGAAAGTGAGGATACTTATCGAGCTAACAACGGCTCTTCGTCCTAATATTCCTATGCTGATTGATTATCACCGTTTCTTGGGCAAGTTAGATTTTGTTCGTGCAAAGGCCTTGTTTGCTATGGATATTGAAGCCGGGATGCCCGAAATTGACCCGAATCCGGCATTAAAGTTGGTCAATGCCCGACATCCGCTTTTGCTTCTTAATTTTAAGAAGGAGAAGCAAGTAGTAGTTCCGCTGAACGTAACGATTGATGAAACGCAACGTATCATCATGGTTTCAGGTCCGAATGCTGGAGGGAAGTCAGTATGCATGAAAACAATAGCCTTATTGCAAATGATGGCACAATCGGGCTTGCTTATCCCCGCTGAGCCTACTTCGCGGATGGGGATCTTTACACATTTTTTTGCAGATATTGGTGATGATCAATCCATTGAAAGCGACTTGAGTACATACAGCGCGCACCTTTCCAAGATGCGGTATTTTTTGGATCGGGCCAACCGCCATTCTCTTGTGGTGATCGATGAATTTGGAACCGGAACCGACCCCCAGTTTGGGGGACCTATAGCGGAAGCGATCTTGGAAAGATTGAACCGGAAGCAAATCCGCGGGGTAATTACCACACATTATTCAAACCTCAAGTTGTTTGCAAATGCGACTGAAGGGATTGAAAATGCATCGATGCTGTTTGACCATGCAGCTATGCAGCCTCTTTATATTCTGGAAGTGGGGAAGCCCGGTAGTTCATACGCCTTTGAGATCGCACAAAAAATTGGTTTGCCCGGTGATGTCATTCAATTGGCAAAACAAAAGGTCGGTGTTCAACAAAAGAAAGTTGACCATTTGCTGGTGGATCTGGAGAGGGAAAAGAAAAAAGTGTTTGAAGCAAAAGTAGAATTTGAGAAAAAGACAAAACACTTATCTAAGATACAGGAAGAGAATGAGACATTGCAGCTCTTTCTCGCTGATAATAAGAAAGCCTTGTTAAAGCAGGCCAAAGAAGAAGCACAAGAGATCCTTAAAAATGCCAATAAGCTCATTGAAAACACTATCTCGGAAATCAAGGAAACCAAAGCCGATAAAGAAGTAACAAAAAACCTGCGCCGGAAACTGAACGAAGAACGGGAAAAAAATCTTGTCAGCAAAGAGACCAGTTTACCTCAGGGTAAGAATGAAGTGATTGAAGTCGGCGATTGGGTGCGGATAGTTGACACAGACACGGTTGCACAGGTCATGGAAATTGCAAAGGATAATGTCATCTTGGCAATGGGTGATTTGCGGTCGGTTGTAAAGCGGAAGCGGATTGAAAAAACAGCTAAAAAGAATGTTCCTAAATCCTTACGGAAAGCCCATGGTACACAATTAACGGAAACCCTGGCTGGCTTTCACCCCGAAATTGATGTCCGCGGTCAGCGGACGGAAGAGGCCCTCTATGAAATTGAGAAATACCTTGACAAGGCCATTATGTTAGGTTTTCCTTCTTTGAAGATTATCCATGGAAAAGGGAATGGCATTTTACGCAAAATGATCCGGGAATATTTAAAGAAATACAGTGAGGTTGATCGAATGGAAGATGAACATGCCGATAGAGGAGGGGATGGGATTACCTATGTGTATTTGAGGTAGGTATTGGGTGATAGGTATTAGGCGTTCGGTATTAGCCTCTTACGTCATTCCGGGCTTGACCCGGAATCTGTATCATAGGAGCACCAAAGAACCTAAAATAATCCGTGTTTCATTTTAAAAGATACCGGAGCATGTCCGGTATGACGTTTCAGGGCTGACAGCTGATTACTGGAGGCTCACAGCAATTTATTTCCGTTTCGGGCATTTTCCACAACGCTTTCCCTTTTTATATTTCTTGCAGCATTTTTTAAAATCGCAACCACAAGCACGATAGGGGTTTAACCCTTTGTAAGTGGCAGGGTCTGTGGGAAGCAAACTTTCCATGCCCGCAGTCAACTCAGAAATGTCTTTCATCACCATCAATAATGCGGCAAAGATAATAATTGTTTAGAATAATTCTAATTAAATTTAAATAACTGAACGTATTTCATTGGATATGCCCACGTGGTTCGCATTCACTGATCACTCATGCCAAAAGATATTTTCTGACCCACAAGAATGAATGACTTTTCCGTTTTGGTCTATTGGTTGTAGCGGATCTGCAGGGGCATTGTCTACACCATCATCAGGCACTACAATGATCTCTTTCGGCGAGGAAGGAATTATCCTGATTTCCCCGCAACCCAAATTATCGGTAACATTGGCCACGAAAATGAGGTATTCACCATTAGGGCTCCAGTTAACGTCGACCTCTTTAAATCGTGATTGGGTAATCTGTTTGAGGGTAGCGCCTGCGACTAAATCGACGGTATATAGATGATCGGAATGTGTAAAGGCAAGTGCAGATGAATTGGGTGCAACTGCCAGGTCGGTAGGCAATAAGTTATAATCTGCAAACTCGTGGATGGTGATGCTCTGTTGCGAGCTGGCAGATCGGTAGTCTTTTATAACCGCAAGGGCATAGCCTCTGTTTGTACCATTAATAGCTTCAGCAGCAATGACTAAATCTTTGCCATTGGGCGCAAAAGCAAAATCTTTCACATGAGGAATACGGCCTATGTTTTCTCCCTGATAATTAAAGAGAAGCAAATCTTTACGTGTGATGGGGTCGTCAGTGGAAGCAGTAAGTGCGGCAAGCAATTCTTCATTTGGGGCAAAGCTCGGTGTGCTTTCCAAAAGGTATGGAAGGGTTATGGTGAAATAGTCATCAGGGGCTTGGGTGCGATGCACCTGTATATGTGTGGTTTTTTGCCAGGGATCATTTTTATACCAAACAAATTGTTGCCCATCTAGAGCTATTCTATAGTTATTGCCTTCGGAGAATATTGATATTTCCCTGCGGGTACTGAAATCGAACCTAATGAGGTCGTCGGCGGCTGAATAATATAAAAATCCTGTTTGATCGGAATGATGAGGAGACTTATCATTCGATTTTCCACATGCTATACATAAGATAATTAAAGAAAAGATGGCGCGCGTAATAATGCTTGTAGAATGTGTCATGTCAAGGGACTGTTTTTCAATAAGGTCAACCGTATTCAATTAACGCTATTTAATTAATTTTCTAATTTAGCCATTGAGGATGCAATATAACCCAATAAATTGGTGTTTTTTCTACTGGTTTTTCGGTATTTTTTTTCTTGTAAAGTATTCCTATTTTCGTCGTTGATGCTTTTTGCATGAATAGATATCTGCTTTATATTATCTTTTTATTCGGGCTGCCCACGTACAGTGCCGCTCAGATTCCCTTAAATCAGGATTCTTATGCGGATAGTATTCATAATTTGTTGCAGCATGCTAAAACCGACAGTGTGAAGACCCGCCTGTATTATGAGTTGGCAGATTATTGGGCATATAGTGACACTGTGAAAGCAAGGCAATACCTGACGCTGAGCCAACAGTATAGCGGAACAAATTCGTACTTAAAAGCGCTTTACCCGTATTACGAAGCCGGATATTATTTTGATATAGATATCCCTAAAAGTGAAAGCGCTTATATGCGGGCCGACTCGCTCCTCAGTCAGTTCCCCAAAAAAGAAGCTTACTTCTTTCGCGCAAAAGCATGGAGAAATTATGGGGTTTTGCAACAAATAAAAGGAAGCGATACGAGCTTCGCGTCCATTTTATTGCAGAAAGCGATACCCTTGGCGCAAAAAGCTGAAGACAAGACGTTTGAAGGTATCGGTTACAGGGATGTGGGCCTTGTATTTATGAATGTACAGCAATATGAAAAGGCAACTATCTATTATTTGAAGTCAATAGCGTGTTTGGAATCAACGGCGACGAAATACACGGCATTGGCAAATGCTTATATCATGGCTGCGCGGAATTACGTTTTCTCCGAAGTCTATCCATCAGCGAAGGAAATGCTGGATAAAGCTCATGCAATTCTCGCTCCTTATGCAATAAATGAAAGCTCACCCGGCTATTATTTGTCGGAAGGGATGTATTACACCAAGGTAGCTCAGCTGCGTAAAGCAGAGAGTAGTTTTACTAAGGGGATCAATGTGGCCAGGGAGCTCAAGGATCATTACGCCGTATTGGAGTTGACATTTCAACAATATAAATTATTGAGTGAGCAGAAGCGGTATGAGAAGGCGAAACAGCTCTTGTTGGATGTGATGAGCCATGAAGATGCCATTATGCGGGAAAACAACCGGGTGATATTTTATTATGAGTTGTCTCAAACTTATGCGAACCTGGGCGATAGCAAAATGGCATATGACTGGATGAAGCGATATGCTGAGTTAAAGGATAGTGTGACGAATAAGCGCTTTAAAAACCAGATTAATGAGTTGGAAGTAAAATACCGCAGCGTGGAAAATCAGAAGAGGATTGCCGCCTTGCAGGTAGAAAAAACAGAAGTGGCATTGGCAGCGAGCAATAACCGGCTGTTTAACTGGTTATTGGGCGCGACCTGTCTTTGCTTATTGATTGGGGCAGGATTTGTCTGGTTTTATTACAAGAACAAGCAGAAGTTGGCAGCTCAGAAAGAGGTGAATTATAGGCAACAATTAAAAGAGATGGAACAGCAACAACAGCTGACGATTACGAAAGCTATGTTGGAAGGGGAAGAGCGGGAGCGGAAAAGGGTGGCGCGCGATTTGCACGATAGCCTTGGGGGAATGCTTGCAGGGGTCAAAATTAACCTTTCGGGTTGGGCCGCGAATCACTTGGATATTCCGCAAGACCGCGAATTGAATAAGGTAATTAACCAACTTGACAATTCGGTAGGTGAACTTCGGCGGATTTCCCGTAACATGATGCCGGAAACGTTATTGAAATTCGGATTGGAAACTGCACTGAAGGATTTATGTGAATTTTACATGGCTGATGATCTCCATATCAGCTTCCAACCGTTTCAGATCCAAGATAATATCCCGCTGCCGACACAAATTACCATTTATCGTATTGTGCAGGAGTTGTTGTCGAATGCCATTAAACATGCTCAAGCGACAAATATTCTGCTTCAATGCAGTCAGGGTAATAACGATTTTTACATTACGGTTGAGGATAATGGCATTGGCTTTGATCCGGCTAGCTTATCTGATAAAAAAGGCTTGGGACTGGCAAATGTGAGAAACCGGGTGGGTTATTTAATGGGAAAGATGGAAGTCATTTCTTCCCCGGGCGATGGAACAAGTATAAATATTGAAGTAAATGTCGAACCAAACCGATAAAATACGGGTAGCTATAGTGGACGATCATCCCATTGTGGCTCAGGGCTTGAAGATGTTGTTGGCCCATGAGGAAGATATGGTAATTTCTGATTGTTTTATTGATGGTGAAAGTACCTTGTCTTTTTTTAAGACCAATGCGGTGGATGTGGTCTTACTGGATATCACCCTTCCTGACATGAACGGCATGGACCTCTGCCGCGAAATAAAGAAACTTTCTCCTGATACATTGGTGTTGATCATTAGCAATCATTCGGAACGGAGTATCATCATGCAGTCAATACAAAATGGGGCAAGCGGATATTTGCTCAAAAATGCCTCATTGGAAGAACTTACAGGCTGCATTGCCGAAGCGTTGCGCGGTATGATAACCTATAGCAAAGAGGTAAAGGAAATCATCGGCCGCCCTTCGAAGAACGAGCTGTCGGGGATTCCCCAATTGACGAAACGGGAAAAACAAGTACTGAAATTATTGGCAGAGGGAAAGACCAGCCAGATGATTGCCGACGCACTTTTCGTAAGTTCATTTACTGTAGACACCCATCGGCGCAACCTCATGCAAAAGTTGGATGTGAAAAATGTGGCAGGCCTGATTATGGAAGCATCGAAACATCAATTGTTGTAAGGTAGGCCCAAAATGGAGAAAGCGCTTAGATGTGCATATCCGCCGTTAGTACATCAATTTTCTTTTCTTTCTTTTTCATTCGTTCGTAGTCTGCCATTCCCTGATTGATAGTAGCTTTCATCCAATGGTCAGATTTCTTGATCGCCGCGGGGTCAAACCGCTTTTCTTTTTTTTTACTGATGCGCTTTATTAATCGTTCTTTTTCCTTTTCGGCATTCTTACCATTCGGGTCAAATGGGGCGAGAATAATCCGTGCTTGAATAGCTCCGGTTCTTACTTCCGTATTGACAATATAAATACGATCTGCTTCCAGATTCGCTTCCAGATAATCCCGGTTTTCCGATTTGCCCCACAATAAATGTTTTCCCGGATCGCATTCGTAAGTCAGGTAGCTTCCTGGTCCTATTTTTCCCAGGAATTGTTCTCCATCAAAATATTGGAATTGAATGACTGGCGCTTCCAAAGGAGGACGTGTAAATATGACCAAGGCTTTTCCCGGTGTGGGTGTGGGTAACTCCTGTGCAAAGATGGGGGAAAGTAAGAATAAACTGCACAGGGACAATAATAAGCTAAATGTTCTCATAATGATTACTGTTTGATAAATGGAATTATGAAGTTCCTTGGAGGGGATGATTTTCCTTTGACCTGCCCTTGCACTTTAGCATTGGTAGCATTAATCGGTTCAAAGTTTCCTCCGTAACTTCCCGTAATTGTTTTATCGTTATCGGTCACCAATTCGAATTCCAAATTAAACTTGGTACCCTTTCCCGATACATTGACCTTTCCTCCTTTGACATATACAATGTCTTCCGCGGTTTCATCTGTTATATTCATGTTGTGGATGAGGTAAGCTTCATTAAAATAGTAAGTGCCTTCTACGTCTTCTTCTTCGTCTGCAAAGGTAAAGGTACCACCTTTGAAGCCATCTTCATTAGGGGAGTATAGGTTAAGGTAAAGGTATATGGGAACGATGGGGTCGTTCTCTGAAATAAATTTAAAAATGTGGAATTCATAGTTGATGTGGGTGCCGTTGAAACCTCCGTTTCTAAAACCTCCATAGTTTAGGCTGTAGGTTTCGTTATTGTAATTGAGCTCGTTCTTTGGATCGATTGTAGGCTCGGCTCCGTTCTCTTTTTTTGAGCAAGAGGCAAAACTGAGCGCAATAACCATTAGGCAAATCAAGATCTTGAGAGGATGAAATATTTTTTTCATGGTGTATATATTAGATGTAACAAAATTAGCGCTTTGCCATGGGACAAAAAATCACTAGAATTAGGGATTTTTTGCCTGTCAATGATTCTCGGGTCAAACGGATGCCTGCACGTTGTTTCGAGCAAACGTAGCCAGCAAGCGTCTTGCAATTCAATAAAATTTCGTATTTTGCCTGCATCGATGGATCCATTCGGTTATCGAAAAAACCAGATAATTCATCCTAGCTATTTTATATCAACGTAAACCTAAATACTTCTTTATGATTAATAAAGTCGTTAAAAATGCCGAAGAAGCCCTTCGGGATATTCAGGATGGAGCAACCGTGATGTTGGGTGGTTTTGGGCTTTGTGGTATCCCGGAAAATTGTATCGCTGCCCTTGTTAGGAAGGGAACGCGTGAGCTTACTTGTATCTCGAATAATGCGGGGGTGGACGATTTTGGCATTGGCTTAATGCTGAAAAAGCGTCAGTTGAAGAAAATGATCGCCTCATATGTAGGTGAAAACGCAGAATTCGAACGTCAGCTATTAAGCGGTGAACTCGAGGTGGAATTGGTTCCCCAAGGTACTTTGGCTACCCGTTGTATGGCATCGGGTTATGGTATGCCCGCAATCTTTACACCCGCCGGTGTGGGGACTGAAGTGGCGGAAGGGAAGGAAGTTCGGAATTTTGACGGAAAGGATTTTTTGTTGGAGAGAGCATTCGATGCTGATTTTTCCCTCGTAAAGGCATGGAAGGGAGATACTGCCGGCAACTTGATCTACCGCCTTACTGCACGCAATTTTAATCCGGTTATGGCGATGGCGGGAAAAATTACGATTGCAGAAGTTGAGGAACTTGTGCCTGCAGGTGAATTGGATCCGGACCATATTCATACGCCGGGGATTTATGTGCACCGAATTTTTCAGGGGGAGCATTATGAAAAACGTATTGAACAAAGAACATTGCGGCAGTAATTGAACGACCTTCATCAATAAAGTTATATGTTAGATAAAAACGGAATTGCGAAACGCATCGCACAAGAAATAAAAGATGGATTTTACATCAATTTGGGAATAGGAATACCCACCTTGGTTGCGAATTATATTCCTGATCATGTCAATGTTGTTTTACAATCGGAAAACGGACTGCTGGGGATGGGGCCTTTTCCTTATCCGGGAGACGAGGATGCTGATTTGATCAATGCGGGAAAGCAAACCATTACAACCTTGCCGGGTACTGCGGTATTTGATTCGGCAATGAGTTTTGGGATGATCAGGAGCCAAAAAGTCGATTTAACAATTTTAGGTGCGATGGAGGTCTCTGAATTTGGGGATATCGCGAGTTGGAAGATCCCGGGAAAAATGGTAAAAGGAATGGGCGGCGCTATGGACCTTGTTGCTTCTGCTAAAAATATTATCGTTGCTATGCAACAAACCAATAAAGCGGAGGAGAGCAAGCTGCTTACCGAATGTTCGTTGCCCCTGACGGGTAAACAATGTATTAGTAAAGTGGTAACGAATTTGGGTGTGTATGAGATTGATACTGAAAATGGGGGATTTGTACTTCTGGAGAGAGCGGCCGGCGTAAGTATTGAGGAGATCAGGAAAGCTACGGCGGGCAGGCTGATTGTCAGGGAGGATGTTCCCGAGATTGGTGTTTAGAAACAGTACGAGGGCAGGACATTAAAAAAATGCCTGCCGAAGATAAGCCGAAATATGTTTGGCAATCGTTTCTATATTTTCAGGATCATCGGTGTTATTTTCTATAATTTGATCGCACTGGCTTTTATAAGGAAGTAAATATGCATTAAAAGCAGGTATAACATGGTGGCTCCATTTATATTTGACATCTTGCTCGTGATAACCCCGCTCCACTAAATCACGATCCAATCTTCTTTTTAAGGCAGCTTCTTCACGGACCTCAATAAAAATGCGGTGATCCAGCAGGGCATTGATCTCTGTGTAGTGGAGGATGAATAACCCTTCTATGAGTAAAATGGGAGCAGGGTTAATTTTCAAGATTCTGGCTTGGAGGGACGGATTGTTGAACGTATATTCTTCCCTGCATACTGTTTTGCCACTGATCAGCTTTAATATATCCTGGTGGAAATTTTCCCGGTAAAATGACGTGGGCAAGTCAAAATTATGAACTTTGTTCTCTTCTTTTGTTTTCGTATTTGCCGGGATATAATAATTATCTTGGGAAATAACATTAACCTGACCGGGAGCAAAGTGCTTCAAAAAGCTTTTTACGAAAAAGGTTTTGCCTGATCCACTGCTTCCGGCAATTCCGATGACATAGGGTTTTTTACGAACGCCTTCCGACATGGCATTTATTCATTGGGTACGCCATAGCTGATGTTCACTAAAAAACGTTTGTCGATGATACCAATCTGGTTTGCCGCTGCTTTGGAAATCACAATTACCGCGTCTCTGGTTATTGAGTTGTCTGTATACTTTCCGACAACTTTAGCGAATGTCGTTCGATGGGTCATCGGATTAGTGATTTTGATTACCGTGCCGATAGGAGCGGTTTTGTGTAGGGCAAGCATTTTACCCCCTTCCGTGTTTAGTCCTTCCATCCAGACCCCAATGCCCCTGTCGCTTATTTGTCTTAAACCGTAGCGGTTTGCTGGTAGCGGTTCGGAAGTGGGTTCTTCTTCTGCCACTTCAACAACTTCAGGCATAGGTTTCGGGGTGGGTGCCGACTGCGGAATTTTTAATAGTTGGTTTTTCTGTATGGTTTTTCCATTGAGATTATTGCTCTCTATAAGTTGTTCTACGGAAACTTGGAATCGTTTTGCTATGGTGTATAATGTTTCGCCCGCGCCGACCTTATATCGCGTGAACGTGGAGTCGGGAGGGATAGTGTTTTTTGTTTCCTGCACGACGGACGCACCTGTTAATACCTGTTCAATTTTTTCTTCGGAAGAGAAGAATGTCCGCGAAGTGGGAATTTTTACGATATTACCTATTTTTAAAGGTTTGGATTGGTTAAAGGTCATGATTTCCTTTGCTGGAACACCATATTTACGTCCGAGTGAATAATAGGTTTCTTTTGGTGCGAGTTGATGAAGAATAACTTGTTTCCCCTGGTTGTTCTCTACTCCGATGGAATCAATACGAAGCGTGTTTTTGGCTTGAAGGTCATGGCCATATATAAAGGGTCCAATTAGCAAGGTAAATCGAATGGCGAATTTTCTACTGTTCATGAGCTTGCAATTATACAAAATACAAACCAATTTAACACGTCGGACATGCATGGAAGAACACAAAAGCTTTGTTAGCAAAACGTTTCTATTTTATTTTTTGTATAGTAGTATATGTAATTTTTTTATATAAACTTAGTGATTGCAGTTCAGTGTTCAGCAGTTTTGAAAAAGTAAGCGCTTATGCACCGAACAAACCGGCGCTACAAAATGATTTCCAAAATGCTTGATTTAACTGTATATTTATCCAATTATGGAACGAATTGCTGATGGCAGATTTGCCAATATAATCGGATTATGAAATTAAAACGCAACCGCCACCTGTTCTATTTTATGCAGGTAATCATTGTTTTTATCTGTTTCTCATGTAAAAGTGTTGCTCAGGAAACTAGTGCTGTAGTTTATGAATTTCTGATTCATGATGACATCGATGCCACGGCTTGGCGGACAACTCAGCAGGCCTTTAAGAATGCATCGGAAGAGCACGCTGACCTCATCTTGATCAAAATGAATACTTTTGGTGGTTTGGTCAATTTTGCAGATTCGATCCGTCGCATTATTTTGGATTCACCCATTAAGAGTGTCGTATATATAGATCATAATGCTGCCTCGGCGGGGGCACTGATTTCGTTGGCATGCGACAAAATTTATATGAGCAAAGGCTCTAGCATTGGAGCGGCCAGTGTAGTGGATAATTCTGGGGAAGTTATGCCCGAGAAATACCAGTCTTATATGAGAGGGTTGATGCGCGCGACGGCCGAAGCAAATGGTCGGGACCCCAACATCGCAGAAGCTTTCGTCGATCCTGATGTAGATCTTCCTGGCATTAAACCAAAAGGGAAGGTCTTGACTCTCACATCAAGGGAAGCGCTAAAAGTCGGGATCATTGATGGAGAAGTAAATAGTGTGCAGGACGTTTACTTCGCGGAGGCACTTGATTCCCCAAAAATTATCGTCCATACGGTGACATTTATGGATAATATCATGAGTTTTTTATTAAATCCTGCGGTACAGGGTTTCTTGATTGTGCTCATCATGGCCGGTATCTATTTTGAAATGAGCTCACCTGGAATTGGCTTGCCTTTGCTGGTAGCAATCATTGCCACAGCACTCTATTTTGCACCGCTTTATTTAGAAGGACTAGCATCAAATTGGGAAATATTATTATTTGCGATAGGAGTTATCTTACTGCTATTGGAAATATTCGTTATTCCGGGATTCGGTATTGCGGGCATTTCGGGTATTGCTTGTATTGTTTGTAGTTTTGCATTCAGCATGGTTTCAAATGAAGGGTTCGATTTTTCTTTGACGCCATCTAATCTTATATTTCGATCGTTTATGTTAGTGATATCATCCATTGTTGGCGCGGTTGTCTTATCCGTATTGCTGGGAAGAAGTATTTTAAAAAGCAGTGCGTTTAAGCGATTGGTCCTATCTGATGAACAGCGTGCCGGAAGTGGATATGTTTCTTCGGTTGTGAATGCCGATTTGATCCATAAAGAAGGGACGGCAAAGACTGATTTACGCCCTTCAGGGAAAGTAGAAATTGACGGCATCTGGTATGATGCGGTTTCTTTGGGCGGCTATATTAATAAAGGCACTGCCGTGTTTGTGGAAAAACATGAAAACTATAATCTTTTCGTTAGGAAAAAGCGTGAAGAGCAGGAATAAATGCGCCGCAGTGGGGCCGCTTAAGGTCATTGAATTTATTTCTTTATTTTTTTTGATTTACTACAAGTTTATATATCTTTGCAGTCCCTAAAGGAAAAGTGGGTGTAACAGCCCTTTTAGTTATTTCTTTTAGTAGAAATTGCCTCCTTAGCTCAGCTGGTAGAGCAACTGACTTGTAATCAGTAGGTCGCTGGTTCGATCCCGGCAGGGGGCTCTTTCAAAAACGAGGCGTATGGGCACTGTTTTTGTGAAAAAGGGGGGATTCCAGAGCGGTCAAATGGGACGGACTGTAAATCCGTTACTTCGGTTTCGAAGGTTCGAATCCTTCTCCCCCCACAGATGGGCCAATACGAAAGTGTTGAACCACAGGCGGAAGTAGCTCAGTTGGTAGAGCGATAGCCTTCCAAGCTATAGGTCGCGAGTTCGAACCTCGTCTTCCGCTCTTGAAACCATCAGTTGATCCTTAGGATTGGCCGATGGTTTTGAACAAGCCGATGTAGCTCAGCGGTAGAGCACTTCCTTGGTAAGGAAGAGGTCATGGGTTCAAGTCCCATCATTGGCTCGTAAGTGTAAAATAAGAATATATAACCCAATAAAAATTAACTTACTAATTAGTATACAACATGGCAAAAGAGAAATTTGACCGTAGTAAACCGCACTTAAACGTAGGTACAATTGGTCACGTTGACCACGGTAAAACAACTACTACTGCAGCGATTACAAAAGTTTTGGCAGATGCAGGATTATCAGAAGCACGTTCATTTGATTCAATTGACTCTGCTCCTGAAGAAAAAGAACGCGGTATTACCATTAACACATCACACGTAGAATATTCAACCGCAAATCGTCATTATGCACACGTTGACTGTCCAGGCCACGCTGACTATGTGAAAAACATGGTTACAGGTGCTGCTCAAATGGATGGTGCAATTATCGTCGTAGCTGCTACAGATGGTCCGATGCCACAAACCCGTGAGCACATTCTATTGGCACGCCAAGTAGGGGTTCCCGCTTTAGTGGTATTTATGAACAAAACCGACTTGGTTGATGACCCTGAATTGTTGGATTTGGTGGAAATGGAAATCCGAGAATTATTGTCGTTCTACGAATATCCAGGTGATGATATCCCTGTAATCCGTGGTTCAGCATTGGGCGCATTGAATGGCGAGAAACAATGGGTGGATAAAATCTTGGAATTAATGGCAGCGGTGGATGAGTATATTCCTGTGCCTCCTCGTTTGACAGATCTTCCTTTCTTGATGCCGGTAGAAGACGTATTCTCGATCACAGGTCGTGGTACGGTGGCTACAGGACGTATTGAAAGAGGCGTAATCAATTCAGGTGATCAGATCGACATCCTAGGAATGGGAGCTGAAAACTTGAAGTCTGTGGTTACCGGTGTAGAGATGTTCCGTAAGATATTAGATCGCGGAGAAGCTGGGGATAACGTGGGCTTATTGTTGCGCGGTATTGAAAAGACAGATATCCGTCGTGGTATGGTGCTTTGTAAACCAGGTTCTGTAACACCACATACTGATTTTAAAGCAGAGGTATACGTGTTGTCAAAAGCTGAAGGTGGCCGTCATACTCCTTTCTTTAATAAATACCGTCCGCAATTCTACTTCCGTACCACGGATGTAACCGGCGAGATTACCTTGGAAGAAGGAGTTGAAATGGTTATGCCTGGTGATAATGTTACTATCAATGTAAAATTGATTAATGCTATCGCAATGGAAAAAGGACTTCGTTTTGCTATCCGTGAAGGTGGTAGGACGGTAGGTGCTGGCCAGGTAACGGAGATTGTAGCTTAATACAACCGGTTTATCATTTAACAAAAAGCAAAGTACCCGCCCTGAAGGCTTGGGTACTTTGCTTATAAATTTAAAGATATACATTGTTCAGTGGTAGCGCTTCAGATAAAGAGGTTAAACCGTTGATCGGGTGGTCGGGTAAAGTAGGGATTAAAACACGGGCATAGTTCAATGGTAGAATAGAGGTCTCCAAAACCTTTGATCAGGGTTCGAATCCTTGTGCCCGTGCAAGATAAATGGTATATAAATCCGACATGACTAAAATAATTATTAAACAGATATAACAATAGTTATTTTAATCATAAACGCTCCATCTAACCATTGGAGATTAAATTACAGACAGATGAAAAGCATCATTGAATTTATAAAAGACTCCTACAATGAAATGCTTCATAAGGTTACATGGCCAACCTTGGGGGAATTACAACACTCCGCAGTTATTGTATTGGTAGCTTCTATGATTATCGCAGGTATAATATTGCTTATGGATAAATCTTCCAGTGGTATTTTAGAAATGTTTTATCAGTCAGTAGGCTAAAGAAAAGATATTAAATGGCAGATCAAACATTAAAGTGGTATGTAGTACGTGCCGTTAGCGGTAAAGAAAAAAAGGTAAAACAATATATCGAAGCGGAAGTTAACCGTTTAGGGATTTCGCACCTCGTTCCACAGGTTCTGATACCGATGGAGAAATATTATCAAATGCGGGATGGGAAAAAAATTGCGAAAGAGCGAAACTTTTATCCCGGATATGTGTTAATAGAGGTTGCCTTGGATAGTGAAGTGGAGCATTTGATAAAAGGGATAAATAGTGTAATCGGATTTTTAGGTGATAAAGCAGGAAATCCCGTACCTTTGCGGCCTGCTGAAGTAAACAGGATTTTAGGAAAAGTAGACGAAATGTCTGAACAGACCGAGGCTATTAATGTTCCTTATTATGTGGGTGAAGCTGTAAAAGTAACCGATGGCCCCTTTAATGGATTTACAGGAGAAATAGAAGAGGTTAACGAAGAGAAGAAAAAGCTTAAAGTAATGGTCAAGGTTTTTGGTAGGAAAACCCCACTTGAGCTGAATTATATGCAGGTTGAAAAAGAGTAATACAGCTTTCGGTGATCGGCCTTCAGCAATCAGTGATTGGTGAATTTGGAGCACGAAAAGTTTAATACAATAGAAATTAGAATAGTTTAGGTTTCAGCATACGGCTGATAGCTGATAACTCACAGCAGATAGCTGAATAAAGATCTTAAAATGTTACATAGCTTCCAACTTACTAACATTAAGTAAATAAATTAAATCAAAAAATGGCAAAACAAGTCAGTGCGTTAGTAAAATTACAAGTGAGAGGTGGCGCAGCCAACCCATCACCGCCGGTAGGACCTGCTTTAGGTGCAAAAGGAGTGAACATTATGGAATTTTGCAAGCAGTTTAATGCACGTACCCAAGACAAACCAGGCAAGGTACTGCCTGTCGTAATTACTGTTTATGCCGATAAGTCTTTTGATTTTATCATCAAAACCCCGCCCGTTGCTGTACAATTGATTGAAGCAACCGGATTAAAGGGGGGCTCTGGTGAACCGAACCGTAAAAAAGTCGGCTCAGTTTCCTGGGAACAGGTGAAAACCATTGCAACTGATAAAATGACCGACTTAAATGCATTTACAGTTGAATCTGCCATGAAAATGGTTGCGGGTACAGCGCGGAGTATGGGGATTACCGTCAGTGGTGATGCACCTTGGAACAATTAAGTTAACAGAAATCAGTTTAAAAAGTGGCTAGATTAACAAAAAATCAAAAAACAGCACTCACCAAAATTGAAGCTGGTAAAGCCTATTCATTACAAGAAGCTACGGCCTTGGTAAAGGATGTTACCACAACCAAATTTGATGCCTCTGTGGATATTGACGTTCGTTTGGGCGTTGACCCCCGTAAGGCAAATCAAATGGTTAGGGGAATTGCAACCTTGCCTCATGGAACGGGTAAAACCGTCAGGGTCTTGGTACTCTGCACTCCTGATAAGGAAGAGGAAGCGAAAGCAGCCGGTGCCGATTACGTAGGCTTGGATGAATATATCAGCAAGATTGAAGGGGGATGGACTGACGTCGACATTATTATTACCATGCCTAGTGTGATGGCAAAAGTAGGTAAGCTGGGCCGTATTTTGGGACCACGAAACCTCATGCCAAATCCAAAATCCGGAACGGTAACCACGGAAGTGGGAAAAGCGGTGACGGATGTAAAAGGTGGTAAAATCGACTTCAAGGTGGATAAGACCGGGATTATCCATGCCTCAATTGGGAAAGTGTCATTCCCTGCAGATAAGATTTATGAAAATGCCTTGGAAATACTTCAAACCATTTCCAAGCTTAAACCATCTGCGGCTAAGGGAACTTACTTTAAGAGCATCCATATATCATCAACAATGAGTGTGGGGCTACAAGTTGAAACTAAATCAGTAGCGGGAATCTAATCATGAAAAGAGAAGAAAAACAAGAAATTGTTCAGACTTTAACGGATCGGATTAAATCATTCGGCAATTTTTATGTTGCCGACACTGCTGATCTAACTGTAGAAAAAGTTAACGCAATACGTCGAAAATGTTTCGAAAGTGGCATATCGATCCAGGTAGCGAAAAATACCTTGATCCGGAAAGCCATGGAAGATGCAGGAGTCGATTCAAAAGAATTGTTGGACGTATTAAAAGGATCTTCAACATTATTATTCTCAGAAGTAGGGAATGCACCTGCTAAATTAATCAAAGAGCTTCGCAAAGAGGGAGATAAACCCCTTTTGAAAGCCGCTTATATTGATTCAGCAGTATTTATTGGTGATAATCAGTTAGCTGCCTTGGTTAGCCTTAAGTCTAAAGAAGAACTTATTGGCGAAATTATCGGGCTATTGCAGTCGCCTGCCAAAAATGTTATCTCAGGTCTTCGATCTGGTGGTGGCAAACTTGCAGGAATCGTTAAAACTTTACAAGAAAGAGAAGGTTAACGGACACCTAATGAAGTTCGGGAAATTATTAATTATTTAAAAGCACAATTCAAATTTAAAATAAAATGGCAGATTTAAAATCGTTTGCTGAGCAGTTGGTAAACTTAACAGTGAAAGAAGTTAACGAGTTAGCTCAAATCTTAAAAGATGAACATGGTATTGAACCTGCAGCCGCAGCTGTAGCAGTAGCTGGTCCCGCAGGTGAGGCAGCTGCCGCAGGTGCTGAAGAAAAAACATCATTCGATGTTGTTTTGACAGAAGCAGGTGGTTCGAAATTAGCAGTTGTTAAGTTGGTAAAAGACTTGACAGGTCTTGGCTTGAAAGAAGCTAAAGATTTAGTTGACGGTGCACCAAAAGCAATCAAAGAAGGTGTCGCCAAAGACGAGGCTGAATCGTTGAAAAAACAACTCGAAGAAGCAGGAGCTACGGTTGAGGTTAAATAAAATATCGCCAATAGTTCTTAACGCCTTAGACTCCGGCATTTTTGCCGGGGTCTATTGCTGTTTGTAGAAAGTCTGTATACTTGTTAGGCTATACAAGTTCCGTAAGGTAAAAATAATAGTCGCGTGCAGTTTAATTAAACTAAATTCTTATTCCCTTGGCAAATAAAGATATTCGTAACGAAAGAGTAAATTTTGCAACCAGCAAAAAGGTAATTGATTACCCTGACTTTCTGGATGTGCAACTTCAATCTTTTAAGGAGTTTTTCCAATTGGAAACGACTTCTGATAACCGCCATCAGGAAGGGTTGTTTAAGGTTTTTTCTGAAAACTTCCCCATTTCTGATTCGAGAAATATTTTTTTACTCGAATTTTTGGATTATTTCATAGACCCTCCTAGGTATGATATACAGGAATGTATAGAAAGGGGACTTACCTATAGCGTTCCGCTTAAGGCGAAATTACGCTTATCGTGTAATGATGAAGAACATGAAGATTTTGAAACCATTGTTCAAGATGTGTACTTAGGAACCATTCCTTACATGACACCTAAGGGGACATTCGTGATCAATGGTGCAGAACGGGTTATCGTTTCTCAGCTTCACCGGTCTCCGGGTGTTTTCTTCGGACAGAGCCGCCATACCAATGGAACGAAGTTATATTCTGCCCGCGTTATTCCTTTTAAAGGGTCATGGATTGAATTTGCGACCGATGTAAACAACGTCATGTATGCTTATATCGATCGTAAAAAGAAATTTCCCGTTACCACGCTCCTTCGTGCGATCGGCTATGATTCAGATAAAGATATCCTTGAATTATTTGAGCTGGCTGATGAGGTTAAAGTCAGTAAATCCGGACTTAAAAAGCTTCTGGGAAGAAAATTAGCCGCGCGGGTACTTAAAAAATGGGTAGAAGATTTCGTGGATGAGGATACGGGTGAAGTAGTGTCCATTGATCGGAATGAGGTTATTTTAGAACGGGAAACAGTTCTGGAAGAAGAACATATTGATATGATTCTGGATGCTGGAATGAAGACCATCATTCTTTCAAAAGAAGATGCCTCCAGCAATGCCGATTATTCCATTATCTATAATACTTTGCAGAAAGATACCTCCAATTCGGAAAAAGAAGCGGTGGAATATATATATAGACAACTGAGAAATGCCGAACCGCCTGATGAAGAAACAGCACGTGGTATCATTGACCGTTTATTCTTTTCTGATAAACGTTATGATTTGGGGGATGTCGGCCGTTATCGCATTAACCGGAAATTAAAACTGGATACACCGGTGGAGACCAAGGTGTTGACAAGACAAGATATCATTGCCATTGTTAAGTATTTGATCAATCTGATTAACTCCAAAGCAGAGGTTGATGATATTGACCATTTATCAAACCGTCGTGTCCGTACAGTGGGTGAACAACTTTATGCGCAGTTTGGGGTAGGCTTATCTCGGATGGCGCGTACCATTCGGGAACGGATGAACATTCGTGATAATGAGGTTTTCACGCCGACAGATCTTATTAATGCCCGTACCTTATCATCGGTAATTAATTCCTTCTTCGGTACCAACCAGCTGTCGCAGTTTATGGACCAGACCAATCCTTTGGCAGAAATTACCCATAAACGCCGTTTATCGGCATTAGGACCAGGTGGTCTTTCGCGTGAACGTGCCGGTTTTGAGGTACGTGACGTGCACTATACACATTATGGCCGTCTTTGTACCATTGAAACTCCTGAGGGACCAAACATTGGGTTGATTTCATCTCTCTGTGTTCATGCAAAAATCAATAATTTAGGATTTATTGAAACGCCTTATCGTAAAGTGGATAATGGAAGGGTGGTCGTGGAAGAACCTGTTGTTTACCTTTCGGCGGAAGATGAAGATGGTAAAACCATTGCACAGGCGAACGCGGAGTATGATGACAAAGGAAACTTTGTCACTCCTAGAGTAAAAGCACGTTTTGAAGGTGATTTTCCAATTATTGAACCTGAACGGTTGGATTTAATGGATATCGCTCCGAATCAGATTACGTCAATAGCAGCGTCTTTAATTCCTTTTCTGGAACATAATGATGCAAACCGTGCTTTGATGGGGTCAAACATGCAACGTCAGGCGGTTCCTTTGCTTCGCCCCCAAGCACCCATTGTGGGTACGGGGATAGAAGGCCTTGTTGCCCGGGATTCGCGTACGTTGATCAATGCGGAAGGTGATGGAGTGGTTGAATACGTCGATGCCAATGAAATCAAAATACGTTATGAGAGAACGGAAGATCAAGTGTTGGTTTCTTTCGATGATGATTTGGTAACCTATAAGCTTATTAAATTTCAAAAGACGAACCAAAGTACCTGCATCAACTTAAAACCGATTGTTACAAAAGGTCAGAAAGTTACGAAAGGACAGGTTCTTTGTGAAGGTTATGCCACAGAAAATGGCGAACTGGCATTGGGCAGGAACCTTAAAGTGGCATTCATGCCTTGGCAGGGATATAACTTTGAAGATGCGATTGTGATTTCTGAAAGGGTGGTAAGCCAGGATATCTTTACTTCCTTGCATATCGAACAATTCGAGCTTGAAGTCCGTGATACCAAACGGGGTGAAGAGGAATTGACTTCAGATATTCCCAATGTTTCGGAAGAGGCTACGAAAGACCTGGATGAACATGGAATTATCCGTATCGGAGCAGAAGTTCATGAAGGGGATATCCTTATCGGGAAAATTACACCTAAAGGGGAAACAGATCCTTCACCTGAGGAGAAATTGTTAAGGGCCATTTTCGGTGATAAAGCCGGCGATGTTAAAGATGCATCATTAAAAACACCGCCATCCATTCATGGTGTTGTCATCGATACAAAATTATTTTCCCGTGCGAAGAAGTCTTCCAAATCAGAAGAAAAAATTGCCCTGGAAAAATTGGATACCCAACACAATAAAGCCCTTAAAGGGTTAAAAGAGAAATTGGTGGATAAACTTTTTTCCATTGTTAATGGCAAAACATCGCAAGGTGTATATAATGTATACAAGGAATTATTGATCGCCAAGGGTGTTAAATTTACCCAGAAATTGCTTGCGGAGTTGGAATATGCCAATATTAATCCGAGCAAGTGGACAACTGACGAAGATAAAAACAACTTGATTAAGCAAACCCTCCATTTTTATAATATTAAATTAAATGAGGAATTGGGTGCTTACAAACGGGATAAATTTGCGATTAGTGTGGGTGATGAGCTTCCGTCAGGTATTGTTCAAATGGCTAAGGTATACGTGGCTAAAAAGCGTAAACTGAAGGTTGGTGATAAGATGGCAGGCCGACATGGTAATAAGGGTATCGTTGCCCGTATTGTCCGCGATGAGGATATGCCGTTTCTGGAAGATGGAACACCAGTGGATATTGTTTTAAATCCATTAGGGGTACCGTCGCGTATGAACCTTGGCCAGATCTATGAGACCGTCTTGGGATGGGCCGGACAAAAATTAGGGATGAAATTTGCGACTCCTATTTTTGATGGTGCCAGTACGGAAGAGGTGGAAGAATGGGTCGCGAAGGCGAAGTTGCCGGCTTCTGGTAGAACCTATTTGTACAATGGGCTAACCGGTGAACGGTTTGATCAACCTACAACCGTGGGGATCATTTATATGTTGAAATTAGGTCATATGGTCGATGATAAAATGCATGCAAGGTCAATTGGTCCTTATTCATTGATTACCCAGCAACCGCTTGGAGGTAAGGCTCAATTTGGTGGTCAGCGTTTCGGTGAGATGGAAGTTTGGGCACTTGAAGCATTTGGTGCGTCAAATATCCTACAGGAGATCTTGACGGTGAAATCTGATGATGTCATTGGGAGGGCCAAAACGTATGAAGCGATCGTAAAAGGCGATAATTTACCGACTCCATCTGTTCCTGAATCATTTAATGTATTGGTTCACGAATTGAGAGGCTTAGGTCTGGAAATAACACTGGATTAAGTTGTGGTTAATACGGGAATCACGGAAGTTTCCCTGATTTGAACGATTAACTGACAACTTTAAACTCAAATAAAACTATGTCTTACAAAAAAGATAATAAAATCAAAAGCAACTTCACTTCGATCACCATCAGTATTTCTTCTCCTGAGGCGATCTTGGAACGTTCAAGTGGTGAAGTTTTGAAACCAGAGACGATCAATTACCGTACTTATAAGCCAGAACGGGATGGTCTTTTCTGTGAAAGGATATTTGGTCCAGTCAAAGATTATGAATGCCATTGCGGAAAGTATAAACGAATCCGTTATAAAGGCATTGTTTGTGATCGATGCGGTGTTGAAGTAACCGAGAAAAAGGTACGTCGGGAACGTATGGGCCATATTAGTTTGGTGGTTCCGGTAGCGCATATCTGGTATTTCCGCTCTTTGCCCAATAAAATCGGATACTTATTGGGCTTGCCGACCAAGAAGCTCGATATGATCATTTATTATGAGCGTTATGTCGTTATTCAGGCTGGGGTGAAAGAAGAGGATGGTATTCAATATATGGACTTTCTGACAGAGGAAGAATATTTGGATATTCTTGATACGCTTCCCAAGGAAAACCAATATCTTGATGATAAGGATCCGCAGAAGTTTATAGCCAAGATGGGTGCAGAAGGCCTGGAAGAGCTATTGAAACGTCTGGACCTTGATCAATTATCCTATGATTTGCGTCACCAAGCGGCAAACGAAACCTCTCAACAGCGCAAAAATGAAGCCTTGAAACGCTTACAGGTTGTTGAGGCGTTTAGGGGTGCAAAAGAGCGTATTGAAAATAATCCGGAATGGATGATTGTAAAGATCGTTCCTGTAATTCCTCCAGAATTAAGGCCTTTGGTGCCTTTGGAAGGTGGTCGCTTTGCCACGTCCGACTTAAATGATTTGTACCGGCGGGTGATCATTCGAAATAACCGTCTGAAACGTCTTATGGAAATCAAAGCTCCAGAAGTTATTCTTCGTAATGAAAAGCGGATGTTGCAGGAAGCCGTGGATTCCTTGTTTGATAATTCCAGAAAAGTAAATGCAGTAAAAACGGAAGGCAACCGTGCTTTAAAGTCACTTTCAGATATTCTGAAAGGCAAACAAGGTCGTTTCCGCCAAAACCTCTTGGGGAAACGTGTGGATTATTCTGCGCGTTCTGTCATCGTGGTTGGTCCCAACTTGAAATTCCATGAATGTGGATTGCCAAAAGACATGGCGGCTGAGTTATACAAACCGTTTATCATTCGTAAAATGATCGAGCGGGGAATTGTAAAAACGGTTAAATCTGCAAAAAAGATCGTCGATCGCAAAGATCCGGTAGTTTGGGATATCTTGGAAAATGTGTTGAAGGGTCATCCCGTACTTCTAAACCGTGCACCTACGCTTCACCGCTTGGGGATTCAGGCTTTTCAACCAAAATTAGTGGAAGGGAAGGCCATTCAATTGCACCCTTTAGTATGTACTGCGTTTAATGCGGATTTTGACGGTGACCAAATGGCTGTGCATTTGCCTTTAGGGAATGCGGCGATTTTGGAGGCCCAAATCTTGATGCTGGCATCACATAATATTCTTAACCCTGCTAATGGAACGCCAATTACAGTGCCATCCCAAGACATGGTGTTGGGACTTTATTACATGACGAAAGGGAGGAAAACCGATGATACCCGTGTGATAAAGGGACAGGACATGACATTCTATTCGGCGGAGGAAGTTATTATTGCCTATAATGAGAAACAGGTGGATCTGCATGCTTTCATAAAGATCAAAACCAAAATAAAGAATAAGGAAGGCGCCGTCGAAGACCGCATCATTGAAACGACAGTAGGACGGGTACTATTCAATCAAGTGGTTCCCGAAGAATCTGGGTTTATCAATGAATTGCTGACAAAAAAATCATTACGTGATATTATCGGTGATATTGTTAAAACCTCAGGAATGGCCCGAGCAGCAAAGTTCTTGGATGAAATAAAAGAACTTGGTTTTAAAATGGCTTTTCAGGGAGGTCTTTCTTTCAACCTACAGGATTTAAATATTCCCGATGCTAAAGTGGATTTGATTGAACAAGCATCTAAAGAGGTTGAGGAGGTAATGAACAACTATAATATGGGATTCATTACCAACAACGAACGTTATAACCAGATTATTGATATTTGGACCCGTATTAACAATAGACTTACTGTCAATGTGATGCAGATATTGTCTACGGATAATCAGGGTTTCAATTCGGTATATATGATGTTGGATTCAGGTGCGCGTGGTTCCAAGGAACAGATCCGCCAGCTTTGCGGAATGCGGGGATTGATGGCGAAACCACAAAAATCGGGTTCTTCAGGGGGTGAAATTATTGAAAACCCTATTCTTTCCAATTTTAAGGAAGGGCTGTCGGTACTAGAATATTTTATTTCTACCCACGGTGCGCGTAAGGGATTGGCTGATACAGCGATGAAAACTGCGGATGCTGGATACTTAACGCGTCGTTTACATGATGTTGCCCAAGATATGATTGTATCTGAAGATGATTGTGGCACATTGCGTGGTATATACACGACGGCATTGAAAGATAATGAGGACATTGTTGAGCCATTGTACGATCGGATATTAGGTCGTACTTCCTTGCATGATGTACATGATCCTTCAACGAATGAATTGCTGGTCGCAGCAGGGCAGGACATTGATGAGCATATAGCAAGGGAGATTGATCAGTCTGGGGTTGAAGGTTTGGAAATCAGGTCTGTGTTAACCTGCGAGAGCAAACGTGGCGTGTGTGCACATTGTTATGGAAGAAATCTGGCAACTGGCAAACGGGTTCAAATTGGTGAAGCGGTGGGTGTAATCGCTGCCCAATCCATTGGTGAACCTGGAACACAGTTGACTTTGCGTACGTTCCACGTAGGTGGTACGGCTTCCAATATTGCTGCCGAATCGCAGATTATATCGAAATTTGACGGACGTATCGAATTTGAAAACGTTCGTTCTGGTGAAGGTGGTGAAGATGGTACACAACAGGTAGTATTGGGCCGTTCCGGCGAGTTTCGTATTATCGATGCTGAAACGAACAAGGTGGTGATGACCAATAATATTCCTTATGGCTCTTTCTTGTATGTCAAGAATGGGGATAAGGTAAAACGTGGCGATCTTATTTGTTCGTGGGATCCATACAATGCGGTCATTATTTCGGAATTTGCTGGTAAAATAGAATTCGAATCTGTGGTCGAAGGGGTTACCTATAGGGAGGAATCAGATGATCAAACAGGTCACCGCGAGAAAGTGATTATCGATACCCGTGACAAAACAAAGAACCCGGCGATTAAGGTGTTGGATAAAAAGAATGATGTTATCCGTACTTACAATTTGCCAGTTGGTGCCCACATTTCTGTATCAGATAAAGATACCATTAAGATAGGGACGATCATTGCAAAGATTCCTCGTTCAACAGGAAAGACTCGGGATATTACCGGTGGTCTACCTCGTGTAACCGAGTTGTTTGAGGCAAGGAATCCGGCTAACCCGGCAGTTGTTACCGAAATTGATGGGGTTGTGACATTGGGAGGCGTGAAGCGTGCCAACCGGGAAATATCCATTGAGTCGCGTGACGGACAGGTGAAGAAATATTTGGTTCCGCTTTCAAAACATATTCTCGTGCAGGATAATGATTTTGTGAAAGCAGGTATGCCGCTTTCGGATGGTTCCATATCACCTGCGAATATCTTGGCAATTAAAGGCCCGGCCGCCGTGCAGGAATATATTGTCAATGGTATTCAAGAGGTTTACCGCTTACAGGGGGTGAAGATCAACGACAAGCACTTTGAGACTATTGTACATCAAATGATGCAAAAAGTAATGATCGAAGATCCCGGGGATACGAGCTTCTTGGAAAAGAACGCCGTGAGCAAATGGGATTTTATGGAGGAAAACAACGATATGTTTGATAAGAAGATTGTTGTTGATCCGGGTGATTCTACCACAATGAAAGCAGGGCAAATCGTCTCATCCCGAAAATTACGTGATGAGAATTCAAGCTTGAAGCGTAGGGATCTCAAATTGGTTGAGGTTCGCGATGCGATCCCGGCTACATCAAGTCCTATTTTACAGGGAATAACGAGAGCTTCCTTGGGAACGAAATCATTTATTTCCGCGGCTTCCTTCCAGGAAACTACCAAGGTTTTGAACGAGGCGGCTATCAGTGGTAAACGTGATGAGCTGCTCGGATTAAAGGAGAACGTAATTGTTGGTCATTTAATCCCATCAGGAACGGGTATCCGGAGCTATGGTGATATTATTGTTGGCTCTCAAGAGGAATATGATCAACTTCTGGCTTCGAAGGAAGAAATCTAGTGAATAACATGTAATACGGCAATACATTTGTAATGTTACGCTCAACCTGATGGATACCAATCCATCAGGTTTTTTGTTTTCTTCTGCTTTTCACCTGCGTTCTTGTGCATTGAATTTCCTACCTTTATCCCTGAAGTTTTTTCCCGATTTTTATCGACAATATTTCAATATTAATAGAGATGGACAAGAAAATAAATAATGAATTAAGCATAGAGCTGTCGGAAGAGATTGCGGAAGGCATCTATTCAAATTTAGCGGTAATCACCCATTCGAATACGGAATTTGTGCTGGATTTTATTCGCGTTATGCCCGGCATCCCGAAAGCAAAGGTCAAATCAAGGATTATCCTTACCCCCGAACACATTAAGCGGTTATCAAATGCCATAAAGGATAATATTGGCAAATTTGAAGAAATAAATGGGAAGATCAATACCCATGATGAGCCTCCGTTTCCTATGGGTTTTGGAGGGCCCACAGCGCAGGCGTAGCGCCAAAGGTTGATTAGCAGGCGTCCTATTCGCCCCCTCTTTGGATTGTCTGATGGAGATAATGTAAAATGCCATCAAGGTCTTCCGGCTCGAACCATTCCGTATCCTTGTTTTTTTTGAACCAAGTGACCTGCCTTTTGGCATATCTTCTCGTATTTTGCTTGATTTTGTAAACGGCTTCTTCTAAGCTGTGCTTATCGGCGAAAAAATCAAATAGTTCGGAGTAACCTACAGTCAACAAGGGGGGACGGTCTTTAAACGGCATGAGATTTTCAACCTCTTTCATTAAACCCTCCTCCATCATTCGGTCGACGCGTTTATTGATCTTTTCATATAGTGTCGCGCGCTCTTGGTTTAAGCCTATGGTTAAGGTAATAAAATTCCTAGAAGGCTGGGCCTTCTTTCTCCATGCCGAGAATGGAATGCCCGTGCTATTAAACACCTCTAAGGCCCTCATGATTCGTTGAGGGTTGTTGAGATCAACCATTCTATAATAGTCAGGGTCTACCTCTTTTAAGTGCGCTTGTAAATACGTGATGCCTTTTTCCTTATAAAGTTGTACCAATGTTTCCCTTACACCCTTTAATGGTTTGGGTAGGACATCCAAGCCCTTGCATACCGCGTCGATAAATAATCCCGATCCCCCTACGAGGATAAGAGGATTATTTCTATGGAATAAGTCATAGATTTTTTGCAGCGCTTCCGTTTCATAATCGCCGGCTGAATATTCCTCTGTTATGCTATGCGAATTTATAAAATGATGTGGAACCGTAGCAAGCTCCTCTTGCCTTGGTTTTGCAGTCCCAATGTTGAGCTCCTTATAGAATTGTCTTGAATCCGCCGAGATAATTTCTGTGGAAAATTCTTGTGCCAAACGAATTGCCAAGGCTGTTTTTCCCACGGCAGTGGGCCCAACGATGCTTATGAGGAATAAAGGGTGCGGCTTTCCAAAAGAATTAGTAGTCATCTTCTGCGGAGCCCTCACCCTCGTTTCGGTCGTTATCAGTTTCGGTATCCTCTTCATCATCAGTCACCTCCATATCAACGACATCATCGTTTTCGTATTCCATGACGTTTAAAAAATCAAACTCCTTATTATCTTCGTCTTCTGAGGTGTTTTCCATGATGGTGGCTTGGTTGATAGGTTTGGGTGCCTGACCGATACTCTTAAAGACATCTGGATATATTTTCCCGTCTTCTTCTTTTAAGATCTTGATTAATTGTACATGGAAATCATAGGGACGTTCAAAGTTGTACGTATAATAGAACTTTTGATGGGGGTCGACAATAAATTGGTTTAAACGTGCATCCTCCATCGGTATTATCCCCTTTTCTTTTTTCTTTTCAGCAGGCAAATAAGCTATTTCCTTTCCTTTTCTCCAATGATCATTGCTCGTATAAAAAGAGGAGGAACGTTCAGGGTCATATCCCAGGTTCTTTTGGATGGCATAATGCAAGTCTAAAAAAGTATGCCGGGGCAACATATCAATCTCCCTGATAACTTCGTCGTAATCTTCAAAACTGATCTTAAATCTATAAATCGCCATATAGTGTACAATGCTGGGTTTTAAAAGCTAATATCTAAAAAAAATATTTTAATCAGAATCAAAGGTTGAACAAAAAAGCGGTACTTTAGTTTTGCTTGGTTAATCCTATCTCTTTACCTTTTCTTAACATAAAATGAAAAGCTTCTTCACGGTTATTGCTAATATCGCCGTCTAAGATTGCTTCCCTGATCGCACGTTTAATAATACCAACTTGTCTCCCTGGGGAAATCCCGAAGGTTTGCATAATATCTTCCCCGCTGATTGGTGGTTGCCAATTCCTGATCTGATCGCGCTCTTCCACATCTTTGAGCTTCTGTTTCACAAGCTCAAAGTTTTGCCTGTATTTCTTTCGTTTGTATGAATTTTTCGTCGTTACATCCGCTTGGCAAAGTAGCATTAAGCTGTCAATATCGTCCCCCGCTTCGAAGAGTAATCTGCGGACGGCAGAGTCGGTCACGATATCTTGCGCGAGGACAATCGGGCGTAAATGAAGAAATACCATTTTTTGTACAAACTTCATCTTTTCATTTAATGGAAGTTTAAGTTCGGCGAACAACCGTGGCACCATCCTTGCCCCTTTATCTTCATGACCGTGAAAGGTCCATCCCTGTTGGCTATCAAACCGTTTCGTCGCTGGTTTTGCAATGTCGTGCATGATTGCAGCCCATCTCAACCAGATATTTTCGCTCATTTCAGCCACGTTATCAAGTACCTGCAAGGTATGATAGAAATTGTCCTTGTGGCTTTTCCCGTTGATTGTTTCAACGCCGTATAGTTGGGCCATTGCGGGAAAGATAAGATGCAGCAAGCCGGAATCAAATAGGAGCCGGAAACCCAATCCCGGCCTTCTGCTTATTATGATCTTTTGCAGTTCATCGGTAATCCGCTCTTTGGAAACAATTTTTATTCGTTCTTTATGCTGTTGGATAGCAAGAAAAGCTCCAGGGTCGATGTCAAATTCCAATTGTGTGGAAAAACGAATAGCCCGCATCATCCGAAGGGGGTCATCAGAAAAGGTAGCTGCCGGATTAAGAGGTGTTCTGATCATCCTTTCCTGAAGATCTTGTTGACCTTTAAAAGGGTCTATCAGTTCGCCATAGTTATGTGTATTTAAACCTAGTGCCATGGCATTTATGGTGAAATCGCGTCTCAACTGGTCATCTGAAAGACTACCATCTTCAACAATGGGTTTCCGTGAGTCTGAGCGGTAAGATTCTTTTCTGGCCCCTACAAATTCTACATCAATGTCCTTGTATCGTAACATCGCCGTCCCAAAACTCTTAAAAATTGTTACAGGGGTATTAAGTGCCTGAGCTACTTTTTCTGCAAAAGCGATTCCACTACCTTTGACAACAATGTCAATATCATGCTTAAAAGGCCGGTTCATTAAACAATCCCGTACAAACCCTCCAATTACGTAAATTTCCTGTTGGTTCTCATCAGCTAGTTTGCCTAATAGTTTGAACAAGGGATGGGCTAAATAATCTTTCATGTTCCTGAAAAGTGCCGCTTTTTTTGCGATAAGCGGCAAAAATACAAAATAGCTGCCAGCTATCGATAATAAGCTTATAAATAGTGGCTCATATTGAGGATTTTATTTTCGTATGAGTTTGAACTGACCTGAGGGTCCTAGTTTGATGATTGTCGACGCCCGCTGTTCTTGTAGCTTGTCCTGATCGAATTTTACTACATAGTCTACGCCAGTCAGTATTTTTTCGGAGACTTCATGAAATGTTTTAGGGGAAGGTTCGCCACTAAGGTTGGCGGAAGTAGAGACAATGGGTTTCCGAAATTGTTGTAGCAGTGCGGAGCAGAATGTATGCCGCACAACCCTGATGCCGACACTCCCGTCTGCTGCGATAAGGTTAGCGGCTAAGTTTTTAGCTCCATCGTAAATGATGGTGAGCGGTTTATCGGTGTATTCAATCAGTTGGTAGGCGACATCAGGAACCTCACGCACATATCCCGGAATATCACGCTCATCCCCGACCAGAATAAGGACACTTTTTTCTTTCGACCGGTCTTTTATTTTATAGATTTTTTCCACGGCGAGGGGATTGGTTGCGTCACAACCGATCCCCCAAATGGTATCGGTAGGATATAAGATGATTCCGCCCGACCTCAATACGTCGAGTGCTTGCCGGACGTCTTGTTTAAAATTCTTTTGTAATTCCATTTTTAGCCCATTTTTTCTTTTCAGTGAAGGCCTCTTTCAATAATATACGGTTGGATGCTGCACGGCTCCTATCAATTTCCCGGTGGTACAAATGATACGCGATCCCCAGAAACTTTAGGGAACGTTTTTCTATCCCAGCATTAATCAAGCGAACGGCCAATTCTTTATCTTCCGGCCCCCAGCCCATCATATCCTCATTATAGCCATTAACTGCTAATAGATCCTCTTTCCAGAAAGACATATTGCAACCCCGGAGTTTCTCAATTTTGTTAATCCTGAAAAAAGGGGCGAGAAAATGGGAAAGCACCGGGATCCGAATATGATTGAAGAGAAAACCCATCGGAATTTGATAGGAAGACGGCATGTTCAATCGTCCAATAAGCACTTTCTTACTTATTTCTTGGGTTAAGGTAACACGACTGCCGCAAAGGAAAACACTTTGAGTTGCCGATCGAAGATGATCTTCAATGAATTTCTGATGAAGGATAATATCCCCATCTATTTGAATGATATAAGGAAAGTTGGCTTGGAGGATGGCTTTATTGCGGATTTCACTTAATCTAAATCCATTATCTGGATGCCAAACGTGAAGGAGGGGTATATTGCTGATCTCGCGCCAGCGTACAATCAATTGTTCGGTAATTTTCGTGGAACCGTCATCTGCAATGATGATTTCATTGGGAAGGACCGATTGCTTCATTACACTCTTTAGGCATACTTCCAAAGCTTCCGGCCAGTTATATGTCGATATCAACAGGGAACAGGGTATGGGTGTCTTTTTAGCGTTCATTGCCAGGGTGCACAGTCAAAGGCTTATTGTAAGATCGAAGGGTGAAATAATTTAATAATTTCCTGATTTTCCATTTTCTGATCAAGTTCAGCGGCTTTCGCTTAAGATGTGTCTTGTCTTTTTCCAAAAAGCTGATTGCCGCTTCAATGACGCGGCTACTGGATTTTCCATCAAAGTAAGGATGTGTCTCCCGCACATATTCATCAATAGCGCTAAGGACGTCCTTGGGATAGCTTAATGCTTGTTTTATTGCGGGTTCTATTGCATCGACCGTCGTAATGTTAATTAAGTGCTTTCCTGGTTTTCGGTTGTTAAAGGTTACCACTGGCTTTTTTTGAAGCAGAAACTCAATGATTGCGGATGTCGTGTCTGAAAACATCATGTCTGAAACCTTAAAAAGCGGAATAAGGTCAGTCGTGTCGAAATATGTAAAATACTCATTCTCGAGTGCCTTGAATTTCTCCTTGATCTCCGGTGGAAGTTTCGGATGCAATACACATAAAAAATAGTAATTCCCATTCGTTGACAGTCTTTTTAGCTCTTGATAGACTGCTTCGTTCTTAGCGAGGCTTAACCGCGTAGTAAAGGTAGATGAAATCAAAATGGTCGGTATGTCTGATTTTACCTTTTCCTCTAAAGGAAAGAGGGGATCGACTTTCGACCATCCTGTTTCCTTTACTTCAAAGAACCTGTATTTCTTGGCGAGCATATCAAAAATACGGGTAGTTGAAGGTCCCTGTGTAGTATATAAATCAAAAAATCCCCGTATTTTAAAGTGATCACTCATAATGGGTCGTTTATTTGCTGAAAAACCGTGGAAGATCTGAACTTTAATACCTGGGAAAAAGTCAGCTACATGATCGGTTGCCGTCAAAACGATGTGCGGGTTGTAGTCCAAAACCTCTTGCACGGTATTGCAAAGGGATTCATCCCCCGAAAAATAGGATTTCGTATACTCCTCATCTGAAAACCACCGAACCTCGTGATGGCGTGCCTGTATTTCCTTTTGCAGAGGCTTTCCTATAGGGATGCTATAAGGATGCGATATGTAAATCATAAATCTATACATCCTCTATGGATTTATCTATACCGCGACGTTATGTTCCCTCAAGGCATTGTTTAACGATGTCTTTTTATCGGTCGACTCCTTTCGTTTGCCAATGATTAAGGCGCAGGGAACTTGATATTCACCGGCGGGGAATTGTTTGGTATAAGAGCCGGGGATAACGACCGAACGGGGGGGGACAAATCCTTTAAATTCTTGAGGTTGCTCACCTGAAACATCGATGATTTTTGTTGAAGATGTCAAAACGACATTGGCACCCAATACAGCTTCTTCTCCCACATGCACCCCCTCTACCACGATGCAACGAGAACCAACAAAGCAATTATCCTCTATAATCACAGGCGCAGCTTGAACGGGCTCTAAAACACCTCCTATACCCACACCGCCGCTCAGATGGACATTCTTGCCAATCTGTGCACAAGAACCCACTGTAGCCCAGGTGTCTACCATGCTTCCCTCATCTACGTATGCCCCAATATTGACATAGGAAGGCATTAAAATAACACCTTTTCCTAAAAAGGCACCATACCGGGCAATAGCGTGGGGCACTACCCGCACGCCCAACTGTTTATAATTTGTTTTGAGCTTCATTTTATCATGAAAGACAAAAGGACCCGCTTCAATTACTTTCATTTCGCGTATAGGGAAATATAAGATGACCGCTTTTTTAACCCAATCATTGATATGCCAACGTGCGCCAATCGGTTCGGCAACACGAAGCAAACCTTGATCCATTTTAAGAATAACCGTTTCAATGGCTTCTTGGTATTCTTTATATTCTAGTAATTGACGGTCTTCCCAAGCGTCTTCGATCAATTTTATAAACTCTGAGGTCATACGGATATATTTTGGAACGAAAGTAAAGATTTTTTACAAAAAAACAGAATTTGCTGCGTATTGGCCATTTCCCGCCAGCGATCCAAAAGAATCCGTATTTTTGTGTTATGGCGGTAATACAGAAATTACGGATCGATAAATATTTGTGGGCGATACGGCTTTTTAAAACCAGGAATTTAGCTACCGAAGCGTGTAAAGGGGGGAAAGTAAAGCTAAACGGACAGCATGTAAAACCCTCTCATCTAGTCAAGGAAGAAGAAGTATTCCATATTCAAAAAGGTACTGAACGTAAAGTGATAAAGGTAAATGCTTTGTTGGAGCGCAGGGTAGATGCCAAGACCGCCGTTTCCTTTTACGAAGATTTAACACCAACAGAAGAAACCTTGACCTACAAATCCATGTTCTATGCCCCTGTTTTACGTCGCGATCGCGGGGCAGGTAGGCCGACAAAAAAAGATAGAAGAGAGATCGATGACTTAAGGAACGAGTGGAATGATAACTAGAATTTTTAATTATATGTGTTTTTTTATGTAGCGATATAGAGTTTGGCTTCGTCTTTGATAGGTAAAAAGTTACAAAGGAATGTCGAGCAAAAAAATGAATCCTTCGCTATCATTAATTATATCCACATATAACTGGGCAGAGGCACTTGATCTATGCCTAAAGAGTATTTTAAGCCAGCATGTTGCGCCCGATGAAATTATTATCGCCGATGATGGTTCCAATGATCACACCAGACGGGTCATCCAAAGCTATAGAGACCGTTTCTCAATACCGATTTTTCACGTATGGCAAGAAGATAAGGGTTTTAGGAAATCAATGATTTTAAACGAAGCCATACAATCTGCGACGTCAGATTACATCATTCAAATTGATGGGGATGTTATTTTGGATCCGTATTTTGTTCAAGATCATCTGAGTATTGCCGAAACGGGAACATTCATAAGGGGTACAAGGGCGCAAATTACCGAGGAAAGAAAAGATGAAATGTTCGAAGATAAAATGATCAGGTTTAATTTTCTTTCTAGGGGGGTGTTTAATCGTTTTAATGCCATTCGGTTGCCACAGTTGTCTTTTCTGCTTACCAAAAAGGAAAACAACTCAAGAAGCGTAAGAGGGAGTAACTTGGCTTTTTGGAAGCGCGACTTCATTTTGGTCAACGGGTATAACAATGAATTGCAGGGCTGGGGGCATGAAGATGAAGAACTCGCGGCGCGTTTTATCAATAATGGCATTATTAAGAAGAAGGTAAAGTTCAAAGCCATTCAATATCATCTCTTTCACAATAAAGCAGCCCGTTCAAACCGGAGGCTTCATGTGTATGAGCTCAAACGCGTCAGGGATATGAAAATTCGAATGTGCCGGAATGGGTATCATCAAAACCGGATAATGAAAAACCAACTTCAGAAAGAACTGATGGCGATTTAATAAGATCACTAGCCTATCGTTAAGCCCAAAAATAAACCTATATAAAGGCACAGTTTGATGATTTTCCATTTGTTGAGATGGAAATGATGTGGTTTGGAAAATGTAGGATTAACCCTCTTCATAAAGAAGCGCAGTTGACTATTCTTTACTACAGTTTTCAGTACACCTAAATCGAAACTTGCTTTTAAAAGGCTAATATAATAAGGAGTAGTGAGTGATAGAATGCCTTTGCTCCATACTTTTAAGCATGCTACAACATATTCAATTACAGGAATCGCAAGAAGTATACTTATCCAGCTTTCCCAGCCCAAGAAGAAAATAAAAAGAGGAGTGAAAATAAAAAGTAGTCCCAAGGATTCCACTGCGTTGGGAAAATCATACCAGGTTAGTTTTTTATGCAAGAACAAAAGATAAGCGGTGCCTATACCATAGCGTACAAAACGATCGTAATGAGGGGTGCTGTCGTTCCACCACGGATGAATTACAGTCGCCTCTTTTAAACACTGGAATTCTTTTTGATGTTGAAGGCAGATACGCAGGGGTAAATCAACGTCTTCCCCTCCACCGCTTTTAGGAAAAAGGGATGAAAAACGCAGTCCTCCCATTGCTGATCGTCTATACATCATATTAGCCGTTACACCCCATGTGAAACGGTCTTTAATCATGGCGATTTTAAAATGGGTCAGATGGGCAATTTGAAGAGCAGATGTAAACGCGTTGTTGGCAGGAGGGAAGTCTGTCAATCCGATGAAACCAATTTCATTGGGGTTTTCTTCAATCGCCTCGGCATAAGCGTATAACAAGTCTTTGTCAGCACGTATATCGTCATCCAGAAATAATATCCATTCACCCCTACCCGCATCGATTCCTTTATTTCGGCTTGCTGAAGCGCCTAGGTTCTCTTCATTGATAAAAAGGTGTATGGCTCCTTGTTGGGCCAGTTCGCGGATAGAAGCAGAAACATTGACGGTAGGATTATCAACCACGATGTAATAGTTGATTTCCCAATTGGGAGGCTTCGGGAGGTCGATCAATGGCAATAGGTAATTTTCATCCAGACGGAAAGAGGGAATAACAATATCGATCTGCTTTTGAATCATAGACAATTAGATTGGTAGGTTTTTTGTAGAAATACCAAGCGAACGTAGAATCCACATAGGTAATTTCGGTATAGGTCGGCGGATTGCAAGATAACTTCCGCAAGTTAGGGCAATATATTTGATTAATTCGAGTGCTTTTACCTGATCCTTGCTAAAAAATACGCTTATATATTTTAAAAAAGCCTTTTTTTGAAAGCGTTGTTTTGAAATAGCCGAGTTTTCTAGATAAACTTGGTATTCTTCCAAAACTTCTTTTAAAGAGGGATGAAAGGAGAGGTTGGTACCAAAAACCAGACGTTTCAGATAGCCAAATTTTGCTCTTTTGTGCGGGATAAGGTGCTTTGTTTTCAAGCTTGGCGATACGCCCGCTGCAGCAGATTCATTGATACAGAATAAAACCATTTGAAGGTCTTCTCCGCTGCTTAGCAGAGAGCCTTTTCTGCCCGTTGCCCGAAAGGCTCCCTGTTTCGTTTTTTGGACATAGCCCTTTAAGAATTGCTGTTTTATGGATAAACCGGTACCATAGGGATAACAAGATTGCCAATTGCGGATGTTGGCAAAGGTAATATAGCTTTCGTGTTTTTCTTGAAAAATGTTCTTCGTATAAGTTACCGTACTTTTTTTAATGCTGGACGGAATGCCATCTATGAACTCCACCCATATATTTCCCGGGCCCCACGCGGCAACGTTGGGATATAATGTGTACAGTTTGTACAGCTGTATCAAATAGTCTTTCTCTGGCTCATTGTCATCGTCAAAAAAGACAATATACTTTCCATCGGCTTCTTCTATTCCCTTGATCCGTGCGTAGACAAGGCCCTGTTCTGGAGCGATAAGATATTTTGAATGGCCGAGGTTTAAAAAGTCCTGGATATAAGAAAATGTATTTAATAAGGGTTTGCTATTGTTATCCACCAAGATGACTTCGTAGTTGAACTCTTCAACGTCAAAATTGGCAATCGCTTGCAAGCAGCGATTTAATAAACGTTCATCGGGATTGAAGCTGCAAATAATAATTGAAAAATCAATACTGCCAGGTTTATACATGCCCTAAAATTTATACATTCAATAATGTGGTGTACGCTTTTTTAAATCGTTCTGCCGAAAAACGGTTTTTAACAAGTTGGTAAGACATTTGAGAGAATGATCGCAGTTGCTCCGGTGACTTATGCAATTGGACAATAAAGTCTACGAATTGTTGTACTTTTTGTGTATCTGATAGGGTGTTTTTCACTAAAAATCCCGTCTCCTTTTCTTGCGATATAAAATGTGGTATTTCTCCCACATCGGTGCAAATTGGAACAACGCCGTATGCCATACTCTCAAGGAGTACCATTGGAAATCCCTCAAAAGTTGAAGGAATGAGAATAAGGTGGGCATCTTTGTACTGTTTGTTTAGTACTTCTTTGTCATGTATTTCACCTTTGAAGGTTACCTTATTAGCATATTGGGAATAATACCTTTCAAAATCCCCAATTACAATAAAGATAACGGGCACCTCTTTTTTTGTACATGCATCAACTATACGGAAGAATAGATCAGGTCGTTTTTCTTTTGAGTTCCTGGAAACGAAAAGGACCCTTAAAGGTTCGTTATATGTTTTGGCGACCAAGGTCTTGGGGGAATCAACCTTGTTCGGAATAATGATAAATCGCTGTAAAAGGGAAGAAGGTACGTGATAAGTAGCATAAATTTTTTCGAATGTTTTTAGGGCATTCTCGCCCAGAATAATGCGGTGATCGATTTTACCGACACGGTTCAGGCTATACCGTTCATATCCACCTAAGTCGATGGAGAAAGAATGGGTGAGGTCGATGACTTTGACATGTGGGGCAAGATAAGGTATAAGGTCATATAGGAAAAAATTATTACTGCCAAATACCAGTGCATCTGCTTTCTTGTTAATGGCTTCTGCTATTTTTTTCAGCATGAATCGTTTGAATCGTTTTTTTTGGCCCCACCGCCTTAGATAGATTACATCAGCTACCTGTTGGAATTCTTTTTTAAAACCCCGTTTTCTCTGGATTTCAGTGATAAAACAAAGAGCTGATCGTCTTACCACGGTTTGTAAGATATCCAAATGCACACGTTCTGACCCGCCGATCTGCCACGAAGGAAAAACGAAAAAAAGTTGGGTTTCGCTACACCTGATTTTGTGAATAATATGCGGATAATATATAATGGATAAAATAGTATTCCATGTTTTCTCCAATTTCTTCATCTCTTTTAATCCCTTCTGTCAGAATTCCCTGTAAAGGCTTTAATTGGTTATGGTATCAACGGATATATCATACGAAAATAGCTATCTTTTATTAAATTTTTCAAAACAGGGCCGATAGTTTGCTTATTCAGAATGTCTTTTAGTAAGAATTAGGTAACTTTGGGAGAAGGCGGAATAATGGCCGACAAGAAGAAAAAGGGTACGGCAATATGTTGAAAAGAATAAAAAAATATTTTTCCACTAGGAGAACATATAAGAGTGCGATAAAAGAGTATGAAGAGTTGATAAAACAAGCGTCATTAACAAAGAAAAGATTCAAGCTCGACCCCAGTAATTTTTATTTCTGTTTAGACGATAAAACCTCGTTTACCGGATTTGACAGGCATTATATTTATCATCCAGCTTGGGCGGCAAGGATCGTAAAAAAGATCCATCCGGATAAGCACGTCGATATATCTTCCACCTTGCATTTTTGTTCCATCCTTTCTGCATTTGTGCCGGTAGATTTTTATGATTACAGGCCCGCAAAGCTATATCTGGATTCCCTTCAATCAAAACATGCTGATTTGTTACAACTTCCGTTTGCAAACAATTCGGTTTCCTGTATTTCATGTATGCATACCGTTGAACATATCGGATTGGCCCGTTATGGCGACCCTTTGGATTATGATGGTGATATAAAAGCCATTCAAGAGTTGAAGCGGGTAGTAGCTCCTGGTGGTAACCTTCTTTTTGTAGTACCCCTTGGTGCTGATAATGTACTATGTTTCAATGCGCATCGTATCTATACTAAAGAGCAGGTAATGCAATTGTTTTCAGATATGGAGTTGAAGGAGTTCGCGTTGATACCGGAAGATGAGCGGGACGGAGGCTTGGTAATTGATCCCGACGAGGCTTTGTTGAACAAGCAATTTTATGCTTGTGGATGCTTTTGGTTTTCAAAACGAGTAGATCAGTCCTAAACTTCTGGAGATTAACCTACAAAGGTTTCCACCTGCAAATAAGAACAAAAAAGATAAATGGACATGAAAATAGTCAGATTTCTGGGAGGTTTGGGCAATCAGATGTTCCAATATGCTTTTTATTTATCCCTACAAAAACATTTTACGACTGTAAAAGCAGATATTACTGGTTTTGACGATTACACCCTCCATAATGGCTTTGAACTTGAGCAGGTATTCCCAATTCGTATGAGTCATGCCAACCGGTTTGAAGTCAAGATATATACCCCCAATGACCGGCAATGGATATGGCGGAAATTACGCCGGATATATGGCACAAAAAATGCCTATTTTCAGGAGAGAAATGAATTTCAATATGATGGGTCGATTTATGAGGATGATGATAATCGATATTATTGGGGATATTGGCAGCATATTAATTACTTAAATCCTGTTGAGGAAGAATTGCGGAAAGCATTTATTTTTCCTAAAGTGAAAAATGAAAAAACTGAAAGACTGATCAATACGATAATAAATTGCAACAGCGTATCTGTGCATGTTCGGAGAGGTGATTACCTAGGGCACTCCATACTTGGCGGTATATGTGATACGGCTTATTACGAAAAAGCGATTAATAAGATGAGGGAACAAATGGAAGAACCCCTGTTTGTTTTCTTTTCGAACGACAGCGCATGGTGCCAAGAGACCTTCCGGCAGCACAAAGCGGTCTTTGTCGATTGGAATACAGGGCGGAATAGCTTTGTCGATATGTACCTCATAAGCCTGTGCCGCCATCATATTATCGCCAATAGCAGCTTCAGCTGGTGGGGCGCATGGTTGAACAACTCGGCTGGTAAACTTGTTGTTAGTCCCTCTAGATGGATCAATAATTGGAATACAGACACATCTGGCCTCTTATTGCCAACATTTATAAAGGTATGACAGATCCTATTGTTACCGTATTGATACCTGTTTATAACGGGGAGAAGTATTTGACTGACGCCATTGATAGCATTTTGCAGCAGAGATTTAAGGATTTTGAGCTATTGATTATTGATGATGGTTCGACAGATAAAAGTGCTGCTATTGCCGAATCCTATCGGGATGAGCGGGTGCATGTATTGAAGAATAATGAAAATAGAGGAATTTCGTTTACTAGAAACCTTGCTATAGAGGTTGCGAAGGGGGATTTTTTGGCCCTCTTAGATGCGGATGATGTTGCGTTGCCGGGACGTTTGGGGAATCAGGTAAGTTATTTGATGAGCCATCCTGAAGTTGCTTTATGTGGTACACAAGCATTGTTTATTGATGCCAGTGGCCGGGTTACCGGCAAATATTATCCTGTTCCTGTGGATAGCGAAGAGATTAAGGTTCGTCTCGCTTTTTGTAATGTATTGATCAATTCAACGATAATGTACCGCTTAAGTGCATTACGAAAGACGAAGGGCTATTATCCTGGATTATGTGAAGACTATGAAATGGCGGTTCAACTTAATCAGCGGTATATGCCTGCAAATTTAAGTGGGGTATGGGTAAAATACCGGCAGCATGAAAATAATCTTACTACTTCATTCCCCGAAAAAATGCGCCAAGGCGAAAAATATGTGATCCGCTATATCCATAAACAATTAGGAATCCCGGAAGATGAAGAACTTATATCCATTCATCATTCCCTCATCATGGGCTATTCATTGCCGCATGCGCACACCATAGGCGAATATGCAAAATTATTTTCCATCTTAAAAAAAGCCAATCAACAAACAAAGATTTATCCTTATCCGGCTTTTGATAAGCTGCTTTTTTCGATGTGGTATGATAAAATAAGGGTACTGGGTGGGCGTAGGGCTTTGCTTTTATTTTTTAGCCGCCCCTTGTTTTCTTGGAATTTGATTACATTCAAAATGTGGAGAAAGGTATTCAAACAAACTTGCTGGTTTTAATATAGAGGCTCTTCTTAAAACCTGATACCGTTAAATTTATCAAACCCATTTTCAGCTGTCTGCTTCGTCAAGCCCTAATAGCTACTTGAAACTTCCCACCCCACACCTAATACCCCATACCTACTTCTTTTCTTTATTGTATTCTGCATTTAAGCCGTCTACTACTTCCTGAGTCACCTCAAGGCTTTTATCGGCATAAAGCACAGTTGGGTTCGCGGTAGAATAGGTTAATACCAGCTTATAACCCTTCTTTTGTGCATGTCTTTTAAGAAAATCAGCCACCTTGTTATAAAGTTTTTCATTTTCTTCAGCTTCCTCCTTTGCTAGTGCAGAAGAAGCATTTTGATTTAATTTTCCCAGCTCTTCCTGTTTCCGCGCCAGTCTTTCTTCGGTATTAGCGCGTTGCTCAGCACTCATCGTTCCTGCATTCTTTTGGTAATCGGCAACTTCTTTCTGGAAAGCATTCCCTTTTGATTGCAGGTCGCTTTGTGCCTTTTTTGCTTTTTCTTCGAATTTGCTTCTTACTTCTTTAAAATATTCATAGTTGTTCAATAAAGAATCCGAGTTGACGTATACAATTTTTTCAGCCAGGGCGGTGCCGGTCGATAAACTATCCGTAGAGGCAGATTTGGCAGGTACCCCTTGATTACATGATACGATGCCTACAGCGATTGCCAGTCCCAATGCCACTTTTGCGAAATTTACGATGGTTGTTTTCATTCTTTTTTTGATTTCGATAAAGGACAAAGATAAAATTTCCATGTTATATCGCAATTTTTTATTGCGAAGAGATTTTTGACCGGTATGCATTCATCATTGTTGCCAAACTTCGATTTTCGAGCCGGTAAACGGTCATTTTATACACACAATTGTTGGTCATTTAGTAACGAAATATGCATAAAATTTTGTATTTTTGTAGCATTTCAAAGGCAAAATATGAGCGAAGAAAACAAGAACAACTATTCAGCAGATAATATTCAGGTACTAGAGGGTTTGGAGGCAGTCCGTAAGCGTCCGTCGATGTATATTGGTGATACGGGTGTAAAAGGATTGCACCATTTGGTGTATGAGGTCGTTGATAACTCGATAGATGAAGCGATGGCCGGTTACTGTACCGATATCTTTGTTACCATCCATACCGACAATTCGATATCAGTAGAAGATAATGGTAGGGGTATTCCTACAGGTATCAATAAGAAGGAGAATAAATCAGCGCTCGAAATGGTAATGACCATGTTGCATGCTGGTGGTAAGTTTGATAAAGACACCTACAAGGTCTCGGGAGGTTTGCATGGTGTAGGGGTTTCCTGTGTAAATGCACTTTCCACATTACTTATTGCCGAAGTGCATCGCGAAGATAAGATTTTTAAACAAGAATATGAATGTGGTAAGCCCCTGTATCCTGTCAAGGTGGTGGGTGAAACGGACCGTACTGGGACGAAGGTCACTTTTCATCCGGATACGAGTATCTTTACTTTATCAACGACGTATAATTACGATACGTTGGCAGGTCGTTTAAGGGAATTGGCTTACTTGAATAAAGGCATACGACTTACTTTGTTGGATGAGCGGGATGAACAGGCGGATGGTTCGCTAAGAAAGGAAGAGTTTTATTCTGAAGGTGGGCTGAAAGAATTCGTGAAGTATTTGGACGGTAACCGTCAACCCCTTATACCTGAACCTATTCATGTGGAAGGGGTGAGGCAAGGTGTGCCGGTTGAACTTGCCCTTCAATACAATGAAACATATACAGAGAATATACACTCCTACGTTAACAATATCAATACCATTGAAGGCGGAACACATGTGGCGGGTTTCCGCCGGGGGTTGACGCGTACCTTAAAATCGTATGCGGAGAAGTCAGGATTATTAAAAAATGTCAAAGTTGATATTACCGGCGATGATTTCCGGGAAGGCCTAACCGCGGTCATCTCTGTTAAAGTTCAGGAGCCTCAATTTGAGGGACAGACAAAAACGAAATTGGGTAATAATGAGGTAATGGGTGCAGTTGATATCGCCGTGGGCGAAATTTTAGGCAATTACCTCGAAGAGAATCCCCGTGAGGCCAAAACGATCGTCAATAAGGTAATCCTTGCGGCTACAGCGCGGGCGGCGGCTCGCAAGGCACGTGAGATGGTGCAACGGAAAACGGTGATGGGTGGAAGTGGTTTACCCGGAAAACTTTCGGATTGTGCCAATACCGACCCGGCACAATGTGAGATTTATTTGGTGGAAGGGGATTCAGCCGGTGGTACAGCGAAGCAAGGACGTGATCGCAATACCCAGGCAATCTTGCCGCTTCGGGGGAAAATATTGAACGTGGAAAAGGCCATGGAGCATAAAATCTATGAGAATGAAGAAATAAAGAACATGTTCACAGCATTGGGGGTCACCATTGGAACCGAAGAGGATGCCAAAGCATTGAATATGGATAAACTTCGTTATCATCGGATTATTATCATGACTGATGCCGATGTGGATGGTTCCCATATTACAACTTTAATTCTTACGTTCTATTTCCGTTATATGAAAGAACTGATCGAGAACGGGTATGTATATATCGCTACCCCACCACTCTATTTGCTTAAGAAAGGGAAAGAACAGGAATATGCGTGGAATGAACAACAACGTGATATGGCAATTCAACGCCTGAAAGGTAGCGGAAAAGAAGAGAGCGTACACGTTCAAAGATATAAAGGACTTGGAGAGATGAACGCGGAACAATTATGGATGACCACGATGAATCCTGAGACACGCACCCTGCGTAAGGTTTCCATTGAAAATGCAGCAGAATGCGATCGGGTTTTTTCCATGTTGATGGGCGATGAGGTAGGACCACGCAGGGAGTTTATCGAACGTAACGCAAAATACGCCAAAATAGATGCCTGATTGATGGCTTTGATTTCAGGAAGAGAACTTTTCAACCCTTGTATATCAATGGTACTGATCATCAATATAAAATATTCTAGATGAATTTTGTAGAAGAGCTACGCTGGAGGGGAATGCTCCAGGATATTATGCCCGGCACTGAAGACCAGTTAATGAAAGAGCCAACTTCAGGCTATATTGGGTTTGATCCAACGGGGGATTCCCTGCATGTCGGGCATTTAACACAAATCATGACCTTGATCCATTTTCAGCGTGCCGGTCATAAACCCGTTGCATTGGTAGGTGGGGCAACAGGAATGGTGGGCGATCCCTCCGGGAAATCAGCTGAACGCAATTTATTGGATGAAGTTACCCTAGGTCATAATGTTGAATGCCTGAAGAACCAACTCAAAGGATTTATTGATTTCGGTACCGGTCCTAATCAAGCCGAGATGGTCAATAATTACGATTGGTTTAAAGATTTCGGTTTCTTGGGTTTTATCCGCGAAGTAGGGAAGCATTTGACGGTAAACTACATGATGGCGAAAGACTCTGTAAAAAAACGCCTGGAAGGTGAGAATGGAATCTCTTTTACGGAATTTAGTTATCAGTTGATCCAGGGCTATGACTTCTTTTATCTATGGAAGAATAAAGGATGCCAAATTCAAATGGGGGGATCGGATCAATGGGGGAATATTGTCACTGGTACAGAGATTATCCGTAGAAAGGAGGGAGGGGCAGCCTTCGGGTTGACTACGCAGCTCATCAAAAAAACCGATGGCACAAAATTTGGCAAAACAGAAGATGGGGCTGTTTGGTTAGATCCCGAAAAAACTTCACCCTATAAATACTACCAGTTTTGGTTAAATTCCAGTGATGATGATGCCAAAAGTTGGATCAAGATCTTTACATTAAAGTCTAAAGAAGAAATCGATCTTCTTATCGCAGAACATGATTTGGCTCCGCATCAACGAATTGTCCAAAAAGCGTTAGCGAAAGATATTACCATACGTACCCACAGTGTAGAAGCTTTTGAAATGGCGGAGAAGACCTCTGATTTCCTTTTTGGGAGAGGATCATTGGCTTTTCTCGAAAGGTTGGATCACCAGGCAGTGTTGGATGTTTTTGACGGTGTACCTCAATTTAACATTTCCCGTGCAGAATTGCAAAATGGAATCAATGCTATGGATTTATTAGCTAGCGCGACCTCTATTTTCCCTTCCAAAGGGGAAGCGCGAAAGATGATACAAGGGGGAGGGGTTTCGATCAATAAAAACAAGATTGAAGATCCCGCAAAAGATTTATCTGTTGAGAATCTGGTGAATGACACTTATTTTGTGGTGCAGAAAGGGAAGAAGAATTATTTTCTGGTTATCGTTTCATGATCCCTGCACCATTAGGTTGCAGCCCCTTATATCACTGTGGTCAAACCGCCCCAATACTTCAAATTGACCGGATGCCACCATTCTACCAAGATCCTGGGTGGCGATAAACGAACAGGAAGTAAGGTTGGCGAGGTCAATGATATTGATGCCTCCTGTTTGTTGGTTTCCTGTGTAGCTAAAAGGGTCGTTTATTTCCCTGATCATGATTTTCATCCAAGGCGGGCTGCTGAATACGCCGCCACCCTTGGAATATGCCTGTGATAGTAATTCTGTCATTCCATATTCGGCGTGGACGCTTGAAACCCCAAATCCGGTACAAAGCACCTGATGCAATTCTGAGCGGACCAATTCCCGACGCCTGCCTTTCATTCCGCCTGTCTCCATGACAATAAGATTAGGGAAATTAATACGATGTTGTTCAACGAAATCCAACAAAGCATACGTTACGCCGATTAAAAGTGTAGGTATATTCCTATCCCTTAATTCCTCTAGCTGATGCAAAAGTTTATCATGATTATAAAGGAAATAGCCACTCTTCTTGTTATTGCTACGATTAATAAGGTCGTCAACCATATAAATAAGGGACGACCCTGATCGCTCCTGATAAGAAGGGAGTAAAGCCAATATGGCATAAGATTGAGGTGACCCATAAAATAAATCGAAACCTTTTCTAAAGCTTTCCTCATAAAATGAGACGTCACTGATAAAATGTTTGGCTGGGACCGTGCCAGAAGTTCCAGAACTGGTAAAAACCAGCTTTTCAACTTCATTCTTTCCCATTACAATATGGGTTTTGAAAAACTCGATCGGTAAAAAGGGAATCTTTTCTAAGGTGTTTATTGCTTCACTATTGATATCCAATGCCCTTAAATACCGTCGGTAGACACCGCAATTCTTTGCTTGATACCTAAAAACAGCCAATGCAGTAGCACGGAAACTTTCTTCGGAATGGTTCAAGAAGATGCTGGCTTTGTCCATTGTTCGTTTTGGACAAAGTTATTCAATTATTTTTGAAGACGGGTAGGGAAGCGTTTATTGGCTATCTTCAAAGTCCTGCTGCTGCCGAAGCTTGTCCACATCGTTTTTCTCTCCGAAATTATCCTTTTTACTGGAAAAATTTTCCAACAGTTCGGTTATGGAATCAAAATTATCGGCTGTCCGTTGATGGATATCCGAAAGGGTTTTCTCCAGCAACTTATCATTCAGATCGAAATTATCTACTTCCAGCTTGCCGACTTTCTCAATAATTGCCTGTTGGCTGTTTTTTAAGTCTTCCATTTGCCGGACAATCTTTTCCATTAATTCGTATTTCTTTAATTTGTCCATGTTTCAATATTTGTTGAGGTAAAATAAGATTGTTTATAAAACAAGAAAAGAAACAAATAGTTTTGAAGCCCTTTATATTATAACTAAATATTTAGTTATATTTGATAATGGAAAAGTTGGTTGTATTAAAATTGCTACCTGTATTGATTATGGTAGTACATTTTTCTTCAAAAGCTCAAGAAAAACAGCACGGTACACAAGTACTACCGGAGGCAAGTAAGGTGCTGGCATTTTATCAGTCGCAAGAATACCTGAAAGCCGCAGAATATATAAAAGTTTTTTACAAAGAGCCTATTCGAGATCTTTCTGTACTCATGCAATTGGGTTTATTATCTAAAGCGGGAAATGATTATGTACAAGCCAAACTTTATTTTCAGCGCTATCTGCAAATAGACAGTAGCAATGCGTCAGTTCTTTTCAATTTAGCCTCAATATATCAAACAGAAAGGAAGACGGAAAAGGCACTCGCACTATATAAGACAGTTCTTGCTTTAGACAGTAACAATGTCAAGACGTACCAAGCTTTGTCAACAATGGCCCTCCGTCAGAAAGACCTAACTGCGGCATTCAATTATCTGCACCAAGCTAATAAATTACAACCTTATAATATAGACATTGCCTTTGACTTCGGCAATATGGCGCTTCGATTGAAGCAAGTCAAAACAGCCTATGACGTGTTCAGTATTGCACTTGAAGCCCATCCAAATGAATTATTACTAATAAAAGGAAAGGCACAAACGGCATTCTATTTAAATAAATATAGGGAGGCGGTACAACTCCTCCAGACCTATATATCCTTAGGTGGAGATGTCGATGCCGCGAATGTATTATTAGGAGAAGTTTATTATTATAGTCAGGAGTATAATAAGAGCCTTCAAACATTCCGTGAACTAGGTCCTTTAGTAGATGAGATGGAACACACACTTTATCTAATGGCGATGGCTTACAAAAATATAGGGCAAAATAAAATGGCGTTAGTTTACTTTGATAAAAGCCTCCATGCAGCTATTTCACCAAATGTGGCAAGATATTGGGCAGAAAAAGGTGCTATTTATAAGAACCTAGGAAATCAGGCCGATGCTATTCATGCCTTGAAAAAAAGTATAGAATATAAACCAATGGCAGCTAGCTATTATGCCCTTGCCATCCTATATGATTATGAATTGAATCAAAAGAAGAATGCTATATTTTATTACAAGCGATACTTGAATCAAAAACCCTCTCCAGAACGAGAAGCCGATATTATTGAGTTTGTGGAAGAACGCTTAAAGTCGCTTCAATAATTGTCGATCAACGATTATGAAGAATTTTTGCCACGTATTTTCCGATAATATCGAATTCAAGGTTTACCTTATCGCCGATATGAAGGTGTTTCATATTCGTGTTTTCGTAGGTATACGGAATAACGGCGACTGAAAAGCGATCATCATATGAATCGAAGACCGTTAAGCTGATGCCATTAACAGATATAGAGCCCTTTTCAACCGTTATATTCCCCGCTGAAGGATCATATTGAAACGTAAAAACCCAACTTCCCTCCTCATTCCTGATAGAAATGCAGGTGCCAGTCTGATCAACATGCCCCTGTACGATATGACCGTCTAAGCGTCCACCCGCGATGGTACAACGTTCCAGGTTAATTTCATCCCCGGCCTGTAATGACCCAATCGTGCTCCTCTTCAATGTTTCATCAATTGCGGTGACTATATGTTGCCCTGGAGCTAGTGCGACGACCGTGAGGCAAACGCCATTATGAGAGACGCTTTGATCAATCTTTAATTCATCAGAAAGATTTGATTGTATACCAATATGAAGGTTTGTTCCTTCATGTTCCAAGGTAATGATCTTTCCTACAGTTTCAATAATACCAGTAAACATAGACTATAATTACATTCTAAACGGTTTCTTTTCAGCTGTTTTTATTTCAGCCTGATCTTCTCTTATCAAGTCTTCTACAAACTTAGTGAATTTGATGGGATCACTGAACGAAGAGAACCAGAAAAGTAGCCTCAGTCAGGAATGTATCCAGCTAATTGTATAATGTACACTATTGTTTCCCACGTAGAAAGTCGTTGAAAAACGTCTTTATAATCTTTAAAACACGTTTTTTTAGGGTTCACTTATTCCTTAGACTTATAAAAATAAAAAATTAAAGTTTGGAAAAATAAGGGAAAGACGTATTTTGTGCAAAAATAGAATTCTTGCAAATTAAAATTCAATTTAACTAAAAATTTAGCAGATGATTATTATCGCTGATGGAGGTTCTACAAAAACCAATTGGTGCCTGATCGATGACTCCGGAAAAAAAATATACTTTAACACGGAAGGTTACAATCCGTATTTCGTCAGTAGTGAGTACATCGTTGGTTCCTTAAAAAAAGGCTTACCCACAGACACCCCATTTGACCAGATTGAAAGTGTGCATTATTATGGGGCGGGCGTACATAATCAAGAGAAGGCCGAAATTGTAAAAGTAGCACTGCGGGAATTTTTTAAAAAAGCAAGCGTGAATGTTGGTCATGATCTTCTCGCGGCGGCAAGAGCACTTTTGGGAACAAATAGCGGCTTTGCTGCCATATTGGGAACAGGCACAAATACCTGTCTTTATGATGGGAAAGAGGTATCACTGAATATCGATTCCGCTGCCTATATCTTGGGTGATGAAGGGAGTGGCTGTGATATCGGGAAAAAGCTCTTGACACATTACGTACGGGGCTACATGCCCGAAAAGGTTCGTGAATTATTTTTCGAAACCTATAAGCTTACGCCAGACGATGTGTTGGATAATGTTTATACAAAGCCTTTGGCAAATCGGTTTTGTGCAAGCTTCAGTAAATTTGTATACGACAATAATGTGAATATTGAATATTCAAGAAGTTTGGTGAAAACGTCTTTTGTCGATTTTTTCAGGAACTTGGTTTCCCATTATCCCGATTACGAAAAATATAGTTTCAATTGCATAGGTTCGGTAGGATACAACTTTAGAAATGTACTGGAAGAAACGGCAGTGGAATTTGGTATGGAGGTGGGCCGTATTATCCGTTCACCAATCGATGACCTCGTGAAGTACCACGTGGCCCAAGCAAAAAGTTAAGCTAGACCGCTGATTTTTCTTTTATTGCGTTATCTCTTAAACGATAATTCGTTCTGGAATACTTTGGCGTATTTGCGTTTGTCGAATTTATACAACATCGCTGCACGGTAAGACACACCTTTTTGTTTTTCGCCAAGTTCCTTCAGGATGTCGTATTTTAGCATTTTTTTCCTGAAGTTCCGTTTGTCAAGCTTGTATCCCCATATTGCTTCATACACTTGTTGAAGTTGTGTCAACGTAAACTTTTCGGGCAATAGTTCAAAGGCGATCGGACTGTATTTTAATTTCCCCCTTATTTTTTCGATACTTCTTTCGATAATGTTTTTATGGTCAAAAGCCAAGTCGGGCAGGTTATTCATAGAGTGCCAAACCGCTTGCCGTACATAATTGCTATGAGGTTTGAGGTTGGATTGTTCTTGCAAGCGGAGCAAAGCATAGTAAGCTACGGTAATTACCCGTCCTTGTGGATGGCGTTTCAGGTCCCCGAAGGTATAGAGCTGTTCCATATAAATACCCCGCAAGCCAGTATGTTCAAATAGGATTCGTTTTACGGCGTCATCAATCGTTTCCGTCTGTTCAACAAAAAAACCGGGGAGTGCCCACCATCCCTTAAAAGGATATTCATTGCGTTCAATTAGCAAAACCTTTATCTCCCCTTCATGAAATCCGAAAATAACGCAATCGGCAGTAAAAATAGATTGTAGATGTGGTAATTTAGATGGCAAAACTCAGTATTTAATTTTTAATTGGTTTCTATATATAACGTCATATTATGCAAATGTGAAAAAAAAAATACAATTTTTGTTCATAGTGTAATAAATACACCTTATATTCGTGTAATTAAAATAGCTAAAAAAGAAGAATTAAACGGGTGCAGAATATCAATAAAATAGGCGTATTTACCTCTGGTGGTGACTCCCCGGGCATGAATGCCTGTATAAGATCTGTCGTCAGGACTACCCTTTATAAAGGCAAAAAAATAACTGGTATTATCCAGGGTTTTGAAGGGATGGTCTCCAAGAACTTTGTTGAGATGAACAGCCGTTCAGTGAGCAATATTATTCAACTCGGTGGCACGATCTTGAAAACCGCCCGCTGTTTGGCCTTTAAAACACCCGAGGGGCGGCGTAAAGCCTATGAAAATATAAAGTCGGAAGGTATCGATGCCTTGGTCGGGATCGGTGGGGATGGTACTTTTACAGGCCTACATGTTTTTTCCAAAGAATATGATATACCTGTTATTGGAATTCCCGGAACCATTGATAATGATTTGTTTGGTACAGATTACACCCTTGGTTTTGATACAGCTTCCAATACCGTGATTGAAGCCATCGACAAAATCCGCGATACTGCGGCTTCGCATGATCGGCTTTTTTTTGTCGAAGTGATGGGGCGTGATTCCGGCTATATTGCCTTGAATGCTGGGATAGGAGGTGGGGCTGAAGCAGTATTATTGCCCGAAACCGCTACGGCGATAGAAGATTTAATTGTACAGCTTGAGCACGCTGCGGCAAATAAGAAAACATCGACTATTGTAATAGTGGCCGAAGGTGATCAAAATGGCGGTGCCTATCATGTTGCCAAATGCGTTAAGGAAAAGTTCAACTTCTATGATACAAAAGTCACCATATTAGGTCACCTGCAGCGCGGGGGGCAACCCAGTAGTTTCGATCGTGTCTTGGCCAGTAGATTTGGTTATGCAGCGGTCAATCTCTTATTGGAGGGTAGAACAAAACAGATGATCGGTATTATCGGAAATGCTATCAGACCTACGAATTTGGAAGAAGCCATTCACAACAAATCATTTAAAATAGCCGACGATATGCTCGAATTATCTCGTATATTAGCAATTTGACCAATATGATTTTAGTTGTTTATAGTGGTTCGAGGTTTGCAGATTGGAGAATAGCTGATAAGGGAAAAATTGTTACAGGCTTTAAAACCAAAGGAATTAATCCATATCATAACGATGAACAGTATATCGTGCAGTTGTTGCATGCCAACACCGATCTCATCAACTATGCGGAGAAAATAAAGCGGATTTATTTTTTTGGGGCCGGTGTGTCTTCAGAAGAGCGGATGGAAGTTGTTTCCAAATCGTTATCTTCTTTTTTCCGGTATGGAAAGGTATATGTTTATCATGATTTACAAGCCGCGGCCATAGCAACCTGTGGTGATCATGAAGGTCTGTTTGGTATCATCGGCAGCGGTTCAAATGCAGCTTACTTCTCGGGCAGGAAAGTGGAAGCGAATAATTATGGCCTGGGTTATATTTTGGCCGATGAAGGTTCGTCAAATTGGCTTGGCCGGAATTTGCTAAGTGCTTTCATTACCGAAACCCTGCCACTTGAACTGGCAGAGAAATTTGATGCGAAGTACTCACTCGATCGGAAACAGATTATGGATAAGGTATACCGTCAGGTAAACCCGGTATTGTTCTTGAGCTCATTTGCAGATTTTGTATTCGAGAATAAAGATCACATCTATATCCGGCATTTGATCCAGAAGGGTTTTGATCTGCTTTTTAAGAATTACTTCGTGCCCTTGAAGCACAAACATGCTAACTTGCCTGTACATTTTACGGGAAGTGTGGCTTCAGATTATCAAGAACAATTACGGGCGGTTGCCCAACGTCACGGGATGGAGATAGGAACCGTGTTAAGAGAGCCTATTCACAATCTCCTGAATTATTATATCAATAAAAACAAGTAAAAATGAAAATTGGAATTAACGGATTTGGCCGCATCGGCCGGCTGGCTTTTAGAGCAGCTTTACAAAGAGATGATATCGAAGTCGTTGCGATAAACGATTTGGTGTCACCCGATTATATGGCATATATGCTTAAGTACGATTCTACACATGGTAAATTTAATGGGAGTGTGGAGGAGAAAAACGGACATTTGGTGGTAAACGGGAAAACCATCCGTGTTTCCGCTGAAAAGGATCCTGCAAACCTAAAGTGGGGTGATGTTGGTGCTGAAGTGATATTGGAATGTACCGGTCTTTTTCTGTCAAAAGAATTGGCTCAAAAACACATCGATGCAGGTGCCCAGAAAGTGGTGCTTTCTGCTCCCGCAAAAGATGATACACCTACATTTGTGGTCGGAGTAAACCACAAGGAGCTCAGGGCTGATCAAACGATTGTTTCGAATGCGTCATGCACCACGAATTGCCTGGCACCGATGGTAAAAATATTGAATGATAATTTTGGCATTATTGAAGGTCTTATGACGACGGTACATGCCGTTACCGCTACACAAAAGACAGTGGACGGGCCCTCTCATAAGGATTGGCGCGGGGGCCGGGGTGCTTATCAAAACATTATCCCTTCATCAACGGGTGCTGCCAAAGCTGTGGGCCTTGTTATTCCTGAAATCAAAGGAAAGTTAACGGGTATGTCTTTTCGTGTACCGGTTGCCGATGTCTCAGCAGTAGACTTAACGGTCAGGCTTGCAAAACCCACTTCATATGATGAGATTAAAAAAGCATTTAAAGATGCTGCTGAAGGTGAATTGAAAGGGATCGTCGGTTATACAGACGAAGATGTAGTCTCTCAGGATTTCAAGGGAGATCCACGCACCTGTATTTTTGACGCCAAAGCAGGAATCGCGTTAAATGATACCTTCGTGAAAGTAGTTGGCTGGTACGATAATGAGTGGGGATACTCCAATAAACTGGTCGAACTTGTTCATGAAGTTGGGAGCCTGAAATAGGACATACGATCCTTCTATTTTTGCAATTCCCGTAGTATCCTTTTGATCTCATTTGCATCGCTTTGCATCCATTCCAATTCCGTGGTTTTCATACCAGGGAACTGGAATGTCATGCTAGACCCTTGTGTTTTCTTTGCTGAGGTATGAAATTCCATCGCGCCGGTTCTTTCTCTTATCTCATTGATATTTGAGGCTTTAACCCCCCTGCCGGGCATGATGATAATTCTTCCATTTGCCTGTCTGATAAAGCGGCCGATGTTCTCTATTCCTGTCGCGACACTCTCTTTCATTCCTGAAGTAAGAATCCGCTTACACCCCGTTTGGATGATGGCTTCGATGGCCTTTTCGGGGTCTTTACATTGATCAAAGGCGCGGTGGAAAGTAACTTCCATGGGTGCCGCTAAAGAAACTAACTCTTTGGTCCTTTCGTAATCAATTTGCCCATCCTTTTGAAGTAGTCCGATGACAATCCCGTCGCACTTTAGATGCTTACACATCAGGATATCCTGTTTCATAATGTCGAATTCCAGATCGGAATATAAGAAATCGCCTGCCCTCGGTCGAATTAAGACGAACACTTTAATTTTCAAAAGTTTCACTGCCAGGGCAACCTGTCCGTAAGATGGTGTAGTACCTCCTTCATTCAGGTTATTACATAATTCCACCCGCTGTGCACCGGATTCATACGCTATTCTTGCAGACTCTACGGAGTTTGCACATATTTCTAAGGTCATATTCACAACGTCTGGTTTATAATGTGCGTTTATCAAACGAATATAGCTTTTTATAATAATAATGATCTTGCTTTCATGAAGACAATTGGAAGCTTATTTATAAATTTCTTTATTTTTATTTTGGAATTTCCTAATTTGACTTACAAAATCAAACCAACATATGACCAAAGGAAGATTAGAAGCATTTAGTGATGGCGTGATTGCCATTATTATAACCATTATGGTATTGGGAATTGAAATTCCGGAGGGAGCCGGTTTTTATCCCCTTAGGTCAGTTTTACCCGCCTTTTTGAGTTATGTGTTGAGCTTTATTTATGTAGGCATCTATTGGAACAATCATCACCATATGCTTCAAAGTACGCAGAAAGTAAATGGTGCTGTTTTATGGGCGAATCTTCATTTGCTCTTTTGGATGTCCCTCATACCGCTTGTCACCGCATGGATGGGAACGGATCATTTGCCGCACCAGCATTGGCGACTTATGGTTTTATCCTATTAATGACAGCTATTGCTTATTTTATTTTACAACATTCCCTGATCAAGCTTCACGACAAGGAATCTGTTCTAGCCCAAGCCATTGGAAAAGACAGGAAAGGGAATATATCGGCCTTCCTTTATTGTGTGGGCATCGCTGCGTCTTTTATCAATCCATGGATTTCGGGCGCTTCATATGTTATCGTGGCCCTGATTTGGTTGATTCCCGACAAAAGGATTGAAAAACGCATTTAATTTGATGCTTTTAGCTTTTTAGGCAATAAAGGCCCCGATGATCCCAGCGGGATGATGTTGCTTATCATTGAGGAGATAAAAACGGTTCTCCGTGCGGTGGAATTCAATACACATTCCTATCAGTATCAGTTGTCCGGATGGCACACTCGAAGTCTCAAATTGCCATTCTTTGGCTTCAACAGCATATTTATCCCTCGAAAAGTAAACTGGTAACTCTATTTCTCCGAGTGATTCACTCTCTTTATGGGCAAAATCAAAAGCGTGCCCCTCTATTCGTATAATGATATGATTAGTATTTTCAAGACGAATCATATCTTCCATGCAATGAAAAGCCGGTAATTTGATCGTCAATAGACCGCCTTTAGTATGCGTAACATGGGGATCAAAAAAAAGGTAATCCTGCAAATGGCTATGTTCATTAAACGCAAAGCCGATTAGTCGTTTTTCATTTATGACGATGTGGTTCTCGTTGTCATTAAGCGGTTCTCTATTGGTTCTAATGGCACGGTTCACAACACCTGTGAGGCGACCAATCATGTTTGAATCATAAAAACCCCGGTTTATTGAATAGAATGCTCTGCGAATCAGGGTTCCATACATACTTGCCCTGCCGAAGCCTACACTCGTTAAGACTCCTCGCGGGTGTTAGCTACATGCATGCGTATTGCCTCCGTCATAAGTCCGTCTTTTTCTATGGAAAACACGGACTCAAGGCGGACTCACCACGGACTCATCACGGACGCACCCTAGAGAAGGTAGGGCGAAGACTAGGAGCAGTTACGAAGCAAAGCGGATAAACTATTTGCCATAATAGATTTATTGAATGTCAAATTGGGATAAAATAGTTGAAAAGATAGATAAATAATGTTAAATATACTAAGCATATGGCTCGTATATTTAGCAGCAAACACTATATTTACGCTTGTCGTCATATAAAGCGGGCTAGGAATCAGAAACAGGAAATAAATCGATGAAACCTTTATTATTTGATGTAAAATCTTTATTAAAGAACTCTATACACATAAAGGAAATCAAATCCAAGCATTTAAGCGATCAATTTCATTTTCACAATGCCTTTGAAATTGCATTGATCATTAAAGGTAATGGCAGGAGGATTGTCGGAGATAATGTAGACAATTTTTCGAATGGAGACTTGATCTTATTAGCTCCCAATCTTCCCCACGCCTCCTATTCCGATAAAAAATACCACGTAAAAGAAACCACGACCAAAGTTCATGCCTTGGTAGTTTATTTTCAACCAGACTGGATTGCAGATGCCCATTTAAGTTCCCCTGATTTTGCCCCTGTAAAAGAGCTATTAAACCAATTAAAAAGGGGTATTCGGATTACGGGGGATACCCATGCCGTCGTTGTAAACTATTTAGTGAAACTTAAACAAGCCGATGGATTGGAATCGTTCATTATTCTCCTTCAACTCTTGCATGCGATATCAAAGTCAACTGACTACAGTTACCTAGCTAGTCTTGGCTATTCCAATACGTATAATGAGAACACTATCCGGAAAATCCATGAAGTATATAAATATGTTATGGAGAATTTCACTGAGAAGATCTTGTTGGAAGACGTTGCATCCATCGCAAACATGACACCTTCGGCTTTTTGTAAGTATTTTAAGAATAAAACCAATAAAACTTTCACTTCTTTTGTCAACGAAATCCGCATTGGATATGCCTGTGAGCTGCTTATAAATGAAAATTTTGATATTTCAGCGGTTTGTTTTCAGAGTGGCTTCAATAATTTCACAAGTTTTAATAAAAATTTCCGCCATTTTACCAATACCACGCCCTCAGAATACCGACTAAAACTTCTTGCTCATCGTTGAGAAATTAGCTGATATTCCTTTTACCCTTTCCATCCATTACTTATAAAGCCAAAATAGTTTAAACATTGGACAAATCGTTTAAAGTGGTTTTTATAAATGCGCTATACTTTTGGGTATGTACAAAAAATGTGCATTGGTTATAAATCCTGTTAGTGCCGACTGTTTATGTAAATGATTCATTTTAAATCAAGTATATGGAAACTATGGAGATTATTTTTACCAAAGAATGTAGAATTAGATACTTGTTGTATCAAACTACTAAAGCATTATCCCAGAATACAAGGGCGGGTCTAATTCTCTTTTTGATTATCATAGCGCCCTCGTTGGCTTTCGCACAGGTAACGGTGACCGGCGTAGTGAAAGATGCAGATGGGAATGCGTTAAGTGGAGTTAGTGTCCGGTTAATGGGGAGTTCAGTGGCAACTAGTACAGATGGCGAGGGGACATACTCTCTGCCATCGGTTGGTCCCCAAAGTACATTGGTGTTCACTTATGTGGGTTTTGAAACAAAAGAAGAACCATTGAATGGTCGTACAAATGTGAACGTAGAACTGTCACCGAGTGATCAATCACTGGAAGAAGTAGTTGTTACCGGTTATTCCTCGCAACGGAAGAAGGATATTACGGGTTCTGTAGCTGTAGTGGATATGGATGCATTGAAATCCATTCCTTCCGGTTCGGCCTTGCAAGCACTCCAAGGGCAAGCCTCCGGTGTGAACGTTATCAGTTCTGGGGCACCGGGCGCGGGAAGTAACGTCTTTATCCGAGGAATATCATCTTTCGGAAACACGAATCCCTTGGTTTTGATAGACGGTGTGGAATCCAATTTGGATAATATTAGTGCCAATGATATTGCTTCGGTACAAGTCTTAAAAGATGCAGGTGCTGCCTCTATATATGGTGTAAGGGGATCGAATGGTGTTATCATTGTTACGACAAAGAAAGGGCAGTCTGGAGAGCCAACGGTAGCTTACGACGCCTTTGTCGGCATCCAGCTCCCTTTATCGGGTAATCCGCTTAATTTGTTGAATTCTGAGGATTTCGCTCGCTTGACCAAGATAGCCAATCCGGGTACAACGTTGTTTCAAAATGGAATACCTGACTACACCTATGCCGGACCAGGAGCAGCGGGGGTTGCTAATGAAGGAGATCCAGCAGTAGATCCGTCTAGGTATGTCTTTGACCCCATCAATACAGCCGGCAATTACATTATTCAAAAAGTGAATAAAGATGGTACAGATTGGTTCCATGAGGTTTTTAAACCGGCACCCATGTCGAGCCATAACCTGTCTGTGAGTGGTGGTACGGAGAAAGCTACCTATTTGCTCTCATTGGGTTACTTTGATCAAAAAGGAACGTTAATAGAGAGCTATTTAAAGAGGTATTCGTTGAAAGTAAATACTACATATAATGTCGGCAAACATGTCCGGGTTGGTCAGAATGCATACGCATTTTATAAACAAAACCCAGATTTTACGAACCAGACGCAGTTTGGCAATATGTCTAATATCTTTAGGATGATGCCTATTATACCCGTGCACGATATAAGAGGTAATTATGCGGGTTCTTTTGGTGGCCCGCAATTGGGAAGTGATGCAAACCCTGTAGCCGTACAAGAGAGAACGCTGAACGATCGAGATAACGAATGGAACTTCGTTGGTAATGTCTTTGCAGAAGCCGATGTGCTCACAAATTTTACCGTGCGAACGAGCTTGGGGGGCTCAGTGATCAATAATTATAATCAGGCTTTTGTCTTCACTCCTTATGAACGTCGAGAAGGGAATACGAATCCGAATCGATATTCCGAACGAGCTGGGTACAGCAATAATCTTATTTGGACGAATACAATTACGTATAAAAACCAGTTTGGCGATCATGATCTGAATGTATTGGCAGGAACAGAGGCAATTAAAAATACTGCCAGAAACGTATCAGGAGGATCCCAAGCGTTTTTCTCAACCGATTACGAATATTTGATTCTGGGGAACGGAACCAGTAATGTTACCAATAGCAGTAGCGGCGGAAAGAACTCCCTTTTTTCCCTCTTTAGCCGAGTCGATTATTCCTATCAAAACAAATACCTATTGGGGGTAACCATCAGGCGTGATGGCTCTTCTAAATTCGGACCTGAGAATAGGTACGGCGTATTTCCGTCCGTATCCTTAGGCTGGCGTTTGTCTGATGAAGCATTTATGAAGAATATTGGCTGGTTAAATGATCTTAAGCTCCGCGGTAGTTATGGTATTCTTGGTTCACAACATAATGTGAATGCAGACAATTCGTTTGATCTGTTTGGAGGTGGATATGGCAATGCCTATTATGATATAAGAGGGACGAGTAACAGTGTCGTTCAAGGGTTTATACAAACTCGCATAGGTAACCTACGTACAGGATGGGAAGAAAATATTATTGCGAATGGGGGTATAGATGCGACGTTATTTAATAATAGCCTCGATTTATCTGTAGAGTATTATAAGAAATCAATCAATGGCCTGTTATTTACTCAGCCTCTCCCGGCAACGGTAGGTGCTGCGGAGGCTCCTGTAATAAATATCGGTGATATACAGAACAAGGGTTTTGATTTTAGCATCAATTACCGAGGCAATATCAACCAAGCGTGGCAGTATTCTATCGGGTCCAATATCACTACGTATAAAAACAAGGTTGTAAAAATTCCTGATCCTGGTTACTTTGACGCAGGTACCCACAATGCCTTGGGTTCAGTGGTCAGGAATCAGCAAGGACAAGAAGTTAGTTCGTTTTACGGATACCAAGTGATTGGCCTGTTTCAAAGTGATCAGGAGGTTTTGGATGCGCCTGACCAGGAGGCTGCAGCGCCGGGACGATTCCGATACGAGGATATCAATGACGACGGTGTCATTACTTCCGAAGACCGTACCTTTTTGGGCAGCCCAAATCCCGATTTTACCTATGGTTTAAATTTGGGTATAAGCTATAAAGGTTTTGATTTTGCCGCTACATTATTCGGCTCTCAAGGCAATGAAATCCTTAATACAATAACACAGTATACTCATTTCTTTGGAAGTCCTATTGGTAATAAAAGCAATGTCTTGTTGGATGCGTGGACTCCCGAAAATAAGGACACCAGTGTTCCGAGAATAGAGTCGGGTGCTTCTTTCAGTACCAATGGCGTGGTTAATTCATACTTGATGGAAGACGGCTCATTTCTTAAATTGAGGTCATTGCTGGCAGGCTACACCTTCGATAATTTTAGGCTCAACTCAACAAGAAGTTTGAAGTTACGGGTTTATCTGCAAGCATCCAATTTGTTCACCATTACCAAATATACTGGCTTAGATCCGGAACTTAATGGTAGTAGCTCCATTTTTGGAGTTGATTATGGCAATTACCCGAACAATCAACAAAGTTTTCAATTGGGAATAAATCTTACCCTTTAAATGTAACACGATGAAATACACGATTATTATAGCACTAGCCCTTCTGTTAGGGGCATGCAATAAAAGTTTTCTCGAACAACGGCCAATCGGTACGCTTGATGAGGCGGTGCTCGCTACCCCTTCAGGGGTTAACGGGCTTTTGATTGGAGCTTATTCCTTGCTGGATGGCAACGGAAGTGTACAGTCAGGTAATTCTTCTATTGGAATGAATGTCTTTGCCTCTATGCCTTCAGATGATTCATTTGTTGGAACGATTCCGAATGCCCTTCTTGCTTCTATCGAAGGGTTTACCTATGATCCAACCACAACAATATTTGATATGAAATGGCGCATTCAGTATGCGGCGGTACAGCGTTGTAACGACGTATTGCGTATTTTGCCGAAAGTTTCGGGGCTTGATGAGGCAGAATCTACCCAAATAGAAGCAGAAGCTCGTTTCTTGAGAGGTGTGTACCATTTGAATACGGCTCTGTTATGGAAAAACATTCCTTTTATCGATGAAACGATTTCTTATGGAGCGGAGAATTATAATGTAAGCAATACTGAACCCGTTTGGCCTAGAATTGAAGCAGATTTTCAGTTTGCGGCAGATAATTTAACTGATACCAAGGCAGAGGTGGGAAGAGCGAATAAATGGGCAGCAAAATGCTTTCTGGTGAAAGCGTATATGTTCCAACATAAATTCGATGAAGCCGCTCCCTTATTGGATGAAATTATTGCCCAAGGGGTTACAAGCAATGGTCTTAAATACGATTTGGCCCCGCATTATTTTGATAATTTTAGCACCGCAACAAAACATGGCCCTGAAGCAGTGTTTACAGTTCAAATGTCGGTGAGAGATGGTGCCAATGGCCAAAACGGCAATACTTTAGAAGCCTCTGGTGGCCCCTACGGTAGTCCCGCAACTACGGGATACGGTTGGACGCAACCTAAATTTGATTTGGTTAATGCTTATCAAACTGATCCTGAAACAGGTCTTCCTTTGCTGACCAATTACAATGATCATCCAGTTAAGACCGATCAAGGCATTAGTTCTGCTGAACCTTTTACGCCCCATGAAGGTACGTTGGATTCCCGCCTTGATTGGAATGTAGGTCGTAGGGGCATTCCTTTTCTTGATTGGGGTGTCCATCCCGGGCAAGCCTGGATCAGGTCGCAGAATGTGGGAGGTCCTTTTACTGTGATCAAGCATATTGCTTGGAAATACCGTAAAGATACTGATATTGAGCAGCGTTTTACCAACAGCCCTCTTAATCTTATACGTTTTGCAGATGTGTTATTGTGGGCTGCGGAAGTGGAAGTGGAGAGAGGTAACCTAGCCAAGGCTGAATCCTATGTCAACCGGGTTAGAGAACGCGCGGCCAATCCGGATGGTTGGGTGAAAAAATACATTAACGACAATAACCCCGATGAAGGCTTTTCAACTATTCCTGCTGCGAATTACAAAGTGGGATTGTACACCGGTCAATTTGTAGAAAATGGACAAGACTTTGCTAGGGAGGCTGTGCGAATGGAGCGGCGGTTGGAATTAGCCTTGGAGCATCATCGCCTTTTTGATCTTCAACGATACGACAATGGCACAGGTTACATGGCAAGGACACTTAATAATGCATTGGAGTTCCATCGTAAAATAGCTGGTTTTGATTATAGTTATGTGGCTGATGGCTTCTTTACCCAAGGTAAGAATGAAATATACCCAATCCCCCTAGCGCAAATTGATTTGAGCACGACCGAAGGAAAGCCGACCTTAATACAGAATCCTGGTTATAAATAATAATTCAAAAAGGTACTAACATGAAAAATAAAGAAGATAAGTCAACGTTTGTCTCGAGACGCATATTTATAAATTCGGTAGGATTAGGAGTTGCAGCCTTAGGCTTACAGCAGATCGGTTGCAGAAATAGTGGAAATGAGTCGGCCGGGAGCTCTCAAGACAGCGTCACTATTCAAGGGTTTGAACAGGCAATAGAGAACGAAGAAGATTCGAATGTATGGGAATCTGTTTCAGACCGAAAAGTGCGCGTAGGTATTGTAGGGTATGGTTCTAGTCGCTTTGGTGGTGTGTTTGACTTTCATAAGCATCCAAACGTTGAGGTTGTCGCTGTGAGCGACCTTTTTCCAGATCGTTGCGCAGCTTTGGCGAAGATTTGCGGTGTGTCAAAAACCTATCCATCGTTAGACGAACTTGTAAAAGATGATAGCATTGAAGCTGTTTTTGTCGCAACAGATGCCCCTAGTCATGCCCAGCATTGTATCGAAGTACTTGAACATGGTAAACATGTAGCCGTAGCAGTGCCGGCGGTATTTGGATCGCTCGAAGATGCTGAAAGGGTTTTGGAAGCTGTCAAAAGAAGCGGGTTAAAATATATGATGTTCGAAACCTCCTATTTTCATGCAGACAATCATGCAATGCGAATGATTTATAATGCCGGTGGTTTTGGTAAACTTGTCTACTCAGAAGGGGAATATTATCACTATGCGAACCCGATATCGGCTTCCTATAAAAATTGGAGAAATGGCATGCCCCCACAGTGGTATCCAACACATTCTAACGCTTATTACAACTGTGTAACGGGAGGGAGTTTTACGGAAGTGAGCTGTATGGGAATGCCAAGCATAATACCAGATCTACAACCAGGTAAGAACAGCTATAATAACCGATTTTTCTCTGAAATAGCCTTATTTCGTACCAGTGAAGGTGGAATGTCGAGAATGGCCGTAAGCTGGGATACGCCAGGTGATAGTGGAGAGAAAGGACGTATCAGGGGTGAGAAGGGTTCATATTATGGTAAATACGAGGGTATCGAGACGACCTTGCCTAATATAAAACGTCCTGGTCTTCCGCCGGGGATGACCGCTGGAGGGCATGGAGGGTCTCACACTCGTCTTACCGATGAATTTATAACAGCTATTCTTGCAGACCGTCAACCAGCTATTGATGTAGTAATGGCCTTGAACTTGACGGTACCTGGCATTATCGCTCATCAATCAGCATTAAAAGACGGTGAGCTGATGAAAATCCCTCAATATAAGCTATAATCGATAAAGAAAGGTCTGCCATAAAGTAAGGTATATAGCTGTCTACAAAAGGTAAACATTTATTATTTTACACGCTCATATAATCGTTCATTTAATACATTTACTATGCATTTTAAAGATAACAATCGTTTCGCAAACTTGAATCGCCGCAGGTTTTTGACTATGGCAGGTGTAACCGCAGCTGCTACATTGGTAACAACGCCTCGTTTTGCGTTTGCGGCCGATTTAAATTCAGGCCGGAAAGTCCGGATAGGTATTGTTGGTGGAAGGTTCGGGGCGGGTTTCTATTTTCATGAACACCCCAATTGCATCGTAGAAGCTGTCAGCGATCTGCGGAAAGACCGTCGAGATCGTTTGATGGAAGTATATAAGTGCTCAAAAAGTTATGAGTCACTGGAAATATTACTTCGTGATCCTAAAGTGGAAGCCGTATTTCTTGCCACTCCTGCACCCGACCATGCCAAGCATGTCATCGCTTCTCTCAATGCAGGGAAACATGTTCTTTGCGCGGTACCGGCTGCTATGACATTAGATGAATGTGCCGAAATACGTGAAGTGGTACAACGTACCGGACTTACCTATATGATGGCGGAAACTAGTACTTATAGACAAGGCTCGATATCGGCGAAAAAATTTTATCAAGAGGGAAGGTTTGGTCACATTATCAGTGCAGCAGCCGAATACAATCACCCGGGAGTAGAAGGCTTGTTTTTTGAAGAAGGTAAAGCTACATGGCGTCACGGTATCCCACCTTTGCTTTACCCTACACATTGCACTTCCTTCCTGATAGCCGTTACTGGTGAGCGGTTAACTGATGTGAGTGCGATGGGATGGGGCGATGATAGCCCCCTATTGAAGAATAACCCATACAATAATCCATTCTGGAACGAAACCGCTTTCTTTAAAACAAATAGAGGAAATCCCTTTCGGGTCGAAGTGAATTGGAAGGGGGCATATGTTGAGGCTGAACGTGGTGAATGGAGGGGAGATAAAATGAGCTTCTATTATCCTCAGGCAGGGAATAAGGAGTACACAATTGTTAAAATTGCCGATCAGGTTGGACATGACGACGCTGGCTTCCAACACGAAAAAAACCTAGTAGAACCATATAAGGTGCCTGAATGGTGGAATACCGATATGTTGCCTGCGCCCTTGAGGCACAACAGTGGACATGAAGGATCACATACCTTCATTACACACGAATTTATTGACTCCCTGGTGAACAACCGTCAGCCCGAAGTCAATATCTATGAAGCTTTGGCGTATACCGCTCCGGGAATTGTTGCCCACCAGTCTGCCTTGAAAGATGGAGAACCGATGAAAATCCCTAGTTTTGATAAGTAGAATAAAATAAGTTTTGATAGGGGATACCTGTAAAAAAATAAGAAATGAATAGTTGGCCAAAATCTTTGGAGCTTTTAAAAGAAAATGAAACCTTCATTCCTGGTGGAGTCGTTTCATTAAACCGTAAATCTGAACCGAATATTTGTTTTTCCAAAGGTCTTGGAAGCCGTGTTTGGGATGTAGAGGGGAATGAATATATTGATTATCAGGCAGGTTTCGCAGCCGCTTTTTTAGGGCATAATGACCCTGATGTCAATGATGCAGTGCGTCAATCCATAGAAGACGAAACCGTCTTGATGGGCGCCGGTCCTACTGAGTTGGAGGGAGAGCTGGCAAAACTATTTTGTCAATCGGTTCCCACCGTGGATAAAATACAGCTGACTACCACGGGGTCGGAAGCAACTTATCATGCCATTCGGATTGCCCGTGCTGCTACGGGGCGAGACCATGTCATTATTATGCAAGGAGGTTATAACGGATGGCACAATGATGTGGCAGGAAATGTAATAAGTAACTTGGCCGATGTGGGTAACCGGATAAGTCCCGGTGAATACCCTTTTGATGCTTTATCGGCGGGAATCCCTGATAATCATAAAGCACTCATTCATGTCATTAACTACAACGACCTGGATTCTGTTTTATATATCTTAAAGCGCTTTCCTGTAGCCTGTATTCTTCTTGAGCCCCTCTTACAGAATATCGGTATTGTGAAACCTCAGTCAGGCTATTTGGAAGGTCTTCGGAAGTTGGCGGATGAGCATGGGTTCTTATTGATTTTCGATGAAGTAAAGACCGGCTTTCGGCATGCACTGGGAGGTTATCAGCACGTTTCTGGAGTAACCCCTGATTTAAGTACCTTTGGTAAGGCCGTGGCAAATGGCTATCCCATGGGCGTGATTGGGGGCAAGCAAAAGTACATGGATTATTTTATTGATCCCGAGAAGTCCTGCCGGGTACTGATCGCAGGAACCTTTAACGCGCATCCCTTAACGACAGTGGCGGCGATTGCTACACTTCGCAAATTGTCTTCAACGAGTTATAATGTGTACGCACATGTAGAGCAACTCGGGCAACTGTTGGAAAGTGGACTGAACGATATTTTTGGGCAATACGACCGGCCGTTCCACATCGCCCGTCAAAGCTCCGCCTTTTGTGTTTATTTCATGGATCATGCCCCCGTGGATTTTCACGATATCGCCATGCATCATGACTTTGCGTTCGATAAGGCTTATCGCCTTGGATTAATCGAGCAGGGAATTTTTAATTTTCCTTTGCCCATCAAACAAGGGAGTCTATCCTATGCCCATAAGGTACAAGACATCGAAGAAACATTGGAAAAAACCAAAAAGATCGTTCATGCCTTGGTGCAGAAAAAGAATTAAACCTCATTGAAAATAAATAATAAAACTAATCCACTAGTAAAATATATATGAAGATTACTTCCATAGAAACGCTGGTTTGCCATGCGAGGATGCGTAATTGGGTTTTCGTTAAAGTGATGACAGACCAGCCGGGCTTATGGGGCTGGGGAGAAGCTACGCTCGAATGGCATACACGTTCGGTGGTGGGGGCTATTGAAGATATTTCGCAGTTATTGATTGGCGAAAACCCCACCCGGATAGAGCACCTTTGGCAAATGATGTACCGCCAGCATTTCTGGCATGGCAATAACATTGTAAGGGGGACGGCCATTTCGGGTATTGATATTGCTTTGTGGGACATTGCAGGAAAAATCCATAATGTGCCGGTTCATCAGCTTTTAGGCGGCCGCGTACGCGATTACATACGCCTATATAGTCATCTAGGAGGAGGGAAAATGGAAGATTTTTATCAGACCAAACCTGAGGATGCCAAACGTTTTGCCGAATTGGCGCAAAAAGCAGTTGATGATGGTTTTACGGCCTTTAAATCCATGGCAGTGCCTGAAACTATGCCTCTGGAAGGTTTAAAACCTATTCATTATGCGGAAGCGTGTGTAAGGGCAATGCGGGAAGCAGTTGGGGATGATATCGATATTATGGTAGATTGCCATGCTAGGCCGAGTCCACGTATGGGATTGCAGTTTGCCAAAGCACTTGAGCCCTATGGTTTATATTTCTTTGAGGAACCCTGCTGGCCTGAAACCATTGATGACATCGCTCTGATTCAGCGTTCGGTAAAGACGCCCATCGCCACAGGGGAGCGTTTGGTTGGCATTCATGCCTTCCGTGATTTGGTTGAAAAGAGAGCAGCCAGTGTCATCCAGCCTGATCTCACGCATTGTGGCGGACTTAGTGAAGGTCGGCGTATCGCTGTTCTGGCAGACGCCTACCGGGTAGCAGTAGCACCACATAATCCGCAAGGTCCGATAAGTACGGCGGCTTCGATCGAGTTTGGCTTTGCTACACCTTCTTATATTATTTGTGAAAGTGTACACAATGACGTTCCCTGGCGGGATGAGGTTGTCAGCGAGGGGTTTACTGTGGAGAAAAAAGGTAGGCTTGTACGGGCAAATTCCCGGCCGGGACTTGGTATTGAAATCAATGAAGAAGTAGTAAAAAAGCATCCTTTCCAGCAGGAGGTGTTACAGCGAACATTTTATAAAGATGGAAGCGTTGGTGATTGGTAATTAGTAAAAATAGTGTATGGGTAAGTTATTTGAAAATCAAACGGTGATGATCAGTGGCGGATTGGGTGATATCGGTTGGGCCACAGCAATGGAATTTGCTAAAGAGGGTTCATCGGTCGCGCTTTGTGGTACCCGTCCGGAAGCAGCTGCGGAAGAATTCCTCGTCCAAATGAAACAGCATGGTGTAACTTGCCAGTACCGCCAAGTCGATGTTGCCGATGCCGAAGCCGTGCGGGCTTGGGTAGATGAAACAGAAAAAACAATGGGGGTACCTCGTATCATCATTGCCAATGCAGCTAGGGTTACACTTTCGGGGATTCACAGCATCACCCCCGAGCAATGGGATAAGGAGTTGGCCGTGAATTTAAATGGTGCCTTCTATTTAGCCCAGTATGCTACTGTCCGGTTGCTTGCGCACGGCCTTGCTGGCAGGGTTGTTTTTGTGGGTAGCTGGGCAGGTGCGACCGTGCATCAACATATTCCAGCGTACTCCGTTTCTAAGGCTGGTATGCGGATGTTATGTCAATGCATGGCCCTTGAATTGGCACCGCACAATATCTTGGTCAATGAAGTTGCACCGGGATATGTGGCAGCGGGCCTGAGTGGTAGAATCTGGGATGAAAATCCCGGACAGTTGGAGAAAGCCATAGAAAGAGTACCCATTAAAAAAGTAATGAGTGCGGAAGCTGTTGCTGAACAAATTATCCATCTCTGTCATCCCAATAACGAGCATATGACCGGTTCGACCGTATTAATGGATGGCGGATTGTCGCTCCTTTCTTGATTCAAACGACATATGATAAAGAATGAAGACAGTATAGTAGGTCCGGAGACATCTTTCAAAGGGATTATTGGCGTAGCTCAAACGGATATTACGCCACCGGCTGGCATTTATTCCCGTAACTGGGGAGCATCTGCATTCAATACCGCTGAAGGAATACACCAAGCTTTAATGCTTACCTGCATGACATTTCAATCGCCTGCTCAGGAAAACCCTTTGGTATTGATTGCCGTAGATTTGGGCTGGTGGAAGAATTCTGCTGATGAAAAGGTATTTCGTGATAAATTGTGGAAAGCATTGGATATCAAACCGCAAGAATTGATGTTCTGTTTGTCCCATACTCATGCAGGACCAAGTATTTGCTTGGATGATGCTGATAACGAAGGTGGAGAATTTATACGGCCATACCTGCAGTTTGTACTGGATCAGTCCGTACGCACTGTGCAAGAGGCACGTGCAGCTGCTGTACCTGCGGTGTTGACCTGGCAATATGGGAAATGTTCATTGGCGACGAATCGGGATTTGGCCGACCCTGAGAAGGAACGCTTTATTGTAGGTTTTAATCCCACGCAAGAAGCTGATGACACCTTGTTGGTTGGGCGGGTAACCGACCATGAACAGCGTACCTTGGGCACATTGGTCAATTATGCTTGCCATCCCACCACCTTAGCCTGGGATAACCGCCTCATCTCGCCCGATTATATCGGTTCTATGCGTGACCTTGTGGAAAGGGAAACAAAGGCACCCTGTTTGTTTTTGCAAGGGGCCTCCGGTGACCTTGCCCCGGCCCAACAATATGTGGGTGATGTGGGGGTTGCAGAGTCTTATGGCCGCCAGTTGGGGTATAATGTGCTCGCGGCTTTGGAAGCGATGCTCCCTCCACAGAAATTACTCTCTTTCGCGGGCGTTGTGGAGTCGGGCGCCCCATTGGCTATTTGGGAGAAGTCTGAATACGAAGCATCTGATATACTTTTGGCTGAAATGGTTGAAGTGGAATTGCCCTTAAAGTGCTTACCACCGCTAGCTGTTATACAACAGCAATGGCATGAATGTGAAGATAGGGTTTTAAAGGAACGCCTTTGGCGTCAATGTGGGATAAGAAAGGCAGTTGGCGATGGCGATATGGCCCTTGTTGGACTTTGGATTTGGCGTTTAGGTGATTCTTTTCTCATTGGCCAACCTAACGAGGCTTATTCACAATTTCAAATGGAATTGCGCCGCCATTTATCGCCTTTCGCTATTGGAGTAATGAATGTTGTTAACGGATCGATAGGGTACTTGCCGCCAAAAAAAATGTATAACGATGATGCATATGCGGTTTGGCAAACCCCTTTTGAATCAGGTTCACTTGAGTTGTTGATTTCTGCTGCTATTAGTACCGCCAATAAACTAAGCCTGAACGAATCGCCTTAATCTATCTTGAAACATGAACGCTAACCTTACAAGTCTTGATGCAGTTGTTTTTGGAGTATATGTCCTAGGGGTGATAGCCTTAGGGATGTATGCATCTGGAAAAGGAAAGAAGACCAAACGGGATTACTTCTTGGCAGGAGATAAGCTTCCATGGTGGATGATAGGTGGAAGTATCATCGCTGCGAATATTAGTAGTCATCAACTTGTTGGCGTTATGGGGGTTGCTTACTCTCGGGGTTTTTTGGCAGTCGTTATAGAATGGGGTGCGATTCTTATAGGATTTAATGCCCTCTTGTGGATTTTTTTGCCATTTTATCTTCGCAATGGTTTTTATACCATGCCGCAGTATTTACAAAAGCGATTTGGTGAAGGGGCAAGAACAACCTATTCTCTATTAGTACTTTTTACCTATATTTTCGTAGAGATTGGCGCAGTACTTTATCTTGGTGCTATCACTTTACAGTCATTGTTGGGTATTCCGATTATGAGTAGTGTGTTTATTTTAGCTATCACGACAGGTATATATACAATTGCTGGAGGATTACGTTCTGTGGTCTGGACCGAAATGTTGCAGTTATGCGTTTTGGTTTTGGGAATGGTCGTTTTATCGTTTGTTACAATAGATACTGCCGGAGGTATAGCTGCTGTGATGGAAACAAGTAAAGATTGGAAACTGATGCTCCCCGCCAGTGATCCTGATTTTCCTTGGACGATGTACTTAGGGGGGATTTTATGTATAAGTGTATTCTATAATGCTACCAATCAGTTTATTGTTCAACGCACCTTAGCGGCAAAGAATGAATGGCACGCCCGAATGGGAATAATTTTTGGCAATTACCTTAAATTCTTGATTCCAATTTTCATTATAGCACCAGCCCTTGTTGCTCCTAAACTGTTTCCTGATTTGGAAAAACCAGATTTGCTTTTTGCTGTTTTAGTTGAAAATCTTCTTCCTTCCGGCTTAGTAGGATTAGTGATGGCGGGCTTAATGGCTGCGGTAATGTCGCACCTTTCAGGTGCAATTAATTCGTGTACAACTATCCTAACAATAGATGTATATACTCCGTATTTCAATAAGAATGCAACAGACCAGCAATCAGTTTGGTTTGGTAAAATAGCCGGGATGGTTATCATTTTAATGGGGATTCTATGTACCATAGTACTCATACTTTTTTCCGAAAAACCTATCTTTATTTATTTGCTTAACGCTTACGGGTTGTTCACACCCGGAATTGCAACAATGTTTTTAATGGGGATATTCTGGAAGCGAACGACCCACGCCGGTGCACTTACAGCAGGGGTTTTATCTGTTCCTTTATCATTGGTAATGGAATTTATATTTCCCAGTATGCCCTTCTTCAACCGAACTGGCATTGTGTTCTGGACCTGTATGATCATATGTGCTGGTGTTAGCTTATTGACCAAGCCAAAACAAGTAACGGAGTTAGAAGGACTGATTTGGAATAAAGAAAGTTTATCTCTGCCAATCGATCAACGTGAACAACAACGCGGTCTTCGAAATCCGTTTATTTGGTGGGCATTCATTACTGCGGTGGTGTTGTATTTTTATATTAGGTATGCTTAAATATGAAATGGTTTTATTGATAATTTCAAAATAATATATTATGAATCGTAGAGACTTTATTTGTAGAACAACAGCCGTGACAGGATTGGCGTTAACTGGAAAATTAGCATATGGGTCATTGCTAGGTAGTGATGAACCATTTAGAATACACCAATGGCAGCGTGACAGTAGGAATCCCATTTTCCCTCCTGGAGGCGGTTGGTTTGACGTTACTGCCTGCATGAACCCATTCGTAGTAGTACATTCCGGTGAATATTGGCTTTTTTATGCGGGAGGAGATGCTAAACGTAATAAGCGGATTTGCCTTGCAACTACGCCTATAAATGATCTTTCCAAATGGAAGCGTCACGGGCCTCTATTTGATTTGGGGGGCGAAGGGGCTTTTGATGAATTCTGGTGTGTACTTCCCTGTGTTCATCGCATAGGTAACAAGTGGCATTTGTATTATACGGGTCGTGCGAAAGGAAATAATGGACTTCAAGATTTCAGGGGCATCGGACTGGCTACAAGTGATGATCTATTTCACTGGAAGAAATGGTCGGATGAACCCATACTGCTTGGCGATGGTTTTCCCGAATGGCCCGACAACCATGGTATAGCAGGAGGAGGCTCTCTTATTGCTTTGCCGCAATCGGATGGACGGACGCTTTATCGCATGTATTATACGTTGGCTACAGGAACGCCTAGTAAAGATTTGCTGGTCGATCAAGCGAAGCAGTCGGTGGTGGCACACTCCTATGATGGGATTGAGTGGACTGATAAACAAGTAGTGTTGAGGCCCCGGTTGGATGCTGCCTATGAGAATGCGGCAGCCATTGGCTTGACAGTCTGGAAAACACCAAAAGGCTGGCGGGGTATATATGCCGGCATCGGCACGCAATTCGGTGCTTATTCTATTTGTGAAGCGACTAGTAAAGATGGATTGAATTGGTACCGCGGGAAGCCGGGCGAAAATCTCGCCCTTCCCCCGGGAAAAGCAGATTGGGAAAATGAGATGACTGAATATCCGAACATTGTACAGGAAGATGGCAAATTGAGGCTTTTTTATTGCGGAAATGGATATGGTAGAACGGGTATTGGAACTGCTGTAGCGGACGTGCTGAAATAGCGAACGGCTCAATAATCGAATTGGAGGCATTAGAAATATAAGGGTGAAGATTGAAACTATTCGGATTGTGAGGGTCGGAATGCCCTTGTTATACCCGTTTAGGACTGCTTTTGATGATGTAAGCATCGTTGAATCGGTCTTGGTGCAGTTGTCCAGTAACGGATTTGCCGGGTGGGGAGAATCTGCTTGTTGGGGTAGACCCGCATATTCTAGTGAATGGTCAGCCAGCCAGTTTATGGTTTCGAGAGATTTTATTGCGCCCTTGTTACTCAATCAAGATGTTTCTAGTGGGGTAGATTTACAAAACCGGGTTAAAGGAATAAAAGGTAATTATTTTGCTAAGGCGGCTTTCGATCTCGCTTGGTGGGATTTATATGCAAAGCAACAATGTCAACCTTTGTGGAAGATTCTGGGAGGGGAAACACCATCAGTGGATGTGGGTGCAGATTTTGGTATCATGGAGAATATAGAATCTCTGCTAACAGCGATATCAGAGGCAAAAGGTCAGGGTTACAAGCGTGTAAAATTAAAATACCGTCCTGGATGGGAATTAGACATGGTAAAGGCAGTGCGTAAGAGATTTCCCGACATGCTAATTCATATAGACTGCAATAGCCATTATTCTCTAAAAGATATTGAGATGTTTAGAGAATTAGATAAATACCACTTGACAATGATAGAGCAACCGTTAGCGCATGATGACATTATCGATCACGCTGTATTGCAAGGCCAGCTTAAGACCCCAATCTGTTTAGATGAAAGCATTACTTCGGTAGATAAGGCTCGAAAGGCTCTTGAAATTGGCGCATGTGGTTTTGTAAATATAAAACTCGGGCGAGTAGGGGGAATAACCAATGCTTTGAAGATTAACAAAGTTTGTGAGGAACATAACATTCCATGTTGGGTTGGAGGCATGTTGGAATCGTCTGTAGGTTCGTCGCATAATATAGCTTTTGCTACGCTCTCTAATGTAAGGTACCCGTCAGATATTTTTCCTACGTCACGGTTTTATAGACGAGATTTAGGGCAGAATGCGATAGTGCATTCTGCTCCTTCGCAATTTATGCCTGCATCGGCACATGGTATCGGCACTATTCCCGATGAAGCCTTTCTGGAGAAAATGACGATAGAGCAAGTTTTGATGTAAAATTTATATCTTAGCTTGTCATTTTATATCGTCTGAGCAAGTTCAATAACTTATTGCTTATTAACTGAAGAAATGGAACAGAAGAATTGGGAAGTAGTTACAAATCATTCCTGTTTACTTGGGGAAGGCCCAATATGGGATCAGCGGAATAAGCGTATTCTATGGTTGGATATATTGAATGGAGAGATTCATCAGTTTTCATCCATTCAACAGAAGCATCAAGTGATGAAGGTCGGTCAATCGGTGGGTGCAGTAGCATTACGTACTTCCGGGGGCTTAATTGCAGCACTTCAACATGGTTTTGCAGCGATAGATTTAGAAAATGAAGCGATTCATATGATTTCGGATCCAGAATCCCATTTGCCCTCCAATCGTTTTAATGACGGAAAGTGCGACCCGATGGGTAGGTTCTGGGCTGGCACAATGGATAATGCGGAAGAGCAAGAGGGAGCTGGTAATTTATATATGCTGAACACAGACTTATCTGTTTCACTCAAAATAGAAAACGTAACTTGCTCAAACGGTTTGGCGTGGAGTCCTGATAACCGTACTTTTTATTACATCGATACCCCAACGCGTCAGGTAGTCGCTTATGGTTATGAGGCAGCAAGTGGCAGTATCCATTCTAAGCGAACAATTATTACCATTCCTGTAGAAGAAGGTTATCCGGATGGGATGACCATTGATGCCGAGGGAATGTTGTGGGTCGCCCATTGGGATGGCTGGAAAGTGTCGAGATGGAACCCCGCCACCGGGAAATTAGTAGACAGCATCCGCTTGCCCGTTTCCCTGGTCACCTCCTGTACCTTCGGTGGAGAAAACTTAGAGGATTTATACATTACAACGGCGAAGAAAGGACTTAGTGAATCTGAGCTGGAAGAACAACCTTTGGCAGGTTCCTTGTTTGTTATTCGGCAATCGGGGTATAAGGGAGTTGCTGCGGTTGAATTCCAAGGATAGGCAACTTACAAGATAGAGTTTGCCATATATCCTTTGGTAAGAGAGCTATGGCTATCCGATGCAACGGAAAAAAACGCAACAGCCAGAACAAGGACTAAGGATTGTACGGATAATATATTTATATTTGTACGTATATGAATTTGTTATGGAAACTAAATTAACACTAAAGTTAAATCAAAAGGTTATAGAAAGTGCCAAACGGTATGCGTCAGAGCAGAAGTTGAGTCTTTCAAGGATAGTAGAGGCTTATTTACAGTCTTTAACAACAGATTCGAAATCAGACGACATTGAGATCTCGCCTTTTGTGAAAAGTATGTCCACGGGAGTAAAAATACCAATAGGTAAAGAGTATAAAAAAGAGTATGCTGACTTTTTAATGGAAAAGTACAGGTAATGAAAAGACTTTTTATCGATACAAGTATTGTATTGGATTTGCTTGGAGAAAGAGATACTTTTTATGAACCCATAGCAAAAATAGCAACCTTGGCAGATAAAGGAAAGGTGAAATTGGTGGTTTCTCCAATTTCATTTGCGACTGTAAATTATTTCTTGGTGAGATTTGAAACCATAGACATTGCCAGGGAAAAGCTTAGAAAATTTAAAGTAATTTGTGAAGTCTGTGATTTGGGCGAGTCGATCATTGAGAAAGGACTCAATTCTTCATTTTCAGATTTTGAAGATTCGTTACAGTATTTTAGTGCTGTTGATGCTGAATGTGATATCATTATCACCAGAAATGGAAAAGATTTTAAGAAATCGCTAATTCCTGTGATGACAGCACAAGAATATTTGAAAAGTTTAAAGTAGTCAATAATTCCCTAAATAAGTCAGAGCGAATTAAAGTTGGAGATCTGTGCAATACTCCAACTTATTGGTTAGTTAATCTACATTCAAAATGAATTAATTGAAAAACAATTTTTTAAATTTACAATAAAGCATCAAACGATGCTCGCGCAGAAAGGCATATAGTTGAAACATATTTAGGGACTTTTGAAGTTTGAGTTCTATTAGTAAACTTAAACTACTTGAGAAACTTGCAAAGTCAATAAGAAAAGATACCAAATCTAAAGAAAAAGAACTCTTTAAGTCGTGCGGAGCTTTTGTTTCTAAAAAGCCTCCTGAAGAAATCGCTAAAGAGATTAAGGAAAGTAGAAAATTTAGAGAAACTCATTTCAAGCCATGATATCGGCAACCGAAAGATCAATTAGATTTTTTTTAAATTTTTACTAAGAGTTCAGCTGTTTTTCCGTTTCTACACTATAATAAGGATAAAACTGGGATGCTGAATACCGAAAAAATAGCTGAGTTGATCAAAAAACAGCTTGACGGGGAATTAACGTCGGAAGAGGAGCTTCAATTACAACGCTGGACACAAGAGGATGTTGCTAATAAGGCTTTCCTAAAAAAGGTTCTGCAAAAAGACATCTTATGGAAAGATGTGCTGATGTGGCTGGAACTGGAAAATTCCGATCAAGAAGAATGGCAAAGGAGACTGGAGGCAAATGTCTTTGCAAAAATATCGACGCCAGTAGCAGCTGATCGGAAGCCAGTTCGTGTCCTACGTATATTGCTACCCTACGCAGCGGCAATACTATTGTTCATGGTGGCGGGAGGGCTTTATTATTACCTAGACAAAGAAGATCAGCTTTCAGAAAGTAGCTTGGCTATACAAGATGTAGCCCCCGGCGGAAACAAAGCTACCCTTAGAATGGCTAATGGCCAAACGATCAATTTAAGTGATGATAAAACTGGGATCATCATTGGTGATAAACTTACTTATGATGATGGCACATTGCTTGCTTCCACGGTGGCTGAGGGAGAGAAAGAAATTTCATTTTTGATACTGGAAACGCCAAAGGGAGGACAATACCAAATTGAACTGTCTGATGGAACGAAAGTCTGGCTAAATTCAGCATCTACCCTAAAGTATCCTACACGCTTTTCTGGAGAACAAAGGGTCGTAGAGCTCGAGGGCGAAGCATATTTTGAAGTAACACAAGTTCATGGCAACGGAAATAATAATAAAAAAGAACGGCAAAAGGTTCCCTTTTTAGTAAAGACCCCCCACCAGGAAATAAAAGTACTGGGAACCCAGTTTAATGTTTCAGCATATCTTGATGAACCTGAAACCAAGACAACCTTGGTTGAGGGGTCCGTCCTTTTGAATCCGAACAATGAAGGTCTACAGCTTTTACCTGGTGAACAGGGGGTTTCCAATGCCAATGGGTCAAAGTTATTGAAGCATAAAGCGGATGTCATGGAATCCATCGCCTGGAAAAACAATAAGTTCATATTCAATGAAACGGAACTGAGGGTGGCCATGAATCAGTTAAGTCGTTGGTATGACCTCCAGGTTGTTTATGAGGGAAATATTCCACACACGTATTTTTATGGCGAAATCAGCAGGAATAAAAGCTTATTTGAGGTGCTGAAAATCCTTCAAGCGGGAGGGGTGAATTTTAAAATTGAAAAAGTAAAGGAAGGGAATAAGCTGATTGTCCTTCAATAGGGAGCGGGAGAAGATGATAATGGATTAGAAAAAAATAAACACTACATAAATAGTAGAATTATTAACCACTTAATTTAAGCGCATTATGAAGATAAAATTACCAACCTAGAAAATTTCTTGTATAGAAGACAGTATTCAAAAACCGAATAGTGCTGAAGACACTATCCGGTCATGTTCGGATACTGTTATAAGTGTTGCTAAAAGCAACAAGTGAGACAAACCTTTTTATAACATAATCTAAACAGTACAAACATATGATTTTTCATGAATATGCTAAGGGCCAATGTTGGCTTTTAACAAAACGATTGCTACTGAATATGAAACTAGCAGTTTTCATCACTTTGGTGACCGTGTTTCAGGCTACTGCAGGTGGTTTTGCCCAAACGATCACCTTAAAGGCAAAAAATATGTCTTTAGTAGAGGTGATGCGTAGCGTACAAAAGCAAAGTGGGCATCCTTTTTTTCTTACAGGCAAAGACCTGGCTAATCTAACGGTAAATGTATCCATACAAAACCTCAGTTTGGACGAAGCCATGGACGAATTGCTGAAAGGAAAGTCGGTGGACTGGGCATTGCAGAACGAAACGATCATAGTGAAACATATCGCGCAACCAATGCCGCGAGAAGTAGGATCATCTTTTGATTTGAATGTGATTCAGGACAAAACGATACAGGGGCGGGTTGTTGATGAGACGGGCGATCCCTTACAGGGCGTAACCGTAAGGGTCAAAGGAACCACGACAGCTACAATAACGGATGAGCAGGGAAATTATCAGTTAACCTTGCCGGCTAATGAGTCTGTTTTAGTGTTTACTATCGTCGGTTTTGATGCATCGGAGTATGAGATTGGGAACCAAAGCACTTTGAATGTAACGCTTTCTAAGGCCATTAGTGATCTCGATGCCGTTATCGTTATCGGGTACGGGACAGCAAAGAAGTCGGATTTAACAGGGTCTGTAACCCGGGTTGATGCTGAAACTTTTCAGAATCAACCCATGACCCAACTGACAGATATGTTCACCGGTACGGTTGCCGGGCTGGGAGCTAATCAGGGGGCGACTGCAGCCGGTGGAAGCTCTTTGGAAATTAGAGGGCCGACGTCACTGAGTGCGAGTACCTCGCCAATGATTGTTCTGGATGGGGTGATATACAATGGAAGTCTCGCGGACATCAATCCGAAAGACATTGAAACCATTGATATTTTGAAAGATGCGAGCTCTTCCGCCGTTTATGGAGCGAGAGCGGCTTCGGGAGTAATCCTGGTCACCACGAAAAAAGGCAAACGGGGGAAACCGGTGATTAACTTTTCCACGGATATTGGCATATCAGACCCAGCCAAAGACCGTAAGCCATTGAATGCGGCTGAATTTCTGACATTTAAAGGAGATTATTTCGCAGAAGGAGCTCTCGGCAATCCATCGATTTCCGAATATTTTTATACTGATCCGACGAAATTACCTGACAATATCAGTGTCGAAGAATGGAGGAATTTTAATCCCAATGCAAACGCTGACCCCTACCAGGAATATCTGCAGCGATTAAATTTATACCCAACAGAAAAAACGAATGCAATAGCAGGAAAGACGATCGATTGGTACCCCTTGGTGATGGACAATAGTGCTTTAAGGCAATCCTATGATTTGAGTATCGGTGGGGGAACTGAAAATACGCGCTACTATTGGTCTGTTGGATATACCGATAATGAGGGAATCATTAGGGGCGATCAGTTTGCCACTATCCGTTCACGTTTGAATGTTGATTTTACGATTGCCGATTGGTTGTCGGTAGGGGCAAACACGCAGTTTAGCCAACGCGATGAAAGCGCCGTGCCAGCCAATTTGGGCTTAATGTATATTGCCAGTCCTTATGGCAACATGTACAACGAGGATGGCTCTTTGAATCTTCGGCCGTCTGACGATCCCTCTGCTTATAACCCTCTAATGGATTATTACGGACGGGATAGGGATAGAAAAATCTACAGTTTCTTTTCTAGCTTATACGCACAGTTAAGGCTTCCTTTCGGAATAGAATATAAATTATCTTTCCAGCCGAGATTATCGTTTACCAATGAGCTGAATTTCTGGGGGGAACAAACGATTACCGGCAGTCAAACTTATCCGGGCGGACGCGGAACGCGTGCAAATGCGAGAACAAGTGAGTGGATGTTGGATAACCTGTTGACCTGGAACAAACAATTTGGTATTCATAATTTTGACGTAACGTTGCTGTACGGTGCCGAACAGTATCGAGGTTGGTCAGAATCGCAAGCAAACCAAGGTTTTGCACCCAGTGCCAATCTAGGCTTCCACGGCCTTCAGTTTGGCGATAATCCTTCTCTATCAAATAATGATACAAAAGAACGAGGAGATGCCTTAATGGGAAGGGTGAATTATACCTTAATGGATAAATACCTCTTCACGGTATCTTTGAGACGGGATGGTTATTCTGCATTCGGACAAGCACAACCCCGGGCATTCTTTCCCGCTGCGGCATTTGCCTGGAAAATATCTGATGAGAACTTCTTTAATACGGATGGAGTGATTAACCGCTTGAAGCTAAGGTTATCATGGGGGGTAAATGGAAACCGTGCTATTGGTGCTTATGCCGCACTTGCGCAATTGGGTTCTGTATTGGATTACGATGGCTCGAACGTTGAAGTAGGGGTGGTGAACACAACCCTTCCAAACCTCAACCTGGCATGGGAACAAACCACTGCTTTTAATGTAGGGCTTGATTTTGGATTGCTAAAAGATCGTATTGACCTGAATGTGGATTATTATACCGGAACGACGACCGATTTATTGATGAACAGGTTGCTTCCCCGGATTACCGGTTTTTCCAGTATCACCACTAATTTAGGAAAATTGGAAAATCAAGGATTGGAAGTATCCTTGCAAACCCATAATATCAATAAACCCGATTTTAAATGGAATTCAAATGTAGTTTTCTCTTTTAATCGAAACAAAATTGTTTCCCTTTTTGGAGATATAGGTGAGTATACTTTGCTTGGGAAGACACACAATGGGGAACTTCCTGATTTTTCAAACCAGTGGTTTCCAGGGGAAGCGGTCGATATTGTGTGGGATTATGATGTAACGGGGGTTTGGCAGATGGAAGAAAAAGAAGAAGCTGCCCGGTACAATATGTCGCCCGGGGATTTTAAATCCATGGATGTAAATGATGATGGTAAGTATACGGATTTGATTGACAAGCGTTTTATCGGTTATGAAACACCTCGTTATCACCTGGGTGTGAGAAACGAGTTTTCTTATAAGAATTTCTCTGCTTCTGTATTTGTCCGTGGAGATCTGGGGCATATTATTCAGTTTAATCAAGCGTTGCAAGGCTCGCTCTCGCATGATCGCCGGAATTATGATGGTGGGCCGATGCCTTATTGGACACCACAGAACCGGAATAATGAATATGCCCGTTTGCGTCCAATCCATTCCGCATATGGCGGTGGCTTAAGCATTTACAAGCCAGGTTCGTTTATCCGGATTCAGGATGTCGTATTGTCTTATGCTTTACCCGCTTCGGTGGTCAATCAATTAACACTCAATTCCATGAGCGTGTTCGGGTCAATCCGCAACCTTTATAGTTTCGATGATTATCCGGGTTGGGATCCTGAGTCGAGAATGACCCCTATGCCGCGGACATTTACATTGGGATTGAAAGTATCCCTATAACGAAGCAAACCAAAAATAATCCAAGAAAACATGAAAAGAATTATAAAATATAGCGGGTTACTATTGGCAGGGACAGCATTGCTATTTGTATCGTGTAACAAAGCCTGGCTCGAACCAGAACCGCTTTCGTTTTTTGCACCGGAAAATGTGTATGTGGACGAAGCAGGCTTTGAGTCTTTATTGGTAACGATGCGAAAAGATTTGAAGGCGGAATATTATGGTACTTTTAATTATTCCACAGCTGAATTTGCCCCTAGTGATCTTGGGATAGCGGGATATGTTCCTGACTTTTCCATCAACACACCCACCTCATCGGATAGGGTTCCTTATGGTCCGATGTTCGACCAGATATATGGGTACATCAAGAATGCAAATGTCCTGATCTCCAGGGTTGATAACGTGGATTGGGCAGACGAAGCGGTAAGGAACCGTTTATTGGCCGAAGCGTATTGGCACCGTGCTTATTGGTATTATAGATTGGTGCATTCCTATGGAGATGTACCCTTTATAGGCGAAGAGTTAACGGGTGCTAAATTGGATTTTTATACCCATTCGAGGTGGACAATATTAGATAAGATCCAATCTGATATGGAATGGGCAGTAGAGTGGATGCCGGTAACGGCTCCCGCCCGTACCCCCACAAAAGGAGCTGCCAATCATCTACTGACAAAAATTTACCTGGCCAATACAGAATTTGATAAGGCAGTGGAGTCGGCAAGCGCAGTGATTAATGGGCCTTATGCACTGATGGAAAACAGGTTCGGTAGTTGGGCAAATGATCCGTCCAGAAATGTCATCTGGGACCTCCATCGTCATGAGAATATCAATATTGCTCAAAATACCGAAACGATTTTGGGTCTTGTGGACAGAGCAGAAGCACCGGATGGGGCAAGGAAGAATCAAAACCTAGCCGCCAATTTCATGCCCCATTATTGGGATGTCCCAGATGAAACCGGTACAAGGGGAATCGTTTATCCTTCTGAAATGATGGATACCTTAATGCGCGGACAGGGAATTATCGTTGCTTCTAATTTTTATCAATTTGGATTGTGGAAAGACAATACGTATAATTGGGAAACAACACCTGATTTACGAAGGGCGGATGCGAATTGGATTGAGATGTCCGAAATCAAATACAACCGTCCAGGCTCGCCGAACTTGGGAGAGCCTATTCGTCAATTATGGCCCAATGCCAGTGATACGACACTGCGTTGGTTCTCTTGGCCACATTACCTCACCTATAATCCTTCGAATCAAGAAGAGAGTACATGGAGTGGAGGAAATGGTGATTCCTATGTTTTCCGTCTTGCCGAAACTTATTTATTAAGGGCCGAAGCCTATTATTGGTTGGGGCAGAGTGGCTTGGCAGCAAACGATATCAATAAAGTAAGGGCACGTTCACATGCTCCTCTTATTGCAGGCGGTGACGTAACCATTGATTATATTTTTGATGAACGTGCACGCGAATTATACGCCGAAGAAACACGTCACTCCGAAATGGTTAGGGTATCTAATATAATGGCAAAGTTGAACCTAAATGGCTACACTTTGGATAATCTTAGTCAAAAGAGCTGGTGGTATGATCGGGTGATGGCAGTGAATGACATTTATACTGTTCCCGAAGGTTTATGGTGGCGAGGGCAGACGCCCAGGATCCAAACCTATAACATCTATTGGGCAATTCCCCAAAGCGTGATTACGGCCAATACTTTAGGTAAGATAAATCAGAATGAAGGGTATCAGGGTGCGGAGAATAATGTACCGCCCTTAGAAACAATTGAGGAACAATAGTTGAAGCTGTATCAGAAGTCAAAAAAACCGTCATTTCGACGAGGAACGAGGAGAAATCTTCTAATTCCAGATGGAAAACAGCAGATTTCTCTCCCGATGAAATCGGGAGAGAAATGACGAAAGACTTTTGATACAGCCTCTTTAAAAAGGCCGAGAGTGAGAACGTTTTATTACGGACTAATATTATTCATTGTATCAATCACTGTTGCTTGTAAACAAAGTGGTCCGATAGAGGATAAGCTTTTGACATATGTCGGCCCGAATGGCGTCCTACAGGAAGTGAAATCTGAAGAAGACTGGAAGGTTAAGCGTCTACAGATTCTTGATAGGCTTGAACTTGCGATGGGAGGGTTGCCAGATACCAGCAACTTGCCACCGATGGATATCCAATATCGGGATAGCTTGAAGACTGATACTTATACGCGCTATACCATCAGTTTTACGCCTGCTGAGAATGAAGATGTAACGGCTTATCTGTATGTGCCGCTTTTTAAGAGACAAGGCATGAAGCATGCTGCCATGCTGGTTTTGCACGGTACGGGCGACTTGGGCAAGCGTTTGGTAGATGGGGAAAGCCCATATGCCAACCGGGCAGTGGCTAAGGAGCTGGCCGATAGGGGCTATGTGGTTATTGCACCTGATTATCCGAGTATGGGGGAACAGAAAGATTATGATTTTGGTAATGACCGCTATGAATCAGGCACAATGAAAGGGATTTTTAACCATATTCGCTGCGTTGATCTGTTGTCAACACGTTCGGATGTCGATCCGGAGCGTATCGGGGTGATAGGCCACTCTTTAGGAGGTCACAATTCCATGTTTTTGGCAGCTTTTGATACGAGGTTGAAGGTGACAGTATCCAGCTGTGGCTGGACATTATTTGATTATGATAATCTTGAAGAAGATAGTCTTTATACTGAACGGTACGGTGGTAGGCTGGGAGATTGGGCAAAGGATACATATATGCCCTTGTTGCGTACGAGATATGAACTAGATCCCCAAAAGATTCCCTTTGATTTTGATGAGGTGATAGCGGCAATTGCCCCACGGGCTTTTTTTTCAAATTCTCCAAAATACGACAGTGATTTTAATGTTGAAGGAGTGATGAAAGGTATAAATAATGTCTCACCCGTATATGGACTCTTTAATAGTCAACGTGATCTTAAGGTTCTTTATCCTGAGGCGGAACATGATTTCCCGCCAGATGTAAAGTTGAAAGCTTATCAATTCATTGATAAAATATTAAAATAAAGATAAAATAAGTAGAAAAAATGTGTATTTTATGAATATAAATATGAAAAAAGAATATCGGCTCATTGTTTTTTATACTGTGATTTTATTGATAGTAGGTTGTAGTCAAGCTCCTCCAATTGAAGACAAGCTTTTAACCTATGTCGATTCAGAAGGTTCCTTGAAAGAAGTAAAATCTGAAAGGGACTGGGAGATAAAACGCCAACAGATTCTTGACAGCCTTGAGCTTGTGATGGGTGAGCTTCCTGATACCAATGGCTTGCCCCCGATGGATATAGAATATAGGGACAGTCTGAAGACCGATTCCTATATGCGTTATACGATCCGTTTTACACCTGCGGAGAATGAGGATGTAACAGCCTATCTGTATGTACCTCTTCCAAAGGAGCCGACGAAAAAGCATGCCGCCATGCTGGTTTTACATGGTACAGGTGCCTTGGGCAAGCGTTTGGTGGATGGAGAGAGTCCCCGCGAAAACAGGGCCCAAGCGAAGGAACTGGCAGAGCGGGGCTATGTGGTTATCGCACCCGATTATCCGAGCATGGGGGAACAGAAGGATTATGATTTTGACAATGATCGCTATGAATCGGGCACAATGAAAGGAATTTTTAACCATATGCGCTGTGTCGATCTATTGTCGGCACGTCGGGATGTCGATCCTGAACGGATAGGAGTGCTTGGACACTCTTTGGGCGGGCATAATTCCATGTTCGTGGCTGCTTTCGATACGCGGTTGAAGGTTATCGTCTCCAGTTGCGGTTGGACCATGCTGGATTATTATGATAGAGGAGAAGCGGTTAATGAACGGTATAGTGGAAGGTTGGGCCCTTTTGCTCAAAAGCTTTACATGCCTCTTTTTCGCACCAAGTACCAGCTGGATGGAGATAGGATCCCATTTGATTTTGATGAGATCATTGCGTCGTTTGCCCCCCGGGCCTTCTTTTCTAATTCACCCCTTAAGGACAGCAATTTTGATGTGGAAGGAGTGAAGGTAGGCATAGCCAATGCACAGGAAGTGTACCATTTTTTGGGTGCGGACGATAAACTTCAGGTTCGTTACCCGGATGCTGAGCATGATTTTCCGGTAAAGACCCGGGAAGAGGCATATCAGTTTATCGACAAAATTCTTCAACATACAGCAAGGACACATTTGGAGAAATAAAAATTTTGTAATTTAGAAGACGGCTGGCAGTTTGACAATAGTAGGGGTTGATTATTAATTAATGTAGAAAAATGAAAACAGTTCAATCCAAAACACGTATTTACACCCTATGTTACGGTACAGTATGCATTGTTATTTTGTTGTTGTCGTTGCTGCCCTTTTCAGCCTATTCCGATAATGGTGGTCTTCATATTTCTACATTTGATATTGATGCCACTCCACCTGTTGGCAGTTCCCTGGCATATGATAAAGAAATCAATGTGTGGGATTTGGGTTTGCGTGCGAAAGGGATTGTGTTGCAAGGATCGGGCCTACCTATAGTATTGTGTGCCATTGACTGGCTTTTGATCAGCAATGAGGGGATGGACGATTTTAAACGGGCGCTTGCCGCTGCGGCTGGAACGATACCACATCGGGTTAGGGTGCATGTTCTTCATCAGCATGATGCTCCCGTCTATGATTCAGGAGCTGAACAGATATTGCTCGAAGCCGGCATTGATCCCGCTCTCAATAAGCCCATCAGCTACGATGGTACCTTTGGACGTAAGGTAATTCGGAAGTTGGCAGTTGCTGTCAAGAATTCCCTTGCAGATTCTCAACCAGTTACTCATTTGGGTCTGGGGAAAGCGAAGGTGGAGAAAGTGGCTTCCAACCGTAACATCCATGGTCAGGATGGAAACGTCCGCGCTACGCGCTGGTCCGCAACGGAGGATCCGGGACTTCGGGCAGAACCCGAAGGGGTGATTGATCCCGAAGTGTCGCTCGTCAGTTTTTGGAACGAAGACAAACCCCTAGCTGTGCTAAGTTATTATGCGACCCATCCCCAAAGCTATTATCGTACGGGTGTTGCTAACCCCGACTTTGTCGGAGTAGCTCGCTTTTTTCGACAATTGGCGGTTCCCGATGTCCTTCACGTGCATTTTAACGGAGCCGGGGGGGATATCACCGCGGGGAAGTACAACGACGGCTCGCATGAAAACCGTCTTATTCTCGCAAAGCGTCTTGCTGATGGTATGAAGCGCGCCTGGGAAGCTACCCACCGCGAACCAATCAGTTCTAATGACGTGGGCTGGTCCGTTGAACAAGTTTCCTTGCCGCCGGGAAAGCACCTGTATGAGATACGCGATGCCCTTTCAAAAGACAACAGCTTGTTATTGGAAAGCAGTGATAATGCTCGGAAAATGGCTTGGCTAAGAAGGGTGGAAGCGGGAAAACAATTAGATGTCGCATGCCTGACCATAAAAAATGCTCGCATACTTTACATGCCCGGTGAACTTTTTGTGGAATATCAACTCGCGGCAAAATCATTGCGGCCCGATCTTTTTGTTGCCATGGCTGCTTATGGGGATATTGGTACGGGGTATGTTGGGACTACCGCAGCTTATCCCAAGGGGGGATATGAGGTGAGTGAACGAGCCTCTTTTGTTGCCCCTGAGGTAGAAGGAGTGCTTATGGAAGCTATTCGCAAGCTTTTAAAGTAGGATCAATCGTCACGGTATTGCTACTTTTATAGTTCTAAATAATCCTTATATTTATCTAAACTATATGCAATAGCGCTGGTGTATGAATGATCCCATAAAATACCTTGATGATTTCCGGCTGGGTCATGAATCCGGATTAAGGTATTTTATGGGGAGGTTTGGTCATTCCCTTCGTTTTTTTGCGTATTCTATTATCCGGGATAAAGAAGCTGCGGAGGAAATTGTTTCTGATTCCTTTTATAAGCTTTGGAATGGTAGGGATAAAGTCAAGTCTATCGGGAACATGAAAGCCTTTCTTTTTATATCGACCCGAAATGCCTGTTATGATTATGCCGGTACGTTAAAGAACCGGATGCATATGGGGGAGGATGTGCTGGATACTATAATTTGTAAAGACACTGACGTCCTTACACAGATCATTTATACTGAATTGGTTCAACTGATTGCTAAAGCGGTAAATAAATTACCTGAACAGCAGGCCGCTGTTTTTCGTATGACTTATTTGGAAGGATTAAGTACACGGGAAGTCAGTGAAAAGTTGGGTACGAGTACAAGTAATGTTTACTTTGCTAAATCAAAAGCAATATCTACCCTTAGAAGAAAGTTTGAGCATATAGATTTCAGGTTGTTTTGTATCCTTATAACATTATACAGCCTATTTGTCGTATAAATCTTAGTTGAAGAAGAAGGTGTGGTCTAACGAACGTATTGCTGGAAATTTTGATGAATTGGTTTTTCCAGATCGATCAGGTAGCCATTGATCATGGCATATTTTAAGGTGTTACCTTTTTTAAGGAAAAAATTGGCCCTCATGCCGAGGTAAAGGCCTCCGCCCAGCGGACTACCATTCTTCAAGACAACCAAGGGTAGGTTATAATTCTTTTCGGTTGGCATATTCTCAATTTTGACGGCATAATAGCCCTTGTGGAGAAGGTTTGTTGCTTTTTCCAAGCTAATGGCTGATAGCGTAGAAAAAGCTTCGGGATATACCTTCGCCTCTGCAAAAGTCAATCCCTCGGCATCCAATTCATGATACCCATGGCTTTCTTTTAAGTCGCCTACATCGGCAATGCGCCCAATATGGTAAAAACCCTTCGGCGTGGTAATCTCATCTTGGCGGATGGCAACGTCTGTTTTATATGAAAGTGTATCGTTTTCGAAATGGATGTTCCGGATTACGACATCATTGAGTTTTACGGCATTTTCAGGAATAGAATCATATCCTTGTACGTCGTTTTGTTGATAATTATCCAATGCGATGTCCAGTAAAGACTGTAAAATAATAATAAAATTCAGTTTACGTATAAATTGCTTCTCTGGATCTCCGGGATAACCACCCGATTCTATTAATACAGTACTGGCACCCCATTTCTGGAAATTATCTCCGAATCCACGAGGCTCATGCGTATCGTTATAACGGGCCACATGGCCGGGAATATATGCCTGGAGAAGCTTATTCATCCCTACGATAATTTTCATTGCATCGCTACGAACATCATTGATCTCACGTTCATAATTGTAGGCTGGGGCCAAGAAAGAAATTGTAGCCGCCTTTCCACTGTAGGCAGCTGTATAGTACTTTTGCTGATCATGCAAGTTATAACCATAGTCTGGCTCATTTTTCTTCGCCGCTTCAATAAGTAAAGAAGCTTCGGGCGTAGTGCCACGTCGTGCATCCTGATTAAGGTCGATTCCCATAGCATTTCTCCGCTGAAAGCGTTCTGCTCCATCCGGATTAAGCATTGGGATAAACATCAAATGTGTCTTGGATTTTAAGATCGTACGTATCGAATCATATGCATCGTTTTTGGCTGCAAGGAAGTTGAAAATGTCGAAAAGTGCCATCGTGGCGGTACTTTCATCACCGTGCATTTGAGACCAAAGCATTATTTTCTTATCGCCGCTGCCGTAGTCAACTTGGTAGATGGCACGCTGTTGCACCGACTGCCCTAAACGTGTTATGCTAAAATCATTGTTTTCATTGAGCGCCTGAAGTAGGGGCTCGATATCCCGGTGCTTGATACGACGGTGTGTGAGACTTGGTTCTTTGAATTGTTCGAAGGCTTCTGAAAGCTGAACGGTGTCCATAAGTTGATGATCATGTTTTACTGTGGTAGGCGTATTTTGGCAAGACAGGATAAGGAGAAGACAAATGACGAGGAAATAGTAGAGCGTTTTCATCTCTTATTTTATTACGGTGAGGCAAGGAGTTACGTTTCCTTTGCCTTGGTCTCATGTTCCTGTTTTCAGCGAGGTTGTCAGGCGGTTATCGGTCAAACAACAGGCGCTGGCCATTTACTCCTTCAATAATGGTTCCATTTTCAAAAACCACGTTTCCTGAAACGATTGTATGGGTGATTGATGAATTAAACGTATAATTCTCAAAAGGGGACCATCCACATTTTGAGCGGATGTTTTCTCGTGTTACCGTATAAGGTTTGTTTAGATCAACAAGAACCAAGTCTGCCCAATACCCTTCCCGAATAAATCCGCGCATTGAAACCTGAAAGCAAATCGCCGTATGGTGTGCAGTTTTTTCTACGATTTGTTCTAAACTTAATTTGCCCTTATGGTAAAGATCTAATAATGCCTGCAAGGCATGCTGCACCAAGGGCCCACCAGAAGGTGCTTCTGCGTAGGGTTTAATTTTTTCTTCCAGTGTATGAGGTGCATGGTCGGTCGCTATTACGTCAATACGGCCGTTTAAAACAGCTGCCAGGATACCGTCTCTATCCGCTGCGGTTTTAATTGCAGGGTTCCATTTGATGAAATTCCCTTTTTCTGCATAATCTTCATCCGAGAACCAGAGATGATGAATGCAGGCCTCTGCTGTAATTTTTTTCTTTTCTAAGGGAAGGCTTTCAAAAAGTGCCGTTTCCCGTGCAGTGGAGATATGAAGAACATGTAGACGAGTTCCATGTTTTTTTGCCAATGCCACTGCCCTTGACGATGAGAGGTAGCATGCTTCTTCCGACCTGATCAAGGGATGCATATCAATACGGAGTAATGCATTTTTTTCTTTATATAATTGTAGGTTATGGCGAATGGTGGCTTCATCTTCACAATGAGTGGCAATGAGCATAGGTGTTTTAGAGAAGATGCCTTCCAACGTTTTCTCATTGTCAACCAACATATTTCCCGTAGATGAGCCCATAAACACTTTGATTCCACATACTTTACGGGGATCCGTTTTCAGTACTTCTTCCAGGTTGTCGTTTGCCGCACCCATATAGAACGAATAATTTGCTGGCGATTTTGCTTTTGCTATTTGGTACTTGTCTTCCAATAAGGATTGTGTCAAGGTATTGGGAACGGTATTGGGCATTTCCATAAAGCTCGTTGTACCACCGGCTACTGCGGCCCGGCTTTCATGCCATATATCTGCCTTATGTGTTAATCCGGGTTCACGGAAATGAACCTGGTCATCGATTAGTCCCGGTAAAAGGTGCAAGCCTTCCCCGTTGATTTCACGGTTTGCCGCCTTATTGATTTGTTTATCAATTTGTTCTATGTGGCCATTCTTTATGAATACATCGGCCTGTGCTTGGGTGCCTTCATTCACTAAAGTGGCAGCTTTTATCAAGAGGGTAGACATGTTGGGCTTTTTAAGGGAATGTGGATCAATTTCAATCAAAAGTAAGGATTTTATTAGGATAGGGAAAATGCAGTTTGGGAAAACATTTGAAAATGGTGACGGTGGGTATTGGCTGCTTTTGTCTATCTTTGCGGCTATGCAAGCCACGTTTGGTGACTATAAATTAAATAAGCAGCTTTTAACGGCTATTGCGGAAGCTGGATATACGGAACCGACGCCGATACAAAGAAAAGCGATTAACCCGATCTTGGCAGGACAAGATGTAATGGGTATCGCCCAAACGGGTACTGGCAAAACAGCGGCATATGTGTTGCCGCTGTTGATGAAGTTAAAATACGCCCAAGGAAATGATCCCCGCGCGTTGATTTTGTCACCTACCCGTGAGCTCGCCATGCAGATTGAGGAAAATATTCGGGTCTTTGCAAAATACACCGATTTAAGGACAGTGGTTTTATATGGAGGATTGGGCCCTAGAACCCAAATTGCCTTGCTTGACAAAGGGGTCGATATTATTGTGGCTACTCCGGGAAGATTTCTTGATCTCTATTTAGAGGGACATATCCATCCAAAGAGTTTAAAATTCCTAGTATTGGACGAGGCGGATAAGATGATGGACATGGGCTTTATTGGCAAGATCCATCGGATTTTGGAAGTCGTTCCCAGAAAGCGACAGAACCTCTTGTTTTCAGCAACAATGAGCGAGTTAGTGCATAAGATTGCTGCTGATTTTTTAGCCTTCCCCACAAAAATTGAGGTGAGTGCGCAGGCAACACCGGCCGAAACTGTAACGCAATACCTTTATTTTGTTCCTAATCTGAAGACGAAGTTGAATCTTTTACAGGAATTGCTAAAAAACGATGAATCGTTTATCCGACTGATTGTTTTTTGTAAAACCAGGGCAGTTGCTGATCACGTTTTTTTAGTGTTGAGCAAAAAGTACGGAAAGACTGATGTGCGTGTGATCCATGCCAATAAAGGACAGAATACCCGCATCAATTCCATCAGCGGTTTTAAGGAAGGAAATGTTCGAATATTGGTGGCAACAGATGTCGCCGCACGGGGTTTGGATGTAAGTGATGTAAGCCATGTCATCAATTTTGATGTACCCATTATTATTGAGGATTATGTGCATCGTATCGGGCGTACGGGAAGGGCATTGAAGTCAGGGGAAGCCATTACTTTCTGCAATCCCGCTGAAGTGTATTATATTAAGAAAATTGAAAAGCTTATCCGGCAGGAGATTCCAATACATGAGATTCCGGAAGGGGTGTTTATTGATAAAACACCTTTTGAGGAGAAACAGGCAATTGCCCGTGAGATTGATTTGCAAAAGCGCAGGGAAGACCCAGAATTCCAAGGGGCTTTTCATGAAAAGAAATTTTCAAAGCCGAAGGCTCATACCTCAAAAAGCAAGCGACCCTCATTTGGAAAGAAAGGAAAAACCGCTAAACGCAAATGAAGAACATCAGAATAAGTCCTTTGAATATTGTTGCCGCGACCATTATAGGTTGGGCGGTAATGGGACTGATCAATCAATCCATTGCCATGAGCACGGCAATTTGGTCGCTTGGCTTATTCATTGTGGTGATTGTGGTCGATCAGTTTTTTCGGATGATGCTAAAGCGTCTGACCCGTGTATGGTGGGTTGAGTTAGTGTTTTTATTGTTGGTGATCCTTTGTGTTTGGTTACTAAGATATATTTGATGAAGGGGTGTGCCAAAAGCTTGGCCCGGAACCTCAATCGCTTGTACCTATAACGGATAACTAAAAGGCTTAAAGCCGATAACTGATAACTGAAAGCTGATAACTGAAAGTAATAAAAATTAAAATGAAGAAAGCAGAAATAAAATTGATGGTGGAGTTAGACGATAACAATGTGCCTGAAAATATAACGTGGGAGTCCTCTGATGGTGAAACATCGGAAGCCTTACCAGCAAAAGCAATGATCCTGGCCTTGTGGGACCACCAGTATAAAAACTCGATGCGTATTGATTTGTGGACAAAAGATATGCCCTTGGATGAAATGAAACGTTTTTTCTATGAAACGCTGCAAACCTTGGGCGACACGTTTTTACGGGCCTCGGGCAATGATAAGCTCGCGGAAGCCGTAATCGGTGATTTGCGGGATTATTGTGAGCACTTTGCCGAAAAAATGGAAGTGAAGCAAGGAAGCTAAACGGATAGTTTGATTGCCCGTAGCATTTCCCTTTTTCCTCGTGCCCCCGCTACTTTCTCTATACGGAAACCCAATGATTTTAGGATACGTTTTAAGTTTCCGGTAATTGCATAGGTGACGAAAACTCCGCCAACATCGAGGAAAGAACAGCAATGTGACAAGGTGTTAAGTGTCCACATTTCGGGTTGACGTGTAGTGGCGAACGCATCAAAATAGAGCACATCAAAAAGATCGGGAGACTGGAAAGAAAGGGCCTCTTCAGTAGCTAGGGTGAGAAAAGAATGGGGACCAGCTTTGACTTCCCTTTCCAGGGATTTCTCATAAATGGAATAGAATTCATCCACGACATTCCCATCTACATAGGTCTTGTATTGCATGGATTTGAGTATTGTTTTCGACAGTGGGTATGGTTCTATACCCGTATAGTGCAAGTGAATACCTTGCTGCTCGCAATATTCTTGTGATACAAGATAGTTGAGACCTGTCCCAAATCCCACTTCAAGGATAGAAATCGTATTTTTTGGGTTTCGGGTAAGAGCGTATTCCAAGCCGGCATGTAGAAAAACATGTTTGCTTTCTTGTAAAGCTCCACGGGTAGAATGATAATGTTCCCCTATTATAGGATGGAACAATGTAAACGATCCATCTTCTGTTTGGGTAAGGGTCAAGGCTTTTTGGCTGCTTTCCTTTTCGGAGGAAGTGTGTGGCATCTTAGTATACTTTATTGCCTTTTTCCAGCCATTTACTCACCTCTTTGTTATGAATATGTACTTCAGAGGTTTGGATGTTATTTCGGGTATAGACTGGATTGCCCTCATTGACCCATTCGAATATGCCGCCATAGAGGACATATACTGAAGTGTAACCTGCGCGACTGAGTTTTTGGGCTATTCTCGACGATCGGTTACCGATGGAGCAATAAACAACAAGGGTTGCATCTTTTGGAATGTCATAAACATCTCTCATGTCAAACCATATAAAGCCGACCTGACGTGCCACTTTTAAATGGCTTACTTGGTATTCATCTTTTTCGCGTGTATCGAGGACAAAAACATTTTTCTTGTTTATGTCTTTAAAGTCTTCCACGCTTATCGTTTGTATGTCGGAGGGATATATGCCGTCTAGAAAAGCTTTATAGTCAGGGTCGATGGTCGTATCTGCAGGATGGATCATTATTCCCATGATTACAAGCGCAAAGAGATGAAGCATTGACCTTATTATTTTTCCTTAAAATTTTTAATATAATTCCCCATATCCAATACCGGCACATTTTTGATTTTTTGCGAAACCAAGCTCGTGCCAATTGCCGAACGGAGTCCGCCTGCGCAATGTACCACAATCGGTTTGTCGGTAGGAATCTGCGCTACAGACTCTCGAAGGCGTGGCAAGGGTATCGAAATAGCATTTTCAAAAATCTTGCCATTTTTGACTTCGTTATCGTGGCGTATGTCTATAATGGTATATCGATCGGGCTGTTTTTGAAATTCTGCTTCATTGAACTCCGCTTCGGTCACTGAACCGATTTCACCCCACAATAGGCCGGTTACCCATTTTTCATAGCCAATTTTTGCAATTTTTTGCATGAGTATGTGTAAGGATTTCTCATCGGCCCCAATGAGGTAAAATGATTCCCCAGGAGAAATAATGGAACCCACCCATGTTTCAAATTTTTTCCCGTCCGGAATATTGATTGCATGTTTAAGGTGACCGGCCCGGAATTCTTGTGCTGGACGTGTATCTACCAATAATACACCTTCTTCCAGATTTTCCGCATGCAGGACAGCTGTGGCTTGTTTGATGCTTTGTTCGAAAGATTCGCTGCCTACTTTATTAACCGCGACATTATAATCAAAGTATTTAGGTATCCAGGGCTGGTCATTTGTTATTAGGGTAACGAATTCGTCTTCTGACATGGGTTGAAGGGCACTATTCTCCTTTATTTCCTTGCCAACAGTACTAAATAGGTCGGCACTGATATTTTTACCACATAAGGATCCTTTTCCGTGGGCAGGATAAATGGTAACGTCTTCTGGTAGTGTCATTATCTTTTCTCTTACGGAACGGTAAAGTTTCCGTGCCAGCTCTTCTGCTTTTACTTTGTGGTTACCCGTGTTTTCCCGAAGGTCTGGGCGTCCTACATCGCCAACGAACAGCGTGTCTCCAGTAAAGATAGCCCGTTCTTTTCCTTCTTCATCGAGTAGAAGGATACTATTGCTGTCTGGTGAATGTCCCGGGGTATACAGTGCTTCCAGGGTTAAACGTCCTACGGTTATGGCATCTCCACCGTCAAATACCTGGTGAGGGTATTCGGCACCCACTAAACTATTGACATAAATGACGGCACCTGTTGTTTTATGAATTTCCAAATGTGAACTGATAAAATCAGCATGGGGATGTGTTTCAATTACCCCAATAATCCTGGCATTGTTTTTTAGAGCGAAATCATAATAGGGCTGCGGATCACGGGCGGGATCGATGACCACCATTTCATCTTCACTTAGGATGGCATAGGAAGCATGGGCCAAGCCCTCATCATAAAACTGTTCTATTTTCATGTTTATTCTTCTTGTATTCGGTTATCAGGTGGAACTTCTGCGGTTTACAATTCCGCTATCTGTGCAGCGTATTGATGGTTTTACCACACCCTGATTCGTTTATCTTCAGGAATGTATAATTTATCTCCTTCTTGAATATCAAATGCACTATACCAGGCATCCATGTTCACTAAAGGCCCCACAGTCCGTGCATCAGCGGGTGAATGAGGATCGACGACAATCAATCGGGCGGCAGTCTCCGGCCGAATATTCATTCTCCATACTTGCGCCCATGATAGGAAAAATCGCTGATCGGGGGTAAAGCCGTCTATTTTTTCGTCCGATTGGCCTTCCGCGGTCTTCTTGAAGGCAGCATAAGCAATTGCCAGTCCTCCTAAGTCGGCAAGGTTCTCGCCCAACGTTAATTTTCCGTTGACATGAATTGTGTCCAGCACGGTATAGCCATTATATTGTTCTACAACACGGTCGGCCTTTTCCTTGAATTTTTCTGCATCTTCCTTCGTCCACCAATCTTCTAAGTTTCCGCTCGCACCGTACTGCCTTCCTGAATCATCAAACCCATGCGTCATTTCATGACCGATGACTGCACCGATCCCTCCGTAATTGATTGCGTCATCCGCGCTGAAGGCAAAGAAGGGAAATTGTAAGATTCCAGCGGGGAAAGCAATTTCATTGTTCACCGGACTATAATATGCATTTACAGTAGGAGGGGTCATGCCCCAGCGTGTATGGTCGACCGGTTGGCCATATTGGCTGATCATATCATCGTATTCCCATTGGCGGGCACGTTTCACATTGCCATAGAAATCGTCTGCTTTAATGGTAAGGCCATCGTAGGTCTTCCATTTTTCAGGATAGCCAATCTTAGGCGTAAAGGCGTGCAGCTTTTCCAATGCGCGCTTTTTCGTGCTATCGGTCATCCAATCAAGCGTTTTGATGCGTTCTGCAAATGTTTCGGATACATTAGCAACCAATTTATCCATTCTTTCTTTGGCTTCCGGCGTAAAATATTCCGCCACATAAAGCTGGCCCAATAAGTCTCCAATCGACTGATCGATTAGGCTAGAACTACGTTGCCAGCGGGGGGTGATTTCCTTTTGGCCGGAAAGCACTTTATTAAACGCGAAAACAGCGTTAACAAAGGGAGTACTGAGGTAATTAGCATTACTGCGCAATAAGTTCCATTTTAAGTAGATCTTCCATTCATCAACAGAATACGATGTCAATAGCTGGGCCTCTTTGATAAAGAAATCGGGGTTATTAACCAAGATGGTGTCGGCATCTTGAAGTTTTAGTCTAGTCAGTACTTCCTTCCAGTTAAAGGGTTTTGTTTCTTTACTAAGTGCAGAAAGTGAAAATTTGTTATAGGTTTTTTGGGGATCGCGCATTTCAACTCGGCTTTTCTGGGCGCGGGCCAGATCCTTTTCAATTTTCCAGAGTGTGTTGAAAGCGGATGCTGTGTCTTGGCCAGTTAAGCTAAATAAGGTATTGACATACACTTTGTATGCATTTTTGATTTCCTTATTTCGGGAATTGTCAATGAGGTAATAATCGCGATCAGGAAGGCTGATACCCCCTTGCCCTATCTGAGGTATATTCTTTTCGACATTTCTCTCGTCCTGTCCGACATCGAAAAAAAATAAAGGGTTCGCCATTCCCGTGCGTTGTTGCAAAAGTACTTCCTCCATTATTCCTTGAAAGTCTGTAATCTTAGCAATGCGTTCTAAGTCGTTTACTATGGGCGTGGCACCCGCTTGCTCAATGGCTAAACTGTCCATGGCGCTTGTGTAGAAATCGCCTACACGTTTTTCCGGGCTTCCTTCTTTAGCATCTTTGTTTTTTTGGGCCTTTTCCAAAAGATCTTTGAGGGCCTGTGAGTTGAATTCGTGTAATTCATTAAAGCTGCCCCAACGTGTTTCTTTTGCTGGGATAGGATTGCTTTTCATCCAACTACCATTGGCGTAATGAAAAAAATCGTCGCCGGGGCGGACCGTGGTATCCATATTCGCTGGATCAATAAATTGATCGGGTATGTTGCTGACTTTGTCAGTACTCTGGGTCGAACATCCTTGCAGGCCTGTTAATGCCAAACTGAAGCATATGATTGTAGAATAATTCATCAGTATGAGGTTTAACGATGATAGACTTGATGCGATCCTTTCCGTTGAATCTATCAACGGTTGGGGTATTTCATCAGGTGCTAATTAAAAGTATAGATTACAGTGCGAAGGTAAACATTTCTGTTTAGATGGATTGTAGCAGTGTGATGTATTTATCAATATATGCGGTCTTCTCTTTTGATTTGTATTGAGCGATGTACCTGGGGTGCTCCAAAGGAATAATTCTTTCAAAAAAGCCAAATTTATCATTAATTTTATTTAGGAAGCGGAAATTTTTACCGGTACCCAGACAAATAACTGTTTCTGTGTCTATCCCGAGGGCAAGTTGTTTGTGTAAGTTTTCAATAATAAATGGATAGACGGCGTCTATTAGGTCATCGCTATCATAGTAATTGTAATTTATTTGTTTTTGTAGCGCGTTCAACTTCGTAAAACCCAAAGGACAAACCGAATGGATGTAGAATTTTTTGTAAAAGCTTTCCAGTGAACCGAAGGCATCCATCATTTCATACATAAAAACCGATGAAACCTCTCGAAATGTGCTGCCTTCAAAGGGGATGCCACATAGCTCTTGTAGACGGATAGGATCTGTAAAGGGTACTCCCGTCTGAGCGGCACCGAACCTTCCGGGATTAATACCAATAATAAACTTGCGTGGAACATTGTCAGCATAATATTTTTGATAAAAAAGCTCGGACACCAATACTGCTTGCTCCTGTTCACGGAAGGGATTCATAATCGCAATTCCTTGGGGCAATTTCCCCTTGAACGTCAGCGACCTATTGAAGGCAATGATGCGATCTGCGAATGTGTTCAACGTTGATTCCTCCTTGATAGCTAAAGGTGTGATGTACTGTTCTATTTGGCGTAAAATAGAAATATTTATATATTTAATGAAAATTAACTGTCAATTATGAAAAAGTTCCTGCTTGTTTTATTGGTTATTCTTATTGTGATTCAGTTTTTTCAGCCTAAGAAAAACAGGGGTCCCGTAGATCAGTCCCAACAAATTGAAACTCTTTTTGAAACCCCTGACTCAGTTGCTATCCTTTTAAAGGATGCTTGCCGTGATTGCCATAGCAACAATACCGACCACCCATGGTATTCCTACGTACAACCCTTTGCCTGGTGGTTAGCCGATCATATCGAAGAAGGAAAAGGCGAATTGAACCTAGATGAATTCGGCACTTACGATGCGAAGAAACAAGATCATAAACTCGAAGAAGTAGTAGAGATGATTGAGAAAGGGGCCATGCCGTTAAAACCTTACCCTATCTTGCATAAAGGTGCCCGGTTGAGCGATTCGGAAAAGGCAGCCCTAATCGATTGGGCGAAAAAAGCGAGGGCCCAAGTCGGATACTCAGGACAAGGTTAAGCACGAACCAATCTTCGGTTAAAACCTCCTGTATTTTCGTACAAAATGCTACTTTTGTGTTTCTGATTAACGAAAACACAACATGAGCTTAGCGAAGATCTATAATCCCGCGGAAACTGAAGATAAATGGTATTCTTATTGGTTAGAAAAGAAGTTTTTTAGATCGATTCCCGATCAGCGGGAGCCTTATACCATTGTGATGCCTCCTCCGAACGTCACTGGGGTTCTTCACATGGGGCATATGTTGAATAATACCATTCAGGATGTGTTAATCAGGCATGCGCGTATGCAAGGTAAGAATGCCTGTTGGGTACCGGGAACAGATCATGCTTCGATTGCTACAGAGGCAAAAGTGGTTGCCATGTTGAAAGAACGGGGAATCGATAAAAGTGACCTATCCCGGGAAGAGTTTTTGAAATATGCCTGGGAGTGGAAAGAGAAGTATGGCGGAATTATTCTGGAGCAGCTTAAGAAATTGGGGGCCTCTTGCGATTGGGACCGCACTCGTTTCACCATGGACCCTGAGTTGAGTGATGCTGTAATCGACACTTTTATCCACCTCTTCAAGAAAGGGCTTATTTACCGGGGGATACGCATGGTGAATTGGGATCCTGCTGGGAAAACAGCTTTGTCTGACGAGGAAGTTATCCGAAAGGAAGTTAATCAGAAATTATATTACCTCAGGTATGCCATTGCGGGTACGGATGAGCACTTGGTGATTGCCACTACTCGTCCGGAAACGATCATGGCAGATACTGCTATATGTATTCATCCGAACGATGGGCGCTTCAAGCACCTCAAAGGGAAAAAGGCAGTAGTTCCTTTAATTAATCGTGAAATACCCATTATTGAAGATGAATATGTCGAAATGGATTTCGGTACGGGATGTTTGAAAGTTACCCCCGCGCACGACATTCATGATTTCGAACTCGGACAGAAGCATCGGCTTGATAGCATTGACATTTTGAATGATGATGGATCATTGAATGAAAAAGCCCAGATCTTGGTAGGAGAAGACCGTTTCGTTGCACGGAGGAAAATAGTTGCTTTATTGGAAGAGGTGGGCCAACTGGAAAAGGTGGAGGAGTATACTTCACAAGTTGGGTTCTCTGAACGTACAGATGCCGTTATTGAGCCCAAGTTATCGATGCAATGGTTTTGCAGGATGGAAGAATTGGCGAAACCGGCTCTGGATTATGTGGTGAATGGTGATGTGAAATTTTTTCCGGAAAAGTTTATCAACACCTATCGTCATTGGATGGAAAATGTAAAAGATTGGTGCATCAGCCGCCAATTGTGGTGGGGGCAAAGGATTCCGGCATGGTATAATGATAATCAGGAGTGGGTGATTGCGAAGACGGAAGAAGGTGCAATGGAGGAATTTACGAAACAAGGGAAAAGTACCCAGGGTATCAGGCAGGAAGAGGATGTTTTGGATACCTGGTTTTCTTCGGGACTATGGCCGATGTCTGTTTTTGATGGTATAAGGTTTCCCGATAATGAGGATATCGCCTATTATTATCCTACAAATGATTTAGTGACAGCTCCCGAAATTCTTTTTTTCTGGGTAGCGCGAATGATGATTTTTGGTCATGAGTTTAAACAAGAACCGCCTTTTCGGCATGTATACCTCACGGGTATTGTGCGGGATAAATTGGGCCGGAAAATGTCTAAATCCTTAGGCAATTCACCCGATCCCATTGAGTTAATGAAGCAATATGGGACAGATGGTGTCCGTGTAGGCATGTTATTGTCCTCACCCGCGGGAAACGACTTGATGTTTGATGTTGCTTATTGTGAACAGGGCAGGAATTTCGCCAATAAAATATGGAATGCATTCCGCTTAGTGAAAGGATGGGAGATAAAGGAAGAGGGCTCGTCCCGCACCGATAGACAGGCGATACATTGGTTTGAGAACAGGTTCAGTTTGGTCTTGGTGGAGATTGAGGAGTATTTTCGTTCGTATCGTTTATCAGATGCCTTGATGGCGATCTATAAATTGGTATGGGATGACTTTTGTTCATGGTATTTGGAATTGGTAAAACCACCGTATCAGCAACCTATTGCCCGCGAAACATTTGAGCGGACAAAGGTGTTTTTTGAGTCAGTATTAAAAGTAATCCACCCCTTTATGCCTTTTCTCAGTGAAGAACTTTGGCACGATGATTTATTTGGGCGACGTTCTGCATTGGATTGTTGTATTGTAGCTTCTTATCCTGAATCAAAAGAAGTGGATTCGGAGATTCTGCACGACTTTCAATTGATCCAGTCCCTTGTATCAGAGATCCGGAATATCCGGAATATAAAGCAGATATCCCCAAAAGAGCCTTTACCGATTGCTTATCGGCGCGATGCACAGCTTTCCTACAAACAGTATGAAGGAATTATCCAGAAGTTGGCAAATATCAGCGTGCTGAATGAGGTAGACGAAGCCCTTCACGGTGCGACTTCCTTTATGGTAGGTAAGGATGAGTTTTTCATTAGCCTTCGTGAACACATTGACGTGGCTGCAGAGCGGGAACGTTTACAGAAAGAAATTGATTACCTTCAAGGTTTCCTGAAGGCGGTAAATGGAAAATTATCGAACCAACGGTTTGTTGAGAATGCCAAGGCCGAAATCGTTCAAAACGAACGAAATAAAAAAGCGGATGCTGAAGCGAAAATAGCTTCCATTAAAGAAAGTATGGCAAATTTATAGGTATCGGCTTTGTTTCTTTCAGCTTATTTAAACCACTCCAATACTTCTTCTTTTGTTGGCATGGCTATGTCCAGTTTCATTTTTTTACGCAGGCCACCTAAATCATTGAAAACCTTATTCGGGTTGGATGCTTTTAGTCCTTCAATAGTTGATATGCCCATTTTCTGTAATACTGGAATCCATTCAGGAGGAACACCTTCTTTTTCGTAGTCGGCATTACTGGCAGTTTTGACCGCTTTTTCAGGTCGCATTTGGGGGAAAAACAAGACATCTTGAATGCTCTCTTGGTTCGTCATTAACATGGCCAACCGATCGATGCCTATACCTATGCCTGAGGTGGGCGGCATCCCGTATTCCAATGCACGTAAGAAATCATAATCGATGAACATGGCCTCATCATCGCCACGTTCCATTAATTTAAGTTGTTCTTCGAAACGGGCAAGTTGGTCTATCGGATCATTTAACTCTGTGTATGCATTGGCCAATTCTTTCCCATTGATCATAAGTTCGAAGCGTTCTACCAATCCCGGTTTACTTCGGTGTTTTTTTGTTAGGGGACTCATTTCTATCGGGTAATCGATAATGAATGTAGGCTGGATATAATGATGCTCGCATTTCTCTCCGAATATTTCATCGATCAGTTTGCCTTTCCCCATGCTTGCATCTACCTCGATATGGAGTTGCTGACAGACTTTCCGTAGGCCCTCTTCTTCCAATTGACTGACATCTATACCCGTATGTTCCAGAATGGCATCGTAAATGGATATACGTTTATAAGGCGCGGCAAAATTGATTTCTTTATCACCCACTGTTAGTGTGGTTTTACCGTTCGTTGCCAAGGCTACTTGTTCGAAAAGCTGTTCGGTAGTTTCCATCATCCAGAGGTAATCTTTATAGGCTACGTAGAACTCAAGAACGGTAAACTCGGGGTTATGGGTACGGTCCATTCCCTCATTCCGGAAGTTGCGGCTGAACTCATATACCCAGTCGAATCCGCCCACCAATAATCTTTTGAGGTACAGCTCATTTGCGATCCGCAGATAGAGAGGAATATTCAACGCATTGTGGTGGGTTATGAAAGGTTTTGCTGCCGCACCGCCAGGGATGCTTTGTAAGACCGGCGTGTCTACCTCCAATGCGCCTTGCTTGTTCAGAAAGTCACGAATAGCCGTTTTTACGGCACTTACTTTCACGAAAATGTCTTTCACCTGCGGATTTACCACCAGGTCAACATACCGTTGGCGATAACGGAATTCTGGATCGGTAACGGCATCGAATACTTTCCCGTCCGCAGACTTTACAACAGGAAGAGGTTTTAATGATTTGGCTAAAAGGATTAATTCTTTGGCGTGTATCGAGATTGTCCCTGTATTGGTAATGAATACAAAACCTTTAATTCCAATTACATCCCCGATGTCTAACAGTTTTTTGAATACGGTATTGTACAATGTTTTGTCTTCTGTCGGACAAAGCTCATCACGCTTGAGATAAACCTGGATGCGCCCTGTGGCATCTTGTAGTTCTATAAAGGAGGCATTGCCCATGATCCGTCTACTCATCATGCGCCCGGCAATACTGATCGATTGGTAATTTTCAGGTGTTTTAGGAAAGTTGTCATGAATATCATTGGCAGTGGTATTGATATCATAAGCTTCCGCGGGATAGGGGTTGATTCCCAAATTAAGTAATGCTTGTAATGCTTCGCGCCGTAAGAGTTCTTGCTCAGAAAGAATACTGCTCATCTTATTGAATATTTCCGCAAAAATAACATTATTTCATCATCTTTTAACGGGCAAATTTATTTTGGAACAAATGTCCCTAATCTTACAGTGATAGCTGGAAGGGGTGCTGTCGTGGGAATGAATTTTAAATTTTCGCTAGCTACCTGTAGCGAAATGGAATTAGAATCCGTTTCCTGTTTATAAGCGCTTTAGGGTTAGGGTCACTTCATGAGCCTATTTTTGGTGTTGGATTATTTTTAACCTAGAAAGCCGTATTTTAGCGGTTTAAGTTTTAAGATATCTGCTTGAATTAAGTGAACAGCCCTTTTAGACATGCTAAAAAGAAAGAACTCTCTTTAGGAGAAGCTATTGAGGCGTGTATTAGAAATAATAACCGGGCGAAGGAATATATTTATAAGCGGTATTATGGTTATCTCATTGCGGTAATCTTGCGGTACGTGAAGGATGATTATGAGGCAGAGGAGTTGGTAAATGAGAGTTTCATGCGGGTCTTTAAAGGAATGGCAGGTTTCAATGCGAGGGGAGGGGACGTGATGCAACTCGAAAAACCTTTTTTGGCTTGGATGGGAAGAATCGCTGCGAATTTGTCGATTGACCATTTGCGGGCAAAAAAACAATTTTCGCTTATGGAAAGTACGGAAGAGTTTGAGGTGGTTTTGGATAGCGTTCACCCTTCGACAGGACTTGAAGTGGCTGAGATCTTACGCTTATTGGATCAGTTGCCAGATATACAGCGGGCAATTTTCAATCTTTATGAAGTGGAAGGTTATTCACATGAAGAAATAGCCAAGCGGTTGGGTGTGCCTGAAAGTACATGCAGGACATACTTGACCCGCGCGAAAAAGAAATTGAGGGCTTTATATCTTAATTTGAATAAAGGGTAAATCAATGATGGACTCAGAAAAACATCGGGATATTATTAAGCAAATGGCAAAACGTTTGCGTGAACATACTTTGCCCTACAAGGAAGGAGCATGGGAACGTTTTGAAACTTATGAAGCCAAGAAATCGAAACGTTTTGTGCTGTGGCCCTATTTGTCGGGTGCTGCTGCCGTAGTAATAATGGCAGTGGCTCTCTTGTTGAACAGGGATCAACGTATACCGGTGCAGCAGGTGACGACCGTTTCTTCCTCCGGACATAACGATATCGTTGAAAAGGTACCTTCTCCAGCGTTTGCAATTCCGCAACCAAAGGCAATTGTGCCAAAACAACAAGAGGCCCGAACACTAAGACTCGAAGCGCAAGGTTCAGGGGATAAGCCGGTAAATAAGATCGTCGTTGACCGTTCTATCCAGGAAGTTGACCGTGCCGCAGGTGAAGAAAAAGCTTCAGTTGCCGCTAAGGAGAATGACACACAGGTTGTTCAGATACCTCAAAAAGATGAGCTGAAGAGGGAAAAAGCTGAGGCTATTTCTTCTACTACTGCACCAGTACCCGAAAGCTTTACTCAAACTGTAGATAGAGCGAAAGGGCTTGCCCATGAAAGAGGAAACGAAAATATTGTTCCTAAAAAATGGAATGTGGGTATTGAGGTTGCATCTACGATGAGTAATAATCAAGTAAATATCGGCGGGGGAATAGCATTGGCTTATTCAATCTCACCAAAGGTTTCGATTAGCTCCGGAATTTCATATGTGCAATTGGATGCACAAAGAGGACCTTCTGCAGGTGGGCCTTCCAGTGCTATGCAGGCTATTGCCCCTCCTTCTGGTGTATTGATCAATTCAGGAGTAATGGGTTTGGGCAGGCCTTCTGAGCAAAAGACCCTCCAAAGCATTAACTCCCATTTAACTGGCTTGGATATTCCCATTAACCTCAATTATCACATTAGTTCAAGGATGTATGTTAGCGCAGGAGTATCCCTGTTTAATGTATTGGCTGAAAACCGGATGAATGAATTCAAGAGCGAGGTTGCAGATGTAGCTTATGCAGGAGGATCAAAGAATGTTCCAGAACCTAAGATCCGCACACTTTATACGGAGGAGGCAGCTTTGGAAACCCCTTATGAACAAAATAATTTTGCCGGTTTCCTTAACTTTTCAGTGGGTTACCGAATACCGTTTTCCAAAACGGTGGGTTTTTCCCTGGCACCTTTTTTCAAATTGCCGGTAGGTACTTTGACAGAACAGGATATGGATTTGACGAATGGTGGCATTAAAGTTATTGCTAGTTTCTAAAAAGAGTACCTTTATTTTCGAGCAATGAAGGACTTCCACATCTTTTTGTAAGTTTGCAAACCATGGCAACAAAAATATACTTCGCATCCGATTTTCATTTGGGGGCACCTTCTGAAGAGGAGAGCCGGATAAGGGAAAGGCGTATCGTTGATTGGTTGGATTTTATTAAGGAGGATGCGACGGAGCTGTTTTTATTGGGCGATGTTTTTGATTTTTGGTTTGAATATAATTACGTGATACCCAAAGGATACACGCGTTTTTTGGGGAAGTTGGCTGAACTGACCGACTTGGGTATTAAGTTGACGTTTTTTAAAGGGAACCATGACATGTGGATGTTTGGTTATTTGAAAGATGAATTAAATGCGGAAATTATTTCCGATGAATTCCTCATGGAGAGAAACGGGAAGCAGTTTTATCTTCATCATGGTGACGGCTTGGGCCCGGGCGATAAGAAATACCTATTGCTGAAAAAAATGTTCAGAAGCAGGATATGTCAATGGCTTTTTGCACGCCTGCATCCCAATTTAGGAATTGCAATAGCTAGACGATGGTCCAGGCATAGTAGGGTGAGCAGTGGGAAAATAGAGGCTTTTGAAGATGAAAACAAAGAATGGTTGGTTTCTTTTGCCAAAGAATACCTTAAGCGGGAAGCTGTGGACTATTTTATTTTTGGCCATCGCCATCTTCCCCTGACCGTCAAGCTATCCGAAAAAAGTACATATATAAATTTGGGCGAATGGATTAACTTTAATACCTATGCAGTTTTTGATGGTGAGACATTGGTTTTAAAGGAATGGGGAAAATAAAAGCCACTCTCGGAAAACGAAAGTGACTTTTATTAACAATCCTTTTTGTCTAAAAACCATGTTCAATGATACCGTGATCAAATTCTTGTTCTGGATCACTGGTAGTTACCAATCCCCTGGCCCATAGGGTATAGGTTTTGCCTTCTTCGAGCGTTAGATCAAATTGATCATTGACTGTTGTTCCTGAAGTGGATTTAATTTTTGCCGCATACTCTCCGGCTTCCATTTCTTGAAAGGAAGTGTATTTTTGGAAATCCTTGTTACTGGCGGCCAGACTATCGTCGACAAGTTGTAAGTCAAGCGGTCCGGCATCCGGGCTAAGGTTTATGAACCTGATCTTTGCATTTCCTTCAGCTGGTTTCTCGGCATCGTCTTCGAGTAGTACAGAGCTTAGAGAGTCCAATGTTCCACTGAGGAAAAGACTAAAGTATTTTCCGGGAGTTAAGCTAACTTGGGTTTCATACAAAGCATTTGCATTCGTTCCTTCCATATAAAACCTTGCTAAGTGATTCCCCGAATAATCCGTGAAATACTTAATCCGGTTCTTATAGGCGAACTCTTGGATGTTGACCCGCTGGTTATCCCATACGAAATCGACCGACGGTGCATCTGGAGAGCCGTGAACGACGGTTAATGCGGAGACGATAGAGTCGCCATTTTGGTTTGAGTCTTTCAAACAAGATGAAAGCGTTAAGATACTTGTAGCAATGATACCAAGGAGATAGATGTGGAGCCGTTTTATCTTAAACGTAAATGAAGTTTTCATAAGTGGTAGTACTAATTAAATTTGGTTTTCTAATATTTAACAATTGATGTGTTCAGTTGTTTTTTATTTCTATAGAACGAGCTAATTGTTTGTTTCGCTACAACCATTTAAAAAAAGCTTGGAAGCTATGATTTTAAAGAAGCACTAGTTTTTTAAATTTTCCGTAAGTTTGTCACAAAGAACAAAGCTTTTCGATGTCTGCCAGAGGAAATCAATTTAAATCAAATAATATCAGAAAAAATACTTCTGAAAGGTCTTCAGACAATAAATCAGGTCGTCGTTCACGAACAATACGTAGAGAACAATCTCCTCGCTTTGATTTTAGCACCAGTAAGATCGGTAAGGTTTTAGGGCTCTTAATGCTTCTGTTTTCAATTTATTTTTTGGTTGCCTTCACTTCTTATCTGTTTACCTGGCAGAACGACCAAAGTTATGTGTCTGTTTCCAATGGCGGCTGGGCTAACCTGTTCAAAACCATTGAGGAATTAAAAATATCGGGGATTGAAAATCCGGTAGTTGAGAACTGGTTAGGGAAATTTGGCGCACTCCTGGCACACCAATTCATCTATAGGTGGTTTGGCATTGCCTCTTTTGTTTTTATTGGGCTGTTGTTTGTTTTGGGCTATCGGCTGTTGTTTAGGGTAAAGCTCTTTCCTTTATATAAATTATTTGCTTATTCCCTGTTCTTTATTATTTTTATTTCCATTAGCATTGCCTATTTCCATGGATTTTCAAGTAATTACCCCCATTTTATCGAGGGTGAATTTGGTTTCTGGTCAAATCAGCTATTGCAAGCCCAACTGGGTAAGGTAGGTGTCGGAGGTTTATTGATTTTTGCAGCAATGACTTTTCTGGTCATCGTGTATAACCTGGATTTTAATTTTGGTGAGAAACGCTATTCAGATAAAAAGAATACCTCAACCTTAGGTGAGGAGGCAGTTGCTATCCAGCCCGATTTTATTTCTGAACAGGTAGAATTGAATCCCAAAGTAAACGCATTGCGTGATGAGCCAGTTGTTGGAGAATCAGAATCTAGTCCTGAACGGCAAGAGGACCTGAAACCCGCATTTGAACGGGCGGAAGTGGCCGTGGAAGAGCATACTAAACCTTCGCCGGTACTATCTGTTGAGAAAGTCGTGGAAGAGAAAAAAGCGGATGCCAATGTTTTGGTGGAGAAATTCGGGCAATATGATCCCAAATTGGATTTGTCGTCTTATCGTTATCCACACTTAAATTTGCTGAAAGATTACGGATCGGGCAAGATAATGGTGAATAATGCTGAACTTGAGGCAAATAAAGATAGAATTGTTGATACATTAGGAAATTACAATATTGAAATTGAAAAAATAAAAGCCACGATAGGGCCTACGGTTACCTTATATGAAATTATTCCCAAGCCTGGGATCCGGATTTCAAAAATTAAGAATCTGGAAGATGATATTGCCTTAAGTTTAGCGGCTTTAGGCATTCGGATTATTGCCCCAATGCCCGGTAAGGGAACGATTGGGATAGAGGTGCCTAATAATCATCCAGAAATGGTTTCCATGCGATCGGTAATAGCGACAGAGAAATTCCAGCATACCGATATGGATCTTCCTATTGCCCTGGGAAAAACCATATCCAATGAAGTATTTGTTGCCGATTTGGCTAAAATGCCACATTTATTGGTGGCAGGAGCTACGGGGCAGGGAAAATCTGTCGGGATCAATGTAATCCTTACTTCCTTGTTATTCAAGAAGCATCCCGCTGAATTAAAGTTTGTGCTGGTCGATCCGAAAAAGGTCGAGCTTTCGCTGTTTAGAAAGATAGAACGTCATTTTCTTGCGAAATTACCCGGGGAAGAGGACGCAATTATTACAGACACCAAGAAGGTAATCAATACATTGAATTCCCTTTGTATTGAGATGGACCAACGTTATGATTTGCTGAAGAATGGCGGTGTCCGCAATTTGAAGGAATACAATGTTAAGTTTGTAAACCGGCGGTTAAATCCTGAAGAAGGCCATCGTTTCTTGCCATTTATCGTGCTTATTATCGATGAGTTTGCCGATTTGATGATGACCGCGGGAAAAGAAGTGGAAACGCCGATTGCCCGTTTGGCGCAATTGGCGAGGGCGGTAGGTATTCACCTGGTGATTGCTACACAGCGGCCTTCCGTCAATATCATAACGGGTACAATCAAGGCAAATTTTCCGGCGAGGTTGGCCTTTAGGGTGCTATCTAAAGTAGATTCGAGGACAATCCTGGATAGCGGGGGTGCAGATCAGCTGATCGGACGAGGGGATATGTTATTGGCAACGGGGAGTGAGTTGATCCGGTTACAATGTGCTTTTGTCGATACACCTGAAGTGGATGCTATTTCGGACTTTATCGGGGAACAACGCGCCTATCCTTCGGCATTTTTATTGCCGGAATATATCGATGAGAATGGAGAGGCAACTACTGGAGGCTTTGATGCTGAAGATCGTGATGCCTTATTTGAAGAGGCAGCGAAATTAATCGTGATGCACCAACAAGGTTCAACTTCGTTAATACAGCGTAAATTGAAATTAGGGTATAATCGTGCTGGTCGTATTATCGACCAATTGGAAAGAGCGGGTATCGTAGGTCCTTTTGAGGGGAGCAAAGCAAGAGAAGTTTTATATCCTGATGAATATTCATTGGAACAGTTTTTGGATACGTTACGAAACGAAAGTTAAGTTGTCTAAAAAAACAGGGTCATGAGAAAGTTTGCTTGGATTGTCATTGGATTGGTAGGGATGGTATTGCTAGGGTATGCGCAAACGGATCCAACAGCTAAAGCGATCCTCGATAAGGTCAGTGATACCTATCAGCACTTTGGAACCGTTGAATCTGACTTTTTATTTGTCATGGATAATCCCAATCAGGAAAAGCGGTCAACTGAGGGAAAGTTAATGCTCGAAATGAAATCGGGAAAATATAAAGTGATTCTTGGTTCACAGGAATTCATTAGTGATGGAACAACCCAGTGGACGGTTATGAAAGAGCAGAATGAAGTGCAGGTGAATGACGTAGACAATAATGACAACAGTTTAAATCCAACTACTATCTTTACATTTTATAAGAAGGGCTATAAGAGCATTTTCACAGGTGTCACAAAGGTCGGTCAGCAATCGTTAAATGCTATTGAGTTGGTACCTATAGATACAAAACAAAATATATTCAAGATTAAAATGCGGGTGGATAAAGCCAGTAATTTGATTTATGATGTGACGGTCCTCGATAAAGCTGGCGGTAAATATACCTATACGATACAAAAAACGGTTATCAATAAAGAGATGCCGGAAGGCATATTTACCTTTACGAAAAGCAAATACCCCGGTATAGAGATCGTAGACCTGCGTTAGTATGATGTTGCCCCTTACTCCGCATACCATTGTCAAATTAGAAAACCTATTGGAGGCACTGAACTACCGCATTCGGTACGAGAAAGGAAATTTTAAGAATGGAACTTGTTTATTTCAACAGGAAAACCTATTGGTTATCAATAAATTTTCTGATATTGAAGTCAAAATTGCTTCTATGGTACAGGTCATTAGGGGAATTGATCTGCCCGACCAACTTGATCTGGATGAGAAACAGAGAAAATTTCTTTATACACTTAAACAAATGAGCTTAAACCTGTGACGATAACATTTTTAGGCACGGGAACCTCTCAGGGCGTACCTGTGATAGCGTGCACCTGCCCGGTATGCAAATCAAAGAATATAAAAGATAAACGGTTACGGTCATCCGTTTTAATTGAGACCTGTAACAAGTCGATTGTGATAGATACCGGCCCCGATTTCCGGTATCAGATGTTGCGCGCCCATGTCAGTCAGTTGGACGCAATTTTGTTTACCCATGAACATAAGGATCATGTTGCTGGCCTTGATGATGTGCGGGCTTTTAATTTCAAACAGCGAACCGCTATACCGATATATGCAAAAAAACGGGTATTGGAGGCCCTGAATCGCGAATTCCATTATGTTTTTTCAGACCAACGTTATCCCGGAATTCCCCAATTGCATATTCATGAAATCGGCGAGGAAAAATTTGACGTGGCAGGAGAGATATCTGTTTTGCCGATTGATGTCATGCATTTCAAACTGCCGGTAAATGGATTTAGGATTGGGGGATTTACCTACATTACGGATGCAAAGACAATTTCGGATACGGAAATCCAAAAGATAAAAGGCACAGAAATTTTGGTGTTAAATGCCTTGCAGAAGGAAAAGCATATTTCCCATCTTACTTTGGAAGAGGCCATTGAATTGGCGCATAAGGTCAATCCCAAAAGAACCTATCTTACTCATATTAGCCATAAACTAGGGAGACATGAAGATGTTTCCGCTACACTTCCTTTGGATATCGGGTTGGCCTACGATGGACTAAAGCTCGTTTTGGACGATTGAATTTTGATGTAGGCATCGATATCCCGTTTTGTGCAAACAAAATCGTTCTTTTTTTCTTTTATATATAAAATCAGTTAGATGTTTCATTAAAAAAGAAATTATGGGCAATTTACTGTATTATGTCGCTGTAATATTAGTTATTATCTGGGCGATCAGTTTTTTTGGCGGATATGCGACGGGCGGTATCATTCACGTGTTATTGGTGATTGCGATTATTGCTGTCCTGTTAAGGGTGATCCGTGGAGCTGCTTAATCTTCTCTGCGTGTAAGCCAATATTCGGCCAGGTTTAAGTCGTTTGGATAAGTGATTTTTATATTCCGGATATCGCCGCTGGTAAAATGCAGGGGATATCCGGAATTTTCCACTACCGTGGCGTCATCGGTAAACCTTTCTTGATATTCTTGCTTGAATGCTACCTGGAGGGTTGTTGCATGGAAGATTTGTGGAGTTTGAATGAGGATCACATCCTCTCGCGGGATCGTTTTATAAGCTCCATCCGAGTATTTTATACGGAGGGTATCTGAACTCCGGATAAAGGGGATGGCTGATTGTTTCTCTTCGGCGAGTGCAAATAACTTTTCAATAAGTAGATCTGAAACCAAGGGCCTTACTGCATCGTGTATGGCAATCCATGTGTTTTTCAATTCGCTTTCCTTATTAAAAATGGCCTGTAAACCCTTTTTGACCGAATGGAAACGTGTGTTTCCCCCCGTTATAATATGATGTGGGATTTTGAAATCATATTCATGGCAAAGGGCCTCCCAGGTGTGTCGGGTACCCTCCTTCAAGACTAGGATAATCTTTGGTTTTCTCCTGCTATGATGGAAGGCTTGCAGGGTATGCATCAAAAGCGGTTTCCCCTGTAAAGGCAGCAATTGCTTTGGTGTATCGTTTTCCATGCGGCTTCCAGAGCCTCCCGCAACGATAATTACATAATGGGCCATCCAGTACTGTTAGCTAAATGATCAGCATTGCATCGCCGTAGCTATAAAATCTGTATTTCTCTTTTACCGCCACGTGATAAGCGTTCATTACATGCTCATATCCTCCAAATGCACTGATCATCATCAGCAAAGTGGATTGCGGAATATGAAAGTTTGTGATCATGCAATTTGCTATGCTGAAATCATATGGAGGAAAAATAAATTTGCTGGTCCATCCATCTGCGGGGTTTAGCCGATGGTTGGCGGAAACCGAAGACTCGATGGCACGCATGCTGGTGGTTCCTACTGCACATACTTTTCGTTTTTCATCAAGGGCATTGTTGACAAGGTCTGCAGCTTTGGGTTCGATGATAAACTGTTCCGAATCCATTTTGTGCTTGGTAAGATCTTCTACTTCCACCGGCCTGAATGTGCCAAGGCCGACATGAAGTGTCACTTCCGCGAAATTGATCCCTTTTAGTTCAAGCCTTTTTAAGAGCTCCCGACTAAAGTGTAGCCCGGCGGTAGGAGCGGCAACCGCTCCTTCATGTTTTGCATAAATGGTTTGATACCGAAGTTTGTCTTCGGGAGTAGCTTTGCGTTTTATGTATTTAGGAAGCGGTGTTTCGCCCAGGATCTCGATGTTTTTTCTGAATTCTTCATCAGTTCCGTCAAATAGAAAGCGGATAGTTCGTCCCCGCGAAGTAGTATTGTCAACTACTTCTGCTACTAATAAATCATCTTCACCGAAATAAAGTTTGTTTCCGACCCTGATTTTTCGTGCCGGATCGACGAGCACATCCCATAATTTTAATTCTTTGTTGAGTTCGCGTAACAGGAAAACCTCAATAGTAGCACCTGTCTTTTCTTTATTGCCATATAGGCGCGCGGGAAAGACTTTGGTATTATTCAAGATCATCACATCCTTATCATTAAAATAGCCTAAAATATCCTTAAATACTTTATGTTCTATTTTTCCAGACTCCCGGTGTAATACCATCAAACGTGATTCATCACGATGCTGGGCAGGGTCGTGGGCTATTAATGATTCGGGTAAATTAAATTTAAATTGTGAGAGCTTCATTTTATGTTGTTTTATGCGATTTTAACCTCAGTTCTTACAAATTGTTTTATAGAAAACGATTCTGCTTTATCTGTCCTTCGTGAACGAATTAAAAGATGGTTTTTAAGAAGCAAATAAGCGCGCAAATTTACGAATTTTTTTTGTGTGAAAGTAGATTAATTGTCGTGCTTTCTTTGAAATGATCTTATAGGAATTAAATTGTAGGAAAGGTGTAACTTTCCGATTTACGGAATGTCTTACTAATGTATGATCTTTTTAAAGCTGCTTAGGGAAAGTTTTGGTTTTGCTTTTTCGGCTCTGCGCGAAAATAAAACGCGCACATTGCTTTCCTTATTAGGTATCACCATTGGAATTATGACCATTATCGGCGTATTTTCTGCCGTGGATACCTTACGGGCAAATCTGGAGAACAGCATAGAGAAGTTAGGGAGCAAGACGATTTATGTGTCGAAATGGCCATGGGACGGAGGTCCGAATTTTGCGTGGTGGACCTATGTAAATCGTCCAGAACCTTCTTTTCGTGATTTCAAGCAATTGCAAAGCCGGCTAGACATGGCAGACGGTATTTGCTATATGGTGGGGATTGGTAATAAAACAGTTAAGTTTTTGAATTCGAATGTTGAAGGTGTATCGATCATTGCATCATCGTTTGATTTTTATAAAGTCAGAAACCTCGAATTTCAGGACGGCCGGTATTTTACGGAGACAGAAAGCAACCGGGGGACACCCGTTTGTATTATTGGATCCACTATCGCAGAAGGCCTTTTCTCCTCTATCGACCCCTTGGGAAAAGAGATTAATGTTTTGGGAAGGAAAACAAAGGTGATTGGTGTCTTTAAGCAAGAGGGTGAGGGCATGCTGATGGACGTTTCCTTGGACAATACGGTGGTTATCCCCATTAACCATGCTCGAAATTTATTAAATCCTGAGCGCTATGGTCCGGATATCATCGTAAAGGCTGCAGCTAATTATCCAACGGAAGAGACTGAGAGTGAACTCCGTGGTGTGATGCGCTCCATCCACCGCTTAAGTCCATTGGAAAAAGATGATTTCTCCCTTAATAAAACGACGCTCATTACGGCGCAATTGGATGAATTGTTTAAAGTAATCAATTCGGCAGGTTTGTTTATCGGGATATTCTCTATTCTGGTTGGCGGATTCGGGATTGCCAACATCATGTTCGTGTCGGTGAAAGAGCGAACCCATATCATTGGAATACAGAAATCGTTGGGGGCAAAAAACTATTTCATTTTATCCCAATTTTTAATTGAAGCAGTTGCCTTGTGTATCATTGGTGGATTGATAGGTTTGGGAATCGTTTACTTTCTGGCTTTAGTTGTCAAACTGGGATTTGGGCTGGGAATCATTGTAGATATAGGAAAAGTGGTATTAACATTGATTCTCTCAACGGTGATTGGGCTGATAGCGGGAATCGTACCGGCTATTATGGCCTCGAAACTGGATCCGGTGGAAGCTATAAGGAGTAAATAAAAGGAGTGATCAGCCGTTAGCCCTGAGCTAGCAGCTGATCGTTGATAACCCATAATACCTAAAGCCTATTGCCTATTTTATAAGACGCAAAAGGGCTGCCCACTGACAGCTGCCTGTCACTGTAATTTTCCCAAGGCTTCTTTAATTCGCTTCAATGCCTCTGCCAATTTATCATCGGCCGCAGCATAGGATATGCGGATACAGTTGTTGTTGCCAAACGAATCACCTCCTACCGTAGCTACATGACCTACATTCAATAAGTATAAGGCCAAATCTGAAGAATCATTGATGATCTCCCCATCGGCACTCTTCTTTCCGATAAATGAACTGATGTCGGGGAAGAAATAAAATGCTCCTTCAGGAAGATTGGTTTTAATTCCGGGAATGTCTTTCAATAAGTCATATACCAACTTCCGTCGGCGAAAGAAAGCTTCTTTCATTTTCAGGACACTTTCTAATCCGCCTTCATAAGCTGCGATTGCCGCACGTTGGGTAATAGAGCAAGTTGCCGATGTAACCTGTCCTTGAAGTTTATCTGTTGCCGCTGCAATCTCTTTACTGGCGGCCAGGTAACCTATGCGCCAGCCTGTCATGGCATAGGCCTTGGAGAAGCCGTTGACGAGGATTACACGGTCTTTGATACTGTCAAATTGGGCAATGGATTCATGTTTGTCCACAAAATTGATGTGCTCGTATATTTCATCGGCCAGGATGTAGATACCGGGATGTTTTTCGAATACTTTCGCCAAGGCCTCGAGTTCATTTTTGCTGTACACGCTTCCGGTCGGATTGCAAGGCGAGGAAAACATGAATAACTTTGTCTTAGGGGTTATAGCTGCCTCCAATTCTTCGGGTGTGATCTTGAAATCACTCTCAATGCCAGTATCGATAAAAACGGATTCTCCATCGGCCAGCTTGACCATCTCCGAATAGGAAACCCAATAGGGGGTGGGAATAATGACTTCATCACCAGGGTTTATTAAACACATAATGGCATTTGCCAAGGCCTGTTTTGCTCCGGTGGAAACTACAATTTGGGAAATATCATAGTCGAGATTATTTTCCGTTTTCAGTTTTTTTACGATAGCTTTCCGAAGTTCAGGATAACCGGAAACGGGCGTGTAGTACGTATAATTTTCGTCCATCGCCACTTTTGCCGCCTGTTTGATATTTTCCGGTGTATGAAAATCGGGTTCGCCAAAGCTTAAACTGATCACGTTGACACCTTTTGCAGTTAGCTCCCGTCCTAATTTCGCCATTTTAATGGTCGCGGATTCAGAGAGACTGTTTATTTTGTCGGATAATATAGAGGATGTATTCATTAGCGCAAAGATAAAAGTATGTTTATGATATTTTGATAAAAAAAATGAATTATTTATCATTTTCTGAGGTGATGGTTCTTTTTAATGCATATCTTGTATTTGAAGCGAAGTAAGAGAAGGATAAGAATCGTTTTAGGGTTTTGCTTTTCCTATTTTTGTATTTCAATACTATAGTTTGAAAAACCAGCGCAATATAATCCTGCTTTCACTTATTACTGGCATCGTGTTAATGCTGGCTAAATTTGCTGCTTATTTTATTACCCGGTCGAATGCGGTTTTTTCGGATGCGTTGGAAAGTATTGTAAATGTCGTGGCCAGCGGATTTGCTTTTTATAGCATTTACCTCTCTTCGCTACCTAAAGACGAGAATCATCCCTATGGGCATGGGAAAGTTGAATTTTTTTCTGCGTTCTTGGAAGGGGGACTAATTTTCATTGCAGGATTGTTGATTATTGGAAAGTCTATTTATGGGATTTTCTTTCCTGAAGAAATCCAGAAAATATTAGATGGAATGGGAATTTTGGCGGCCGCAGGCATTATTAATTATATGCTCGGTGTTTATTTAATCAGGAAGAGCCGCACCTTCCATTCCATGACATTGTACGCGGACGGCAAACATTTACAGACAGATGCTTATAGTACCTTGGGTTTATTGATAGGATTAGGACTCTACTACTTGACAAAGGTTGCCTTGATTGATGTGCTGCTTTCCCTTGGCATTGGCCTCTACATTCTATATAGCGGTTATATCCTGCTTCGAAAATCAATCGGTGGCCTGATGGATGAATCCGATAGGGAGATGGTGACCAATGTGATTGAAATTTTACAACGTAATCGGAAAGATGTGTGGATAGATATTCATAACTTACGTGTACAGCGTTATGGACCTTCACTTCATATCGACTGCCATCTCACTTTGCCGAATTATTATAATCTAGGCCAAGTACATGATGAGGTTTCTGCGATAGATCAATTGGTGGATGGGAATATAGAAGTACCGACCGAATTTTTTATTCATGCAGATCCTTGTTTGCCTCAATGTTGCCATTATTGCAGGGTGAAGAATTGTCCGATTCGTTCGGAAGTCCAATCGGTTGATTTGCATTGGGATTTAACAATGGTTACTAAAAATCAAAAGCATTTTGATAGCCTTCAAGATAAAGGGTTTCAGAAAGGAGTTTCTAATGAAGTATTTTAATGTCAGAACCTATGGCATTCTGTTAAATGACCGGAATGAAATTTTATTGAGCCATGAACAATATAAAGGTTTATCATTCACGAAGTTTCCCGGTGGCGGGGTAAATATTGGGGAAAGCTTACCCTGTGCGTTGCAGCGCGAGTTTATGGAAGAATGTGGTTTGGAGATAAGGGTTGGTAGGTTGCTTCATCTGACAGATATCATGGTACCTTCCGCTTTTGATGATAGTCAGGTCATTGGCGCTTATTACTTTGTTCAGGCAACTTTTCAGGATTTACTGAGATTTGAAGTGGAGAGGATGAAGGAAGGCGAGAGCGGGAATGCTGAGCAAATTTTTCGTTGGGTTCCTTTGGCTGGTTTTTCAACTAACGATTTATATTTTGAAATGGATAAGCACGCTTGGCAGCAAATTGGCATTTCCTTGCCAGTTTGAATGGAACTTTCATAAAGATTGGTACGATTTTCGATTATTATATTTTATTAATATATGTGTCCAATTGCGGTGAAAAGCAAGTAATAACGAAAGGGAACAATTTTCTCCCATGTAGTATCGAAAATTACGTGCTTTCTAGCTATTTCATTTATATATGAACCCCAATTTAGCACCTGAAAAACGTAATGTGTCGCTGCGCCGAGAACAAACAGCCTCCCATTTGCAGGTATTGATCTCGTCAATGGAAGACATCGTTTTCGAAATCGATGGCAACCATGTTTTTCGAAACGTTTGGGTGAACGATGAAAGCATCCTTTTCATACCTCCAAGCGAATTTATCCATAAGAAAGTTGGCGATGTGATGGGGAAGCACGCGGAACTTTTTACCAGGGCAATTAATAAGGTGATAGTCACTGGTGAGGAAAGGGAAGTTGAGTATAAACATGCCAATGCGGAAATTGATGAATGGTTTAAGGTTAGAATCAAACCAGTTTCCAAGTCTGAAGATCTTGAAGAATATATTCTGGTTGTCGTTGTCCAAAATATCACTAAACAGAAAAAAAGTGCATTAAAATTAAAAGAGACAAAGGAACGATTGGAGTTGAGTGTCGATTTAATGAGGGTTAGCCAGCACCTCAGTGAAACATCTGGTTGGGAGTTTGATGTACAATCAGGTATTTTTTTCTGGACAAGGCAAAATTATGTGCTGTTTGAAGTAAGACCCAGCTTCAAAGCCACTTTTGAAAAAGTGCTTTGTTTTTTCATAGAGGAAGATAGAAAACTCTTGGAGAAATCCATTGCAGATGTGATTCACAAACAAGGGCATTGTGACCTCGAACTGAGAATCAAGACGGCGAAGGGACGAGAGAAATGGGTACGTGCCATGGCAAAACCCGTCATTAAAAAGGGGAAAACGTTGCGACTGACGGGTGCCTTTATGGATATTACCCTCAAAAAGAAAAATGAACAGATTTTAATAGATTTAAAGAAAGCAGCGGAAGAAGCGGCCGAAGCAAAGTCTCGATTCCTATCTGTTATGAGCCATGAAATCCGTACACCCTTGCATGGCATTATTGGTATAGCTAACTTATTAAAACTTTGCCATACCCCAGAACAAGAGAGCTATGTTAGCAGTCTTATTTTTTCAGCTAATCATCTTTTACTATTGGTTAATGATATTCTGGACCTCGATAAGTTCGAAAACAATAAGCTGGAATTATGGTTAAGAGCGTTGATCTCTTTCAATTTGTTGAAAATATTAAAAGCCAATTTACATCATTAGCAGAAGGTAAAGGTATCGCGATGAGGACATTATTCGATGATGAACCTATTTTTGCTGCTGTGGATCCTATACGTCTCGGGCAGATATTGAATAACCTGATTAGCAATGCTATTAAATTCACAGATGAGGGGGAAGTGACGATAATGGTACGCCTGGTGTCCAAAGAAGCGCATAAGGCCTTGGTTCATTTTTCAGTCAAAGATACCGGCATTGGAATTCCACGGGAGTTTCATGGAACGCTTTTTAAAAGCTTTCAACAATATCAACGAACGAATTACACTAATCCCGGCACGGGCTTAGGTTTAGCCATTGCGAATCAATTAGTAGAAGCACATCACAGTAAATTGTTTTTTAAGAGTGAAGAGGGAGTTGGTAGCGAGTTTTTTTTCGAGCTATCTCTTCCGATTCCCCAGGAGGGGAAAATAATTCATCCTTTCAAGCAAGCTTTTGGTGCCGTATCTTCTGGCGTGAAACTTACAGGATTGAATGTGTTGGTTGTAGAAGATAATCCGGTCAGCACATTAATCGTGAAAAAACAACTTGAATCCTTTGGTCTAATTCCCGACTGTGTAGAAAGCGGGAAAGATGCATTAGAGGTTCTTTTTGAAAAAAACTATCATACCATTTTACTGGATCTTCATCTCCCTCGCATGGATGGCTTTACACTGTCAAAAATAATACGGACACAGTCTCCTGATACCCATATCATCGTCTTTACCGCAGATATCAGGGAAGAGATAAAAGCTAATTTTGCTGAGATTGGTGTAAATGATATTCTCCTTAAACCTTTTCCACCACAAAAGATATTTGAGAAGCTATTGAAGGTGGCCCAAGATAAACGCGTGATTCAAATTAAAGACTCATAAACTATCGGGGGAGGAAGGGCTTGTGTTTTGTTGAAGAAAGGTACAAATAGCCGTGGTTCCAATTTTCTCTTGGGATTCAATTTTTAACTCCCCTTCAAGTAAGTGAATAAGATCACGTACAAGGATTAAGCTCACGCCCACACCCATTTCTCCCTGGGTTCCGGGATATGGGGCTCCCTCAAGGGAAAAAAGATTCTTCAAGGTAGCTACATCCATTCCTTCACCTTGATCCTTGATAGATAACCGGATCCGACCTGTAAGCTGTTCAGCATCTAAACGAATTAGCGAGTGGCTGTGGGAATGCTTAATGGCATTGTCGACCAGCCTGCCCAAAATAAATTTTATCAGGAGTTGATCACTTTTAAAATCAATGTCTTTCTCTCCCTCATAGATGAAACGGATCGACTTATTAAGTAGATCATGTTCGAATCGCTCTTGTAGTTCTTCATACAATTGATAAATTTTCACTGTTTCATTCCGAGGAGTAAAGCCCGCATCTTGCATGTTAATCCACTGCAAGGTATCATTGATCAATGTTGCATTTAATTTTGCACGTACCTTGATCTCCGGTAACATTTCTATAAAATCATCCTTGGAAATCAAACGATCGTCATAGCTGTTCAACATCCAGAGAAATGTGTTAAACATTCCCCGGAAATCGTGCGCCATCAATGCTATCCATTTTTTCTGGAGTTGATTTTTTTCGGTTAATTGCTTAATTGTCCTTTCGGGGTCTACAGCCATATTTGCAAAGATAGGAAAGATTCCGGCCCGGGAGCTTAGCGTTTGCAAAGCGCCTTTTATACAGGTTCAATAGCTCAAATATTGTTGATAAACTTCTTGCAAATAGGCTTGTCCCTTTTGTTTCAATACTTCATTCAGGGAGTCTGATGCATTCACATTCTTTTCATAGATAATGTTTTTTCCTATATTATCGAAGGTTAAGGTTTGTTCCGGACTGACAACGCCGAATCCATCATCCCAGTCGAAAAAACCAAAAGGTGGGGTTTGTGGATCTAGTAAATCCTTGCTCCAAACATAAGCATCAGCGGATATCCCTAATTGATGCAGCAAGGTAGTCGCCATATCCGTCTGGTTCCCGATTTTATCAATTTTTGTTCCGCGGAACTCTTTTTTTATTACTTCGCCAAAAAATAGGAAAGGTATGCGGTAACGGTTAGGATGATAACTCTCCCATCGCTCCAAAGGCAGGCGATGGCCATGATCGGCAATAAGGACGAATAACGTGTTTTTATACCAATCGTGAGCTTTTGCTTTTTGCAAGTAATCAAACACGGTCGAATCCGTATAAAAGGCCGTGCTTCGAAAGGAATTACCCATTGTGTTGGAGCCGAATTTAGGTGTTCCGGGCAAGTCAAATGGTTCGTGGTTGCTCAATGTCATGAGGACCGAAAAAAAAGGTTGGCTAGCCTTTGTTAAAAATGTTAATTGTTTTGAAAAGGTTAAATGGTCAAATGCCCCCCATTTCGACCGAACATCCTTCAAAGGGAAGTCATACTGATCAATTACCTTCTGGATTCCGTGGCTGAGCATAAAAGACTTGAAGTTGTAGAACTCACTTTCACCTCCATAGAAAAAAGAAGTCTTATACCCCTGCTGAAGAAATTCTTGACCAATGCCCGGAAGTTTCTCCATCTTAGTAATGTTTTTGATAATGCTCTTTGTAGCTTGGGAAGGGAAGCCGCTCATGATTGCGACGATTCCTTTGTCTGTTCGATCTCCGGCGGCATATATATTTGTGAACAAAACCCCTTCGCTTATTAGTTTTTCCATATTGGGAGCTATGCCTTTTTCTCCTCCTAAACTTTCAATTAAATCAGCAGTAAAACTTTCCAATATAATAAGCACCACATTAGGCCGTTTTTCAGTCAATAAGTGGACGGGCTCAAAAGCTGAATTGAGATAGGGTTTTATGAGTTGTTGTGCTTTTTGTCTGTGCATGACCCCATAAGGGTTTTTTGTAGTATTTTTACTGTGGAGCATGGTGCTCATAAGATTCCATTCGGTATTCACAGCCGCATGGTTCAGGATCGGTTTTGTCGAAAAATAAGCCATACTTGGATTCAAGGCAGTAGTCTGCCATCCGCTTCGGATAAATAGAAAAAGAACAATTAATAATGACGAGCATATAATAAGTTTTCTATACCAAGGGACAAAGGGATAGGGCAGCTGCATGGGTATCATTTTTTTTGCCAGCCATACACCCGATACTATGAGGATGAAGAGTAAAAAACCAGACAATAACAGGGGGGAAGAGGATGAAGAAGCTACGGCCTCAGTAGGGTTATTGAAGAATGTAGTAAGCACGCGGTAAGGTAATTTCGTGCCCCATTCACGATAGATGTTCAGGTTGACGATGGTTAGCAAAGCACATATGGAAAGTATGCAAACAAGGTATATTTTATAAATTATAGCTGGTATCCGCAGGGATGGAATGAACCACTTCAAACAAAATAGTAAAAATGGCAGCGCACATATATATCCCCCCATTGACGCATCCATGCGGATTCCAAAAATAAAAATCTTGAGAAATTCCAAAAAGGAAACAGGGAAAATATCAGCGTGGAAATAAACCACAAATACTATTCTTTCAATCAAAAAGAAAAGGATCCAGAAACTGTAAGTCCGGACCAGTAAGGTAATGGTTTTCCACATAAGAGGGCAAACTTAGATAAATTGCCTTTTATATGCAATATAATCGCGTTGCATATAAAAGCGATTTATTCATCTCGCTTTATATTTTAACGGCATTCATGAGCGCTGACGCGATTATCGGTCTCTCCTCTGCCATCAAGAACTTGTTTTTATAGAGGAAATATATTAAATCAGTCCGTTCTAAAAGATTTCGATATCCAGAAATTCGGGTTGGTCTATTTTGAGACGGTTCTATATAATTTATGCTGAACAGATACCCACTCCCATAGATGGATTTCCGTAAAAGAAAGGTTTTCCTCTTCATTTCAAATGACGTTCGTCCCTAAAATTATGTCGTTCGTCCCTAAATCTTTGTCATTCACGTAAATTAAAATGATAGGTGCTATCTATTTCCTATTTTGACCCTCATTATCAGGAAAAAACAATGTGCCAGCCTTACAAACTTTTACTGATTATATGCATCACTCTTAACGCAAATGCACAAGTTAATCGGGGAGCGCCCCGGGTTACTGCTTTGGGTAATACGGGTGCCAGCCTTCAAGGAGTGTATGCTTTGGCGGCCAACCAGGCCGGCATTGCCAAATTGAAGAAAGCTGCCCTTGCCGCGATGTATGTTGAACACTTCATCGGGTCAGAGATTAGAAGCCATGCAGGTATGGCCCTTGTCCCCGGTCGTTTGGGTGTGATGGGGATGTATGTGGGTAAATATGGCCTTCAAGATGCCTATAGCGAATTAAAGGCTGGGTTGAGTTATGCCCGGATGTTTGGACCCCGGTTGGCCATGGCATTGACGATGAACTACCATCAGCTTAAGATTCCAAAATATGGATTGAACAACACTTTCTCCGCGGAAGTAGGTATCCAATATTTCTTCAATGAGCGGTGGACGATAGGAGGGCACTTTGCCAATCCAGGGAATTTTTCCTTTAATAACGAGGCCTATGCGGAAATACCCGTTCGGGTGCAATTAGGAACAAATTATCGGTTCAGCGACCAAGTTTTGATTTGTGTGGATGGGAAGTACAGCTTTCATGATAAAGGTGTGGACGGAAGCATGGGCCTGGAATATAAATTGATCGAATGGTTTGTACTTCGCGGAGGAATTTCGGTAAATCATTTTAAGCAATATACCGGTTTTGGATTTTCGTACCACCAATTGTCGTTCGATGCCGCCGCTACTATTCATCCTCGTTTAGGGATTTCTCCTCAAGTTGCTCTATGTTATGCGTTTTAACTTGCTTATTTTTTTTGTATTGCTAATGGTTGCCGTGGAGTCATCGTGGGCACAGCAAGAAGAGAGTGAACTGATTGTTGAGCAATTGATAGAAGAATTGGCGGATGAATTGGGAGATGAATACAACTATGATGAAATTATGGAGCGTCTACATCATTATCATCGTTTTCCTATTGATATCAATAAAACGCAAGGTGAAGAGTTGCGGGAACTCCGCTTTCTTTCGTCCTTGCAGATAATGGCTTTATTAACCTATCGGAAGAAGGCCGGACAGTTTATTTCCACGTATGAACTTCAATCTATCAAAGGTTTTGACATGGCGACGATAGAGAGATTGCTTCCCTTTATCACGGTTTCAAAAGCAAGGGCGGGGAAGAAACATGTGACCGGGAATACCCTAGAAAGGGGGGAACACGATATCATGATCCGGTATGGCACCGTCCTTCAGCATTCTGCAGGTTATGAAATAAAAGGGGACACTGGAGGATCGCATTATATGGGCTCACCTGACCGCTATTTTGTCCGTTATCGTTATAAAGAGCCGAAACTATTCCAACTGGCAGTGAATATGAAAAAAGATCCGGGTGAACAATTTTTTGCCGGAAATAACCGATTTGGGTTTGATTTTTATTCTGCCAGTCTTTATTTTCATGATCTCGGAAAAATAAAAAAGTTAGTCATTGGTGACTATTCTTTACAAGTTGGCCAAGGCTTAAGCCTATGGTCTGGCTTGAGTTTTGGAAAAGGATCCTTGCTCCAAAATGCGGCCAAGCAAGGTTTGGGCTTGCATCCTTATACTTCTTCAAATGAGGTTTTATTCTTAAGGGGTATTGCCGGCACTTTTGTGCATAAACGTTTCGAGCTTACCCCCTTTGTTTCTTTTCGGAAGTTAGACGCTACACCAGCTGATTCGGCAGGAACTTTCAGTAGTTTGGGAGCCTCTGGATATCACCGGACTTCCACCGAAATACACAACAAGGCTGCTGTGGATCAATGGGTATACGGACTAAATATACAATATCAAGTCAAGAACTTGGAAGTAGGTGCAAATATACATCAAACGCATTTTGCTAAAGAACTTGTGCCCAATCAACGCTTGTATAATAAATTTAGCTTTAAGGGGGATAAGTTGTTTAATACTAGTATTTATTATCAATATACGATCAACGGGCTCTATCTTTTTGGTGAAGCAGCGCATAGTTTTCAAGGGGGCTTCGCAACGGTTAATGGATTGATCAATAGCATTTCGCATGATGTTTCTATCATTATGTTGCACCGCTATTATGAAAAAGATTATTATGCGTTTTATAACCAAGGTTTTGCTGAAGGAAGTGAAGCCAATAATGAGCGAGGTCTCTATGTCGGGTTGATGTGGAATCCATCCCGTAAGATGAATTGGGTAGGATATGCGGACTATTTTAAATTTCCATGGTTAAAATTTCGGGTAGATGGCCCATCGCAAGGATATGACTTGTTTTCTCAATTTGTGTATATGCCTTCAAAAAAGATGAAAGTTAGTTTGCGGTACCGGTTTCGAAAGAAGCAAGAGAATTCAGGGGCGAATAATACTGTACACCTTTTGGAGGATATGCTACGCCATCAGGCGCGGATAGAGGTCAAATATTCCTGGCTGCCAAATATTGGCTTTAGGAATAGGCTTGAACTTATCCGGTATAAAAAGGGAGTGGAAAGCAATGAGCTGGGATGGATGTTTTACCATGATGTTATTTATAAAGCCATGGGGAAAGCCTACTCTGGAAACGTACGGATTGCATGGTTTAAAACGGCGAGTTATAATTCTAGGATTTATGCATTTGAAAATGACGTATTGTATGGGTATTCATTCCCGGCATATTCCAATAAAGGATTGCGTTTTTATAGTAACATTCGCTATCGCCTTAGTCATAAAATGACGGTGTGGGCACGATATGCAGCTTTTTTATATGCCAATCCTGTCATAGGCTCGGGCTTGGACAAGATCAATGGCAAACTGAAGTCGGATGTCCGAATTCAATTCAGGTTTCAATTTTAGACGATGGAAAGTGTACCTATTTATCGTGGTCATATTCCCTGTGTACGCCTTCTGGTCGCCTTTATTAGCGGATTGGCGGTTGCTTATTTTGTCGACTCCAGCGAGACGCTATATGGGTTGGTAAGGGGAGCAGCAATTTTATCATTCTTTGCTTTTTTCTTTTTCTTTCTTATTGGACGCTATAAGAAGGAGTACCGGGTTGAGAGACTAGGCATCTTCTTGTTTTTAGGAATATTTTTTGGAGCTTGGACCTTGTTATGGAAGACAGATCCAACCATTCAGCAGCCGCACTTCAGTAATTATCATGCCAATGTGTTGATTGGTGTTGTCTATGACGAGCCAGAACACATGAACGGGTCTATACGTTTTGGTTTAGAAGTAGAGAAGGTCATTTATCAGGATAAGGAACAAAAAACAAAAGGCCGTCTATTGGTGACTATACATACAGATAGTAGCCGTCAACAACTTTACTATGGGGATGTCATTATGATCCCAGCATTCCATCAAAAGGTTCACCCTCCCTATAATCCACATGAGTTTGATTATGGTGCCTATTTGGCCAACAAAGGTATTTGGCATACTATCTTTTTGGCATCGCTTCAGTATAAAAAGATCGGAGAGGGGAGGGGAAATCCATTGGTGCGGTTGGCCCTTTCCTTTCGACAGTTGATGTTGCAGAAATTCGAAAAATATATCGCTGATAAAGATGCTTTATCAATTGCATCAGCGTTGGTATTAGGATATAGGAGCGATATGGAGGACGAAATCGTCGATACGTTTTCGACAACGGGAACGATCCATGTGTTATCCGTTTCAGGGCTGCACGTCGGTATCGTCTTTCTCGTGTTTTCAGGGGCATTATATTGGATGAAAGGGAATAAATGGCTTAGGGTTATAAAAAGTATCCTTCTTATTGTGTTGATCTGGACTTATGCCCTGATCACCGGCTTTTCGCCTTCAATTTTACGGGCTGCGATCATGATAAGCTTTGCATTGTTGGCCTTTCAATTCATGCGCAATGGCAATATATACAATACCATAGCAGCTTCGGCTTTGTTTTTATTGGTATATAACCCGCGATTTATAGGTGATATCGGATTTCAGCTTTCCTATTTAGCCGTAATAGGGATTGTATTTCTATATCCAAGGATAAAAAAGATCATACGGGTCAAGAGTAAAATTCTTCGTTTACTATGGGATTATACCGCACTCTCGATTGCAGCACAACTGGCCACATTTCCCTTGGTAATCTATTATTTTCACAATTTTCCCACTTATTTTCTGCCTGCCAATCTTTTTGTGATTGTTCCTGCTACGTTGATCGTGTATGGAGGTTTTGTGTTATTGCTTGTTCCTAGTGGAACAGCCGCGTTTTTTGCCGGAAGTTTATTGCAGACCCTCATAGAGTTCATGATGGAAGTGTTAAAAGGTTTTGGAAATTTGCCATATGCCGCTTTTAGCACATTATGGTGGACAAGCTGGCAAATACTATTCGTGTATAGCTTTTTACTGAGCTTGATTTTTGCCCTTACCTTGCGGAAAAAGTGGTTACTTTATGGTAGTTGTCTCTGCATAATACTATTGTTGGGCATACAACTAAAACAAGTCATCTATCGGACGGGACTCCGGCAGGTACGTTTTTATAACGTGTATCAGCATATGGCAATTGCTTTGTTCAATCATGATAAAACCATTCTGTATACCGATTCGCTTGGATCGGAAAGCAAGCGCTTTAACTATGCCATAGCGAGTGATTTATCCGCAATGAAAAGACGGGAAAGGGTGACATTTTTGAATTTTCCAAGTTCTTATCAGTCCCCGGATCTGATTATCGAAGATAACCTTATACAATTTGGTGATACGCGGATTTTGATCTATACAGCCTCTTCCAAAAACAAAAAACACCTGAATGTGGATATTTTGTACGTACATGGAAACCCACAGGGATTGCACACTATGTTGCAAAAAATAAAATGCAAGCAGCTGATTATTGATGGTTCGAATTCTTCTCACCGCATTCAGGAATATATAAAAGAAGCTGCAAGTTTGTCTGTTCCAACCTATGTTCTCAAAAATAATTTTGCTTATGTTTGGTAAGCTTTCAACTAATCGATGACCATACACGAAATTCTATTAAAATATTGGCAATACCCATCGTTCCGACCTTTACAGGAATCAATTATCCAATCGGTCATGGATGGGAACGATACCTTGGCCTTGCTTCCGACAGGTGGGGGCAAATCTTTATGTTTTCAGATCCCGGCATTATTTAAAGAAGGAATATGTATCGTTATTACTCCCCTTATTGCGCTGATGAAGGATCAAGTTGAAAATTTGCAGGCCCGGAAGATAGAAGCTGTCGCCATCTTCTCGGGGATGGGGAAGCGGGAAATAGATATCGCTTTGGATAATTGCATTTATGGCAAGATAAAGTTTTTGTATTTATCACCCGAGCGTTTGATGAGTGAGCTGGTACAAGAGCGTATCCGGTATATGAATGTAAACCTTATTGCCGTTGATGAGGCGCATTGTATCTCACATTGGGGATATGATTTCCGGCCCGCGTATTTGCAGGTTTCTATTTTGCGGGAGATTCATCCAAAAGTACCGGTTTTGGCTCTTACGGCTACTGCCATAGCGTCTGTTGTAACCGATATTCAGGAAAAGCTTCAGTTCGACCCGGCCAAGAGAAGATTTTTTAAGAAAAGTTTCTTTCGGGGAAACCTTGCCTATATGGTCCTATATGAAGAAAATAAGATGGGTAGGTTACTCAATATTATTCATAAAATTGGTGGCACCGGAATTATTTATGTGCGAAATCGCCGGGAAACCCAGGAGGTCGCTCGTTATCTGATCATGAACAAAATACGTTCGGATTATTATCATGCCGGTTTAAGCATGCCGGAACGAACAAAAAAACAAGAACAATGGAAAAACAATAAAATACAGGCAATCGTTGCGACTAATGCATTCGGAATGGGGATAGATAAACCTGATGTACGTTTTGTTATCCACCTTGATTTACCGGAATCGTTGGAGGCTTATTATCAGGAGGCCGGGAGGGCAGGCCGGGACGGTTTGCCTGCTTATGCTACATTGTTGCATCATGAAGAAGATCACATTCGTTTAAAGAAGAACCTTGAAGTAAGTTTCCCCACAGTGAAAGAGATCGCCCAAGTTTATTTTCATTTGGGCAATTATTACCAATTGGCTTACGGTGCCGGCCAGTTTCTTACTTTGGATTTTGATTTGGCAGATTTTTGTAATAAATACCAGTTGAATCCAAAACGGACTGTTCACGCATTAAAATTTCTTGAACACGATGAATGGATCACATTATCCGAAAGTGTATTCCTTCCATCGCGTTTACGGTTTGAAGTTGACGCCCCTACATTGTATCGTTTCCAGGTTGAGTATGCTTCTTTGGATTTGCTTATAAAAACTATTTTACGGTCTTACGGTTCAGCCTTTGATTTATATGTGGAGATTCATGAGGGGGATATCGCAAAGAAAATGGGAATAACTTATCAGGCGGTGATCGCCGGTTTACAAAAGATGCAGGAACTTGAAATCGCAAGTTATCTACCTCAAACGGATAAACCGCAGTTAACCTTTTTACAGGGCCGGGTGGATACAGCTCACCTGCATGTCGATCATCAGTACATCCGAGAACGAAAACAAGTGGTCGAAAAACAGATTGAGGCCGTTTTATCTTATGTGCAAGCTTCCACTTGCCGAAGCAGTACCCTGTTGGCTTATTTTGATGATTTCGATGCCACGGATTGTGGGATATGTGATGTTTGCATAAAATCTCAAAAGAGTAGGAGCCAGGAAGCAAAGACAACGGCGATAAAATCTTCCATTCTTGCGATCCTTTCGGAGGGCCCTCAGAAAATACGGCAGATTGTCGATAAGATTGAAGTGGGCGATGAGGGAAGCCGGATCGAAGTGCTTCGCAGGCTAGTGGATTTGGGTGAGGTCAAGATAACAAATGGCACATATCACATCTTCTGATAATAATTTTTATATTCGAAATTTATAACCAATATGAAACAATTACTTCCCAAGAATGACAAGTCGACCATTCGTTCTTGGGCAATGTTTGATTGGGCCAACTCTGCCTACAATCTAGTCATTACATCGACTATCTTTCCTGCTTATTATACCATTATCACGTATACGGAAGCACACGGCGATCGTGTCCAGTTCTTCGGATATTCATTCATCAATACAGCCCTTGCCAATTATGCGCTCGCGGTGTCATATCTAATTATGGTGATTGTATTACCTATCTTCTCGGCTATAGCCGACTATAGGGGTAATCGAAAAAGTATGATGAAAGGCTTTACGTATATGGGAAGTATCGCTTGTATGGGTTTGTTCTTTTTTAAGATTGAGACATTGGAGTGGGGGATCATTTGTTCAAGTCTGGCAGCGATGGGCTACGTGGGGGGTGTGCTGTTCAATAATTCATACCTGCCCGATATTGCTGGTATTGAGCATCAGGATAAAGCCAGTGCAAAAGGATTTGCATACGGCTATATTGGTAGTGTTCTTTTGCAGATTATTTGTTTTCTGTTTGTTTTAAAACCCGAATGGTTTGGAATAACAGATGCTTCTTTTCCTGCCAGGTTTTCTTTTTTACTGGTGGGTGTCTGGTGGATTTCCTTTTCACAGATATCCTTTAAAAAGCTTCCTAATGCCAAGCATCAGAAGCGAAAGATCAACGGACAGGTTCTTAAAAATGGTTTTCTCGAACTGCAAAAAGTAGGACGGGAAATCCGCGGTCTTGTTTCTCTGAGACGTTTTTTGGTAGCTTTTTTCTTTTATGCCATGGGGGTGCAGACCGTCATGTTGGTTGCGGCTGCATTTGGTGAAAAAGTATTGCATTTAGGAACTTCAAAATTAATCATTACCATCTTGCTCATCCAGTTAATCGCTATAGGGGGCGCTTATTTCATCTCATGGCTTGCTGGCAAAATCGGGAATATCAAAGTGTTGATCTTACTTGTAATGGTTTGGATAATGGTTTGTTTAGCCGCTTATTTTATTCATTCAGAGATTCAGTTTTATCTATTGGCGTTGGTGGTAGGTTTTGTAATGGGGGGTGTGCAGTCGATCTCCCGTTCAACATTTTCCAAGCTTATTCCTGAAGAAACTGACGAACCAGCCTCTTTTTTTAGTTTTTATGATGTAACCGAAAAGCTGGCAATTGTTGTTGGCTTGTTCTCTTTTGGATTTATCGAAGAAATCACACATAATATTCGATTTTCTGCACTTGCTTTGGCTATTTTCTTTTTATTGGGCTTATTTTTGCTGTATAGAATCCCGGCAAGAGCGGTTTTGCGGAAAACGAACTGATGTTGAATGATTGCCCCATTCGCTCTTGGTTAAGGCAAACGCTGTAAAAATTAAATAAATGAAGGTTGAACTCTTTATTCCTTGTTTCATAGATCAATTATACCCACAGACTGCTTTCAATACATGCCGTGTTTTGGAAAAGGCAGGTTGTGACGTAAGTTATAATCCTGAACAGACTTGTTGCGGTCAGCCTGCTTATAATGCCGGCTTTTGGGACGAGGCTAAAACAGTGGGCAGTAAATTCCTCAATGATTTTTCTGAAGATACGTATATTGTGGCTCCTTCTGCTTCGTGTACCGGAATGGTAAGAAATGGATACAATGATTTATTTACCAATACCATTATCCATAATCGTTGCCGTTCCATTCAACGTAATATTTTTGAGCTTTCCGATTTTTTGATCAATATATTGAAAAAGGACTATTTTGGAGCCGAATTAGAAGGGAGGGCAGTTTATCATGATTCTTGCTCGGGTTTGCGTGAATGTCATATCAAAACTGAACCCCGGCAATTGCTTTCCAAAGTAGATGGATTGGAGTTGCTCGAGATGCGGGATACCGATACCTGTTGCGGTTTTGGCGGTACATTCGCGGTTAAGTTCGAAAGTATTTCAAGTGCGATGACAGAACAAAAGGTCCACAACGCCTTGGAGATGAACGCCGAGTATATCATTTCCACCGACGCCTCTTGTCTATTGCAAATACAAGCCTATATTGACCATAAAAAACTTCCATTAAAGACCATGCACTTAGTGGATGTATTAGCACATGGTTGGGCGAATATTTAAATTCTTTAACCGTTATTTTATGAAAAGAAGAAGAGAATTTTTAAAAACCTTGGGGCTGGGGGCGCTGGGGATTTCCTTATTGCCTTTCGAGGTATGGGCGGCTGAGAAAGAAATGTTTTTTCAGATATCACTGGCAGAGTGGTCCCTGCATAGAACGCTTCGAAGTGGTAAAATGACAAACATGGATTTTCCGGAGACTGCCCGGCGATATGGCATTGAGGGCATAGAATATGTCAACCAGTTTTTTAAAGATAAGGCACAGGATTTTACGTATTTGAAAGCACTTAAGCAACGATCGGAAGATCAGGGAGTGAAGAACGTACTGATTATGGTGGACGGGGAGGGAAATATGGCGGATGTGGAGAAGAAGGTACGCGATAAAGCCGTGGAAAATCATTATAAATGGGTGGAAGCTGCCAAGTTTTTAGGATGTCACTCCATTAGGATCAATACAGCGGGTAAAGGTACAGAAGAGGAAATGAAAGCTGCTGCGGTTGATAGTCTAGGCCGTCTTAGCGAATTTGGCAAAAAACATGGGATCGGGGTGATCGTCGAAAATCATGGGAATATATCTTCAAATGGTAAATGGTTGAGTAGTGTTTTATCGGAAGTGAACATGGAAAACTGTGGCAGTCTCCCGGATTTTGGCAATTTTTATGATTATGATCGATATCAAGGTGTTCAGGAAATGATGCCTTTCGCAAAAGGCGTCAGTGCGAAATCGCATGATTTTAATGAAAATGGGGAAGAAACTACTATCGATTATCACAGAATGCTCAAAATTGTAAAAGACGCGGGTTACAAGGGATGGATCGGCATAGAGTATGAAGGAAAACAATTGAGTGAAGACGATGGAATTAAAGCAACGAAACGTTTATTGGAAAAGGTGGGAAAAGAATTGGGATAACAATTTTGGCGGCGAGTAACCTTTATACAGGCATTTTTGTATCTTTGCGCAATTAAAAATCACATTGTAAGTGATGAGCACTCATTATTTCAAAGCTAAAAATCATATTTGTAGATGATTAAAATTACTTTCCCTGATGATACCGTACGTGAGTATGAAAAGGGAATTACCTCTTATCAAATTGCACAATCTATTTCTGAAGGCCTGGCGCGCAATGTATTGTCGGCTGAAGTAAATGGGGAGGTTTGGGATGCCAATCGCCCGATTAACGAAAATGCCCACATAAAGTTATTGACGTGGAATGATGCTAAGGGAAAGGCAACTTTCTGGCATTCGTCGGCTCATTTACTTGCGGAAGCATTGGAAGCTTTGTATCCGGGCATAAAATTCGGAATTGGTCCGGCTATCGACATGGGTTTTTATTACGATGTCGATTTCGGTGATCTTGAGTTCTCTTCAGACGATTTTAAACGCATTGAGGATAAGATGCTTGAACTTGCCCGGACAAAATCAGCCTATATCAGAAAACCCGTAAGCAAAGCAGACGCCGAACATTATTTTACGGAAAAGGGTGATGAATATAAGTTGGACCTGATCCGGGATTTACCTGATGGGTCGATTACTTTTTATACCCAAGGCAATTTTACTGATTTATGTAGAGGTCCCCATATCCCTAATACAGGTTTTATTAAAGCCATCAAATTGACCAATGTTGCAGGTGCCTATTGGCGTGGGGATGAAAACCGTAAACAGCTGACTCGTATTTATGGGATTACTTTTCCGAAACACGGGGAACTGGTCGATTATTTGAAGATGATTGAGGAAGCAAAAAAGCGCGATCATCGGAAATTGGGCAAAGAACTGGAGCTTTTTACTTTCTCGGAGAAAGTGGGAATGGGACTGCCTTTATGGCTTCCAAAGGGTGCAAAACTGCGTCAGAAATTAGTGGATTTCTTACAGAAAGCACAAACTGCGTCGGGATATGAACCGGTTGTTACCCCGCATATAGGTCATAAGAATTTATACATTACCTCCGGTCATTATGAGAAATATGGAGCTGATTCATTTCAACCCATAAAAACACCGCAGGAAGGTGAGGAGTTTCTTTTAAAGCCGATGAATTGTCCCCACCATTGTGAGATATATAAATCCCGACCTCGCTCTTATAAAGATTTACCTGTCCGTTATGCCGAATTTGGTACGGTTTATCGATATGAACAGAGTGGGGAGCTTCACGGCCTGACGCGGGTACGTGGCTTTACACAGGATGATGCCCATTTATTCTGCCGCCCTGATCAAGTAAAAGAGGAGTTTAAAAAAGTGATAGACTTGGTGCTATATGTGTTTAAAGCATTGGGTTTCGATGAATATACGGCTCAAATATCTCTTCGTGATCCAGCGAATAAAGGCAAGTACATTGGAAGCGATACAAATTGGGAGTTGGCTGAATCAGCGATAATTGAAGCCACGGAAGAAAAAGGACTAAATACTGTCATAGAAACCGGAGAGGCCGCTTTTTATGGTCCGAAGCTTGATTTTATGGTGAAAGACGCTTTAGGTAGAAAATGGCAATTGGGAACGATACAAGTTGATTATAATTTACCGGAGCGTTTTGAACTGGAATATACAGGCAGCGACAACATGAAACATAGGCCAGTCATGATCCATCGTGCACCTTTCGGATCGTTGGAGAGATTTGTGGCGGTTCTGATCGAACATTGTGCCGGTCAGTTTCCTTTATGGCTGGCCCCTGAGCAATTTATCATTTTACCCGTCTCAGAAAAGTTTGAAGAATATTCAAGAAAACTTTTGGAAACGCTGAATAATTCTGATATTTGCGGATTAATTGACTCTCGTGATGAAAAGGTGGGACGTAAAATCAGGGATGCAGAGATCAAGAAAATCCCTTATATGCTAATTATTGGGGAAAAAGAAATTGAGGATGCTTCTGTCTCTGTAAGGAAACATGGCGGGGAAGAGATGGGTAGTATGAGTGTAGAGGCGTTCAAAAACTTATTAATTAAAGAAATAACCGTTTAAAAAAAGAGTATATTGGCATTAAAAAAACCGGGATTCAAGGGAAGACCTCCTTTTAAGAAAAAAGAACCAGATCATAGGATTAACAATTTTATTAGAGCGGCGGAAGTACGTTTGGTAGGCGACAACGTTGAGCAGGGGATATATACGACACGGGAAGCATTAAATATTGCTGATGAGCTTGATCTGGATTTGGTTGAGATTTCTCCAAATGCACACCCTCCGGTTTGTAAAGTCGTTGATTATAGCAAGTTTGTTTACGAACAAAAGAAAAAGTTAAAAGAAATTAAATCGAAGGCCAAGCAGACGGTAATTAAAGAAATACGGTTTGGTCCCAATACGAACGAGCATGATTTTGATTTCAAGTTAAAACATGCCATTAAATTTTTGGAATCGGGGGAAAAAGTACGTGCATATGTGCATTTTAAAGGCCGTGCAATTGTATTTAAAGAGCGCGGTGAAATTTTATTGTTGAAATTTGCACAAGCCCTTGAAGATTACGGTAAGGTAGAGCTGTTGCCCAAGCTTGAAGGGAAACGAATGTTTATAACGATTGCACCAAAAGGGGGGCAAAAGAAATAGAAGACACTAAGAAAATAGAAAAAAACAATAGAGTTATGCCAAAAATGAAAACCACATCCAGTGCCAAGAAGCGCTTTAAAATTACTGGAACAGGTAAAATTGCGAGGAAGAATGCTTTTATGAGCCACATTCTAACGAAGAAGAGTACGAAGCGTAAGCGCAATTTGCGTCAAACTTCGTTGGTATCGGAAGCAGATATGGGAAATGTGAAACTCATGCTCACTATCGGTAAGTAAATTATTATTCAATATAACCAGGGATCAGGTTGTAAGTTCGTTGAGAGACACGACGCCTGTTACCAAAAATCAATAAACTATGCCACGTTCGGTTAACGCAGTTGCTTCTCGGAGAAGAAGAAAAAAGATCTTAAATTTAGCAAAAGGTTATTATGGATCGCGCAGCAAGGTATATACCGTTGCTAAAAACACATTAGAAAAGGGATTACAGTATGCTTATCGCGACCGTAAAACCAAGAAAAGGGTATTCCGTGCTTTGTGGGTACAACGTATTAATGCAGGTGCCCGTCAACATGGGATTTCCTACTCTCAATTGATCGGGAAGCTTAATGAGAAAAATGTAGGTTTGAATCGGAAGGTACTTGCCGATTTGGCAATGAACCATCCAGAAGCATTCAAAGCGGTGATTGACACCGTAAAATAAGTTATCTAGATACGGTCTATTTTTGATAAAGGGAATGTTTTCATTCCCTTTATCATTGTTTTTTATTCCATCCGATGAATTGTCTTCGCCTTGAAGGAGTGGGTTAATTACAGGGATATGGTTTCCTCTTCTCGTCACTTGGCTCCGCGTACGAGCATTGGCATGAAATAGATACCTTCTTGTGCGGTAATAAATAGGAGATTATTTTTCTTTCCAAAAAAGCATACGTTGGATGTCCATACCTTGGATGTGGCGTGAGGGACACTGATCTTTTTAATCCTTTTGCCTTGCGGGTTATAGACTGTTACTCCATCTCCTGTCAGGTAAACATTCCCACGATGATCAATAGTCATCCCATCTGATCCTTGTTCAGCAAATAAAGTTTTGTCTTTTAATTTTCCATTTGTTTCGATGCGATAACGGTAGGTCTTCTTGTCTTTAATATCAGCAACATATAGATAGTCGCCATCTGGTGTGCCCACAATCCCATTAGGTTTAAGCAAATCGTCGGCAACGATGACAGGTTTTCGCGTGCCTTTGGCAAGATAATAAACATACTCTCCCTTCAATTCAGACTCTTTTCTGGTCCAATAAGGACGTTGATAATAAGGGTCTGTAAAGTAGATGTCTCCTTTGGGAGTTACCCATACATCATTGGGACCGTTCAATTTCCTGCCTTCAAAATTGTTTAATAGGACAGTCGCTTTTCCCTTGCTGTCAATCAACCACAGTTCATTTTTTTCATCCGCGCAAGCAATCAACTTGTTTTTATAGAAATACATACCGTTAGATCTACCTGCCTTATCCAGAAACAAGGTCAGCAAGCCATCTTCACTGTATTTCCAGATCGTGTTATTCGGTTGATCGGTGAAGTATACCACTCCATTTTTATCGGCAGTCGGACCCTCTGTGAAGCTAAACTGTTTGGCGATGAGTTGAGGGTGGCTGTCGCTGTCTGCAATCGGTAAACTCTGTTGAGGAAAGAGTATAGCGAAAATACAATGGTAGAACATGATGAAAAGCAGGCTCATGGGAAATGCGGTTAATGGGGTTTAACATTCATGAAGATTTAAATATTTCATTGCTATACGCCAGGGCTTCTTCCCAAGCATCCATTTGTAAATGATGTGCTATGTCTCTTTGTGTTAGAAGTGCTATTAAACACTCGGTAGCGATATTGCCGGTTAATTCATCGTCAGCCATGGGACAGCCCCCGAATCCTCTTAATGCCGTATCAAATTGAGTACAGCCAGCATCCAATGCGGCTTCCAGCTTTTCTATACTTTCCACCGGTTTACTATGTAGATGCAGACCAAGGGATGCGGTAGGGAAGGAACGTTTCAATAAGGCAAACAATTGGTTTATTTTTTCCGGCGTAGAAACGCCGGTGGTGTCTGCTATCCTGATCTCCGTTATCCCGAAGGCGATAAGTTTATCCGTGTAATAGGCAACGATATCCTCATTCCACTCATCACCATAAGGGTTTCCAAAACCCATGGATAAATACACCAAAGGAGTTTTATGCGCTTCGTAACAGATGCTTATTAAATCCATTACTGTTCGTAGTGATTGTTCTATGCTGCTATTGGTATTCCGTTGTTGGAAGGTTTCAGAAATAGAGAAAGGAAAGCCGAGTATGCCTATAGATCCGAATTTCGCAGCCTCTAGGGCTCCTTTAGTATTGGCTACAATGGCTAGTAAAGTCGAGGTGAAAGGTTCTCCCTCGTCGAGATAATTCATCAGCGTTGCTGTATCTTGCATTTGAGGCATGACACGGGGGGATACGAAACTGCCAAAATCCAATCGGTCAAACCCCACCTTTAACAGAAGGGAAAGGTAGTGGGCTTTTTTTTCCGTTGGAATAAAGGGTTTTATTCCCTGCATCGCATCGCGCGGACATTCAGTAATCTTAATCATTGGTTCGGTTGATTGTCCAAGTTAAAGAATAGCAGACAATGCACCAAATTACTGAACGTTTTTCTTACATACAACCGGCTATTCGCCTCCTAGAATTTTTAGCTTTAAACCATCCAAATCTGGATTGATCCGGATTTGACAGGCCAAACGGCTATCAAATCCTGCATTGTGCAGGGTATCCAACATGTCCATTTCCTGATCACCGGGGGAAGGAAGTTCAATGTCGTTTAACACTTGGATATGGCAGGTTGCACATAAGGCCATTCCACCACAAGTGGCTAATATATCATATTCAGAGGCTTTTAGTACCTCCATTAAACTTAAGTTTATATCCGTTGGGATTTGGATATCCTGCACATCTCCCTGTTGATCCTCTACGGTAATCGTGATTAAATTATCTTCCATTAACCTAAAGCTACGCTAAAATTCATTGATACCATTTACCGTTGTGTATTTAAAGCTTAGTTTTTGATCCGGATACACATATTTAAAAGCACTTTGGGCCATTAAAGCAGCTTCATGGAATCCGCAAAGGATCAATTTAAGTTTTCCGGGATAAGTATTGATATCGCCAATGGCATAAATACCTTCTATATTGGTGCTGTAATCCTCTGTATTTACTGCAATGGCTGATTTGTCAATATTTAGTCCCCAGTCTGCAATAGGACCTAATTTAGGGCTCAGGCCAAATAAGGGAATGAGGGAATCTGCTTCGATAAAAGTTTCCTGTTTACTTTTATCAATAAAACCAATTTTATTGATATTCCCATTCCCATGTACACTGCTCAAGTTACTTTGCAACAACAAGCGTATTTTACCCTGGCTCGCCATATTGAACACCTTTTCCGCAGAATCAGGTGCTCCCCTGAAGCTATCGCTTCTATGAATAAGTGTAACCTCTTTGGCCACATCTGCCAAAAAGATGGTCCAGTCTAGTGCAGAATCGCCACCACCGGCCAAGACGATTCGTTTATCACGGAAAGATTCCGGATTCTTGACCATATAATGTACGCCTTTACCTTCAAATTCGCTTAAACCTGTAACAGCAGGTTTCCGGGGTTCAAAAGACCCTAGTCCGCCTGCAATTACAATTGCTTTGGCATGAATTTTAGTTCCTTCATTTCCAGTTACTTCGAACGATCCGTCTTCTTTTTTATCAATACCTTCTACACGTTCACCTACTGTAAAAGTAGGATGGAATGGAGCGATCTGTTCCATTAAATTGTCTATCAGTGCCTGCGCATTTATGGAGGGGAAACCGGGAATGTCGTATATGGGCTTATGCGGATATATTTCTGAGAGCTGTCCTCCAATTTGGGGGAGTGCATCAATTAAATGACAACGCATTTTTAATAGTCCTGCTTCAAAAACTGCGAATAGACCGACTGGGCCGGCTCCTATGATGCATATGTCTGTACTGATCATTGTGATTGAATTTCTAAATTATTATAAATCGTATTAAGTATCCTTTTAAGATGTTCGAAATCTGTTTCTTCTAGATTTTCCCATGCTTTCATTCTAATCTTCCGTATTTGTGGTTCTAATTCCTTAACTTTTTCCTTTCCGCAAGCGCTGAGTTGAACGATAAAACTTCGTCGATCTAAATGATGGATATTGCGTTCCACATATCCCTTTTTAACCAGGATATCTACGATCCTTGTTAATGTTGGTTGATCTTTTCCGCATTGTTCTGCCAATTCTTTTTGTGTAAGATTTGGAGAAGAATTCAAATTTTTTAAAATGGTCCATTGGTCGACGGTGATCCCAAACTCTCCCACATTAAATTGTGTTTGTGCATATTGTTTTACCCTTCTTGCTGTGCAATCCAGTAGGAAAGAATACCTGTTAAATGAATCTTTTCGCATACCAATAATTAGTGTGACAAATATATGGATTTCTTTTTTTAAATTATCTTTTTTGTCTACAAAAATTATAGGGTAAATATTTTAGGGTGAATAAGGAGGGAATGTAGGAGCTAAATATTTTGGCAAATTGTACGGTATATTACCATCATCTTTATATTTATTTAGCATTACTTAGGCGGGCTTGAGGGAATCCATAAACATCCTTTAGGAATTGTTTAGGGATTGCTTAGGTAACACCTCAACAACCTTGAGGCGCGCTTCGACAAACTGTCGAAGAACACCTAATGAATCCTTAGGGAATTACTAAGCGAGGTACGATGCAGTCTTCAACAAGATTTGAGGGGCATCTCAGCAACCGCTCACCGAAATGGACGAGACAGACTGTCATTCACTGCCATTCACTGCCAATCACTGCCATTCTTCGTTCAGCTTTCGGGAACTTGATTAGGTTTGTCTCCGACGTTCGCTTAGTGATGCTGCATTTCCTTGAGCGAACAAGTAGTTAAACTAGAAGATTGTTAACGCAATGGCAAAATATGTAAGAAGATCCTTTGGCATTTTTAGAAAATCTGTTACATGCAATAATCGGTTGTGGGGCGACTTCGGTTCCCTGCCGTTTACCAAAACCAAGCGAGAAACGACAGGGAATAATCGGTATCACAGCTGTGATTAGCCTTGACGGTCAGTTAGCGTATCCCGTTAAAACTAAGCCGAACGGCACTTATTCGAATGATTTAATATTTTAAACCTTTACCGGTTTGTTTACATTAACAGGTTCGGCCACCGTATTTTTCAGGCTAAGTTTCTCCAAATCATAAACTATAGGTGCCGCCAAGAAAATAGAAGAATAGGTTCCGAAAACAATACCAAACAGAATGGCAAAGGAAAATCCACGAATGACTTCACCGCCAAATACAAACAATACCCCCAATACGAATATGACAGTTAAAGAAGTGATGATGGTACGGCTCAGTGTTCTATTAATGGCATCGTTTATGATGATGGCATGGTCTTGTTTCTTGGCAATTGGCATTCCCAGGAATTCACGTATTCGGTCGAATACGACTACTGTATCATTAATGGAATAACCAATAACAGTTAATATTGCAGCAATAAACGATTGGTCGATATTTAATGAGAAAGGCACGATACCATCAAGTATGGAGAATATCCCAATCAAGATAATGGCATCATGAACGAGTGCGATAGCGGCCCCCACGCTATATTGCCACTTTTTGAAGCGCAATAACACATACAGTCCGATTCCGATGACCGCAAAAATTACCGAATAAATCGCTGACACCTTAATGTCGTTGGCGATCGTTGGTCCCACTTTTTGGGAGCTGACAATCTTAAAATCAATATTGCTTTTATTTAAGCCTTCTTTCAACTTGTCAAGCACCATATTGTCGGAAGCTTCATCGGTCTGATCAACCAAATAAGCCGTAGTGATACTGACTTGGTTATTATTTGTTCCAAATGTTTTTACAATGGCTTCTTCACCGAACGACTCATTTACATCATTCCTTATGCTTTCAAGGTTTACTTCTTTTTCGAATTGTGCCACATAGGTTCTTCCCCCGGCAAAATCCACACCTAAGCTAAAACCTTTTACAAGAATGAAGATAATACTGATAATGGTAATGGCAATGGAGAACGTATAGAATTTCTTTCTATTCTTGATGAATGCGTAGTTTGCATTTCTCAGCGTATTGGCACTCCATGGATAAGAAACACTAATTTTCCAGTCTTTATTCAACATCCAATCGAAAATAATACGGGTGATAAAGATTGAGGTAAACAAGGATGTAATGATACCAATCATTAAAGTAGTGGCGAAACCTACAATAGGGCCGCTACCAAAGAAGTACAGAATTACACCAATCAGGAAAGTTGTGATTTGTGAATCCAGAATAGAAGGCATCGCATGTTTATAGCCATCGGCAATGATCTGCCGCCATGATTTTCCGCCTTCCATTTCTTCCCGCATCCGTTCATAGATCAAGACATTCGCATCCACTGCCGTACCCATGGTCAGCACGATACCGGCAATTCCGGGAAGAGTAAGTACAGCGCCTATCGATGCGAGGATACCCATGATGAAAAAGACGTTCACCACAACGGCCATATTGGCTACTACTCCTGCCCGGTGATAATAGGCAATCATGAAGATGAGCACAATCACAAAACCGATGATTGAAGATGTCACACCCGCGGTGATGGCTGCCTGACCTAGGGTGGGCCCAACCACGGCTTCTTCTACTATTTTGGCGGGGGCAGGTAAACGCCCCGCTTTTAATACATTTGCTAAGTCTTGCGTGTCTTCCACTTTGAAATTTCCGGTAATAGAGGAACGTCCATTTGGAATTTCGTTTTGGACGGTGGGGGCCGAGTACACCACATTATCCAACACGATGGCGATGGCTTTTTTATTATTGGGATCGGAAGAGGCTTCGGCCGTGATTTTTTTCCACTGACGAGCACCTTCTGTATTCATGACCATCACTACTTCGGGGTTGCTATATTGGTCATAATCTGCACTTGCATCGGCTATCACACTTCCCGTCAATGCGGCACTTCCGTCGAAATTACTCGGTTTTAACGCATATAGTTCAAAAACTTTTTCTTCCGTGCTAATGGGTTTCACACTCCATGCAAATTTGATATTGGACGGAATGATGCTTTTTATTGTCGGCTCGTTTAAATAAGAATTAACAAGTGCCGTATCTTTCTGTGCGACATAGCCAACGACAGGACCGGACCGTAACACTTGTTGTCCGTTGGCAGCTTGTCCCGTCGAGGGCGCCAATACGGCAAATAATGGATTGAGTGCATTCGATGGGTTGTTGCTCACCGTATCGGATTTCGTGGTATCGGTTTTTCCTTCCGTTAAAGCAGCTAACCTTCCTGCTTCTGAATTTTTGCTGGTATCCGCGGAGGAAGCCACAAGTTTTGACGTATCTTTTACGACAGCCACCAAGGTCTTATTGATGTTCTCAAGCAGCGGAAAGATGTTCAGGTTGTCGTAAGTTTCCCAGAATTCTAATTTTGCGGATCCTTGTAGCAGTTTGCGAACCCGGTCTTCATCTGTTACACCAGGAAGCTCAACCAAAATGCGGTTGGTTCCCTCTTCTTTTTGGATATTCGGGGAAGATACACCAAATTTATCGATACGTGAACGTATGATGATATAAGAACGATCCACGGCACTTTCCGATTCTTTGCGTAAAAAGTTCAACACTTCCGTATCGCTCGATTTTTGGTTAACGGAGGCTGCATTGTCTTTGGTAGCAAAAAAGGAGGCGAGAGGAGTATTGGGTTTTAGCTTTTTAAATTCTTCACCGAAAAGGGTTACAAAATCTTTTTGGCTTTGCTTGCTTAACCTTTCCGCATTGACTAAAGCGTCGTTAAATGCTTGATCTTTTGTATTGCCAGCCAAGTTCTGGATCAATTCCTCCAACGAAATTTCCAATGTTACGCTCATCCCTCCTTTAAGGTCCAAACCAAGAGGGATTTCGCGGGCTTTGCAATCCAGATAGCTAAATTGGGTAAATCCCAAATCGTATACTGTTTGGTCGGCAACAGAGTCTAAATAGGCTTTTTCTTTTACAGGATCACCGTTGGCAAAGGCGGCAGCTTTTTTTTCTACCTGTCGGGTTACAAATGTAAAGGATAATGAATATAGGCACGCAAGCGTTAATATTATTGTGAAAAATTTGATCAGCCCTTTCTCTTGCATCGTTTTTAGTTTGTAAATTATTGTCTATTAGTGTATAGTTCTTTGTTAAGAACGGCAAATCTATGAAATTTTTAAATAATGATGGTTTTTATTTTAACATTCAACGTTTCTTTTTTTCATAGATCATAAAGTTGTAATCAAACTGGTTTCTTTCATCGGCTTCATGAAAAGATTCAGAGGTTAATTGCCAGAACTCCTGCAAAATGGGAGGGAAAAAAGCATCTGCTTCAAACTCACTATAAATTAATGTAAAATAGATCCGGTCTGTCTTTTCCAAAGCTTCTCGATAAATTTCTGCTCCACCCACAATGAAATGCTCTTCTTTTGAGGAGCATAATGCCAAAGCTTGTTCTAAAGAATGGACAACTTCTGCACCTTGAACTTCATAATTCTTTTGTGTCGTAATAATGATATTCCTTCTATTGGGAAGCGGCTTGCCCACCGATTCGAAGGTTTTCCTCCCCATAATCACGGTATGGCCGATGGTCGTCTGTTTGAAGAACTTCAAGTCTGCAGGCATATGCCATAGCAATTGATTTTTATATCCTATTGCGTTATTTTGTGCGGCAGCGACGATAATGGAAATCATAGGTCTGTTTTTTTAAACGGCTACTGATGCTTTTATATGCGGATATGGATCATAATTTGTTAATGAAAAGTCTTCAATCTTGAAATCAAATAAGTTTTTGACCCCCGGGTTTAATAACATTTTTGGCAGAGGCCTAGGTGTTCTTTCTAATTGTAGTCGGGCCTGTTCCAGATGATTAGTATAGAGATGAGCATCTCCTAATGTATGGATAAAGTCTGCGGCTTCTAGATCACAAACCTGAGCGATCATCATGGTTAATAAGCCGTATGAAGCAATATTAAACGGTACACCTAAGAAAACATCCGCGCTTCGTTGGTATAACTGACAAGAGAGTTGTGGTTTTGTCTGATTTTTTTCCTTGTTAGGCGGGGCAACATAAAATTGAAAGAAAGCATGGCAGGGGGGAAGGGCCATCCGTTCAATTTCACCCACATTCCAGGCAGATACAATAATCCTCCGGGAATCCGGATTGGTCTTTAGCTGTTGAATTACCTGTGTGATTTGGTCGATGTGTTTTCCATCCGGAGTGGGCCAAGAGCGCCATTGAGAACCATATACCGGTCCTAAATCTCCTTTTTCATCCGCCCATTCATCCCATATTCGTACTTTGTTTTCTTTCAGATAAGCAATATTGGTATCACCACTCAAAAACCAAATAAGTTCGTGGATAATGGAATGTAAATGCAGTTTTTTTGTTGTGATCAATGGGAAGCCTTCTTGTAAGTCAAACCGCATTTGATAACCAAAAATACTACGCGTTCCGGTACCTGTACGGTCATGTTTCTCTGTGCCTTCATCGTGTACTTTACGCATTAAATCAAGATATTGCTGCATAGTGGAAATCTATCTGAATAAAGTGTAAAGATAAGAAATTTGAGGGAAGGAAATGGTGGTAAATAAAGATTAGGACTAGGCAGGTGATTTCGTGAAACTTAGCTATATCAGGGCGACCAATCTTTGATTCCATGCAGGATGGTTTCGAGGAAGCTTTCCAGGTTTAATCCGTTTTGATAATTGAAATAAAGATAAGCCAGTAAAAGAATAATGGCAATCCATAAGAATCGTTTAAATAGCATGACTAGTATGACTAGGACCAGGGGAATGATTAAAAGAAGAAACCAGTTGATGCTATAAATCCGGAGATCATTGTTTTTCTTTATGATATAGTACAAATTGGAATGTGTACCGGTCTCATTGTTATGTTTAATATACACAAAGGTCGATTGCTCTATTTTATTTGGGGTGATGGCAACGCCATTATGAAAGTCTAGTGAATGGCTAAACCCGTTGATGGTAAATTGGAATGTGCCGTTGATGTTTTCTTTGGGGTTTTTAAGCGAATCGCAGGCTATTATAGCGAGTTTATTGTTCTTAAGTAATGTTTCCTTAAGTTGGAAATTATTGATCCGCATGTCAACCTGTTCCTGGGTAAAGCCGGCAAAGGAAACCAGTATTAACCATAAACTAAGTATAACCTGCGATATACGTGTACCCATGGGATCGATTGTTAACACAATAGTAAGTAAAATACATTAAATTCTCTCAATCATTTCACAAAGATGATAAAAAGAAAGAGCCTGAATCAAGACGATCCAGGCTCGCATAAAGCATTCGCTTCATTAGATTTTACAGGGCAAATCCCAAAGATATTGAAAATACACGATTGGTTAGCTTTGAATCAGAATCATTCTCGGGGGCGATATCCGCAAGGCCCAGCCCATAGCCGGCGCCAAGTGATAAGCCACTAGACAACTGATAGCCCGCCATGAAGTTAAGTCCGAAATCGACGCCTTTCATGTCTTCATCTTTTCCGAATTTAAAATCATGTTCCAATGATGAGTCTCCTCCAGATACTTTGTTTTTCCCAGAAAGTCCGAAAGCAACATAAGGGCCGGCCCCTACAAAGAAATTCCCTGTAGCTCCTGTTGGCAATTTGGCAACTGCGTTAACCGGAACCTCCAACCACATGGTGTTTTGTGTCATTTCCAGGTCTTCAGTATCAACGAACTTAGCACCCTTTCCTTGTAGGGAAATGCCAGGTTGAAGATAGAAGTTACCACCCAGGGGAGCATCTAAAAAACCGGTAACATGGAAGTTTGTAGTCGACTTGAAGTCGCTCATATCGCTATTTGTAATATGGTAGCTTGGAAAGTTTACTCCGGCTTTTATTCCGTATCCCAATGGTTGTGTCTGAGCAAAAGCCCCTAATCCGAATAGTACTGCTGCTGCAGATAAAAATAACTTTTTCATAGTTTCTCGACTTATTTTATTGTGTTTAAATTTAAACACCAAGGGGCTTGCAAGGCTTAAGCCAAATTTGACTATATAATATAATATACTTATAATCAGATGATAGTGTATTTTTCTTTTGGTGAAGAATGTCTTTATTTATGTACACTTTGTGGGGGAATAGGGGTAGCCGGAAACAAACCTTATTTTATCGACTTTGTAAAATGGGGATTAAAAAGGTGGTTTGAATTCCCGCTTATTGGGTGTCATTCCTTCTGAAAAGGAAAGCCCAATTCCTTGGGCTTTCCTTTGTGGAGTCGGAGGGATTCGAACCCTCGTCCAAACATGGTACTGTTTACGCTTTCTACATGCTTAGCTTCCATTTAATTGTCGGGAGAAGGTAGGTAGGAAGCTGCCCTATGCCATTTTCCTTATTTGCTGTTTCTTACCGATTTACCGCAACATCTAATCGGCCAGTTCCGTATTTCGATGTCCCTGATGCTGAAGCTACAGAACAGTACCTCAGCGGGACAAAAGCTAGGCTAATTCTAAATTAGGCAGCTAAGGCGTAGTTATTTTCGCCATTTGAATGTTGAAAGTTCAGATTAAAGCGCTAATACTAACAATGCGCTGCATGCTTACATAACGGTCTCCATCCTGTCAATTCCGGTCGACCCCATTATGTGTTGCAAAAATACGAAAAATCCATGAATAAACAGTGAAGTCTGTCCGTTAAAAAATGTCGATCGGCTAATTAATTGCCCAAGGCTTTCATGAGTTTTGGATAGCCCGATTTGCTTACGTTGATGCTTGCCTTATTTCTCAGGATAGCCCGGTGACTATCTCTTTCATACGGATCGATCCGGACGATCTGATCGATCCGTATGATAAATGACCGATGAACGCGCACAAAAACTGCGGGGTCAAGGTGACTTTCAAAATACGTCATGGTCTTATTGCTCAAAAAGTCGCCGTTGTCCGTATGCACATTGACATAATCATCATCTGCGGATAAATAGATAATTTTTTCTATTGGAATAATCTTAAGTGTAGTACCTGTCTTGATTAATATACGCTCGATATAAGTTTTATTCTCTTGAAGGGTATTGATTAGTTTTTTTGTTTTATCTTGTTGGGGTACCTTATTTGACAAATACTTTTGGAGGGCTCTATCAAAGCGGTCTTTACTAATGGGTTTTAATAGGTAGTCAATGGCATGTTGTTCGAAGGCACGGAGGGCGAATTCTTCGAATGCCGTGGTAAAAATAATAGCTGGAGGGCTTTCCAATATTTCCAATAATTCAAACCCGGAAATCTTTGGCATTTGAATGTCGAGAAAAATGAGTTCAGGCTGATGTTCGGCTATTGCTTTAACGGCTTCGAAGCCGTCATTGCATTCTTGTAAAATTTCAAATTCAGGATACTGCGCGAGATAGTCTTTGATGATACTACGTGCGAGAGGTTCGTCATCGATGATCAACGTTTTAATCATGAGGTTGCGGAATTGTTATTGTAACGATAAAGGTATGGTTTTCAGTTTTTGTTTGCAATAAGTCGGTTCTGCCATATAACAAGAATAACCGCCTTTGAACGCTCCTTAATCCGAACCCACTGCTTTTCTTCGAAAGGGTATTTTCAATATCATAGGGATTTTCAATCTGAACGATCAAAAACGGGGCTTGCAAATGTATTTTGATATCAATGATTACTTTGCCCGTCGTGTCGTAAAGGCCGTATTTAATGGCATTTTCCAGCAAAGGTTGAGTGATCATTGCAGGAAGAACGGTATCGGTTGCCCTTTCATCAACATGTGTTCTTACATCCAACCGATGACCAAAACGAACTTTTTCAATGTCGAGGTAGAGCTGCAGATGGTCCAATTCTTCTTGGAGGGGAATGAATTGCTGGTCGTCTTTTCGTAAGGTTCCTCTCAAAAAGTCGGATAACTGGAATACCATTTTCTTGGCTGTCTCCGGTTGTCTACCAATCAGTGCTACGATTGAGTTTAAACTGTTAAACAAAAAATGGGGTTGCAATTGTTGGCGAAGATTGTATAATTCGGCTTCCCTAGCTAGTTTTTCGGCATCGGATTTTCGTTTTTCTTGCTCACTTTGGCTTTTTTGGCTATTCCATAATACATTCATAATTGCCATTCCCCCAATTAATAAACTTCCCGCTAAGCCACGTAACGGAAGAGAGTGGAGTATAACAGCAAGATAATCTTCGTTATGAATTAACAATTGCAATGACCATTTTATGCAAAACGCACTTAAGGAAGCTAAAAATATGATCCATACAAGGACATAAGAATATCGGTCTTTTTCTGGTTGATAGTAGTGTAAAGCATTAGCAATGACATAGGAGGAAATTGCATAAATGGAGGCGGATACGACGCTGTCAATTATAGCGAGATAGATGGGTATATCATACCAGAACAAGATAAATGTTTGAATGCAGGTCCACCCCAAAAATATCGCAATACAACTCCATAAAATAAGCTTAAACTTCGTTTGTATCGTTTGAGAAAACCCCATTGATGTTTTTAGTAAGTCTTTGTTATATGCTTTTTATGGTCAACCCTCCGAATAAAGAGGTTCCACGGATACATAGTACCTTGTTGTAATCGGGTGTGGCATTTGAAAACCGCTTATCTTCAATTCCGCCAAAGATCGACACCATTTCAGGCTGGATTACCCAATGTGCCGGGGCAATGACCGTACTACCTCCAAAAAGTTGTACAACTTCTAAAATTGCTGTGCCTTGTATATCAGCCTGCATCAAGTTGATTTCGGTTCCTCCCATGATATTGACGACATTTCCACCCTTGAAGTTCTTGGAAACTATAAAATTCTTATTGCGGCCAAAGATTGAGGTAGAATCGATAAAGTTATTTTCATTATATGCGTCGGAGAATGGATCTTCCCGCCCTTCATCTCGTTCCGTGGTAGATGCATAAGATTGCGTGTCTTCATTTTCAGTAGCTGTTCCTTCTTCCTCATTATAGACTCTTTTATCCCAAAGCGGGGGATCGTTAGTTGGCCGTCGTTTGGAATTAAAGAACTTTCTTTTTTTTCCGGTAATTAAACCAAAACCGATCACAATAAGTATAACCGGCCATATTAGCCTTCCGAAGTTGAGGTTAAATTGCTCACTTGCGAGGAAAATAGCACCTATACCTATGAGTATATAGGAGGTGGGGTTTTCAAAACGCGACTTTGAACCAATATATAAGCCTATAACGATCAATATCATTGGCCAACTGAATATCCAATCCAAGAAATCCAAATTTGGAATGAGCTGGTCGATCAATAACAGCAGACCAAATAAGATAATAAGCAAACCTAAAAGGGAGTTTGAGTTGTTGGGTTTGTGAAAGGGGGTATTTTTGCCCATCATTTTATTTTTTTTTAATCAAAGATACTTGCTATTTTGCTTTTTTCAACAGCTATCTGGTTAATTGACAACAAAATTCGGTGAATATGGATTTTTTATCGGTGAAAAAATTTTGGTAATCATAAGTATATAGATGACTGTATGGAGACCTACGTTAATACAATGGCGTGGTTTTTGTATATTTCTGTATTTATTTTGTCGGTGAATTAAATGAAACAAACTTTATTTATCTTTTTTGTATTCTTGTTTTTTCATGTTGGTGGGTTGAGGGCGCAAAATTATCCTGGGGTGTTCTTCGGAAATAGTGCTTTACCTTTGAGTTATAGCAATACCAACGCCCATTATGAAGGAAGAAGTTGGGTTAAAAATATAAAGCACAGCTTGCCGCTATCCGATTCGGTGTTTTTTACTCCCAATAATGCGTTGGAACTTAGCTATATTTCTGCAAATGAAGGGAGTTGGGAAGTAGATATTTATTATCCACAGGGTAAAGTCTTCCCAATAAACAGGGAAATGATAGTATCGCTAAAGATTTTTGTTCAATCAGAGACGACCTTAGATCAACTGCCGATCCTGGAAATTGTCCAAGATAGTGTGAGGTCATCCGTCCCAATCGGGGGCTACATTCAAGCTTATCAACAAAATATGTGGTTATCCATTGATATCCCTTTAAAAGATATTCCAGGTGCGGACTTTGAAAAAGGTATTCAATCCATTCGGCTGGCACAAAACTCTAGAGATGGCAAAGAACATCTTCTTTACCTTGATCAATTAGAAATCCTACCGCGTAAGGTGCCTCAGAATGTATTAACCGGGGCCGCTGTTTTGTCGTCATTACAGGCCTTTGAGAAGCATGTAGACGTGGTCTGGCAATTACCTCTGACGCCGAATATTCGTTATATTAAAATTTACCGGTCTACCGATAACCAACATTTTGACGCTGTTGCTATACGCCCGATTTATGCCAGGAAATATTCAGATATTATTCCAAAGACAGATGAGGTCTATTATTATAAGGTTGCGTGGGTGGATTACCAATACCGCGAATCTCCGTTCAGTGAAGTGAAAGAAGCGAAACCTCAACGATTGACGGATGAGGGTCTGTTGGATATGGTACAGGCAGCCAGTATTAGATATTTTATAGATGGTGAAGAATTTAATAGCGGGATGCAATTAGAAAATAGCGCTGCACAGAATGCTATTGTGTCTGTTAGGAATACCGGTGCCGGTATATTGGCTTTGATTGTAGCTGTCGAAAAGAAAATCATATCAAGAGAACAGTTATTAAGACGAATGGAAAAGATTGTTTCTTTTTTGAAGCAAGCAGAACGTATTTCCGGGGCATTCCCGAAGTTGTTGGATGGCCGGACCGGACGGGCAATAAAAGAAGGTGAACCAAGGCACGTATACATAAGCCTTGAATCTACTGCAGCTATGATGGAAGGGTTACTGGTGGCTCGTCAGTATTTTAGTGGGAAGGATACCGTGGAAGAAACACTGAGAAAAGATATTACTGAAATATGGAAGTCGGTAGAATGGAATGCTTTTGTGAAACCGGAGACCTATTATCTATTTACCCATTGGTCGGAAGAGAACGGGTATAATACAGCTATTCCACTCTCAGGACAGGATAATTTGTCACTTTATTTAATGGCAATTGCTTCTCCTAATTTCAATATCAGTTTGGATGCTTATGCGAATGCTGCAACCCGCCCTTTAGTGAGGATAGAGAAAGACTCGATGATAAACGATAGTCTAAAATACATGCCGACTGTCTATAATCATTCCCCTGATAGTTTGGTATTGCTTGATTCGGTGAAAGGAAGTGAATATGAAGAGATCGCCTATAGCCATGATACAACCTATTATGGCATACCCCTCGCTGTGGGTAGCGAACGAACGGATTTATTGCCTGTTATGCTTGGCTTTATGGCACTTGATCCGCGGAACCGACATGATGATTTTACTAACTATTTTGAGAATACGGTCAATTTAATCCGTATCCAGCATCGTGCTGCATTAGAGGGCCGTTTCAACGATTTACCCCAACATAAAGACTTGCTGTGGAATGGGTCATCGCGCCGTGAGATGGCTCTTTTTGCGCCAGCAAAGGGTGTGGCAATATATCCTTTTTGTCCTGAGCTCGCCATGCAGAACATCAGGAAATTTTATCGGGGGTATGCTCACTTATTATGGGGAGAGTATGGTTTTGTTCGAGCGGTTGACTTTAATGAGAACCGTATGATCTATCCTGAGAATGGGGTCGAGAATGCGCTGATTGCCGTGATGATAGAGAACGCCAAATCTGGACTGATTTGGAATTTATATAAACAGGATCCTGATTTGGCCAAGGTAATAAGCAATCTATATCAAGAGGAAGGGGACAGTCAAAAATAACTGCATCGTATGAAGTTTCAAGTCTTTTAATAAAAAGGTAGAAATTTATTGGAAATTTTGTATTTTTGCAGTCCGAAATAAAAGAACGAAAGGGGGTATACTAGAAAATGTTGATCATTAATGTAAAAGAAGGCGAATCCTTGGACAGGGCCTTAAAACGTTTTAAAAAGAAATTTGAAAAGACGGGTGTACTTAGGGAACTTCGGGCACGTCAGGCTTACGAGAAAAAATCTGTGACCCGCCGGGTTCAAGTAAAAAAAGCAATCTACAAACAAAATTTGAATCAAGAGACGATTTAAATTTGTTTCCTTATATTAAAAACTATTTGTATCTTCCAATGTTGAATATATAAATAGTTTTTAATGTTTTTAGACCGTTTTATTCATTACCTCAGGTACGAAAAACACTATTCTCGCCACACCATTATTTCCTATCATAAGGATATAAAAAAATATATTCATTACCTAGAGACAGATGGGTTCACCGTTCAAACGGCATCGCTTCATCAAGTACGGGCTTACTTGTCGTCACTCATGGCAGCGAATCTACAAGCCCGTAGTGTAAACCAACATATTTCCGCATTGCGATCTTTTTATAGGTTTCTCTTACGGGAAAAGCTTGTGACAAATAATCCTACCTTGTTGGTAAAAGCACTTAAAACACCTAAAAAACTTCCCGAGGTTATCCCCGAAGATAAGCTATTGGCACTATTGGATGCAAAAGACACTTTTAGCAACGATTTTCCGGGATACAGGGATCGTCTGGTAATGGAGTTGTTTTTTGGGACCGGGATAAGACGTGAAGAGTTGATGACGATCACCGAAGAGGATATTGATTTTGGCCAAGGAACGATCCGTATTCTTGGTAAAGGGAATAAAGAGCGCATCATCCCTATTACTTCTTCATTGATCGCCTTGTTGGGCGAGTATATGGCGATTAAAAAAGATCAATTTATGCATAACAAAAGTGCTAGGTTAATCGTTACCAATACAGGGAGTAATCCTTATGCCAAATTTGTGTATGATATTGTAAATCATTATCTGGGTATTATTTCATCACAACATAAAAAAAGCCCTCATGTGCTCAGGCATAGTTTTGCAACAGCCTTATTAAACAGAGGGGCAAGAATTAATGATATTAAAGAGCTCTTGGGGCATGCTGGTCTTGCTGCTACGCAGATCTATACGCATAACTCAGTTGAACGACTTAAATCAATTTATAAACTGGCTCATCCAAAGGCCTAAAAAAGGAGGAAAAATGAATCTTAACGTGCAATCTATCCATTTTACAGCTGACAAGAAATTAGTTGATTTTGTTCATAGGAAAGCTGAAAAGCTATCACAGTTTTTTGATCAATTAATTGATGGTATATGTTATTTGAAATTGGAAAAGGTAGAAGATGAGGCAAATAAAATAGCGGAGTTTAAAATAAATATTCCCGGCTATCAATTGTTTGCGAAAGGTCAAGCGAAAAGCTTTGAAGAGGCAACGGATATTGCGCTTGAATCCCTTCGTCGGCAAATCAATAAGTACAAGACTAAAAATAGAACGAATAGCAGTAATCATAAAGAGGTTATTGCGGAGGCAGGAGAAGAGCTCCTGTAAGCTGTTTATTGTTGGTAAGGGGCGCCGGTCTCAAAAGTTAAAACAATCGCCATCGACTGGAGCGGAGCGAAATGGAGAAATCTATAATTTTGATTGTCAATTTTTATTTTTCGCTTCCATTTCGTTTCGCTCAAAATGTCGTAAATGTTTATACTTTGAGGCAATCTCTTTTGCATATACAAGCTTCAAAAGATTGAGTAGCTGCTGAAGGTCATTGTTTTGTTTCTTCAAGGGTTAGGGGTTCTTGTTGGCTTAAACAATGCCAGCTGCCGAGACCCCAAATGATGTCAACACTGTCAATGCCAATGACTCGTCTTTCCGGGAAACATGTAGAAAGAATATCCAATGCTTTTTGATCATTCTTATCCCGATAAGTAGGAACGATAACGGCTGTATTAGAGATATAGAAGTTGGCATAAGACGCTGGTAAGCGCTGACCTTGATGGATAACCGGTGCGGGCATGGGGAGTTCGATGATGGTTAACGGTTTATTATTTAACAAACGCATTTCCTTTAGAAGCTTTAAATTTCTTTGTAAAATAAGGTAATTGTCATCTGCCTTGTTCTCTTCTATTGTTGTAACTACGGTATCTGTAGCCACGAACCGGGTGATATCGTCGATATGGCCATCGGTGTCATCACCAACGATGCCCTCATCAAGCCACAGAACTTGTTCTACACCATAAAACCTGCAGAGGTATTCTTCTATTTGATGGAGGCGCAGATGAGGGTTTCTATTAGGATTTAACAAACAGGCCTTTGTGGTTAAGACCGTCCCGTCTCCATTGAAATCCACAGATCCTCCTTCCATGATGATTTGGGGATGTGTAATCGGTAAGGTGAGTGCATTCGCTATAAGGGCAGGGATCCTGTCGTCTAAATGATAGGGAGGATATTTATTCCCCCAAGCATTATAACCCCAGTCCACAATCATTTTGGGTTTCTTTTCATCTTTATTGATTAAGAAAGCAGGCCCATGGTCACGGCACCATGCATCATTGGTTGGATGATGATAGAAAGTAATTTTGGTGAGGTCAACGTTTATTTTTCCCAACTGGTGTATAGCAAGCTCCTCCATTTGGGTATCCATGACGTTAATGCATACCTGTTCGCCAAGTGAAATTTCCTTAATGAATTGGGTATAAGGAGCATATATGCTTTGCAACTTGCCAGGCCAGCTTTCTTCTTTATGGGGCCAACTCAACCAGGTGGCTCTGTGTGGATGCCATTCGGAAGGAAAGAAGTAACCTTGTTCTTTAGGGGAGGTCATTTGAAAATTTGGTTTATGTAATCGATAATCTAAACAGAATCATCATCGAGGAAGCGTTTGGTAATTTGATGGTAACTGTCAATCCGCCGATCACGTAGGAAAGGCCAATGAACGCGATAATGGTCTGATTTTTTTAAATCGATTTCTGTTACCTCCGTTTCCTCTCTATTGTGAGAAGCTTTATAGAGTAAGGTGCCAAAAGGGTTGCATAAAAAAGTGCCTCCCCAAAACGATACCCCGGCTTCACTGCCGACACGGTTGACCGCTACCACGGGTACGCCGTTTGCTATCGCGTGTGACCGTTGAATGGTTTGCCATGCATTATACTGTTCTGTATTGGTTTCATTATCCTGTGTTTCCGCCCAACCGATCGCCGTGGGATAAAATAATACTTCGGCACCCATCAATGTGGTAATCCGGGCTGCTTCGGGATACCATTGATCCCAACATATCAACACACCAATCGTAGCATATTGTGTCTTAAAGACTTTATAACCCAAATCACCCGGTGTGAAGTAAAACTTTTCGTAAAACCCGGGGTCATCAGGGATATGCATTTTTCGATACTTGCCTAAATAAGTGCCATCGGCATCAATGACGGCCGTTGTATTATGGTAAAGACCTTGCGCACGTTTTTCAAAAAGAGAAGCAACAATGACGACCTTATGGCTTGCCGCTACTTGGCTAAGAGCTTCTGTAGATGGTCCGGGAATGGCTTCTGCCAATTGAAAGTTATGATGATCTTCTTCGTCACAAAAATAGAGGGATGTAAAGAGCTCTTGTAAGCAAACAATTTGAGCCCCTTTTTCCGCGGCTTTTTTAATTTGACCAATTGCCTTTTTAAGGTTTGCCGCCTTATCTTTGACACAACTCATTTGGACGGTGCCTATTTTTACTGTTGACATAATCAATTATATTGTGTGGAGAATATAAGGGAATCGTTTTACAGTTGTTTCCGTAATCTTGCCACAGGAATGCCCATAGCTTCACGATATTTAGCAACTGTTCTTCTCGCAATGGTATATCCTTTTTCTTTCAGGATTTCCGTAAGTTTTTCATCTGCCAAGGGTTTGCGTTTTTCTTCGTTCCCGATACATTCTTCCAAAATCTTTTTTACTTCTTTATTGGAAACTTCTTCCCCGCTGTCGGTTTGAATAGCTTCAGAAAAGAATGATTTTAATAAAAAAGTGCCGAATTCCGTTTGGACATATTTCGAATTGGCCACCCGGGACACTGTTGATATATCCATCTCTACCCGGTCGGCTATATCTTTTAAGATCATCGGCTTTAGATCCCGCTCATCGCCTGTTATGAAAAAATCGTATTGGTATTGCATGATGGCATTCATGGTTTTCAACAAGGTCTGCTGACGTTGCTTAATGGCATCGATAAACCATTTGGCAGAATCTAGTTTCTGTTTAACGAACTGAACCGCTTCCTTCATTTTTTTATCCTTCTTGGCAGATTTGTCATAATGCTGGAACATGTTCTGGTAGGAACGGCTTACCCTTAGTTCTGGCGCATTTCGGGCGTTTAATGTCAAGGTCAGGAGCCCCTCATTATTGGTAATGTGGAAATCGGGGATGATATGTAGTTGTTTACCTGCCATGGCCCCGGAGTCGCCGGGTTTAGGATTGAGTTTTAGGATTTCATTGATAATTTCTTTAAGCGTCATAGAGTCTATTCCCAAGAGCCGTTCAAGCTTATCATAGTGTTTGCGGGTAAATTCTTCTAGGTATTTTTCAATGACCTCGATCGCTTGTAAAATAATAGGGTTCTCAATATCTTTCTTTTTTAACTGGATCAAAAGACATTCCTGTAAATCACGGGCAGCAACACCTGCAGGATCAAATCGTTGTATTTTATGCAATACCTCCTCAATTTCTTTCTCATCGGCCATCACATTTTGTGAAAATGCCAAATCGTCGATTAGGGAAGGGATCTCCCGGCGTAAATATCCGTCATCATCCAGGCTCCCAATAATTTGATGGCCGATAATGACTTCTTTTTCTGTTAATGACAGTAAATCCAATTGGTTGTTTAGACTCTCCAGAAATGAACTCTGAACAGCAATTGGTATTTCTTTCCGGTCATCTTCGTCGTCGCTACCCAAACTTCCGCTCCCACTATAATCATTTATATTTTCCTCTTGAATATATTCATCTACATTAAATTCTTCGCTTTCATTCGATTGCTCTTGATTGAATTGTTCTTCCGGATCTTTGTCTGGATAGCTCTCTTCCGGTTCATTCATTGTGGTTAAGCTCATGTCTTCCAATGCCGGATTTTCTTCCAGTTCTTCCTTTATGCGTGCATCTAAAGAGACAGTAGGAACCTGTAACAATTTAATAAATTGTATTTGTTGCGGAGAAAGTTTTTGTAATAACTTTTGTTGTAAACTCTGTTTTAGCATAATCTAATTCAAAGGCAAACTTACGTTAAAAATGCAAAATTTCGATCAATTATCAAAAATAACATCGTAGCCAAGGAAAGGCACCTGTTAAATGTTTGACTACATTTTTTATTAAAAAAAGTTTGTTTAATAGGAAATTTTGTTCAAATTAGTTTTCAATTGTTGCTAAACTAAATTAGTTCATATGGGATTCGTTAAAGAGTTTAAAGAATTCGCCATGCGGGGCAGCGTGGTGGATCTCGCTGTCGGTGTGGTTATCGGAGCGGCCTTTGGTAAAATAGTTACTTCATTAGTGGATGATATTATCATGCCGGTAGTGGGTTTTATAACCGGTGGAATTGATTCTTCAGAGATGATGTATGTATTGAAACAGGCGGATCCTGCAAATGAAGTTGCCGCTGTTACTATTAATTATGGTAATTTCATTAATACGATTGTTCAGTTTCTTATTGTTGCATTCGTTATATTCCTTGTTATTAAAGGGATAAATTCATTGAAACGTAAAGAAGAAGTTGTAGAAGAAGCCCCGGCTGCACCTAGCAAGGAAGAAGTATTGTTGACGGAAATCCGTGATGCCATAAGGAATAAGTAAAAGCTACGGGTAAATGTATAGGGCGAGTGAGAATTAATTTCAAATATTTATTTGATTAACTCACGTTTTAGCCCTACATTTGCGTTCTCATTTTTCAACGGATTGATAATTATTAACGTATATACGTGTCATGAAAAGAACATTTCAGCCCTCACAACGTAAAAGAAGAAACAAGCATGGTTTTAGGGAACGTATGAGTACTGCGAACGGTAGAAGGGTACTAGCAGCAAGAAGAGCTAAAGGAAGAAAAAGACTATCAGTGTCTGACGAGCGTCGTCATAAGGCATAATAACATTGTCGGCGCTTGCTGTGCTGGAAACCTGTCAAGGTGGAATCAAGTAAAGTGCGAACGATGAAAATTGATTTCTTTAAAAAGGAAGAGCGCTTATGCAATAAAAGGTTAATTGATGATCTTTATCATAAAGGCTTTTCTTTTTTAGTTTACCCTTTCCGAATAACATTTTATCCCGCACAAGCACTTATATACCCTGCTCAAGTGCTTATCTCCGTACCAAAGAAGCGTTTTAAACGGGCAGTCGATCGAAATCTATTAAAACGCCGGATACGGGAAGCGTATCGTTTACAGAAGTCGGCTTACCTGTATGATTTTTTAAATCGTAATCATAAGCAAGTCGTCTTATCCTTGCAATATATAAGTAAGGATATTGAAGACTACGACGTTATTTTTCATAAGATAAAGAGTGCCTTGTTGAAATTTCAGGAAGAATATGCTGGGCTTTATTTGGGAGAAAATAGTAAAAACGTTTTTTAAGCAATTGTTTCTGATAATCATCAGGATATATCAATTGTTTATTTCACCTTTGCTGATAGGGTCTTGTCGGTACACCCCGACGTGTTCACAATATGGAATTATGGCCATAAAAAAGTACGGCCCTTTTATGGGAGGGTGGCTTACGCTGAAAAGGATCAGCCGGTGTCACCCTTGGGGAGGACATGGACATGATCCTGTCCCGTAAGGGAATGATCATTTATATGTGCGATTATGCTATTATTACAACTAGAAACGGCAACTTCTGTTTGCTCTTGTGCCCTATCTATTGATGGCCGTACGATTGCCGTTAAGGAGGAAAATGAGCCTAATATCCATGGAGCTTTCTTGACTCTTTTCATTCAGGAATTGATGGAAGATGCGGGCTATGAACTTACCCAACTCGACGGGATAGCGGTGAGTATGGGTCCGGGTTCTTACACTGGGCTTCGAATAGGCGTTTCTACTGCCAAGGGTTTATGTTACGCCTTGGATAAACCGTTATTGGCTGTGAATACCTTAGACGCAATGGCATCGGGATATCTTCAGCGGAGAGGGATAAATGATGCGACTTCGACCTATCTGTGCCCAATGATTGATGCGAGAAGGATGGAAGTTTATTTGGCAGTCTATGATGCTGATTTGGTGACAGTAAATGAAGTGTCTGCGCAGGTTATTGACGGACAGTCATTTAATCACCTTCCTCAGGCTGAAACCATTCTCTTATTTGGTGACGGGGCGAGAAAGTTATCCCCACTTTTTGAGCGAAACAAACAGATAGAAATTATCGCCGATTTTGGAAATTCCGCGGCCGACCTAAGTCGGCTGGCTTTCCAAAAGGCACAAAACCACCAATTTGAAAATGTAGCTTATTTTGAACCTTTTTATTTGAAAGATTTTATTCCAACACAAGCAAAAAAGAAAAACAATCTCCTGAAATTTCCCACAGGAGATTAGTTTTATCCGCATTTTGACGAACCACAATCTTTGCAGGTCAGGCAGCCTTCTTGGTAATGAAGATTTGCGGAATTACAATTCTCGCAACGTTGTTTTTTTGTCTCTGTGCCATCGGCAATATAATGTTTCAAGGCCCTGGCAACACCGTTTTTCCATGTATTGATCGATTCATCCAATTGTAGACTGCTGATTAGGTCTACCACCTTTTCAATGGGCATGCCATGGCGTAGGGTACCCGATATAAGCTTGGCATAATTCCAGTATTCAGGGTTGAATTTGAATGATAAGCCTTCAATGGTGGTTTTATATCCACGTTTATTTTGAAACTGAAAGTCATAACGGGAAGAGCCATTCTCCTCACGGTTCTTGATAATAAGACCATTGTTTACCCATCTGGGGATCAATAAGCCATCTTCATCATCTGCTAGACCAGTAAAGATTTCGTAGGGCCTATTATCGATTAAGCCGATAAACGCAATCCATTTATCTTTGTTGTTTTGAAAGCGGACGACATCAGCCTCTAATGTTTGTGGCCGGATAGTAGGAAATGGTTTTGCATTCGCAGGTTCTTCGCTCTCTTTCTTTTCGGTTGAATTTGAAATCAATACACCAGATCTAGACCCGTCGCGATATACGGTGACGCCTTTACAACCAGCTTTCCATGCTTCCATATACAATTTGCCAACCAAATCTTCAGATACGTCATTCGGCATATTAATGGTCACGCTGATCGAATGGTCTACCCATTTCTGGATGGCTCCCTGCATTCTTACTTTCTTCATGTAATCTACATCGCTCGAGGTTGCTTTGTAGTAAGGAGATAGTTTGATTAAGGCATCCAGCTCGGTCTGTGAATAATTTTTGTTTGTATCATGCCCATTTAGTTCCATCCATACTTTAAATTGGTGGTGGAAAACAATATACTCCTCCCAAGAATCCCCAACCTCATCGACAAAATCCACGCGGACGTCTTTGTCATTCGGATTTACCTTCCTCCGACGTTTATAAACGGGTAAAAATACGGGTTCGATACCTGAAGTGGTTTGTGACATCAAACTTGTAGTTCCAGTGGGGGCAATGGTCAATAAAGCGATATTTCTTCTGCCATATTCAGACATTTCATAATATAATTGCGGATCTGCTTCTTTTAAACGCAGTATAAAAGGATTGTTTTTTTCCCTTTCCATATCAAAGATGGCAAAAGCGCCTCTTTCCTTGGCAGTGTTGACAGAAGCCCTGTAAGTTTCGAGCGCCAGCGCTTTATGTATTTTTACAGAAAAATCAACTCCTTTATCACTTCCATAACGCAAACCCAGTGCAGCCAACATGTCGCCTTCTGCAGTAATTCCGATGCCTGTTCTTCTGCCTTCTTCTGCTTTTTTACGGATAGATAACCATAAATTATGTTCGATATGTTTTATTTCTGGATCTTCAGGGTCACTTTCAATTTTATGAAGGATAGCGTCAATTTTTTCCAATTCTAAATCGATGATATCATCCATCATGCGTTGGGCTACATTGACATGCTTTTTGAATAATTCCCAGTTATAACTAGCTTTCTCCGTGAAAGGATTATCTACATAAGACAATAGATTAATGGCGAGCAAACGGCATGAATCGTAGGGACACAATGGAATTTCGCCGCAAGGGTTAGTGGAAACTGTACGGTAACCTAAATCCGCATAGCAATCGGGCAGCGACTCCCGAATGATCGTATCCCAAAATAGAATACCGGGCTCGGCAGAGCGCCATGCATTATGAACAATTTTTTTCCAGATCCGGGAAGCGTCTACTTCACGGGCAACCGTAGGAGTATTTGAAAAAATAGGGTATTGCTGCCGATAAGATGTTCCATCTTCTACAGCCTGCATAAATTCATCATCGATGCGTACCGATACGTTCGCCCCTGTGACCTTACCTTGTTCCATTTTTGCATCGATAAAACTTTCAGCGTCGGGATGTTTAATGGCTACAGACAACATAAGCGCACCACGTCTTCCATCTTGCGCTACTTCGCGTGTTGAATTGGAAAAGCGCTCCATAAAAGGAACCAAACCTGTTGAGGTCAATGCGGAGTTTTTTACCGGTGAGCTTTTGGGACGTATGTGGGAGAGGTCATGACCAACCCCACCTCGCCTTTTCATTAGTTGCACCTGTTCCTGATCCGTTTTTAATATCCCGCCGTATGAGTCGGACGGTCCATCACTGCCAATGACGAAGCAGTTGGATAAGGAGGCAATTTGGTAAGGATTGCCGATCCCTGTCATCGGGCTTCCTTGGGGGATGATGTATTTGAAGTTTTTGATATGTTGATAAATTTCCTCCTCCGATAATGGGTTGGGGTACTTTTGCTCAATCCTTGCGATTTCTTTAGCAATTCGTCGATGCATATCATCGGGGTTTTTCTCAAATAAACTCCCGAAAGAGTCTTTTAACGCATACTTGTTTACCCAAACGCGAGCCGCTAGTTCATCTCCATTGAAATAATCCAGGGATGCTTGGTAAGCTTCGTCCGGGGTGTACGTTTTTGAAGGGGCAAGGGGCTGAGCTATTTTCATAATGATAAGATTTTAGTAAATATTGGGGTTAAACAAATATAACTATTTTTATCATTATTTGTTGGGGTTAAAGTATAAAGTTTACAACAATTGTTTTTAAAATATTGATTATAAGTAGTTTGTAAAAATAACAATGTTGAAAAGTTTAATTTTTTGAATTATATATAATTTATTTCAAAAAAGTTTTATTTAAAAAAGAACAAGGTGTGACGATTCAGATCGGCCGGTGGGGTGGCTATTGTTCGGCGGTTAATTGTCTGTTTCAGTGTTATCGAACTGTGCGTACAAGTTGCTTATGAATTGACCATTATGTCCTGACAACTGTAATGAAAAAGCATAAAATTTTTGGAAACCGAATAATTCTTTTTCTTGAAAATTATCTTTGTAATTCTGCTTTAGTTTCTGTGAGATTAAAGGGGAGGCGTTCTCGCGATGAACAAAGAATGTATAATTACTTTGGTTGGATTGACGTTTATCGTATTCTTTATAATCCGTGTTGTCTTCCAATAGCTCATCTTCAACGATCATTTGAAGGTACTTCTTGAGCGTGGCTTTATTGTTTGCAGTGATCATAAATCCTTTCGAATATGTAAAATAAGGCCTTCTGAACTCCTTAAAAGGATCTCCAAATGAGTAATATAAGAGGTTGGAATGGTCAAACCTGAAGATGCTATCCGGTTCCCTCGTGCTGATCTTCTCCGCAATTTGCATAAATTCCAATGAATCCTGTACGGTGGCAATACCGATATCTTCCCCACTTGTTAACGTGACTTTAGCAAATTCGTTGCCCCAAACTGTGAGGAGTTCATCATCAATCACCGCATTTTTTTTCTGTTTGATCAATCTAAATTGTTCGTGGATTTGATTTAATTGTTCACGTTGTGCCAAAAGTTTTGTTAGGTTAGTTTGGAATCTTCTATAGTCGGATGCTGCGAATTCGGAGGAATAAGCAATGTTCTCAACGATCATCTGCTTTAATTGGTGGTTGACCGGTTCCTGATCTAAGAATAATGAAAGAAAACCGGAGTCGGTCGGGTGTAGCGTACTGATCCCGCTGAACATGATGGCATCATTGAGAAAATGGAAGTCAAAGCCTGAGATGCCGTGTAAATGATCAAATAGTGTTAGGGTACCTTCTGTTTTTCCTGATAAAAATTGTTCAATAAAAGGGACTAATGTTTCATGGTTAATGTAAAGTTGTAGCGGGGAAAGGTTTTTTCGGGTAGTTGCACTATCCATGAAGTCTTTCGATAGATGATCAGCGTTTTTGTCCATTGCTTTCATTAACAATACATTGGAAAAGCTAATCATAACATGCGAGTTTTCAATCTGGGCATATAATTTTCGATTTATCCCTTCAACATCGATCTCAAAGAAGGTGGTCTCCGATGTGTCGATAGCTGTGATATGAATATTCTTTTGTTTTTCCAATGATAGGCGGATTTCCTCTTTTTGAATGGTTCTGGCAAAAGGAATATTCATTAACCAGTTTATTCCCGTTTCAGTACGGTGAAATGAAAGCAATAAATGTTGATGATCGCTTAAAGAAGCTATCAGGCCTTCAGTAAGGAAGTGGTGTTGTAGGGTGTGGAGATCCTCCATTTCCGTGATACCCAAAATTGCTTTGAAAACAGGATAATTTCTAAAGATGTCATACACATTTGAATCATTATTGAAAGAGACGAGCAAAGCGGCACTGGCCGGTATATGAGCAAGGCTTCTTTTTTGAGAACGTTGGTTCTGATTGAGTGTATTGAAATAGAAGACGGCCATAAGGATGGCAATAGTAAATAACAGCGCACTAAAGATGATCGTCTTTTTCAAAATATATATCTTATATTAGTAAGGTATAAAATAAAATGCCTATTGCGTATGTCATGATAATGAGAATAAGCTCAAAGAACATCATTTTCAACAACCAAAGTTAAATAATTATGATTGAGCAAGCGAAAATCTAATAGGTTTATTAAATTTACACCAAAACAAAAAGAATGAATAAGCGAATTATTCTTACTGCCTCCATTTTTGGTATAGTAGCCGTAATTTTAGGAGCTTTTGGCGCACATGGCTTGCAAGATAAAATCAGTGCGACGAGTCTCGATAATTGGAAGACGGCGGTAAATTATCAGTTTTATCACACGTTGGCATTATTATTTCTAGCTACCTTCTCCCGTGCTAGAAACGGTTTGATCAATATTGCTTATTTCTCCTTCTCTTTCGGTATTTTATTTTTTTGCGGCTCTCTTTACCTGCTTTCAACGAAAGAATTAACCTCCTTACCGATAGCTATTTTGGGTCCTATTACTCCTTTTGGTGGGCTACTTTTCATTCTGGGGTGGTTTAGTCTTTTTTTTGCGACACTAAGGCATAAATAATGCTTGAATTCCAATCCGGTTCGTCAAAGATACAGGTTACGTATTTTATTGAAGTGATTTTACCTTTGGCTATTACGGGGACCTACACTTATCGGGTTCCTGTAGAACTGAAAGATGAAGTAGCGGTAGGGAAGCGTGTCGTCGTCCAATTTGGGAAGAGCAAGATCTATTCCGGCATTGTATATGAGATTCATCAACGTGTCCCCGAACGATATACAGCGAAATACATCATTGAAGTGTTGGACGATTATCCGATTGTCAACAGCAAACAAATAGCCTTGTGGGAATGGATTGCCGATTATTATATGTGCAACCTTGGAGATCTTATGCAGGCGGCTATGCCATCGGCGCTAAAGCTTGCCAGTGAAACCAAAATTATTGCTATTGACAACGCCATGGTAAAAAGGGAAGATCTAAGCGATAAGGAATTTCTTATCATGGATGCCTTAGATATCTCCCCCGAATTAAAAGTAAGCGATATTGTAAAACTACTGGGCCAAAAAACTGTTTTTCCGATACTAAAAAAGCTTTTAGACAGAGGAATAATACGAATTTCCGAACAGATTTCTGAGCGGTACAAACCCAAAAAAAAGACGTTCGTAACTTTAAATCCAATTTACCATGATGAGGGGTCGAAAAAGGAGCTTTTTGCTATTCTGGCCCGTGCGCCAAAACAATTAGACGCATTATTGGCCCTATTGCATTTACAAAGGCAACAGCAAGATGTGACAAAAACAGATATCATGGAAGTATCAGGTTGTACTGCTTCTACCATTAAGGTCTTGGCAGATAAAGAAATACTTCTAATGGAAGAGCGAGAGGTAAGCCGTTTTTCGAATGAGATGCTTGTCTCCTCGCCGTCTTCATTAAGTGATTATCAAAAGAAAGCATTATCAGAAATCAAGTCGTCTTTTTTGCAGAAAGAGGTAGTTTTACTTCACGGTGTTACCGCTTCAGGGAAAACATTGATTTATATTGAATTGATCAAGGAAACTCTTAGTGAAGGGAAGAGCGCACTGTACTTGCTTCCTGAGATTGCACTTACGACGCAAATTATTGAGCGGTTAAAGTTGCACTTTGGAGATGGCGTTTATGTTTATCACTCCAGGTTAAATGACCAGCAACGCGCGGAGGTTTGGAAAAATGTGTTAGAAGGTGAAGCCAAGCTTGTTTTGGGAGCACGTTCATCCGTTTTTTTACCATTTAAAAGGCTCGGATTGGTCATTGTTGATGAAGAACATGAGACATCCTATAAGCAATTTGATCCTGCACCAAGATACCATGCACGTGATACTGCTATTGTATTAGGCGAGATTCATCAGGCAAAAATACTTTTGGGCTCTGCTACGCCGTCGATTGAAAGTTATTATAATGCGAAGATAGGAAAGTATCGCCTGGTAACATTGAGTCAACGTTTTGGTTCGGCCCGCTTACCTTCGATAGAGGTGGTTTCATTAAAAAAGGAACGAAACGAAAAAGTAGGACATCCTTTGTTTAGCAAATTGTTGTTGGCTGCAATCGAAGACGCATTGAAACAGAAAGAACAAGTGATTCTTTTTCAGAACCGGCGGGGACATACGCCCTTTCTCATCTGTAGGATGTGCGGTTATTCTCCAAAGTGTATCCATTGCGATGTTAACCTCACTTTCCATAAAAGCAGCGGCAAACTTCATTGTCATTATTGTGGGTTTAAAGAAGACCTTTTACAAATTTGCCCGGCGTGTGGCTCAACCCATATTGAGAATAAAGGGTTTGGAACGGAGCGAATTGAAGAGGAATTGGCTGTTTTGTTACCAAATGCCAAGTTGGGGCGGTTGGATCTGGACTCCACACGAAGCAGGTATTCTTTCGAACGTATCTTGTCTGATTTCGACGAACAGCGTTTCGATATATTGATTGGGACGCAAATGGTAGCTAAAGGACTTGATTTTGGGAAGGTAAGTGTGATCGGCATTATTAATGCCGATAGTTTACTCAATTATCCTGATTTCCGGGCCTTTGAACGTAGCTTTTCAATGCTATCCCAGGTCAGCGGCAGAGCGGGACGCAGGGATATCCAGGGAAGGGTAGTCATTCAAGCCTATGCTACACATCATCGTATCATAGAGCAGGTGATAGCGGGCGACTATGAAACGATGTATATGACAGAGCTCGCAGAAAGAAAACATTATTCCTATCCACCTTTTTATCGATTAATTCAGCTCAATGTTAAACACAAAGATGATCAATTAGTGATCCAATGTGCCGATCGTTTGGCATTAAGCATGCGCCAACAATTCGGCGAAAGGGTGCTGGGTCCTGAACAGCCTTTGATAGGAAAAATAAGAACCTATTATATTCAAACAATTTTATTGAAAGTTGAGCGAAACGCAGTTAGCCTTTCGAAGGTGAAACATGTACTTCTGGAATTAATTTCCGCTTTTAATGCTGATAAAAGAAACAGGGGAGCATATTTGCAGGTAGATGTTGATCCTTATTAAGGAGCGTTCATTACAAAAGTGTGTGTTTTTCCTCATTGGATGTTAATATTTCACTATTTTTGAACCTAATTAATATTGACAGAAATGCCCTGGGCGTCGGCTATATTGACGCCTTGGCAGAGGGGGAACGAATCGGTTTTAGATGAAATGGCATATAAGTATATAGATAATTATAGGGAAAAAGGAGCTCGGAAATTATTGGTCAAAACCTTGGAAAAACGAGGTATAGCGGATAAAGACGTATTGAAAGCAATAGGGAAGGTGCCTCGTCATTTCTTTTTCGATGAAACGTTTTGGAATCAGGCCTATAAAGATATCGCTTTCCCTATTGGAAATGGTCAGACGATTTCACAACCTTATACGGTAGCTTATCAAACAGAGCTATTGCATATTAGACCCGGGGATAAGGTCCTTGAGATTGGGACAGGTTCTGGCTACCAAACATGTATTTTATTGGAACTCGGTGCCGAAGTGTTTACCATAGAGCGGCAGAAGGATTTGTATGAAAGGGCCACCAAGGTCTTGCCATATATAGGTTATCATCCGCATTTTTTTTTGGGAGATGGCTCAAGCGGGATCGCTGAGCATGCACCATACGATAAAATTATTGTTACGGCCGGTGCCCCTGTGGTTCCACAAGTTATGTTACAGCAGTTGAAAATAGGAGGAATATTGGTCATACCGGTCGGCGGTGAAAAAGAACAAAAAATGGTTACCGTATTGAGGTTGGCTGAAGACAATTTTGAGAAAATAGAATTGGATACTTTTCGTTTTGTTCCTCTCTTAGGCGATCAGGCCTGGTAAGATATATTATCGTTTCAAAACCCGCTCCAATTCGCGTTTGGAATCACGCTCTTTTATTGTATTTCGTTTATCAAAATCCTTCTTTCCCTGAGCCAATGCCAGTTCCAGTTTAGCGAATCCCCGTTTGCTGATAAATACCTTTAACGGAACAATCGTATATCCTTTTTCATCGCCTTTTGTGCGTAATTTTTTTAGTTCTCTCTTGGTGAGTAGTAATTTGCGATCCCGTTTTGCTTCATGGTTATAAAAAGAACCATGGGAGTATTCCGCAATATGCATGTTTCTAATGTACAAACCGTCATCGAAGAAGGAACAGAAAGAATCGTTAATAGTAGCTTTTCCTTCGCGTATTGATTTGATTTCTGTTCCCAATAGCCTTATCCCTGCAATATACTTATCCAGGATATGGTATTCGAAATAGGCTTTCTTGTTCTTTATAAGGATGTCTGAAGACAGTTTCATTTTCTATTTGATAAAAACATTTTCGGCTATTTTTTCCGAAATATTTACCTTCTTATTATCGATTTCAAGGGATAATGATCCATCGAAATTGAATCGATCGATCACTTTCACCTTGCCGTTGATGGTTATACCCAATTGACTAATGTATTGCAAGAAACTCGGACTGTTGTCCTTTACAGCGATTATGGTATATGTTTTTCCAGGTTTACTCTCTGCCAGGGAATCTCGTATTTCCATCTTAAATTCACCGTTGGCCCTGGGAATACTATCTCCATGAGGGTCGAATAGCGGATAATTGAGAAATTTATCTAACCGTTCAATCAATTTATCGGAACGAATGTGTTCTAATTGTTCCGCCACCTCATGTACTTCATCCCAACTGAATCCGAGTTTGTTAAATAAGAAGGTTTCCCATAATCTATGTTTTCTGATAATATCCGTGGCAAGGACAATTCCTTCTTGTGTCAATGAGATTTTACCGTATTTTACATATTCTACCAATTTCTTTTCTTTCAGCTTTTTCAGCATATCAGTGGCTGTCGCGGGCCTAACATTCAGTGTTGCCGCAAGCTGATTCGTGCCGGCTTCTCCTTTCCCATTTGCATCTGCAGCAATCCGCAATAAAGCTTTTAAATAATTTTCTTCAGTGGTGCTTAGCATAAAACAAAGTTAGCATTTTTAAGGATATGGTAAGGAGGGCGTATGCACCGTATTCTAAATTTCTATTTATCTTTGCTCTATGGCTATACCTAAAGAAGCAAAACGGATTACCACCCAAGTGATTGCTGAAATGAAGCAGCAGGGTGAGAAGATTAGCATGTTAACGGCTTATGACTTTACAACTGCCGGCATTTTGGATGAAGCAGGAGTGGATATGATTTTGGTTGGGGATTCTGCCGCAAACGTGTTTGCAGGTTATGAAACCACACTTCCAATTACATTAGATCAAATGATTTACCATGCTGCTTCCGTAGTAAGAGCAGTAAAACATGCGATGGTCATTGTTGACTTACCTTTCGGGTCCTATCAAGGGTCCCCTGATGAAGCGTTGAAGGCAGCTGTACGTGTCATGAAAGAAACGTATGCACACGGCATAAAGCTTGAGGGTGGTGTGGAAGTGAAGGAAGCGATTCAGAAAATCGTAACTGCAGGAATTCCTGTGGTGGGCCATTTGGGTTTAACACCGCAATCCATCAATCAGTTCGGAACCTTTGGTGTGCGCGCTACAAGTGAGGCCGAAGCCCATATTTTAAAACAGAATATTCAAGTTTTGCAAGATATAGGATGTTTTGCTGTTGTGCTGGAGAAAATTCCTACTAAACTTGCTACAGAGATATGTAATCACTCAAGGATTCCGGTTATTGGAATAGGAGCTGGATCTAACTGTGATGGACAAGTATTGGTGATTAATGATATGCTTGGTTTAACAAAAGGGTTTAAGCCTAAGTTCTTACGGCAATATTTAAATTTGTATGAGGAAATACGTGGGGCAGCCCAACAATATGTTATCGATGTAAAGGAGAATACCTTCCCGAATGAAAATGAACAATATTAACAGGTTTGCCGAGTGGGTGTAAATGTATGTCGACTATCTATTGATTAATAGCTTCCCAAATCATATCTTTCAGCTCGATTAATCCTTTCTGTGCGATTGACGAAATAAATATGGCAGGAACTGTAGTTGGGAGATCTGCTTTGATTTCAGATTGCAGCTCTTCATCAAGTAAATCCGTTTTTGTAATGGCCAAAATTTTTGGCTTGTCCATCAATTCGGGATTGAATACTAACAATTCGTGTAAGAGAATATGATATTCTTCCGTGATTGTGCGAACGGTATCCGCAGGCACCATAAATAAGAGTACCGCGTTTCTTTCTATATGACGAAGAAAACGATAACCTAACCCTTTTCCCTTGGAGGCGCCTTCTATGATACCCGGAATATCTGCCATGATGAACGATTTATTATCACGATAAGCGACGATACCTAAATTCGGTACCAATGTGGTGAATGGGTAATCTGCTATTTCTGGTTTCGCCGCGGTAACTACAGATAAAAGCGTTGATTTTCCAGCGTTGGGGAATCCAACCAAGCCGACATCCGCCAGAATTTTCAGTTCTAGAATCATCCACTCTTCCAAGCCTGGTTCGCCCGGCTGAGCAAAGCGGGGCGTTTGTTGAGTGGAACTTTTAAAATGCCAATTTCCTAAACCGCCTCTTCCACCCGGGGTAAGGATCTTGGTTTCACCATCTTTTGTGATTTCGAACAGAATTTCACCGGTTTCATCATTTCTGGCTATCGTACCCAAGGGGACCTCGAGGATCTCATCTTTGCCATTCTTCCCGGTTTGCAAGGCGCGCAGACCCGGATTGCCATTTTGGGCAATGACGTGTTTACGGTACTTAAGATGTAAAAGTGTCCATAGCTGGGCATTTCCCCTCAGAATGATATGACCTCCACGTCCGCCATCTCCGCCATCAGGCCCCCCTTTTGAAGTAAATTTGTCTCTATGTAGATGGGCAGAGCCGGCCCCACCGTGTCCCGATCGGCAACAAATTTTAACATAATCTACAAAGTTTGAACCCTGAGCCATAGCTTAAAGATGGAGGTATTAGGTAAATGAACCCATTACCTCATCGATCTCTTTGGAGATATCTTCAATGGAACCAATGCCGTTGATGTATTGGAGTTTCCCTTGTTTTTCGTAATAATTTGCTACTGGGGTCGTTTTTGTTTTGTATTCAATGATACGCTTGCGAATAATTTCGGGATTCGCATCATCGGCGCGACCTGACGCTTTGCCTCGTAATAATAAACGTTTCTCAAGTTCCTCCTCGTTAACTTCCAACGCAATCATGACTGAAATAGCCTCACCCTTAGATTCCATCAATTGGTCTAAGGCTTCTGCTTGGGCTACCGTGCGGGGAAATCCATCGAAAATAAATCCTTTCGCATGAGCGTTTTCGTCCAGCTTATTACTGATCATCGCAATGACAACTTCGTCAGGCACTAACTTTCCGTCGTCCATTAACTTCTTTGCTTCAACTCCTAAAGCACTTCCTTTTGAAATTTCGCCTCGAAGAATATCCCCCGTTGATAAATGGATAAGATTGTATTGATTAATTAGAAATTGTGATTGGGTTCCTTTACCTGCACCTGGAGGGCCGAACAAAACTAAATTTAACATCTGCTTTAAAGTTAAAAAGCCTAATCAGAGGACTAGATTAGGCTTTCGGTTTTACATGTGCACTTGAAGGGAGTCGAACCCCTAACCTCCTGATCCGTAGTCAGGTGCTCTATCCAGTTAAGCTACAAGTGCGTCCTGAATTGGAATGCAAAGATATCATTCAAAATCTATTGGTCAAAATAATTTTATAAAAATCGACATTTAATAGGTTTATAATGGAGGAGTGCTATTTTTGTTCTTATCTAATTTATTGCCATGAAGAGGAAGCGTGTGAGAATAAATGATATCAGTATTTCGTATTTGTCGAATGATCTTGTTAATCCGGAAGTCACTCTATTGTTTATACACGGTTTCCCTTTTAATAAGAATATGTGGCTTCCGCAATTTACCGGTTTACCTGATAATATTCGACTGATCGCGCCGGATGTCAGGGGACAAGGTGGCAGTACCAGCGGACATGGTATTTTTAGTATTGATGTGTTCGCTGATGACTTAATCGATTTTATTAACAGGTTGGGTATCGAAGAGGTGGTACTCTGTGGCTGTTCAATGGGAGGTTATATCGCATTGCGTGCCTATGAGAAGAGTCCTTCTATTTTTAAAGGGATAATTTTGAACAGTACACATTCATTTGCTGACACCAATGAAATTAAAGAAAACCGTTTTGAAAGTATTCAAGCCGTTTTAAGATATGGAAAACGAGTTTTTGCTATTGGGTTTGTGGATAAAGTCTTTACACGGAAATCGATTCAAGAAAAGCCAGGTGCAGTAGATTTGATAAAGAGTACCATTCGGAGAAATAGTGAAAGGAATATTTGTGCTACGCAAATGGCTATGGCGGCGCGAACAGATACAACTCCCTCCTTGTCAAATATTCGCGTGCCCGTATTGATAATCAGAGGTGAGGAGGATCAAATAGTCACTTTTTCACAGGTCAAGACTATGGTAGCAGCTATACCTGACGTGCGACATGTGGAGATAGCTGGTTGCGCGCATCTCCCCAATCTTGAGAAAACAACCCGTTTTAACGGAGAGCTTAAGAATTTTCTTATCAGCAAGATTATGAATTGATTCATCTGCTTCTACGCCTGTTCTTGTCAAAAGGTTGCTCACTTTTTTCACGCTTCTCTGCAGGGTTTAAATAATGGGGCTCTTTCTTTACATAGATTTTATCTTCGGTGTTTTTAATTGTCTGGTTGCGCGCTTTCGCTTCGCGCTCCTGATCTTTGGGTTTCATTTGATTGTCTTTTCTGTTTTCCATGTAAAATAAACAGGGTCAATGGTGAAATGTTTCGGGATGGATAATGGCTTTTCACTAAATTTGTCTCCTTAAAGATTTAAATAATGGTTAAAGTTGCAATAAATGGGTTTGGTCGTATTGGACGAAATACATTAAGAAATATTATAAACAGAAATACAGGAATTGAGGTTATAGCTGTTAATGATGTAGGTGATAACAAAACATTGGCACATCTTTTTAAATACGATTCCGTTCATGGTCCGTTTGCTGGAGAAGTAAGTTACGAGAACGAAGAGTTAATTATAAATGACCATAGAATTAAAGTGTTGTGCAATAAGGATCCAGATAATTTACCCTGGGCGGCTATGGGTATTGATATCGTTATCGAATCAACGGGTTTGTTTACTTCAAAAAAAATGGCAGAAAAACATATCCGGGCGGGCGCGAAACAGGTGATTATTTCAGCTCCTTCAGCGGATAAGGAAATCCCAACCATCGTTTTAGGGGTAAATGATGCCAATATTGATTTGAAACTTCCTGTATTGTCAAATGCATCTTGTACGACGAACAATGTTGCCCCCTTGGTTAAAATTTTAGATGAAAATTGGGGAATTGTAGATGGTTATATTACAACCGTTCATTCCATGACGGGTGATCAGAACCTGCATGATGGCCCACATCGTGACTTGAGACGGGCGAGGGCTGCTTCATCTTCCATCATTCCTACCACTACCGGGGCAGCGAAAGCTATTACAAATGTTTTCCCCCATTTGGCTGGAAGGTTAGGTGGTGCAGGTATTCGTGTGCCGGTTTTGAATGGTTCATTAACTGATTTCACCTGTAACTTAAAAAAGCCTGTTACTGTCGAAGAAATAAATGAAACGTTTAGGACCGCAGCACAAACTACACTCAAAGGTATTTTGAAATATACGGATGATCCAATTGTTTCTGTTGATATTTTGAATAATCCATTTTCATGTATTTTTGATTCCCTTCTCACTTCTGTTGTTGGCGGTCTGGTAAAAGTAGTAGGCTGGTATGACAACGAATACGGCTATTCAAATCGTCTCGTCGATTTGTTGATTCTGCTGGAGAAGGAAAGGAGCCATTAATAGACGCCGGTCTTGAAATTTAATATAAGGAATCACGATGTTGCTGATATGAACATGCATTTTATAATCTCATTTAAAAAACTATTTTTGTGTGATAAATAATTTGTATAAATGAAGACCCTTGATGATATTAATTTTGCTGGTAAGAAAGCGCTTATTCGTGTAGATTTTAATGTTCCATTAAATAATGACTATCGGATTACGGATGATACGCGCATAAAAGGAGCGTTACCTACAATTAATAAGGTATTGGCAGACGGAGGGGCGGTAGTATTGATGTCGCATTTAGGCCGTCCCAAAAACGGTCCCGAAGAAAAGTTTTCCCTCAAGCACCTGGTACCCTATCTCTCATCGACTTTAGGAGTGGACGTTCAATTTGCAGAAGATTGTGTTGGCGAAGAAGCCAGAAAAAAGGCCAATGAATTGAAATCCGGAGAAGTTTTGCTTTTAGAGAACTTGCGTTTTCATAAAGAAGAAGAACGCGGTGATGAACATTTTGCAAAAGAATTATCAGCTTTAGGGGATATATATGTGAACGATGCCTTCGGGACGGCACATCGCGCCCATGCTTCGACAGCCATCATTGCTAAATTTTTTTCTGAGGATAAATGCATTGGTTATTTGATGGCGGCTGAATTGGAAAATGCAGAGTTCGTCATGAACAAGGCGGAACGTCCTTTTACTGCAATAATGGGAGGTGCAAAAGTATCAGATAAATTAGAATTGATAGAAGCCTTGCTCGATAAGGTGGATAATTTGATTATAGGTGGGGGGATGGCTTACACTTTTATAAAAGCGAAAGGGGGAGAGATTGGAGATTCACTGGTGGAAATGGATAAGTTAGGGCTGGCACAGGATATGATGCAAAAAGCGGAAGATAAAGGTGTGAACTTGGTTTTGCCCACTGATTCAGTAATCGCCGATCATTTTTCAAATGATGCCAATTTAAGAATTGGACCTAATGACCAAATTCCTAACGGCGAAATGGGACTTGATATTGGTCCTGAATCGTCACAGCATTTTACCGAAGTTATTAAAGCAGGCAAAACTATCTTATGGAATGGTCCGATGGGGGTATTTGAGATGGAAAATTTTGAAAAAGGAACCAAGGCAGTTGCCAATGCAGTTGTATTGGCAACGGAGCGGGGCGCTTTCTCATTGATTGGAGGTGGTGATTCAGCCGCGGCTCTGGCTAAATTAGGAATGACGGAACATGTAAGTTATGTCAGTACAGGCGGAGGTGCCTTGCTTGAATATATGGAAGGAAAAGAGCTTCCCGGCGTCAAGGCAATCAATAGTTAATAGAATAAAAGTCCATCAGGAAAGGGCTCGGCTTTGCCGGGCCCTTTTTGTTTAATAGAACACGATTTAAGAAGGCTTGGTCCGGCTTTAATTTGAATGTGGAAAACTTTTGTGGGAGAAAGTGGGGGAAAGTGGAGTAAATGCATTACTTTTACTTCGTTTTATTGGAGAAATAGTATAGATGACCCACTTCCTCGGAGAATTTGAATGTAAGTTAGACACCAAAGGTAGAATGGTTTTGCCTGCTGGCCTTAAAAGGCAAATGCCTGATGTAGAGCGGGAAGGACTTGTTATAAACCGGGGACTAGAATCTCATTTGGTCATTTATACCCGTCAAGAATGGAATAAACTTATGCAGGACTTGAGTTTGTTGAACGCTTTTGATCGAAAAAACAGGGAGTTTATCCGAAAGTTTATGCGAGGTGCGACTGAGTTGATGCTCGATGCATCTGGTCGAGTTTTGATTCCTAAAGCATTAGCAGCATATGCAGGAATACAGGGAGAGGTTGTGCTGGCATGTCAGTTTAACAAAATTGAAGTTTGGGATAAAGCAGCTTATGATGCGCAGTGGCAAGACGAAGGGGATGATTTTGCTTCTTTGGCGGAAGAAGTGATGGGAAGTTTGAAAAAGCAGAAAAATGAGTAGCACCTACCATATCCCCGTTATGCCTGGGCCCTGTATGGAAGGGTTGGATATTCATGCTGATGGCGTGTATGTCGATGTTACCTATGGAGGAGGGGGGCATACCCGGGAAATTCTCAAAAGGCTTGGTGGTTCTGGGAAAGTATATGCTTTTGATCAAGATCCGGATGCGTTGAGGAATAAAATTGATGATGATCGGCTTACCTTGATTCATCAAAACTTTAGGTATATGAGAAATAGCTTGAAGTTTGTTTCAGTTACACAGGTAGACGGCATTCTTGCCGATTTAGGAGTGTCTTCTTATCAGTTTGATGAACCTAGTCGTGGTTTTTCCACACGTTTTGACGCGGAGCTGGATATGCGTATGGATCAAGGAGCAGAGCTCGACGCGAAACGTATATTGAATGAATACAGTGAAAGTCAGTTGCATCAAATCTTCGGGATGTATGGAGAGATTAAAAATGCGAAAAGTCTGGCAAGGCGAATTGTTTCCGCCCGTTTGGTTGAGCCTATTGTAACAGTCGATCAATTGAAATCGGCAATAATGAACGAGATTCCCAGAAATAGGGAAAATAAATATTTGGCGCAGTTGTTTCAATCTTTGAGAATAGAAGTGAATAAGGAACTAGAGGTGCTGAAAGCTTTTTTGCAGCAGTCTCTGGAAGTGTTGAGGCCTGGTGGGCGCTTAGTCGTTTTATCGTATCATTCTCTTGAAGATCGTTTGGTTAAAAGTTACATGCAGAAAGGAAAATTTAAGGGAGAAGTCGACAAAGACTTCTTTGGCAATGAGATCAAGCCTTTCAAAGTTATTTCTAGAAAGGTAATTATGGCCTCAAAAGAAGAAATTTTAAAGAATCCTAGAGCTAGGAGTGCAAAATTGAGAGTGGCGGAAAAATTATAAGATATGGCAAATACGTTTAGGGAGCCCTTGAGCCAAGAAGTACAACAGGAGATGCAGGATTCTGTGGAGGAGAAAGCCACGGCATCTGAACTCTTTGTCCGCAAGTTATTGTCGGGAGGAAAACTTTCGCCTGTTTGGGCCGCCAGTCATTTGCCATTTGTTGTTTTTTTGTTCTTTCTCGCGGTGATCTATATAGCCAATCGGCATTACACAGAAGATATGGTACGCGAGATTGATAAGACCTCAAAGGAGGTCAAAGTGATGGGCTGGGAATTTAAGACATTACAGGCGGACCTCATGTTAAAAAGTACGCAATCGGCAATTGCTTCTAAAGTGGATACATTTGGATTAAAAGTATTGGTGGAGCCTCCGATAAAACTAAAAAGAGTAAAAAAAGAATAATTAACAGAAGCTATCTTCTGCGCAGGAATAAAATGAACATCAGAACCGATATATTATTAAGAGCTTATATTTCTTTCGGGGTAATGGTTGTTATTGCCCTCGCTATAATATATAAGATGTTTGTTGTTCAACTGGTAAATGGCCAAAAATGGACGTCAATGGCCGACAGTTTAACGACCCGCTATGCCCAAATAGAAGCTACCCGCGGAAATATTTATTCAGTGGACGGTAGTTTGCTGGCTACGTCTGTTCCAGAATATGATATCCGGATGGACGTTTTGGCGCCGGGGATCCAGGACGATGCAGTATTTTATTCAAAGGTAGACTCCTTGGCCTTTAGGCTGTCTCGTTTTTTTAATGATAAAACCCCCGCACATTACTCACGTTTGCTCCGACATGCCAGAAAAGATAAAAATCGTTATTTCTTAATCAAGCGGGATGTGAGCTATCAGCAGATGAAAGAAATAAAAACATTCCCAATATTTAATTTAGGTAAATACAAAGGAGGAATGATTGCAGAGCAGAAGAATAAACGTATCCTTCCTTTCCAAACCTTGGCCAAAAGAACTATTGGATATAAAAATGAGAATGTTCAACCAGTTGGATTGGAGGGTGCTTACGCCGAATATATTGATGGTGAAGTGGGAAAAAGGTTGGTGCAACGTATTGCAGGTGGAGTTTGGATGCCTGTAAACCGGGACTTTGATATTGAGCCTATTGCGGGTGCTGATATCATCTCGACGATCGATATCAATATGCAGGACGTCGCTCAAACGGCATTGAGAAACCAACTTATAAAGAGTGATGCCGATAATGGATGTGTGGTTCTTATGGAAGTTAAGACGGGTGAAATAAGAGCGGTAGCAAATTTTACCCGTGTGGGGAAAGGACTTTATCAGGAAAAGTTCAATTATGCTATTGCGCAAAGTGCAGAACCTGGGTCCACATTTAAACTAGCTTCCTATCTTGTTGCGTTAGAAGATGGTAAAATAGACACGAACGACATTATTGATACCCAAAGCGGCACCTACCGTGTCCGCAATCATATTATTCGAGACTCCCATTCTGGTGGGTATGGCGCGATTACTGTGAAAAAGGCATTTGAGGTATCTTCAAATACTGCCATTACAAAACTGATCAACACGTATTATAAAGATAACCCTGCCGCATTCACCAAGCATTTGCATGCATTGCATTTAAATGAAAAGCTCGGATTACAAATACCAGGGGAAGGGAGCCCCTTAATAAAAACTCCCTCAAGTAAAAGTTGGAGTGGTTTATCGTTAACCCAAATGGCTTATGGTTATGAATTGAAACTGACTCCTCTTCAAACCCTGGTGTTGTATAATGGGGTGGCCAATGACGGTAAAATGGTTAGTCCGTTATTCGTTCGTGAGATACGGAAAACCGGAAATACCATAAAGCGATTCCATGCACGGGTAATTGATGATGAGTTGGCATCGAAAGAAACAATTAGAAAATTACGTAAGATGTTAGAAGGGGTGGTAGAAGAAGGTACCGGCAAAGCATTGCAAAACCCTTTATTTAAAATTGCGGGAAAAACAGGCACTGCGCAAATCGCAAATGGTTCTGAAGGTTATCGTAATCGAAAGTATCAAGCATCATTTGCCGGTTATTTCCCAGCAAACGACCCAAAATACTCCATGATCGTAGTTATCCAGAACCCAAGGAATGGTTATTACGCGGCCAGCACTGCTGCGCCGGTATTTGGGGAGATCGCTGAGAAAGTATTTGCCAGTGATAAAGATATGTATCAGGAAATTAAGCCCATGCATATTGCCAAATCGTTGCCCCCAGATATAAAGGAGGGACCTAAAGATACAAATATCATTGTTGAAAGCTCCTTGGGCTTATCGTTTTTAGAATCATCGAATGATCAACCTAAGATAAGTCAAACGTCAATGCCGGTTGAGTTTGCCCAATTAAAAAAAACCAGTGAAGTTCCAGACGTGACGGGAATGGGTTTGAAAGATGCCGTTTATCATTTAGGAAATGCCGGATACAAGGTGTTTGTTAAAGGTAGTGGCAAAGTAGTCCGGCAAACGGTGATGGCAGGGAAAAAAACAGCACGCGGATATTCTATCTCCATTGAATTAAAATGAAAATATTAAGTGAAATACTCAGAAACAGCAAAGTAATAAAGATTCATGGGTCTAATGAGATTGCTATTTCTGCTATTCAATTTGATTCGCGTGAGGTTACAACCGGAAATTTATTTGTCGCTGTTAATGGAACCCGTATCGATGGCCATCTTTTCATTACAAAGGCTATTGAGCAGGGGGCAGTAGCAATTGTCTGCGAGACGATACCAGCAAAGTTAAGCGAAGCAATAACTTATGTGCAAGTCGAAGATTCTGCATATGCCTTAGCAATAGCAGCTGCCAACTTTTATAACCATCCCTCATCAAAACTGAAATTAATTGGAATAACGGGAACAAATGGCAAAACAACCGTCGCCACACTCTTGTATCAATTGTTTTCTGCTTTGGGTTATCATGTGGGCTTGCTGTCGACAGTAAAGAATATAATCGGCGATCGTCAAATCCCAACAACACATACCACGTTGAATCCTGTTTCTTTAAACTTGCTTCTAGATGAAATGGTAGCCGTAGGTTGCGATTATTGTTTCATGGAAGTCAGTTCACATGCTATTGTTCAGCAGCGGATAAGCGGATTAGATTTCTCGGGTGGGATCTTCACAAACATCACCCATGATCATCTTGATTTTCATGGCACATTCGATCGTTATATCAAGGCAAAGAAAATGTTTTTTGATCATTTGCCGAGCTATGCCTTTGCGTTAACTAATATAGATGATAAGAATGGAGCAGTGATGCTTCAAAATACCTCGGCTTATAAAAAGAATTATGCTTTGCGGAGTTTGGCGGATTATAAAGGTAAAATCATAGAGGGTCATTTTAACGGGATGTTATTAAACATCGATGGCCATGAAGTATGGGTGAAGTTGGTTGGAACTTTTAATGCATATAATATCATGGCGGTATATGGCGCCGCTATGCTGTTGGAACAGGACCGCGCTAAGGTTCTTACTATTCTTAGTAAGTTAAACGGGGCAGAAGGGCGTTTTGAACCGCTAATTTCAGCCGATGGAAGGATTGGTATTGTTGATTATGCGCATACTCCTGATGCGATTGAAAATATATTAAAAACCATTGCCGGCTTGCGCATGAACGATGCGCAGATTATTACGGTAATTGGTTGTGGAGGTGATAGGGATAAAGCAAAACGCCCCGAGATGGCGAGAGTGGCAGTTGATTTAAGTGATAAAGTGATTCTTACATCAGACAATCCCCGCAATGAAGACCCATCGGTAATATTGCAAGAAATGGAAGCAGGAATCTCAATAGGTAATAAACGGAAGTACTTCGTAATTGCTGATCGTAGAGAAGCAATCAGGGCAGCCTGTCATTTAGCACAACTCGGTGATATTATCTTAATAGCGGGAAAAGGGCATGAGACCTATCAAGAGGTCAAGGGGGTAAAATATCCATTTGATGACAAAGAAATTTTGAAAATAACCTTTAACGAGTATTAATTATAGACGGATGTTGTATTATTTATTTACATACCTGGAACAATTTGTTCATATACCGGCATCTGGTTTATTCAATTATATATCGTTCAGAACTGCCATGGCAGTTATTTTATCATTAGTAATTACCACCCTGTATGGTGGGAGGCTTATTGAGTTATTACGGAACAGGCAAATTGGTGAAACGGTAAGGGATTTGGGTTTAGAGGGGGAAAAACAAAAACAAGGAACCCCTACTATGGGTGGGTTGATCATCCTGGGTGGAATATTGATCCCTACGCTTCTGTTCGCCAAAATAGAAAACATTTATGTGATTTTAATGCTTATCACAACCGTTTGGATGGGTGCCATTGGTTTTTTAGATGATTATATCAAGGTTTTTAGAAAGAATAAGGAAGGCTTAGCGGGGAAGTTTAAAATTATCGGACAAATAGGATTAGGAATTATTATTGCTGTGACGATGCATTTTCATCCCGATATCTTGGTAAGGAAAAAAATAATGGTTCCCCCAACAACAAGCCAAGCCGAAACTATCGGTGGGATACAAAAGGAGGAAACGATTTACACGCAGGATATAAAATCCACCAAAACCAATATCCCCTTTTATAAGAAAAATGAATTTGACTACGGTAGGGTATTGACTATTTTTGGACTTCCACAGGGGAAATTTGTTTTTCCTTTGTTTTTGATAGTAGTTGTATTTATCATTACCGCTGTATCCAACGGTGCAAATATTACCGATGGAATAGATGGCCTAGCAACTGGCACATCTGCCATTATTGGTATTACATTGGCCATTTTGGCCTACGTATCTGGTAATTCAATCTTTGCTGATTACCTCAATATCATGTACATACCCAATTCCGGTGAACTAGTGGTGTTTGCCGGTGCCTTTGTCGGTGCTTGTGTAGGTTTCCTTTGGTATAATTCCTATCCGGCCCAAGTGTTTATGGGCGATACGGGAAGTCTTGCTATTGGGGGGATTATTGCGGCTTTTGCTATTATGATAAGAAAAGAGCTGTTAATCCCAGTGTTATGTGGTATTTTCTTAGTGGAGCTTCTTTCTGTCATTATCCAAGTCTCTTATTTTAAATATTCGAAAAAGAAATTCGGAGAAGGTATTCGGGTATTCTTAATGGCGCCTTTGCATCACCATTATCAGATGAAAGGTTATCATGAATCCAAAATCGTAACCCGTTTCTGGATTGTAGGAATTTTATTGGCTATTATCACTATCGTAACATTGAAGGTTAGATAAAATGAATAAGGATACTGCCATACAACATCGTAAGAAACTGGCTATCATAGGAGCGGGTGAAAGTGGAGTGGGGGCAGCCATTCTTGCCTTGAAGAGAGGTTATGATGTTTTTGTGTCCGATTTGGGTTCTATTCCTGCAAAACATAAGGAGATATTAAGTAAGCATAATATTAGTTTTGAAGAGCAAAAGCATACCGAAAATGAAATACTGAAAGCTGAAGTGGTAGTTAAGAGCCCGGGAATACCGCTAACGGCAACTATCATTAAAAAAATAAAAGAAAAAAATATCCCATTACTGTCGGAGATTGAGTTTGCCGCTCAATATACAAATGCGAAACTTATTTGCATAACCGGTTCGAATGGCAAATCCACAACTGCTACATTAACTTGGTATATTCTAAATCAGGCGGGTTTGAAGGTGGGTCTGGCTGGGAATATTGGGAAAAGTTTTGCGCTGCAAGTGGCGGATAAAAGTGTAATGGACTTTTATGTATTGGAAATAAGCAGTTTCATGCTTGATGATATGAAAGAGTTTAAAGCAGATATTGCCGTTCTGTTAAACATTACCCCTGACCATTTGGATCGTTATGACCACAATATGGATCATTATATTGATTCGAAGTTCAGAATAATCCAGAATCAAAAGGAAGAAGATATTTTTATTTACTGTGAAGATGATGCTGGAATACGAAGAGGTTTAACACGACACATGACTCCGGCCAAAACATACCGATTTAGTCAGGATATAACCGGTATAGAGGGCGCCTATTTAAATAAATACAACGAAATGACCATAGTGGTTAACGATAAAACCCCATTTACTATGTCAATTAATGAATTAGCATTACAAGGAAAGCATAATGTATATAACAATATGGCCTCGGGCATTGTTGCGAAAGTGCTAGAACTTAAAAATGAATCTATCCGTGAAAGCATGGGCGAATACCAGAATATACCCCATCGTTTGGAACACGTAGCTTGTATTTCAGGAATCAATTTCATTAATGACTCGAAAGCTACGAACGTGAACGCGGTTTGGTATGCATTGGAGAGTTTTCCGGCCAATATCATTCTTATCTTGGGTGGTGTAGATAAAGGCAATGATTATCAAATGTTAAAAGATTTAGTGAGAAGCAAGGCGAGTGCGATTGTTTGTCTAGGGAAAGACAATAAAAGGATTCATGAAGCCTTTGAAAATGATGTTGATATTATTGTAAATACCGTGTCAATGCAGGATGCTGTTGAAGTATCCTTTCATCTGGCAAAAAAAGGAGATACTGTATTACTTTCTCCGGCCTGTGCCAGTTTTGACTTGTTTAAGAATTATGAAGACCGGGGTGACCAATTTAAAAAAGCTGTACGTGAGTTGTAGCTGTGATGAAAAGACCCTGATTGCAAGAAGAAAGGTTGTATTATGATAAACCAGTTATTTAGTAAACTTAAAGGAGATCGATGGATTTGGATCATTGTTATAATCCTTTCGATATGGTCTATGTTGGCAGTTTACAGTTCTGTGGGAACCTTAGCTTATAAAAATAGTGTAGGCACAGAAGTTTATCTAATTAAACATAGTTTAATGATTATAGGCGGGTTTGCTTTAATGTATTTTTCCCACTTGCTAGATTACAGGTATTATGCCGGGATTTCAAAAATATTGATGATGATCACCATTCCGTTATTGCTATACACCCTGTTATTCGGCGATGAAGTAAATGATGCTAACCGTTGGGTTACTATTCCTGTAATTAACCAGACTTTTCAAACATCAGATTTGGCAAAACTTGCTTTGATTACCTTTTTAGCAAGAATGCTTACCCATAAACAGAATAATATTAAAGATGTTAAGCGAAGTTTCCTCCCTATAATGGGCTCAGTTTGCGTCGTTTTTGTATTAATTGCCTTGGCAAATCTTTCCACGGCCATCATGTTATTTGGTGTAAGTATTTTATTATTGATCATTGGTCGTATCAGTATCAAACAAATATCCTATGTCTGTTTCGCTGGTGGAATAATGCTCTTACTGGTCGTTTTCCTGGGACCAAGGCGGCAAACTTATGTATCACGGGTAACTACATTCATGAATGGCGATGATGCAAACCCGGATAAAACATATCAGGCCGACAATGCTAAAATAGCTATTGCTTCTGGCGGTTTATTCGGAAAAGGTCCGGGGAATAGCACGCAGCGTAATATACTGCCACACCCGTATTCTGATTTTATTTTTGCTATTATAATTGAAGAATATGGAGCAATAGGTGCTATTTTCTTGATTGGACTATATGTAGTCTTTATGTATCGCTGTATCCGGATTGTCACCCAAAGTCCGAAAGCATTCGGTGCATTGCTTGCAGCTGGTTTAGGATTTAGTCTGACTATTCAAGCCTTTGCAAATATGGCAGTTGCTGTGGGGCTCGGGCCCGTAACCGGCGTTCCCTTGCCTTTAGTAAGCATGGGGGGGACTTCTATCCTATTTACCAGCATTGCCATGGGAATAATCTTAAGTGTTAGTAGAAACATTGATGAGTTAAAAGAACAAGCTATAAGCACAGAAAATAAAAAGGTGATTATAGGGGAGATATAAACAAAGTATAAAAACAGCAATGAAAGCAGAAAATCAAAAACGGATTATTATAAGCGGTGGGGGCACAGGGGGACATATCTTTCCCGCCATTGCCATTGCCAATGCTATAGTTCGTTTAGAACCATCTGCCGATATTCTTTTTGTCGGTGCGTTGGGGAGAATGGAAATGGAAAAGGTGCCAGCTGCAGGGTATAGGATTATCGGATTGAATATCCAAGGATTCCAGCGCAGGTCCATCATTAAGAACCTGCTATTGCCATTTAAAATACTGAAAAGCATTCTCAAAGCAAAAGCTATTTTACGCAACTTCAGACCCCATGTTGCCATAGGCGTCGGGGGTTACGCTTCTGGACCTTTATTAATCGCAGCGAGGCAGGAACAGATACCTTATCTTGTTCAAGAACAGAATTCCTATGCCGGTCGGACTAATAAGTATTTAGGCGAGCGGGCAGAAAAAGTATGTGTTGCTTTCGATGATATGGATTTGTTCTTTCCTTCAGAGAAGATTTTGTTCACAGGCAACCCTATTCGAAAAGAGGTAGTTGAAATCGCAGGAAAAAAGGAAGCTGGACTCGCTTATCACGGCTTGTCTGTTAATAAAAAAACCCTGTTGATAACAGGAGGGAGTTTGGGTGCCCAGACCTTGAATGAGAGTGTAATGATGGCGTTGGATAAAATTATGGAAGCAGAGGTGCAAGTTATATGGCAATGCGGTAGTTATTATTTTGAAGCGTATAACCGACAATTGAACGATGAGTATCGGAAGTATATCATACTTACACCCTTTCTTCAGAAGATGGACATGGCTTATGCCGCAGCCGACATTATTATTTCAAGGGCGGGGGCCGGTACTATTGCAGAATTATGTGCGGTGGCGAAGCCAATGATTTTAGTGCCTTCACCGAATGTGGCTGAAGACCATCAAACCCGGAATGCTGAGGCATTGGTGAATAAAAACGCCGCTCTATTAGTTAAGGATCATGAAGCAAAAGAGCGGCTTATTGAACAGGCTATAGTGTTATTGGAGAACAGTATACAGTGTGATGAATTATCAAGAAACAGTAAAAAATTGGCTATCCTGAATGCTGATGAACTCATTGCTCATGAGGTCTTAGCGATAGCAGAAACACACAGGGTGAACTAATGGATATCAGTAATATTAAACAGGCTTATTTTATCGGAATTGGCGGCATTGGGATGAGCGCCCTGGCCCGCTATTTCCGAAATAAAGGTTGTTTGGTGTTCGGTTATGATAAAACGAAGACAGCTTTGACGAACGAGTTGGTCAAAGAAGGGATTCATATTATTTATGAAGATGACCCTAATCAGATTCCCGAAGTTTTTAATATTGCTAATGATCACTCACTCGTTGTCATCACACCAGCTATTCCCGATGATTTGAAGATAAAAACCGCTTTGGCTCAAATGGGACACGTCCTTTATAAAAGGGCATGGATATTAGGTCAGATTAGCAGGCATCATTTCACAGTTGCTATAGCAGGAACTCATGGGAAGACAACCATATCGTGTCTTATTGCTCATATGCTTACTAGCAGTGGCATTTCCTGTTCGGCATTTTTAGGGGGTATTGCAACCAATTATAAAAGCAATTTTATTAGTTCCGATAGCAATATCTTGGTAGTGGAAGCAGACGAATATGATCGTTCTTTTCTGTCCCTACACCCAGATATCGCTATCGTGACGGCAACCGATGCAGATCATTTGGATATATATGGTGAAAAGAATCTATTAGTAGACTCTTTTAAACTATTTGTTGGCCAAACTGTTACAAACGGCCTGAGAATAATTAAGAAAGGCTTGGACCTTCCTTCAGACATAAATTACGATTTTGAAGGACCGGCGGATGCTTATTCTACAGAGAAAAGGATCGTTGACGGTGAGTATTATTTTAATTATCATCAAAGCCATATTGATATCCCTGATATTCATTTAGGAATCCCGGGCGACCATAATATTGAAAATGCCGTAGCTGCTATTACCGCGGTCCTCAAGCTAGGAGTTTCGCCAAATCTAATTAAACAAGCACTTTCGAGTTTTAGAGGAGTTAAGCGAAGATTTGAGTACATAGTGAAAAATGAACATCATATCTATATTGACGACTATGCACATCACCCGGAAGAATTAAAAGCATTGTTTGGCGCGGTAAAACAACTTTATCCTCACAAACGGCTTACGGTTATTTTTCAACCCCATCTTTTTACCCGTACAAGGGACTTTGGTGTCGATTTTGCACGTATTCTTGCGCTTGCTGATGAGCTTATTTTGCTGCCTATATACCCTGCAAGGGAGAATGCGATAGAAGGAATATCTTCCGACTGGCTATTAGAACAAGTGGAGGGAACTGATAAAAAGGTATTGGACTTTCAGGCGGTATTGAAACATATTGAACAAAAGCAGCCTGAATTATTGTTAACAGTGGGAGCCGGCGATATTGATAAGTTAGTTAACCCGTTGAAGGAGGTACTAAACAATGATTAAAGCATTGAAATCCATATCATGGCGGAATGTACTATATGGTATGCTTTGGCTGATCAGTTTATTGGGTTTGGGTATTCTTTTAAGTTTTATCTCTGTCAAGAGTAAACAATACGCATGCAATGATTTACAAATTATTATTCCTGGTGAACAATCCTTTATTGCGCGGGAAGATGTTGACCGGTTATTAAAAGAAAAACATGGCGAATTGATAGGGAAAACATTGTCGAGTATACCTATTCATACGATTGAACATGAATTAAAGGCAATCCCATTCGTGGAGGAAGCATTGGTAAATGTTGATATGAATGGTAAACTGATTATCAGGGTGAAGCAAAGAGAAGCAGTAGTAAGGGTCATAAATGAAAGGGGTGATGATTTTTATGTTGACAAACAAGGTCTTAAGATGCCACTTTCTCCATACTATGCACCTCTTGTTTTAGTGGCGAATGGGAGAATAAGTGAGAGGTTTAATAATCCTTTGGACAGTATGGAAACAACCGTGCTTAAGGATTTATATAAAACGGCAGAATTTATTCAAGCTGATACCTTATGGAATAACCAAATAGAACAACTGTATGTCAATACGCAAGGAGATATAGAAATGGTGCCGCGCATTGGCAAACAAAAGATAGTATTGGGGAATGCAGATTTCCTTACTCAGAAGTTTGAGAAATTATTACTTTTTTATAAACAGATTATTCCTGCCGTAGGATGGCAAGTGTATCAAAAAGTAGACTTGAGTTTCACAAACCAATTGGTCTGTGAGAAAAATGAAAACTATACCCCTAACAGCAATAAAATTCAATAGATATGGAAAAACGATCAGTTACTCACAAGGAAGCGCCAATTGTTGTTGGTCTCGACATTGGCACCACAAAGATATGTGTTACTGTTGGTAGGCGAAGTGGCACAAATAAAATTGAAATACTTGGGATTGGCAAGGCGGAATCCTCGGGGGTAAACCGGGGAATGGTCGCCAATATTCAAAAAACGGTTTCGAGTATTATGCTCGCTGTTCAGGAGGCCAGCGCCCAATCCAATGTCAACATTAATGTGGTGAACGTCGGCATTGCTGGTCAACACATCAAGAGCTTACAACACCGGGGTATCTTAACCAGAAAAGATGATACGGAAATAGGTCGCAAAGACATTGAACAGCTAATAGAAGACATGTATAAATTAGTGCTTCCTCCTGGAGAAGAGATTATTCATGTTTTACCTCAAGAATTTACGATCGATAATGAGCCAGGGATTAAAGACCCTATAGGAATGGCCGGAAGAAGAATGGAAGCAAATTTCCACATTATTTCGGGATTGGTAAGTGCCGTTAAGAACATCAAAAAATGTGCAGAGAATGCGTCATTGGAAGTGCATGAATTAGTCCTTGAACCTCTTGCATCTTCTGAAGCCGTTTTAGATGACGCAGAAAAAGATGCGGGTGTTGTGCTCGTAGATATTGGAGGGGGAACCACAGACGTGGCTATTTTTCATGAAGGCATCATTAGGCATACGGCTGTTATTCCATTAGGTGGGAACATTGTGACGGAAGATATCAAGCAAGGCTGTGCCGTTCTTCGAAACCAAGCAGAATTATTGAAAATTAAGTTTGGATCAGCGTTGGCCGATGAAAATAAGGATAACGAGGTAATCTGTGTACCCGGATTGAGGGGGCGTGAGCACAAAGAAATATCGGTAAAAAACTTGGCTTATATTATTCAGGCTCGAATGGAAGAAATTATTGAGCATGTTTATTTCGAAATTAAATCGTCGGGTTTTGAACGTAAATTGATCGGAGGAATTGTTATTACGGGTGGAGGCGCACAATTAAAACATTTGGTTCAACTTGTAGAGTATGTAACGGGCTTAGATTGCCGGGTAGGTTTCCCGAATGAACACCTGGCCAAAAACGAAGAATTGCCTAAGAAAGTATTTGACGAATTAAAGAGCCCCTTATATGCTACAGGTATAGGTTTGCTGATTAAAGGAATAGAAAATGCGGAATATAGTGAAGAAGTGGAAAAAGGAAAGGAAAAACCAATTAAGGTTGCAGCCGAGGCTGGGAAATCACGATTCGGGTTTTTGGATCATATTGTAAAGTTCATCAGTGATGATAATGTCAATGTGGACGACAGGGATTATACACGATAATTTTCCACAATATGGAATTTTTCAACACATTCAACATTTGTTAATAAGTATTGTTGAAAAAGTGTTAATATTACAATGCAATAGTAGACATATTTTTAGAAGTACGATCACTCGACAAGAGTAAAATAAGGAATTGATATGACAGAATTAAAGTTTGAAATGCAGAAGGAGCAGGCATCCATTATAAAAGTGATTGGTGTTGGTGGAGGTGGAGGAAATGCGGTTAATCATATGTATAGTCAGGGAATCAGTGGCGTGGATTTTATAATATGTAATACCGATGCCCAAGCATTGGAGCTGAGTCCGATACCTAATAAAGTGCAGTTGGGTACAAGCCTTACGGAAGGGATGGGCGCGGGTTCTGATCCGGATGTAGGTGAAAACTCTGCTATTGAAAGTATAGAGGAAATTAAAAGAATGCTCGGTGTAAATACAAAAATGTTGTTTATCACCGCAGGTATGGGTGGCGGCACCGGAACAGGGGCCAGTCCGGTTATTGCGAAGTCAGCAAAAGAACTAGGCATTTTAACCGTTGCGATTGTGACAACCCCCTTTTCATTTGAAGGAAAACGGAGACGTTCACAGGCGGAAGAGGGCCTTGAAGAGCTGAAAAAACATGTCGATTCTTATTTGGTAATTTCCAATGACCGTCTCCGTGAAATATTTGGAAATTTAACAATGGGTTCCGCATTTGCAAAAGCAGATGATATTTTAACTACCGCGGCGAAAGGTATTGCTGAAATTATTACTATTCCCGGTTATGTAAATGTCGACTTCAAGGACGTTCGGACGGTGATGAATGATAGTGGGGTCGCTATTATGGGTAGCGACAGTGCCGAAGGGGAAGATCGTGCCCAAAAAGCTGTTGAAGGAGCATTGGCCTCTCCTTTGTTGAAAGATAATGAAATCGAAGGTGCCCGCTTTATTCTTTTAAATATAACTTCGGGTAAGCAAGAGGTAACAATGGATGAAGTAACTGTCATTACAGATTATATCCAGAATAAAGCAGGAATGACTGCTGATTTGATATGGGGTAACTGTGTGGACGATAGTTTGGAAGAAAAGTTGTCTGTCACGATAATTGCTACGGGTTTCCAAACTGCAGAAGAACGTATTCATGAAAAAGTCAATAAGCGTGTCGAAATCCCTTTGGAAGATAATGCGCTTGTTCGGCCCGTGAATCGATTGACGTTGGACGGCAATCCACCAAAAGAAAATATAATAAAAGTAGATTCCGAAGAGAACAGTACAGAAAAAAGCGGGGACGAGAAGGAAGCTAGACCGGCAGATTTGTTCAGCGACGTGTCTAAAATAAAACCTGCGAATTGGTCGAAAACAAATGAGGTCGTTAAACATACATTAGTAGATGAAGAAGAAACGGATAACGATACCTCCGCCAACATACATGAAGATTATAAAGTGATCGAGAGTGAAAATGAGTTCCATTTCGAAGTCTCTGGTCCGAATACGCCTCCTATAGGGAATGAATTATCACAAAAGAAATCGGATACACCCGATGCCAATTCTTACCCAACGAACCCTGACGCGAATAAAACAGAAGAGTCGGTTGAAGAGCAATTGAGGAAAGCAAAAGAACGTATTTTGCGATTGAGGGATCTGGGGATTAAATTACGGTCTGCAAGTGGTTTGCAGGAAATCGAGAATGAACCGGCATATAAGAGAAAGCAAATGGCATTGGAAAACGTTTCACATTCTTCAGAATCACAGGTATCCCGTTTTACTTTATCTAAAGATGATGAAAGTACGGATATTCGCCCCAATAACAGTTACCTTCACGATAACGTGGATTAATTTAAATCACCTAAAAAGGCTTCGTACCGGGATAGTGTGACTTTTTTTGTTTAATTTGGATTTCTTGGCGCAAAATTTATACCGCTCCTTGTAACTGTGTCGTGATTTTTGATTTAATTCTTATCTTTGTGCGACTATTTAATATTTTATAAAATACTATACTTTGGATTTATTTGAAAAGATAACAAACAACCTGGGACCTCTTGGTCAACATCACAAATGGTCGCATGGTTATTTTTCTTTTCCGAAATTAGAGGGTGAGATAGGACCTCATATGACTTTTAGAGGAAAAGACCATTTGGTATGGAGTCTAAATAATTATTTAGGCTTAGCTAATCACCCTGAAGTGAGAGCTGTAGACGCTCAGGCAACAGCCGATTATGGCTTGGCATATCCTATGGGTGCACGCATGATGTCGGGAAACTCCAATAATCACGAAGTCTTAGAGCAGGATTTAGCAAAATTCGTTAAGAAAGAGGATGCCTTTTTGCTTAATTATGGTTATCAAGGTATGGTCTCCATTATCGACGCGCTTGTTGACAGAAATGATGTGATTGTATATGATGCAGAGTCCCATGCATGTATTTTGGATGGCGTACGTTTGCACATGGGTAAACGATTTGTTTATCAACATAATGACTTGGAAAGTTGTCAAAAACAGTTGGAACGTGCTTGTAAATTGACTGAACAGACCGGGGGCGGGGTATTATTAATTACCGAAGGAGTCTTTGGAATGTCGGGAGCCCAAGGTAAATTAAAAGAGATAGCTCGTTTTAAAGAAGAGTTTCAATTCTTGATGCTGGTAGATGATGCACATGGTTTTGGAACCATGGGCGAAACAGGGGCCGGAACGCCTGAAGCACAAGGTTGTAATGAGTTAATTGATTTATATTTTGGAACATTCGCCAAATCAATGGCTGGGATTGGTGCGTTTGTAGCAGGTAGAGAAGAGATTATTACTTATTTGAAGTATAATATGCGTTCACAAACCTTTGCTAAGTCGTTGCCGATGCCCATGGTTATAGGGTTACAGAAACGCTTGGAACTTCTCATTAACCATCCGGAATTCCGCGAAAAATTATGGGAGATTGCAATTGCATTGCAAAATGGACTTAAAGAGCAGGGCTTTGATATCGGTGTGACAAATTCAGTGATTACCCCGATTTTCCTAAAAGGTGATTTGTCTGAAGCTACAGCTTTGACGATGGACTTAAGAGAAAATTATGGTATTTTTTGCTCAATTGTCGTTTATCCAGTGATTCCAAAAGGACAGATTGAGTTGAGGCTTATACCGACTTCGATGCATTCATTAGAGGATGTACAACGGTCCCTGGATGCGTTTAAAGAAGTGAGCGATAAACTTAGCAGTGGATATTATAAAGAACAAAGCGCGGTTTCTATTTAAAATAGAAACCTTAAAAATCATTGAAAATAGGTGCTGCTAATACGAAAATGGGGCTTTATTTGCATTTTATCGTGTTTTTAGTTTTTTTTTCCGAAAAAAGATTCTAATTTTAGGCATACATTCATTATTAACTTATTTTTAAAAATTTAAAAAGTAAAAAATTATGGCAAGTATTCAGAAATTCAATGAACTGAAAAGTCTGTTAGAAGGGTTAGAAGGCGATGCGGACAAGTTTTTCAACAAAGGTAACAGTGCTGCGGGAACGCGCGTAAGAAAAGGTCTTCAAGAATTAAAAAACTTATCACAAGATCTACGTCTGAAAATTCAAGAGGCTAAAAATGCTTCTAAGTAATTGAGAAAAAATAAGAATGAAAGGAACGCCTCACTTCGAGGCGTTCCTTCTTTCTTTATATAGTTAAGAAAAGCGTTCCTTTAGTTCTTGCTTAATGGAAGATCTTGTATCGTCACTCACAGCAACTAAAGGTAAACGTAAATGGTCCCTTCCTAAATCCATCTCGGCCAAAACCGCCTTTATCCCAGCTGGGTTCCCATCAACAAAGCATAAATCTGTAATTTTCAGTAACTGATTGTGTATTTCCCGGGCTGCTGTAAAATTGCCCTCCAAGCATAATGAAGCTAATTTTTTCACTTTCGACGGAAAAGCATTTCCAACGACAGATATAATGCCGGCGGCACCAAGTGCCATCATTGGCAGTGTGACAGGATCGTCACCAGATATCAATAGAAAATCATCAGGTTTCCCCTGCATAATTTTGTTAAACTGATCAAAATTTCCAGAAGCTTCTTTTACACCGATGATGTTCTTAAAATCATTGGCCAATCGAAGAACGGTCTCTACTGAGATATTACTACCCGTTCTCCCAGGAATATTATAAAGAATAATGGGGAGAGAAGAATGTTCAGACAATGATTTATAATGCTGGTATATCCCTTCTTGGCTTGGTTTATTATAATAGGGACTTACGGATAGAACAGCATCGTATCCCAAAGTCTCGATACTTGCTAGTTCATGAATAACTTCTGCCGTATTATTTCCTCCAATTCCGGCAACCAAGGGTACTCTATCCGCAACTTTCTCTGCCGTGAATCCCCATATTTTTTTCTTTTCATCAAGGGTAAGTGTAGCGGTCTCTCCGGTAGTTCCTAAAGAAACCACGTAGTCAATATCACTAGCTATTTGATAGTCAATGAGTTTCTCTAGTTCATTGAAGTCAATAGTCAAATCATTTTTAAAGGGAGTAATCAAAGCCACCCCGGCTCCATAAAAAGCATTCATTTGTAATTTGTTTTTAGCTTGATGAAGCCCAAAGATAAACAAAAATGTAATTTTCTTATTTAATCATGCTTAATAAATCATCTTCCGTGATGATAGCGATTCCGAGCTTTTCTGCTTTCACACGTTTAGAGGGCCCCATATTGCTCCCCGCAACTAAATAGCTCAATTTCCCGGAAATACTGCTTACTATCTTGCCTCCATTTTGTTCAATTAGATGACTTAGCTCTGACCTACTGAAATTTTCAAATACGCCAGAAAGAATAAATGTATCACCACTAAGATTACCCTGTATGGGGGGGGCACTTTCCTTAACGGCGAATTGTAGGCCGTGGTTTCTTAATTGTTCAATTTGATACCGATGCGCGGTATCATTGAAATAAGCATTGACACTATCGGCAATACGATCGCCGATTTCGTGTACTGCGCAAATTTCTTCCCGATTAGCTTGCATTAATTGATCAATATTTTTAAAATGGGCGACCAATTTTTTTGCAATTGTGGCTCCCACAAAGCGTATTCCTAGACCGAAGAGCACCCTTTCAAAAGGTTTTTCCTTTGATTGCTCAATTCCTTCGAGCATATTCTGGATTGATTTCTCACCAAATCGTTCGATATTGGATAAATGATCCTTTCTTTTTTCTAAAGTATATAAATCGCTGACATGCCTGATGAGATTCAACCGAAAGAGTGTTTCAATTGTTTCTTCACCTAACCCTAGAATATCCATTGCCTTCCGACTTACGAAGTGCTGGATCTTTCCAATAATTTGTGGGGGGCAGTCTTCCTCATTTGGACAATAATAAACCGCCTCGCCTTCTCTCCGAACAAGTTTGCTCCCACATTCAGGACACGTTTCAGGGTATATAATAGGGCTTGAATCCGGTTTGCGTTTTTCAAAATTTATTCCGGTGATTTTAGGAATAATTTCTCCTCCTTTTTCAATTTTAACGGTATCGTGTTCGTAAAGATTCAATCGGGCTATTTCATTGGCATTGTGCAATGTAGCTCGTTTTACGGTAGTTCCAGCTAAAAGCACAGGTACCAAATTAGCCACAGGCGTTACTGCACCAGTTCTCCCCACTTGGTAACTTACGCTTTTTAGTTCGGTTTCAGCTTCCTCAGCTTTATACTTATAAGAAATAGCCCAACGGGGCGACTTTGATGTAAAGCCTAATTCATCCTGCTGGGCATAGCTATTCACTTTAATCACAATTCCATCGATATCAAAACTTAAGATATGCCTTTCCTTTTCCCATTTTTCGATAAATGCCAGCACCTCGTCCATGCTGGTGCAAAGCAAGCGATGTTCACTTATATGAAAGCCCCACTGTTTCAAGGCTTCTAAGCTCTCCCAATGGCTTTTAAAATGTTTTTCCCGGTTGTCAAGATGTAATGAATAGAGGAAACAATCCAAGGGGCGACGGCTTACTTCCGCTGAATTTTGTAGCTTAATAGTTCCTGCCGCGAAATTGCGGGGATTTGCGTAGGCGACTTCTCCATTTTCAATACGTTCAGTATTTAAACGGTTAAACGCAGCCCGATGCATAAAAATCTCCCCGCGTATTTCAAAAATATCAGGGAAACCTGTGTTTTTCAGTTGATGTGGAATACTATGAATTGTTTTGACATTCGAGGTAACGTCGTCCCCTTGAGTGCCATCACCTCTGGTTACGGCCTGTACAAGTTTTCCGTCTTGGTAGCGAAGGCTAATCGACAGCCCATCATACTTTAGTTCACAGACGTATTCTAGCTGTTCACCGATTGCTTTTTTTACCCGCTCATCGAAATCCTTCAGTTCCTGCTCGTTATAGGTATTGCTTAAGGAAAGCATGGGCCATATATGCCTTACAGTTTGGAATTTCTTGGTGATGTCCCCCCCCACTTTCTGGGTAGGTGAATCGGGATCCATGAATTCTGGGTATTGTTCTTCGAGAGACTGTAGGCGCTTTAGTTTTAAATCAAAGTCCATGTCAGAAATTAAAGGCTGCGCCAACACATAATACTTATAATTATGTTCGGCAAGTTCCTTCCTAAGGTTTTCAATTTCTGTGAGAATAGTGTGGTTTGACATAAGTACTAAGTTACAATTTAACTGCGATTGTGAGTATATTATTATGTCGCTATCCGGTGCTTTTAGGTGCCAATAGCAAAATGGCGATGCTAATGGTGGCACAAGCGGCCATCATACCTACCATGGGTAACATGGTATCATTATGAAGAGCGGCTACTAATGCCGAAGCTATTGCACCTATACCCAACTGAATGCTTCCTAAAAGAGCCGAAGCACTTCCAGCTAATACGGAAAATGGATTAAGTGCTAATGCGGATGTATTTGGGAATACAAAACCTTGGCAAGCTAAAAAACAAAAAATAAGGATAATTACATTATAGAGGTTTGCGTTGTTCGTGAGTGTTAATACCAGTAATGTTATTCCTACAATAGCTTGTGCCAATAAAGCGAACTTGGCGATGTGTTCACTTCTATAATATTTAAGCATAAAATTATTAATCTGGCTGGTTGTGATAAGCCCTGCGGCAATGAACCCAAATACCCATCCATATTGTTTTTCATTCAAGCCAAATATTTCCATCATAACGAAAGGTGAGCCCGACAAATAAGCATATAGGCCTGATGAAGCCGTTCCTCCTGCTATCCCATAAACGAGAAAATCTGGATTCTTAAATACTTCCCAGAAATTCTTCAATATAGGAGCGGGTTTTAACGAAACGTTTGGATTGGGTTTACTGCTTTCCGGTAATAAAATGATAACGCCTAATAAAATGAAAAAGGTAATTACGGATAATAGCACGAAAATAGCATGCCATCCCAATGAATGGATGATTAAACCACCAAGCGTTGGGGCAAGTATTGGGGAGATCCCTATTACGAGCATTAACATGGAAAATATTTTTGCAGTTTCTGTGGGAGGAAAATAATCACGGACCATTGCTCTCGCAGCGACCATTCCACCACAACTTCCAAGGGCCTCAATGAATCTTAACGTTATGAGAGTGTCTGCCGATTGTGTAAGGGCACAGCCCACTGATGCTGCAATATAGATAAGTAATCCAACGATGAGGGGCCTTTTGCGTCCAAAACGGTCCAAAAGCGGTCCATAAATTATCTGTCCAGAAGCTATGCCGATAAAGAAACTGGTTAGAGACAGTTGAATATGTTCAATTGATGTTCCAAGATCCTTCGAGATGTATTCAAATCCGGGAAGGTACATGTCTATGGAAAATGGACCTATAGCCGATAGCAACCCTAACATGAGAATGATTAGGGCTTTGCTCTGACGATCTTTGACCATTTCAATACAAAAATACAGGTTTCGACATGAATAATATCAAGATTATATTGATATAGCTGTTATGTATACCGAGAACAAAGTATCTCAGTTGTTTTTTTTTAGACGCTTAGAGGTGTTGGACAGACTATGATCTTTCCTAAGATAATTTAGTAAGCTCATCGTTCACAAAGTCAACAAGTTCTTTTATATAGTCCTTGCTGAAATTGAACTCTATGCCAGCCGTGGCGTAGAGTTGCGGAATAGTCTGTGTATAACCTAATTTTAGTGCATTTAAATAGTCATTCAATCCTTTTTCTGGATTTTTTATGTAGTTTCTCCAAATGGCTATAGCACCAAGTTGCGCCATTCCATATTCAATGTAATAGAATGGAACTTCAAAAATGTGGAGTTGTTTTTGCCATAAATTGCACAGCGCCTCATCTAAACCTTCCCATGATGCAAAATTATGACCAAATTTATTGAAAATTTCTTGCCAGATCTCGTTGCGCTGTTCATCAGTATGCTGTGGATGAGTATAAATCCAGTGTTGAAATTGGTCAACCACCGCTACCCACGGCAAGGTCTTCAAGACGTCTTGAAGCTGTTCTCGTTTTGCACGCCGAAGGTCTTCTTCATTATCAAAAAAAACATCCCAATGGCTCATAGATATTAACTCCATGCTCATCGAGGCCAATTCAGCTACTTCACTAGGTACATGTTTGAAATCGTTTAGTTCCAAGCCAGCAGTGACAAATGTGTGAAGAGCATGCCCTCCCTCATGTACCATCGTTGTCAAATCGCGAAACGTGTTAGCTGAATTCATAAAAATAAATGGAGCACCGCTCTCTGCCAAAGGATAATTATATCCGCCGGGAGCTTTGCCATTTCTGCTTTCCAAGTCAAAAAGATCATTCTCTTTCATGAACTGAATACGCCCCCCTATAAATGGATCTATTTTGTTGAAGCAGCGAGCTGTTTTGTCAATAATTTCAGCTGGATCATGGAAAGGTTTTAATGCGGGTTTACCCGTTGTATCTACATCCATGTCCCACGGCCTTAACTTTTTCATGCCGAGAGCCGCCTGTCTCTTTTTTGCTTCTTCTTTTAAGGTAGGAACAATACAGCTTTCAATGGCCTGGTGAAATTGAAAACAATCTTCCGGACGATAATCAAAACGGCCCATTGCTTCAAACATATAATCCCGATAGTTGCTGAATCCTGCATTTTGCGCTACTTGGTGGCGCATTTTTACCAGTTCATTAAAAAGACTATTTAAGTTATCTTTATCCTTTAATCTTCGGGCAGTAATGGCTTCCCAAGCCATTTTACGAATGGCGGGATCGACATCTTTCAACAAAGCCGCTGCTTGGGCCAATGTATATTCTTTTCCCTTGAGGTGTACGTTCATTGAACCAGTGATCGACTGGTATTTTTGTTGTGTTACCTGTATTTTTGTTTGTAAAGGTATATTTTCTTCCCTGAAGAGTTCCAACGCCTTACGTACTCCTCGTAAATAAATAAAATACTTAGACTCCTTCAGTTCTTTGCAGTAAGGTGAACGGATAAGCTTTTCATTCAGAATATTATTGATAGGGGCGATTTTAGGTTCTATCTCCGTAGCAAAATATTGAAAATCCTGTAAAAGCTTTTCATCATTTGTATTGCAGGTCATACGAATATATCGCCAGGCAAAATCCTCTTCCAACGCTGCGTCCAACTCACTACGGTCGCGCATCCATTTTTCCAGTTCATTGACGGAGGTGATTTTCCGTTCTTGCAGTTCTGCAAATATAGGTTCCAATGTTACCCAGTCAACTTTTAAAACCTGGGGAAGAAAGGTGCGCTTCTTTTTAGAGAGTGTTGCGATGTTCATATCTTAATTGCTTGAAGTTGCAAAGATGTTAATTTCTATTAGCAAAACAGTGCTTGTATAAGATTTATGACATTGAAAATGTTTTCTTAATGAGTAGAAAGCGAAAGGATAATCGTATAATTGTATTTATTATACTTCAGTAAAAAAAATCGATAATAACGGATACAGAATGATTCCTTAATCATTAATCCGTGCTCATGCTATGAATAACTATTTAGAGGAACTCCAGGCCGAAATAAAGGGGGAGTTCTATTTTAATCACACCCCACTGCATAATAGTCAGTTACTTGCCTATTCCACTGATGCCTCCGTTTACCAGGAGAAACCACTAGCTGTAGCTCTTCCTAAAGACAGTGAAGATATCAAGACACTGGTTGAATTTGCAACAAAGAACAAAATTACATTGGTGCCGAGGGCGGCTGGAACCTCCTTGGCGGGACAAGTTGTCAGCAATGGAATAATTGTAGATATATCGAAATATTTCGATCAGATTTTGGAGGTCAATGTAGACGAAAAATGGGTGAAGCTACAACCGGGAGTTATACGCGATGACCTTAACCATTATTTACGACCATATGGTTTATTTTTCGGCCCGGAAACGTCCACCGCGAGTCGGGCAATGGTAGGGGGCATGGTAGGAAACAACTCCTGTGGACTTCATAGTATTGTTTGGGGAGATGTCCGCCGCCATATTATGGAACTAAAGCTTGTATTGTTTGATGGCTCAGAGGTTCTATTTAAACAGGAGGATTTGGCTGATATAAAACAATATACAGGAGCAAAGAAAGTAGTATACGAAGGAATAGTCAACTTGCTGAATAAGCAAACCATTGATTTGATTAAACAAAGGTTCCCTAAAAAAACAGTAGTACGCCGCAATACCGGTTATGCCTTGGATAGTCTGATTTCTATGAAACCTTTTTCGGAAGATGGAGAAGCGTTTAATCTTTGCAAACTTATAGCAGGATCTGAAGGCACCTTAGGCTTCATTACCGAGATAAAGCTCGGATTGATTCCGCTTCCACCAAAAGAAGTCGCTGTTGTATGCATTCACTGTCATTCGTTGGATGAAGCATTAAGAGCAAATACCATTTCGCTCAATCACCATCCCATGGCATCGGAATTGGTTGATAAATATATCATGGACTTTACCATCAATCATCCCGAATACCATAAAAACAGATTTTTCATAGAAGGTGATCCTGCTGCCATATTGATGGTAGAGTTCATGGAGTCTAGCCCTCAAGCAGTGGAAAATAAAATAAATGCGCTTATTTCAGATTTAAAAGCAAATCAATTTGGCTATGCCTTTCCGGTTTTGTATAATGATCAGACTCGGTTTGCATGGGATATAAGGAAGGCGGGTTTGGGGTTGCTGAGAAATCGAAAAGGAGATATCCAGCCGGTAAACTTAATTGAAGACTGCGCGGTTTCCCCAACGGAATTACCAGATTATATCAAGGATCTTCAGGTTATTTTGGAAAAACACAAAGTGCAAGCTTCGTATTATGCTCATGCGGGGGCTGGTGAACTCCATGTGGAGCCAATGATTAATTTAAAAACGCAAGAAGGTCTTCATACATTTAGAGAGGTATTGGCCGATACCGTTGAGCTGGTAAAGAAATATAAAGGGTCTCTTTCTGGAGAACATGGTGACGGGCGTTTAAGGGGGGAGTTTATCCCTTCTGTATTGGGGAAAGACATATATGAGGTATTTAAACAGATCAAGCTCATTTTTGATCCTTATAATATATTCAATGCCGGCAAGATCGTGAATACACCACCGATGGATACCCATTTAAGGGTAAAAATAACCAAGCCTACAAAAGTTCATAAGACGTATTTCGATTTTTCTTTGCAAGAAGGGATTGCAAAACTTGCTGAAAAGTGCTCGGGTTCGGGAGATTGCCGGAGAAGTGAAATCAGCGGAGGGTTAATGTGCCCAAGTTATATGGCTACCCGAAGGGAAAAGGATACAACGCGGGCAAGGGCGAATTTATTGCGACAGTTTTTAAATAACACGGCAGATGCCGCACCTTTTAATCACGAAGAGATTAAAGAAGTAATGGACTTATGCCTTAGCTGCAAGGGTTGTAAGGTTGAATGTCCTTCCGGAGTGGACGTGACGAAGATGAAAGCTGAGTTTTTGCAACATTATTATGATGCCAATGGTGTGCCATTTCGATCTAGTTTGATTGCAAATTTCTCTAAGCAAATGAAACTGGCCTCCTTGTTTTCTCCCATATATAATTTTATTTTCGGACATGTTGCTTTGCGGAAGGTTGCCAATAAGTTGGTAGGCTTTCATCCAGATAGAAGCATTCCTTTATTGCCAAAAATTACGCTTAAGAGATGGTTTCATAAAAGAAGCCTGCAAGTGAAAGGCAACCGAAAGGTTTATCTTTTCTGTGATGAATTTACCAATTATCTGGATGTCGAGATTGGCAAAAAGGCGGTTCTTCTGTTGGAAAAATTAGGTTACGAAATTTTAATTCCTACACATTTGGAAAGCGGACGGTCATATCTTTCGAAAGGACTGGTAAAAAAGGCTGCACTGGTTGCAAACAAGAACATTGAGCTTTTATCAGATAATATCTCGGAGACTGTTCCGTTGATTGGCATTGAACCCTCAGCAATTTTAACGATACGGGATGAATACATTGATCTGGCTAATGAAAGCAATAAGCAGAAGGCAGCCACCTTGGCTAAGCACACTTTTACAATTGAGGAATTCCTCTGTATGGAATATCGAAACAAAGTGATTTCCACAAATAGCTTTACCGATAACGCCCGGAAGATCGCTCTTCACGGTCATTGTTATCAAAAAGTATTGTCTTCGCAAAGCTATTTAGAAGAAGTGCTTACTATTCCACTAAACTATAAGGTGGAGATTATTCCTTCAGGATGCTGTGGTATGGCCGGTGCTTTTGGCTATGAAAGGGAACATTATGAAATATCACAAAAGGTAGGTGGATTAGTCTTATATCCTTACCTGACTTCACTCTCGCCGGAAACTATCATCGCAGCCTCAGGAACATCCTGTAGACATCAAATTAAAGACGGTCTACAAAAAACTGCACTCCATCCAATCGAAATCTTATTTAATGCGTTAGTTTAACTGATTTATAAGAAAGCTGCGCTCTTTTTATTAAAGAGCTTTTAGTGCTGCATCGTAGTTGGGTTCTTGAGCGATTTCGGGAACTTGCTCTTTATAAACAATCTGTCCGTTATCATTAATAACCACCACGGCGCGGCTTAATAGACCTTGTAAGGGACCGTCGGCTATTTGAACGCCATATTCTTCGCCGAAATTCGTTTTGAAATCAGAGAGCATCACGACATTTTCAATTCCTTCGGCGCCACAAAACTGTGATTGTGCAAAAGGTAAGTCTTTTGATATGCATAGCACTACGGTGTTTTTTAAGTTTGCAGCGTCTTCGTTGAACTTCCTTACTGAAGCGGCACATACACCAGTATTAATACTAGGAAATATGTTTAGGATTACATTTTTCCCTTTAAAGTCAGATAAGCTTTTATCAGCTAGGTCAGTCGTGGTTAACGTAAAGTCTTTTGCTTTTTCACCTACCTCAGGTAAACTTCCAACAGTGTGTATCTCGTTTCCTTTAAATTTTATGGTTGTCATATTATGGATATTTTGATTAATGCCTGTCTCAATGGCAGGCGCTTCTTTGAGTTGCTCATTGGGTTTTTCTTGAAAAGAACAAGAGGCAAAGATTAAAATAGATAAAAATACAATCTGTTTCATTTCAATGAATACTTTTCCAAACTTACTACAAAATTTTTCTTTTCCCAATTTTAGTATCCTATCATTTGTTAAAGTTGTGTTATTTTTTAATACCAATTAATTTATAAGGCAATGAGAGAATTATAATACATAGAAAAATTGCACCTTTATCGTTCAATTTAATATGCTCGATGAAATTACTCCTAAGGTACCTCAGCAATTATAAAGTTCTCATTTTGCTCGCCTTGCTGCTTGCAGCCATCAATCAAGTATTTTCCTTATTAAATCCCTATATCCTCGGAAATTTGTTAATCGATCCTTTTGCTAACAAGGCAGCAGAGTTCAGGGCAGCCAACGCTGATCATGCATTCTTTCGTGGTATTATTATAGGATTATTGATGATTATAGGTGCTGCAATGGTCTCGCGGATAGCAAAGGCTTTCCAAGATTATGTAGTAAATGTAATTATACAGAAGGTAGGCGCGAATATTTATACAGACGGTCTGAGACATGCCATGCGGTTGCCTTATCAGGATTTTGAAGATCAAAGGAGCGGGGAAACCCTGTCTATTTTACAAAAGGTAAGGGAAGATTGTGAAAAATTCATCAGCAATTTTGTAAATGTACTTTTCGCGACCTTGGTGGGGATTGTATTTGTGACGATTATTGCTTTCAGGTTGAGCCCGATGTTGCCGCTAATTTATTTAGTAGGTGCGGTAGTGTTGGCTCTGCTAACGAGTTTTCTCAGTCGTAAGATCAAATTCATTCAGAAAAAGATCATTAATGAGACAACGGCTCTCGCCGGCTCTACTACAGAATCGCTTCGCAATATAGAATTGGTGAAAAGCCTGGGATTAACTCAGCAAGAAGTAGTTAGGCTGAATGACACAACGATGAAGATTCTCAAGTTGGAATTGCGAAAAGTAAAAAGCGTGCGTTCCATAAGTTTTGTACAAGGAACGTTTGTGAATTTTTTGCAGCAATGCATCATGTTTGCATTATTGTTTTTTGTATTTAAGGATAAAATAACGGTGGGACAACTAATGATGATGCAATTCTACTCGTTTTTTATTTTTACTCCCTTACAAGAGTTGGGCAATATTATTCTGTCGTATCGGGAGGCCGAAGCCTCTTTAGGTAACCTGCAAGCTTTATTGGACCGAAAAGTCGAATACCGGCCTATAGATCCGTTTAAAATAGACGCTGTTAACAATCTCCGTTTTGATAAAGTGGGCTTTCAACATCAATCGGCTGCCCAACCTGCCTTGGAAGGAATTTCTTTTGAAGTAAAACGGGGTGAAACTATCGCTTTTGTTGGTCCATCGGGTGCCGGAAAGACGACCTTGGTAAAACTTTTGGTCGGACTTTATCAACCGAGTGATGGTCATATATTTTACAATGGAGTTGAGGATGATCGTATCGACTTTGATGCGTTAAGGCATCAGATTGGTTTTGTGACACAAGATACCCAACTCTTCTCTGGAACTATCAGGGAGAATCTTTTATTTGTAAATCCAGTTGCCACTGATGAAATGCTGCAAGACGTATTGGTGAAGTCAGCGAGCCATAGCATATTGCTACGTGCAGATGAGGGCCTCGACACGGTAATTGGGGAAGGTGGTTTAAAGCTCTCCGGTGGTGAAAGACAACGTTTATCCATCGCGCGTTCGTTATTGCGCCAACCCCATCTTATGATTTTTGATGAAGCAACTTCCGCATTGGATTCGATTACGGAGGACGAAATTTCCCGTACGATCCGTCAAATTACTGCAAGGCGGCAGCATATTACGGTAATGATTGCCCATCGGTTATCTACTATTATGTATGCCGATCGTATTTATGTGTTAGAAAAGGGGAAAATAGTGGAGGTGGGAAGTCATATGGAATTATTGGAAATGAGGGGTCTGTACAATGCGATGTGGCGGCAACAAATAGGCGAACGGAAAGAGAGCCAACCGATTCAAGTGGAAAGATAAACCCCAAATTAAGATGATGATCATACCTTCATTCCTAAATAAGTTCTATAAATTTGTATATTCAATTAACTTCTATGCATAGAGATGCAATAAAATAAAGATGAACGACGAATTTTATCTCCATATTTTCAATAAACAAGACCGCGTCGAAGCCGTTCCTTCTAACGAGACAATAGCAAAATGGGCAATGGATCTTCTCAATTTACTCTATCCGCAGCGTTTGCCCCACAAAAAATATACTTTACAGGAAATTCATGAATTGTTTAGGAAACTGGAGCACGAATTGACCAGCATTTTAAACGGCACAAAGGCCTGCCATGATTGCAATAATGAAGCCGTGGCAAATACGTTTTTCAAGGATCTCCCCGAACTGTATAGAAAAATGAATACCGACATCCAAGCTATATTAGAAGGCGATCCGGCGGCAAAAAGCGAATTTGAAATTATCAGGACTTATCCTGGCTTTCTGGCGATTTCTTTATATCGTATAGCACATGGCTTATTGCTAATAGATGTGCCATTGATACCTAGAATTTTAACAGAATACGCTCACTCCCTAACCGGTATTGATATCCATCCCGGGGCGGAGATCGGGGAATACCTTTATATCGACCACGGTACCGGAATCGTAATTGGAGAGACTACCGTTATTGGGAATCATGTTAAAATTTATCAAGGTGTTACATTGGGCGCATTGAGTATAGAAAAGTTCATGGCGCATACCAAGAGACACCCCACTATCGAAGATGATGTTATTATTTATGCAGGAGCCACGATTTTGGGCGGAGAAACTAGAATTGGATACGGTTGTATAATAGGTGGCAACGTTTGGTTGACCAAGAGTGTTCCACCGGGGTCCACTGTTTACCATCAATCTACAGTGAAAGTGATAGAAACCAAAAACACTAAATCTTAGTGTTTTTCACCATATAAAAGAGAGACATGCATACTATTATCGACGCGATAGGAAATACACCTTTGGTGGAAATTAAAAAAATGAATCCTAATCCAAATGTTCGACTATACGCGAAATTGGAAGGGAATAATCCGGGAGGAAGTGTGAAAGACCGGGCAGCATTGAACATGATCCGGTGTGCAATAGACCGGGGCGATATAGAAAAAGATACGCGTCTCATTGAAGCTACAAGTGGAAATACGGGTATTGCATTAGCTATGATTGCAGCTATTTATGATCTCGAAATAGAATTGGTTATGCCATCGGGGTCTACCAGGGAACGCTATCTAACGATGGGGGCATTTGGGGCAAAAGTAACTTTGCTGGATTCTATTGAAATATGTCGTGATTATGCAGAAGAAAAAGGCACTCAACCAGGTTATTTTTTATTGAATCAATTTGCCAATCCCGATAACTATCTGGCCCATTATTCTACCACCGGTCCAGAAATATGGCATGACACTCATCATCAAATTACTCATTTTGTGAGCGCTATGGGTACAACTGGAAGTATTATGGGAACTTCGATGTTCCTGAAGGAGAAGAATCCTGCAATTCAAATTGTGGGATGTCAACCTACCGAAGATTCTTCCATTCCCGGCATCCGCCGGTGGCCGACAGCATATTTGCCGAAAATTTACGATCCTAAAAGAGTAGATAGAATCATGGATGTCTCGGAAGAGGAAGCTGGAAATGGGGCCAGGCAACTTGCAAAGAAAGAAGGCATATTCGCAGGTATGAGTAGCGGGGGAGCATTTTCTTGTGCACTTCAACTTGCCCATGAAATTGATTCCGGTGCAATTGTGTTTATCGCATGTGATCGTGGCGATCGATATCTAAGTGGGGATTTATTTGGATAGAGCTTAGAGAGTCGTGCTTAATTTTATATTAAGTCTTTTGTAGAGAAGAAACATTTCGGTTTATTCCCTCAGTTCGTTGATTTTATCAATTTCGATCGCCAATCGCTCGTCTTTTTCTGTTATGCTGTTGCCTTGGTCGTGACTAGACAGCCATATCTCAACCGTATTCCATTCATTCTTCCACGTAGGATGATGGTCCGCTTTTTCTGCTAGCAGAGCCACACGTGTCATAAAAGCAAATGCTTCGGAAAAGTCCTTAAACTTGAAAGATTTGTAAAGCCTATTATCGATTTTTTTCCACATGATAGTAGATTTTGAATGGTTAATTATTAAGATGGCAAGAATAATGCCATAAGGTTGGCTTTGCCAATTTCATGACCTTTGTCAATGATAGAAGCGCCAAAGGAATAAGGAAGGTAAAATCGTTTTATTATGACTTTTTACTTGAAGATTCACGGACAATTAACTGTGGTTCAAGAATAAGTTTTTGTGGAGGTGATGCATAAAATTGTTTCTTTGCCAATAAAGAAATGAAGAGCTTTGCTGTTTCTTCACCCATGCGTATATTTTTTTGATCAATAGTAGTCAGGGAAGGAGTAATAAATTCGCCAAATGCCTCATTGGCAAAGCCAACAAGTCCAAATTTTCCCGGTTGTTGCAAGCCAAATGATTTTAATGTTTGCAAGGCTCCCAATGCTGTAAAATCTTCAGCCGCAAATATAGCATCGGGTGGATTCTTTAATTTTAATAAGTCGGCAGTACAGGCTTTTCCTGATTCGATGGAGACATCTCCAAAAGTAACGAGATTATTTTCAAAAGTGATATGATGATCACGAAGCGCATCCCGATATCCTTTTAGTCGATCTTTAAATATTTTTATATGCTGGAGACCGGTGATATGTGCTATACGCCGATAGCCTTGTTCCAATAAATGTTGGGTCGCTAAGTATGCCCCTTTATAGTCATCAATCACCACAGACGGTACACCTAATTCGTCATTGCCCCGATCAAAGAAAATTAAGGGAATGTTTCGTTCTTTAACTTCTTGAAAATGATCGTAGTTCGTCGTTTCCTTAGCAATGGAAGCCATTATGCAGTCGACATTTGATTGCAAAAACGTATTTATTCCTTCCTTTTCATTGATATATCGTTCATTTGATTGGGAAAGTAAAATGTGATAGCCATAATTGCGGGCTACTTGTTCTATGCCATGAACGACCGATCCGAAAAAGCTTATTTCCGCACTAGGAATAATGACTCCAATGACAAAGGTGCGTCCTGACCGAAGTGAAGTGGCCACTTTATCCGGTCTATAATTAAGACGTTCAGCTGCCAATCGGACGTTGGTCTTCATGCCCTCACTAATGGATGGGTTATCGTTTAGTGCTCTGGAAACCGTAGCGGCCGTCGTATTTAATTCCTTTGCTATATCACGGATTGTCGTTCTTTTTCTCAATGCCAGATTAGGTAAAGTCCCGTCAAACTTAGGTAAATCGCCTGATATACACAATGGGAGAGATCCCTTTGCCTCAATCCCCAATAAAATAAATACAAGATAAGTAGCTTAACTGCGTGATTATAAAAAACACCGGCTGTCAAGCCCTTCTATTGGCGACCAAAATATAATATTATTTTCATACGTCATATCTTTTTAGTAATTATGCAATGCGTAATCGATTACGTAAATAATTATTGTTTTCATATGCATGTTGTCGATGATCTAATAAGTGCCTTTAGAAAGCATTTTCATACGCCGCCTTTTCTCTTTTCCTCGCCCGGAAGAATAAATTTGATTGGCGAACATACTGACTATAACAACGGGCTGGTCTTGCCTGCAGCCATCGACAAACGTATCTACTTGGCAATAGGAAAACGTTCAGATCAAGAGATACACCTTTATTCGATGGATTATCAAGACTCCTACGTTTCATCCTTGTCAGGTATCAGTCTCTCGGGAAAGCTTTGGCCCGATTACCTTTTAGGTGTTATAGATCAAGTGCAGAGATCTGGGGCAGAATTAATGGGCGTGAATATTGTCTTTGGCGGAGATATACCACAAGGAGCCGGATTATCTTCTTCTGCGGCTATCGAGTGTGCGGTGGCATACGGGCTTAATTATGTCTTCAATCTAGGTTATAGTTCTTTAGAAATAGCCAGAATTGGCCAAGCTGCAGAGAATAATTTTGTGGGTGTGAAGTGTGGGATTATGGATCAATTTGCAAGTGTTTTTGGTAAGAAAAATAACCTTATTAGGTTAGATTGTGAGACCGGAGAATATAGGTATATTCCGTTTGATTTACTCGATTACTCCCTTGTTTTATTTGATACCCAGATTAAACATTCACTCGCCTTTTCTGCTTACAACAAAAGACGTCAGGAATGCGAACACGGTGTAGAACTCATTCAAAAGTATCGTCCTGCTGTTCGTAGTTTAAGACAGGCAACGATGGAAATGTTGAAGGAATATGTATATGAAAAAGATGAAGTGGTTTATCGTCGGTGTAGCTATGTTGTGAGCGAAATACAGCGACTTAAGGAGGCTTGCAATGATTTATTGGTGAAAGATTTTTATAGATTTGGTCAACGAATGTATGAAACACACGACGGATTAAGGGACTTATATGAAGTAAGTTGTAGCGAATTGGATTTTCTGGTTGATCAAGCAAAATTACATCCTGAAGTCCTTGGTGCGAGGATGATGGGTGGAGGGTTTGGCGGTTGTACCATCAATCTTATAAAGACCGAAGCCGTAGACCGGGTTTCAAGTGAGCTTATGAAAGCCTATCAGGAAGTCAATAAGAAAGAATTAAAAGTATACCGTATACAGATAGAGGAGGGGACACAGCTACTTAGTGAACCCAATGAATATAAAAAATAACCTATCACTTAAAAACCAGTATATGCAAACATTAAAAAGCTTAGATTACGCGGTTTTCTTCTTTTACTTTCTCGTCGTCATCTTTTATGGCCTTTGGATTTATTATAAAAGAAGGAAGCTTCAAGCTGATTCAAAGGATTATTTTCTTGCTGAAGGCTCATTGACATGGTGGGCCATTGGCGCTTCCCTGATCGCATCAAACATTTCAGCCGAACAGTTTATAGGGATGAGCGGCTCAGGTTTTCAAATGGGTTTGGCAATCTCTGCTTATGAGTGGTTGGCAGCTGCCACCTTAATTATTGTAGCAATTTTCTTTTTGCCGGTATATATCAAGAATAAAATATATACCATGCCCCAATTTCTCAATCAGCGATACAATGGCACGGTCAGTATGATTATGGCCGTCTTTTGGCTTTTACTCTACGTATTGGTTAACCTTACCTCCATTTTATATTTGGGGGCTTTGGCAGTAAACGGTATCTCGGGGCTGAATCTCACCCTATGTATGAGCTTGCTGGCAATATTTGCGATTATCATCACGATGGGAGGAATGAAGGTAATCGGATATACCGATGTTATTCAAGTCTTCTTCTTAATTTTAGGCGGATTAGCCACGACCTATTTGGCATTAAACCTAGTTTCAGAACATTTTGGAAGTTCGGGGGTTTTGAAGGGCTTTCATATCATGACGAAAGAGGCCGATAGCCATTTCCATCTCATATTTGATAAAAACCACCCCAATTACCTCGACTTACCCGGACTGTCCATTTTAGTAGGGGGGATGTGGATCGTTAATTTAAATTATTGGGGGTGTAATCAATATATCACGCAAAGGGCATTAGGAGCGGATCTAAAGACAGCGAGAAATGGTCTTTTATTCGCTGGTTTTCTTAAATTATTGATGCCTCTGATCGTTGTTATTCCCGGTATTGCTGCCTATGTATTGTACCAGAATGGAGCCTTCCAAACGGAAATGATGGTAAATGGCGAATTGAACCCCGATAAGGCCTATCCCGTATTGTTAAACTTGCTTCCTGTTGGCTTAAAGGGATTGGCATTTGCCGCATTAACCGCCGCTATTGTAGCATCGCTTGCTGGCAAAACAAATAGTATTGCTACTATTTTTACATTGGATATTTATAAACGTGTATTTAATCCGAATGCCAGTGAGAAACATATGGTTATAGTTGGTAAGGTAACCATTATTATATCTATTTTCTTGGCTGTACTCATCGCACCATTGATGGGAATAGATAAAAAGGGTGGATTTCAATATATCCAGGAGTATACGGGGTTTGTGTCCCCTGGTATCTTTGCCATGTTCCTCTTAGGATTCTTTTGGAAGAAAACAACTTCAAATGCCGCATTATTTGCCACTATAGGAGGGTTTATACTTTCTATTGTATTTAAATTCATGCCAAGGTTTGCGGATCTTTCATTTTTGTACCCTCTCGGATTTGCTGTTCCAAATGCCGAAGGTGTATATGAGATTCCTTTTATTGATCGTATGGGTTTCGTTTTCATCATCTGTATTGTGATGATGTATATTATCACGAAAATTGAATTGGGAGCCAATGGGGTAAACCCCAAAGGATTGGAAGTCGATGCTAAAATGTTCAGAACCTCGAGGGCTTTTACCGCGGGGGCACTAATCATAACGGGTATATTGGTCGCCTTATATACGGTGTATTGGTAGAGTTATGCATAAATTGATAGGTCGTATCGATATGGATAAGGATCGTCTGACTACTGAAGATTAAATTAACAGATAAAAAGAATATGAAAAAAATTCCACTTATCGCTCTGACATCGCTAATTATGGCATGTGGAGGTGCAAATACCAATAAATCCTCGCAAAAAGGCTATGAGTCTCTCTTTCCAGAAAAGGCCTCATTTGTCGACACGATTGATAATAAACCCACCCAGCTGTTTATTATTAAAAATAATCAAGGACTTGCCGTTGCGATAACAAATTATGGAGGGAGAGTTGTAGGCCTCACGGTCCCTGATAAAGTTGGTATTCCTACAGATGTGGTTATTGGCATGGACTCACCAGCTGCTTATGCCAGGGCATCAGAGCCTTATTTTGGAGCGCTTATAGGGCGTGTCGGAAACCGCATTGCGAAGGGGCATTTCAGGCTAGATGATACAACTTATGCACTTTTTACCAATAATGGTCCCAATACGCTCCATGGCGGAAAGAAAGGATTCCAGTACGTTGTTTGGGAAGGCAACCAACCTTCTGACTCTACTTTAGTCTTACAGTACCATTCTCCTGACGGTGAGGAAGGTTTTCCGGGTAACCTCAGTGTCAAGGTTATCTATACGGCTACAAATCGCCAAAGCCTGAAAATTGAGTACGAAGCCCATACAGACAAACCTACTCCTGTTAATTTAACCAATCATGCATTCTTTAATCTTAATGGGGAGGGTTCGGGAACGATCAATAATCATCTTTTGCGGATTGATGCCGATGCTTTTACGCCCGTAGATAGTACCTTAATCCCATTAGGTGAAATCAGGTCGGTTGAAAATACACCTTTTGATTTTAGGAAGTTAAAAACGATTGGTAGTAGATTAGAGGAAGAAAATACCCAACTGAAGTATGGGAATGGCTATGATCATAATTTTGTGTTAAATAGAAAAAAATCAGATGAATATGTCCATGCCGCGCAGGTAAAAGGGGACTTATCGGGTATTATTATGGATGTTTATACCAAAGAACCGGGATTGCAGTTTTATGGCGGCAATTTCATGCAGGGAGCCAATCGACTTAAAAGTGGGGCAAAAGATGATTTCCGTACAGCTTTCTGTTTGGAGACGCAACATTTTCCTGACTCACCTAATCAACCGGCTTTTCCCTCAATTATTTTGAATCCGGGAGAAATATATAGTACTTATTCAGAATATGTTTTTTCTGTGGAATAATCCTTAATAGTCGAAATAAATGCGCATACACAGGCGTGCATATAAAGATAAGCTTTTGTGCATAGCCTAAACATAAAATGAATCTTATGATTAAATCTTTTCTATCACTTATTTTCTTGATATTTCAAATCGGCTTTCTTTCGGCACAGACATCTGTATGGAAACCAGTAGAAGGAAAAATAATGTCAAAATGGGTTGATCAGGTCAACCCGTCACAGCCCTTACCTGAATACCCCCGCCCTCAATTGGTTCGGTCAGACAATTGGCAGAACTTAAACGGACTATGGTCTTATGCCATTACTGAAAAGTCTTTAATGGACATCCCTTCAATATTTGATGGTGAGATTTTGGTTCCATATCCTATTGAATCTGCATTGTCGGGCGTAGGTAGGATGGTTGGAAAGGATAGCATTTTATGGTATAGAACAGAAATTGAGCTCGATAGAGACCTCAGAAACGAAACGATCTTGCTTCACTTTGGGGCAATAGATTGGAAGAGCGAGGTATATGTCAACGGTGAGAAAGTTGGTGGGCATGAAGGAGGATTTGATCCATTTTCGTTTGATATTTCCGCTTTCCTAAAAAAGGGGAAGAGACAGGAAATAGTTGTTCGCGTATATGATCCAACGGATGACGGTCCACAGCCTCGCGGTAAACAGGTTAAAGATCCTCATGGTATCTGGTATACACCTGTTACGGGCATTTGGCAGACCGTATGGTTGGAAAGTGTCGCAGCTAGCCATATTGTATCCATTCGGAATACCCCTGACATAGACCAGCATATATTAGAGACTCAAGTTAGCGTAGAAAATAAAAGACCGGGAGATCAGTTAAGGATTTCAGCGTGGGATGGAGAAAAGAAGTTAGCAGAAAAGGTGATTGATGTGGCAAGTAATGCAAGTCTTTCCCTACCTCATGTTGAATTGTGGTCGCCTTCCCATCCTAAACTTTACGATATGAAAATAACACTTCTACGTAAAGGGAAAGTCATCGATGAGGTCAGCGCTTATTTTGCCATGCGCAAAATTTCAATGGGTAAAGATGCCAGCGGTATTCAACGAATGCTGTTGAATAATGAGTTTGTTTTTCAATATGGTCCTCTCGATCAAGGGTGGTGGCCCGGGGGCTTGTATACCGCACCAACCGATGATGCGCTGCTATACGATATTCAAAAAACAAAAGAAATGGGCTTTAACATGATCCGTAAGCATATCAAAGTGGAACCCGCTCGATGGTATTACCATTGTGATCGGTTGGGCATATTGGTATGGCAAGACATGCCAAGTGGTGATTTGGGAGGTAACCATTGGGATAATCATCCCGGGCAGTTGTCAGGTCACCCCCTCGACCGTGAGCGATCTATGGAGTCTGAAAAATGGTATCGCCAAGATTGGAAAGCTATAATGGATGCCCTATATCCTTTTCCAAGTATCGTCGTATGGGTGCCCTTTAATGAAGCTTGGGGTCAATTTAAAACAGATGACATTACGCGATGGACCATGAAGTATGATCCCAGTCGCCTAGTAAACAGTGCAAGCGGCGGTAACTTCTTTCCGGTGGGCCATATATTGGATATTCATAATTACCCAGATCCTTCGATACCCGACCCTGCTATTTATGGAGACAAACAGATTTTGGTATTAGGCGAGTTTGGGGGACTAGGTTTGCCTATTGAAGGACATACCTGGCAACAAAAAGATAACTGGGGATATCAAAGTTTTAAAACACGTGACCAGCTTTTCAATCGCTATACCAGGCTCATTACCGATATGAAAAGGCTTATACCGATGGGTCTTTCGGCTGCCGTTTATACGCAAACCACTGATGTGGAGATAGAAACCAACGGATTAATGACCTATGATCGGAAAATAATCAAAATGGAAATCGATAAAATTCGTGAATTGCATAAGAAGCTCTATTGACGGATGATGTCAGTTTAGGTTTTTGCGATACCATTATTATGGTAGTAAATCTTTAATTTTGATAAGCTATTTTATTGATAGCATAGTTGTGTAAGTAATTACCACAAACAATAAGGTTTATAAAACATGAGAATCATATTGCATTTAATCTTCATTCCGTTGATTTCCTTCCTCTCTTTACATACCTCAGCGCAGAAGGTGAATACGCCAAAACCGTTGCGTATAGGCTATTCTACGCATATCAATAATATTACACCTGAGAATATGACCTATGCCAAATCAAAAGGAATTGATTGTATAGAGACTTCTTTCGGCGTACTCATGAATAAGAAAGAACGAACATTCATGCTTGCTGAAGATGAAATTATTGAGAAAGTAAAGCAGGCAAAAAAAGCAGCAGACGACGCTGGCATTCAGATCTGGTCTGTTCATATGCCTTTCGGCGAGAAAATCGATCTTTCCATTGCGGATGAAGGCGAGCGTCAGCAAGTAGTGAGTTTACATAAGAAAATACTTGAATATTGCCGCATTCTCCAACCTCAAATCATTCTCTTTCATCCGAGTTTCTATTTAGGTTTAAATGAACGCAATGTTCGAAAAAATCAGCTTATAAAATCTGCCAAAGAACTGAATAAGTATGTGCGTGATATACATGCCATTATGGTGATAGAAAATATGACAGGCTATAAACTACTATTGCCTGATGGTAAGCGCGAACGCCCCTTATGCCGTACAGTTGAGGAGACGGTAGCGATTATGAACCGTATGCCAAAGAACATTTATTCAGCGATAGACTTGAATCATATTAAACATCCAGAGAAGCTGATCCATGCTATGGGAGGTCGATTAAAAACCATCCATGTTGCAGACGGTGATGGCGAAAATGAGCGACATTATTTTCCTTGTTCCGGAGAGGGGGAGAACGACTGGCCCCTGATATTGTCGGCTTTGCAAGAAGCGGGCTATAGTGGGCCTTTCATGTTTGAAAGCGCTTACCCAGATGTGAAAGATTTGAAACCTTGTTACGAGGCACTTTATAATGAGTTTCTCGCGATAAAGAAATAATATATTTGGATTGGGGTGAGGTCGTTGCTATTTGACTTAATTTATAAACAGATTATGTAAGCCATTTGTCAAACCAATCAAAGGCATCCATTTGCATTTTCCTGTCAAATTTATGTCCCCCATCATAAAATTTTCCTAGATACCGATCATTGGCACCTGCTTTTTCATACAAGTCCTTCAATATACGGTCTGCTTTTTCCATTTCGCTGAGCGTATACAACTCATCTTGATTGTTATTTTGAACCAATGTAGGCAAGGGAACCCTCAATCCCAAAATCTCAGGAAAGTCCAGGTAATTGGGTAATAGGGGAGCAAAAGTCATCCACGTATGTGTGAATGATTTGTTTATTAGGAAATCATCCCATGTAGACATAAAACCAACACAGGTCACGCATTTAACACGTGCGTCCAAACCACTTAAGTAAACACTCCTAAGTCCGCCCCCAGATAAACCTCCACAGCCAAGCCTTTCCGAATCAACATCCTTCCGGGCACTTAAAATGCTAAGCGCTATTTGATCTTCTGCCAAGACCACCCCCGGCCAGGTTGTGCCTGCACAGAACAAAGACTTTGCCATCACATGCTCATGTTCCCCAGCCCACTGGTTATAACTTAAGATGTTTGCTTCCTTTTCGGGGTCGGCATCGCTTTTCCCAGCAACTTTTAGAGATCCCCATGTCAGCCCCTGTATGTCGCTGTAAAACACCCTTCGGCTTGCAAATGCAAAGGTGTCATGTACTAATACGACATATCCGCGTTTAGCGATTTCATTCGCCCAAGCCATACCTTCGTAATCACTTTGTTGATGCGCAACAATTAGTGGATGTTGTTCATCAGCTGTTCGGGTGATTTTTCGCTTTCCAAAATATTTTTTCCCACCATGGTCATGCAATGCCAGTATCGCCGGCATAGGTTCCTTTTTACCAGAAGGTTTGAGCAAGATAGCTTCCGTAGGTCTTCCATAAGGTAGTTGCCATGACAGTTCTTCTATCTCCAGGCTATCGTAAACGTATTTCCTTTTTGTTGTTACTACGGGCAACGTGCCTAAATCGGGAGCCGCTAACAGCTCTTCGACCTTTGGATAGACAGTTTGGTGCCAAGTAGACAAGTCTCTCCATTTTGGCAGTCGGTATGACATTGACGCTGGCTTTTTCACTAGAGAGGCAGCCCAGTTTCCGTAACCCCCTATGATACTTTGTTGATTAGATTGGTTTCCCATTTTTTTAATAATGATATCCTTGTCGTTAAAAAGCGCAGAGGCGTCTGCCCATAGCGGAAATGTAGCAAATAGTCCCGTTGAGGTTTTTATGAATTTTCTCCTTGAGTTTTTCGTTGTCAAATAGTTTCCCTTTTTTATAGATGAAAGCACCCCTTGCCGGGGACTTAAAGGTACTTAATATTCTTGATAGGTTCTATAAGAAAGGGAATATACTATACAGACCTCCCCCAGCGGGGAAATCATATACGGGCATTTTTTGTGAAATTACCCGTCAAATCAGGATAATTTACCTTACATCCGATCTTGGGGAAGATCGAATGATGCCGATAAAACTGAAGATTAGGCAATGATAAACTGTGCCAAGTCCAAAGCTTCCAATAATTCGTTGAGTGCCAGATTTTCCACCAAGCATTTCTCAATAGCCGTTTCTAAAATCTGTTCTTCCATTTCCTCCTTATTAAATAAAAGACAACTTTGATGGGAATTCTATCCCTTTTTAATAAAGACGGATATTATCGGAAAACGTTACAAGTGAGATAAAATAAATCGTTGGTTATGATTCAAATAAGTTTCACTAAATAGAGAATATCTCTTATTCCCAAGTTCATTGTGGTTAAATTTTGTTCTACGGCTGTTAATTTCTATCTTAGCTATGAACAAAAGTCTTTAAGATATCAACCCAATTAAATGAAACAACAAGAATATTCCCGCCGGCAATTTGTTAAAGGGATGGCGGTTTCTGCCGCAGGCTTTATGATCATGCCCCGACATGTTCTGGGTGGTAAAGGTTTTATCGCACCTAGCGATAAGGTAACGGTTGGCATTATTGGTGCCGGTGGAAAGGGCAGGCAAAACACGGCTTCTCTTTTCGAACTTGAAGATGTGCAGGTGAAGGCTATTGCGGATCCCGCCAAGTATTGGGATTTAAAAGATTTTTATTATAAATCGAAAGCAGGTCGTGAACCCGTAAAGGAAATGATCGAAAATTATTATAAGACCAAGACGTCAAACTATAAAATTAATGAATATCAGGATTTTAGAGAGATGCTGGATAAGGAACCCTCGCTTGATGCAATTGTCTGTTCCACACCGGATAACACCCATGCCTATGTCACTCTTAAAGCTTTGCGGGCAGGAAAGCATGTCTATTGTGAAAAGCCTTTGACACATAATATTTGGGAAGCTAGAAAAGTAAAAGAGGTGGCTAAAGAGACCGGTCTCGCTACCCAGATGGGGAATGTCTTTCATAGCGGAGACGGTATACGGCAAACTGTAGAATACCTTCGTGATGGTGCGATTGGAAAAGTTAAAGAGGCTCACACATGGGTACCGACTTCACGGTGGAATCCCGGTCTGAAGGGCATCCCCACTAGTCCGGTAGTTGATGAGGCTGAAATTGGATGGGACTTATGGTTAGGGCCAACATCATATATGCCCTGCCATAAAGAGTACACACCGGTTGCTTGGAGAGATTTTTGGGCGCTTGGATGTGGTGCCCTAGGAGATTTTGGTTGTCATGATCTCGATGCTTCTACTTGGGCATTCAATCTCCATACCCCTAAAAGTGTGGAAGTTATTCCGGCTGGCTTTAGTAATGCAGACATCGCACCTTATGGAGAAATAGGCTATTATCATTTTGAGAAAGATGGTGATCAACCTGAATTTAAACAGGTATGGTATTCCGGGGGGCTGCGTCCGGGTCGTCCCGAATTACTTCCCAATGGGATTGAATTGCCTCGCCGAGGGTCTCTTTTTATCGGGAAAAAAGGCATTATCGTGACCGGTCCGGGTGGATCAAACCCCCAAATATATCCCGAGAAATTAAGTGAAAGATATACACCCCCAAAACCTACTATTCCCCGTTCGAAGGGCCACTTTCGGGATTGGGTAGACGCCATAAAAGGTGGTCCTGCGGCGAGTGCCAACTTCGAATATGGCGCCCGTCTAACAGAGATCACGTTGTTGGGTGTTTTGTCGCTTCGTTTGGGCGGAAAGAAAATTTATTGGGATAGTGAAAATATGAAAGTCAAAGGATTGCCGGAAGCAGATCAATACCTCCGTGAGCCTGTTCGTTCCGGCTGGGAAATGGCTTAGAGAAATGCCATTTGGGTATTAGAGATAAGAGGCTGTCTTAGAAGTTCTTCGCAATGTCATTCCGAACTTGATTTATTAGATTGTGTTTGTTTTCATTGACCTAATAGAGCCGCAAGCGGGTTCGGAATCTCAAAATGGCTTGTAACCCCTTATGATGAGACCTGAACTGAGCTTGCGACTTCACCGGAGGTAATTAAATTCAGGGTGACGAGCTAGACTTATGATACACCTTCTTTGATGTCACGGGTCTTCTTTTTGAAAATCTTTGTCAATACCGGAGCCGTTGCCATCAATACAATGGCGACGATCACAAATTCCAGATTTCTTTTGATCCATTCATTTTCACCTAAAAGGTATCCTAAAGTCACCAAACTGCCCGTCCAAATAAAACTACCTAGAATATTGTACAGCGTGAATTTCCTGAAGTCCATTTTTACAATCCCCGCGACGATGGGTGCAAAAGTTCTGACAATGGGTAAAAACCGAGCTAAAATAATGGCACCTCCGCCCCGTTTCTGATAAAATTCCTGGGCTTTATGGAGATGGTCTTTCTTAAATAACCATGTGTCTTTTCTATTTAATAAAAAATGTCCAAAACGATTGCCTGTCCAATAACCGACAAAATTCCCTAAAATACCTGCACCTGCAATAAGCACGATCCAATAAAGCAAGACTAGAAGCGAGTCAACTGGGGTAAGCGGGATATGGGCGATAATAATGCCAGCGATAAATAGAATGGGGTCACCGGGTAGAAAAAAGCCTATAAATATACCCGTTTCGGCAAAAATAATAGCGAGTAAAAGGTAAAGTCCACCATTTTCAACAATCCATTCGGGATTGGTAAGATTGTTGAAGAGTTCAAGAAGTTCAGTCATTAAAAAGAAAAATTAAATAAAAAGATAAAACCTTCCCGGATAGCGGGAACCTAAAATACAATTGGCTCTCATTATCATTTGCGATACAAAGAAACCTGTTATTAATTGTATTTAAAATAAAGAATACAGGAAAAGCATGGTATAATAATTCGGTCGGGTCCATGCTTTATAGGGTGGGAGTAGGCTTTGCTTTTCTGTATCCGAGGGCGAAAAAAGATTTGTCGCCCTATGAAGAGGAAAAGTTTTAACCGTTTTTTTTATTTTGCTTAAGGAGACGATAAAAGAAGCGTCTTTCTTTTCTTCAGCATCTGCTTGTTGAACAATATCAACGGCACTCGTTGGATAGATAAGGTTATCAATACGATGGAATGCGTCACTGGTGAAAAAACAAGAACCCAGTATAAATATGATGATAAAGAATCGTCCCGTCTCGAAGCGCATAAAAATGATTATGTAGTTTGATCTGCCATCAAAATGATCCTGATAAAACCATGCCAAAAAAAAGAATGTCAGTCTTCTTGAATATAATTACACAGATATGGCATTTCATTGACAGAAAGGATTTTCACCCTTATAAGCGCAAACTTCCAAATAAAATGGTATACTCCCTTTATATTCTAAAACCAATTGCTTAAATTTCTACCGAAATAAGGAGTTTTGCCAGCGTAGCACGTTTTGAAGACGAAAGAATAATGAAAATCTTTATCACTTAATTTAAAAACAACATGGGAAAATTTGTAATTACAACAAGAAAAAATGGAGAAACCCAATTTAACCTGAAAGCTAATAACGGACAAACTATCCTGACCAGTGAAGGTTATAAGAGCAAAGCCAGTTGTCAGAATGGAATTGAATCTGTGAGGAAAAATTCACAAGACGATTCCAAGTTTGAAAGAAAGAATTCCAGTAACGGAAAGTTTTATTTCAATCTTAAGGCCTCCAACGGTCAAATTATAGGTACAAGTGAAATGTATGAAAGTGAGAGCGGGAGAAATAATGGAATATCGTCGGTCAAGGAAAACGCGAAAGGCGCAACAATTGACGACCAATCATAATTTAAGAGTTCTATAACCATTGAGCGCTCATCGATGCGTTCAATGGTTGTTTCTTTTTCTTCCAATATCTTCGCTTGGGTGCCTGGATGTTACTGAACCTTGTTAGATTTGCCCTCCTTAACTACAATAAATGTTGAAACGTAGAACTTTTTTATGGCTTCAGGCCCTCTTAATTATGGTGCTCTGCGGCACCATGACGCCTGTTAAGACTATTGCACAAGCTGCTCAGGAAGATATAACCGTGCAAGTGACGGCTGATCACCCTGATTGGCTCTATAAAACGGGGGAAAATGCGGTTTTCACCATTTCCGTTTTGCAAAGCGGTGTTCCTCTGGAAAATGTGAAAATCGGATATAAAATAGGGAAGGAGAAAGTGGGGCCTTTTAAAACCGGCTCTCTCATACTGAAGAAGAAAGAAGGAACGTTAGACGCGGGAACATTGAAGATGCCAGGCTTTTTACGTTGTATTGCGACCGTAGAAGTAGACGGAAAACAATATAGGGGCTTGGCGACAGCGGCTTATGAACCTGAAAATATAAAGCCCACTGCGTCCATGCCAGATGATTTCGAAAAGTTCTGGAAAGAGGCTAGGGAAGAAGCCATAAAAATACCTATGGATATCACATCTACCCTTTTGCCAGAGCGGTGTACCGAAACAATCGATGTTTATCATATTAGTTTCCAGAACTACGAATATGGATCCAGAATATATGGTATTGTTTGTATTCCAAAAAAGGACGGGAAATATCCCGCGATATTGAATGTTCCCGGCGCAGGTGTAAGGGCATATCGGGGCGATGTCACGATGGCGGAAGAGGGATTTATTACATTGCAAATAGGGATTCATGGAATTCCTGTAACCATGGAAGACAGCATTTATAAACAGTTGGCAAAAACAGAAAAGTATCAGCAATATCGGGTAGCAAACCTTGAAGATCGTGACCAGTATTATTTTAAGCGCGTTTATTTAGGGTGTGTGAGGGCAATAGATTACCTCTTTAGCCTTCCGAAATTTGATGGAAAGCGATTAGCTGTAGCCGGCGGTAGCCAAGGCGGAGCATTGTCAATCGTAACAGCTGCTTTAGATAACCGGGTAAAATATCTTGTTCCTTATTGCCCAGCTCTTTGTGACCTTACCGGTTATCTACATGACCGAGCGGGCGGATGGCCACATATGTTCAGCAAAAAGAGTGAACATATGGCAGCTAAAATTAAAACTTCTGGGTATTATGACGTAGTAAACTTTGCCCGTTTGCTCAAGGTGCCCGGATTTTATAGTTGGGGTTTTAATGATGAAACCTGTCCACCTACTTCCATGTATTCTGCCTATAATGTCATTTCCGCTCCAAAAGAGTTGTTTATAGTAAAGGATGTGGGTCATTGGTATTATCCAATTCAGCACCAGAAGAAGAAAGAATGGCTTAAGAAAATGTTATCTCAATAGGCACTCACTAAAGCTTACGGATTAAAAGAATAATCAGGTTGATTATCAAACTGAGGATAATCAATGTGGTAATAGGAAAATAGAAACGGAACCCCTTTTTCTCTATCCTGATATCCCCGGGCAGGCGTCCTAACCATTGTAGCTTGTCATGAAAGAAGTAAACAAACATGCCGAGGATGATGAGACCGATCCCGGCAATTATAATGAGTTTACCTGTTGATACCGACATAACTTGATTTTATGGATATTTTACGGTGCAAATTTTGAGGCTTATCTTATCGATCAATATATCGGTTGATGATGTTCTCTAAATATTCCTGTTTACCACTTATCATTCTTGGTTCGCCATGTTGGATCGCATAATCTCGTAATGCTTCCAATGAAAGTTTTCCTTCTTCAAATTCTTTTCCCTCTCCCTCATCGAAAGATTGATAGCGCTCTGTACGTATCTTATTGTAATCTGAATTTTTCAATAAATTGTCTGCTACGATCAAGGCATGGGCAAATGTATCCATTCCGCCTACGTGGGCATAAAAAAGGTCGGTGAGATCGCTAGAGTTTCTTCTAATTTTAGCATCAAAATTTATTCCACCCTTCTGCAGGCCATCATTATTTAAGATAACCAACATAGCCTCTGTCAATTCATACAGGTTAGTCGGAAATTGATCTGTATCCCAACCATTTTGATAATCCCCTCTGTTGGCATCTATTGATCCCAATACGCCGTGGTCTGCGGCTACCTGCAATTCATGCTGAAATGTATGCCCTGCAAGCGTCGCATGATTTACCTCAATATTAAGTTTAAAATCACCCAGTAAGTCATGTTGGCGGAGAAATCCAATGACCGTTGCGGCATCATAATCATATTGGTGTTTTGTAGGTTCGCAGGGCTTGGGTTCAATAAGGAAGGTTCCCTTAAAACCTTGTTTTCTTGCATAATCCCTTATCATGTGCAAGAATCGCGCAAAATGTTCCTGTTCCCGCTTCATATCGGTATTCAACAGTGTCATATATCCTTCGCGGCCACCCCATAATACATAATTTTCTCCCTCCAAGCTGATTGTAGCATCAATGGCTGCTTTTACCTGAGTGGCACCATGTGCCAAAACATGAAAATCGGGATTGGTAATCGCCCCGTTCATATACCGGGGATGCGAGAATAAATTGGCCGTGCCCCATAATAGTTGAACCCCGCTTGCCTTTTGCTTTTGTTGGGCATGTTCACAGATTGTTTTTAATCTTTTTTCATTCTCAAGTATGCTCGGTCCATAATCTACCAAATCCACATCGTGGAAGCAGTAAAAAGGAATATTCATTTTGGTGATAAATTCGAATGCCGCATCCATCTTATCTTTGGCCCGGTCTATCGGGTCTTTCCTCAGATCCCAAGGGAAAATGTGCGTCGGGTTCCCAAAAGGATCGCTGCCATTTCCGACAAATGAATGCCAATACGCACAGGCGAACCGTAAAATTTCTTTCATCGGTTTTCCATTAATCTTGCGGTTTTCATCATACCATCTGAATGCCAAGGGATTGTCCGATTCAGGCCCCTCATAAATGATTTGATCTATCCCTTTAAAGTACTCTTTATTGCCTTGAATGATTGCTGTCATATTAAAAGTGGGTTATAATGACTCTGAAATGTGCGTTTGAAGTAAATTCTTCCATCGATGGTAAGCTACCTCAAACTGTTCTGTAGGTTGAGGATGTATTATTTTTGATGGCTGCTTGCTTAAAAAAGCGTTTTCGGCGCTAAACAAGTTGGCTCCTATACCCGCCCCTAATGCCGCTCCAATGCTGCCATCGGTTTGATGGATCTCAACCGGAACACGGGTAGCATTTGCAAAAGATTCCGTAAACACTTCACTCAAAAATAAGTTAGCCTTGCCCGCGCGGATAATCTTCGGACTCATGCCATTTTCCCGCATGATGTCGAGACCATAACGGAAAGCAAAAGCGATCCCTTCTTGTGCTGCGCGAAAAATATGCGCTCGTGTATGAAGGTTCAGGTCCGTGTTATGAATGTGTGCACCTACCATTTTATTGTTGAGCATACGCTCTGCCCCATTGCCAAAAGGTAAGATAGCTAGGCCCTCGCTTCCCGCTGCAATTTGTTCCGCTTCCTTGTTCATTAATGAATAAGGAAGGGCATTTGAAAATTGTGCTTTTAGCCATTGATACAATATACCTGTTCCATTAATACATAGCAAGGCACCTAACCGATTGTTGTCGTTGACATGGTTCACATGCGCAAAGGTATTGATACGTGATTGTTGATCAGAAATAAGCTGATTGGTTACGCCATAGATTACACCTGAAGTACCGGCAGTGGCAGCTACTTCACCGGGATGTAATATGTTTAAAGATAAGGCATTGTTGGGTTGATCACCTGATTTATACGTAATGGGGATACCTGCTGTTAACGATAAGCTGTCGGCAATATCTTTACATAACTGTCCATGTTCTGAAAATACTGGCTGAATGGATGGGAAAAAGCTTTTCAGAAAACCGAAATAGGACAGGATATCGTTGGAAATCCGATCTTCTTTAAAATCCCAAAATATACCTTCCGAGAGAGCAGATATCGTTGTTGTAATGTGCCGACTAAGCTTCATGGCAATATAGTCGCCGGGAAGCAGTACCTTGTCGACGTTCTGATAGATGTCGGGCTCATTTTCCTTTACCCAAAATAGTTTTGAGGCGGTGAAATTTCCTGGAGAGTTCAATAAGCGAGAGAGGCATCTATCTTCTCCAATTTCACGGAAGGCTTTATTGCCGATTTCAACGGCACGGCTATCGCACCAAATAATCGCATCCCTAAGTATGTTTTGCTCTTTGTCGACAAGTATCAATCCATGCATTTGATATGCAATGCCGATTGCTGAAATATCTTTCGGCGAATACAAATTGCTCGCATTTGCTTTTAAAATTGCTTGTTGAACATTTTCCCACCACATTTGGGGAGATTGCTCCGCCCATCCTGGGTGATGGGAGATCATGGTAGTTTCTTCTTCCGGATATTGCGCAGAGACAATACATTTTCCAGTCGTGGCATTTACAACGGATACTTTTATGGATGAAGTACCTATATCTATCCCTAATAATAACATTTACGCTCCGAAGATAATTGGGCAATCCCTTTTTGATAAGCCAACATTTGTATAAATGTAGAGAAAAAACCGGAAAGATAAAAACACTTATTGGCAAGGAAATTTACAATAAGTATTTGCGAAAACAAAGTTTAGTATTACCTTTAAAACCTGCAAAATTCATAATACCTTCTTATACCAATATGGAATACAGAGAATTAGGACATACTAATATTAAGTTGTCAGTTATCACGCTTGGTACTTTTGCAATGGGTGGAAATATGTGGAGTGGTACCAATATAGACGAATCCATTAACGCCATACATGCTTCTTTGGAACATGGCGTAACATCCATAGATACCGCACCGTTTTATGGGCTTGGCCTCAGTGAAGAGATGGTCGGTAAAGCCATTAAAGGCAAAGACCGGAGCAAAATCCAGATATTAACAAAATTTGGTATGGTTTGGGATGCTAGTAATGAGGGAAAAGGGGTTTTTCATTTTGAAACGGAGAACAACGGGAAGAAATATCCAGTATATAAATACGCCTCTAAGGAGAATGTTTTCAAAGAAGTGGAAGAAAGTCTTAGGCGGCTAGATACTGACTATATTGATTTGTTGCAGTTACATTGGCCCGATGCCACAACTCCAATCGCTGAAACAATGGAAGCCTTGAATCAGTTAATCGATCAAGGTAAGATTTTGGCTGCCGGTGTTTCCAATTATGGCCTTGAAGAATTGAAAGAGGCTGGGAAAACGATTAAATTAGCTTCCAATCAGGTTAATTATAGCATGCTGAATCGCAAGATAGAAAATGATGTGCTACCCTATACGATGCAGGAAAATATTTCCATTATCGCTTATAGTCCTTTAGAACGGGGTTTGCTTACCGGGAAATATGTAAATGACGGGAAGCTTAAAGCTGATGATCATCGAAATAATTACTTTAAACGTTTCTCTAGGGAGAAGGTCAATGAATTTCTTGCAAAGATATATCCTATCGCTGAGAGGCAAAATGTAAGTTTATCACAACTTGTATTGAGGTGGACGAGCTTGCAACCGGGTATTACTTTTGTCCTGGCCGGTGCCAGGAATGCGAAACAGGCAATAGAGAATGCCGAGGCGATACAGGTGAAGCTAACGACCGAAGATACCCAATTGATCAATGATGCACTCGTCAATCTTACCAAATAGAATAATCTTATGTCGGTAAGCATCGCATCGTTGAATTCGGGAAGTAACGGAAACTGTTACTATATTGGAAATAAGCAGGAAGCTATTTTGGTCGATGCAGGAATTTCCTGCAGGGAAACGGAAAGGCGCATGACTCGCCTCGGTCTGGATATGAAGCGCGTAAAAGCTATTTTTGTTTCTCATGAACACACCGACCATATTAAAGGTGTTCCTGTATTGGCCAGAAAATACAAAGTTCCTGTATATATTACGGGTCGTACCCTAGAAAAAAGTGGCATGTCTATCGAGACCGTAAGACATTTTAATGCGTATGGAACCGTACGAATAGGAGATATCATTGTTCAAGCCTTCCCAAAATCTCATGATGCTTGTGATCCGCATAGCTTTACCGTCTCTCATGGAAAGATAAAGATCGGTGTATTTACGGATATCGGAATGCCATGTGAGAGTTTGATTTCCCATTTCCAACAATGTCATGCTGCCTTTCTAGAAGCAAATTATGACGAACAGTTGTTGGAAGAAGGAAAATATCCGTATTATTTGAAGAACAGAATACGCGGAGGGAATGGACACTTGTCTAACCGGCAGGCGCTGGCACTTTTTAAAACATACAGACCTTCGTTTATGAGTCACCTGTTGTTATCACATCTTTCAAAAGAGAATAACAGCGCTGAACGTGTGAAGAATTTATTTGGCCAATATGCGGACCATACCGAAATCGTAATCGCCTCCCGTTTTTCCGAAACCCCTGTGTATGAAATAGGGAGATCTAATAAAACAGACAATAACCAGAACATACGGCATCAAGAAGCGCAACTTACATTTTTTTAAATTAATAAGATATATGTCAAAAATACAACAAAGGCTTTCCTTTCATGAAGATTGGGTCGTCGTTATTTTAGGAGGGTTGATCATTTTTTTATCATTAGTAGGCTTGATTATACCCGTTGCTAATTTTAAATGGTCTACATCCGTGGAGTTATACCAACAGATATTAGCAGTAGAAAACCTCCAGATTATTGGAATACAGTTTCTCTTTGTTCTTTTTATTGCGGTTTTAGGGTCTTACCTTACGGGTCGGTCGGTGAAAAGCCAGTTGCTGGTATTTCCTTTTGTTTACTTTTTGACATTGTTTGCTCTCGTTATTACTGGAAATAGTGCAGTACAGGCGCTCAACCTTGAAGTAGTAATCTTTAGTCTGATTATTGGCCTTGCCATCAGTAATCTCTTTCATCTTCCCACATGGTTTAGGGAAGCATTATCCACAGAACTTTTTGTCAAGATCGGCTTGGTATTGTTGGGAACAAAAGTCATCTTTTCTGATATTTTAACAGCCGGTTCATTGGGGATGATTCAGGCCCTTGTCGTGGTATTATCAGTTTGGTATTTTGCATTCTGGCTTTGCCGGAAACTGAAAGTGGATGATGATTTAACGATGATGATTTCCAGTGCGGTGTCAATTTGTGGCGTTTCCGCTGCTATTGCCACATCCGGAGCTATCAAAGGTGATTCTAAAAAGTTATCTTATGTCATCTCGATGGTTTTGATTACCGCTATCCCCATGATGATTGCCATGCCCTATATCGCTCATTATTTTAATTTTCCAGAAGAAGTAACAGGAGCGTGGTTGGGTGGAAGTATTGATACCACGGGTGCCGTAGTTGCCTCAGGAAGTTTAGTTGGTGAAACTGCCCTTAAGATTAGCACCATCGTGAAATTCTCGCAAAATGTATTATTGGGGATTGCCGCGTTTGCTATTTCCGTATATTGGACTTACACCCAGAATCCCATGGCTAAAGATGGCGAGACTTCCCCTACCTTAGGCGTAATATGGGAGCGGTTTCCAAAATTTGTATTGGGTTTTGCCGGAGCCTCCTTATTGTTTTCTTTCTTTGTTTCACCAGAAGTTCAAGGGGCAGTTAAGGGTAGCTTGAAAAATTTACAGAGCTTATGGTTCGCTTTGGCTTTCACAAGCATTGGTTTGGAAACAAAGTTTTCCGACTTATTTAATAAGAACAGCAGAAAGCCACTTTATGCTTTTTTAATTGCACAGAGCTTTAATATCGTCATCACCTTAATTGTTGCATTTTTCCTCTTTGGGTAAGGTCGGATTGCTGAGGATTATGGCATATAACGGGCCGGGAGCACATGGCTCCCGTTAAACTTTTCGCGATAAGCCTTTGGTGTCATGCCTACATTCCGTTTGAAAAGAGATCTGAAGTTTTTCAAATCATTATAACCTGACTCAATCATTACCTGAAGAATACTCTGTTTGGATTGTTCCAACAGCTCTTTGGCCGCTTCTATCCGGGTCTTTTGAAGATACTCAATAGGGGTGATTCCGGTGGCATGTTTAAATCTTCGAACGAGGTTTCTTCTGCTGGAAGGGATATCGGTTATAATTTCTTCTACAGTATTGACTTTGCTGAATTGTTCTTTGATTTTTTGCTGGGTCAGTTTCACCAAGTCGTCGCCATGGTCTTCGGGAGGATAAAAGCTCCTGAAATAGCCTTGTTGTTGTCGATTTAAGTCTATAGAAAATACCTTTGCCGTTCGAACGGCCAACTTCCGCCCGCAATAGATTTCAATTAATTTTAGCATTAAATGAAAGCTGTTTGTAGCACCTCCGCTGGTACAAAGGCCATCGTCTTGCGTGATCACAGCATCAGCCTGCAACTTTACTTTAGGAAAGGTATTGGCGAAAACGTCTGCCGCGTCAATATGAGTAGTAGCGGAACGATTGTCCAGCAAGCCGGAAGCACCTAATAAAAAAGTACCTGTGCAGAAACTGGCTATCGTAGCTCCATTCTGATATTGTTGCCGCAGCCAAGGGATAAAATAGTGATTGTTCGCCACAAATTGAGAAAGAGGGCCGGGTTTGAATGCTGGAATGAGTAAAAGATGATAATCATCAATAGAAGCAATCGATTTGGAAACATATCCAGAAAAAGCAGTGAGTTCAACATTTCCCGTATGCACTAATTCAATGGTGAAGAAAGGAGAATGTCCTTCTTCCTTATAAAATCTATTTACCGTCTCAAAAACATCGAGTATGGCAGCTACGCTTAGCAAACGGTGTTCCCGGGTTAATACAATACCAAGATTCATAGGTATGGGGATTAGGTTGCATAACAAATTTAGTATTTTTGTTTAAATATCATATTAACTAAGGAAAACCTGTATAGCGTATGATGCATTAATCAACGATAAATAGGGTTTTATTAACGATTATAAAATAATGCGCAAAATTGATCAGGCTTTTGAATTATTCGATAAATATAATGAACAAGATCCATTTATATTTAAGTGGAAAGGCAAAAACTACCCCCAAGAATATTTTCTCGCGAAACAATTGCACAAGTGGGTATTGACGCTTGATCCCGGAGCTTCTGAAGAGCTGCAATTGGCATCCCGGTGTCAGCATATTGGAAGGTGGGAGATATCCCGTAAACGATATCCGGAAGGGCGTAAAGGATACCTGACTTGGCGCCGGCAGTTGGCCGTTTTACACGCGGATACCGCAGCGGGTATTTTGAAGCAAGTGGAATACGATGAGGGATTGATATCGCGTGTGAGACAAATCATCCTAAAACAGAAAATAAAGACAGACCAGGATGTCCAGACAATGGAAAACGCTTTATGTTTGGTGTTTCTCCAGTTTCAATATGAAGATTTCTTTAATCGGTATTCGTCTGAGAAGATAGTCGGCATCCTGAGGAAATCTTTGCTTAAGATGGATGACGAAGGACGCCGACAGGCTCTTTCTTTATCCTATTCCCCAACGGGCCGTCAATATATTGAAGAAGCGTTGAAGTTAATTCTCGATAAATCAAATTAAGACGGAACCACGTCATTTTGAGCGAAACGAAGTGGAGTCGAAAAATCTAAAAAACTTGACAATCAAGATTATAGATTTCCCCATTTCGTTCCGCTCCAGTTGAAATGACGATAGTTTGGACTTTTGAAATAGCCTCTAGCCAGCAATGACCTTAAGTGAATTAATTCAGTTCCTTTAATTTTAAGCTTCTAAAAGAAACCTTGTCACCATGATCCTGCAATAAAATATGTCCCTTTGGTGCCATACCAAAGTTGTCCCAGTTTTTATATTTGCTGTTAGCAACTAAAGACAAAAATTCTGGAGATCCGCGCTCATATTCTAAAATCTTATAACCATTCAGCCAATATTCAATATGATTATCAGGATATGATCGGATCATTCCATGATTCCATTCACCGATCTTTTTCTGCGATGCCTTAATTTTTTTTGAGGTAATCAAATCATAAAGAGATCCTAATGTACGGTTGCCATCCTTGCCGAGCTTGGCATCCGGGTGTCTTTCATCGTCCAATATCTGATACTCTGGCCCTATAGCTGAGCCACTATTTCCCTCACTCTCGGTAACATAATATTTCACTCCGCTATTGGCACCCTCAGTTAATTTAAAATCAAATTGAAATTCAAAGGCTGCATACTGTTTCTCCGTAACGATATCCCCACCATTTGTGGATTCTGAGCCGTCAGCCTTTTCTACACTCAAAACGCCATCTTGGATTTTCCATCCTTTGTCGGGAAAATGAGTTTTGTATGCACCTCGCCAGCCATTTGTTGTTTTTCCATCCCATAAAAGAGAATAGCCATTTGCTTCTTCTTGAGGGGATAAGGTGTTGGGGATGGTATTGACAACAAAAATACTATCTGCCGGAGAGGGTTCTAAGTTTGTTGTCTTGATACGAATATTCCGCCAGTGGATCTGCTTTCCCGGTTCACCGTCTTTTCCGATAGCATGTACTTGTAAAGCGATAAAACCACTTGACGTTTCGGCATCGACAAGGTTTGCCGTGGGGATGCCATTCACCCATGTTCGTATTGAATTACCGATACATTCAATACGGTATTTGTTCCATTGATTATTTTGAAATGCTTCCTTGCCCGCCGGATTATATTCTAACGGATATAACCATCCTCTACGTGCCTCATCATAAATGCCTCCACTCCACTTCCGTTCAGATGGGTCAATTTCCATTTGATAGCCGTGAACACGTCCATCTTTATAATCAGCATTGCTTTCGCTGCGAAATTGAATACCGGAATTCATTGTGGTGTCAACTAATAGTTCAAGTTCCAAAATAAAATCGCCATAATCTTTCTCGGTCGCTAGAAAAGAATTGGGCTCGTTTGGAACGGTTGTTCCAATGATTTCGCCATTGCTGACTTCATATTTCGCTTGACCGTTCAATTGCTTCCAACCACTTAAATCTTTTCCGTTGAAGAGCGGCTGCCAATCTTTGTCAGCAGAATCGGGAGCATTACAGGATAGTAGCAACATACAGGGTAAGACCAAGGAAAGGACGGTAAACTTTATACAATTCATGTTTTGATTTTATAAAATAATTGGATATGAAAATTAAAGATGTCGCGTTTTTTTGCTAAAGTTAATGTATTATTTCGAAAAAAATTTAGTTGGGTGAAAAAATGCAAGGTGAAGGCCGATACTTGCAATAAAATTAATCCAGTGTGTCGCCAATACATAAACTCAGGGAAATTTCTTTTGTTCGCCTATTCTTTTTAATAAGGTAAATGCTTTATATTTGCAGTGATCATGTTGAGAAAAATAACGGCAATCATTTTAGTCTTATCCGTTATAACGGCGAATTTTTCAAAGCTGTTTATATATGCTAGTTTTGAATTAAACAAACATTATATCGTCTCTGAACTTTGTGAAAACAGGGACAAACCACTCATGCATTGCGAAGGACAATGTTATTTATCCAAAAAGCTGGAACAAGCGCACAAAAAAGAGAAGAACCAGCAACAAGAATCTCAAAGATATCATTTTCAAGAAGCTTGCATTACGGAGAAGCTAGTTTGGGTATCCCAGGTTCAATTATTGAAAATGGATATTCCTCATGAGATTTCTTTTCGTTTGCCCAGTTGTTCTTCCTTTATTTTTCAACCTCCACGAGTGTAGTTCATATCTGCTGTTTGAGAATTTATTAGGTCATCCAAATGGATTGTCTTGTTGAACCCTATAATGAGGCTGCAATTCCATGATAGGCTCGAAGGCACTCTCATCGGTGTCCTGACTTGAACTCTGAAACAGTCTCCTTTCTTAATCACTTTTTTATTATCAGACCGATCATCTTTTAATTGTGAAGAATGCAAGGTCTTGGTATTGATCCCATGTGTATAGCAAATATGGAATATCAATACCGGAGAAACACGTTACATACATGAACTATGTCAAATATTTATTAATAGTCGGTTGCACATTGTTGCTCCTTCAAGTCAATGCGCAAAAACAACGTATAAGTGGATATGTGTACGATTCACAAACCCATCAACCCTTAGACAGGGTTGGCATAAAAACAACCACGGATGTTCAAATTACACAATCCGACAAAAGGGGATATTTTGAAATTCCGGGCAACTTCGCCAACAATCAGATTAAAGTAACCATGATTGGCTATAAAACACAAATTGTTGACCTTGACGCCGATATCGCGCATCTCAATATTCAGTTGGATGTAAATACCATTGATCTGAATGAAGTAAGGGTTACCGGCTATAACGAGAATAAAACCCGAAAAGAGACCGCAGGCTCCGTCGCTTTGATTACTTCCCGGGAAATCAACCGCGGAAGTGCTGTTTCCCTGCAATCTGCCCTAAATAGCATACCGGGTGTCCGTATGGACCAAAGCACACTTTCCGAAGCCCGTATTTCTATTAGAGGGAATGGCGTACGTGCCTCTTACGGAATACGGAACATCAAGATTTATGTAAACGAGATTCCGGTTACCGAAGCGGATGGTACTACCCGTATTGAGGCCCTGGATGTAAATAGTATCGGACGTGCCGAAGTGATTAAAGGTCCTGCTTCCAGCATTTACGGCGCAGGGACGGGAGGGGTAGTTAATTTTCAGTTACAACGATCCCCCTATCAAGAGCGGAGCATCGAAACCGCAGGCCTGATGGGTGGTGATGGTCTGTATCGTTTGGCAACTACATTCAGGAATGGGGGTGATCAGGTAAATTCTTATGTTTCGTATGGCTGGCAAGAGTACAAAGGGTATCGGAAACATAGTCAGGATATGCGGAGGTTCCTCACTGGCAATTTCCAACTTTTCCCCAGTGATAAAAGGATTATCACACTTTTACTAAATCGAACAACGCAGCATGCCCAGATTCCAGGCTCGTTGACGTTGGACCAAATGAAGGGTAATCCAATACAGGCCAATGCGGGTAACATAGACAAAAAGGCTGGCCGTTTGCAAACTTGGACCCGTATTGGAATGGCACAGCAGTACCTTTTTAATGAAAATTTTTCCAATAGTACCAGCGTTTTTACCTACTTCTATGATCTGAACCATCCGTTACCCTTCGCCTATCTCCGTAATTTCTACCAAAGTTATGGAGGAAGGACCCGCTTTTCATTTGATCCCGGCTTTGAACGGTTTCCCACGACTTTTACCGTAGGGCTTGAATTTAATGAGGGACTTACCAAGGGAAGTCAATATGTCAACAACCACGGGAAAGAGGGACAAATGAACTCGAATATCGATTATAAGAACCAGTCTTATTCACTCTTTTACCAATCAGAAACGCTACTGGGACAAAAAACAAGTTTAATCTTAGGATTAGGGTATAATGGCCTGAATTACCACATTCATGATTATCTCTATTCTGATAGAGACGGCGATAAACGCTTTAAACCGCAAGCTACACCCCGGGTTGCTCTTAGCCATAATTTTGGGGAAGCATTGAGTTTACATGCCAGCCTTAGTTCCGGTTTTTCACCGCCAGCAAGCTCAGAGATTAAAAATATCGATGGCTCCATCAATCCGTCGATTGAGGCTGAAAAAGCATTGAATTACGAAATCAATGCCAAGGGAAACCTGTTGAAATCACGCTTAGCTTATGATTTGTCCCTTTTCAAGATGGATATGAAGGGCGAACTGATTGCGCAAGCAATACAGCAAGGCATTACTATTTACCACAATGCCGGTCGAACCTCGCATAAGGGAGCCGAATTGGCATTATCCTATCAATTATCCCGCGGCCAAGATAATTTCCGCCTACAACCATTTATATCCCTCACTTATTCTGATTTCGATTTTAAGGAGTACAGCGTTCTAAATGCGGACAATGAAGTCACGGCCGCATATGATGGAAATGAACTGACCGGCATAGCACCATGGGTAATCAGCGCCGGCATCGATTTGGAAACCAAGACCGGTTTGTATTTTTATGGCAGTTATTTTTATTCTGATAGACTTCCTTTAAATGATGAAAATTCAGTGTATAACCCGTCCTATCACGTGCTGGATTCAAGGATAGGTTATAAAATAAAAGTAAGTGCTCCGTTTTTGGTGAATATATACGGTGGAGTGGATAATATTTTTAACAGAAAATATAGTTCAATTGTTTCGCTAAATGCTGCCGATTATGGTGGGGGAGCAGCCTACTACAACCCCTCTCCGGGACGAAATGCATATGGTGGAATCAGTTTTAAATATTTATTTTAATATAAAAGACGAAAAATGAAAAAGATATTTTTCTTATGTATAATAGGTGTATTCTCCCTGTTTATGAATAGTTGTAAACAAACCCAGTCACCTGAAGTAAAACGTCTGAGCCCCGAGGGTATTCATGCTGTGGGGCCGTACTTAAGCAAAGACCATCGGGGCAATACCGTACTTTGTTGGACGGAACAGAATCCCGACGATTCTCTTTATTATTTAAAGTATGCCGTATTTGATACGCAATTAAAGCAATTTAACAAGGCGATAGCCGTTCCGGCAACAGCCGGAATGAGTTTATCGGCCGAATCCATGGGCAAGATAGCCTTCAAAGACGACGGTACAGTAATCGCTGTTTTTTCGAAGTCATTTCCCGGAGAAAAGAATAAATATGCCGGTGCTATCTATTATTGTAGTTCTGAAGATAATGGAAATCATTGGTCTGAACCCCGTTTTCTTCATACAGATACCTCGCGGACATATGGTCGAAGCTTTTTTGATGTGGCAAGGTTGGCCGATGGGGAGGTCTGTGCGGTTTGGTTGGATGGACGTTTTGGGGAGGAAGAAAAAGGCTCTGCACTCTTCTTCTCCCGAACGGAAAAAGGGGAGGGTTTTGCACGGGATACGTGTTTAGATAAGAATACCTGTGAGTGTTGCCGCACGGAGATCCTTACGGACCAAAGCGGTCGTATCCATATCGCTTATCGAGGCATACAGTTTCCATCAGGGGTATTGGGAAAACAAGTGCGTGATATGGTTTATACCACTTCAGCTGATAATGGAAGAACGTTTTCTGCGGCGAGGGTTATCAGTAAAGATCAATGGGAAATACAGGGCTGCCCACACACTGGGCCGACATTAGCGGCAACAAAAAATGCATTACATGCGCTTTGGTTTACGGGTGGTGGTACGCCGGGCCTATATGCCAGTTCGCTGAAAGCAGGGGAGGTAGATTTCAGGGATAGGGTGTTGATAAGCAAATCGGGACGGCACCCACAAATGGTCGAAGTAGATGGTAAACTAGCGACCGTTTGGGAAGAAAGCCTAACGCCCGCGCAAGACCAGCACAAGGAAACCAATACCAACCATTCTAATATGGAAACGATGAATCATGGTGAGGGACATGCTTCATCGGCTGCTTCCTCTCAGGTAGTCCTAACAGTCGCTGACGAGGAAGGAAATGCGAAAAATAAGGTTCTCATCAGTGATGAAAAAGAGATTGCCGATCACGCTGTTATTACCACCACAGAAAGAGGCGTGTTGATAGCGTGGGTACAGGGAGGGGCAAATGATTCAGGGATTTTTTATTCCTCCCAGTTAATTGATTAGTTTACCATTAACCTCCTTTACGGAACCAGAGATCCAATAAAAAGCAAATGGAGAAAATCACGGAGGCCACGCCATTCGTTGTCATGAAAGCCCTATTTACCCTGCGCAAATCGGTCGGACTGACAATAATATGTTGATAGATCAGCAAGGCACAATAAAGAATGATGCCAATCACGTAAAAATAACCAAAGGAGACAAAGAAGACCGGTAGAATAATAAATATGGCAGATAAGAAATGAAAAATTTCAGAAATGCGAAGCGCCCCTTTTATTCCAAAAAACGCCGGAATGGATTTCAGTTGATGATCACGATCGAATGCTTCGTCCTGTAGCGCGTAAATAATATCAAAACCACTTACCCAGAAGATCACTGCCATAGAGTAAAATAAGGGAATGATGTTAAATTCCCCTGTCACAGCTAAATAGGCACCCAATGGTGCCAGCCCCAATCCAAGTCCCAATACCAAATGGCAAAGTATGGTGAACCGCTTTGTATAACTATATCCCAATATTACCAATAAGGCAATCGGGGACAAATAAAAGCAGAGCGGGTTGATCAGCCAAGTAAAGGCAATGAAAAGAGCACTATTGAGCACGACAAAAAAAAGTGCTTGTTTCGCACTCACCCGGCCCGCAGGTATATCCCGGATGGCCGTCCGCGGGTTCAAGGCGTCAATATGCCGATCCAGATAGCGGTTAAAGGCCATTGCCGCATTTCTCGCGGAAACCATACAAGCCACCATTAGTAACAGCAAGGACCAATGAAATTGATGGGATGTTGTATAGATCGCTAAAAAGAAACCAATAAAAGCAAAAGGCAGCGCAAAAATACTGTGGGCAAAAAGAACCAAAGAAAAATACTTCTTCATTATCAGCATTGGAAATTAATAACCATCACTCACTTCAGGTGGTTGAAAACTCATGTTTATATTGTCGATAACCGATAACACCTCCTCGCGCCCTTCACGGGTTTCCGCCGAGGTTAAAAAAACCGAGGGTACCTCTTCAAACCATTTCAATAACGATTTTTTGAATTTTGCTATATTCTGATCCGATTTAACGCGTGATTGTTTATCAGCCTTTGTGAAAATCAACATAAAAGGGACTTGGTTTTCACCTAGCCAACAACAAAAATCAAGGTCATTTTTCTGCGGTTCAATGCGGCTGTCTACCAACACAAAAACACATTGGAGGTTTTTTCGCACCCGCAAATAACGCCTTATGAAACGTTCCCACTCCGCACGGTTGCCTTTCGATGTTTTGGCATACCCATAACCCGGCAAATCGACCAAATACCATATTCCGTTAATCAAAAAATGGTTGATTAACTGGGTTTTGCCTGGTGTCTGTGAAGTTTTCGCCAAGCCTTTCTTGCTTGTCAAAGCATTGATCAGCGATGATTTGCCAACATTAGACCTGCCGATGAATGCATATTCAGGTAATAGCGGTGCAGGCAATTTATCGACTTTCGTATTGCTGCAAACAAAATCAGCAGTTTTTATCAACATGACCACAAAGTTAAAATTAAAATCCTGATATCTTGTTTTGCTGAAAAAGCAAATGGATTCAAATTGAATTTGCATACGCTAAAAGTGTATATTTGTGCATCATTATGTCGAAAATCATTACCCCATACAAAGATTCAGTTAATAGCAAAAAACAGCAGGTGGCCAGCATGTTTACCAAGATATCAGGCACTTATGATTTCCTGAATCATTTTTTGTCTATGGGGATTGATGTCATATGGAGAAAGAAAGCAATTCGTTTGTTGCAAGCTGTTCAACCTAAATTAATGTTGGATGTCGCGACCGGAACCGGCGATTTTGCTTTTGAAGCATTGAAGATCCTTTCACCCGAAAAAATTATAGGAGTGGATATTTCTTCCGGAATGTTAGAGGTGGCCAAGGAGAAAATCGCCAAAAGGAATGTAGAAGATCGTTTTGAAGTTCAATTGGGGGATTCTGAAAAGCTCTTATTTGAAAGCAATACCTTTGATGCGGTAACGGTAGCTTTTGGTGTGAGAAACTTCGAGAATCTGCAAAAGGGACTGGGCGATATTTATAGGGTATTAAAACCAGGGGGTAAAGTGGTCATCTTGGAGTTTTCAAATCCGAAAAACTTCCCCATTAAGCAACTTTACCACTTTTATTTTAATTCCGTAACTCCATTTGTGGGGAAACTTCTTTCTAAAGATAAAAGTGCTTACCGTTATCTGCCTGAATCAGTAGCCCGCTTCCCTGACGGGGATAATTTTACGGCTTTGCTGAAACTGGCCGGGTTTGGGGAAACAGTATGTCAGCCCCAAACTTTTGGAGTTTGTTCTATTTATAGTGCTGTCAAATGAGCAAGAAGCTATTGATAATCTTTTGTATGATCGTGCCTAGCCTGTCCCTAATGGCACAGCAACGTTGGGGAGGGAACGTAGACGAGGAAACATTGCATTTTGGATTCTCTTTCCATTATGTGGCTTCTGATTTTAAAGTTTTCAAGAACGCCAACTGGCAGGCAAACTCAGAAGTAAATAATGACATGTTGTGGCTGGAGGAACCAGGGACAATGAGTTCGCTTGATTCCATCTATTCGCCCTATGTAGGAGGAGAAGGAGTAGGCTTGCTTGCTGATTTAAGGTTGGGGAAGAATGCCAATTTGCGGTTCAGTCCGACGATCTTATTCGCCAATAAAGCCATAAACTATGGCTTTATCGATAACTTAGTAGCAAAAACCGTAAAAGCATCCCTGATGGAACTGCCTTTGACCTTCAAATTTAAATCAGATCGGAAGAATAACTACAAAGTCTATGTACTGGCAGGAGGAAAGTATTCGCTGAATGTTATCCCTAAGAAAAAGCTAGATGATGGCGGTGTAATTCCCGTAGAAAAGATGGTGAAGTTAAAACCCGGTTTTTTTTCTTATGAATTTGGTTTGGGAGTAGATATTTATTTTGAATATTTCAAGATGTCTCCTGAAATAAAATGGTCACAGAGTTTCAGCAATGTATTAGACAAGAGCGAAGCTACGATTTTTACTGCGCCAATTGATAAATTACTCTTGCATAGCATCCAGTTTAGTTTACTGTTTGAATAGATTTAAATACATGCTTTATGAACAAGATCGTGTTTATTACCGGAGCGAGCGCAGGGATAGGTAAAGCTTGTGCCGAGGTCTTCGCCAGCAAAAAGTGTAATCTTATCCTTTCCGCGCGAAGAATTGGGAAGGTGCAAAAATTAGCGCAAGAACTGCAAAATGCCCATGGCATTGAAGTGATTCCTTTGAAGATGGACGTGAGAGAAAAGAAAGACGTTGATCGCGTACTGGAATCATTACCGGCACAATGGCAAGAGATTGACGTATTGATCAATAATGCCGGCTTAAGCCAAGGTTTAGATCCGATATTCTCGGGCGATACAGATGATTGGGACCGAATGATTGATACCAATATAAAAGGCCTGCTTTATGTGAGCCGGGCCGTTATCCCACAGATGAAAGATCGTCAATCGGGACATATTATCAATATTGGTTCGATCGCGGGAAAAGAAGTTTATCCTAATGGAAATGTCTATTGCGCAACGAAACATGCCATTGATGCATTAAGTAAAGCCATGAGGATCGATTTATTGCCGTATGGAGTGCGGGTTACCGCATTGCACCCCGGTGCTGTAGAAACCGAATTTTCACTTGTGCGTTTTAAAGGAGATGAAGACCGTGCAAAAAAAGTATACGAGGGTTTTGTACCTTTGTATGCAGAAGACATCGCGGAAGCAGCATGGTTTGTGGTATCCAGGCCCAAACATGTAACCATCAATGATATGGTAATCATGCCCACCGCACAGGCGAATGCAACCCAGATTCATAAACAATAGCGATTAAAATCCAACCGCTACTGTTTTAGTATTTATAATAAACAATTCAATATGTCATTACAAAATAAAATCGATCAGGATATAAAGTCAGCCATGCTTGCTAAAGACAGTGTACGGTTAAGGGGTCTCAGGGCAATAAAATCTGCCATTTTATTGGCGAAAACAGAAAAAGGAAACACCGACTTAAGTGAAGATATAGAGATCAAGGTATTGCAAAAACTGGTCAAGCAACGTAAGGAATCGGCCGAGATTTATAAAGAGCAGAATAGGGCCGACCTTCTGGCAATAGAACAGGAAGAGCAAGCGGTCATTGAAGAGTACCTTCCGGCACAGTTAAGCCGGGAAGAGGTTGAAGTTCTCATAAAAAACTTGTTGGCTCAGCATGGATTTTCAGGTATGAAAGACATGGGAAAGGCTATGAGCACTGTTAATTCGCAATTATCCGGTAAAGCGGACGGGAAGACCATTGCTGAAATAGTAAAATCTTTTTTGGCTTCATAAAAGAAAAAATTCTTTATGAAGAAAATTATAATTACTACATTTAGAAAATAAAGAAATGGCGAATAGCCTGTCTCTTAGAAAGAATAGTATACAGCTTAGAATATATGAATTTACCCATTAAGGAAGAAAAAGGATTTAGATATATAGAAGAGGGTGAAGGGGAAGTATTGGTGCTTTTGCATGGGTTAATGGGAGCGTTGAGTAATTGGGAAGATGTCGTGAATGAATTTAAATCCCAATATCGGGTAATTATTCCCATGTTGCCGATATACGATATGCCTATTATAACAACAGGTGTAAAAAGCCTGTCAAGGTTTTTGTCGAAGTTTATCAAATTCAAAGGTCTTGAAAATTTCATTGTGGTAGGGAATTCATTGGGAGGACATGTAGGGTTAATGTACGTATTAGGCCATCAGAAACAGACACGGGCACTTGTTTTGGCAGGAAGCTCAGGTTTGTATGAGAATTCTTTCGGGGGCTCTTTTCCCCGGAGGGAAAGCTTCGATTTTATTAAAGAGAAAGTAGAATTTACATTTTATGATCCAAAAACCGCTACACCCGAATTGGTAGATGAAGTCTTTGCTTCCGTAAACAACAGGGAGCGTACGATAAGGATTTTAGCTATGGCAAAATCGGCCATCCGGCACAATATGGCAAAAGACTTACCCAAAATAAAGATTCCTGTTTGCCTCATTTGGGGAAAACAGGATAAAGTAACGCCGCCGGAAGTGGCAGAACAATTTTATGAGCTGCTGCCGAATGCAGAACTCCATTGGGTAGATTTATGTGGGCATGCTCCCATGATGGAACAGCCACAGGAGTTTAATTTACTTCTTAAAGGGTTTTTAGAGAAAATTAATTTTAAACCAAAGGTCAAATCTATCGTTTAAAAGAGAAAGGGAAACGATGATTGCAGCAGACATACTTTCTGATACGATTTATCCAGCGAAGAATTCAGATACACTCGTCACCTTACTGGATAGGATGCATGAATACCACGTAATGCAATTGCCCTTGGTCAAACATAACCAGTTATTGGGTCTGGTGAATGAAAATGATGTGGCAGCCTTTCTGAAAGATAAAAAGAAGACCGCAGAGCTTCCGCACGAAATGGTCTTTGCCTATGAAACCCAACATATATATGATGTTATCCGCCTATTTCATATCCATCAATTAGATGTTCTTCCCGTTTTGGATCCAAAACACCAATATGCTGGTGTAATTACCTTGCATGATTTAATGAATACGCTAACCGTACTTACCTCATCAGATGAACCGGGGGGGATAATTGTATTGGAGGTGAACAACAGAGACAACTCCCTCGCCCATATTGCACAAATCGTTGAATCAGACAATGCCCAGATTATGAGCTCTTATGTGAGGACTTTCCCCGATTCTACACGTATGGAGATTACCATCAAACTGAACCGCACCGATATTGCGTCCATTGTCGCAGCCTTTTTAAGGTATGACTATACCGTATTGGCAACATTTAACGATGCCCGTGTATATGATTCATCACAAGAACGTTATGAGCAGTTAATGAATTATTTGAATATGTAAGGTTAGGAAGTTAAGAAATGATAAAAGTCGCAATTTATGGACGGGAGTTCCAACCATCAGCTAGCCCTTACGTCAGTCATTTGTTTCAGTTATTAGCTGAAAAGAAGGTAGAAATCTGGATCTTTAAAGAGTTCAAGCATTTTTTGATGGATACCTTTGAGATTGGGGAAGGAACTAATGAGTTTACCTCCCGGCATGATTTGCCTCAAGACATCCGCTTCATGTTGAGCCTAGGGGGAGATGGCACCATGCTCGCGGCAGTTTCCGTGCTCCGGGATTCCAATATACCGATCACAGGGATAAACCTTGGTAGGTTAGGGTTTCTGGCGAGCATTAATAAAGATAAGATTGAAGAGGCGATAACCGCATTATTCCAAGAAGAATACACCATACAGAAGCGCACCTTATTGTCAGTACAAGCTGAAAATGCCGAACTCTTCAATGGCAATAGTTTTGCCTTGAACGACATCACCTTGATGAAACGCGATTCATCCGCTATGATTACTGTAAAGGTGTTTTTGAATGAAGAACTATTGAATGCCTATTGGGCCGATGGTGTTATAGTGGCTACCGCAACAGGCTCCACGGCCTATTCATTAAGTTGTGGGGGGCCGATTATTTTGCCCGGCTCGGGCAATTTTGTCATTACGCCCGTGTCGTCCCATAACCTAAATGTCAGGCCCTTGGTTATTTCAGATAATGATGTGTTGAATATTGAGATTGAGAGCCGAAGCGATCGGTATTTACTCTCTTGTGATTCAAGGACAACAGATTTGGAGACGCATGTGAAATTGAAAATATCGAAAGCTTCTTTTACAATTAACCTGATCCGCCTTAAGAATGAAAGCTTTTTTTCAACCCTGAGAAGAAAGCTGTTATGGGGGCTGGACACGCGTAACTATTAAATTCTTCGTTTTATATCAAATATTCAAATAAGGTTTGATCTTGGTTTATTTCCTTGAAATCAAATCGATTTGCTTGCATCCGTTCAATAAGTGCCGCATAATCGCTGCTTGAACGAAGTTCGATTCCTACCAAAGCCGGACCCCTTTCACGCTGGGTTTTTTTGATAAATTCAAAACGGGTGATGTCGTCATTGGGTCCCAATACTTCATTTACAAACAGCTTTAGTGCACCTGGTCGCTGAGGGAAGTTAACCAGGAAATAATGCTTTAACCCTTCATACAACAATGACAGTTCTTTTATCTCCTGCATCCGATCGATATCGTTATTTCCACCGCTGATGATGCATACTACTTTCTTTCCGGAAATAGCAGGTGCATATAAATCTAAAGCAGCCAGAGATAGCGCACCTGCTGGCTCGGCAACGATAGCATCATGGTTATACAGGCGCAAAATACTCGTACATACTTTTCCCTCAGGTACCAATTCTATCCTTGACAGGTATTTATTGCAATAACTGTAGGTTAATGTTCCCACACGTTGTACAGCAGCTCCGTCCACAAAGCGATTAATATATTCTAAAGTGACCGGCTTCCCCGCCGTAAATGCAGCTTTCATGGAGGCAGCACCTTCTGGTTCTACGCCCAATATTTGTACCTCCGGTTTTTTTTGGTGGAAGTAATGGCTTATCCCCGCTGCCAGTCCGCCTCCGCCAATAGGTATGATTATCGCATCCACATCGGGCATGTCTTGCAGGATTTCCACACCTACCGTGCCACCCCCTTCGATAACCGCCAAGTCATCAAAAGGAGGAATAAAGGTCATGTCATGTTTTTTTGTATAGTCTAAAGCTTCCCGCTGGCAGTCGTCAAAGGTATCACCGGTCATAATAATCTCAATGAAATCTTCACCAAACATCTCGGTTTGATTGACTTTTTGTTTAGGTGTATGGTTTGGCATGAAGATCACACCATGGATACCCTTTTTTTTGCAAGAGAAGGCCAGCCCTTGGGCATGATTGCCGGCACTAGCCCCTACAATACCCTTTTTTAGCTGTTCTTCCGGCAGACCATTGATTTTATTGTACGCTCCACGCAATTTATAAGAACGAACAATCTGTAAATCTTCTCTCTTGAGGTAGATTTCTGCGCCATAGCGTTTAGACAGTAGCTTATTATAGTGCAGGGGTGTTCGCCGGATAACATCTTTTATCCGGTCAAGGGCCGCCTCTGAATCGATACCTGACAATGGAGCATAATCAGCCATGAAATGATAAGCTTAATGTTCTACCAAGTCAGCCAGATCAGCATCGCTGATGTTCTTTTTAGCATCTGCAAGATCAAGAAAACGTTGATATACTTGGTTGAGCTCTTCTTTTTGAAGATCATAACCCAAGCGCTCCAAATGATGCTTTAGGGCATGCCTGCCGCTTCTTGCCGTTAAAATAATATCCGCTTCGGCCAAACCGATATCTTCTGGTTTGATGATTTCATAATTTTCACGGTGCTTAAGGAAGCCGTCCTGATGAATCCCCGAGCTATGTGCAAAAGCATTCCGTCCTACGATAGCCTTATTAGGTTGCACAGGCATGTTCATCATTTCACTGACCATACGACTGATAGAGGTAAATAGTTTGCTGTTGATGTTGGTACTCAGGTTATCGAAACGTTGTTTATGAACTTGCATAATCATCGCTACCTCTTCCAATGAAGTATTTCCGGCACGTTCCCCTATACCATTGATCGTACATTCAACCTGGCGTGCACCATTTTGCACACCCGCTATAGAATTCGCTGTTGCCAATCCCAGGTCGTTGTGGCAGTGTACAGAAATAATGGCCTCTTCAATATTCTTTACATTTTCCTTTAAGAACTTGATTTTATCGCCATATTGATCGGGAAGGCAATAACCATTGGTGTCGGGAATATTGACTACTGTGGCTCCGGCATCGATTACTGACTCAACCATTTTTGCCAAATATTCTATATCTGCCCGGCCGGCATCCTCAGCGTAGAATTCAACATCTTCCACAAAAGTTTTTGCGTACTTTACAGCAGCAACTGCCCGTTCCAGGATCTTCTCACGTGTGCTGTTGAATTTATAATGGATGTGCATATCAGATGAGCCGATTCCCGTATGAATCCTTTTCCGCTTGGCATATTGCAGGGCTTCCGCTGCTACCTCGATGTCTTTTTCATTGGCGCGGGTAAGGGCGCAGATGATGACATTGTTTAGCGTTTTAGAGAGTTCAATAACACTTTGGAAATCTCCCGGACTTGAGATGGGAAATCCAGCCTCAATAATATCGACGCCTAAACGTTCCAATTCAAGAGCGATTTCAATTTTTTCGGATGTTCTTAACTGACACCCGGGTACTTGCTCGCCATCGCGAAGAGTAGTATCGAAGATATAGACGTGGTTAGGATCGTGTAACATGCTGATTTTTTTAGGTATTATACTTAAGAGGGGAGAACATAATCATGATTCGCCCTTTGTTCATATGCCTCAATTTTTTCTCTATGACTTAAAATGAAATCAATATCGTCATATCCATTCAATAAACAGGTTTTTTTATAGGAGTCTATCTCAAAACTTTCCGACTTCCCTAAACGCAATAAGATAATCTTTTGTTGAACGAGATCAACTTCGATTTTTGTTTGGGGATCCTTTTCAATTTCCGCAAAGATAGTTTGCAGGAAATCTTCAGAAACCTGTATTGGGAGGAGACCATTGTTTAGCGCATTCCCTTTGAAGATGTCGGCGAAAAAGCTACTGACAACCACCTCAAAGCCGTAATCACTAATCGCCCAAGCCGCATGTTCCCGGCTGCTTCCACAACCGAAATTCTTACCCCCAACCAGGATCTGCCCTCCGTATAAGGGATTGTTCAAGACAAAGTCGGCAATGGGTTTATTTGATGCATCAAAACGCCAATCACGGAACAAGTTCTCACCGAAACCCGAACGGGTAGTCGCTTTTAAAAAACGTGCAGGGATAATTTGATCAGTATCGATATTTTCCGCATGTATGGGAACCGCTGTCGACTGTATATGTTTAAATGTTTTCTTAGCCATAACTATTCTCTTTATCCTACTTCTTCCAGGTCAAACTCCCGAATGTCCGTCACCCTGCCGGTAACCGCCGCCGCCGCCGCCATCAATGGACTTGCAAGAAAAGTTCTTGAATTAGGTCCTTGGCGCCCTTCGAAATTCCGGTTTGAAGTTGAAATACAGTATTTCCCTGCGGGTATTTTGTCTTCATTCATTCCTAAACAGGCACTACATCCCGGTTCCCTTAAGGTAAAGCCCGCCTCCTCAAAAATTTTGTCCAGCCCTTCCGCTTTCGCCTGGATTTCCACTTGCTTAGATCCCGGAACTACCCATACCGTAACATGGTCTGCTTTATGTTTACCTTTCATAAAAGCGGCCACCTGACGTAAATCCTCTATACGCGAGTTTGTACAGCTTCCAATGAATACATAATCTACAGGATGCCCCAAGAGGGGCTTATTATCATCTAAGCCCATATAATGTAGGGCTTTCAAATAAGATTGCTGTTCTTGTTTGTCAAACTGGGATGCCGCGGGGATATTTTCAGTAATGCCCATGCCCATACCTGGGTTTGTGCCATAGGTAATCATGGGTGCAATATCTTCGGCCTTGAAACTTAACACCTTATCGAATTCAGCATCTTCATCAGAGTATAAGGTTTTCCAATAAGCCAAGGCCCCGTCCCACGCTTCGCCTTTGGGTGCAAACTTCCGGTCCTTTACATAAGCAAAGGTTATATCGTCTGGAGCTATTAAACCTCCTCTGGCACCCATTTCAATGCTCATGTTGCAAATGGTCATGCGGCCTTCCATGCTTAATGAACGTATGGTATCGCCTGCATACTCCACAAAATATCCTGTTCCCCCGGCTGCAGAGATCTTTGAAATAATATATAAAATAATGTCTTTTGCGCCAACACCTTTCTGCAAGGATCCATTTACATCGATTCTCATGCGCTTTGGTTTAGGTTGCAAAATACACTGGGTAGCCAAAACCTGCTCTACCTGCGAGGTGCCTATTCCAAAAGCAATTGCTCCAAATGCTCCATGTGTTGACGTATGGCTATCACCACATACATAAGTTCCCCCGGGACGGGTAACTCCCAATTCCGGACCGATAACATGTACAATTCCTTGATAGCGATGTCCCAAACCATATAATTCAATTCCGAATTCCTCGCAATTCTTCGTTAACATATCCACCTGTAAACGAGAGAGCTCTTCCTGAATAGGTAGATGCTGGTTGATGGTGGGCACATTATGGTCCGCAGTAGCCACCGTTTGTCGAGGGCGGAATACTTGCAGGCCCCGCTCCCGCAGGCCATTGAAAGCCTGGGGACTGGTAACTTCATGAATAAAATGGGTGTCAATGTATAGTATATCCGGAAATCCTTCTTCATGACTTACTACATGTGAATCCCAAATTTTATCGAATAACGTTTTTCCCATGATCTCTAACGATAACCCAATGTCAGCATAAGATGCTTTATTAGCAATGAAGCTAACATATTCCTAAATCTTTAATCATTCTATATCCCATACAGGGGCTTTCAAAACCCTGTATGGGATGATGCATTTTTAGCTCGAAACTAATATTAGTCAGCCTGATTTTCAGGTCGAAGGCTGCGAACCGCTTTGCCAGCTTGCCACATTTCGCTTTCGCGCAATTCTGCCAATTCCGCATCCAGTTTCACGCGGTAATCTTCTTTAGAATTGCTGTCGATCGAGCGTTGCGACTCTTTTCCGGTTGATACACTGTCGTATAATTCATTAAATACCGGTGCTGTAGCGTCCCTGAATTTCTTCCACCAATCCAACGCACCACGTTGTGCCGTTGTTGAACAATTGGCATACATCCAGTCCATGCCGTTTTCAGCTACAAGCGGCATCAACGATTGTGTCAATTCCTCCACCGTCTCGTTAAAAGCTTCAGAAGGGGAGTGGCCGTTTTTACGGAGTACGTCATATTGTGCCGCAAAGATACCCTGAATGGCACCCATCAATGTTCCCCGTTCCCCAGTGAGATCCGAATAAACCTCTTTTCTGAAGTCAGTTTCGAATAAATAACCTGATCCCACACCAATTCCCAACGCAATAGCCCGTTCACGTGCCTTTCCTGTGGCATTTTGATGTACTGCGAATGATGAATTTAGGCCCTTACCTTCTAAAAATAGGCGCCGTAGGGAAGTCCCCGATCCTTTTGGAGCAACCAAGATCACATCGACATCGGAAGGAGGGATAATTCCCGTTTGGTCAGTATAGGTAATCCCGAAGCCGTGCGAGAAATAAAGTGCATTGCCCGGACTAAGGTGTTTTTTAATGATTGGCCATAATGAAATCTGCCCTGCATCAGAAAGAAGGTATTGGATGATGGTGCCTTTCTCTGCAGCCTCTTCTATTTCGAAGAGCGTTTCTCCAGGTACCCAACCATCGGCAACCGCCTTATCCCAAGTCTTTGAATCTTTACGTTGTCCGATAATGACATTGATCCCATTGTCTTTCAGGTTAAGTGCTTGGCCGGGGCCTTGAACACCATAACCAATTACTGCAACCGTTTCACCTTTTAATGTCTCTTGTGCCTTGCTTAAAGGAAATTCTTCACGAGTTACTACCTCTTCTTCAGTACCGCCAAAATTAATTTTTGCCATTTTGTTGTTTTTAAATTTTAGATATTAAGTATGGGGGATGAAATCGCCATCCCTTTCGTTTATTATGAATTGAATTGTTTTACATTGTAAATACTTTATCCCGTTTGCCCAGGAATTCATTTTCTACCAGCTCCTCTGAGGGCTCTTCTGCTTCAAATTCCTTTAATTTTTTATGAAAACCTTCACTGTTTTTAATGATGGCAATGCGGGCACTTCTGACAAACTCGATCAAGCCATAGTCGGTTAATGCCGTGGTAAGCTTGTCTATATCTTCGCTATGCCCGGCCGTTTCAAAAACGGTATAATCGTTTCTCAAAACAACCACGCGCGCACCATATTGCCTCAATAAACGTTCCACGCTGGCCTTTTCAGCAATAGTGGCAGTAGGCACTTTAAAAAGGGCCTGCTCCTGCCAGATGATCTCCTCATTGGTGTTATAATAAGCTTTCAACACTTCTACCTGTTTCTCCAATTGGCGGGCCACCTTCCGTACCACTTCTTCGGTCTCCTGGATCACAATAGTGAAACGATGAATCCCCTCAATTTCAGAAGGGGAGGTGCTTAAACTATCGATATTTATTTTTCTACGTGAAAATAAAATTGCAATCCGACCGATAATGCCAATTCGGTTTTCGGTATAAACGGTGAGGGTATATTCTTGTTTTGACATGACTTGTTTCCTTTAATCGTAACTATTTTAACCTGATTTCAGCTACACTGCTACCTTGGGCAACCATTGGAAATACATTGTTTTCTTTGCCGACCATCACTTCAAGAAGATAGGCCCCATCATGGGCAAGCATGGTCGCAAGGGCGTCTTTTAACTGCTCCCGCTGGTCGATACGTTGTCCGTCTATGTTGTAACCTTTAGCTACCATAACAAAATCAGGACTGGTAATATTAACAAAAGAATACCGTTTATCATTGAACAGTTGCTGCCACTGCCGTACCATTCCCAAGAATTGATTGTTCAAAATCAAGATCTTAACCTTGGCACCGAATTGCATGATGGTTCCAAGCTCCTGAATGGTCATTTGTAAACCACCATCGCCAATGATGGCAATGATGTCGCGGTCCGGGCGGCCATACCAGGCACCAATAGCCGCAGGTAAGCCAAATCCCATCGTTCCCAATCCCCCCGAGGTGACATTGCTTTTGGATTGGTTGAATTTCGCGTAGCGGCAAGCCACCATTTGATGCTGGCCCACATCCGTAACGATAACGGCATTCCCATCCGTTAGTTCATTCAATACCTTGATAACCTCTCCCATGCTCATGATCTCTGAGGTGGGGTTTAACTCCTCCTGAATGACCTCCTTCACTTCCTCCTTTTCCAGTTCACGGAACCGTTCGAGCCAACTCGCATGGTTTCTCTTTTCTATAAGGGCAGTTAAAAGCGGCAATGTCTCTTTGCAGTCGCCCCAAACAGGAACTGTTGCCTTGACATTTTTATCGATTTCTGCTGGGTCAATATCCAAATGGATCACCTTTGCCTGCTTGGCATACTTATCCAACCTCCCTGTTACCCGGTCATCAAAGCGCATACCTATGGCAATTAGCACATCGCATTCATTGGTCAGCACATTGGGGGCATAATTTCCGTGCATGCCCAACATACCCACATTTTGAGGGTGATCGGTTGCCAAAGCACTTAAGCCCATCACTGTCCAGGCGGCGGGGATACCCGATTTTTCGATAAATTCTTTAAATTCCTGCTCCGCTTTGCCGAGAATTACACCCTGGCCAAAAATAACAAAAGGTTTTTGTGCCTTATTGATAAGAGACGCCGCTTCTTCAATATAAGACGGTCTCACCAATGGTTTGGGCCGATAGCTCCGGATATGTTTACATGGGGTATAGCCATAATAGTCGAACAATTGAATCTGGGCATTTTTCGTAATATCGATCAAAACCGGACCGGGCCTGCCTGAACGTGCAATGTAAAACGCTTTGGCCATTGCAGCCGGTATTTCAGTAGCATCGGTTACCTGGTAATTCCATTTCGTTACCGGTGTCGTAATGTTAATGACATCTGTTTCCTGGAAAGCATCGGTACCCAACAAATGGGCGAATACCTGCCCAGTAATACAAACAATGGGAGTGCTATCGATTTGGGCATCAGCTAAACCGGTCACCAAATTGGTAGCACCCGGGCCACTGGTAGCGAAAACAACCCCCACCTGTCCAGAAGTCCGCGCATAGCCTTGTGCCGCATGCGTAGAACCCTGTTCATGCCTCACTAAGATATGATTGAGCTTGTCGTTATAATCATATAAGGCATCGTAGATCGGCATAATGGCACCCCCAGGGTAACCAAAAACAGTACTTACGTGCTCAGCTAACAAGGCTTCTAGTACCGCCTGCGATCCGCTTATTTGTGTAGGCGTCATCGTTTTTTCTGCTTCTTTTGGTGCAGTCGCTTTTGCTGTTTCCACTGTATTCATTGCTTATATCCGTTAATTTTCTATTTTATCACCTTTTCTCTTTATCATGATTCATCCGTCACACAACCCATACTCGCATCTTTTACACTCGTATGGTATTTGTACAATACCCCTTTTGTGGCGGGGGCTGGTGGTTGTACCCAACGTTTGCGCCTTTCCTCCAGTTCCTCCTCACTGATTAATAGGTTGATTTCATTCTTTAGCGCATCGATATGAATGATATCATCATCATTGATGAGTGCAATATTGCCACCTTCCCAGGCTTCAGGGGTAATATGGCCTACGACGAAACCATGAGTCCCTCCCGAGAACCGGCCATCCGTAATCAAAGCTACTGATTTTCCCAGACCCGCACCGATGATAGCCGACGTTGGTTTTAGCATTTCCGGCATTCCCGGTGCACCCTTCGGACCAATATGACGGATCACCACCACATCGCCCGGCTTTACTTTACCCGACTCGATGCCTGCAATCAATTCAGATTCACCCTCAAATACCCGGGCGGGTCCCTCGAAGGTTTCCCCTTCCTTGCCACTGATTTTGGCCACAGAACCTTTCTTGGCGATATTTCCATAAAGAATTTGTAAGTGTCCGGTCTCCTTGATCGGATTTTCAAGAGGGAAAATAATCTTTTGACTATCGAAATCCAATGGAGGCACATCCGCCAGGTTCTCGGCAATCGTTTTTCCCGTCACCGTTAAACAATCACCGTGGAGTAAACCTTTGCTTAGCAGGTATTTCATCACAGCCGGTACACCCCCTATCTGGTGAAGATCTTCCATGAGGTACTTTCCACTGGGCTTAAGATCCGCAAGTACCGGCGTAACATCACTTACTTTCTGAAAGCTATCCGGTGTAATGTCGACGCCGGCCGCCCTTCCTATCGCGATGAAGTGAAGCACCGCATTCGTTGAACCTCCCAATACCATCAACGTAACGATGGCATTGTGAAAAGCCTCTTTCGTCATGATATCAGAAGGGAGGATGTTTTTTTCCACCAATACCCGTATTGACCTGCCGATATCCCGGCATTCCTGTTTTTTCTCCTCGCTTAATGCGGGATTGGAAGAGCTGTAAGGCAAGCTCATTCCCAATGCTTCAATGGCAGCTGCCATGGTGTTTGCCGTGTACATCCCGCCACAAGCGCCTGCACCTGGACAAGCGTTTTTAATAATGCCCTGAAAATCCTCCTCATTCAGGTTACCGGCAATTTTCTCGCCCAATGCCTCAAAGGCAGATACGATATTCAATGCCTTTCCTTTATATTGGCCGGAGTGGATTGTACCTCCATATAACATGATGGACGGGCGGTTCAAACGTGCCATTGCGATGATCGAACCCGGCATATTCTTATCACAACCGGGAACTGTGATGAGCCCGTCATAATATTGTGCCCCACAGACCGTCTCTATAGAATCGGCAATCAGATCGCGCGATACCAATGAATAGCGCATCCCCGGCGTACCGTTAGACATGCCATCGCTTACGCCGATCGTATGAAAAATCAAGCCCACCATATCATTTGTCCAAACTGACTCTTTTACGATTTCTGAAAGCCCGTTTAGGTGTATGTTGCAAGGGTTTCCGTCATAGCCCATGCTGGCTATGCCAATCTGAGCTTTATTCATGTCTTCCGGTTTGAAGCCAATAGCGTATAGCATGGCTTGTGCTGCCGGTTGTGTGGGGTCTTGGGTTAGTGTTTTGCTAAATGGATTGATCTCTGACATATCTTAAATTATCTCATGAATGGGCCATGGTGAATGCTGCTTTTCCTTCCTCTGTTGCCCGTCATTTTTAGCGTCACCTTCAACCCTTCGTACTATGTGTTAAATTTTTTATTAAGATACAAGCTTCCTTATTGATCGGCAAGGAAAAGCGATAAAAAATTAAATTAGAATATTATTCTGTGTTTTTCTCCTATACCAAATCAAATTTTATTACCCACCCCTCATGTCAATGCTTATACGGTATTTTTTATACCAAAATCAAAATCGGTTTTCAGTTCAATTCAATACGTCTTTAATAGGGATAGCCATATTTCTGCTTATTTTTGCCCGAACGACAGAAAAATATTTAAAATTTGAGACTTTTAGATACTGGTTGATGATAGGAGAGAAGAGGAAGAATCTCGTCAGACAAGGACATAAAAAAAGCCCGCAATAAAAATCGCAGGCTTATCCTTTTTCGGGGCGAAGCAAATTAACCGACTACCGCTTCAGCCAACAAGGTAATTTCATTGTTGAGTACCTCAACCACACCACCCTTAATAGTAAGGGATTTTTCGCCATTTTGATCCTGAACAACTACCACGCCATCTTCGAGTGTAGAAATGATCGGGGCATGATCTTTAAATATTTGAAACGAGCCCGATGTACCGGGCACTGTAACAGATGTTATTGTGCCCTCATAAATTGATTGGTCAGGTGTTTGAATAGTCAGGTGCATGGAATGAAAGATTTAATACGCTGTATTTACGCTTCGGCCAATAATTTTTTACCTTTTTCTATTGCTTCTTCAATGCTGCCCACTAGGTTAAAAGCAGCTTCAGGATATTCATCAACCTCACCATCCATAATCATGTTGAAGCCTTTAATCGTATCTTTAATGTCAACCAACACGCCCTTTAAACCGGTAAATTGCTCGGCAACATGGAAAGGCTGGGAAAGGAAGCGCTGAACACGGCGAGCGCGGGAAACAGTTAATTTATCCTCTTCCGAGAGCTCGTCCATCCCCAAGATGGCGATGATGTCTTGCAATTCCTTATAACGTTGCAATGTTTCTTTCACACGTTGTGCTGTATTGTAATGCTCTTCCCCTAAAGTGGCCGCATTCAAGATCCTGGAAGTGGAATCCAAAGGATCCACCGCAGGATAGATACCGAGTTCGGCGATCTTTCGGGATAATACTGTGGTGGCATCCAAGTGGGCGAATGTCGTTGCAGGTGCCGGGTCAGTCAAGTCATCAGCAGGTACATATACCGCTTGCACCGAAGTAATGGAACCTCTTTTTGTCGAAGTAATACGCTCTTGCATGATACCCATCTCTGTAGCCAATGTGGGTTGGTAACCAACCGCAGAAGGCATCCGGCCCAATAAAGCGGAAACTTCAGATCCAGCCTGTGTAAAGCGGAAAATATTATCGATAAAAAATAAGATGTCGCGTCCTGCACCTTCGCCATCACCATCACGGAAATACTCGGCGATGGTCAATCCCGACAAGGCTACCCTTGCACGGGCACCTGGAGGTTCATTCATCTGTCCAAATACGAAGGTAGCCTTTGATTCTTTCAGGTCTTCCTGATTAATGGCATCGAGATTCCATTCCCCTTTTTCCATACCTTCCATAAAAGAATCGCCATATTTGATGATGCCAGATTCAAGCATCTCACGCAATAGGTCATTTCCTTCACGGGTACGTTCACCCACACCGGCAAATACCGATAATCCAGAATATGCCTTTGCAATATTATTGATCAACTCTTGGATCAAAACGGTTTTTCCAACCCCTGCACCGCCAAATAACCCGATTTTCCCCCCTTTTGCATAAGGTTCAAGCAAATCAATTACTTTAATCCCTGTAAATAATACCTCGGTTTCCGTAGAAAGATCTTCGAATTTTGGAGGATGGTTATGGATAGAACGTCCTGTTGATTTGTCCAAATTTGGAATCCCATCAATTGCATCGCCAACAACATTGAAAACACGGCCCTTAATGTTTTCCCCAACCGGCATTTTAATGGGGGCACCCGTATCGGTTACTTCCATACCGCGCAATAAGCCGTCGCTAGAATCCATGGCAATAGTACGGACACGTTCCTCACCTAAATGCTGCTGAACTTCCAACACGACTTGCTGTCCATTTGATTTTTCAATTATAAGGGCATTATAAATCTCAGGGAGACTTTCAGAGCCAGCAAAGCTAACATCAATTACCGGTCCGATGATCTGCGCTATTTTACCAATGTTGGGCATGTTTATAAGATTTTTTGTTTCAAGTATTAACAATTTTGGCTACCTTATTAATAGCCTGATTTTGGACTGCAAAAATAAGCTTTATGATGGAATTTCAAACATCTATTTGAAAAGATTTTTATTTACACCCAAAGGCCCTACCTTCGCACTCAATGAAACGAATATTAGTAACCGGAAGCAATGGTTTTATTGGCCGTGAAACCCTCTCTATATTGATAAAGGATAGAGACATCGAGGTCATTGCCTTGTCGCGGGGGAAGAACCGACATCCCAGTCACCCCAATTATACTTATATCGATGCCGATGTATGTGATGAGGCGATAATGGAAGCCATTATTGCTTCACATCGTCCCGACGTCGTTATCCATACCGTGGCCATGGCCCAGGTGGAAGCCTGTGAGGAAAACCCTGTACTTTGCCGGGAAATAAATGTAAACCCCGTACGTACATTGGTTTCCTTGGCGGTGCGATATGGTTTTCATCTGATATACCTTTCCACAGATTTCATCTTTGACGGTGAGAACGGTCCTTATACAGAAACCGATGACCCTCATCCCCTTAATGAGTATGGTCGGAGCAAACTCCAAGCAGAACAGCTTATCCAGTCTTCAAGTATCAGGTGGTCTATTGTCCGTACCATTTTGGTGTATGGCCTTCCCCATGACGAAAACCGATCCAATATTGTATTGTGGATAAAGAATTCCCTGGCGGGCGGCAAGGAGATTAAAGTAGTTACCGATCAAATCCGCATGCCCACGTTGGTAAGCGATCTAGCTGAGGCTTGCATAACCATCGCAAAGCAAGGGGTTACAGGCATATTTCACATCAGTGGTGAAGAAAGTATGAGCATCCACGACATCGCCTTGCAGGTTTCGGGTTGCTGGAACCTTGATCAATCATTGATCAAACCGGTATCAGCCAACCTCCTTCCATCCGCTGTTGCCCGGCCGAAGGCTACCGGCTTTATTTTGGACCGCGCAAGATCAGTATTGGCTTATTCTCCCCATTCCCTGCAAGATGGCTTGCTGCTAATGAAAAAACAAATGGGTTGAGCTTTTACCACAAAAGGCACGCCATTGTCCGTTCATTGTTAAAAAAAACAGGCGGGCCCCTCATTCCGTTCCCAATTTTCGTTGATGAGGCTTTAAATGCTTATTTTTGTCATGGAAAATTAAAGCAAATTGATCACACAAGATGACATCCTGTTTGAGGATAACCACTTAATTGCCGTTAACAAACGGGCAGGCGATCTGGTGCAGGTAGACAGTACCGGCGATCTTTCTTTGGATGAAATGACCAAAAGATTTATTGCCGACAAATACAATAAACCCAATGGCGCGTTTTTAGGTGTGGTTCACCGGCTCGACAGGCCGGTAAGCGGTGTGATTCTTTTTGCGAAGACGAGCAAGGCATTAGACCGCATAAATAGGATGTTTAAAGCACGTGAAATGCATAAAACCTATTGGGCGGTAGTGCGCAACCGCCCCGAAGAGATGGAGGGAAGTTTAGTACATTGGTTGGTGAAAGATCCGCAAAAGAATGTGACGAAAGCCTATACCCATGAAGTGAAGGGCAGCCGGCGTGCAGACTTAAATTATAAGGTCATTGGGGAGTTAAATGGGTATTACCTGATAGAAGTGAGTCCTATTACAGGAAGGCCCCACCAAATCCGTGTCCAATTGGCCGAACTGGGTTGCCCGATTGTGGGAGACAATAAATATGGGTATCCCCGGGGGAGTTTGAAAAGGAGTATTTGCCTCCATGCCCGGAAGCTCGAATTTATACATCCCGTTAAAAATGTGCCCATTTCTATTATGGCTAGGCTGCCCCATGATGGATTTTGGGAACGATATGAAAAATTTAATTGAAATACTATGGAACGTATCTGGATATACCAATCAAATCGTGCGCTAACCGCTGAAGAAGGAAAGGATCTCTTAACCCGGATGGAAACATTCGCCGGGCAATGGAAGGCCCATGGTAAATCTTTGTCGGCAGGTGTAAGCTTGCAATACAATCGGTTTCTGATTATCCGTGTCGATGAAGAAGTAGCACAGGCGACAGGCTGTTCCATAGATAAATCCGTTCATCTCCTAAAAGACATACAACAAGATTTAGGGGTCGACTTCTTTGACCGGATGCAGATTGCTTATCGGGATAGTGGGGGCATACAAGCCGTATCGCGACAAGAATTCGAAAAACTCGTGGAACAAGGTGAAGTAAATGAAAATACCATTGTTTTTAACAATATGATCACTGAAGCAGATGATTTTTCAACCCATTGGGAGGTGCCGTTGAAAAACAGCTGGCATGCAAAGGTTTTTGATGTCCAATCTTTTTAAATCCCGTTTGAAAAAACTATCTTTAGCCAATTAGACAAATTATTACACAGCTCATTCAATCAACATGGATCCATCCTTGCTCGTTATCATCGTCGGTTCAGTCATCGCGCTATTTGTGTTTCTTTACATTTTTCCGGTTAATTTATGGTTCACTGCGCAACTTTCCGGCGTAAAAGTAAATCTATTGAACCTGGTGCTGATGAGATTGCGTAAAGTGCCACCTTCGCTGGTCGTAAATGCAATGATTACCTCTACCAAAGCAGGTCTGGATATCACTTCGAATGATATTGAAACCCACTTTTTGGCCGGTGGAAATGTAGGGCGGGTTATTAAAGCATTAATTTCCGCGGATAAAGCCAACATCCCTTTGGGGTTTAAATTGGCAACAGCGATCGATTTAGCGGGAAGGGATGTTTTTGACGCCGTTCAAATTTCCGTAAATCCCCGGGTAATCAATACCCCGCCTGTCGCTGCTGTAGCAAAAGATGGTATCCAGCTCATTGCCAAAGCCAGGGTTACCGTAAGGGCAAATATCAATCAGCTGGTAGGGGGTGCCGGTGAAGAAACGATTTTGGCGAGGGTAGGAGAAGGTATTGTTACAACCATTGGCTCTTCCGATACCCATAAGATGGTACTGGAGAATCCCGACCGCATTTCACGCACGGTATTGGAAAAAGGCTTGGACAGCGGTACCGCGTTTGAGATTCTATCCATTGATATTGCCGATATCGATATTGGTGAAAATATTGGCGCAAAATTACAGACCGATCAGGCAGAAGCAGATTTGAAAGTAGCGAATGCCCGCGCCGAAGAAAGACGCGCCATGGCGGTTGCAAGTGAACAGGAGATGAGGTCGAAAGCCCAAGAAGCCCGCGCCAAGGTAATTGAAGCCGAATCTGAAATACCTTTGGCTATGGCGGAAGCTTTCAGAAGTGGCAACATGGGAATAATGGACTATTATAAAATCCAGAATATACAGGCAGATACCGAAATGAGGGATTCTATTTCCAAACCCGGACAGAAGGGCAACGATAAGAGGAGCAACAAGTAAAAACTTTTCTACTGAGAGCGCTCGCTTTATGGAATCTTACTATAAGGCATATAGCGCATGATGGTGGATGCCTTGCGATTGATAAAGCGGGTGGGCGCTGTCGGCTTCCATTTACGCGGATTGGGCAGCACTGAAATAAGAAGTGCCGCTTCCCGTTTTGAAAGGCTTTTTGCTGATTTATGGTAATAATATTGACATGCCGCTTCCGCCCCATAAATCCGTTGACCGGTTTCAATGCAATTCAGGTAAACTTCTAAAATACGTTCCTTTCCCCAAAACGCTTCAATCAGCAGGGTAAACCAAGCTTCAAAGCCCTTTCTTAGCCATGAGCGGTGAGGCCAAAGAAAAATATTTTTGGCAGTTTGCTGGCTAATGGTGCTGCCCCCGCGTAATGGCTTTCCCGATTTGTTCTTTTTATAAGCTTCCCGAATAGCTTCAGTATCGAACCCTACATGAGACATAAAATTGGCGTCTTCTCCGGCAATGGCTGCCCTCTTTAAATTTTCAGACAGCTCTTCATAAGCAATCCATTTCCGGGAAGGGCTACCTTCGGCTTTTTCAGTTGTTAAACTCCTTTGGATCATTAACCACGTAATGGGCGGGTTTACCAGCCGATAGAACAATACCCAGCTGATGCTAAAACATACGAAATAAAGGATGACCATTGCAAACACTTGCATAGGCTTTAATCTCTTTCCCCTTTTTTGTTTCTTGCGTTTCTTTTTTCGTAATAACAACATGGCTTGCATTCAAAATAAAAAGAGCGCCCGGTATAGCAGGCGCTCTTGAATCTTGGAAAAGAAAGCTTATTCAGCGACCACCTCGAATGGAACCTGAACTTTTACCTCCTTATGCAGGTTAAGGTTGGCTACATATTCACCAATTACCTTTGGTTCTTCCTCGAATGTGATGCGGCGGCGATCAACTTCCACCCCTTGTTTTTTAAGCGCTTCAGCAATTTGTATGGTGTTTACCGAACCAAATATCTTGCCGCTTTCACCGGCTTTGGCGCCAATGGATAGTTTGATGCTTTCTAATTTTGAAGCAATGGCTTCTGCATCTTTTTTGATCTTGTCTTGTTTAAACTGAACTTGTTTGATGTTCTCGGCCAGCATCTTTTTCTCAGAAGGGGTCGCCAAGACAGCGTATCCCTTCGGGATTAGATAATTACGGCCATAGCCCGGCTTTACATCGACGATATCATCCTTCTCGCCAAGCTTTTTTATATCTTGTTTTAAAATAATCTCCATGTTTTTACCTCCGTTTATTTTAATGAATCTGTAACATAAGGTAATAAACCAATATGACGGGCGCGTTTAACAGCCTGGGCCACCTTGCGCTGGAATTTTAAAGAAGTACCCGTTAAGCGACGAGGTAAGATTTTCCCCTGGTCATTGACAAACTTCAATAAAAAATTAGCGTCTTTGTAATCAATATATTTGATCCCATTCTTTTTAAAACGGCAATACTTTTTGCGGTTATCCTCTACTTTTGGAGCGGTAACATATTGAATTTGATCTCTAGCCATGTTTTACAACCTCCTCATTTTTAGTTTTTTTGTTAAAGGCGCCACTTCGCTTTTTCTCGTTATAAGCAATGGCATCGCTGTCAAGGGCAATTGTAAGGAAACGCATAATACGCTCATCACGTTTATACTGAACCTCCAGCTTGTTGATTAAGTCACCCGGAGCCTTATATTCAGTTAGGTGATAGTAGCCGGTCGATTTCTTCTCAATCGGATAGGCTAATTTTTTCAAACCCCAATTATCTTCATGGATAATTTCGGCTCCGTTTTCAGTCATGAAATCGCGGAATTTACCAATGGTTTCCTTAGCGATTTCCTCTGATAACAACGGGGTAAGAATGACTACTGTTTCGTACTGTTGCATTTGTAAAATTTGATTTAATCCGTGTAAACGGGTTGCAAAAGTACAAAGTTTTTATTAAATAAAGCAATAAAATTTTGTTATTGTTGAGGAGGATTGGCTTTCTTTATAACGATCTCCACTCTACGGTTTTTGGCTTGATTTTCAGGGTTATCGCTACCATCTGGGTTTTTATTGGGCAGGCCGAAGCGATTCCCCACACCTTGCGAACTGATATGGACGCTGATTTTTAGTTTCTGCCCATTGATCCAGTCTGCTACCGCCTTGGCCCGTTCGGCAGATAGTTTTTGAGCAATAGCCGGTTCCACGCTGTCGTCAGAAAATCCCGTTATCATCACGTTTCCTACCCCTTTCGCATTAATCATTTTGACAACGCCCTCCAACCATGAGAAGGAATCTTCGGTCAATGTAGCCTGACCCTCATCGAATATCACATCAGTCGGTAGGTTGATAAAGATTTCCGAGCTTGATTCAGTCGCTTTTAACTCCTTGGCAATTTTATAATATTCCTCATCCGTCACAATAGCAACTTGCTGTTCCTTGGCTTTTTCTTTATTCCGGTTGGTACAAGCACTGCCAAAGAAAAATAATGATAAAAATAGAATCGTTATTAGCCTCATGTCTTTTGTCATTGTTAGATGTATCGTTTGTTTTTATGTTATGCTTAACAAAGATACATGATAAATGTGTGAATTATTTGGTAAAAATCACCCGCACTATTCTTGCCACTTCTTTGTATTTAGCTTATCTTCGTGGCGATGGATAATTTCATTGTATCTGCACGTAAATATCGCCCTATAACCTTTGATACGGTTGTCGGTCAGCAGCACATTACCAGTACGCTTAAAAACGCCATAAAGAACAAGCAACTGGCCCAGGCTTTCCTCTTTTGCGGTCCCCGCGGAGTAGGAAAAACCACATGTGCCCGTATTTTGGCAAAAACCATCAATTGCCTTCACTGCACGGACGAAAGCGAGGCCTGCGGCGAATGCGAAAGCTGCAAAGCCTTCCAGAACGGCAATTCCTTTAGCGTTCACGAACTGGATGCGGCTTCCAACAATTCCGTGGATGATATCCGGAGTTTAATTGAGCAAGTGCGGATCCCGCCACAAACGGGCAAATACAAAGTCTATATCATCGATGAGGTGCACATGTTATCGCAGGCCGCTTTTAACGCATTTCTCAAAACACTGGAAGAACCACCTTCCTATGCTATTTTCATCCTGGCAACTACCGAAAAACATAAAATACTGCCCACCATCCTTTCACGCTGCCAGATATTCGATTTTAATCGTATCAAGGTTGATGATATCGCTAAGCAATTGGAGGAAATCGCCAACAGGGAAGGGGTAGTATATGACCTGAATGGCCTGCACCTCATTGCGCAGAAATCTGATGGTGGCATGCGCGATGCATTGTCCATGTTTGATCAATTGGTCAGTTTTTCCAATAAAAACGTCAGCTACCAGGCAGTCATCGATAATTTGAATGTGCTGGATTATGATTATTACTTTAAAATAGGCAAGGCAATTGTTGATGAAGATGCCGTGCAAGCCTTATTGGTATTTGATGAGGTCTTGGGGAAAGGCTTTGACGGCAGTCATTTTATAGCAGGCCTTGCCGATCATTTTCGGGACCTTCTCATGGCGAAAGATGGAAAAACCGTCAAGCTATTGGAAGTGAGCCAAAACATTCGCGAACGGTACCTGGCACAATCCGAAGGCATGAACACCGGTTTATTGCTATCTGCCCTTGCCATTGCCAACCAATGCGAAGTCAGTTATAAGAATAGCAGAAACCAGCGCTTGCAAGTTGAATTGGCCCTATTGAAAATGTGTCATATCAGCACAGCCATCCAACTAAGTGACCATCCATCCGTGCAAGCAGCGGATGAGATTGTATCCGATAAAAAAAAAAGACCTGACAGCGCCATAACAAGTCCCCCGCCATACAGCAAGACCGCAGCAGTGGCATCCGACAAAACCGCTGAACCGATAGGTCATACCAACAAAGAGGCAGAAGTAAAGCATGGTGAGAAAGAAGAAGTACCCGTTAAAGTAGTCATTCCCAAATTAGGAGACATTTCCGTTTCCCCCAGCATCCCAAGCCTGAATTCCGTTTTCGAGGAAGCAACAGATCAAGAAGCAGATGCACCCACTTATCTAACAGGCACAGGTAAACAAGACTTTTCAGAAGCGGCATTTATGGCGTGTTGGAATGCCTATGCTGAACAAGCCAAAGCCAGCAATAAAATATCCCTATATACTTTAATGACCGCCAACCCGCCAAAGCTACTGGCAGAAGGAAAAGTAGAAGTCGTGGTGGAGAATATCGTTCAGCAACACTTATTGGCCAACGAGAAAATAGAAATCCTCAATTTTATCCGGGTAAAGCTCGATCATTTCGGCATCGACCTTTTCCCTGTGATGCAAATGAATACCATTCCGCGCAAACCCATCACCGATAAAGAAAAATACCAAGCAATGATTGCCAAAAATCCCCTGCTGGATAAACTGCGTCAGGAGTTTAACCTCGGCTTCGAGTAGCACCAACTACTTGATCGGTCAGGCCATTATTACCCGGTGCATTCATTAGGGGCCAAGCAGTTGGCCTGTAAAACAAAAAAATCAAAAAGTATACGACACTAAAAATATTAGTGTATTTTTGTTTTATACCTGAACGTTTTTCATCCACCCTGATCTAGTCGGATGGCGATTTGTAGAAAGAACAAATAAGATGGAATTTGCAATTGTTGATATCGAAACAACCGGGGGATATGCTTCCGGCAGCGGAATAACCGAAATTGCCATTCTGGTCCACGATGGGAAAAAGATAATCAAACGCTACGAAACATTAGTCAATCCCCTATACCCCATACCGGTGTATATACAGGCGCTGACTGGCATTTCGGAAGAAATGGTTGCCGAAAGCCCCACCTTTGAGAAAATTGCCGGGCAAGTTTACAACCTGTTAAAAGGACGTATATTCGTCGCCCACAATGTCAACTTTGACTACTCCTTCATCAAACACCAACTGGAAAGTGCCGGTTATCCTTTTACCGCCCAAAAGCTCTGCACGGTAAGGCTTAGCCGTAAAATAAAGCCGGGCTTATCCTCATACAGTCTAGGTAAACTTTGCGATACATTGCAAATCCCCCTATCAGACCGCCATCGTGCCGCAGGAGATGCCATGGCTACTGCTATACTCTTTTCCCGTTTGCTGGAATGGGATACAGAAGGGCACAGCTCCCGCATGTTGGCGAAGAAATCAAGAGAACAGCAATTGCCTCCCAATATGCCTTATGAAGAATTTGATAAATTGCCCAGTTGCCCGGGCGTGTATTACTTTTTAGACCGCACCGGAAAAGCCGTATATGTCGGCAAAGCGAAGAATATCCGCAAGCGGGTATCTTCCCACTTTACAGGCCATAGCGCCCAACCCCAGCGCCAGCATTTTCTCCGCAGCATATTTTCCATACAATATGAACGTTGCGGTACGGAACTCATGGCCTTGCTATTGGAAGCCGTTGAGATCAAACGCCTTTGGCCACCATTCAATCGTGCGATGAAACGTCAGGAACCCAAATTTGCCCTCTATGCCTATGAAGATCAGCAAGGTTATCTTCGGCTTGCGGTTGATAAACACAGAAAAGGATCAACACCCATCCATCTTTTCAGCCTTTACACAGAAGCTGTTCTTCTCTTGAAAAAGCTCATCCATGATTTCGAACTTCATCCAGCATTTTGTGGCTTCAAAGCAATGCCCCAGGCAAGCTTGACCCCCACACAAGAACCGGAAACTTCTCTGGAAGAATTAACCCCTGAAGTGTACAACCTGCGGGTTGAAAATGCCCTTCACCAGCTAACAAATAACTTGCCTTCTTTTGCTATTCTGGATAGAGGAAGGGAAGAGGACGAGCAGAGCTGTATATGGGTCGAGAACGGTAGCTTGTATGGCTTTGGTTATATCAGCCAATATACAGATTTGAAAAGTAGGGCCGACCTGCGAGATTCCATTACCCCATACCGGGGCAACCATTATATGGTACAATTAATCCAGGGCTATGCAGAAAGATTCCCCCAGAAAGTACTACGATTGGAGCGGGAAGCCGAATGAAATGTCCCAATGATAAGGTGGGCGAAAGTTGAATTTGCGCCAGTCGGTTTTGGTTGTAAAATTGATGGATAGCAGTGCTATACATGTTAAATATTGGAAAAATGAGTACCCACTGGCGATATCACCTTATTTTAGTCGTCCCTTCAGCTCCTCGCTTCCTGTTTCGCGCGTCACCTGGGTATTGTTAACCATCTGGCCCAGGCGATACGTGAAAGAGAAAAGCACAAAACGGCTATCCGGATTGCCGTAATGAAAAAGCTGGATCCCTTCATAGTCACGTTTGTAGCGATAAGCACTATTCCGGGTGAGATCGTTGACCGACATTTTCAGGGTACCCTTTCCGGACAGGATTTCTTTTTGTATGCCTATATTGATCTGGTACCTTGAAAGATAGCTCGTTACACCCATCAAATTGCCACTATCGTAAAAGCCACTCAGTTCCGAACGCCAGCCTTTACCTAAACCCATTGCATGCTGACTGTTCAGCCTGAACGTGTACCTCGAACGTTCATCTTGCGCCCCAAAGCGGTATATATTCCGATATAGGTTAGCCACATGATTGGCAGTCCACCAACCCGTCAGCTTGGTAGAAACAGTTACACTCAATCCGTAATTGACAAAACTACCCGAGTTTTGGGGCTTGCTATAAGTAATATTGCCCGCGTCACGCCATAATAGGTCATTTACCACATCGGTTGCATGGCTATAATTTAACACCGTATGTATAACGCCTTTCCAACTGTGTCCCAGTTCAAAAGAATTCACCATAGAAGGTAGCAGCTGCGGGTTACCTTCATAATATGAGAAGGGATCATCATATACCCGGAACGGGTTCATATCCCAAAAGGAAGGTCGTTGAATGCGCCTACTATATCCCACTTGCATCTTCTGCCTGCCCCATTCGTGCATGACAAAAACACTGGGGAAAAGCTGGATATAATGTCGTGTGAAGGTAGAATCTATGGTAACCTGCCGCCCTTTGGTTCTCGTCTGCTCAGCTCGTAAGCCGGTCTGTATCTGCCAGTTGCCATAGGTTTGACGTACATTCAGATAGCCCGCCTGAATCTGCTCGCGGTAAATGAAATGATTGGAGGTACCCTCATCGATCACAAACACACCATTCGCCAGTGTATCATACCGAAGATCATTTTCCATACGCACCCTGCTTCCTTTCCATCCAGCCTCCAAGCGTAGCTGTTGCGACAAGGGCAACTGATAATCTACTTTGCCCACATATATCGTGTTATCAGAAGGGATATCACCCAAGCGGGAAGCGATCGGACCAGACTCCGCTCCATTCCCGCCCAAATAGCGTGTATCCAACTGCTGGTCCATTTTATCGAAGTGGGTTACGGCATCTATATCTACACTTATCCGATGCCCCTTGTCGTTGATTTGATACACGTAATGCAAATTATAAAGCATGTCTTCCCACCATTGCTTGCCGACTGTATGTGTTTCGGCTACCCGTACCAGGTTTTTGGGAGAGGAAGAGAATAAAGCATTGGTATTCGGTTCAACTGTAGGGTATTTTCCAAAACCCCCGTTTACCAAGAAGCCTAGCGTATTCTTTTTATTCCACTCATAATCCACCCCCATCCGGAAATTATTCGACCGCAGCTTAGGCCTCACCGTCCGGCTTTGCTCAGACAGGTATTCCGTACCAAAAAGCCGGGTTTCCTGTTCACGATTCTCTAAATTGCTATAATATTGATTATAGGAACCAAAAGCCAGCCATTTTTCCGATCGGTGATGAACAGCAAGACTTGCTCCCATACGCGCACCGCGCCCTGTGCCGCCGTCCACCGTCAGGTTACCATTAAAACCCTTCCGGACCGGCTTTTTCAGCACAATATCGATCAGGCCGCCCGTGGCGGCGGCATCTTCTTTGGCCGAAGGATTGCTCAGCACTTCTATGCGGGTAATCTCCGAAGCCTGTAGACCCCGCAACAAATTGATAAGCTGATCACCAGAGAGGTAGGTCTGTTTACCATTGATCATGATTAGGCCTCCTGGGCGTCCTTTGATCGATACTTTTCCATCATCGGTCACTGCAACCCCCGGTGTTTTTGACAAGAGCTCCAATGCGGTGTTCCCCACTGCCAAGGCACTCCCTTCCACATTCATCACCAATCTATCCAATCGCTGTTCCAGCAGGTCCTTTCTCTTTGTAATCGTTATTTCCTCCAGTATAGCAGCCGCTTCTTCCATCAGCAGGTCACCGAGATGCAGCACCTCATTGCTGAGCTGCATCGGTATCCGTTCGCTATAAAAGGGGTGATGTCCTAATGCAGAAATATGCAGGATATAATTCCCTGGCGATACATTTGCGAGTACGAAAGCTCCGGCAGTATCAGCAACCTGCGTTTTCACCTTGACCGAATCATCCCATCTTAGCAAGGAAATGCCCGCAAAAGGAATACTCCCTTCCTGATTCAGCACCCGACCGGAAATCTGCTGTGCATAGAGTTTCGAGAAGAGCAAAAGGCATCCCAGTACACTATATCGTGCGTATTTAAAAATTTTCATGAAAGCGTTTGTTAAACTTTTTTGCGGTTGCGCTAAATCTTTCTCTTTTTTTTCGTCTTCTTTCCCCACCAGATATAAAACCCTGTTATGGGCAGGCTGGCACAGATCAGGCTGGCAAAGAAATATAGCCATTTGGTGAACATGCCGCCAATATAACCCGTATGTAAGGCATAATTAGACCGCATCATCCATTTTGATGGAATTTCATCCGATATCTTTACTTGCGAGGTCGGCAAAAGCGCGAGCGTCTGCTTGTCAAAATAGAGTTCCCGCCAGGTTCCATTGCTCATATCCGTACAGGCATAGATGGAAGTGGCTTCCTCCTTGGGGTAATGAATACTGATCTCCAGGCGGTTTTTCTCCCCCAATTCGCGCGTCACCTTCTGCCAAATGGCATCAATCTTTCCGTCCATCTCCTGCGGAACATTCGGCTTCCATTCCTGAACAAGCTCAACAGCTTCCCGTTTACCGTCGCCGCCCAGCAGATCATATACACCATTGCGAAGCCAGAGGAAACCCATTATCAATCCTGTAAAAGCCATTAATAGCGCCACCAACAGCGAATAAAACCCCAGCACATTATGCAGGTCATAATTGATGCGCTTCCATTTTGATCGCCATCTGATTGTAAACGCTTCCTTTATCTGGCGTGCGCTAAACTTTGTGGGCCACCACAAAACCAGGCCTGTAATAAGCATTGCAAAGAAAATCGCCGTACACCAGGTCACCACAGAGCGCCCGATGTCAGCCGGCAGCCAAAGATACCTATGGCCTTCATCCATCCAGTGAAAAAAGTTCTCGTGGTCAACCAAAGCCACTACCTTCCCCGTATAAGGATTTGCAAAAATCAATGAATCAGAGTGCTCCGGTGTTATTTTCACCGGAGCCTCCAATCCATAATACCAGAATCGCCTGATTTCCATGTCGGGCAACTGTTGCTGTACCCGCTGGCGTATCACCGAAGGCGGCAACAGGTTTTCCTCGGCCTGTGCCTCTATCGTCCACCATGGCTGGAATAAATGGGTAATTTCCTGTTCAAACACCAGCAGGCAGCCCGTCAAGCTGATCAATACAATAGGAATACCCGTCACAATCCCTACCCAAAGGTGAAACCAGTCGTTGAAACGCCTTAGCCAACTGGCTTTCTTCTTGATCGGGCGTCGTTTCTTTTTGCGCAATGGAGGTGGGTAGGGGGTGCTGGTCGACATTTTATTTATTTCAATTTATCAATACGCGAAAATGACGTATATCCCCCCTGAATCTGTAAACCCTTAGTTACCTGATCGGTATTTGAATCGTATACCCAGATGTAATCTGTGCCTTCACCTGACAATACCGCGATATAGGCTTTGCCATTCTCTACATAGACATTTCGTTCACCAGATCCTCCCAGGGGAATCTCGGTCAATTTGCGTACTTCTTTTCCAGTAGCTAAATTAAGGATGGCATAGCCATACTGCGTATTATCGTTTCCTGGGTTTTCCTGGTATTTGATGATCGCCTTGCCACCCCCTAGATTCATGAATAAACCCGCAGCTGCTTCATGCCCAAGTTCTGCCTGTACGTCTACCATGTACGTATTGTCCAATTCGTCAGAACCTTTCTTGATACGGTAGATATTCTTCGGCGAGGTGGTGCCGTCATCTTTCCAAACGCCATTCCAGCTGGTTAGAAAATACATATCACCTTGTTCGTCTACAAAAGAGGTAGTGAAGTAACCCGACGTGTTTCCTACACCTGCGGTCCGTGTATCCGTAGAAGTGTGGGTAACCGCAAATTCTGGATAGGAAACTGCCATCGTTTTAAATTCGGGATACAATTGAAAAGTGGAGGCATGCTGAAAAGCAATCGAGAAAAACAGTTTACCATCTTTGTATTGTATATCGCCACCCACGCGGTACTTGTAATCATTGGGGAGTGCAGGTAAACCGCTCACACTCCCATTAGTGATTGAGAGGGTATTGATGTCAATAATAGCATAATTAACAGCATTCCCCGCTGCATTCCCGCCTATAATCACCAAGGTATTATCGTCTATCCATGTGTGGCCGGCCAGGGAAGCCAAATGACTCAAGGGAACCTGTTTCACTGTCGCTACGGCACCATCTATCAATTGGTATTTACCGAAGCGACCTTCGGTACTGTTGTAAAAATAATAGTATCCGTCCCGGATAATCACTGAATTATTCAAGGTAGTGGTCACATCAATACCATTGCCTTCCAACTTGACCGAACCTTCGGTAAGGCTATTGGTTCCTAAAATATAATAGCTGGTATTGGGCCAGCTACCCAACTGGGTCCAAATACCGAACGTTGATGTTTCCGTTTCATCGGGTGCCGGGTCATTATTTTTGCTACAAGAAGTAAATAGTATGGCTGCGCAGGCAGCGGCAAATAAGCATTTCGAAAATTTATTCATGATATAAATGATTAAAAAAATGAGCGATTTATTTTAAAGAATAGCGGAGCTTGACATAGAAGGCCCTGCCGGGTTTCTGCAACCTGAAATTGTCGTAAACAGTTTCATCTGCCAGGTTACGGCATTCCAGTGAAACATTGTATTTTCCCTCTTCCATCGAATAAGACAAGAGCAGGCTGTGTACCAGCTGATCTGGAATGGTAACCAAAGAGTTGGCCGTGGCAAAGCCTTCCCACGAACGGTAAAACCAGTGTGTATAATGTGTCATCCAATTGAGCTGGATGCGGTTCCCCTTTGCCCAAACATCGCTTTTACCCGCACCCAGGTCCAGGTTGCCAAACAACCAAGGTTGGTTTGGAATCTTATTCCGGTAAGTGGCAGATACCGTACCCTGGCCACTATTCTCCACATATTTGGTATTATCAAGGGCCCGCTGATAAGTGGCGTTAAGGATGGCATTGAAGAAGTTCGCATAATTGTAGCGCAGTTCGGCTTCTGCCCCTTTTATCAGTACATTAGCGAGGTTCTGGTATTGCATCTGGTTATTGTCGTATTGGTTGGCATAGATAAAGCCTTTCGCATCGCGGTAAAAGCCTGCCGCCTCAGCAAACCACTCATGCTTGCCTTCGGTTCCGCCGTAAAAAACACCCAGGTTGATATTATCGCTTGCCTCAGGTTCAAGTTCCAGGTTATTCATAATTTGGTAGCCATCGCCATACACCTCGTTAACGTCCTGCAGGCGATAAGTATGTTCATAAGATGCTTTCAGTCCCAGTCCCCCCAAAAACTTATACACTGATGCCAGTCCATATCCATAATAATCCGCATAGTTGTGCACATTGATAAAACCGCTCACCCCATAGTCATACTGCCGCTTGTTCATGTCTACACCATAATACTTGGCCATAAACGTATTCGTCCACCGCTCGGTCAACTTCTGTTCATAAGCCAAACCGAGAATATGTTTACCCAATTTACCGGGCATATCATCTTCATCAGCCACTAAGGCATTAAAAGTTTGGTTTTCCACCTGATCAAAGCTATAGTTCAAGTTCAACGTATGTCCCTGAGCGATGTGGTAGTTCGTGTTTAAGCGGGCAAAATAGCGGGGCCTCTCCACATGTGTCAATCGGTAGCTGCCCGTTTCCGGATTGCCTTCCGTATAACTGCCGTCCCAACTGTACCTTCTCAAGCTCGTATCGGCTAGCACATACTCATCTTTAGCATAAGTGGCATACAGGCTTACATCCAGTTTGTCGTTCAATAAATTGGTTTTTCGGTAGCGTAGGTTTATATTATGGCCATCTCCATCCCGTGTAACCGCTCCATACACAATACGCTGACGTACACCGGTCTGTATCTGTCTGTCATAGCTTGTATAGCCAACACCCAAAAAGAGCACATCGGCCCAAGACCGGTTGACCAAGCCAATCTCTGCTTGGCCCATCCAAGAGCGATAGCGGTCGTGAAAGCGGGGCAAATCGCGCAACACATATTCGTTCTGTTGCTCATCCCAGATCTCCACATCTTTCATCCTATAATTATTCTTGGAATAATTGAAGAACGAATTGCCCTTCAACACCAAACCCAGCGATGGGAAAACATATTGGCCGCTCAATGCCGATTGGTTTGTTTGAAAAGAACCATAGCTATGGCTGATATCGAGGTAATTACCCAATGCCTTATTGGTCACGATATTCACCGATCCACCCAGCGCGTCACTTCCCAATGATACAGGTGCCACCCCTTTATACACCTCGATGCGCTCAGCCAGGTTAACCGGAATATTGTTCAAGTTCATGGCACTGCCCATCACCTCCAATGGCACACCATCGAGAAAAAATTTGACAGATTTACCTGAAAGTCCACTTATGGAAAAATCAAAATCAGAGCCCACGCCACCCTGCTCGCGCATTTTGATACCCGTTGTCCGGTTCAATACCTGCCCCAGATCTGCCGTCTGATTGGCCATGCGACGGGTATCTATGGCATTTACCGCGAAGCCCTGTTCCTTCAACTGCCGTGTATCCGATTTCCCTTGCACCAAAGCTTCATCCAAGGTGCGGATATCACCCAATAAAGTAATACGCAGGGGTTTCGGGTTCGCAGGGGCATCGATAGTTATCCGCTCTTCGTGGGTTCGGTATCCCACTGAAGAAAAAACGATGGTAAAGGTTCCTGTTTGCGTTATTTGCAGCTGAAACCTTCCCTGCTCGTCAGAGTAGCTGCCACCCGGTTGCCCCTTCACCGAAACACTCACATCGGGCAAAGGCTCACCGCCCTCGTCGGTAATCCTGCCCGTTACCGCCAGCTGCTGTGCCCGCAGGGATGAAACCATAAAAAGAAAAGAAATAAGTAAAGTGCTTAAAAGGTAAATTTTAGTACGCATCCTATCAATTCGCTAGAAATGGGTACATCCCATTCCAGAAACTAAAGCATAGTAGCATAAGTAAGCCTTTGCTGCAATCGAAAAACGTATTTTTTTAGAATGATTATAAATAAATTTAAGGCAGGAGCGGGAAATACCTAATCGTACAGCTTTTCCAGTCGGAAGATATAATCGATATCACCCTCTAAATGAAGCCCTTTAGTGAGCGATTGAACTTTAGAACGGTAAATCCAAACATCATTATTGCCTTTACCATCATTGATAGTGATGTAGGCCTGATCGTCCTGGATTAGCACGCAGGTACGCGAACTCCCCCGATCGAGGGGAAGATCGAGTTTATGAACCGCTTTCGAGCGAAGGTCTACTTCATAATATTCGATATGTGCCAACAGATAATGCTCCTCAAAAGTGTTAAAGAGGTCCTTGCGTTCGCTTCTTAGCAAGGCTTTATGGTTGCCCAGGTACCAAAGTCCGTACGCATGGTTTTGGATAGGCGATGTTGAAATATTGAAAAAATAACCGGTGTCCAGTACCTGTTCATCCGCTTTGATGCGGTAAATGGCCGTGGGCTGATTTGGATTGGCCCCGCGGGCAATACCCGGACAGGACAGAAAATAGAAATCGCCCTGCTCATCCAAGAAGGTATTCTGTTGTGCCGTGTTCACATTACCCGGATAGGTAGAGCGGGGATCTTTCTCAATATGCTGTATTTTCATTTCCGGATACGACATGCGGGCGATGTAAACCGTATCTGCAGAACCGAAGCCATTCTCCCTATTGTTGAAATGATAAGTATAGCCCATCCACAACTGCTTATCGCGCCAAAATTCAAAGCCTACCGACATGTTTCCAAAAGGTGGCCGGGGGAGAGGTAAAGCAAGTGTATCTACAATGGCCGACATGTCCGCTACATTTACCTTGGCATAACGCTTGGGTTGTATGCCTACGCTGTGGTTCACGAGGAAAACCGTGTCTGCATCCATGAAAAGTGCGTTATCGGGGTAACTGAAACTCTTTAGGTAAACTGAATCCAGCCGTTCAAAATGATCCCCGATCACCTGTCCCTTCACAAAATATTCCGTTTTTGGATCCACATAATAGTAAAAACCATTTTTCACCAACATATAATACCAGATCCGCGGCGGATGCTCAAGCTGTACACCTTCTTCAATGGGGTTGGCCGTTCCAGCATCCAGGCTATCCGTTTGCCACAGGTACTGCTTCTGGTCATTGCTCATGATAAAGAAGCTATATTTCTTTTTCGAAATAGAATTCGTTTGTTTACAAGATGTGCTTAGCAATAGCAGCATAAGCAACACACCTATAATGCTTGCTATTGACCCTTTATTTTTTCTTAACCGCCCGGTCATTTATATTCCGAATTCACTTATTAAGGAGTTACGCAACAAGAGGGGAAGCTCAAAAAGCAGGTCTTCATCCATGACTAATAATTCGGTATGCTCATTGTTTTTCAAATCCAGTGCAAAATAAGTCGTGCCCCCAGTAACGTTAACCTCTTTTTTTAGCTCATCATGGCTCCCGCAAAAATTTGCAAAAGACAATCTCATGCTCTTCTTAGGGGTGATTTTTATTATCCCACAAAAGTCCAGCAGTTCGTTCTTGCTGTCGAAGGTAGCCTCGCTCTCCCTGCCCAGTTCAATATCGAAAAGTTCCGTATTTAAGCCGGTTATTTTTGTGCTTCGAGCCAACTCAGCTGTCGATATGGCCGTTGGTTTCTGATTCCAAAACAAGGTTGTCAATAATAGCAACGCAATTGCGGCCGCTCCCGCATAAACTTTTAGGTACCGTTTTGCGGAAAGTCTTTTCCCTTTTCGTGCAGCGGCTTGAAGGGTATCCCTTCGCAGCTGCTCCCAAATCTCAACTTTAGTAGTTTCCTTATCCAAGATGCCTTCCGGGAAGAGCGGAGTATCCTGGGTATCCAGCAACCATTGTTCTACAGCTTCCTCTTCATCGTAGCTGCATCGCCCCAGGTGATATCGCTCAATAAGCTTTTTGGAAACCTTCATAGTACCAGGAGAAAAATTAACAGGAACAAACTTAGATAAACTTTCCTTTTTTACCAAGCACCATTGCTTCAGCGGGGCAGCAAGTCAGATGGCATAATCATTTAGTTTTGCTTTCAGCTCCCGCAATGCATTAGACAAGTGATAGGCCACTGTCCTTTCAGAGATCAGCAACTCATGCGCAATCTCCTTATTGCTCAGTCCATGTTCACGGCTCATCCGGAAAACACGTTGGCAATGTTCCGGTAATGCATTTACCAGCAAAGCCAGTCGTTCCGTTAAACAACGGTGCAAGACAAGCTCTTCCGTGATATTCGACCGGAGTGTTCCTTCCTCTGCAATGCGTTGCAAATGCATCGTTCTGATCTTTTTATTCCGGATGTATTCAAACACCTTCAATTTGGCCGAGCGAAGAAGGTAATGTTTTACCGAATGCGTAAAAGCTAAAGTATCGCGGCGTTCCCATACCGATCTAAAGATATCCTGTACCATTCCTTTGGCTATCTCTACATCTTCCAAATGTGCATAACAGATAGCGAACACATTTTCCCAGTACTCATTATAGAGATCTGTGAACGAAATTTCATCGAGTGGTGCAGCTTTAGTTTCTGTCGTTGGTTCAAACATCGGGTATCGGCGAATTCCGTTGCGAAGGTAATACTTTTTTATAATAATTCTAAATAAGCTTAGAGATTATGAACCTAGGAGATGTATTAAGCTTTTTGGGATGAAATCGCAGTTACGGGCATTCCTGCCCGGTTCGGGGATGGACTTTTTTGTGAGCCTTTTTTCTCCGAAAGTGGGGATAGCGGTTTTATTCAGGGCTGGCACAAATAAACTACCTGTGCCCACCCTGAATCAAATATGGGATTTACGTTAACCGATAACAGAAGGGGTTCTGCCAGTTTGTATTCCGATATGTTTCCGAAGTCGTCTGACTGAGAAACGAGATGGGGTAAAAGCAGGCTTTCCTTGCGCTGCTAAAGTTGTTTTGGAAGTGGTGGGCTGTTCCCGCCGTGTCCTTTTTTCTGAAATTTCTTCGATCATGTTTGTCATTTGTATAGTGTTTAGATAAAGTGAATTTATTGTTTCTTTTAACTAGTGCAAATGTACATCTTATTGTGCTGATATTTGTCTACTTAGTGTCATTATTACACATATAAAAAGTGCAGATATATGTATATGTTTTACAGGGTTTTAGTAGTTGCAATTGTAGAATATGAATAACACCCAGTTTTTGTCGGAAAGCTGAAAGACTGGCGCCGACGGTATGTCGTAATTTTCGGATCAAGCAGTTTTTAATTACCTTGGTATTGGGTATTGACAAACCAAGCCTAAAAATTATGAGAAGAACATTGCTTTCACAAAAATAATATTGACATGAACACCTTCAAGCCAGATCACTACAATTCAGTTTCCCCGTATTTTATGGTTGACGATGCCAGCAGAATGGTCAAACTATTGACCGATCTATTTAATGCAAAAATTCATCGACGATACGATAAACCTGACGGGAAAATAATGCACATTGAACTTCAAATCGACGATTCAATCGTTATGTTAAGCGATTCAACAGATCAATATCCCGCGAATAACTATTGGATGCACGTATATGTACCAAACGTAGATGACACCTTTAAAAAAGCGATAGAATTAGGTTGTGAACCCGTTGATGAACCCCAAGTAAAAGAAAATGACCCAGATAAGAGGGGAACATTTAAAGATTTTGCCGGAAATATGTGGTCGGTGGCTACTCAAAATTAAAAACACTGTCCAGCCATTCCCTCCAGGCACAAAGCCTCGGTGCATTATGCGCAAATAGAACGACAGAAACCGAATGGACTGAAACCTATAAAGACCGATAACAATGAAAGAAAGAAAACTACCACAAATGCACAATGTTGGTATCGTTGTAGAATCCCTTGACAAGGCCATTTCTTTTTTTACAGAAATAGGGCTGAAACTCGAAGGGCGGGCCATGGTTGGTCGCTTATAAAATCAAAATTGTCAGGGTTGCTGATATTGCCCAATTCAATAAGGACCGCAAAACATCTTCTGCCAATATCCTTGACCTCCCGGTGGCCTCATGTTCGGCTCTCACGATTTCCATGCCACTAAACACATGGTCATCACGTTTTTTACTCCTTGTTTTTTTGCTGTTATGATTAATAGAAATAAATGCCTTACCCTCTTTTTGCATCGCTACCCTTTCAGTGAGGGAGACGAATTTGTCGCTATTCCTAGTCATGATGACATTGATACCCCTTCTTTCGGCTTCTTCCTTTAACAATAAGGCCGCCCTTAAGTTCATGTCTTTCTCCCTTGTCCCCTTAAGGCCTTTTGCTGCATCATCGCTTCCCCCGTGCCGCTGCATAATAGGAGGATGTAAGACCGTCTCGCCCTTTCCATCGTTTCCTCATTATGCACATCTGGGAAACTTGTGCGGTTTACAATTTTTGTCACCGAAAGGTGGGTCTGTTTTATCTCAGCTATATTCTTCTAACGCAATATTTTTGCTTCATGCACAAATAAAAAATACATAAATCGTGACAAATTGTAAATTATTTTTGCTATATATAAAGTGAATTTATATCTTTGGACATGAAATAGGATGGATATCCGTCCAACGAGTACCAGATATAACGTCCGCTTGTTTAAATCGGTCACAAATTATGGAGCCACTGAACAGAAACGTACGTCCCAATGTGTATCTATCCTATAAAGGTTGGGGCAAGCCCCGTTTTATGAATCTCCAGCTTTTATCTCCCGGCTTTTGCGCCTCGGATATCCTTTACCCAAAATTCCCTGCCGATCCCACTTAGCTTTTGTCGATAATATGCTGATATTCTAAAGGGATATATTTCCTCGATGTGTGGGAGATAAGTTTCTGGAATTATCGTTAAATACAACCAATCGCTTAACAACCTAATCAAAAAAATGAAGCAAACTTTACGCTTAAGGGGAGGGCTATGCCTAGAACCCAAACCAATTATACACCTATTTTATAAGATATTCCTTACATTCATAGTCGTTTTAGTTTCATGTGTCTGCTCCATAGCACAGGTCCCCGCTTCCTCCCCGGAAGCGGGGCCTGCCGCAGGGGCGGTTGATGAGATCAAACCACTGGAGATCGGGGATACCATCCCCGAAGCTTTGTGGAACCTGCCTTTGCAAGTGGTGAAAGCAGGGCAGGAGGGAGGCACCACCGTAACACTGAATGATTACAAAGGAAAACTTATTATACTTGATTTCTGGGCGACGAACTGCGGAAGCTGTGTAAGCGCGATTCCCAAGTTGAACACACGGCAGCAGGAATTTAACGACAGGGTGACCATTTTGCCCGTTTCCTATGAGCGAAAGGAACGAATAGCCACTAGCTTTTCCAAAAATCCCAAATTAAAAAAATCCAGCCTGGGAACGGTAGCAGAAGATAAAGAACTGAATCGCTATTTTCCCCATGAATATATTTCGCATGTGATATGGATAGACGCTGATGGCATCGTGAAAGCCATTACGAAAACCGACTATGTGAGTGCTGAAAATATTAGATCGGTTTTAAATAAAGAACCGATCGATTGGCCGGTAAAACGGGATGTCACCGACTATGACTACGGCAAACCTTTGCTGGCTTTAAACCAGAAAAATTTGCCAGCTTTCAGCATGCCGGATTTTGAATACCATTCCACGCTCACCGGTTATCTTGGAAATATAAACCGCTTATATCAATCATATCCCGATACCATTAATGCTACTTTTCGTGTCTACGCTGTCAATCATTCCATTGTCGATTTATATACCAAGGTGTTGAACATCGACGGATTTCCGATCAGCCACATATCTGTCGAGGCAGACTATCCTGAAAGGTTCTTCTTCGATAAAGCCCTGGACTACCAGGAAGAATGGAACCGTCAGAATACCTTTACCTATGAAGCGGTCTTTCCCCTTCGCCTGACTGAAAAACAACGCCAAAAAGAAGTAATTGATGATCTCGACTTATACCTGGGCTTGCAGAGTGGATTTGAAGAAGTGAAAGTCAAGTGCCTGATTATAACAGATATTATCGATCACATGGCAAGCCAAATAGCGCAAAGGAAGGAGAGGGGTATCACTCTTGGGAATATCGTTTATTTTTTGAACCATTCGCTGCCGGGGTTCCCTGTAATTAATGAAACGAAAAATGGCGAAGATGCACTTGTAAAGATTGGTCGCGAAGGGTTAACGGATCTGCCTTTACTGAAAAATAGGCTCTTGGAATCTGGATTTTCAATGGTTGAAGAAGAGCGATCGATCCGCATGTTCGTTTTGCGCGACATCAAGGTGCATTAACCATCATCCACAATTTCTCATTCTTAAATATTAAAAACAAGACTTCAATGAAAGCATTTCTACTGATACTGCCATTCTGTATTTTGCCATTCGCTACACTTGTTGCGCAAGATGCACGGACAATTAGTGGCATTATATATGCCAACGATACCGAAAGAAACCCGGTTTCCGGTGCCAGCATACTATTGAAAAGTACTGGCGAATTTTTTAAAAGCGACGACCGGGGCTTCTTTTCCATTGTATCGGAATCTCCCACAGATACATTGGTCCTAACCGAACTAAATTACCGTAAGAAGCAAATACCGATCAATGATCAAACCCCAATGCCACTTACGATACTTCTCGATCGTCAAAGGAGGGTGATTGAGGACGTTGTTATCAATACCGGTTACCAGTCGTTACCGAAAGAAAGGATGACCGGTTCGTTTTACAAGATTGACAATGATGTATTTAATCAAACCGTTTCTACTGATGTTGTTTCAAGGTTGGAAGGAATATCCAGCGGTTTACTTTTTGACAAACGTGATGAAGGAAAGACCAAGATCCAGATCAGGGGGCTCGGTACGTTAAGGTCAGAATCCCAGCCATTGATCATATTGGACAATTTTCCCTATGAAGGAGACATTAATGACATCAATCCGAATGACGTCGAAGATATCACGATCTTGAAAGATGCCGCGGCTGCATCCATATGGGGGGCAAGAGCGGGAAATGGTGTAATTGTCATCTCTACGAAAAAGGGGAAATTTAATAATCCCTTTTCAGTTTCATTTAATAGCAACACCACCCTTTCAGAAAAGCCCAACCTAGCTAGTATGCCTTTTATCCCATCGTCTGAATATATTGGACTGGAACGCTTTCTATATGAAAAAGGGTTTTATAGCAGCAAGGTTGGGAACCCGTTCCGTTATCCGATGACACCTGTAGTCGAACTCTTGCTAAACGAAAATTTACCATCCCAGGAACTAGAGGAACAACTGGCCCGTTTGGAGGGATATGATGTTAGGGATGATTTTGATAAATATCTTTATAGAACCGGTATCAAACAGCAATATTCCCTGAGTTTGAATGGAGGAACTGAAAAGGTACATTATTATTTCTCAACCGGATATGATAGGAACCGTGATAATTTAGTGGGAAATAACTACTCAAGGTTTACACTCAAATCAAACACCACGTACCGGCCACATAAAAGAATTCAGATCCAGACCGATTTTCTTTACACCCAGACAATTAGCAACGACAACAATCCCGGAGGAACCTTTAACGCTTACAAGGTGGGGCAGTGGAGCCTATATCCATATGCACGTTTGGCAGATGATAATGGCACTCCCTTAAGCCTAGACTATCAGTCATCCAGAAGGTATACAGATACTGTTGGCAATGGCGATCTATTGGACTGGAAATATTATCCGTTACAGGAATTGGCCGAGTCCAATAATTCTTCCACACGGCATAATCTGGTGGGCAATCTCGGTATAAGATACAATATCATTAAAGGCTTGGATGCAGACGTCAAGTACCAATATGAAAAGACATTTGGCGATAATCGTAATTATAGAAATGAGAACATGTTTTATACCCGTGATATGATTAACCGTTATACCAATCTCTCTTCAACCGATCCGGCATTAAGAAACCCCGTTCCCATTGGCGGTATCATGGACATAACGAACAGCGATCTTACCGCCCAATCTTTGCGGGGACAGCTGAATATAGATCGGCAATGGGGAAAAAAAGGTCAGATAACAGCAATTGCCGGATTTGAGATGCGTGACACGCATACACAACAATATTCTAATAGGACGTATGGCTATGATCCTGAATTCTTGTCTTCTAAAAGTGTGGATTATGTCAATTACTACCCAAGTTATGAAAATCTCTTTGGTCGTCAACGCATCCCGACAGCTAGTGGCTTTAAACAATTCTTATATCGTTATGTCTCAATGTACACCAATGCTGCTTATACTTTTAAGGACCGCTATACCTTATCTGCAAGTGCAAGGAAGGATGCCTCAAATATTTTTGGAGTAGATGCAAATGACAGGGGTACACCCTTGTGGTCTACAGGACTGGCATGGGATATCTCGAAAGAAGAATTCTTTGATCTGGAGAAGTTAACCTATTTGAAATTGCGCGCTACTTATGGGTATAGTGGAAATGTTAACCACGAAATTTCGGCATTGACCATTATAAAATACGCACCGGTGAATTATTCGCTCGTTAATATGGACTTCGCAGAAATCAAAAACGCACCCAATCCAAATCTACGCTGGGAAAAAGTGAATATGATGAATTTTGGTGTTGATATTAGTGCTTTCAATGACCGGCTCACCGGGAGTATAGAATATTACTCCAAGAAATCGACTGATCTTTTGTCTTTTAGAGACCTGGATATTACGACGGGGGCTGCTTCCGTAGCGTCTAACAGTGCCAATATGAAAGGTTCTGGAATAGATGTCGTTCTCAATGGCAGAATCGTTGAAGGTGTGTTCAAGTGGTATTCAACAGCTTTATTTAGCCATTCGGCTTATAAAGTGACAAAGATATTAAAAGACGAAAGTCTGGACGGGTATATCAGTGACGGTCGGGAGATTAGCACTATCATCGGATATAGCCCTTATGAAGTGATAGGCTATCGTTGGGGAGGTTTAGATCCGCTAACAGGCGACCCGCAAGGATATGTAAATGGTGAAATCAGCAAAGATTACTCTGCACTGCGTAGTGGTCCTTTTGAGGGTCAGGTCAAACACGGCTCTGGATTGCCCTTGTTCTTCGGCAATTTGCGAAATACATTTTCATATAAAGAGTTTTCAGCAACATTCAACATCGCTTATAATTTTGATTATTACATCATGAGGTCTGCGATCAATTATTCCAGTTTGCTTAAAAATGGAACTATGCACGGAGATTACATGGATAGATGGAGGAAGCCTGGTGATGAGAAGACAACCGATGTTCCTTCGTTCGCCTATCCGGTCAACTCCTCTAGGGATGCATTTTTTCAACGTTCAGATGTAAACGTTATACGGGGAGATCATATCCGTCTGAAAGATATCTACCTCCAATATAAAATGGGTAAAAGCGTGCTCAGAACAATTAAAGTTGATAATGTGGACATTTACGTTAATCTGTCAAATCTCAATATCATTTTATGGAAGGCAAACAATAAAGGTGTTGACCCTAACTACCCTAACGGGTTAACACAGGGAATAGCTGCTTCATTAGGGCTAAAGTTTAATTTTTAATTTTTTTAAAGATAAGATTATGAGTTTATTTTCACTGAATGCAAAATATGTCCGGATTCTATTGATTTCGATACCCAGTATCTGCCTTTTATCCTGTGAAAGGTTTCTTGACGCAAAACCTGATCAGACCTTGACGGTACCTTCATCCATAAGGGATTTGTGGGCGATGATCGATAATAATAATAATCTCAACGCCCAGTGCGCGTCATCTTCTGAGATTCTCTCTGATAATTATTATCTGACCGATGAAAGCTGGGCGGCAATCCGTTCTGAAGTACAGCGGGCGGAGTATCTTTGGGAGAGGAATGACGATACCAACCTGGATTGGCTGAACTATTCAGCGGTACGCACCGCCAATACGGTATTGGAGGTGCTGCCCAGTATAAAGCCAGGCACAAAAGCCGATGAACTGATGCAAATCAAAGGCTCAGCGCTGTTTTTCAGGGGTTATTATTTTTATACACTGGCACAACTATTTTGCCTCCCCTACAATCCGCAAACGGTAACACAGAAATATGGATTGCCCTTGCGCATAGACACCGATTTCGAAAAACCATCTGTCCGCGCTACTGTAGAGGAAACCCATCAGCAGATATTACGGGATTTAAAAGAATCAGTATCGTTACTGCCGATAATTCCACTCGTGAAAACGAGACCCGGAAAACCGGCGGCTTATGGGATGATCGCAAAAACATACCTTTCCATGCAACAATATGACAGTGCGGGGGTATACGCCGGGAAATGCCTGGCGCTTTATGACAGCCTTATGAATTTTGATGCAGAGGTAGACGTCCAGTCACCAGCACCATTTAACCGTTTTAACAAAGAAGTAATTTTCCACGCCGTTTCTTCCCGATCAACCATTCTTGGACCAGCGTATGCTAAAGTCGATTCTTTGTTGTATAAGTCGTATGCAGATAACGATCTGAGGAAAACCGCTTACTTTAATGCGAACACGGGAAGTGATTTGGGGACTTATTCCTTCAAAGGCGATTATGATGGGGCAGGAACATCCGGTGGTTTCGTTTTCGCAGGGGTAGTAACCGATGAAATGTATTTGATCCGGGCCGAATGTAACGCGAGGAAGGGAAATGTATCTTTAGCTTTGCAAGACCTGAACACATTGCTCGAGAACCGCTTTAGCAATCCATACACCCCAATTGTCATGACAGATGCAAAAGAGACACTGAAGGTAATTTTGGAAGAACGGAGAAAAGAGTTGCTGTTTAGAGGTACGCGGTGGACAGACCTAAGGCGCTTGAAAGATGATCCGGAGCTTTCTGTTGTCCCCGAACGCTACATCAACGGACAAACATACCGGCTTCTTCCGAATAGCAATGGTTATGTGATTTCCTTACCGGCAATAGTTATGAACCGTACGGATATGGAGCAAAACCCATAAGTTTAAAAATAGAATATGGAGGAAATCCCTCCATATTCTACATCTACGTAAAAAAATGCTATTGCTGCATTTTTATATTAGACGGAGTTGGTGAACTGTGTTGTTGGACGTCCCACAACTCATCTTTCTGCGTGCTGCTAAAAGACGGGTTGAGTCCGGTGTCCTCTAACTGTATGGCACATATATTCGCAGTGGCATTACATTCAGGCTCGGAGGCGACCTTTTCGTAATTTGATTCACTTTGCACCTCAGCCTTCAAAAACGAGTTCAGCTGGTATTGGTACCAAGCCAGTTCCGGCTCGTCTATTTTGTAGAGGGTTTCAGCCTCGGAATCCTTTGCCTTTGCATTCGAAAATGCGTATATAGTGCCTATTGTGGCCATCAAGATGATGGCGAGGATATAAATATATCCCTTCTTTATTGTGGTTTTCATGTTGTTTTTTTAATTATTAGTAAGTTATTGCTTGCCCTTATGGTGGGCCTCCCGAAAGTGCCTGCTGTCCGCAGACAGGCACTTTCCTGTCTTTATACACACGGCCTGCCCGGAAGAGGGCAAATTTTTCCCGAAAGACCATGCGGTACAATAAACGCGTAAGGGTAAGTGGCACGTAGCAGAGAGAGGAAATAGGAATGATAACCACCGCCAGGACCAGGCAGAGGTAGCGTTGCATGGCTATAAGGGTGCATACCAGCAGGGGGGCTTCCATCTTGCTCCTGAAAACCTGCCGCTGGTACCGGTTCATCTGTTTTTCCAATCGTTCCATTCCCTTTTATTTTCGTTACCACCACAGCGCCGGCCTTGCCGGGGCTGCCCCGGGTCAATAATCCATGCACGTATCGCTGTGCCTGCGTCCCCTGCACCCGGTCCGGAAAATCACTTGCGAGTACCGCCGGTTTGTGCACAGGTGGCAGTTTGCAATTTAAGGGGCCTGCCACCTTAGCTCCAGGTGCTCCACGCCCGGGAAGGGCGCTATGTTACCGGTACTGCCCCATACATTAGCTTGCTTTGGCAGCTTCCGCTTTCTTGTTCAAAGGTAGGGCAGCTATTGCCCCTGTGTTTGTGATAATAGAAACAGGAAGGTTGTTAAAATGGAAACCAAAGGGACATGCCGAAATACTTCAGTGGTTGACAGCACTGGGGGACATGCCGAAGTATTTCTTGAATTGCTTGCTGAAACTGGACAGCTCGCCGTAGCCCAGGTGGTAGGCAGTCTGGGAAACGCTGAAGCCTTCTTCGCGGAGCAGCCGCCTCGCCTCTTCGAGCTTCTGCCTTATGATGTACTGCTGCACGGTCTGCCCGTAATGTTGCCGGTGCACGCGCCCCAGGTATTGGGGCGATACATTGAAATGGCGGACGATGCCGGATACGGGGGGCACGGTACCCTGGCGGACCTGTGCCCGGATGTATTCCCGCACGGCCTTTGCCAGCTGCAGGGACCGGCCGTCTTTCCCTTCGCTTTCGTTAAGGTCTGCCTGGCTGATCCCCGCGAGCGCAATGATGGGGGTATAGATACGGGCATCCAGGGCCATGCCCGGTGGGGTGGAAAGGCCCGCCAGTTGCAGCAGCAGCTGCCTGACCTTGTCGTGGATATGGAGCGTGGGCGAAACGGCGCATCCGTCCTGCCCCTGTGCGAGGGCCGTCAGCAGGGGCATTACCGCCCTGAAATCCCGCTGGGCATAGCGCAGCAGCCAGCGTGCCCTGACCACGAAGAAGAACAGCAAATGTTTTCCGGGTTTTGCGGATAGGGTATACTCTCCAGTGGGTGTGTAGGCCAGCCGGTATTCGCCGGCATGGAGGTGCATAGCGCCTTTCGGTGCCCCGCCGGCGGCAAGGTGGCTGTTCCCCTCCAGTTGGTACAGCCAGTAAAGGTCGGGCCGGGGGCAGCTAATGGGGATATCGAGGGGTATTCGGTTGCGGATCTCTACCAAATAAAGGTAGAGGTGCCGGGCATCATGGTATTGCTGCACGAGGCTGAAGCCGGGGTGCTGCCAATGGATGGCCCGGGCATAGGCGATGGGGTAGGCACAGTTGGCAGGTACCCGGTCCCGGCCGGTTAGCGAAGGGTATAGCTTATCAATATGTAAAACGGGTAACTGCATGCATTATAGTCTCTTATGAATGCCCGGGCTACATGTATGATGCCCGGGCATGTGCAATGGATAGCCGGCGCGTATACGGCTGGGTAAGGGTCTTTGTCACGGCACTCCTTTCTGTTTGTATTGCCGTTGCGGCCCGTGCATGTGGCTTTCCATGGCGGCCCGGGACGGCAAGGGTTTGCGCGGCGGCCGTCTGCCGGAGCGGCCGCTGGTATAGCTGTTTCAGCCACCCGCTGACGGAAGGTTCCGGGTGGTTTTCAGGGTAAATATGGGAAATAGATTCCCCGGAAAAATTTAAAAGACGTGAATGCAGGAAATTCTGTGACGAACGACATATTTTCCGTGACGAACGACATATTTTACGCATAGTTTTGTTTCCCCATGTAGAGGGGCTGTTCAATGGAATGTTTGCAGCAAGCTTTTTTTGAGGGTTTTATGCTCAAGGTCATTCGGGGATTTTTTGTATGTTTGCCTGTTCTGGAGCGGTCCGTGACGCGTAGGCGGGCCATTGTTAATTTAATTTTTAACTTCATCCCGATCGGGGCAATGTGCTGATCTTTTGGTGATAACAAGTCTGTGATGTTCAGTCCGGGGGTTCCCTCCGGGTATTGCCTGGCTTTCCTTTTGGTGATGTGCCTAAACACACAAAGACATGAAGCGAATAGATCAACTCATTGAGCTCTTACAGGCCATCTACACCCTTTTGCAACAGTACCGTGAAAGCTATCCCATACCTTCCGGCGCCCAGGCCGAACTTGAGGAATACCTGGAACCCTGGGAAGTCCAGAAGCGCTTGGGGATTAGTGAACGGACCTTCTATCGGCACCTCAAAGAAGGCGTGCTGGTACCCCGGCGCGTAGGGAAACGTATCTTTTTTTACCCTTCCGACCTTGAAGCGGCCATCAGGGAGAGCAAACGCCGGGGACGGCTCTGAGCCGGCCGTTTGCTTAGGCGGGCTTGAGGGAATCCCTAAACATCCTTTAGGGATTCCTTAGGGCTTGCTTAGGGAACGCCTCAAGGTTCTTGAGGCGCGCTTCGGTGAACAGCCGAAGAACACCTAAGGATTCCTTAGGGAACTGCTGGGCAAGGTAAGGGGGAGCCTTCACCAAGGCTTAGGCAGCGGCTCAACAAGCGCTCATCAACCGGCGTTCTTTTGTCCGGCGTTTACCTATCCCGTACCGGTCCGTCCGGCGACAGGGCAGGTGCACACACACAAGGTTTTTCCCTGATTTGACTGTCATTCACTGTCATTCACTGCCATTCACTGCCATTCACTGCCATTCTTCGTCCTGACTTTCAGTGGCTTGCTATGTTTGTCCCGGATGTCAGCGTAGCGCTACCGTAACCCATCCGATGAACAGATGGTTTAACGTTTAAATTTTTAGAACAATGGCAAGATATGCAAAAGGTGCCCTTGGGGCATTTTCAGGAAAGTTGGGGAACGTGGTCGGCAGCAGTTGGCGCAGCATCGACTACCTGCGCAGCCTGCCGAAGCCGAGCAAGAAACCGGCGACGGAGAAACAGTTGGCACAACGGCGGCGTTTCGCCTTGGCAGTCAGCTTTATGCAGCCGATCAAGGATGTGCTGAATATCGGCTATTCCGATGCCAGGCTCAGCAAGGTGACCGGCTATAACAGGGCAGTGAAGGGGATGTTGGAAAGCGGTATTACGGGTGTTTACCCCGATCTTGAGATCGATTACCCCAACCTGATGATCAGCAAAGGCTCCCTGGAGGGGCTTGCCGGGCTTTCATTTACCGAAACCGCCCCCGGTGAGATCAGCGTAGACTGGCAGCCGCGCACCAACAGCTTTAATGCATTCATCGATGATGATGTGCTGGTGCTGCTGCACAACAAAAGCCGGGGTACTTTCAACGTGTTTGAAAGTGCTACGAGGGAAGATAGTTCGGTCCCTATCGAGGTGCCCACCGAATTTTCAGGTGAAGAACTGGTGGCCTGGGTGTTCCTGGTCAAACGGGATGGTAAATCCACGTCCAACAGCCAATATGCCGGCTCGCTTACGGTAAGTTAGGCCGGGCAGGTGCAAGGGAGGGGGTGAAGGCCCCTTCCCTTTAAGAAAGAAAGAATTAGGCAAACAATCAACAATAACATTATGGCAAGAGTTAACGGAATTTTAGGTCCCCTATCGGGGCGGGTGGGAAACCTGGTTTTCTACTACAGCGGCGGAAACTCCTATGTGCGGTCCCGCCCCATGAAAACAACGAAAGCGCCCAGCCGGGCACAGACGGTCCAACGGGCCCGGTTTGCACTGGCCATGGGCTTCGTAGCACCCTTATGGCGTGCCGTGAAAGACGGCTTTGCCGTTCCCCGTCACAACGCCCCGTCGGTAAACCAGGTTATGAAACAGGTGCTGAAGGAGGCGGTCTGCGGCCGGTACCCCAAGCTGCATTTGGATTTCCCGAAGGTGAAAGTAACGAAAGGGCCTTTGGAAGGTCTCTGCTGCCCAGTGCTGGGTGACCTCACCGGTGCGGATGGCAATATATTGGCTGGGGCCAGCCCCGGTGGCTGTAGCTGCCTCCTGCTCCGCTGGAAGTGGTTCCCTTCGCGTTTTAATGCTGCGGGGAACGACCTGGTGAAGGTGGTGCTCTACAATGAGAATGGCAAGAGCTTTTCCCTGCATGAAGATGCTTTCCGTTCCGATGGAAAAGCTGTCCTTTCGGTACCGGGCAGCCTCAGGGGCGATATCCTGCATGCCTATATCTTCACGGAATCGATATCCGGTCAGCGTTCCTGTAGCCAGTACCTCAGTGTTCAGCTATGAGTGATCAGTCATTTATTTATTATGTCACCCTGAGCTCGACTCAGGGTCTATTTAATCCTGGCAATGCAATTAAGCGAACGCACAACAGATTCCGGATCGAGCCCGGAAAGACGTCATCGTGATCATCCACGCAAGAAACTGACAGCCGATTGCTGATAGCTCACAGCTGTAACAGATCCCTCCGTGCGGGTCCACCCCGTCCATTCCGAGCGGAGTGTAACGAAGCCGAGGAATCTGTCTTAGATCTCTCCGTGCGCGCCTTCCGCGCTTAGTCGAGATGACGTCACCCAACACCTAACACCTAAAACCCAACACCATGAACACATTATTCACAGAGCAACTCCAGAAACACAAGATCACCATAACCGCTTTGCTAAGCCTGTTGTTATTCCTGAAATTCCCCCCGGTAATCCGCATGCTTGATTACACCGCGGCACCGCTTGATGCCGGCATTGTAAGTGCCATATTGCTGGTCATCCCTTCGGTGCTGACCTTCATCCTGATGAGCCATTTGCTCATTGAAAAGTGCTGGCCCGTGCTGCACGATTTTGCCAATGATTATCTGGAGCGGTGTTTTAAGCAACTCTGCCCTTGGCAGAAAGTATCCGTTTACCTGGTCTTTCATCTCGGCCTGCTCTACGCATTTGTACTCTTGACAATGGCCGTGTTGTAGATAACTGTCAGCGGTCAGCCATGAGCGATCAGCCAAGAACTTTTAGCTGTGGGTGAAATTAGGAATGGCAAAGGGGTTTTGATGGAAATTAACCTGTAAACAACGGGTCTTGACGATTATCCCAGAAGCAAACGATCAATATTGTTTTATTATACACTTTATATAACATCGAGCAATTTTTGTGAAGTATACATTTTCTTACTTGGGTCGATTCCATTGTAACGGGGTATAGAAAAGGCGTTCGAACAATCGTTGCTAAAGCTTTTTCAAGTCTATTCTCGAGCTTCTGAACAAACGGATCATCCCATCTTTCTGATAGTTGAGTTGAAAGCGCATCAAAGGTTTCTTCAGCTTCTGGAGTGAAAAGAATATGGTAAGTCAACGATTTGAGAAGTGTTTGTCTTTAAATTCTTCAAAAGTAATTACCTCTTGTTTTTCAAACTGAGTTAAGCTTTTGTCGATACTTTTTATGACATGGGATGGCAATGAATTTGATTGCAGCTCAAAAGGCACTTTTAATGCCTTTAACACCGCTTTTACTGTTTTAAGCTGTTCTGCGTTCTCCGGATGTATTGTAATTGCCTCCATAATTGCCATCTCTTCTATAAAGAACAAATTTAGTCAAAATTAATCTTAAGACCAAGTATGAATCAATAGCAGAAATCAGCTGTGAGCGATCAGTGAAAGTAGAAGCCGCAAGCAGGTTCAGGATATTTAAAACTCCTTGTCCAAACCTCAACAGATTCCGGAGCAAGCCTGGAATGACGAAACCACGTCATTTCGAGCGAAGTGCAACGAAGCCGAGAAATCTCTCTTGCAAAAGTTAGATCTCTCCGTGCGCGTCTTCCGCCGCTTAGTCGAGATGACGAAACCCAATACCTAATAACACCTATAACCCATAACCTAACACTTAAAGCAATGAAAAAAAATACGATATACTCATTCATGATACTCATTACTTTACTACTGGCAACTGCCTTTATACCCCGCGGACAAAGCAAAAGCTTCGGGTTGGACCCGCAGCGTGTTCGCCTCCGCCGCATCTATACGGCTGAGATCGGCGTACGGGAAAAGACGGGGAAGAACGACGGTCCGCGGGTGGCGGAATACCTCCGCTACACCCAGCTGGGCGAAGGCTATGCCTGGTGTGCGGCTTTCGTGAGCTGGGTGTTCGGTCGGGCCGGTTACGATCAGCCCCGGACACCGTGGACACCTGCTCTGTTCCCTGCCAAAAGGGTCATCTGGAAGCAGGGAAGAACACAGGGGAATCACAAGCCGCCCCGCGCCGGGGACGTTTTCGGCATCTGGTTCAATACGCTTGGCCGCGTTGCGCATACTGGGATGATCGATCAGTGGAAGGACGGTTATGCCATTACGGTTGAAGGAAATACGAATACAAATGGAAGCAACGATGGAGATGGGGTATACCGCAAGCGGCGGCCTATAAGAAGCCTGTATGTCGTAGCGGATTGGGTTGAGGGGCATTAGGTGTCAAAGATCTCTCCATGCGCGCCTTCCGCGCTTAGTCGGGAGGACGTATACCAAAAAGCTGACAACTGATTGCTGACAGCTCACAGCTGTTGCAATACCTAACACCTAACACCATGCACAACAAAACAATTTTAACAGCAAGCTTAACAATTGCAGCAACCCTGCTAACCGCAGCGGTCCTGCTTAGCAGCTGCAATACCAACAAGATGTTGAACAAGGCAAAAGAGACGCTGAAAGAGCGGGAACACCGGAAAGAAGAACTGGACTTCGCCCGAAGTTTGGCAATCAGCCATCAGGGCCATGACCTTGACAGTGGCCGGATAACGGACAGTATGGTCGTGGAGATCATTCCTGTCGGCCCCTTTCGTTATTCTCTTTCGGATGGCTTTGAGGGAAAGGCCCTTCGCATAGCATTGAAAGGAACCAGTCAACATGATTATTTAAAAACAAGTGATAATGAAGGTAATATAGAAAAGGATCTTACCCTTTTGTTGAATAAAGAGGACATGCGTGAACGCTCCCTCCAGCGGAAAAGCAGGGACAAGGAAGTTCAGCGATCCATGACCAGGCCATTGGTTTTGGTGATTGCGTTGGCCCTATTGCTGGGTTTGTCAACGTTGCTCTTTAGAAAATGAAGGTGTTGGGAAAGAGCCTAGGAATCTGTTTTATGGACTGCATGACGCGCTTTTGTTAGTAGACTCGACGCAATATATAGCCAAAGCCATAAAGCAATCCTTAAGAGAACGATCATGCAGGCAAGACGGAACCCCTTACTACCAATGAAGCAATTGGCAATTTAGACTTTGGACACAACAATATTTTTAGCGGATATTGTTACTAAATTTCCTTTTGCTTTTCAGGTCGCTCAGGAAGATGCGAGTGTAAGGCGTGCTATCGTGCATCGTACTCTTTCTTTTTTATATCGGGTTGTAGGTGATGAAATTCAGGTTATCGTTTTCTTTGATAATCGACAGGAACCAATTCTTTAAGTGATCTATTCCGAGCGGAGGGTAACGAAGCCGAGGAATCTGTCTTAGATCTCTCCGTGCGCTCCTTTGTCGCTTAGTCGAGATGACGTTGACAACCGATTGCAGATCGCTCACAGCTGTCAAAGATTTCTCCATTTCGCTTCGCTCCAGTCGAAATGACGTACTTACGTGGACATTTCGAGATGACCTGCCCTCCATACGCGTTTCACAATTCCCGAAAGGGTGACCGTTCAAAGCAAACAGCAATGAGGGCTCATCGCCGATCATAGACATTATCTAAAACTTCACCCCTAAAGTCAAAATGACATTATTCCTGGCATTATCGATTGTAGCGGCCTGGGTAGGATTAACTTCCGACTGGTAAGGCGTATACTCAAAAGAATAGCTTTGGTTTTGGTAAGCCAGGTCGATGTAATAATTGTTCACCCGATAGCCGAGACCCGCGGAAACGGTTTGCCTGACCGATTCATAATCCTGGTAGGGACTTCCTTTGTAATTATAGCCCGCCCGTACCAAAAACTCCGGCGTAAAGCGATATTCGCCACCAATCCTGAAATTCGCCGTGCCCTTATAGGTGTCTTGTACGAGGGAGGTATATTCTTCATCATTGATCCGCAGGCTGGCATAATCTACATATTCCACATCGGCACTGATCAAGCCTTGCTCAAATACCGCTGCTATACCGCCATTCAACTTAAAGGGGGTGCGCACGGTATACTCATCGTAATAATCTTCCTGCGGGGCTTCGTAAGTGAAAATTTCCCCGTCTGTGGCCGGATCAACCATCCAGGTATCCAAATACATGGAGTAATCTTCCGTTACCTGGTACCAGGTGGGCGTCGTTGCCGATACCCCAATGCGGATCATGTTGTTCGGTGTAAAGATCATCCCCAATGTGGCATTTACCCCGGAACCCCGGGTTACTTTGTTGCCGGTGAACAGCAATTCATAGTCTGCATCCAAAAAGTCATGGGCGACAGAACTTGGGTCGAGGAACTCTGATGTGGGGTTGTAGAAATTGATCGCCGCCGCATCTTTCATGATCCCCAACTCGGAATAGGTGCGGTCAGACCGGTATTCAAAGCCGGCAATGCCTACCGAAGCGCCTATATAAAAGCGGTTGCTGTAGTTGGCACCAAAGGCCAGCGTGGTCTGGTGTTGTACGCCCGACCTGAAGTCTTCATTCCGTTGGTTATTGGTAAATTCTTCACTGGTAGTGGGGTAGTAATACTCCCCATTGTCATCTACAAGGTAACTCTGGTAGCCCCAGTCATAAAAAACATCGTCATAGGCACTTTCGTCTGCCAGCATATCGGTATAGCTGCTCATATCGTTTTCCCCCTGGAAGGTAACCGCCGATTTGAAGTCCTGTGTTTTGTTATAGGAAATCCCCACATTAAAATTCAGCCATCCCCGCTGTAGATCTTGTCCGCTAGAGCGGTAAGTAGGGAAGTTGAAAACCACCCCCACCTGGTTAAAACCCAGCTTGTTTTGCTGGGTTACCAAAGAATTGGAATAATAAGACGACTGGTTGCCATCGTTGATGAAATCGAAGGAAATCGAGGCATCTGAATTGTTGAAATAGCCGAGGCCCGCAGGGTTTCCCGCAATGGAACTTAGGTCGCCACCCAAGGCCGTTTGGGCATTCCCCATGGCCTTAAAGCGGGCTGTAGACCCCTGATCGCTTTGTGAAATGCGCAAGCCATCTTCAAGGTATTGCGCGTGTGCTAAGCCCGCAAAGGCAATAAAAAGGGCTAGTATCGTGAATTTTTTACTGTTCATGGTGTAATTTGATAAATGTTAATTCTCCCGGTCATTACCTTCTTGACGGGCGTGCACTGCGGGAAGAACCGCCACTCGAACTAGCTCCTCCTGAAGGACGGCTAGGTGCAGGCGATGACATCCTCGGCGCACTGCTTCTTGCAGGTCTTGTTGTAGATGATGGCCGGCTTTGTGTAGGCCGCGATTGCCGCGTTTGCGTCCTTGGTGCTGTCCGTTCGGTCCGCGATGGACGGGATTGCGTAGGCCGTGTGGAAGTCCCGGAACGAATGCCTTCTCTACGTGAAGGACGTGTCGCCGTTGGGCGACTGCCCGTGGTACGTGTGGAAGGGCGGACACTTCTTCCCGTTGTACCCCGTGTCGCCGTAGCGGCCCGGGAAGGACGCGAGGTCCGTGGACGTACATTATCCGTACCTAAGCCCGAAGGGCGTGGACGGATCGTTTTCGATACGACAGGGTAGCCATAGCCACCGCCATACCAACCGCCATAATAACCACCGTATCCATAACCCCAGCGGTCATAATAGGAGTAGGGGCCCCAATAGCCGCCATAACCCCAGCTGGTATAGAATGGATAATATGGGTTGTACCACGAATTTCCCCAGCCCCATCCCATACCGATGGAAAAGCGGCCGGCATAAGGATAAGCCATCCATGGGTCGAAGAAGGGATCATAATAGCTCATTCCCGGTATGTAATTATAAAAGCGGTTCAGGCGGCTCGCATAGTAACCATCCTCATAGCCTTCATAGTAGTCGTTATAAGTTTCATCACTATATCCTTCTTCATAGGTACCTTGATCTCCCCGATCATAATCCCGGTTATATTCGGGAAGGGGCCTTGCTTCAGCGCGTCCGCCATACACATCGTCGGAGTACGGCCTTTGCGTATAGGAAGCACAACTTCCTAAGGCGAATAAACCCGCCAAAATCAAGCCTTTGAATATTAATTGTTTACGTTTCATTTTTATCTCCCCACAAAGGTTTTTTAAAATTTCTCTACTGGTATGACTTCAAAAGCCCCCATAGGTTTAAAATCAAATTGATTTTTTCTTAGGGCGAATGTATCGAAAATGAATAAATCCGTATACCTTTGTTTTTTCGGTAAAAATAAGAAAATATATCCATTTTAACGATGAGCAAAGGCATTACGAGTAGAAAAGAAGATTATTCCCAATGGTATAACGAGCTGGTAGCCAAAGCCGACCTGGCAGAACATTCCGCCGTGCGGGGGTGCATGGTCATCAAACCTTATGGCTATGCTATCTGGGAGAAGATGCAGGCCACCCTGGATCAGATGTTTAAAGACACCGGCCATAGCAATGCTTATTTTCCGCTCTTCATCCCCAAATCCTTTTTCTCAAAAGAAGCTTCCCATGTGGAAGGTTTCGCCAAGGAATGCGCCATCGTCACCCATTACCGCCTACAGAATGACGGCGACGGCAATATCGTCGTCGACGAAAATGCCAAGCTCGAAGAAGAACTGATTGTTCGTCCGACTTCCGAGACCATCATCTGGAATACTTACCGGGGATGGATACAATCGTACCGCGACCTTCCTATCCTTGTCAACCAATGGGCCAATGTGGTCCGTTGGGAAATGCGTACGCGCCTTTTCTTGCGTACCGCTGAATTCCTTTGGCAAGAAGGGCATACCGCCCATGCCACGGCCGAAGAGGCCATCGCTGAAACCGAGCAGATGTTGGGGGTTTATGCCAACTTCGCCGAAAAGTGGATGGCATTGCCTGTTATCCAGGGGAAGAAGACCGAAACGGAACGTTTTGCCGGGGCATTGGATACCTATTGCATCGAAGCCTTGATGCAGGACGGCAAAGCCTTGCAAGCCGGTACTTCTCATTTTCTGGGACAGAATTTCGCGAAAGCCTTCGATGTCAAATTCACCTCCAAGGAAGGAACACTCGATTATGTCTGGGCAAGCTCCTGGGGGGTGTCTACCCGGCTGATGGGTGCCCTGATCATGGCGCATTCTGATGATGCGGGATTGGTATTGCCCCCTAAGTTAGCGCCTATACAAGTGGTCATTGTCCCTATTTACAAGTCGGAAGAGGAAAAGCGGCTGATCGATGAAGTCGCGGACAGCCTGATCATCCAAGCCAAAGAAAGAAATATTTCCATTAAATACGACGACCGCGATACCCAGCGGCCGGGATTCAAATTTGCGGAGTGGGAGCTGAAGGGGGTGCCCCTGCGCATTGCCATCGGTTCCCGCGACCTACAAAATGGCACGGTGGAACTTGCCCGCCGTGATACCCAAACCAAGGAAACGGTGAGCAAAGAAGGGCTGATCGACACCCTTGAACAGCGCTTGGAAGCGATTCAGCAGCACATCTACGAAAAGGCATTCCAATACCGCGAGTCGCATGTCACCACCGTGGAATCTTACGACGAATTTAAACGGGTTTTGGAGGAAAAGGGGGGCTTTATTGCTGCGCATTGGGATGGTACTCCCGAAACGGAAAAGAGGGTGAAGGAGGAAACCAAAGCCACCATCCGCTGCATTCCCCTCGACAATCCGCTTGAGGCTGGAACTTGTATCTTCAGCGGGAAACCGTCTACGCAACGGGTGCTGTTCGCGAAGGCGTATTAGGTATTAGGTATTAGGTATTGGGTGTTAGGTGTTAGGTATTAGGTGTTAGGTGTTAATCACTTAATTCCACCTAATGGCTAATTCAAATTATTTAATACCCCTTTGGTATTTATGATAAACGATTTATTCCCCATATACTGACTGTGTTTTTTGCTTAGACGAACTGTCGAGAACATGTTAAGTGCGGTCGTTTTTTGCGCGTCTTCTTTTTCAATACCTTGTATGCCTCCGACTTTATTTGTAGAGTATATTTCATACCCATATCGTCTCAATTTTTTTATTATATCCCCATTTGGATGGTTATATGTGTTTTTTCCACAAGAAAATACAATAGGTGTATCTGGGTCTTTATTTAAGTCTCGCCAAAATCCCGAAAAAAAATTATGTATTGAACCATGATGTGCGCATTGTGCAATTTTAAGCTTCTTTTTCAATAAAGCTTCGTTTTTTATACGATGAAATGTTGCTTTCTCGACATCAGACGTTAATAAGATATACCATTTATCTGAATGGATTGCAAGAAACGTGGAAAGTAGGTTCGCTATAGGTTTATTATGTGCCCCTTCTTCATCGTGTATATTGTTGTAGTTTTCAGACGTAATGTATTTAGACTGTTCACTATGACTTGGGGATAAGATTTTTAACTGTAAATCCGGCGTTAATGGTATTTCATCTATCATTCCGCTACCAATAAAAGAAACATCAAATGTCTTGTTATTGTGCAGTTCAGACCACCTTTTAAATAAGTCAATAAGTGCTGATTGAGCACTTAAAGATTTTAGGTTTGCTCGAATGAACTCAGAATTAATAATCGAAGTGTGGATAACATGCTTAATTGATATACTATTAGCGACGCAATGATTAATTAAATCAAGCATGCCTGAATAATGGTCAAGATGAGGATGACTTAATAGAATAAAAAAAACTTCATCAAACGATATACTGTTAATGTAATCGATTGTAGGGGTGCCCTGTTTTGGAGGATTATTACTATCTATGATTCCGATCCGGCGTTTTCCATCTTTTACCCACTCCAAGCAAATGGAATCGCCATGCCCAACATTGATAAAGGTTATTTTAATCATAATTGAAGGGACGCTCTTCAAAATAAAGATTATCTACCTCATCCAACTGATTCTGAATAGTGAATATTTTTGGGTTTACAATACCTTCGCCGCTGAGAATATCTATACGGGCCGCGCCGGGTCTTTTTCTGATTTTTACAATCACAAGTTTATTGGTAGCAAGATTTTTCAGATTCGTGAAAAGCTCTCTCTCAAATATTCGCTCTTCAAAGATCCCCTCTTCGGCATTGATTACACATTCGCAGACTATTTCTTCTGTGCCGATTTCTAGAATCCGACCGTGAATATGTATTTCTTTTCCCCAAGACTCATTTATAATATAGTTCTCTCTTTCCTGGAGCATGGATTTGAGAAACTTTTCCCCTTCATTCTCAATGGCTAGATTTGCGTTACTTATAAATGTATTATCTGTCTCTACAAAAATGCTTGCCCAATTACCTTCATTCTCAGAAGAAGTCACTTTTTTATTGATATCCAAAATTGTCTCTTCTACAATGCTCATAATTTTTCGATGTATGAATTTGCCAGTTCATTTAATTCCTTGTAATACTTATGGGTAATATCTTCCTTTGTCGCGGTAATCGTCACCGTAATCATCCTTCCTCTTTGATTGTATTTATCGTCGGTTAAGGTTCCTATGTTACGCTTTATCAAATCTTCAACCCCTACATAAGGTCCTAAATTACATGTAATGTGTTTTTCATTTTTTTGGCTTTCAATGACGACTCCGTAATCCTGTGCGTCTTTGCAAAAATCATCGATTTTATCGGTAAAGTATTCACTTTTGAAATCATTTATAATATCATTAATTTCTCCCACATATGGTTTGACGGCAATTGTATGAAAAATAATGGTGTGGATGTTGCCGAAGGAATCCAATTCCTTAAGTTTTTCAAATATAGGCTGAAATAAGGATGTAAAAGATGAAGGACTTTCCGTAAAGTTGCTATTTGTGGCGATAGTTTTTATGAATATCCTATCCCACCATATTCCGATGGTATCAAAGTCTTCATTAAATTTTAAAGAGATGCGTTGTCGATGGGTATTCTCTTGCTCGATCTGAAAAGAATTAACCAATTTAATAAATGGCGACACGATTTTTTTTGATCCCATATCAAAATCTAAAATAGGGGTATACCTGATTTCGAATTGATGAATGGGTATAAAAACATCACTCATAATATAGTTAATTTTTTACAAGTATAACTGTTTTATAATCAATAGCAAAAGGAAATTCCACATTATGAAATTAGGTGTTTAATAATTCCCCTGTAATCAATGTTTCTTTCTACATTTAAATTGGTTAGCCTACACACGCAAAGTTTTTGGTATATAAATGACGATAGTGTAAGCGATCAGCCCAGCTTTACCCATTAAAACCTAAGAGTATCTAACACCCCATACCTAACATCCAACACTTAATGCAGGAGACTATTCATTGGTGCTCGATTTTAAAGGCATTTATGAGCTCACTCTGTTCGGTTGCTTCGTCGTACCCTCCTCGCAGTGACGTAAAAAACCTAATACCTCACACCCAACACCCATAACAATGACGTTGTTTTTTCGGCCAAAAAAGACTAATTTTGGAAATACAAAGTATAAAGCGATAAGACTATGGAATTGATTATCGATATAGACAACATTAAGGAGGCCAAAAAAAAGAAATGGCTTTTGAGTACATTGAAGTTGATGGGTATTAGCTTCCAAACCATAGAAAAGCGCCAGACCCTTGAGGAATATAACCAGGATCTGGAGGCAGGTGATGCTGAAATCGGACAGGGTGAATACATAACGGCGACCGACCTGAAAGCCGAGATCAAGAAATTGTAACTGTTTGGAGCAAGCGAGCCAAAAATGAACTAGCCAAAGCTTTCGAATATATTTCGTTGGAATCTTCTCAGAATGCACGGAAAATCGTCGAATCAATTGTTGACATGACCTTAGTTCTTCCTGAAAATTCGTTAAAACACCCGCTAGATAAATACAAAAGTAACAATGATGGCTCTTGGCGTGCCTTTGAGAAGTATCGTTTCCGGATATCTTATCGGATAATGAAAACAGAGATACGCATCGTACGTTTTAGACATACTAGTCGCACACCACTTAAATACTGATTTTAAGGTCAATTCGTATGTCTTAAAAGATTCCGGGTAAAGCCCGGAATGACGGGGTTGCGTCATCCCGACCAAGTGCCCTAAGGCGCGCATGGAAGGATCTAATCAGTCAAATGAGATTCCTCGGCTTCGTTTCACTGCGCTCGGAATGACGGTAATTGCTCACAGCTGATTACTGACAACTGACCACTCACAGTAAAGGAGGAGATTGCTTTGTACCCTCCTCGCAGTGACGTAAAAAACCCAACACCCCATGCCCCATACCTAACACCCAACACCTAAAGCGATTGCACGTTAAACAAGCCCTGGCGGTTGGCGTCGAGTTTGATCAGGATGAAGAGGAGGGCGGTGAAACTCCATAAGGAAGATCCCCCGTAACTGATGAAGGGCAGCGGTATACCGATCACCGGCACAATCCCCAAGGTCATTCCGATATTGATGAAGAAGTGGAAAAATAAGATGGAGGCCACGCCATAGCCATAAATCCGGGAGAAGGCCAGGCGTTGCCGCTCGGCGAGGAAGACGATCCGGAGCAAGAGCAATAAATAGAGGCATACCAGTCCCACCGAACCTACAAAACCCCACTCTTCGCCAATGGTGCAAAAGATGAAGTCGGTACTCTGTTCCGGCACAAAATTGTACTTCGTTTGTGTGCCCTGCAAATAACCTTTCCCCCAAAGCTGGCCGGAGCCAATGGCAATCTTCGACTGGTTTACATTGTACCCCTTCCCCCGGGGATCATCGATTTTTCCCAAGGTTACCTCCACGCGGTAGCGCTGGTGGGGTTGAAGGATGGTGTTGTAAGCAAAATCTACCCCCAGGATATAGACCGAAGAAACCAGGAAGAAAACCCCACTGGCAAACCAACCCCGCCGGCTTTTGCGGCTGAAATAGATTGCCGCGGCCGATACCACCGCCATCGCGGCAATGACATACCACTGCGAAAAGAGCAGGGTCAAGACGAATAAGGCAATGCTGAGGGCGCCCAGCAGCAAGAAATTCCCAGATAGGTAGCCCTCCCGGTAGAAGACGAATACCAGCACGAAAAAGGTCAGCGCCGAGCCCGTATCGGGTTGCAATAAGATCAATCCAACTGGCAGCAGTAATATCATGGCGCCAATCAAGAGTGTCTGCAAGTTCGGGTTCTTATTGCTGTTGACACCCAGGAATTTCGCCACAAGCAGACAGGCTGCAAGCTTGGCGAACTCTGAAGGCTGAAGTCGGAAGTTCCCAATGGGTATCCAGGCCTGGTTGCCTCCTACATTTTTGCCCACCAGCAATACCACGATTAGCAAGATGATGGTAATGCCATAGAAAACCGGGGCGACCGAGCTGTAAAAGCGGCTATCGATGATCAGCAGGGTGGCCGCCAGCACCATGGCGGAAATAATGAAAATAAACTGTTTGCCATAATTCGTCGCCAAACTGATTAGGCTCGGATGTTCGGGGTCATACACCGCCGCATGGATATTGAACCAGCCGATGACGCACAAAACGAGCCATAAACCGATGGTCAGCCAATCGATGCGCGAACTGAAGAACTTGCGGTTGCTGCTGCTGCTCATTGTTTTGGTTTTTTTAGTTCCGGCAATAGGTTGCCGTTCGTGATGCGGTCGTGTATATACTTCGGCAAAGTAATGGTATCCTTCAAATATTTTTCAACGATCATGCTCGCCATGGGTGCTGCCCATGTGCCGCCATAGCCCGCATTTTCCACAAAAACCGCAATGGCAATCTTAGGATCCACACGTGGCGCGAAGGCAAAGAACACGGCATGGTTCTCCCCATGGGGATTTTGTGCCGTACCGGTCTTTCCGCACATTTCGATGTCCTGGATCTTCACCGAATAGGCCGTTCCCCCCGGCATGTTCACCGCGCGGCTCATCCCCTCGATCACCGGCTCAAAATAGCGGGCATCCACATCCACCGAGATCTTTTCGGTAAATTCTGGTTTGCTGATCTTCTTTTCGCCAATGCCCTTGATAAGGTGGGGTCGGTAGTAATAACCGCGGTTGGCCACAATCGCCATGATGTTCGCCATCTGCAAGGGCGTGATGCCCATTTCCCCTTGGCCGATCGATAGGGAAATGTTGTAGGCTGAGGTCCACTTGTCGTTCCCGAAATGTTTGGTGTAATAGTCGGCCGTCGGCAACAAGCCGCCCTTTTCATTGGGGAGGTCGATCCCCAGCTCCCGGCCAATGCCAAACTTCATGACAGCCTCCCGCCAATCCTTGTAGGCGTCTACCGGACGTTTCCCCCGATGGTCGATCATCTGCGCATAGGTATGCCCGAAATAGGTGTTGCAAGACGATTGTATGCCGTATACCAGGTCGGTGCGACCGTGAACGTGTGTACAGCCCATTACACTGTTGCGCCCATAGCGATACCCCCCGGGGCAATTGAATACTGTAGTAGGCGTTATGCTGCCCGATTGTTGTGCTACCAAAGCACTCACGATCTTAAATACCGAACCCGGCGGGTATTGTGCCTGCGTAGGACGGATGAACATGGGCATATAGGGATTATTCAACAATTCCATGTAATTGTTGCCCTTTTCCCTTCCCGCCATTAAATTAGGGTCGTAAGTCGGACTGCTTGCAAAGGTGAGGATTTCACCCGTTTTTGGTTCGATGGCCACAATGCTGCCGATTTTATTCTTCAGGAAGTTTTCGGCCATCTTTTGCAGTTCCTTGTCCAGCGAGGAGATCAGTTCATCCCCCGCCACGGCCAGGGTATCATACTTGCCATCCGCGAAACTTCCCTTCGGACGGTTGAAGGCATCCACCAGCACATTCCGCACCCCCCGCTGCCCCCGCAACAATTTCTCATAAGCCCGTTCTACGCCATTCACCCCAATATCATCCCCCGGGCGGTAGAAACCCTTGCTGCGCTCAATATCCCTTTCATTCACCTCATTGACATAGCCCAAAAACTGCGCGGCGATGCTGTCGGGGTAGCTTCTGATGGTCCGTTTTTGCACATAAAAACCCCGGTATTCGTATAAATGTTCCTGAAAGCGGGCATAGGTGGTATCTGAGATCTGTTTTGCGAAAATAGAAGCCCGGTAGGGGGAAAACTTCCTGGCCTTGTCGATACGTTTCTCAAATTCGGCCTTGTCAATATCGAGCAGCTCGCAGAAAGAGAGGGTATCCATCTCCGCCATTTCGCGGGGAGTAACCATCAACTCATAAATAGGCTGGTTTTGCACCAGCACCTTCGAATTGCGGTCCAGGATTACCCCACGTGCGGGATAGACAATGATTTTGCGGAGCACATTGTTATAAGCGGAGAGGTAATACGAATCATCGATGATCTGTACAAACAGCAGGCGGAGGATAATAACAAGGGCAGAAGCGATAAAAATACCCTGAATAACATACTTCCGCGCAAAAAAACTGTTCATGTATCCACCCTGTGATTAATATCGAGCCTTACACCGATTCTCATCGCCGTTTCCGTTTATAGAAAACAAACTCAAACAATAACATAATAATCACCGTAAATATACAACTAAATGCGATACTTGCCAGTGTAGGCAAGAAGTGTTTCAACGAAAAAGCCTCCAAGGTAAACAAGGCAAAGTGGTGGATGAAGGTGAGGACAATGACATAGATGAAAAACCAGCGGAAAGACATTTCGCTCATGTTCGGCGTGGCCAGGGGCTCATGGTTCTCTATCGTTTGGGTGAGGTTGAGGAAAATAATGCGCACCCATGCCAGGCTGACGCAGGCCGCTGCATGTACGCCCAAGGTATCATAAAAAGCATCTACCGTAACCCCCGTAAGGAAAGCCAGGACAAACAACAGCATTTTCGGCGTATTCAGGGGCAGCAGCAAAATAAAAAGGATATAGGGAAATATCGCCACCATATTATAATAACCGATGTTCTTGAACAAAAACACCTGTGCCAGTACCAAGACCACGAAGCGGGCGATATTTTCGAGCAATAGTCTAGCCATTTTCCTTGGTTTTATCTTCCAGAGCCTCTTTCTCTGCAGCCATCTTATCGAGGATGACATACACATATTGCAAGGTATTGAAATCGATGTCGAGCGCCACGCTGATGTTCAGGAAGCTATCGCCGCTTTGCAGGCCCGTTTCCAGCACATGGCCCAAGGGGAGCCCGGCGGGAAAGAGGGAGTAGCCCGAGGTGACCACCTTTTCTCCCTTCAATACCTTGATGTGGTTGGGAATATCCTTCAAGAGTGCCTTTTTGGGATCGGGGTTTCCTTCCCCCCAGACCAAAGAGCCAAAAGCCTTGCTGTTCGCCAAGCTTGCGCTGACTTTTGTATCTGCATGCAAAAATGATTGTACCGTGGCGAAGTGTTCCGACACGTTCAGCACGATGCCCACGACACCTTTTGAGGTAATCACGCCCATGCCTTTCTTAATGCCGTGGCGTGAACCGCGGTTTATCGTCAGGTAATTGTTTTTTTGGTGAACGCTGTTGTTGATGACATTGGCCTCCAGGAAAGTATAACGCACTTCCGGCAGGCTGTCTTGTCCGGTAACCGCCGTATTCGAAAAGTGCGAACCCTGCAACTGCGCACGCAAGGCCGCATTCTCTTTTGCCAGTACCTCGTTGGCTTCAGTTAAATGCAGGTAATCCCTAAAATTATCGATCCGCTGGTAAACCTCCCCCACGATGCGGTTGGAAGAATTAATGGCACTCGTACGTTGGAAGGAGTTATTGCGGACCACCAACACCACTGAAAAAGCGAAAAAGAGGATAAACAAAAAGAACGCACTGTATTTATTGATGAATATCCAAAGGTTCCGCATAAGTGAAACATGAGCGTATAGCGATAACTATTGCATCAGGAATTTGAACTTCCCAATGTTTTTAAGTGATATCCCCGTACCCCTTACCACGGCCCGCAAGGGGTCTTCGGCAATGTGTACCGGCAACTTCGTTTTCGCCTGTATCCGTTTATCCAAACCGGGCAGCAGCGCACCGCCCCCGGTGAGGTAAATCCCCGTTTGGTAGATATCTGCCGACAGCTCCGGGGGGGTAATTTCCAGGGCTTTCAAGATCGCCTCTTCGATCTTCGAAATAGATTTATCCAGGCAATGGGCAATCTCTGTATAAGAAACCGTAATCTGTTTCGGTACGCCCGTCATCAGGTCGCGCCCTTGAACAGCAAAATCTTCCGGTGGTTCCGTCAATTCAGGAAGGGCGGCACCCACCTCAATTTTTATCTTTTCCGCGGTACGTTCACCGATCATGATGTTATGTTGGCGGCGGATATAGTTAACAATATCTGAATCAAAATTATCCCCGGCCACCCGTATCGACTGGTCGCAGACAATCCCTGAAAGGGCGATCACAGCAATTTCCGTCGTCCCCCCACCAATATCGATGATCATATTCCCCATAGGCTCCTCTACGTCAATGCCGATGCCCACAGCAGCCGCCATCGGCTCATGGATGAGGTACACCTCCTTGGCTCCCGCGATTTCCGCCGAGTCGCGTACTGCCCGTTTCTCCACTTCGGTAATGCCCGAAGGGATACAGATCACCATCCGCAGCGAAGGAAAAAACCATCCCTTGCCATTGTTTACCATTTTTATCATTCCCCTGATCATGTGCTCCGCGGCATTGAAATCGGCGATGACCCCATCTTTCAGAGGACGTACCGTATGGATATTGCCATGGGTTTTTCCCTCCATTTGCATGGCCTGGCGCCCAATGGCAATCACCTTGTTTGTCGTCCTGTCGAATGCTACGATGGAAGGTTCATCCACTACCACCTTGTCGTTATGTATGATCAGTGTATTCGCCGTCCCTAAATCAATTGCCACCTCTTGGGTAAACCAATTAAATAACCCCATTAATGATGTATTAAAATGTTAAAAATGTCCGAACAAAGGTAATTTCTTTTTATTAAAAGCGGCTGCAAAATAAGGATAAAAAAATTAATTCAGTAATCAGCTGTCGGCAATCAGCTCTCAGCGGTAAACGATCTCTCCGTGTGCGCCTTATGGCGCTTAGTCGAGATGACGGACCGACGTCCTTTCGAGCGCAGTGCAACGAAGCCGAGAAATCTCGTAATACCAATCAGCTGACAACTCACCACTGATCGCTGACAGCTGCTAATGCTTAAAATGCCGTACGCCTGTCGTTACCATCGCTACCTGCTTGCGGTTTGCCATGTCGATCGAGTCCTGGTCCTTGATAGACCCGCCCGGTTGCAGGATCGCGGTAATGCCCGCATCAGCAGCAATTTCCACACAATCCGGAAAGGGGAAAAAGGCATCAGAAGCCATGGCTGCCCCTGCAAGGGGGAAGTGAAAAGTATGCGCCTTTTCAATCGCCTGTTTCAAGGCATCCACACGCGAGGTTTGTCCGACGCCACTCGCCAAGAGGCAATGATCTTTCACCAGGACAATGGTATTCGATTTGGTATGTTTCACAATCTTGTTGGCAAATACCAGGTCCCTGAATTCCTCTTCCGTCGGACTAATATTGCTCACTGTCTTCATATCGGCGATCCCTTCCATGGCAAGGTCCTTATCCTGTTGCACCACCCCATTGAGCAAGCTCTTGAACTGCTGTTTTGGCAACGTTGTTTCCAGGCGTTTCAGGATGATGCGGTTCTTCTTCGAAGTCAGTATACGCAAAGCCTCCTCACTGAATGCCGGTGCAATCAATACCTCAAAAAACAACTTGTTGATCTCCGTGGCCGTTTCCCCGTCCACTTCCGCATTAGCGATCAGCACACCTCCAAAAGCCGAAACTGGATCACAGACCAAAGCCATCCGCCAAGCACCGAGTAGGCTCTTCCGACTAGCAACCCCACAGGCATTGGTATGTTTTAATATCGCGAAAGTAGGCTCTCCCTCAAACTCATCGATCAGGTTCACCGCAGCATCCACATCCACCAGGTTATTGTAGGAAAGCTCTTTCCCGTTCAACTTTTCGAACAGTGCATCCAGCTCACCATAGAAGACCCCCTTTTGATGCGGGTTTTCCCCATAGCGCAAAGCGGTGGACCGACCTTCACTGTGCTTAAAAACAGGAAGCGCTTCATCCTGTTGGTCAAAATACTTGAAAATGGCCGTATCATAATGCGAGGATACATGGAAGGCCCGTTTGGCGAACACCCGCCTTTGGTCCAGCGTAGTATAGCCCTCATTGGCTTGCAGGATATCGAAGAGATCCTTATAGTCCTCTTTTGAGGAAAGTACCACCACGTCCTGGAAGTTTTTCGCTGCGGCACGGATGAGTGAAATCCCGCCGATGTCGATCTTTTCGATGATATCCTCCGCCGAGGCGCCCGACTTCACGGTATCCTCAAAAGGGTAGAGGTCTACGATCACGAGGTCAATCTCCGGCATGCTGAACCCCTCACGCTCTTCCTTATCGCCCGCATGGTCCCGGCGTGCCAAAATACCGCCGAATACCATGGGATGCAAAGTTTTCACGCGCCCCCCTAAAATAGACGGATAGCCGGTAAGGTCTTCCACCGCCGTCACCGGCACTCCGAGCTCACGGATAAAGCGCTCGGTACCCCCGGTAGAGAAAAGTTGTACCTGCTGTTCATGCAAGAGGCGGATCAGGCTGTCCAGTTTGTCTTTATGGAATACGGAAATTAAGGCATTTTTGATTTTTACGGGATGGCTCATGTTGTGTATATTTATTCAATGTGTTTTTTTAATGTTTTGCGGAAGCAGGTTTATCCCTTTCCAGGATTTGTTCGATGATCCGGGGGTAGTGCAAATGCTCTAGCTGCTGCCCTTTAAAGCGGATCATCTCCAGGGTATCGTCCGGCTCAATTTTATAGCGCGCTTGGTAGATAAGTTCACCTTCATCATAGTGCTTGTTCACCCGGTGGATGCTGATGCCAGATTCGGCCTCCCCGGCATCCATTACCGCCTGGTGCACCCGGTCGCCGTACATGCCCTTCCCACCGTAAGCCGGAAGCAGGGCGGGATGGATATTGATGATCTTATCCGGATAGGCTTTCAATAAATTTTCAGGTATCAGCCAAAGAAAGCCCGCCAGGGCAATGAGGTCGATGTGAAGGGACTGCAGCAGCTCCACGATGCGGTCGGTTTTGGTAAACTCCTCGCGGTCGAAAATATGGGTAGGGACCTCAAAATTATCGGCACGTTGCAAGACAAATGCATCGGGATTATTGGAAAGCACGAGTGCCACTTCGGCAAGGTCATGCTTTTTAAAATGTTCCATGATTCGCTGGGCATTTGAACCAGAACCTGAAGCGAATATCGCGATGCGTTTCTTCAAAAGCTGTTTTTCGTCAATGCTCATGCTTGTACTCTTTTAAAACCAATAAATCGTGGGTGTTTATTTTCGCAAAGGTATAAAAAAAAGGGGAATAGGTGTTAGGTATTACTCCGCTCGAAATGACGTGGTTTTATAATTATCAATCGCTAATATCCCGCCAGCTTATTACCCGATAATTTGTGCGGTCCTGGTTCTCTGAACCGCCATAAATGAGCGTTTTGTTAAATTCCTCTCTGCCTCCAATGGATTCGAAATAATCCATATTTTTAAAGAGCTTAGGGGTGATGGTCTGCGTTGCCTTTACTTCATAAATAGTAAATCCATTTGGATTTCGGGCCAATAAATCTACCTCATGAGCGTTGCTGTCCTGCCAAAAATAATATTCTTTTAGCGTATAGGCATGATAGTTCTTTTTATGATATTCTGCCACGATCATGTTTTCAAAAATATTTCCTTTAAGTCTGTTCTCCTCGATATCTTCAGCGTTTCTAAGTCCTAACAAATGACAAAGAAGCCCTGTATCATAGAAATAGATTTTAGGACTTTTTACGATGCGTTTATTGAAATTTTCATGATAAGGCTGTAAAAAGAATAGGATATAGCTGCTTTCCAGTAACGATAGCCAAGCCTTGGTTGTTGGTTGCGAAATATCACATTCATTGGCTAAAGCATTTATGTTCAATAACTGCCCGGCACGGCTTGCGCACAAGGAAATTAATGTTCTGAACGATTTTAAATCCCGGATGTTGATCAGTTCGGTAACATCCTTCTCGATATACGTTTGGATATAATTTGAATAAAATATCGAAGGATTGATATCGCGATCGTATATGGCGGGATAAAAACCTTTTATACAGGCTTCGGTATACGTGGAAGGGAGTAATTGCTCCTTCTTCATTTCTGTAAAATCCAGCGGCAACAGCTTGAATAAGGCGACTCTACCCGCTAAGGTTTGTGTAATACTGCTAAGTAGGTGGAAATTTTGAGAACCCGATAGTATAAATTGTCCCATTTGCCGACTTTCGTCTACCTTCGTCTGTAAGTATGAAAACAATTCAGGCACCCGTTGAACTTCATCAAATATAACCCGCTCATCATATTTAGCGAGAAAGCCATTCGGGTCTTCCGATGCGAATAAACGGATATCCGGGTTTTCCAAAGACACATAGCGATAATCCTTGAAAAGTTCTTTTAACAAGGTTGTTTTCCCCGATTGCCGAGGTCCGGTAATAGCGAGTATCGGAAACTTTCGCTGTTGCTTGACAATGGAATCCGAAATTGACCGTGGAATAATACCCATAATGCAGTGGTTTATAGGAACAAATATACACTAATTTTGAAAATACATAACTTTAATTTTGAAAATACATGGACTTAATTTTGAAATTACATAACTTTTTTGTTACGACATGCCGTTACAAATGATTATCTTGTCATTTTATAAGGATTTTAAAAAAAGACTTTTGATCGGTATCTTTGTTTTAAACATACATAGTATGACACAGGTAACCATGCATATTGACAATAAAAAGAAGTTGGCAGCTATAAAGACCATTCTGGAAGCAATGGACATTGCCTACGATGCACAGGAGCCTGTAAAGAAAATCAGCGATAAAGAACAAATGCTGTTGCAACAGGCGGAGGCAGATGTAACAGAAAACCGATTACATTCTTTTAAATCCCATCGTGAGATACTGGGACGTTAGTATTGATACCCCAACACACATACCTCATACCCAATACCCTTTTCGTCATGGCGCGGAGGTACGACAAAGCCATCTCAAATAGCCTTCAGTTGTCAGCTGTTAGCCATCAGTGGAGACTGCTTCATTCCATACTCACAGGCTTGCCCTTCTTTCGCAGTGACGTTATCGTCATGGCGCGGAGGTACGACAAAGCCATCTCGAATAGCCTTCAGTTATCAGCTGTCAGTAATCAGCTGTGAGCCATTACCGTCATCCGAGCAGAGTGGAACGATTCGAGGAATCTTTTAAGGTAGGTATTAGGTGTTAGGTATTAGGTGTTTATTGGGTGTTTATTGGGTGTTAGGTTTTTGGCTGAATGCTGAAAGCTCAAAACTCAAAACTCATAACTCACAGCCAGAATATTTTATTAAATTTGCGCTTTTATGAATTTAAGTCAATTAGAACCCTTATGACCAAGCGTTGCTTCGCATCTTTGGTGCTATTATTACTGACGGCTACGGCCTGTATCCCACAAGTACCCAAGGGCCCTCCGGCACGGTTGCCCAGCTTCGTTTTTTATACCTTAGAAGGCAACAAAGCCGTAAACCAAGATGCCTTGGCGAAGGAAGGCAACGTAGTCTTGATCTTCTTTGATCCCGGCTGCAGCCATTGCCGCAAGGAAATCAGTGCTTTGGGTGATAATTTTAAGGAAGTCAAGCAGGCTATGCTATATTTGGTCTCGCAGCAAGAGCGCCCGCTGGTCAGGGAATTCATGAATAGCTATGGAAAGAAAATCCGGGATAAACCGAATGTACATGTATTAATTGATAGCCATTACCAATTTTTGCCGCTGTTCAATCCGGTTCAATACCCGGCATTATATGTATATGGTGAAGACCGGAAGCTGAAAACATATATCGATGGGGAAAAACCCATCGCCAAGGTATTGTCGGCTATTAATAGTGGGTATTAGGTATTGGGTATGAGGTATTAGGTAATTAACATCATTTCGAGCGGAGTGAACGAGCCGAGGAATTTTTTAAGATAGGTGTTAGGTTTTTGGTATTAGGTATTAAATGTATAAAACTGAAAGCTGATCAGCACCAACCATTCGTCCTGCTAAAACGCCGCCTTAGCCAGGTGCGGATAGCAGGATAAAGCACTACCAAGGTAGCACCTGGATCCAGCGGCGAGTTTTATTCACCGTTGTCTGTCTTCAATGGTGTTCATGAGCTCACTGCGTTCGGTTTTGTTGACTTTTTTGCGGAAACCGCGAAGCAGCATGAGTGCCCTATAAAGACAAACACGGCTACGAATAAAAAGTCAAGCCTATCGCGGCAGCGATGAAACGCCCGAGCGAGGGCAAAAAGAATAAACTAACAAGCTGAAAGCTCAAAACTGAAAAAGACCCATGAATACAAAAGAAACTGAAAGCCGACAACTGACAGCTGATAGCTGTAAAATAAAAAAAATCTGTTGCATCGGTGCCGGTTACGTAGGCGGCCCAACCATGTCGGTAATTGCCCGGCAGTGCCCGGAAATCCAGGTTACCGTTGTAGACCTCAACGAAGCACGCATCCAAGCCTGGAACGACCCCGATGTCGACCGCATCCCGATTTACGAACCCGGACTAAGCGAGGTTGTCGCCGAGGCACGCGGTAGAAACCTTTCTTTCTCCACGGATGTGGACAAAGCCATTGATGAAGCCGATATGGTCTTTATTTCCGTCAACACCCCCACCAAGACCTATGGGGCGGGGAAGGGGATGGCAGCTGACCTGAAATATATTGAACTCTGTGCCCGGCAGATCGCCCGTGTGGCCACAAGCGACAAGATCATCGTTGAAAAGTCCACCTTGCCGGTCCGCACCGCCCAAGCTATCAAGGATATTTTGGACCATACCGGCAACGGCGTGAAGTTCCAGATACTCTCCAATCCTGAATTTTTGGCCGAAGGGACAGCCGTTCAGGATTTATTACAACCCGACCGGGTATTGATAGGAGGCGAGCAAAGCCCCGAAGGACAGGCTGCCGCGCAAGCGCTGGTAGAAATCTATGCCCGGTGGGTACCGCGTGAAAACATCCTGACCACCAACGTATGGTCGTCTGAGCTATCGAAGCTTACCGCCAATGCCTTCTTGGCCCAACGCATTTCTTCTATTAATGCACTGTCGGCACTCTGCGAAAAAACCGGGGCCGATGTCAATGAAGTGGCTAGGGCCATCGGGAAAGACAGCCGCATCGGACCGAAATTCCTGAAAGCCTCCGTGGGCTTCGGAGGCTCCTGTTTTCAAAAAGACATCCTGAACCTGGTGTACATCGCCAAGACCTACGGCTTACAGGAAGTCGCCGACTATTGGGAACAGGTCATTATCATGAATGACCACCAAAAGGCACGCTTCGCCCAGCGCATCGTGAAAACCCTGTACAATACCGTTTCGGGGAAAAAGATCAGCTTTTTGGGTTGGGCATTCAAAAAAGACACCAACGATACCCGTGAATCTGCCGCCATCTATGTCGCCGATGCCCTCATGGACGAACAAGCCACCTTGGTGGTTTACGATCCGAAAGTAAAGCCCGCGCAGGTATATAACGATCTCGAACTCGTCAACGGACGCTCCCCGGCCGAAAACCATGCACAAGTAAGCGTGGTAGACGATCCCTACGACGCCTGTCAAGGTAGCCACGCCATTGCCATCCTAACCGAGTGGGATGAGTTCAATAGCTACGATTGGCAAAAAATATACGACAACATGTTAAAACCCGCCTTTGTATTTGATGGGCGGAACCTCGTTGATGAAGAAAAATTAAAGACGATCGGTTTTCAGGTGTATGGGATTGGGAAAGGCATAATTTAACATAGCCGAAACATCTCTTTCTGCAAAAAGATCCTTGTTTACGTCATGTTGAGCATAGCCGAAACATTTCTTTCTGAAAAAAGATCCTTCGACAGGCGCAGGAATAAACTGAAAATCCATCATGCACAAGGGGTATGATTTAATGGTTTTGTATGCATTTCTCTATATTGAATCCATAATATTTCCCGTTCCCTTATCGTTAATACCGTTAATTGTTTTAAATTTGTCGATCATTCAGCCTATGTTACACGTTTGTTAATAAAAGCTACGTTTATAACCTATTAAAAAGCAATCAACCCCTATGATCAAAAGGACACTGACCCTTGTTTTTCTTTTAACGCTCATAATTGGCGCTTCCATGCAGGTCAGTGCCCAAACGAAAAACGATTATACGAATGTGAAGGTCGATGAATTATCCGATGCGCAGGTTTGGCAATTTATGGATCAAGTCAACGCATCCGGTTTGTCTGATGCCCAATTGGAGCAAGTGGCTTTAGCCAGGGGGATGAAACCCAAAGAAATACAGAAACTTAGGCAGCGGGTCAATGCCCTGAAAAGAAAAGCAGGTGATTCGACACAAGAACACGAAAGAACACGAAGTCTCAACGTTTCCATTGACAGCTTAGAGAATGGAAAAGATTCCATGGGTGTAGGGGAAAAAGCCCTGTCGGGTTTACAATCCAAGCATTTTGGTGCAGCCCTTTTCAAAAACGCCCGCCCTCAATTTGTGTCCAATTTAAACATCGCCACCCCAAAGAATTATGTGCTGGGCACTGGTGATGAAGTGCTGATCGACATCTATGGCAATTCAGAAGCCAGTTATAGTTTGACTATTAGCCCCGAGGGTACCATCAATATTCCCTATGTCGGCGTTATATCCGTAGCCGGTACCAGTATCGAGCAGGCTACGGCACGCATTGAAAAAAGCCTGTCGACTGTCTATTCCGGTATTCCACAAGGCAATACCAAAGTAGAGATCAGCTTGGGCAACATCCGGAGCATACAGGTTGTGATGACCGGTGAATTGGTACAACCCGGCACCTATACACTTCCATCAGTGGCCACTGTTTTCAATGCAATGTATGCTGCGGGTGGCCCCAATGAAAAAGGCTCCCTGCGTGATATCCGTGTCATCCGGGCGGGAAAAGAAATAGCTGAAGTCGATGTGTATGATTTTCTGGTGACGGGCACCCTGGATCAAAATATACGCTTGCAAGACCAAGACGTTATCTTGGTGAATCCCTATACCCGCCGCGTTGAACTAAAGGGAGAAGTGAAGCGTCCCATGATCTTTGACATGCAGGGAGGCGAAACCTTTGAAGACCTTCTTGAATTTGCCGGCGGCTTTACCGAAGATGCTTACCAAGCGCGGGTAAAGGTTACACAAAAGACTCCCCGGGAAAGACGGATCGAAGATGTCTTGTCGAGTCAATTTGCCCAATACCAACCCCAGAATGGCGACCAGTTTACGGTGTCGGCTATCCTTGATCGCTACGAGAACCGCGTAAGTATTGAGGGCGCTGTATTCCGCCCCGGTGAATACGAATTAACAACCGGTCTCACGCTGTCAATGCTGTTAAAAAAAGCCGAAGGGATCAAAGAGGACGCTTTTCTGCCTTTGGGGTACATTACCCGTCAGAAAGATAACCTCGAATGGGAGCAAATCAATTTCAATGTATCTGAAGTATTGGCTGGAACCGAGACCGATATCCTCCTCAAAAAAGAAGACGTTGTTCATATCTCCTCCATTTTTGATCTACGTGAAGCATATACTATCCGGATTGAAGGAGAAGTGCGGGATCCCGGACAATATGACTATGCCGAAGGTATGAAGATCGGGGAACTAATTATGCAAGCCGGCGGCTTTACCGAAAGTGCCTCTCCCTTGCGGATTGAAGTATCCCGCCGGGTAAAAAACAGCAATGCCCTATCAGAAGAAGCCAAAACCGCAGAAGTTTATCAGGTCGACCTCAACCAGGATCTACGCGCCTTGAATGAAATCTTGGAGTTGCGTCCTTTTGATTTGGTAGTCGTTCGTTCAAGAGCGGGCTATGAAGTTCAAAAAAACGTACGGGTAGAAGGGGAAGTTTTGTATCCCGGTATTTATACCATCAAAGCGAAGAACGAACGCATCAGTGATGTATTGGAACGGTCCGGCGGCTTAACTGCCTTTGCCTATCTCAAAGGAGCTTCCTTGAAGCGGGAAGGGAAACTCTCCGATAATGTCGTTCAGAATGATGAGACCCAAAGCAAATCAGAGCAGTTTGTCGAACAGATGCAAGCAGAGGAAGAAGCGGATCGACAATCGGAGATTCCCCAATTAAATCCCGACGGTACTCCGGGGAATGACAATATGAAAAGTATTCAAAACAATTATGTCGGTATAAATTTGGAACGTATCTTAAAGAATCCGGAAACTTATGAGAACATCTATCTTGAAGAAGGAGATGTTTTATATATTCCAAAAAAATTGCAAACCGTGAAAGTCAGTGGCGAAGTATTGTCGCCGGTTACCTCGGTTTATCGATCGGGGAAAGGCTTCAAATTTTATATTTCCCAAGCAGGCGGATTTACCCAACGGGCCTTAAAGCGGCGGTCCTACGTCATTTATGCTAATGGCGAGGCCAAAAGTACAGCTAACTTATTGTTCTTTAAGTTTTATCCTCGTATTGAACCCGGAGCAGAGATCTTTGTGCCTAGGAAATTGGAGAGGGAACGTTTAAGTCCGCAGGCGTGGATCGGTATGGGTACCGGAGTGGCTTCCCTAGCGGCTATTATCGTTTCACTTTTAAAGTAAACGGGAAATTCACCAACGTTTTCCGTATTTTTGTTCGTTTAAGAGAGGAATATAAAATAGTAAGATTAAGATTTTAAACCCCGAATATTAATGGCGACAAACTCTAATCAACCAAACATATCAAGTAAGGATGATGAAATCTCTCTTAAAGAAATCATCTTAAAGGTACAGGAGTGGTGGGGCTATTTACTTTCGAAATGGCGATTTATCCTAATTGTCGGAATCTTAGGTGGGATATTAGGATTCGTATATGCGCTAGTCAATAAACCGATATATACGGCAACTACAACATTTGTGCTAGAAGAAGAAGGCGGCGGAAGTGCGTTGGGACGGTATGCAGGTATAGCTTCCATGATGGGTGTCGATTTGGGTGTTGGAGGCGGAGGTATTTTTCAAGGCGACAATATTTTTGAATTATATAAATCCCGTACCATGATCGAGAAAGCCTTGCTAAGCGAAATAGAATACCAAGGCAAAAAGCAGTTGTTAATTGATCGGTACATTGATATTAATGACCTTAGAGAACGTTGGTCTGAAAATCCACAGTTAGCTGATCTTAAATTTAAATTACAAGGAGATCAGCAGTTCAATCGTTTACAAGATAGCATATTGGGGAGAATAGCGGACAATATTAAGAAAAATTATCTCGACGTTTCCAAGCCGGATAACAAATTAAGCATCATAGAAGTAAAAGTACAAGCAAAAGATGAAGCTTTTGCAAAAACTTTCAATAATGAAATTGTTAAAAATGTCAATGATTTTTACGTACAAACCAAAACAAAAAAATCACTGGAAAACTTGGCAATTCTACAACATCAGGCCGATTCTGTCAAAGCTGTATTGGAGGGAGCAATTTATTCTACCGCCGCCACATTAGACGCTACGCCTAACCTAAATCCGACCCGTCAAGTATTGCGTACATCTGTTCAACGAGCACAGTTTTCTGCAGAAGCTAATCGAACTATTTTAATGGAACTGATTAAGAACATGGAAGTGGCCAAGATTGCATTGAGAAAAGAGACACCTTTGATTCAAGTGATAGATCACCCCATTTTACCTTTAAAAAAGGAAAAGATGGGAACACTAAAAGGGATTATCATGGGTGGCTGTTTGTTTGTGTTTTTAACTGTTTTATGGTTACTTATTAATAAGATATATAAGGAAATTATGGGAGATGGAAATGATTCTGGATATGAAAATATTGGGAGTATAAGAATATAAACATAATTAAATCATAATTAGAAGGGCAAGATATCGGATGTATGAATAAATATCGGACGTATGAATAAATAAAGTTAACAATTAGATCTGAAACGATACAGTATATGAAAGGAATAATACTAGCAGGTGGTTCCGGTACACGTTTACACCCTTTAACAAAGGTAGTGTCCAAACAATTACTTCCTGTATACGATAAACCCATGATATATTATCCCTTGTCGGTATTGATGTTAGCCGGTATTCGGGATATTTTGATTATTTCAACACCTCACGATTTGCCAAACTTTAAAAAGTTATTAGGTAATGGGAGCCAATTGGGATTGAATATCCAATATGAAGAGCAACCTTCGCCTGATGGTTTGGCACAAGCTTTTATCATTGGTCAGGATTTTATAGGAATCGATGATGTATGCCTAATCTTAGGAGACAATATATTTTATGGTGCGGGTTTACAGAAAACATTAACGGATGCCGTACGTTCTGTGACGGAGGAGAACAAGGCCGTTATATTTGGATACTATGTGGATGACCCAGAACGTTATGGAGTGGCAGAATTCGATAAACAGGGGAATGTAGTGAGTCTTGAAGAAAAACCAGATGAGCCTAAATCGAATTATGCGGTAGTGGGACTCTATTTTTACCCTAATTCTGCGGTCGAAGTTGCTTTAAACGTGAAACCGTCCAAACGAGGTGAATTGGAGATTACATCGATAAATCAAGCCTATTTAAAGCGGAATCAGTTAAAACTGCAGATTATGAGTAGGGGCTTTGCTTGGTTGGATACAGGTACTCATGAAGCGCTCACAGAAGCCACAGAATTCGTAAAAACGGTAGAAAAACGAACTGGACTGAAAATTGCGTGTTTAGAAGAAATAGCTTTAACATTTAAATGGATAAACGAAGATAGCTTACGGAATGATATATGGTTTTTAAAGGGCGACTATTATAATTATTTAAAGAAACGTATCAATAATCCTAGATTAAGTTAATGTCGCTACGCAATACCGCTGTATCCGGAGTTATATGGACATTTAGCCAGCAATTTGGTGTTCAAGTGATCGGGTTTCTTGTTTCCATTGTAATGGCTCGCTTGCTTTTGCCTGAGGAATTTGGTTTAATCGGAATGATCACAGTTTTTATGGCACTTGGACAGTCTTTAATGGATAGCGGTTTAACCCAGTCGTTGATTCGTACAGAATACCCGGATCAGAAGGATTATTCTACAGTCTTTTTTTTTAATCTAGGAGGGAGCATTCTCATTTATGTTTTATTATTCTTTATAGCTCCTTTTATTGCTGCTTTTTATCAGCAAGAAATTTTAACCAATATTATTAGAGTCTATTGTTTGTCTTTTATCATTACGGCCTTTTCTGCAGTTCAGTTAACCCGATTGACAAAAGAAATGAATTTTAAATTGCAAATGATAATTGCTATCCCTTCACTAATTATATCGGGTATGATAGGAATAGCTTTGGCACATAAAGGTTTCGGTGTGTGGAGTTTAGTTTGGATGCAACTTCTACAGAATTTATTAAATACCTTGCAACTTTGGTGGCGGACGCGATGGGTACCTTCTTTTGTGTTTTCAAAAGAAAAATTCAGGCATCATTTATCGTTTGGATATAAATTAACGATATCGGGTATTATTGACACGATATTCCAAAATGTGTATCAAATTATAATAGGGAAGTTTTTTATCGCAAGTCAGGTTGGTTTTTATACCCGTGCGAATTCATTAAGACAATTACCTGTAATGAATTTATCAACTGCACTGAATAAAGTGACCTATCCGCTTTTTGCGTCTATACAACATGAAGATGCACGTTTAAAAAGTGCGTATAAAGAAATCATGCAAATGGCGATTTTTCTGATTGCTCCATTGCTGATAATTCTTGCCGTACTTGCCGAACCTGTCTTCCGTTTTTTGTTTACTGAAAAATGGCTTCCCGCAGTACCTTATTTTCAAGTTCTTTGTCTAGCGGGGATTTTATATCCGGTTCATTCATACAATTTGAACGTTTTAAAGGTGAAAGGTAGAAGTGATCTTTTTTTGAGATTAGAAATAATTAAAAAGATAGTAATTATATTGACTATAACTGTGACCATTCAATTTGGAATCATAGGGTTAATATGGGGGCAGCTAGCTACATCTATATTGGCATTTTTTATAAACACTTTTTACACAGGAAAATTCTTAAAATACAGTTCTTGGGAGCAAACGAAAGATATTTTTCCTATTATTTTATTGGCGTTCGTTGTCGGAGCGGTAGTGATGCTAATGGATGACTGGTTAAAATCGAAACTTGTGATGGATTTGTTAAGGGTTTTCGCGGGAGGAGTTGTTGGTGGTTTAATGTATACAGGCATTGCTTTTATTTTAAAGATGGATTCCTTTAAAAGCCTTAAAAGGATTATATTAAAACGATGATACCCATTACAAAACCTTTTTTACCTCCGCAGGAGGAATATAAAGCATATATGGAAGGCATATGGCAGCGCCAATGGTTGACCAATATGGGTCCTTTAGCCAATGATTTGGAAGTAAAACTGAGAGAGCATTTAGGAGTAGAACAACTGCTTTTTGTAACGAATGGCACCATTGCCCTTCAAATGGCGATAAAAGCGCTTGATTTAAAGGGAGAAATCCTTACTACTCCATTTTCGTTTATAGCAACTACAAGCAGTATTGTATGGGAAGGTTGTAAGCCTGTATTCGTAGATATCAATAAGAATAATTTGAATATAGATGCTTCCAAGATTGAAGTAGCTATTACCGATGATACGTCCGCAATTCTGGCTACACATGTCTATGGAAACCCTTGTGACGTAGATCTAATTGAACAAATCGCAAGAAAGCATAACCTCAAAGTTATTTATGATGGAGCGCACGCATTCGGAGTACGAGTAAATGGCAAATCGGTGTTCGAATATGGTGATATTTCGACTTGCAGCTTACATGCCACGAAATTATATCATTCTGGAGAAGGTGGGTTAATCATCACGCAAGACTCTGCTTTATTGAAAAGATTGGCCTATATTCGAAATTTTGGATTTAGCGGTCATGAATCGTTTGCTGAACTAGGCATTAATGGTAAGAATTCAGAGTTTCATGCGGCGATGGGATTGGCGAATATGTCTTATATACCTGCAATTCACGAAAAGAGAAAGAAGTTATACGAGCATTATAATGAAAAGTTAAAGAATTTTAAAGCAAGGCGACCGGCTTGGCATAAGCAGGCTACTCTAAATTATGCTTACTATCCTTTGGTTTTTGATAACGAAGCTTGGATGCTTCAATGTATGGAAAAATTAAAAAACAATGCGATATTTACTCGTCGTTATTTTTATCCGTCTTTGTCGAATACTTTACCTTATTTAGACTCCAAAATATTAGAAGTGACAGAGGATGTTGCCCGAAAGGTATTATGTTTACCTCTCTATTATGATTTATCAATAGAAGAGGTGGATTTGATTTGTAAAATCTTGTTAAGTGTTCAAAAGTAAGTAATGAGAAAAATGAATATTTTAATTATTGGACAATGTACATTACATTGGGGAAGAATGGAATTTGGCAATATAGGGAATTACTATATAATTGAACCCTTTGTTAAGGAACTAAAAGCAGTGTTTCCAAATTGTGAGATAAAAACAACTATGCAAATGTCGAGTGATTTTTGCAATAGAGAGGGTATTGCTGTGGTGCCGATGGAACTATATTATGGGTGGACAGGGCACGACCGGATTCAAGCGATGACGGAAATGGAGATTGCACGAGAGTATTCCGAGACCGGTATCATGACCAATAATAGTACACCCTATATAGCTGAAGTTCAGAAAGCAGATTTAGTGATAGATTTCAGTGGGGATATATGGGGCGATAATGCCGATTTTTTGGGAGAGGACCGCTTCTACGTAGGTCTGTGTAAGGATCGGGTTGCCCAGTTACTCGGAAAAAAGACCGTCATGATTGCAGGGTCCCCTGGACCATTTTCAGGAGATAAAAATCTGGAATTTGCAAAGGAGGTTTTTTCACATTTTGATTTGGTTACGAATAGAGAAAGTATAAGCCGTAGCGTTCTGTCCAGTTATGGGTTTGATCTAACAAATTTATATGACTTAGCATGTCCTGCATTCTTATTTGAGCCAAAGAGGGAGAGAGATATGCAGACCTTGTTGGAAACAGAAGGTATTAGTCAGGGTGAAACACCTGTAGTCGGTTTTATTATTTGTGGATGGAATTTTCTTACGGGCCCGTTCGATAAGTGGCCAAGGGTAGATGAAGAATATACTATCTTTGCCGAAGCTGTTGAATATATAGATTCTTTAGGGGCTAAAGTATGCCTAATGTCACATTCTAATGGATTTGTCCCCGGTAAGAAACCTTTTGAACTGATACACGGTAGAGACTATCCTGTGATAAAGCAACTACAAAAAGTAGTGAAGGAAAGAGGTATAGCCAAAAATGTGATGGCTTTAGATGGAGTCTATGACACTTGGACTACAAAAGGAATTATAGGCAATTTTGATATGTTGGTAAGTGGTAGGATACACGCGGCGGTTGCGGGTTTAAGCCAATATGTCCCAACAGTAATTATCGATTATGGTCATGAACCTAAGGCTCATAAACTTAAAGGTTTTGCGATAGAAGCTGGTGTAGAAGATTATGTGGCAGATCCAGCAAGTGACAAGGATTTAATTTATAAAATTGATAAATGCTGGAAAAACCGGCAGGAGTACGCCAGCGAATTAGCGCTCCAAATTCCTAAAACAAAGCAAAAAGCAAAACAAAATTTCGAATTATTAAAATCCTTGTTTTAAGTGTTATGAGACTCGCTATTATGCAACCTTATTTTTTCCCGTACATTGGTTATTTTCAATTAATGGCCAACGTGGACCAGTTTGTCATATACGATAATATTAAATTTACAAAAAAAGGATGGATCAACCGAAACAGGATACTGGTTAATGGTAAAGATGATTTTATTTCATTGCCTTTAAAAAAAGACTCAGATTACCTAAATGTCAATCAGCGATATATCGCTGATAGTTTTGAGACCGATCGATTAAAGTTGAAACGGAAGATAGAAGGAGCTTATAGAAAAGCTCCATTCTTCAGAGAGATATTCTCACTTGTATCTGATATCATTGATTGTGAAGATAGGAATTTGTTCAGTTATATTTTCAATTCAATAAAAGTTTTAAACAACTATTTGAATATTGACGTTCCGATAATAAAATCTTCAAATCTGGATATTGATATTGAAAGGTTTGAAGGGCAAGACAAGGTTTTGAAGATATGCCAGAGTTTAAAGGCTTCAACTTATATTAATCCTATTGGAGGAAAGCAACTATACGAAAGGGAGGCTTTTAAAGAGATCAGTACAGAATTATTGTTTATCAAATCGCTCGATTTCGAATATCAACAATTTGGAAATGAATTTATTCCGTGGTTGTCCATTATTGATGTGTTGATGTTTAATGAAAAAGACAAAGTCCAAGATGCACTCAATAATGGGTTTATATATGAAACGAATTGATTATAGAATACAATCGGCGAAAAAAGAGGACATTAAATCTCATTTAGTCACCTGTTCCACACAGTTTGTTCCAGAATTAGCTTCCTATGTAAATATAGAAGATTATGCTGAAAAGATTTCTAAGTACGCGATTACCATCGAAGCTTGGTCTGGCACGGATTTAATTGGCATTGTTGCTGTATATTATAATAATGAGGATGGCATGAGTGGTTTCATAACGAATGTTAGTGTGGAGAAAAGATATGAAGGGCTGGGGATAGCGAAAAACCTCTTAAATATATGCTTGGATATTGGAAGGATGAAGGGTTTTAATCAAGTAAGCTTGAAAGTAAATCAAGAAAATGTAAAGGCTATGCGTTTTTATGAGCATTTGGGATTTGTAAATCGCCCGGAAAAAAGCCTAGAAGACATATACATGTTTTGTAATTTAAATTCGTAAATTGAAGAGCCCGTTAGTTTCGATTTGTTGTTTGTCGTACAATCATGAACAATATATTGTTGATTGTTTAAATGGTTTTCTGATGCAACAGTGTGATTTTGATTATGAAATATTAATTCATGATGATGCCTCAGTTGACCGAACAGCTGATATTATAAGAGAGTATGAGCTAAAATATCCTGCGATTATAAGGCCGATATATCAAAAAGAAAATCAATATTCAAAGGGTCAAAGAGGAATAAGCCTTAAATATAATTTCCCTCGTGCGCGGGGAAAATATATAGCTTTGTGTGAGGGCGATGATTATTGGACCGATTCATTAAAACTTCAAAAGCAAGTGGAATTTTTAGAAAATCACCCTAAAATCTCTTTGACTTGTGGGGGATACAAGGTCCTTCGAAATAATGAATTTGAGGAAATGATCTATCCGTATAAGGGAGATTCTTTGAAAACTCGACGAAAAGGGTTTGAATTCGGATTAACTTTAATTTCTGAACCATGGTTAACCAAAACATTAACTGTTGTTTTTAGAAAAGATTTTTATGACGTTAATTTGATTGATAAATATTCGAATTATAGAGATGTACATTTGTTTTATCATCTCTTGAGAGAGGGAAATGGTTATTATTTTCAGGAAGTATTCGGTGTTTATAATGTACATCAAGGAGGTGTGCATAGTTTGATAAGTGATAAGGATAAGATTGAAAAAGGCTATTCCATTTATAAAGAGCTTTATGATATAAATAAAGATGAATATTTGAGAAGAAAATTATTAAGTTGGGTGATTGCCAAAATCCTATCAAAAAGTTACCCAAAAAAAATTCCTCATATCCTTGAATATATAAAACTCTTGCGAAAACCACAAGATATCTTTATGTTCTTTAAAAGATTAGCAGTTAAGCTCATAAAACCCTAGAAATGGTTAACATATTAATAAAGTATACAATGTCCCCTATTTATCATTCTTTAAGCAGTTATTATAATTACCCGTTGGGTGAAATTAAATAATTTGAATTTTAATGTTGTTAATGTTTCTGTCGAATATAAATTTGTTCATAAACTGAATCAAAGTCATAGCGGTTATTTTCGCCAGGATCCTTGTTTTAAACCCGCTAAACGTTTTGGCATAATTTCTCCTGATCATGAACTGGTCGCATAGTTGTGAGAACAATGTCTCAATTCTTTTCCGTGATTTTCTGAAAATATAGGGCTGCTTTTTATAGCCTTTTTGGTTTGTTCTCATCGGGGTTTCCAAAACAATATTTGCCGACTCAAAGAGATCCAGTTGTTGCTCAGCGGACAAGTACCCCTTATCTCCAAGGAGCACGCATTCAGGTAGTTGATGTTTAATATCTTGCAGATGAACGTATCCGCCCTATGAACTACATGTTTGATTCCTGCAGTTTTCTTTTATAATTCTGCGGGTATAAGTCTTTCAGGTTCTTGTGGTTTATTGTCATAATATTCTGCAGCGTATATTTTAGCCACT